>FWPV01000030.1_pt1 | contig 542168 bp, 485 predicted proteins | sample 2228371 | NCBI WGS metagenome assembly FWPV01 (sample SAMEA103939776, study PRJEB20133) | metagenome | reverse complement strand
CGACTGGAAGCAAAAAATACAAAGTGCCGATCAGGTATAATAATATTTTCATGATGTTTGATTCAATATCGTCCTTACTTCGTCAGAGTAATATTACTCATCCTAGTCCCTAAATATAAAAGAGGATATTCACATACGGTTTAGCCCCATTAACCAAACACCATGCCAAAAAGAAAAAAATAATCACATTTTTATTGAACTAAGATTATATAAATAATTTATAATAAATAATTTATGATTTTAATTAAAAGATTTTAAACCACCTTAATAAGCGCTAAGACTTAACAATAGAAGTCAATTTGGGTCATTTAGTCCAGGTATTTACTCACTTTTTCATCAGAAGTCATGTCTTGACCAGCTCGAATCTGAAATTGCACCTGCAAAACCCATTCTGAGCATTTTTGATCTACAAGAAATGAATTAATAGTATCAATAAGCTTTGTAACTGACTTATAATCAGATTCTATGGATGTAGAAAATGGGTCTACTGAATATTTTACTCCTGATACCTTGATCAGATCAATCACCTCGTCGATCCATTGATACGGATGCTTGTCCCCTGCTAGAATCGGCACCAATTGAAGAGATGCGCTAATAATATAGGTATGATTATCCATGAACCGGGGTGATTTCAATAACTGCATCTAAGTTTAAACCTCCGTGGATATGGGGAAATACTTCATTAATAGAACCCGCCAACTCAAAAATAACCGGCCTTTCTACTTTTTCTCTATCGATCGTAAGTTTTACCAAGCCCTTCTGCCCTTGATAATATCTCTCTAAAACACCGGACACTTGGCTTTCAGTACTACAATGTATAAAGCCTTCAATTGCCAGACTATCCGCCTCATATATCCCTGCAAGTTTTGCTTTTTCCCATTGTTCTGCAGTTGTGATATGGTATATTAAATTCGAATTACTATCCACAATTATTTGATATTAAATGATTTATAATATTTTATTTATTTTTTGTTCAATCAACATGAAATCCGTCAAAACGATGGCTGTGATGGCTTCTAAAACCACAGGCACCCGCAGTGCTATACAAAGATCATGTCTCCCTTTTACTGATAATGACTCCATTTGATCAGTCTCTTTGTTCCAACTGACTTGCTCTTTGGGAGTTGAAGAAGTAGGTTTTACTGCTACCCTAAATACCAATTCATTTCCATTTGTGATGCCCCCCACTACTCCACCCGCATAATTGGAGCCGGTTTTCCCGGTAGCACCCAGAATTGGATCATTATGGTCGGAACCAAACATCTTTGCTGCAACAAAGCCAGCTCCAAATTCAACCCCTTTAATGGCTGGAATGGCAAAGACGGCATGGGCCAACACTGATTCAACCGAATCAAAGAAGTGTTCACCAAGACCCACGGGCAAGCCGGATACCCTGCACTCCACAATGCCTCCGATACTGTCTTTTTGATCAATGGCTTTTTGCAATCCTTTTTCCAAATCAGTTTCACCCCCAATCTCTAAAATGGTTGCGACAGGTACCGCCTGTTTCAACAATTTCTTCGCGATGACCCCTGCAGCCACCAAGGCTACCGTTAAACGGCCACTAAAATGCCCCCCACCTCTGTAATCTTCATAGCCTCCATACTTCACATTGGCAGTAAAATCTGCATGTCCAGGACGTGGAATAGCCCTTTGTTTCTCATAATCCCCACTCCGGGTATTCTTATTCTCAAATAGAATCGTAAGGGGGGCTCCTGTTGTTTTACCATTGAATACACCTGTTTTAATCAATGGAATATCATCTTCTTTTCTCGGGGTCGTTCCCTTTTGGGTTCCGCCCTTCCTCCTTTCGATATCTACTTCAAAATCAGCTTCATCTATGGGCAATCCGGCTGGACAACCATCTATAATGACGCCCACAAACTCGCCATGGGATTCCCCTATGATATGTATTCTGAATATGCGTCCGAATGAATTCACGGTGTTTTGATTTTTCGATTGATAATATCAGCTGATCGATGCGCCCAACTGTTTGAGGTGTTCATAAAAATCAGGATAGGATTTATTGATCGCATCCGCTTCTTGAATCACTACCACCCCTTCTGCACGTAATCCTGCTACCGCACAAGCCATTGCAATACGATGGTCATGATGAGAATGTACAGTAGCACTTTTGATACCCGTGCCTCCTTTAATGATCATCAAATCATCTTGCAAAGTGATTTCAATACCCAATTTACCAAACTCTTCCTGTAAAGTTATTCCCCGATCACTTTCTTTATGCGAAAGTCGCTTCACTCCTTCTATCACAGTAGTCCCCTCACAAAAAGCCGCTAAAGCAACCAATGGAGGAAACAGATCCGGACAATCAGTGGCATTGAAATGAAATGCTTTCAACGGTAGTGGCGAAACATCAATATGTGCTTCTGTAATGGACATCCCACAACCTGCATCCATTAAAGCCTGCAAAATGGCTTTATCTGCCTGTGTAGAAAATACATCCAATCCTGTAACACGTATAGGTCCGGCGATAGCACCTGCCACCAATAGAAAAGCCGCCCCACTCCAATCACCTTCTACTTGGTATTTCAATATCCCTGTTTTGGGTTGAACAAGTCCATGAAAATGGAAATGTTCATGATTCTCATGCGTCACTTTCCACCCAAAATCAGCCATTACGGCTAAAGTCAGATCGATATAAGGTTTACTCTTTAAATCTTTTACTGTGATGGTTACACCATCTGCACCGGCCGCCGCAAAAGACATGATCAATCCGGTCAGGAATTGTGAACTTAAAGAACCATCAACTTCAATATTGTTTGGACGTAATGGACCTTGCAATTGCAAAGGTACTTTACCATCGTTGGATGAGATCTTCACTCCCAATTGTGGTAATATCTCATCAAAAAAATGCATGGGACGATTCACCAAACTGCCGGTTCCATGAATGGTGAGAGCACGATTACTCATCGCTGCAATAGGTGTAAACATTCGAATGCCTAAACCACTTTCGCCACAACTAATTTCAGAACTAATCGGTGATAGTCCATTTGAAATGATATGTAAATCTCCTTCTGCAGTTCTTTGAATAGTAGCTCCGAGTTTCTGTATCACATCAATAGCTGCCAAATCATCATTGCTTTTACCCGGATTGATGATCTGCGTTTCTCCCTTACGTAGCAAGGCTGCCGCACAAGCTCTTTGCATACTACTTTTTCCGGCAGCTGCGCGAACCGTTCCCTGAATGGAGGATGGCATTATGTTTACCTGAACAGACATACGAATACGATCAAAGCACTTAAAGTGCTTATTGATTAAAACTGTTTGAAAATTTCTTTGAGTTGAACGAATAGTAAAGGTTGTACAACAGCCTTCCCTGTTTTTTCAAGAAGGATATAATGAATACTTACATCATCCTTCTTTTTATCTTTTTGCAATACTTCAAAAGCTTTTTTTGCATCAAATGTTACAAATGTGGGCAAGCCATAACGGGTCAATAATGCAGTTAATGCTTCAGCTTCTTTAAACCCTTTCAATTGCTGGGATATCACAGCCGCATAAGTCATGCCGATACTGATAGCCTGACCATGGCTCAACTCATACATATTTTCAATGGCATGTCCGAGTGTATGGCCAAAATTCAGCAACTTTCTTTCTCCTTGCTCCCTCTCATCTGTCAACACAACTTTTGTTTTGAGCAAAGCATTTCGCTCAACCAACTTCACTAACAATTGATGATTTTTTTGGTAGTCTTTTAGCTGATTTTGCTGCAACTCCTTAAACATGGCGGCATCTTTGATACATGCATGTTTAATGATCTCAGCAAAACCATTTTGCCATTCTTTTTGAGGAAGTGTTTTTAGAAAGCTATAATCATACAAAAGGAAAGAAGGTTGGCGAATCAATCCCACCATATTTTTATAGATACCAACATCAATTCCATTCTTTCCTCCTATCGCAGCATCCACCATAGCTAATAAACTTGTTGGAACAAAACCAACATCAATACCACGCATAAAAATACCTGCTACATAACCCGTGATATCTGTTATTACTCCACCACCAACACCTATCAATACTGTCTTTCGGTCTGCCCCCATTTCAATCAACTGATCAATGATCATGTCAACTGTCTGCTGCACTTTAAAAGCTTCTCCCGGCTTCAGAACAATGGTGTTCCACCCTTTGAATTTCTTTTTATGTCCGGCAAAAACATGTTCATCCGTGATCAATACTGCTTTTTCTTTTCCTACGATCTTATGCAGTTGATCAAAAGATGCATCAAAATAATAGGTTACATCTTTACCCGGAAATGATACTTTTTTTTTCTTCATAACCTATAAGGCATTGCACTAGGCGTTCATGATCTTGTTCTGATGATTGATACTTTCCATGTGCACTGCATCAAAATATTTGGTGATGAACTCGCGACTCAAGCCCAACTGTTCTCCCTTTGCAAACGCTCTATCCAGAATGGCATTCCATCGGTTGGTTTGCAAGATGGTAATGTTGTTATCTTTTTTGTACTGACCGATCTTATCCGCCACTTTCATTCTTTGTCCGAGTAGCAACAATAATTCATCATCCAGTTGATTGATCTGCTGACGCATTTTTTCCATTGCGGCATGCAATTCTTCCGAACTAATATCTTCTTTTCGCCAGATAATAGAACTGATCATTTCACCTAGTCTTTCAGGAGTCACTTGCTGTTTGGCATCGCTCCACGCATTATCCGGATCAATATGGCTTTCAATGATGAGTCCGTCAAAATCAAGATCAATCGCTTTCTGTGCTACATCCAACAGAATATCTCTTCTCCCGCAGATATGTGATGGATCATTGATCAGCAGCATATCGGGATTTCTTCTTTTCATTTCAATGGCTAAGTGCCACATCGGAGCATTACGATATTCGGTATTACCATAAGAACTGAATCCACGATGGATCAATCCGACATTTTTGATACCTGCTTTGGCTACGCGCTCCACAGCACCGATCCATAATTCCAGATCTGGATTGATCGGATTTTTGATCAATACGGGAACATCCACTCCTTTCAAAGCATCCGCTACTTCCTGTACACTGAATGGATTAACCGTTGTACGTGCACCGATCCAAAGTACATCTACATCAAAATGCAAAGCATCTTCTACTTGCTTACCCGTTGCGACTTCTACAGCCACCGGCAATCCTGATACTTTACGCGCTTGTTGTAACCATGGTAATCCTTTCGTACCAATGCCTTCAAAGCTACCCGGACGAGTACGAGGTTTCCAGATACCTGCACGCAGAATATCTACTTTCCCTGTTGCAGCGAGTCTGGTTGCAGTTTGTAATACCTGCTCTTCGGTCTCGGCACTGCACGGACCGGAAATGATCAATGGGCGCTTCTGCAACAAAGCTTCCACATTTGTTTTTTGTTCGATTGCTTGCTCCATAAAAATTTGATCTATGATTTTTTGATTTCTTGATTTTTTGATTCATGAACAAATCATAGAATCAAAAAATCAAGAAATCAAAGATTTACTCTTCCCCCTTCCTCGGTTTCCTCGCTCCTCCTGAATCAGCATCATTCATTCTGATTCTTCTGCCTTTGTAATTTTTTCCATCCAATGCACGGATCATCTGATTAGCCGCGCCTTTTTCAATTTCCACCCAGCTATTCATGTCTTTCATATCAATCTTACCCAATACATCTTTTTTCAAATCACTCATATCGAGAATGAACTGCAAGAAACTGGCTTTGTAAAAACCATCTTTGGTTCCAAGGTTGACAAACAGGCGACTATAACCACCACCTCGTTTGTATTCTTTACGGTTATCGCCTTTGCCTGCATCGCGACGTCTACCCTGATCAGGTGCATCATTGTACTCTCTTCTATTCCTTTCACGGAAATTCAGGTCTTCTGCATTTTCATAGTACTTCAGAAAACGATCAAATTCCATAGCAGCTACACGCTTCAGTACATCTTCTTTACTTACATCAGCAAATTTTTCAGCCAACATCGGAACATAGGTTTCATAATCACCATGACTGATATCTGCTGATAACAATTTATCCATGAAATGAAAGAACTGTTTGCGACAAACATCTTTACCACTTGGAATATCCAGTTTATGGAATTTCGAATTATTGATCCTCTCGATTTGTTTCAAACGATACATCTCTTTGCTATGCACGATCGAAATACAAATACCTACATTACCTGCTCGTCCTGTTCTTCCGCTTCTGTGTGTGTACACTTCCACATCATCAGGTAATTCATAGTTGATCACGTGCGTGATACCTTGCACATCAATACCCCTTGCAGCAACATCTGTAGCAATCAACAGTTGCAGACTTTTATCTCTGAACTGTCCCATCACCTTGTCTCTCTGTCCTTGTGTCAGATCACCATGCAAAGCATCAATATCGTATCCTTCTCTTGTAAGACGTTCAGATATTTCTTGTGCATCAATTTTGGTTCTGGTAAAAATGATACCATAGATACCCGGATTAAAATCGATGATACGCTTCAAGGTCTCATAACGATGATGAGAACTGGTTACATAGTACTGATGATCGATACTCTTATTAGCAGTGTTCACTTTCCCTACTGTTACTTCAGCAGGATCTTTCATGTAACGCTTACTCACTTTTCTGATCTCAGGTGGCATTGTAGCACTGAAAAGCCATGTACTTTCACGTTGAGGGGTGTTTTTTAAGATGAATTCGATATCATCCTGAAAACCCATGTTCAACATTTCATCTGCTTCATCCAATACCACATACTTGATCTCTTCCAAATTGATGGCTTTTCTTTCGATCAGATCAATCAATCTACCTGGCGTAGCCACTACAATTTGAGTTCCTCTTTTGAGATCGCGTATTTGCAATCCAATAGAAGCTCCTCCATAAACTGCTACAACAGAAACGCCTGTCATGTATTTCTTGAACAGTTCTAACTCTTTTACGATCTGTAAACAGAGTTCGCGGGTTGGACAAACAACCAGCGCCTGTGGGTGTTTTGCCTTTGCATCGATTACGTGCAACAAGGGTAATCCAAATGCTGCCGTTTTACCTGTTCCTGTTTGGGCGAGACCAATGAAATCTTTTGTACCGCTTAGCAGTACCGGTATCGCTTGTTCTTGTATTGCGGTTGGGTTCACATACCCCAACTCATTCGTTGCCTGAATCAATCTTGCATCGATTCCCAACGCTTCAAATGTCATCATGTATAAAAATTTGTGCAAAGTTACCTAATATAGGGGGCTTTGCTTGTTTTATTTGGGTTTTAGCTCATGGCTAATGGTTCATAGCTAATAGTAGATTGTTTTACAATGATCTATTAGCCATATGCCATTTGCTTAGCGAAGAATCCGCTTAATCCCATTCGCATTCTCAATCAATTCCTGTAAATAGTCATAATTCTCCTTCTCCAGACAGGCTTTGAATTTTCTGAGCTGGGCGATGTGTTCGTTGAGTACATCCAACACATTATCACGGTTTTGCATGAAAATGGGCACCCACATGGCCGGATTACTTTTGGCCAATCTGACCGTACTTTCGAAACCGCCGCTGGCCAGTTCAAAAATGGCGTCCTCTTCCCGCTCTTTCTCCAAGACCGTATTCGCCAAGGCAAATGAAGTAATATGTGAAATATGACTCACATACGCCACATGTACATCATGATCATCTGCTTTCATATAGAGAAGATGCATCCCCAAAGCTTTGTATAGATCTTCCACTTTTGCTACCGCATCAGCATCACTTTCCTCTTTTGAACAAATGACAGTGGCTTTATTGGCAAATGCTGCTTTTACGGCTGCATCAGGACCACTGTATTCTGTTCCCCACATGGGGTGTGTGGCAACAAATCGACCGCGTTTGGGGTGGCTAGCCACAGATTCACAGATGATTTTTTTAGTAGATCCCACATCCATTACCACTTGATCTGTTACCTGATCCAATATCAGTGGCAACATGGCTTCTGCCGCATTGATCGGTGTAGATAAAATGATGATATCTGATTTTGCGATGGCTGTTGCTAGATCCGCAATTTCATCTACCAGCTTTAACTCCAATGCACGAGCTGCGTGTGTAGGATTATTATCGACGCCTATTGCATAAGTGATCCATCCTTTTTCACGCAATGTCAGTGATAAAGAACCTCCAATTAATCCTGTTCCTATGATCGTTATTCTCATTTTATAATCTCGTTTGAATTCGTTCAATCGCTTCTTGAAATTTTTCAACAGTTCCGCAAAGACTTACACGTATGTATTTTCTTCCTGCCTCTCCAAAAATACCACCAGGGGTGATGAATACAGAAGCGCCGTATAATACACGATCACTCAATTCATATCCATCTTTAAACGTATTCGGTATTGCTGCCCAAACAAACATGCCTACCTGATCTTTAGAAAAAGTACAGTTCAACAAAGACAGCAACTCAAATACTTTTTCTCTTCTTTTTGCATAGATGAGATTGATACCATCATACCAATCTTTCCCTAAGCTTAGCGCTTTTGCTGCAGCCAGTTGAACGGGTAAAAACATCCCACTATCCATATTGCTTTTGAAACGAAGCACTTCATCGATCCTTTCTTTAGCACCACATAACATACCTACTCGCCATCCTGCCATATTGGAACTTTTACTGAGTGAGTTCAATTCCAATACCACTTCTTTTGCATCGGGTACACTTAAAAGACTGGATGGCTGATCGTTCAGAATAAAACTGTAAGGATTATCATGACAGATCAGTATGTTATACTGTTTTGCAAAAGCGATCAATGCAACATAAAAATCAGCAGAGGGTATTTGTCCGGTTGGCATATGCGGATAATTCACCCACATTAATTTCACTTTAGAAAGATCTTGTTGAGAAAGTGCTTCCAGATCAGGCTGCCATTGTTGTTGTTCTGATAACTGATATGTAATCGGTGTACCACCCGCCAGTTTTACTGCACTGCTGTAAGTAGGGTAGCCCGGATCAGGTATCAGTGCCTCATCTCCTTTATCAAGATAGGTCATACAAATATGCATGATGCCTTCTTTGCTACCGATCAAAGGAAGTACTTCTGTATCGGGATTCAGATCAACTTGATACCACTGCTGATACCATTGACTAATGGCATTGCGTAATATCGGAGAGCCTTTGTAACTCTGATAGGCATGCGTATTGTCTTTTGCAGCATTTTCCTGTAATACTTTGATCACATCAGGATGCGGTGGCAGATCAGGACTACCGATACCCAAATTCAGGATGTCTTTCCCTTCCTTATTCAGCATTTCAATCTCTCTCAGTTTTTGAGAGAAATAGTATTCGCCGATACCTTCCAATCTGCTGGCTGTTTGCATTTCCATCATTATCCTTTTATAAGTTTTCCTTTTGTATAGATCCCAAAAATTTTGACATTATTCGTCAATGGTTCGATGGCACTCAATACTTGATTCAATTGTTTTTGATGATCGAATTCCATATCAGCATAAAAGCCATACTTAAAATGACTACCCGGGATAGGCATACTTTGTAGTTTGCTCAAATTGATACCACCGGCAGCAATTTTGGTTAGCACTTTTGATAAAGCACCTTTATCATGACTGGTTTGAATGTAGACGGATGCTTTGTTCGCATGCAAATCAGCCGAGAAAGTACCTGCTCTTTTCAACACCAGAAAACGAGTGATATTGTTTTTCATGGTATGGATATCAGGACCTAATATCTCCAATTGAAATAATTCAGCAGCCAGTTTACTAGCGATAGCAGCCGTATGTTTGCTTCTGTGTTGATGCAAAAGTTTAGCGCTTAATGCTGTATCCTCAGTCTCCACAAGTTTCCAAGGGTGTTGTTCCAAATAATCCAAACATTGAAGAATGGCCATCGGGTGACTATGCACTTCTTTGACATCTTCGAGTTTAACCCCCGGATTCACCAATAGGTTTTGACTAATTGATAGATATACTTCTCCTACTACTTTAAGTTTACTCTTTTGCAGAAGATTATAATTGGGTAGAATACTACCTGCTATTGAGTTTTCAATGGCCATGACTGCTCCGGCAGATTGTTCTGCATCGCCAGCGACTTGTATCAATTCACGAAAACTGGCACAAGGAATCACTTCAACGGTCTTACCAAAAAATGATCTGGCAGCTACCTGATGAAAACTGCCTTCATAACCTTGTATGGCAATACCTGTTTTTGTGCTTGTTGTTATGTTCCCTTGTTTTGTCATATTCATTATAAGTCAAAAAAAATCCCGACCATTTGGCCGGGACTGTATGTTGATTGTTGTTGTTCACTTAAGCTTTAACAAATATCACCCGGCTCCTTTGGTTAAAGAAGTAATAAAAGAAAAAATAAAACCAGGTATTGTTTGTTGTTGTGTTCATTGATTCAAATATAGAACAGTAAAACGTATGAAACATCAATACGAGAAAAATTATTTTACTAACGAACCTTAGTTTCCCTCGTCATATGTTTCATCCGGTTGATGAATCACTTCACGGGATGACGATTGTTGATTACATGTAAAATCATCATATCGTGAGGTCATATTTCTTAGAAATTCTTTCCCAGATCTACAAAAGAACCCGTCATTCTGAGGAACTTCCGATCCCTGATCGGAATGTGACGAAGAAAAAAAAGCCCCTCCGTGGAAACGGAGCGGCCTCTAACGATTGCTTGCCATATGAAAAACTCTTTGAGAACCCTGTCAGCCGGCAAGCTGGCACTTCATGATCTCATACACGGGTTCCGCGTTCAAATTAATGAGCAGCTGGAGCAGCAGCAGAGCTGTCTGTAGTAGCAGCAGCGCTATCAGGAGTAGCTGTAGCAGCGCTATCAGTTGTTACAGGAGCTACAGTAGTTGAATCAGTTGTAGCTTCTTTGTTTTCAGCGTTACCGCAAGCAGCGAATACGCCCAGTGCCAGAACGAATAATAATTTTTTCATTGTGTGGTTTTTTTGAGTGATTTTAAGGTTAATACCCGCTTATGCTAAAAGGTAACCCGGCATAAACCGTTTTTTTCAAAAAATATTTTAGGTTTATTTTGGGTTACTTTTACCCTCTACACCGTATTAAAAGAACAATAGTGAAAGCCGATACCAACGAGCAAGCATTACTGAAAGGACTGGCCAATAACGATTCCAAGGCAATTGAAACGATCTATAAGGACAATTTCAATACCATTCAGGCTTTCATATTGAACAACAATGGTTCTTACGACGACGCCAGGGATATTTTTCAGGAAGCTATGATTGCGCTATATGAAAAAGCACAAAGCGAATCATTTGTCTTAACCTGTCAAATTAAAACCTATGTATATTCCATATGCAGGCGTTTATGGCTTAAACGATTACAACAACTGGGAAGATATTCGAATCAAGTGGATAGCCTGGAAGAGACTATCCCGGTGGAAGAAGACCTTGAAAACCATGAAAAGCGTAACGCAGCTTTCGCCATCATGGATCGGGCGATGAATAGTTTGGGTGAACCTTGTAAAAGTCTTTTAGAAGGATATTACCTAAAGAAAATGGGGATGCAGGAATTGGCAAAAGAATTCGGATATACCAATGCCGATAATGCCAAGAACCAGAAGTATAAATGTTTGATGCGTTTAAAGAAATTATTCTTTACGCAATATAATATCGGAGAGTAAGTACCATGGATGACATTTTATTATTAGAAGCCATCGAAAGATACCTCAGCGGCGACATGAGCGCCGAAGAGCGTACTTATTTTGAAACGCTTCGAAAAAATACCCCTGAAATCGACCAAATGGTGGTGGAGCATAATATGTTCCTGCACCAAATGGACATGTATGCTGCCCATCGTAATCTGAAACATGGCTTACATGAAGCACATCAATATTTATTGGATCGTGGTGATATCAATGAAGGCGGTCAAGTCAGCACCCGTGGTCGTGTGGTTCAATTATGGAATAAATACAAGCGTGTTACTGCTATTGCTGCCGGTGTAGGTGGTGTTATTGCCTTGTTCATTAGCGGACTTGTTATGTACTTCGCTCCTTCTGTGAATGGCAATCAATTGCAACAACTGAGTAATGACATTGCTGTGATCAAAAAGAACCAGCAGGTGCAAGGTAATCTCATCAATGAAGTGAAAAGCAAATTACCAGAGGGTGTTCGCTTTGTAAGTGGCGGTTCAGGATTTCTGATCGATCCTAAAGGATTTATCATTACCAATGCACACGTATTAAAAGGCTCTGGTGCAATTGTTGTCAATAATAAAGGGAAAGAATTCAATGCTGATATCGTTCATATCGATCAGGAAAAAGATCTGGCGATTTTGAAAGTAACAGATAAAGAGTTTATCCAGCGCAAGAGTCTACCCTATAGCATCCGAAAAACAGCTTCAGACCTAGGCGAAGAAATCTATACCCTTGGATATCCTCGTAATGAAATTGTATACGGAATGGGTTATCTAAGTGCTCGCAGCGGTTTTGATGGCGACTCACTTTCTTATCAATTACAAATGAGTGCCAATCCGGGCAATTCAGGTGCACCCGTACTAAATAAAAATGGTGAAATCATCGGCGTACTGAGCACCCGACAGTCTTCTGCAGAAGGTGTGGTATTTGCTGTGAAATCAAGAAATATTATAAGTTTGGTAGATGCATTCCGAAAAACAGATACAGCCGAGAAAATCAAACTTCCTTATAAATCTAGTATCAAAGGTGCACAACGTAAACAACAAATTGCAGAAGTGGAGGATTGTGTGTTTTATGTGAAGGCTTTTGCGAAGTAGTGAAAGGTGAAAGGTGAAAGGTGAAAGGTTAAAGGTGAAAGGTGAAATAATAAAAAACGAAGCGACGAACAATGTTTATTGTGTTCGTCGCTTCGTTTTTTTAGCTATTTCAAATCAAACATCTGACATCCTACATCTGCCATCAACCCTATTTCCATAAGCTCGACGGATACTCCCCTGCTGCTACCAGCGCATTGATACTTGCCTGTACACCCGGTGCATCTTCTTTATAGGTAACGCCAAACCACTGAGAGGAAGTTGGAATCACTTTTACAACCCCTTTACCGGATTGCACAAAATGTTTGGTGACTGTCGGAATATAAAATTCTGATTTCAATTCTTGTCCCTGCTTTTTCAGAAACGCATCAAATAAATTTTCAGCCAGATCAATAAATCCGGGAGCAAAACAGAGATAATTCATACTTACCAAACTATTCTCCGGCAATACTGTCAACTGATCATTTTCCTCGTATACAATATCGCCTTCGGGTCTTGCAAAAATTTTTGTACGCTCATTGATATCGCTCAAATTACCCGAAGCATCTACATCACAAACACCTCTACTAACTGTTCCATTATCACTGAGTGTATTTCTTAACTGGTAGCCGATGATACAATAGGTCTGTTCATTACACTGCGTCGTTAAAAAAGTATATGCTTTTGCAAAAGCATCTTTTCCATAAAAATCATCCGCATTGATCACAGCAAATGGTTCATTCACTTTTCCTTTACAACACAAAACGGCATGGCCTGTTCCCCAAGGTTTGGTTCTATCAGCAGGTACTGCATAACCATTGGTAAAGGCTGATAAATGTTGGTATACATAATCAGTAGCGATTCGTCCATTTAACTTGGGTTCGAATATGGATTTGAATTGTTCTGCGAATTCTTCGCGGATAATAAAAACAACTTTTCCAAATCCTGCACGGATAGCGTCATAAATTGAATAATCCATAATAGTTTCGCCATCGGGACCAAAAGATTGGATCTGTTTCATACTTCCATATCGGCTGGCCATTCCCGCAGCTAAAATCACTAATGTTGGCTTCATAATATCCTTTTGAATGGAACGAAACTAAAACTTTCAGCAGTACCAAAAGAACAGATGTTGATAAATATTCAAAATATTCATATTCAGTCGGTAAAATCGCTTTCCGATCAAGGCGTTCAAACCGATATACTGAGACTGGATCTGATACATCCCGTGATCAGTGGTAATAAATGGTTTAAACTTAAATATTATCTCGACGAAGCATTAACAGCCAGTGCCGGCAAACTGGCAAGTTTTGGTGGTGCTTATTCTAACCATATCGTAGCCATGGCTTTGGCCGGAAAACAATCCGGCATTCCTACGATCGGTTTTATTCGTGGCGATGGCGACACATCTTTATCCCCAACACTAGAAGAAGCAATTAGCTATGGAATGGAATTACAATTCATCAACAGAACTGATTATCGTGATAAAAAACAAATACAGGATTCCTTTCATCAACCCGGATGGTATTGGATTCCCGAAGGTGGATATGGCTTACTAGGTGCAAAAGGTGCCGCCGATATATTGCATGCATTAGATACAAGCAGCTACTCGCATATTATCTGTGCGGTAGGTACGGGCACGATGATGGCTGGACTTATAATAGGTGCCAAGCCTTCACAGGAGATCATAGGTATTAGTGTACTCAAAAATCATTTCAGCATTACAAAAGAAATAGGACAGCTCATTGACCTATCCTCGGGAAAAAAACCTGCTTTCCAATGTTTACATGGCTATGATTGGGGTGGCTATGCAAAACATACACCCGAACTCTTAAGTTTTATGCGCCAACTATGGCAATCTGAAAAAATACCTGCTGATTTTGTCTATACTGCTAAACTTACCTACGCAATACATGACTTAATAGAAAAGAAATTTTTCCCGACAGGCAGCCGATTGTTATTGATTCACAGTGGCGGCTTACAAGGTAATAGATCCCTTGCGTCAGATATCCTTCCTTTTTAATCAACAGACTGCCTTTATATTTGCTGTCATGAACGGAAGACATCTACTGATCCTTTTGTTACTATTTTTCACCACAAAGTCTTTTGCACAAAGGGCATTACCCGGATTTACCGTGAAAGAATTGGGCAAAGGCAAAGTAAGCATCAGTTGGATCAATCCATACCCATCCTGTAATCAGTTAGCAGTTCAGCGATCGACGGATGGTATTAATTTTCGCACCATTTTTTCTGCACAATCACCCGAGCTGCCTACTAATGGATTTATCGATCAAAAGCTTCCGGTAGCCCCACGTATTTATTACCGCATATTTTATGTTTTGAAAGGAGGTAATTATTTTTTTACGGATATCAAATCACCCGGACAAGAAACTGCTGAGAACAACACCCCAGTAGATGATGTTAATGCACGTATCGATATCCCTAAAACAGAAGAAAAAAAAGACAGCTCCACGACAACTGTTACAGAAAAGTATATTCAGATTTATAAAAGAGGAGTCCCTGCATTTCAATTATCCCTCACTGATTATCGAAACTTTCGCGACTCATTGATAAAACTTACGCAGGACTCATTATCTGTCATCAAGCCAGGTCAGATCAATTGGAAACCTTTTATTCCTAAGCCCAAAGAATATGTCAGCATTTTTGTAAAAGATACTTTGTTGATACAAGTAGAACTTCCATTCTATAAGCGTTTCAAAGATTCTGTTACCAATACTACCAAAGACACCATTTATCAGATTACTACATTTAGAGCTGAGTTACACCGATTCATTCCTAAACAAGTTTGGAAGCCTTCTATTTACGTGTATACAAACAGTTCTGGATATCTGAATATCTCTGTACCTGAAAAAGATCATCAATTGTATCGCATCCTATTTTTTGATGCTGAAGGAAAAGAATTATTCAGGATCAATAAACTAAAAGAACACGAACTGATCATGGACAAGGCCAACTTCAAAAAAAGCGGTTGGTATGATTTTGAACTCTACAAAAACAATGAGTTGATCGAAAAAAGTAAATTCTTTTTACAAAAAGATTAATTGTCTGTCAGCACTACATCAAACACTTGCGCGAAATTCTTTTTTACCAAGGCTTTTACTTCTTCAAAAGGAACAGTTTGTCCCAGTTCTTTTTGCAGTGAGGTCACTTGCTTTCCAACAATGCCGCAAGGAACAATATGATCGAAATAAGTAAGGTCTGTATTAACATTGAAAGCAAATCCATGCATGGTGATCCATCTGCTACATTTGATACCCATAGCGCAGATCTTTCTTTCTTTCCCGGGAATATCAGGATCTAACCACACCCCTGTTTCTCCTTTACTTCTGTCGCCTTTCAGTCCATAATGTGCTAGGGTAAGAATGATCACTTCTTCTAAACTTCTTAAATACCAACCCAGATCTGTTTTGAATTGCTCCAGATCCATGATCGGATAACCTACAATTTGTCCGGGACCATGAAATGTAATATCACCACCACGATTGATATGAAAATAATCGACCCCTCGCTCCTGCATTTCTTTCTCAGAGATCAGAATATGTTCCGTTTTACCACTTTTACCCAAAGTATAAACAGGAGAATGCTCTACCAATAAAAGATGATGTGGGATGTCATGAACATGTAAATCAAGGTTCATTCTTGCAGCCGATTTCAGTTCCACCTTCTTTTTGAGCATGGCTTCCTGCTCATCCCAAACCTGTTGATAAGACCTGAATCCCAGATCCTTGAATATCACTGACTGCATACTGCAAAAGTAGTGTCCAAAGCGGATATACCTCCATTTTAATCCGCTTAGCTGGTTTCTGCTATTTTTGCAGGATGCAGGACGAATTAGATCTCCAGCCTGAAGAAGGCACAGAAGAGCTGTACGAACGAAAGACGTTTAAAGTAGACAAGGGCCAAGAGCCTTTACGCATTGACAAATGGGTACAAGGACGTATTGAAGGCGCCACAAGAAATAAGGTTCAAAAAGGGATCGATGCGGGCTTTTTGACGGTGAATGGTCAAGTAGTAAAAAGCAATTACAAGATCAAGCCGGGAGATGAGATCGTGCTCATGAGTCTGATCAATCCGGACCATACCGAGCTGAAACCGGAGAATATTCCTTTGAATATTGTGTATGAGGATGATGCAGTCATGGTACTCAACAAACCGGCGAATATGGTAGTGCATCCGGGTATCGGGAATTTTACTGGCACTATGTTGAATGGAGTTGCTTATCATTTCCTGCAACAAAATCCGAATCTTGATGAAGAGTCACTCCCGCGTTTTGGACTCGTACACAGAATTGATAAGAATACAACAGGTTTAATTGTGCTTGCCAAAACAGGTGATGCTGCTGCACATTTGGCCAAACAATTTTTCAATCATACGGTCAATAGAAAATATGTGGCCCTGGTATGGGGAGATGTGCAAGAGGACAGCGGCACCATTGAAGCACATATCGCTCGTCATCGTCAGCATCGCAAAATGTTTGACGCTTATCCCGAAGGTGAGATCGGTAAACATGCGATCACACATTACAAAGTATTGGAACGTTTCAATTATGTATCGCTGGTTGAATGCGTTTTGGAAACAGGTCGCACGCATCAGATCAGAGTGCATATGAAACATATCGGACATACGCTCTTCAATGACTGGGAATACGGAGGCGATAAAATTTTAAAAGGGACCATTTATACGAAATACAAACAGTTCGTTGATAATTGCTTTGATATTTGTCCACGCTGCGCCCTTCATGCACAAACCTTAGGTTTCATACACCCTGTGACTAAACAACCTATGCATTTTGAAGCTCCCCTACCCGATGACATGCAAAAAGTCATTGAAAAGTGGAGAAACTATGTACGAAATAGAAAAACAGAGGAATAAGAAATAAGGAATGACCAATAAGAAAGTTCATAAACTTGTTGCTTGTTGCTTATTGCTTTCTTCTCGTTCCTTATTCCTTATTTCTTATTCCTTATTCCTCTGTTCTATATATTTGTACTCTAAAATGAAATCTATGTCTGCTGACATCCGTAATAACTGGACACTGGAAGAAATTAACGATATCTATAATACACCTTTGCTGGAATTGGTTTTTCGTGCAGCTCAATTGCATCGTAAATACAATGATACAGCTGAGGTTCAGGTTTGTACTTTGTTAAGTATCAAAACAGGCGGTTGTAGTGAAGACTGCGCTTATTGTCCACAAGCAGCCCGTTATAACACCGGCGTTGATGTACAAGCATTGATGAAAAAAGATGAGGTATTGGCTTATGCTCAAAAAGCAAAAGAAGCCGGTTCAACACGTTTTTGTATGGGTGCTGCATGGAGAGAAGTAAGAGATAACCGTGATTTTGATCGCGTATTGGATATGGTGAAGGGAGTGAATGAAATGGGCATGGAAGTATGTTGCACACTCGGTATGCTAACAGAGGATCAAGCCAAGAAACTGGCAGATGCAGGATTGTATGCATACAACCACAACCTGGATACGAGTAAAGAACATTATGGAGAGATCATTACCACGCGAACATATGAAGACAGATTAGAGACTCTGGAAAATGTACGCAAAGCCGGTGTCACTGTTTGTTGCGGAGGCATCATCGGATTAGGAGAAACGCATGAAGATAGAATTGGTATGCTACATACATTGGCTACGATGCCTGAACATCCTGAAAGTGTACCCATCAACTCATTGGTAGCCATTCCGGGAACACCTCTCGAACACAATACCAAAGTGGATGTATGGGATATGGTTCGTATGATTGCCACTGCAAGAATATTGATGCCAAAGACCATGGTACGTTTGAGCGCCGGCAGAACGGAGATGAGTGTATCAGATCAGGCACTGTGTTTTATGGCTGGTGCAAATTCCATTTTTGCAGGAGATAAATTATTGACCACTCCAAATCCTTCTTTTGACGAAGACAATCAAATGTTCCAATTATTGGGGTTGAAACCCCGAAAGGCTTTCAAAGAAGAGAGCAAGCAATATTTACATGAGATGATAGAGTCATAAACCATTTGATCTAACCAAGATGACAATAAGTATTATGATCTTGGTTAGATCAAAGTGCTATTGATCGAAGAATTTTTCAAACTCAGACTCGTAATCTAAAAAATCAATACGACGAAATCCTTTTTCCGGCGAGAAGAAATAGAGTTGCCATAATTCTCCATTTTGTTCAAGATCGTATTTCATCAACTTACCTTCAGCATTTTTATAGTTCAGTGAACGAACACCCGTAAAAGTATAATTGACCACATTTTTATCGATGAAAAAACCGCTCATTGCATTGGCGTAAAATACATAATCATCCTGGCCAGCATTAAAATCCGAAGTATCTACTTTTTGTAGAAGACTATCCAATTGCAACTGGCTGGGTTGAATGATAATTGTAGAATTGGTGTATATCACATCTCCTAAATCTTCTTCTACTACTTGACTTTCAACATGAACAGATTCTTCCCGAACTTGACAACCGATCAATAAAAAAGAAACTACTGTAATGATTTTAAATCCCTTGAAAATAGTTTTCATGTATGTTACATTTTATAGATCACAGCCTGATAAGGTGCAAGGTTGATTGTACCATTTTTAATTATGGGATCTGCACTAAGATTCGATAGTAGCAGTTCTGCCTTTTGCATATTCAATCCTAGACTTATCTCTGTTGTTTCTTTAGAAAAATTAAGTACAATTAATAATTTCTCACCATCACTCTCTCTCGTATATGCATATACGTTAGGATTATTTTTATCCAACAATGTATACTTGCCATATACCAATGAGGCTGTATGATCTTTTCTCAATTGAACTAATTTTTTAAAATAGCTCAAACAGCTGCCGGGATCTTTCTCTTGTTGTGCTACGTTGATCTCAGTATGGTTCGCGTTGACTTTGATCCATGGTAAACCTGTAGTAAATCCTGCATTTTTACTATGATCCCACTGAAAAGGAGTTCGTCCATTATCCCTACTAGATGCTTGTATTTTTTTCAGATAAGCGGAAAGATCACCATTATTGATTTGTAAGCGTTTGTATTCATTCAATGTTTGTACATCTCTGAATTCAGTAATGTCTTTAAAGCCGGCATTTGTCATTCCGAGCTCATCACCATTATAAATATATGGAGTACCTCTCATGGGTAAATATAAAGTGTTCAGCATCGACGCAGAAGCTGAACGATAAACAGGATCATCGTTCCCAAACCTACTTACCATTCTTGCCTGATCATGATTACTTAGAAAAATAGATAGCCACCCTTTGTTTGCAAATGCACTATCCCATCTGGAAAACACTTCTTTAAAAACCAATAAGCTGTAGCCTTCCGGCTTTGCTATATCCACACCCTCAAAGGCATAAGCCATATTTAATTCCTTTCGATCGGCGTCCACAAGATGATGTGCATCTTCAAATGAATTACCCGCTCCTTCGGCAACACTGAGTACTTTATATTTACTAAATACTTTTTCATTCATTTCTTTGAGATAACCATGTAGATCACCTTGCATAGCATAATACTTCATGAAGTTTTTTCCGTACCCGTTCGGGAACGGCGGATAACTAGTATCCTTTGCAGCGAATTGAAAAGCATCCAACCTAAATCCATCAATTCCTTTTTCAGCCCAAAATTTCATGATATCATACACCTCTTCGCGCAACTTGGGGTTCTCCCAGTTAAGGTCAGGTTGTTTACGAGAAAAATAATGCAGATAGTATGCGTTGGTAAGAGAATCATACATCCATGCATCATGATTCACATCAAATAAACTGTACCGATAAGGAGGCTTGCCTTTTTCTGCGTTCCACCAATGGTAGTAGTTTCTGTATGGATTATCCCTTGAACTTCTACTTTGCTTAAACCATTCATGTTCATCGCTACTGTGATTCACCACCAGATCCATGATCAACTTGATCTTACGATCATGTAATCCCTTCAATAAATGATCAAAATCATCCATCGTACCAAAATCCTTCATGATATTTCGATAATCACTGACATCATAACCATTATCATCATTGGGTGAGCTATAAATCGGATTCAACCATACCGCTGTGATACCCAGACTTTGCAGATAATCTAACCTCGAAATAATTCCCTTTAGGTCACCAATCCCGTCTCCATCACTATCTTGAAAACTCCGCGGATACAATTGATAAATTATTTCTTCCTTCCACCATTGTGGACCTTCATTAATCTTAACAGTCCGATCAGAACAGCAAAAAAAGAAGATAATGAATATGCAACATGTGAAAAAAATATCACCAAATCTCATAAAGGAAATATTTTCTTAGTTTTTTAAATACATTTCCGTTCTTTCAACAACATTATTACGTTTTACTTGTCTATTTTCCCAAACTTCATTCACTTGAACAGTCGTTATTTTCAATAGTACTTCTATTGGGGTTATTTTATTATCATTTTCAAAACAAAAGGCTAGATTTTTAGGCCAAGAACGCTCAGAGACTCGTGAAAATGTATTTACAATTTTTCCTGATTTGTAGTATCGAAATTGTTGGCTTGCGTCAAAAGCATTTTTTTGATCAGCGTCAATTAGAAAATATGTAACATCCTCCCCACCTTGAATTTGATTTAAAAAAGAGGGCAAACCTAAAGCTAATGCGCCTAATGGGGTAGACCCAACTAATCCTTTTAAAAGTGGGGCTGACTTACTTAATAATTGTTTTGTAGCGTCATCATAAGCTTTCTGACCTTCTTGATTGATACCAATATAATAGCTCCAACTAATAGTATTTTCAGGTATTTGAAATATCACTGATTGTTTGTTACCATTAGCGTTCATTATAGAGTTTATCTTTAAAGTCTCACTCTCGATTTCCGTTATCGTCGTATCAGACTTTACTAAAAACCTTTCCTCGTGAATAGTTTGAATTGTGTCAAATACTTTTCTATTATAAACTGTAGTATTAAATTTAATAGAATTCTCATTCTCAGGAATTCTCTGTACTTTAATCTTACAAATTCGTGGAGACAAGATATTAGAATTTGCAAGTCGAAACTTATAAATACCTGTCTTGGGAATATGGAGAATCTTTTCAGACACCTTACTGGTTTTATATTCCATAAAAACAGGATTCCCATTCAGTAAAGAAATTTCGAACTCTTTCAAGTCTTTGCCATTAACTTCATTAAGATTAATAATCACTTTATCTCCTTCTGCAAATCCGTAATAAAATATCACCTCCGAAGCAGCTGAAACTTTCATTGTGTTTTCTCCGACATCAATTATATTTTGAGATTTAATGCTACTCATTAAGAAAAGAAAAATTATAGACGATAGAAGTTTTGTCATAAGAGAACTTTTAGCTAATATGGTAATATTCTAATTTCAGAAATTTTAGTAGCAAAAACTAATTTATCGTGTCAAAAGCAGAAATTATAATAGAGAATCACATATCTAATTGATTACAAGCAAATTGAGTTAATAAATGATTTATGCTTAATTTTTTTTTAAATAAGATAATATATCGAAATCAAATATTACTAAGGCACAAAGACAAACTTGCTTTCTATTGGCAGAAAGTTTGCAATTTAGTATCAAACAAAATTTTTAGTTACTCGAATCCTAGTATTGCATTACCAAAATCATACACATTATATGAATCATACAGATTGAATTACAGAAAATATATTGAAGATGGTGAGTTGACTGCAAAAGAAATATTGACGTCCGTAAAAGACTACATACCTGATGCCCCATTGATACTTGATTGGGGCTGTGGTCCTTCTAGGATATCCAGACATCTACAAAACTTTGCTGCAAAAGCAAGTATTTACGCCTCTGATCCCAACATAGAAACCATCTTATGGAATCAAAAAAACATACCGAATATTCGTTTTAAAGTTCAGGAAAAATATCCGCCACTACCCTTTCAGGATACCTATTTTGATCTGGTGATCGGCTTCTCTGTATTGACGCATATCCCGAGTCAGGATCAAAAGAAATGGCTTCATGAGATCCATAGAATTCTAAACACTAATGGTATAGCATGGCTCACCACACATGGTCAGTATTTTATCAAAAGATTATCTAAAAAAGAGAAGCAAGAAATTGAATCATCCGGCGTGTATAACACCCACTATCATCAACCCGGTCACAGGATGATGTCTACTTATCATTTACCTGAAAAATGGAAAATAGTACTGGAAGAAAAATTTGAAATACTCGAATACTGGGATGGAGAAACATATCCAAACAAAGCAGGTAAACAAGATCTTTGGATACTAAGGAAGAAAGTTTGATTTTTTGATCTTTGATTTCTTGATTTGGAGTGAATACTAAATCAAGAAATCAAGAAATCAAAGATCAAAAAATCAAACATCAATTCAATTATTTCTTCTTTGCAAGCTTGCGTAATTCATCAAGTTTAGCGATGTACAAACTGCGTCCGTGGGTACCCACTACAATTTCACCATCTCTCGGATGAACCACTACATCATGTACAGGAACACTGCTTGGCATTCCTTTGTTCCACATCATAGAGGTATTTCCTCCATCAATGCTTACATACAAACCACCATCTGTTCCAACATAAATAATGTTAGCATCTTCCGTATCTTCTTTCACTACATTCACCGGCTCAGCTGGTAAATCAGTCATGATTTGTCTCCATGTAGTACCATAATCATCACTTACATACACATAAGCAGTGAAATGATCGTTACGGTATCCATTCAATGAAACATAGACCCTAGACTCATTGAAAGCACTGGCTGCTACACGACTCACATACAACCCTTTTGGCAATTTTTTATTGATCTGGGTCCATGTATAGCCTCCATCCTTAGATACTTGAATGTTTCCATCATCGGTTCCTACATAGATCAACCCAAAACGAAGAGGACTTTCACTCATGGTAGTCAATGTACCAAATGGAACATCTCCTTGTTTTGGATTAGTGGTCAGATCTGCACTCATGGTCACCAAACTATCACCACGATTCATACTGCGGTGAAACTTATTACTACCATAATAAAACACATCCTGATTGTGACGGCTCAGTAAAATCGGAGTCTGCCAGTTATAACGTAAAGGCGTTTCCCCTAGATCTCTTGCCGGACGAACACTTCTTCTGTCTCTAGTTCCAATGGTTTGTCTGCTGTAAGCTCCAAACTGTGAACCACTGTATACCGTTTTATTATCTCTCCAATCTACCTGCACCTGCATACCATCTCCACCACCAATGGAAGTATAAGGATTGTGACCGCTGTCATACCAATCGTAATTCTCTCTGGTAGTACTTGCACCAAACCATGTACCATTGTCCTGTAAACCACCATACACATTGTATGGACGAGCCATATCTACTGCTACATTGTAGAATTGTCCGACAGGAGGTGTATTTGCTTTGAACCAATGATCACCATTATCGTAAGTAATGTTACAGCCTCCATCATTTCCATTGATGATATGGCTATCACGTTTTGGATTGATCCAAACATAGTGATGATCTGAGTGCACGTTTTCTTTACCAATTTGCTTGAAAGTAGCACCACCATCAGTACTCATGAGCAGTCCCACTCCTGTGAGGATAATCTTTTTATCATCCACAGGACTCACCCATACTTTACCAAAATAGTAACCATAAGTGCTGTACAAATTCGGGATCGCATCTTTGTGTGTCATCTTCCAAGTTGTACCGCCATCATCACTGCGATACAATTGTGCTCCATAGATGGGTGTTTCAAATAAAGCGGTATTGGCATCATACAAAAAATCCCAGATTGCTGTTGGAGCAAGTGTTCCATTCGTTACAGCTTCTTTCAATGAAGCGGCTGTATATTTTTGAGGAATACCGTTTCTGGGTGAACGTATGAAAGCGTTGAGTTTATTATCATTCAATGCAAGGAATTGATCTTTGCTCAAATCTTTGAAATCAGCCAACACATAGCGACTGGTATCTCCTTGGTTTTGTCTTGCATTGGCGGGTTGACGGAAATTATTATCCACCACTGCAAAAATGGTAGATGGATTTGAAGGATATACCATCAATCCAATTCTTCCGACACCATCTCCAAAAGGAAATCCTGAGCCCTCTTTTGACATCAATTGCCAGTTTTCTCCACCATCTGTGCTCTTGTAGATACCACTTGTTTTACCTCCTTCTTCAAAGTTTGAGGCAGAACGTGTACGATACCACATAGCTGCAAACAACTCATTGGGATTTTTGGGATTGATATCAATATCAACAGCACCTGTATTATTGTCTACATACAAAGTCTGTTTCCAGTTTTTACCGCCATCAGTAGTTTTGTAAACCCCTCTTTCTTTATTGGGAGAATAAAGGTGCCCAAGTACCGCTACCCATGCTGTATTAGCATCAGTTGGGTGTAATTTAATCTCTCCAATATGATGGCTTTCAGGAAGTCCCAAGTACTCCCATGACTTACCATTGTTATTTGATTTGTATACGCCGATACCTGCATAGCTAGAACGGCTGCTATTTACCTCACCGGTTCCTACCCAAAGTGTACGGCTTTTCCAGTCCATGGCAATATCGCCGATGGTCATAATGTCTTCAGAATCAAAAATGGAATTGAAACTGATGCCATTATTTGTGGTATGCCATAATCCACCGGATGCATACGCAACATAGAATTCTGTTGGATCTTCTGGATTGACTTCCATATCCACAACTCTACCGCTCATGACACTGGGTCCGATATTACGGAAACTGGTGTTGTTAATGGGCGACTGTTGTTGCAAAGTTTTTCTTTGCTGAACGCCTTTCATGCGTTCATCAGCTGATGTTGGCTTCACCTGTGCAAGTCCGATGATAGACCATAACAGGAAGCAAGCAGTTGTTAATTTTCTCATACTAAAATAAATAGTTGGTAATTTGGGATGCCCAATTTAGTGAATATGCGTTTTCTGACCTTGCCATTGTTCATTTTCTTTTCGCTGGTTTCTACAGCCCAGTGTGTGACTTTTAAGCTCACTTCTAAACGCGATACGATCAATTGCACCGACAAAAACGGACTAAAACAAGGACGTTGGAAAGTAGAAATGCCCCCTTTGAGAGGTGAGAGAGGTTATGAAGAAGAAGGTGTTTTTATCAATGGAAAAAAAGAAGGAACCTGGAGGAAATTTAATCTCATGGGTGATGTGCTTGCTGTTGAAAATTATAAATGGGGACTCAAAGACGGCATGTGTCGATACTATACCATTGCAGGCCTGGAGCGGGAAGAAGGCTGGAGAGCGGTGAATCCTGCCAAACAATTTGACACTGTAGAAGTACAGGATCCAGTCGATCCAAGTAAGAATGAAACGGTGATCGTTAAAATAAATGGCAATGCACTTAAGCATGGTCGGTGGCGTTTCTTCTACCCCATGACCGGTGAATTAGTAAAAACAGAACACTGGTTTCTTGATCAAATTGTTGAACCCGGAAAGGAACCCGGCAACCCGGAAAAAGGAGGAAAAAAGGCGGATAGTGCATCGGTGAAAAAGGACACTACGTCGGTAAAGAATAAGCCAAAAGAGGTGCTCGACTTCGAAAAAAAGAACTCCGGTAAGAAAAAAGTACAGGTAAGGGACGGAAAAACCGGAGGATAACCCTCTGTTTTACCAATTTCTTATATCTGAGGCAACCTCTACAACACAGATTGCGTATTCCATTCGTTTATTGTAGTTTAACAGAAAGGCCAAAGCCTTATACTGCCCGTTTTGCCAACCCAGACTGCGTCCATAATAACCCTGATCAACGGTTGTTCCAGAAATGACCGTAACTCACAACGTATGTTGTATGAGGGATTATTTGATTATGCCATGAAGATCTCATTTCGCTATATCCATCAACAGGAGGAGGCAGAAGAAATCGTTCATGAATCCTTCATCAAACTTTTTAAAAATATTGATCGGTTCGATATTCGACGTGATGGTGATACAGAAGCATTATTCAAAGGTTGGTTCAAACGGATCATCGTTAATACATGTATCGACCAATTGAGAAAGGTTCAATTGAATATCATTCACCCTGAAAAAGACTCAGATTACGACCATATTGGAGATGCTCAGGAAAATGGATTGGACAAACTGGCTTATCAGGAGATCATAGAAGCGATCCGGCAATTGACACCTGTATACAGAACTGTTTTCAATCTTTTTGTCATAGAAGGTTTTAGTCATGATGAAATTGCAAAGACATTAGATATCAGTGTGGGTGCATCTAAATCGAATTTGTCAAAAGCTAAGAGTAATCTGAGAAAAATTATTTCACAAAGAAACATTCATACCAATTATGTCTAACCCGGAAAACGATAGCAGACTTGAGCAGCTGAGCCGTGAAGCAGCAGATCGCTATACGGTGAAGGCTTCTCCTTCCTGGGATAAAATGGAAAGAGAGCTTGATAAGGTATTGCCTACCGAGAAGAAGAAAAGAAGAATTTTCTTCTGGTGGATCATTCCTGCATTATTACTTGGCGGAAGTATTCTATGGTATACCCAACAACCATCGGAAGAAACACAAATCAGTAACAATGTATCAACTACGCAAGGCAAATCAGATAAAATTTATAATGAAGCAACTTCTGCAAACAATAACCCTAAAAAAGAAGAGAGCGTTGCTTCTAATCGATCAAAAATTACGGCTAAAGCTTCCACTCATGTTATTGATCCATCATCATTGTCTTCGTCCAAGAAATCAAAATCTAAATCATTTAGTGCGATATCAGTTCAACAAAAAACATCCAGCGAATCTGTATTGATTAAAGAAGAAAAAAATGAAGCGAAGCAATTTTCGAATCCATCCACTACAAATAAAGAAGCCATCACCAAAGCAGAGAATACAATACAAGAAAATGTGGCTTTTATTCGTCCAACCATTGATACAGGCAGCAACTTAACCAATACGAGTATCAATGAGATGAAGGATACTTCATCGACCATGGAAAAAGCTTTATCGGAACAACCCATCGTACATCTGACAGATTCTTCATCATCCAAGAATAATAAGGTGAAAAACACTTTCAGCTTTGCGATAGTAGCAGGTATGGATGCCACAACTGTTAAGTTCCGATATGCTGACAAGGCAAGTATATCCGGAGGAATCATGATTGGTTATCATTTAAACAACAATTGGTCTATTCATACTGGTGGATTATACACCAGGAAAAATTATAAAATGGATGGGAGTGATTTTAAAGCTCCGGCTGGTAGTTGGGTGGCTAATTATAAATTGGAAACAGTAGATGGCTTTTGTGATATGTGGGAAATTCCTTTATTGCTTCGGCACACATTTGATTCTAAAACAAAAACAAGTGCCTTTTTGAGCAGTGGACTTTCCTCTTATCTGATGACCAGAGAAAATTACAATTACTTCTACTACTATAATGGTAACCCGGTAAGAAGAAATGCCAACTATCCAAATGGAAAGACACATTTATTTTCCATTTTGAAAATATCAGGTGGCTGGGTACGTAATACGGGCAAGAACTCATCTTTTATCGTTGAACCCTTTGCCAATGTACCACTCAGCGGATTGGGATTTGGCAGTGTAAGACTGAGTAGTTTCGGCGTAAATTTTTCTTATCAGTTTAGGCAACCAAACAAAAAGAAGTAACGTATATAGGTTAAATCTAAAGCCAATTTATGAATCAAGCTCGCAAAACAATATTCGGATTAATGATGGTAGCAGGTACTGCCAGCATTATCGTTGCCTGTAGCAAAGGGGGTGATAGTCCGTCCCCAAATCCTCCGGCAGGAAACACTTGTGCCAGTAAAAACATTACTGTTACGCTTGCTCCCACTAATGCAGCAGGTTGTAATGGTGGTACAGTTACAGTAACAGCCGGTGGCAGTACCGGATTTACTTATAACATTGACGGCGGTACCTTTCAAGCTTCAAATGTATTCAGTAATGTAGCTGCTGGAGATCACACTATCATTGCAAAAGATGGTGAAGGTTGTACTAAATCAGCTACGGTTACTATTACCTCTTCTTCAAGTGGTGTTTTATTTGCAGCTGTGAAAGCTGTCATTAATACCAATTGTGTAAGCTGTCATTCAGGTGCAGCCGCACAAGGTGGCATTTCATTGAGCACCGATTGTAATATCATCAATGCTTCAGCTCGCATTAAAGCTAGAGCAGTTGATGGAAATCCTTCATTTATGCCACAGGGCGGACAACTAAGCGCAACTGATAAAAAGAAAATAACAGACTGGATTACGGCAGGTGGTAAGTTTACAGACTGATAACGGGCAAACTGTATATCTGATGCAGTAAGAAGCAACCTCAGGCAAGGAGGTTGCTTTCTTTTTTTATTTCAATACCTTATCAAAATGTTTTCTGAAGAATAGCAGTTGATAATCTATTGCAGTTCTCCAGTAAGGCCAATCATGCCCACCAGGTCTTTCAGTATAATCGTGTGGAATATTTAGCTTCATCAACTTTTCATGCGCTGCACGACTCATCCCTATGATTCGATCTTGTATACCACAATCAATAATGATCGATAAAGAGTCTTTGGGGTACTGTTCAATTACTTTCAATACACTCCAATCCTGCCAATACTTTTTATTCAATGTAGTATCACCTAATCTCTTTTCTACATCATATCCTTTAGTGATTACGGATACATGTAAAGCACCACTCATGCTACCACAACCACTGAAACGATCAGCATGTCTGAAGCCTATGAACATACCCCCATGTCCACCCATACTTAATCCTGTGATTACCCTACCCTTTCTTTCAGGAATGGTGTGATAGATGCCATCAATAAAATCGGGCACTTCTTTACTTACAAATGTTTCATAACGATAGCTACTGTCTATTGGGCTATCAAAATACCAACTTCCAATAGCGCCATCCGGACAAACAATCATCAATTGATGTTGATCTGCCAGTGTCTGGATCTGAGGCACTCTGGTGATCCAGTTCCTGTAATTGCCTCCATAACCATGCAGTAAATAGACAACCGGATACTTTTTTGTTCCTTGTGGTTCATATCCTTCCGGCTTCACTACAACCGTCTTTATATTTTTTCGCATTGCCTTACTGTAAATCGTTATCGTATCTACTGAGGCAGCAAATACATTGATGGATACCCATAAAAAAAGAAAAGCAAAAATGACTCTCATGGATCAAGTGTTTTACATAAAAAAGCCGTTTCTACTCCTAGGGTAAGAAACGGCTTTATAAAAAATCAGTTTAGATTAATTTTTCTTTTGCTGTGCATTCTGCATAGGGTTCACACCTTGTGATTGTCCACGAGCAGCAGCACGCATTTTGAATAACTGGAATTTAGATGGTTCAGCTACAGAAGGCCACTTGTTATTCGTTTCATTGATATCAGCCGTCTCACGCATTGGATCCTGCTTGATACTTACCGCTTTTTTCTTTGTCATGAACAAGCGTGTAACCTTATTCTCATTTTTTCTCCAGATCTGAGCAGAAATACGCTCTGTTTCTTTAGTGCCATCTTCAAATGTAAATTCAACGATCAATGGCATTACCAATCCACCTTTGTTACTGAAAGTGATCTCATACAAATGCATATCCTTGTATTTCGCTTTTTCAGCATCGCTTAATGCTTCCGGTGTTGCAAAAGAAGGTACAGGAACTCTGGTTACAGAATCGTAAGGCTCCAATCCGCGTGCATATCTCCAATAGAAATCACGCAGTGAAGTATCTACATCTGTTTGAAATACGATGCTTTTATCTTCTCTATTGCGGATCTTAGAAATATCTTCAAAGGCATTCAATACAGGTCTATCAATTGGCATGGTACGACCTTCTGTTGATGCACGCTGCTGCGGTTGTGCATTGGGATCAAATACTGCGTAACGAACGGTATCAATAGCAATATCGCAAGCATCAATGCTATAGAACCATCCTCTCCAGAACCAATCCAGATCTACTGCGCTGGCATCTTCCATGGTGCGGAAGAGATCAGCAGGTGTTGGATGTTTGAATGCCCAACGACGTGCATACTCACGGAAAGCAAAATCAAATAATTCTCTACCCATGATGGTTTCACGGAGTATGTTTAAACCTGTTGCTGGTTTTGAATAAGCATTCGGACCAAACTGAATGATGTTTTCACTGTTGGTCATGATCGGCTCTAACTGCTCTTTGGGAGATCTCATATAATCAGTGATCGCCCAGGCCGGCCCACGACGTGAAGGATATTTGTTATCCCACAATTCTTCAGATAAGTATTGAACAAAAGTATTCAACCCTTCATCCATCCATGACCACTGACGCTCATCGCTGTTAACGATCATTGGGAAGAAATTATGTCCTACTTCATGGATGATCACACCTAACATACCATATTTGGTTGCTTCGCTGTAAGTACCATCAGGATTGGTTCTTCCATAGTTGAAACAGATCATTGGATATTCCATACCATTCGATGCTTCAATACTTTGAGCCACAGGATATGGATAAGGGATCGAGAATTTAGAATAACTCTTAATAGTATGCGCTACGGCTTTGGTTGAATATTTTCTATACAAACCGTATGCTTCTTTACCATAACCACTCATACACATCACTTTCTTACCCTCGATGTATACCGGCATAGCATCCCATACATATTTGCGGCTGGAAGTCCAAGCGAAATCACGAACATTATCTGCTTTGTAGATCCATGTTTTCTTTTGCGTACTCTTACCCTGTTCTGCTTTTTTAGCTTCTTCCAGTGTAACGATCTCAACCGGTTCTTTAGCATTCTGCGCCTGATTCCAGCGAGCCATTTGTGCAGGGGTCAATACCTGAGCATAGTTCTGGCATTCTCCTGTACTTAATACAACATGATCAGCAGGAACAGTGATCTGTACATTGTAATTACCAAATGTCAGGGCAAACTCCCCTCTTCCGGTGAACTGATGATTCTGCCATCCCTGAAAATCACTGTACACACAAAGACGAGGAAACCACTGAGCCATCGTAAAGAGGTTATTACCATCTACTGTTTCATATCCGCCGCGGCCATTTTTAACCATACGATCAGATATCTTATAACTCCAATCTAAATTGAAGACAAATTTTTGTCCGGGTTTCAAAGGTGTAGGCAGATCAATACGCATCATGGTGCGATTGATGGTGTATTTTAAGTTCTTACCGGTTGCATCGGTGAGTTTACTGATGATATGTCCGTAGCCATTGTCTGATTTACGCTCTTGCATATTTTCCAATGCATTCACACTCACCTGACGCAAAGAACTAGCATCTTCATACCCAGCATTGTTGACAGAGCTATGTTCATTTTCATCCAACTGCAGCCAGATATAGGTTAATACATCCGGAGAGTTGTTGTAATAAGTAACAGTTTCACTTCCTTTGAGTTTGAGGTTGGCTTCATCCAACTCAGCTTTGATGTTGTAGTCTGCACGTTGCTGCCAGTATCTTGGTCCAGGTGCACCACTTGCAGTTCGATACTCATTCGGAGTGGGTAAAATAGTACCCAACTGCTCAAATTTGTTTCCATGATTGGATGTGGGATTGTTCATGATGTTTTGTGCCTGAGCAGAAAACAACATTCCAACAGCCACAACCAGCGAAGCAATTTTTTTCATCGTTTGGTTTTTATTGAGGTAGTCTTTCTAATGCCATTAAAAGGGCTACTGCAAATACCCCTCCTGTTATAAACAAGAGAAACTCTCTGCGGTTCCACTTCAAAAGTTGGACGAATATAAATGAAATGAGTAAAATAGCCAGAACGATTATGATCTGCCCGGCCTCTAGTCCCAAATTAAAAGCCAATAACTGACCGAAGATACTTTCATCCTTTCCTAACATGCTTTTTAGGTAATTACTAAAGCCCAGTCCATGTATAAGCCCAAAAAACAAAGCAAAGAAATAGATCAGGGGAAATTTGCTTTTGAAGGTAAATTTGGTGACAAACACATTACTGATAGCTGTAATAACAATGGTTACCGGTATCAAAAACTCAATCCAAGCAACAGAATAGTTTACGACATTAAATACACTTAACGCCAGGGTAATGGAATGTCCAATTGTAAATGCGGTGATCAGGATCAATAGTTTTTTCCAATCTGCAAACTGATAACGGATACAAAGTGCCAAAACAAACAGAATATGATCGATCCCTTTTAGATCGGCGATATGCTGAAACCCGGTTTCAAAATAGACTAAAAACTGATCCATAGGTGAATTGTAATTTTATCGTGACCTTTGTATCTGAAAACTAAGTTTTGAGATGGTAAATATAATGATTCAATGGATGCTGATCGGATTGCTCAATGTAGCTCATCCATTTTTTATGTCGGTTATTGACATCAACCATAACCAAAAGGAAGCCACTTTAGAAATTAGTGTACGAGTATTTAGTGATGATCTTGAAAAGACTTTACAACAATTCAGCAAACAAAAGATAGACATCCTCAACCCTTCCCAAAAGGAATTGATCGAGAAGCAATTACAGGCGTATGTTTCTCAACGATTGAAGCTCAATGTAAATGGAAAGCCTGTTAATTTTCAAATTCTTGGATATGAACAGCAAATGGAAAGTACCTGGTGTTATTTTGAGGTTGCGAACCAATCTGTAGTCAATACAGTTTCGGTGGATTGTAGCTTGTTATACGACTATGAAACCAATCAGGTCAATATCGTGCACATGAAAACAAAAGGGATACAAAAAACCTATAAGCTAGACTATCCAAAAAGAGAAACCACATTCAAATTCTAAGATCTCACTCGATAATGCTCACCAGTATCTTATCGACACGATGTTGATCCATATCAATAATCTCAAAGCGGAATACTTTCCATTCCATGGTATCTCCGGTAACTGGGATCTTCTCTAGTTCATGGATGATAAAACCTGCGAGTGTATCAAAATCTCGATCTCCTTCCATCATCCATTCTGTTTTATCAAAGTGGGTGAGAAAATCGTAGAAAGGTATTTGTGCGTCTACCAGAAAACTACCATCAGCACGCTCTATGATTTCATAGGCTTCATCTTCCTCCTGTGGTATATCACCAACAATGGCTTCCAAAATGTCATTGAGCGTGATCAATCCAAGTACAGAGCCATATTCATCCACAATAAAACAATGATGAATTTTGGTCTGTTTGAATTTTTCCAATACCTGATAAGCTGTATTGTTTTCAGGTACATACATGGCATCTTTCATAAGACTGCTAATCGTAGCATCTGAATGTGCTGCAAACAAATCTTTAAGAGACACTACCCCTTTGATATGATCAATATCCTTTTCACAAACAGGATAGACAGAGTGCATATTTTCCATCACTTCTCCTCTCACTTTACTAACCGTATCATCTACCTCTAACCAAACAATATCACTTCTATGTGTCATGAGTGAAGTAATGTTACGGTCACTTAAATGAAATACTCGTTCTATAATTTCCTGCTCGGCTTCTTCGATGGTTCCTTGCTCTGTTCCTTCACTAATGATTGCTTTGATCTCTTCTTCTGTTACCTGATTGTCATTCGGTTTCATATTCAGTAACCGAATAATGATATGTGAAGACTTACTCAATAGCCAAATAAAAGGGAATGTGATCCACGAAACCACACGCATAGGACCCGCTACTGATTTCGCAATGCCTTCAGGGTTACTTAATCCAATACGCTTAGGCACCAACTCTCCCAATACCAATGAGAGATAGGTTACAATGATCACAATGATGATGGTAGCTACTGTACTTGCGTATTCCCCGAATGTCCCATATTGTGATAACCATTCTTTCAGAGGCTCTTTAAAAGTATCTCCGGAATAAATACCTGTTAACACCCCTACGAGTGTAATTCCAATTTGTATGGTGGATAAAAAAGTATCAGGATGATTGGCAAGATCTAACGCTCGTTTCGCATCAGCATCACCTTTAGCCGCCTGCGCTTCCAGTCGTGCTTTTCTCGCAGAGACCAACGCAATTTCTGCCATGGAGAAAAATCCATTCAGAATGATTAATCCGAGTATAATTAAAACTTCAGTCATGTTATTGTTTCTTATTTTTTTGTCCATCCAGATCTACCAGGACATAAGAAACGGTTTCTTTTGATCTTGTTTTTGGATTCAAAAAAGGTAAGGTTAGCATACTTACCCCGAAATATTCACCCTCAAATATAGTATTCAGGTTGGGAAAGCGCTCTTGAAGTGCGGAAACTGTTGATTTCTTTGTTAATACGACCTGATCAGCTTGCAAGGAATCCAGTGCTTTTTTCTCTTGAAAAATATGTTGTCCATAAAAGTGTAATGCCCTACTGTTATCAATTTCATACATCACAACTTTGTCTTTGTCAAGAGAAGATTGATTGATAAACGCTGCGGCTGTATTACCCAACTGATATTTCAATAATTGCGGATAAAATCCGGTTACCAATAAGAAATTTACGCCAATCACTGTGTAAACAGCCCATTGAAAAAGTGAGGGTACGGATGCTCTTGGTCGAAAAAATAAATATATCGCTCCCAATAGTCCTATAACAGACAAGCCTTTCAGTACCAAGGCATTTTCAGGAAAAGGCCACCATATCAATACGACAGCAGCGATCCACAATAAAAGGAAAATAAACCCATGTAGACCATTGAATATCCGATGTAGGAAGGTTTTGCTTGTTTGAAATAAAAGATGATGCAGAAAACGAGCTGATACAATGGCTGCGAGTGGTAATACGACAAAGATATAATGCGGTAATTGCGCCTGACTTCTTGCCAGAATACAGTAGGTAATGATAAAACCGCCCGCACTAATCCACTCCTGTTTACCTGTAAGTTTCCATTTTTGTTGAATGAGTTGTTTCACAGCATAGATCAAGCCTGCTAAAAAGAAAAAGATCCAGGGAAGAAAGCTCCAGAGCATGTTTTCCAGCAAGAAGGTGAAATGGTTCATTTCATTGTACACATTTTCACCTGTGTATCTTCCGAAACTTTGTGTCCAATAATAGAAACGCAGACCTGAGTTGACGGGTCTACCATGAAAAATTTTACCGGGTTCAAGATCATATTGTTGATATAATCCGATACTCATAGGAATCAGCAGTACAGCAACAATCAATAGCCCGATCAGGTATTCCCACCTAAAAAATTGTTTCCACTCTCTACGCAAAGCAAAATGTGGAACAAAAGCAAAAGCAGGAACCATTAATGCGATGGGGCCTTTTGTCATCATACCACATGCAATGGCTACAAATGCCCAAATAAAATGTTTCCATCGATTGGTTTCATACCATGCCGCTAATTGCCATACACTCAAAGCTACCCATCCCAACAGCATGGTATCACAACGAACATCATGTGCTATTAAAAAAACTGCCTGTGAGGTGGCTAAAATAATAGCAGCCAGTTGCGCAATGACTTTCTCGTAGTACAACAATGTAAAACGATAGGTGGCATAAATGGCTACAAGTAATAATAGAACAGATGGAATACGATAAGCCCAATCATGCACACCAAAGAAACGCATACTTTGCGATGATAGCCAGAATAACATGGGGGGCTTATCCAGATAGTCTTTACCGAGATCATACAATTTGAGATAACTTCCATTCTCCAACATTTCTCTACTCATCGACGCATATTGCGCGGCATCAATATCAATGACGGAAATATTCCACATAGCGATGATATACACCACAAGACAGGCTAGTAAAACTCCTTTGAATAATCGATCATTCATGATGAAAGAGATGTTTCATGGTGCTGTAATGTAATGGGACCTATTTTGCGATTATAGTAACCCGCAGTTAGTGCACCAATACCCGATCCCAGTAACGCACCAAACAAGATATCAATAGGATAATGTACACCTACATAAACTTGTCCATAACTAATGGTAGCTGCCCAAACAAATAACCATTTCCCCCATTTTCCAAAAACATTCTTGGTGGTTAAGAATACAAACATGGCAAATCCAAAATGATTGGTTGCATGAGAAGAAGTGAAACTGAACCCGCCGGAGCAATGCTCTAATAATAATCTCATCTTCCCGTATAATAATTCTTCATTACACGGACGAACCCTAGCAAACCAGTTTTTAATCAGTGAGCTACTTGCCTGATCTGTCAACGTCACATTGATGACCGCAAATAAGATCCATGACCAAGCTTTTTTACCAAAATTTACAATGGCTAGTACGATCAGAAATAAATAAAAAGGCACCCATAACTCGGAGTCACGCCAAAGCGGGAAGACTTTATCCAATAAGGGGTGTGTGAATACTGTATTGATTTTCAGGAACAACCAACTATCCCACTCCAAAATGGTCTGGAGTAAGCGCTGAAAAAAAGATTGTAACAAATAGTAGTCAACCATGAGCGGATAAAGTTACTGTATGTGTCGTTAATAAACCTTTAACAAAATATACATTCAAAATGTGAACAACCATTTCAAAAATGATTAATTTAAAGTATGAAAACAATACTGCTTCTATCAATGCTATTCTTTTCATATAGTGCATCTTTTGCCCAGCCAACTGAAAAGAAGACCATTAATGTTACTAAAAGTCTGAATTTGAAAAAATTTCTGGACAGCAGAGCAAAACAGAAGCCGAGTATTTTGTTGACGCCATTAACTGTAAAGGAATATCCTCAACAAATTGTTTTATTAGATTCTTTAAGAAAAGGACTTGTAAGAAAGCAGCTTTTAAGAGGAGAACTGAATGCAACGCTAACGAATACAATGCCCGTTTGGTCTCCAGGAAGTGATTATGTCTTTAATATGCCCGGCACCTTTGCATATGATAAAACTCAGGTTAAAATACATACACCCAGGTTCGTAACAGTAGTGAATCGAAACAAGGAGTCATCCTCAGACAAGATTGTTCCCGCAAATAAAGAGTAACTAAATACTAAGATTTTTTAGCCAGGATAATCATTCTGGGAGATTTACGCACATCATACCTGCCCAATTGGTAATCTCCAAAGACTTCCTGTATTTGCATGCCGTGATATGCCATCATATCTGTAAAATCACCCAAAGAAAATTTAGCCACACGTTCTGTGTAAAGATGATGAGGTGAAGTATGGGTGGGGTCTGTGATTTGTATTTGTTTGAAGAAATGATCTTCGTCATGCCATTTCGTGATATGAAAAACAACATCCCCCGCCGTAACAGTAACGGCTTTCTCGAGATGATCTTCAGCAAAGTGAACATTGAGATAATCAATCACAAAATAGCCACCATGTTTTAAGCTTTGTGCAATGGTTCTGATAGCACTGTCATGTTCTCTTTTAGTACGGAAATAACCAAAGCTGGTAAAAAAATTGAACGCATAATCATAATAGTTCACCCAAAAAGGCAAACGCATATCATGTTTATAAAAATGAAGATTGTCCGATGTCTGTTGATTGGCAGCTATAATGGATGCCTCTGAAAGATCGATACCCGTCACATCAAATCCCATATCAGCGAGTGCTTTGCTATGGCGACCTTTTCCACAAGCCACATCCAGCATCCGGCAATTTTTTTCAGGGTGTAGGTGATGGATCAATGTTTGTATAAAATCCATGGCCTCACGGTCATCCCTGTGCTGATACAATAAATGATAATAATGAGAATTGAACCAATCCCTGAACCACGCTTTGTCCGGCATAAAATCACATTGATAGCGCAAAATTACATGAAGCTGCGCTACAAAAATTGAATTATGTTTGCAGCCGCAAAATATCAGGCAATATGGCACTTATCAAGAGCATTTCAGGCATCAGAGGAACGATCGGTGGTAAACCCGGCGATACATTAAGTCCACTCGATGTAGTTCGCTTCACTGCGGCTTATGGAACATGGCTTTCCAAAAGAGCTGGCGATAACCAAAAAGTGGTGATTGGTCGTGATGGACGAATCAGCGGTGAAATGGTTCAACGTTTGGTGGTAAGTACCCTGAATGCACTTGGATTGGATGTAATTGATCTTGGACTCAGCACTACTCCAACCGTAGAAATGGCCGTTGTTTTTGAAAAGGCTGCAGGTGGTATCATTCTTACGGCCAGCCATAATCCTAAAGAATGGAATGCTTTGAAATTACTGAATGAGAAAGGTGAATTTATCAGTGGAGAAGATGGTGCTGTATTATTGGAAATCGCTGCTAAAGAAGATTTTACATTTGCCTCCGTTGATAAACTGGGTAGTTATACAGTTAACGAAACTGCGCTGCAACAACATATTGACGCTGTATTAGCGTATCCTTTAGTAGATATTGCCGCTATCAAAAAAGCAAAATTCAAAGTGGTGCTGGATGCTATTAACAGTACCGGCGCCATTGCGGTTCCGGCTTTGTTAAAAGCACTGGGAGTAAAAGATATTACTGTTCTGAATGGTGAAGTCAATGGAAAGTTTGCACACAATCCTGAACCATTACCTGAACATTTACGCGAATTGTGCAATGAAGTCAATAAGCAAAAAGCCGATATCGGTATCGCTGTTGATCCTGATGTAGATCGCTTATGTTTTGTTTGCGAAGATGGCTCTTTATTTGGTGAAGAATATACGCTGGTTGCTGTCGCTGATTACGTATTAAAAAACAGAAAAGGAAATACTGTCAGCAATATGTCCTCAACCCGTGCTTTGAAAGATGTAACAATCAAACATGGCGGTACTTATACTCCAAGTGCGGTTGGCGAAGTAAACGTTGTAAATAAAATGAAAGCTGTCAATGCCGTGATCGGTGGTGAAGGAAATGGCGGCATTATTGTTCCTGATCTACATTATGGTCGTGATGCATTGATCGGTATTGCTTTGTTCTTGTCGCATATGGCATTGGAGAAGAAATCAGCCAAGCAATTGAGAAATAGTTACCCTGATTATTTCATGAGCAAAAACAAGATCGAACTCACTGCAGGATTCGATCTCAAGAAAATCTTCGAACACATTAAAAAGAAGTACAAACAACATCCTATTAATACTGAAGACGGTTTAAAGATCGAATTTGAAACAGATTGGGTACATCTTCGTACGAGCAATACTGAACCTATCATTCGTATCTACGCTGAAAGCAATTCTGAAACAGTTGCGGCAAATATTGCGAGTAAACTGATCAAGGATATTCAAGAAGTGATGTGATTTTTTAGTTGACAGTTGTTAGTTGACAGTTGACAGAGTTATAATGTACACACTATCTTTTCCTTCTGTCAACTGTCAACTAACATCTGTCAACTTATCTTGACTATACTTTTCCCTACCTTTGCCCCTATGGAAAGGATATATCTCGATAATGCGGCCACTACCCCGCTGGATCCTATTGTTTTGGAGGCTATGATGCCTTATCTGACCTCACAATTTGGCAACCCTTCTTCTATTTACAGTTATGGAAGAGAAAGTAGATTGGCGATTGAGAATGCTCGCAAAACAGTGGCTAAGATATTGAATGCCCATCCCGCTGAGATCTTCTTTACCAGTGGTGGCACCGAAAGTAGCAACACAGCTATTACTGCTGCAGTTCGTGATTTGGGATGCAAGCATATTATTTCTTCTGTGATTGAGCACCATGCCACTACCCATACAGTGGAATACCTCTATCATACAGGCGAAGCAGCTTTGAGCTATGTAAAATTGCTCCCGAATGGACATGTTGATCTGGAAGATCTTGAACGTTTATTAGCGGAAAGTGAAGAGAAATGTTTGGTAACCTTAATGCATGCCAACAATGAGATCGGTAATATTTTGGACATTCATGCCGTTGGTGAGCTTTGCAAATTGTACGGTGCGATTTTTCATAGTGACACTGTGCAAACCGTTGGTCATTTCCCATTCGATCTCCGAAATACACCCGTACATTTTGTTACGGGCGCCAGTCACAAATTTCACGGACCTAAAGGGGTTGGATTACTGTACATCAATGAAAATGTGAAGATCAAACCTTTTGTACATGGAGGTAGCCAGGAAAGAAATATGCGTGCGGGAACAGAAAACCTGTATGGTATTGTAGGCTTTGCCAAAGCATTGGAACTGGCAACAGCAAACTACGAACAAGACAGTGCTTACATCAAAGGGCTGAAAGTATATATGATGGAGCAATTGAAAAAAAACATTAAAGGCATTGCGTTTAATGGTGATACTTTAGGTCGCTCTTTGTATACTGTTCTGAGTGTAAGTTTTCCAAAGACTGAGAAAAGTGAGATGATCCTTTTCAATCTGGACATCAATAATATCTGCGCTAGCGGCGGTAGTGCATGTACTAGTGGCGCTGATCAGGGTTCACATGTTATCAGAGCGATCAACAATAATCCTAACCAGGTGACGGTACGTTTTTCTTTCTCCAAACACAATACAAAAGAAGAAATCGATCGCGTAGTTGAGCAACTCAAGGAGATGATCTAAGTAATTCACACATAAATATGTGATGTTGATGAACGGTCAATAGTGCTAAGCAACCTTAGTTTAGCTTCGTGTGTCTTAAGCAATAAATGAAACCATGAAGCAAGCAGTTATTTTTTTATTCGGATTACTCATATTGGCAACGACCCAGACCTTCGCTCAAAAAAACAACGATGATATTCCTCAACCTCCTGCCAGAAATATTTATGGTGAGATCGGTGGCCCCGGTATTCTTTCCCTGAACTACGATCAACGTTTCAAAGGACAAAAAGGACTTGGATTTCGAGTTGGTGCAGGTGGTATCGGCTTTCTGACATCAGGTGTATTTGCAATACCTGTTGGCATCAATTATTTATCAGGTAGTAAAGGACATTACCTTGAACTGGGTGCGGGCGCTAGTGCCATTACTATAACAGACGGTGATGACTTTTTTGAAAACAGTTCATCGGGATTTTTTGGATACTTAAATTTTGGCTACAGATATCAACCGGAAAAAAATGGATTTACAGGAAGGGTTTTTATTTCCCCGCTCATAACAGGAGCCGGTGTGTTCCCATTCTATGGAGGTCTTTCTTTTGGGTTTCGATTTTAAATCAAAATAGTATTGAATAAGGAAGGGCATCAAAATGATGCCCTTTTATTATTTGTAATCGTCTTCATTCAAATCATCTTCGTCACTGTCATCAAAACTCATTTGATTGAGGTTCATCATACTGCCGATAAGATCTTTGAATTCAATCCTTCCTTCGATTGTTTTCTTACTGATCAATGAATATGCGGCCAAACCATGCAATACAAATTCCATGAGTAAAGCATTTTGTTTGTCATTGGCCTGAGTGAAATGCTTTTTTACAAAAGCATACAATCCATCCACCTGATACAAAGCATGAATACGTGCTTCGTCTTTCATATCAGTCAATAGATCGACATGATTACCTCCATCAAACCAACGGATGATAGCTTTGTATGGATTCTCAGGCTCTTTTTCTTCCACCGATTTCTTTCCTACACTCCTTTTTTTCTTAATAAGTTCCGGATTCGGGAAATATTGAACAAACTGCGAACGGATAGCTTTATCTACAAGATTCAAAGCAACCTGATAAGGTCCCTCCTGTTCGCCTTCATAGACCAATTCAATTTTACCAGTGATAGCCGGAATGATGCCACTCAGATCACTGATCCACACCTGGGTTTGTTTTTCTCCATGTATCAAAGCTCTTCTTTCAGCACTGCTCACAGCATTCTCATATGCAGCAATCGTTAAACGTGCGCTCACTCCACTTTTTTTATCTACATACTCATTGTTACGCGCCTCAAATGCCACTTGTTCAATTAAGCGTTTGATCAAATCACTGACATCCACTCTTGAAGATTGATGAATACTGATCTTTGCTTCTTGCTCAGTAATAGCCAATGAATTTTCGATGGTCTTTGGATAATGTGTTAAGATCTGACTTTGGATACGATCTTTCAAAGGTGTTACAATGCTTCCTCGATTGGTATAATCTTCCGGATTTGCAGTGAAGACAAACAAAATATCCAATGGCATACGCAACTTGAACCCTCTGATCTGAATATCTCCTTCCTGTAAAATATTAAACAATGCAACCTGAATACGTGCCTGTAGATCAGGTAACTCATTGATCACAAAAATACCTCTGTTGCTTCTGGGGATGATGCCATAATGAATGACTTTCTCATCAGCAAAACTCAATTTCAAATTGGCGGCCTTGATAGGGTCAATATCACCGATCAGATCTGCTACACTTACATCAGGCGTTGCTAATTTCTCACCATAACGTTCGCTGCGATGTAACCATTTGATGGGTGTTTCATCACCATGCTCTGCGATCAAGTCTTTCGCGAACTTACTCATGGGATTCAATGGATCATCATTCACTTCTGAACCCGCAATGATGGGTATATGTTCGTCAAGCAGATCGACCATCTGACGAGCCATTCTTGTTTTAGCTTGTCCTCGCAATCCTAGAAACAGCATATTGTGTCTACTCAGGATCGCACGTTCAGTATCCGGAATCACTGTGTCTTCATAACCAATGATCCCTGTAAATGGATTTTCTTTTTGCTGAATAGAGCGAATCAGATTCTCCCTTATTTCATCTTTCACTGAACGTGATTGATATCCACTTTTCTTTAACTCACCTAATGTGTTGATGTGCTGTATCTTCATTATATCTTATTCTTGTTTGTGATATTCTTTTTATTCATTGAAACTGATTACTGTGATTTTTTTAAACAAAGAGAAAGGAGAAAAGAGGTTGCGCAGAGTCATACTATCAATATACAGTTCTTCTTTTTCCGCTTTCAAAATCCTTAAAAATAAATGCCCCTAATTTATCTAGGCTGGCAAAAAAGGCTTTCCCATTATTCATCTCCGTGAATTCCTGTACAAAACTTTGCAAATAAGGATCAGATGCAATCATGAATGTGGTGATCGGTATTTTTAATTTCTTACACTGTGCCGCCAGGTTGATACATCTGTTCACAACTTTACGATCTAATCCAAAACTGTTCTTATAATACTTCCCTCCGATCTTCAGACAAGTAGGTTTTCCATCAGTGATCATGAATATTTGTTTGTTGGGATTCTTACGTCTCCTTAGCAGATCCATCGCCAACTCTAATCCGGCTACTGTATTGGTATGGTAAGGACCTACTTGCAAATACGGAAGGTCTTTGATCTCAATACTCCACGCATCGTTCCCAAATACAACAATATCCAATGTGTCTTTGGGATATTTAGTGGTGATCAACTCACTCAATGCCATGGCTACTTTTTTAGCAGGCGTGATACGATCTTCACCATATAAGATCATAGAATGAGAGATATCAATCATCAAAACTGTTGAAGTCTGTGTTTTAAAATCACTTTCTCTGATCTGCAGATCCTCTTCCTGCATGGAAAAACTTTCTACCCCCCTATTGATCTGCGCATTGCGTATACTTTCCGTAAAATCGATCTGCTCCAGCATGTCTCCAAACTGAAAAGGTCTTGTATCGGGATTGATCTCATCACCTTGTCCCGGTTTGAATGTTTGATGATTTCCCTGTCTGCTTTTCTTTAGTTTACCAAAGATCTCTTCGAGACTTTTCTTTCGAATGGTTTGTTCTGATTTGGCGGTAATGGAAAAACTCCCGTTCGCCGGATCTTCTGATAGATACCCATTTTGCTTGAGGTCTTCAATAAAATCACCCATACCATAATCATTATCGGTAAGCTTGTATTGCTTATCGAGTTCATTGAGCCATTGTAAAGCTTCTGTAGCATCCCCATTGGTGTAAGTAAGCAATTGCATGAACAGGTTCAATAACTGTTCAAACTTGGTTTGCCCATTCTCATTGGGATCGAAATGTATGAATCTGTGACCTAGCATCTTACTGCAATTTAACAAGCAAAAGAACAGGAAGGTTTGCGATATACGTAAAAGAAAGCCCCGATTGGTCATATCAGCAATCGGGGCAGATCATTTAACTCAAAAAAGAGATTTATTTCTGGGCAGCCGAATCCGCAGCCATCATTTTCCCGGGTATTTGCAACCTTGGGTTATACATGGTTTGCATTTGAGAAATCGCCTGAAGGTAATTCTCAGATCCACGCTTTTCCGGCTCCATCAACTCAGCCTTACGGCCTGTTAATGAATTATAGAATCTCACTTGCTGTTCTAAGTCTTTTTTAACAGAAGCAGATACTTTATTGGCCAGTACAGTATCTCCTGCCAGATAACAAGCTTCCAGGAATAACAATGAATTTCTGTTATGCAGGTTACCACGACTTGCCATACCGTATGGCATGTTTTCATCCAGCATCATTTTATCGATCTGGTTCAACACTTTTTTCGCTTCATCTTTACGATTCTTACTAGCCAGGTCTAAAGCCAGATCAGCATAAGCAGAACGCAAACTGTTCAATTGACGACGATTTTCTTCATCAAAGTAAACACCGGGCACATTGGCACTACCAAATTTGAATTTATTGGTCACTTTATCGAGCATATAATTTGTATTTACTCGATCATTCTCAACAGGAACCAGTCTATATGTCAATCCATCTCTGCGCAAGAATGTCTCAAAACCAATATTTTCAAGTGAAGGAGAAGTGAAATAAATCGGACGTTGCCATTTGTTCGCAGCAATAATATTCAATACTGCTAAATCATTTTTCATCAATGTATTTCTACCGATCTCAAAACGAAGTTCATTGACAATACTGTCTGTAGCATTTGCAGTTCCGTTTTTAACCACCTCATCACGATTTACTGGAACAGACACTTTCTTTACAGGATAACTATAATTGTTATCTGCATTATCCGCTCCTACATAATTTTTCATAAGATCATACAGATCATAATAGCGATTCTCCGGAATATTAGGATCAGGTCTGTATTCAATATAATCACGTTTTCCACCTTCGATTTGTTCAGCAGACCAAATCACATCGATCGGCGCACTTTCGTTGACTTTATAACGCAATTGATTGATGTACCAATCGATTCCCAATAAACTGTAGTTGATTACTCTCACATCTCTTCTAACACCTTCTACTTCCTGAGCATACCAAAGTGGGTAAGTATCATTATCTCCGAACGTAAATAAGATAGCATTAGGTGCACAGCTTTCAAGGTAATCGCGTGCCATATCCGGCGCAACAGTTTTCTTGCTTCTGTCATGATCATCCCACTCTTGCTGTGCCATTAACACGGGTACAGCAAGTAAACAAATAATTGTGGCGAGCATCGCACTCAAACTAGCTTGCTTTACAGCTTTGCTTAACCAATCTCTCACTTTCAATACACCCAATCCAATCCATACTGCAAAGGCATAGAAACTACCTACGTAAGCATAATCACGCTCACGAGGCTGGTAACCGGGTTGATTGAGGTATAATACGATTGCGAAACCGGTGAAAAAGAACATGAGGAAATTGACGCCGAAATCATCGCCACGTTTTTTATAATGATAGAACAACCCTAGTAATCCCAAAATCAATGGCAGAGCGAAGAGTTTGTTATTAGCTTTATTGTTCTTTAAAGAATCAGGCATCAGACTTTGGTCTCCATAAATAGCTTTGTCGACAATAGGGATACCTGTGATCCAGTTACCATCGCGAACATTCCCGGTAAATAGACCTTGGTTATCATTTTGTTTACCGGAGAAATTCCACATGAAATAGCGGAAATACATCCAGTGGATCTGATAGCCAAAGAAGAATTTAATATTATCAGCCTGTGTTGGTTCACGTTCCCAACTACCATCATTCATTCTATTGATACCCAAATAAAATGCATAGTAATCCTGATGATTCTGATCATTGTTCATATCCCATACACGAGGAAATACCATTTTATCTTCTGCTGCAAATACATATTTGCGATCTTCTCCTAGCTCAATGTATTTATCTCTTGCCTTTTGATAACGCATGCCCGAAGATTTCAGATCTATCGGACGAGCTGTGAATTTCTGTCCATACAATAATGGAAAATCGCCATACTGCTCACGACCTAAATAACCCACCAAGCTGATCGGATTATCTACATTATACATATCCACCGATGGATTGGCATTACTACGAATCATGGTAGTAACATAAGTACTATAACCAATCAGCATGAACGTAATACACCATAACCCAAGACGTAGATAGGCCCAGTTTTTACGAGCAGCGTATTTTAATCCATACCAGATCAATCCGGCCAGCAATAAAAAGAAAAATGCAAAACCGGAGAAGAAAGGCAATCCAAAACCATTGACAAACCAACGATCAAAACTACCTGCAAACTTCACAGTGTATTGAATAACACCTACCTGTACTGCACCGGTAATCACACACGCCAAAACAAAGAAGATATAGATACCACCATAAATGGCTTTTTTCTGTTTATTCAGTCCTTCAACCAGGAATAGTAACCCAATCGCTACGGCAGTACCCAGGATCATTAATCCTGATAGTGTACTATCCATTGATGGGTTTCTTTCAGATACTTCTCCTTTAGCCGCAATGAGCGCTCCAATAAAAGCCAATACACCCCCTATAGCTACGACACGTAAAAACCATTTACGCAGCAATTCATATTTGAAATTTTCGCGTTTACGGAAATAATAAACCATTACGATGGCAGGAATGGTCAATAGGTTCAATAAGTGAACACCGATGGATAATCCCATCATAAAGAAGATAAACACGATCCAACGGTCGGCGCCCGGTTCATCCGCATGGTTCTCCCATTTAAGAATAGCCCAGAATACGATAGCGGTAAAGAAAGACGACAATGCATATACTTCACCTTCTACAGCACTATACCAAAATGAATCGCTAAATGTATAAGCCAAGGCACCCACAACACCTGCACCCATGATACTCCATAATTGTCCCCCACTAATCGTATCAGTTGTTTTCACATGAACGATCCTGCGTGCGAAATGGGTAATAGTCCAGAATAAGAATAAGATGGTAAATCCACTAGCCAGTGCACTCATTACATTCACTGCTTTAGCAGCCGCCATCGGATTATCACCAAAAACAATGATAAATATGCGACCCAATATCACAAACAAAGGAGCTCCAGGCGGGTGCGGAATCTGCAAACGAAAACAACTGCTTACGAATTCGCCACAATCCCACAAGCTGCCACCAGCTTCAGCGGTTAAAATATAAACGGTACAGGCAATAAAACATACTACCCAACCCACCAGATTATTAATACGGGTAAACTGCATATTGGTTTTGGTTTTTAAAGACTGGCAAACATACCTTATTAATGCTAAAATTGAAAATGAGAGCGGGGGAATCATTTTTTTTAAGAAAATGTTATCAACCAGCTGTTTTCATATCGAATTCATTCTTTATCCCACAATTCAGGCAGCCCTAATAACCTGATCAAAGATTCAGAATAGCGGTCTTCAAAATAGGATCAAATCCGCTTTCCTTCCTACCTTTGCACCCCATGAGTCAGAAGCGTAGCGTTGCATTTCATACATTAGGTTGTAAACTGAATTTTTCAGAGACCTCTACCCTTTCCCGTATGCTGGAACAGGAAGGCTTTGAGAAAAAAGAGTTTGATGACATGGCCGATGTATATGTCATCAATACCTGCTCTGTAACGGATAATGCAGACAAAGAATGCCGTCAATTGGTAAGGCGTATACAACGACGTAGTCCGGAGAGTTTTGTGGTGATCACGGGGTGCTATGCCCAACTCAAGCCCAAAGAAATTGCTGAAATACCGGGGGTTGATCTGGTATTGGGTGCAGCAGAAAAATTCAATATTGCCGCACATATTGGTGAGCTTTCTAAAGGCGACCCTGCCCGTATTTGCAGTTGCGATATCGATGAAGTTAGTGGCTTCAATGCTTCATTTTCCCAGAACGACAGAACCCGAACATTTCTGAAAGTACAGGATGGATGCGATTATAACTGTTCGTTTTGCACCATACCCATGGCAAGGGGTAAAAGCAGAAGTGATAGTATCAAAAATGTGATTCAACAAGCTGAATTACTTGCAGAAAGTGGTGTCAAAGAAATTGTACTCACCGGTGTTAATCTTGGCGATTTTGGTAAAGGACCGGATGGAGGCAAGCATGATGAAGACTTCATTGCCTTGATCCAGGAATTGGATAAAGTGAAGGGGATAGAACGTTTTCGTATCTCTTCCATCGAACCTAATTTGTTGACCAACGATATTATTTCATTTGTTGCCAATAGCAGTAAGTTCATGCCCCATTTTCATATCCCTTTACAAAGTGGAAGCAATGAAATTTTAGGATTGATGAGACGTCGTTATAAAAGAGAACTCTATGCAGAAAGGGTGCAACTGATCAAAACATTGATGCCACATTGTGCTATTGGTGTTGATGTGATCGTTGGATTCCCGGGAGAAACCGATGCACATTTCCAAGAAACATTTGACTTTTTACATTCACTTGATGTCTCCTACTTGCACGTATTCACTTATTCGGAAAGAGATCATACCAAAGCGCTGGAGATAAAGCCTGTCATTCCTATATCTACAAGAAATGAACGTAATAAAACATTGCGTAATCTTTCTTATATGAAAATGCAATACTTCACACAACAACACAACGGACAAACCCGTAAAGTTTTATTTGAAGCTTTTGAAAAGAATGGCATGATGGAAGGATATACTGATAATTATATTCGTATCACAACCCCATATAGAAAAGAATGGGCGAATGAAATTGTGGATTGGCAGGTGTTGTAGGGGATGAATAGTGAGTAGTGAGTTGATAGAGCTATCACTACTTCGGTTAGTCTTCTTTTTTACCCGATCCTATTCACCACTGACTACTCACTACTCACAAAGGCGACAAATATTCTGCGGGGAACTCAACTACCATTACTTGTCCTAAACTTTCCAGTTTTACATATACCTTTTTCTTACCACCTCTTATCACCGTACCTTCATTACCCATGAAAACCCCATGATTTACTATGATCTTCATTTCTGCCTGGTAACCTTCTTCACTTAAAATGGTAAGACTCGCATCTTTTTCTGCGAGATATTTTTTAATGGTCATTACTTCTTCATCTTTAATGACCGCAGGTTTACCGAGATAATACACAAAGTTCAAGACCCCATCGGTCATTAAGACCTTGGTTCGTTCCGAGGGATCAATGTGCACAAAGACGTATGACTTAAAAAGAGGATCTTCAATAATCTTCTTTCGATCACTCCACTGTCGTTCAATTTTTTGTAAAGGGCACCAGCTCTCAATTCCTTTACGCACCAATAAACTATCAATTTTTTTCTCCCATCTGGGCTTTGTATATAAGGCGTACCATTTTTTCTCAGGTTCCATGTGCTCACTTATATCTTTAAAAAGAAACAGGCGCTACTGTTATAGCGCCTGCAAACATAATAAAAACATAGTTATTTCACAGCAGCAGTGGCTTTTGTAAACTCAGAAGCCAATCCATTCAACACTTTTACAGTTTCGCCAATATGCATATCTGTTTTTAAGGCTCTTAACCAGGCCTGATAACGTTCGCCCTTATTTTTATCCGGGTTATTGAAAAATTTATCCTGATCACTCATAGCAGGAACAATATTCATTTCTTCTTTTAGCCTCAGTAATGTAGTATTTTGAGACACTGTGGAGCGGATACGTTTTTGCAAGGATTTATATTTATCTATCTGCAAACTGGCCGGCTCTTCATTTAGTTTCGAAAGCCAGATCAAATTATCTTTCAAAAGATTAAGAGAGGAATTTTCTTTCACTCGTTCGTTTTCAGCTTGTATCACCTGATCATGTCCATAATCTTTATGCCAGGTAAGATAAGTAGCTTTCTGAATCTGATCCCATGGTAAAGCATGGGGCACATCTTTCTCTCGAATCTTCAGGTATTCATAGCTATCCGGAAGTACAATATCCGGCTCAATGCCTTTTAATTGTGTAGATCCGCCATTGATACGATAAAACATTTGGAAAGTGAGTTTCACAGCACCCATATCCGTTCTTCCGCTATTCATATCGACTACATTCCCAAATGGAACGGTCTTCTGTACTGTACCCTTTCCATAAGTTGAAGTACTTCCGATTACCACGCCTCTTCTATAATCCTGAATGGCGCCTGCAAAGATCTCACTCGCTGAGGCGCTCAATTCATTTACAAGCACTGCTAAGGGACCATCATACAAAGTGCCCGGACGCTGATCTCCATATACATTTGCCTTACCATCTCTATCACGAACCTGTACCACCGGACCTTGGTTGATGAATAATCCAACCATTTGTATCACCTCATATAAAGAACCACCACCATTGTTACGCAGATCAATCACAAGTCCGTTGATATTTTCTTTCTTCAATTTGATGATTTCCTTTGCAACATCATCTGAGCAACGATTACCATTTTCTCTTTCATAATCTGCATAAAACTCGGGAAGCCAGATATAACCAATCTTTTGATTTCCTTCGTTCACCACAGCACTTCTGGCAAAGGTTTCATCTAGTACAATTTCATCTCTTTGCAAAATGATAACCTTAATTAGACCGTCTGACTTTTTCACTGTCAACCGCACTTCAGTCCCTTTATTACCACGAATTAATTTCACCACATCTTCTGTGGCATAACCTGCAACATCCACAGGCTCTGCAGTTCCTTGTGCTACTTTCAGGATCACATCATTAACAGACAATTCTCCTGATTTGAATGCAGCACCTCCTGGTTGTATGGAAGCAATCTTTACGCCATAATCATCTTCTGTTAACTGCGCTCCGATTCCATAAAAACGTCCGCTCATTTGCTCATCAAATGATCTTTTCTCAACAGGAGCAAAATAGTCTGTATGCGGATCCATCAGACTTGTCACAGAATTGATATAGGTATTGAAGCGTTGCTCTTCCTTGATCGTGCTTTTAATACGATCAAATCTCTTAGTCATTGCCTTCAGTACTTTATCACGTGCTTCTTGCTCTAGTGCTTCATCCGTTTTCACTTCAAAATCTTTCTTGCCTTTATTCTGCTCACGCTGTTCTTGCAATTCAACAAATCGCTCTAGTGTGTAATACTTCAATAATTTTCTCCAACGATCTTTTTGCTCTGCTTCATTGGCCGCATATCCTAATTTGTCCGAATCCAACATCGCGGTTTCATCAACTGTGAAATCGAAAGGTTTGGATAAAATATCTTTGTATAAAGCGGCTACTCCATTTAAACGCTTCTCATAGATCAATCCGGCCTCCGGGGCAAATTTGATTTCTGCTCCCTTGATCTCATCATCCAGATTCAATTCATGTTTTTTTAGCGCATTGATATCCGACTGTAGGAAAAAAGATTTATCTCCATCCAAATCATCCAGGAATTTCTGGAATAATTTTTTTGAAAAATCATTGTTGATATTCTTCGGGCTATAATGCTGCGACTCCAATAAAGAACCCACTGCTGATAAAAGCCTTTGTCTTTGAGAAAGCACTACGTCAGTGTAACCTGAAGCCGTATAACGGAACGCGAAAAAAAGCGCACCGAACAATACTACGGTGAGCAATAACAACCCTTTTCTACTCTTCATAAATTCCTTGAATTTTTTCATGATTGTTTCCAAAAATAACTGAAAACATCTCTTCTTTCACTCTCTGTAGAACCAATTAACAAAGGTTTTGATGAACGGTTCGTGTAAAAAAAAGGTAAGAGAATGATACATAAAATGCTGTTTTACCCTATTTTTGCACTCCCATAAAACGGAGAGCGTAGCTCAGTTGGTTAGAGCGTCAGTTTGTGGCACTGAAGGCCGTGGGTTCGAGACCCATCGTTCTCCCCCTAGAAAACCTATATGCCTTAGGCATATAGGTTTTTAAATTTCTATACATGAGTTATATTCTTTTTCTAATCCCGGTTATCTCTGCATTTATTGGCTGGTTCACGAATTGGATCGCCATCAAAATGCTATTCCACCCCAAAGAGCCCAAAAAAATTCTGGGAATTACCATACAAGGGATATTTCCCAAAAGACAACAACAATTTGCTGAGAAACTGGGGAAATTGGTGAGCCAAGAGTTATTGTCTTTTGCCGACATTCAAGAAAAACTGGTGCATCCGGATAATATACAGAAGTTGATGCCTGTTGTAGAAGAGCATATTGATCAGTTCTTACGCAAGAAACTGGCAGAAGAAATGCCCATTATAAGTATGTTCATCGGTGAAAATACGATTCAGCAGTTGAAAGGCATTTTTATGAAAGAACTGGAAACCCTGTTTCCTATCATCATGCAGCGTTATATGGGGCATTTACAGCAGGAATTGGACCTAGAAAAGATCGTAATTCAGAAAGTCGCCTCTTTCTCCAGCGATAAGCTGGAAGAGATTCTGCAATCCATTTTATCTAAAGAATTTCGTTTTGTAGAGTTAATTGGTGCAGTTTTAGGTTTTATTATTGGTTTATTACAAGTTTTATTGACCCTTTTGACTTAGTCACCGAGTAAAACTATGGTATCACCGAGAACACCCCTACTTCTGATACGCTGGCTTCAAACTTTACCCCTTTAAAATTGTCTTACTACCGTCTGTATAAACAAACAGAAGTTCCCGAATCATCGATGCACCTTTGCATCAGAATATTTCAACATATCAACATGAGTAAGTTATTTACATTTTTCGCCTTTGTTTTCTTGACAATCACTGCCAATGCCCAGTTTCCGGGTGCCAGAATGGGTGCCGGTGCGGGTGGGGGAAACATGAATGTGGGGCACTTTTATGGCAAGATCGTTGACAGCAAAACCAATAAAGGAATTGAAGGCGTTACGGTACAGATCACAGGTAATCGCTTTGATACTGTTAGCAAAAAAATGGTCGAAGCGGTTTTAAACACACAGATTACACGGGCCAATGGAGATTTTAGCTTTGAAGGCCTCCCTATTTTCGGCAATTTTAAATTGAAATTCAGTGCTTTAGGTTATGCTAATCTTGTTCAAACCGTTAGCTTCGGTATCAAAATGCCTGCTCGCGGAGAAACGCCCAACTTTCAACAAATGGCAGGTATGACAGATAAAGACCTAGGCAATATCAAAATGGAAGCTGATGCTACCGATTTAGGTAATGTGACCGTGACTTCTTCTGCTAAACCCCAATTTGAAATGGGTATTGATCGTAAGATATTCAACGTCGATAAGAATCTTGTGAGCGCCGGACAAACTGCCACTGAGATTATGAAAAACATTCCTGCATTGAATGTGGATGTGGATGGAAATGTTACACTGCGTAATGCGGCGCCTACTATTTTCATTGACGGTCGACCTACCACCATTACATTGGATCAATTACCAGCAGATATTATTGATAAGGTAGAATTAATTACCAACCCATCAGCAAAATTTGATGCTTCGGGTGGTAATGCAGGTATTTTGAATATTGTTCTGAAGAAAAATAAAAAAGTAGGTTACAATGGTGGTCTTAGAAGTGGTGTTGATTCTCGTGGTAGAATTAATCTAGGCGGTGATATCAATATTCGTCAGAATAAGATCAATGCATTTTTAAGTGGTACTTACAACCAGCGTAAATCGATCACGAATACGATGAATGACAGAGACAATCTGTTCTCTACACCAAGCAGCATATATATCCTTGGTAAAGGTATTAGCACAGGTTTCTTTGGGTTCTTTAGAGGTGGACTAGATTTTCTGGTGGACAACAGAAATACAATCTCTATTGCTGCTAATTATAATAGAGGTCAATTTGACAATACGAATACACAAAGAGCAGATTCTACTGTAGCAAACGTATTTACTTCGTACAACGACATTCAGAATAACAGTCGCAGTAATTTCCAGAATTTTGGAACACAACTGAGTTATAAACACAATTTTACTCGCAGTGGTGAAAATATTTCTGCTGATCTGAATTTCAACTCAAGTAAAAATGATAATAACTCATTTGTAAATACCAGTACATTCAGAACAGACAACAGTATCAAGTTCCCTGCTTTATTGCAACAAACTTTGGGTGATGGTACCAACAAGTTCTATACTTTTCAGACTGATTATGAAAATCCATTGACAGAAAGCACTAAGCTTGAATTAGGGGGCCGTGCAGCTATACGTGATTTTGGAAATACCAGCAATCAGTTCAGATATGATTACAGTACTAATAAGTATACATTGATTCCTTCAATCAGTAATCGTTACAAATTCAATGATGCAGTGTATGCTGCTTATGTTACTTACAGTTTCAAAGTGAAGAAATTCAGCTATCAGTTAGGCTTACGTGCTGAAAGTTCTAATTATACAGGTACGCTATTGAAAACAACCGGTGCAGATTCAGCACAATTCAAAGTAGATTTTCCTTTGAGTCTGTTCCCAAGTGCCTTTATTACATATAAAGTCAATGACAAACAAGATCTTCAATTGAATTATTCTCGTCGTGTCAACAGACCCAACTTCTTCCAATTAATGCCTTTCCCTGATTTCTCTGATCCTCAGAATATCAGCGTAGGTAATGCGGGACTGAAGCCTGAGTTCACGAACTCATTTGAAGTGTCTTATAACAATGCATACAAGCGTGGTGCGAATTTCTTAGTAACAGGTTTCTTTAAGTATAGCACCAACCTGATTACCAGATATTCTTATACCGGTAAAAATGAACTGAACCCTGCTGACACGAACCTCGTATTCTATAACTCATTCATCAATGCTGATAACAGTATCATTTATGGCTTGGAGTTGAGCAATAAAATGCCTGTGACCAAATGGTGGGATCTAACTTTAAGTGCGAACCTCTTCAGTGCAAAGATCAATGCAACGATTCCCGGACAAAACATCAGCAATGATGCCCGTGTAAGTTGGTTTGCAAAAATGAACAGTGCATTTAAAGTATCGAAAGGTTTATCGATCCAGTTTAGCGGTGATTATCAAGCCAAAACTGTATTACCTCCAGGAACCGGCGGTGGTGGTCGCGGCGGCGGTATGGGTGGTGGTATGATGTGGGGCGGTGGTATGCAAGGTACTGCTCAAGGTTTCAACCTTCCACGTTATGGATTCGATTTAGCGATTCGTAAAGAGTGGACCTGGAAAAACGGACAAAGCGGTTCTGTTACAATCAGTATGAATGATATCTTCCGTACACAATTATTCGAGACTTACAGTGAGAGTAATTTCTTCCAACAGACGAGTCAGCGCAGAAGAGATCCTCAGGTGTTACGCATCAACTTTAACTATCGTTTCGGCAAGTTTGATGCAGCTTTATTCAAGCGCAAAAATACCAAAGCTGATCAAGGTGGAGGAATGGATATGATGCAGCAATAGAAAACAGAGGAATAAGGAATAAAAAATAAGGAATGAGAAAGTAGCATATAACTACCACTTCTCATTCCTTATTTTTTATTGCTTATTTCTTATTTACAATCTCACCTGTTTTTCCCTGTCAGCATCGGTACAAAAGAAAATTCTTCGAAAGCTTCTTCTTGAAGAGATCCATCTTCCAGTTTGGTTAATCTGAGCATACGCTGGTTGTCACCTTCATCAACGGGCAAAACCATAAGACCCCCTACTTTTAATTGTTGCACCAATTTGGGTGGAATAAATGGAGCTGCAGCTGTGATGAGTATTTTGTCATAGGGCTGGAATGCCGGCAATCCCTCAAAACCATCTCCAAAGAAAAACTTAAGGTTAGGATATTTCATTTTGAACATGTAAGAAGAATGCTGGTCATACAATTTCTTTTGTCGCTCAATGGTGTACACTTTAGCTCCCATCTCAGCTAATACTGTAGACTGATACATACTTCCCGTTCCGATCTCTAACACTTTTTCCATCTTGCCCACTTTCAATAATTGTGTCTGATAAGCTACTGTATAGGGCTGTGATATCGTTTGCCCTTCTCCTATCGGGAATGCCCTATCCTCATATGCAATTTTATCAAAGGCAGAATCCAGAAAAAAATGACGTGGGATATTATTCATGGCTTCGAGTACGGCTTCATCTGTAATTCCTTTCTCTCGAAGTAATTGAATTAATTGGCGCCTCAATCCTTTATGTTGGTAGGTATCTTCAAGTTTCGGTTTCATAAGCATCACGAATATACTGCTTCCCAATTGGCGACCGCCTTGTTTTCTACAACTGTGAAAAGAAAAGTCGAAAAGATAATTTTCCCACATATTCATGTGAGTCGAAAAACCTTTAAACCACAAATAGAACCGCAAATACAACGTTACCTTTTGTAGCAAACAGTCATTCTTAGCATTGCAAAAAAAATAACATGAAAAAGATCATAACATTATTCATTCTTACAGGCTTTTTAGTAGCATGCGATAAAGAAACAAATAAGCCAGTAGCGTATACACCCCCGGCTCCTACTTTCACAGCCACTTTATCAGGGAATCAGGTATTTACACCAGATACCATCAAAGTATCCTCTGAGCAATTGGTGCCAAATGGGCCTCATATGTTAAGAATCTCTGCAGAGAAAAAAATCAATGCTGATAGCAGTATCCTTGTTCAATTTATTTTGGAGGATTTCACAAGAGATAACTACACACAAAACAAAACGGTTACGCTTAGCACCAACAGACCCGCTTATTTCATTGAAGTGAATGATAAAGTAAACTCAACGCGTATACAATACCATTACTCTCAAACCGGTTCTTTAACACTGAATAAGATCGGTGCTGATTATATCAATGGCACTTTCCAATTCACTTATTTTACGTTCGATCAATATGGTGCTAAAAAAAGTGAACATCCCATACAAAATGGTGAATTCAAACATTTAAAGATCATAAGAAAATAATAATCTGGTGTTATAATAAATGGAAATGAAAAGGGCATCTGATATAGATGCCCTTTTCATTTATTTTAGCTTCATATCCGTAATGATTCGATCTATCTTTTGCTGAAGGGATGCATAGGTTTTATCAAAATCATTTTTACTTTTTAATATTGTATTCACACTGAAGTAAAATTTGATCTTAGGCTCTGTTCCTGAAGGACGTGCTGATATTTTACTACCATCCTCTGTTACAAACTGAAGTACATTACTCTTAGGAAGATCAATTTTCCACTCTTCGCCGGTTACCAGGTTTTTACCTTTCTGAAGTTCATAATCCAATAAAGTGATCACCAGAGAACCATCAATTGAAGATGGTGGTTGATTGCGATAGTTCTCCATCATTTCAGCGATCTCTTTTTGTCCATTCATGCCCTTCTTCGTAATACTGATCAGGTTCTCATAATAAAAGCCATACTGCATGTACAATTCGATCATTTTGTCGAATAGGGTTCGCCCTTTGGCTTTTTCATACGCTGCCATTTCACACATCAAAGCCACAGCACTAATAGCATCTTTATCTCTAATCTTATCACCGATCATCAAACCAAAACTCTCTTCACCTCCTATCACATAACTTTCTTTCCCTTCTTTTTCTTTGATCAATTCCGCGATCCATTTGAAACCGGTGAGCACATTATAACAAGCTACCTGATTTTGTTTAGCAACTTCGTTGATCATTTCAGTGGTTACGATCGTTGAGATCACCATATCATTGGGCTGCGCAATACCTTTTGTTTTACGTGCTTCGATCATGTATGCAAAGGCCAAAACAGCTGTTTGATTTCCATTCATCAACACCCACTCCCCTTTGTGATTTTTCACACCAATACCTACCCTGTCTGCATCCGGATCTGTCCCCAATAAAATATCAGCATCCATGGCTTTGGCTTTTTGTAAACCAATACTCATGGTCTCGCTTTCTTCCGGATTGGGATAGATCACCGTAGGAAAATTACCATCCGGTATGGCTTGCTCTTGAACCACGGTTACATTGCTGAACCCAAATGCTTTTAATACATCCGGCACCAACGTAATTCCTGTTCCATGTATGGGTGTATAAACAATTTTCAGATCATGCTGTGCGGCGATCACATCCGGATATACACTCAGCCCTTTCACCATTTGCAGATAGGCCTGATCCATTTCAGCACCCATCAGTGTGATATTAGATGCTCCTCCTTCCCACAATACTTCATCTACACTTGTGATCGCTTCTACTTCTTTGATCACATTCTTATCGTGTGGAGGAACAAGCTGTCCACCATCATTCCAATAAGCTTTATAGCCATTGTATTCTTTGGGGTTATGTGAGGCAGTACAAACAACGCCTGCATGACAACCCAAATGCCTGATCGAAAAACTCAGTTCTGGCGTAGGTCTTAATGCTTCAAAAAGAAACACTTTAATTCCGTTTGCCGCAAATACATTCGCAGTGGTCTCAGCAAAAAAGCGACTGTTATTACGACTATCATGACCGATAGACACTTTGATCTCTTGATTGGGATAGGTCTTTTTAAGATAGTTAGCAAAACCCTGTGTAGCCATTCCAATTGTGTACTTATTCACCCTGTTTGTCCCCACTCCCATGATACCTCTCAAGCCACCGGTACCAAACTCCAGGTTTCGATAAAATGCATCTGCCTGTTCATCAGGCGACATTTGTTGAATTGTATTCTTGGTTGTCTCATCATAATTACCCGTAAGCCAGGTATTCACTTTCTCTTGAATTACAGCATCCATAAAGGCGGATTTAAAATTGATTGCTTTGATTGTTGAACAAGTTTATCAATATTTTCCCAATTTTCATGGGTAAACATACTCTATGAAGATATCCAAGGAATCTCATAGAAAAAAGAATAAGGACTGAAAAACTATTGGTTGAGATGAGTGATCTTAAGATACGTATGCTCCAATCACTTCCCCATCTTTCACTTCCACTTGAATATGGTCTTGCAGCGTGGTTGAAACAGACAACCCGACAAAATCGGGTTTAACAGGAAACATCTTATGCATCCGCTCCACCAAAACAAGGGTATGAATGGTTTTGGGATGATATTCCAGTAAGGGTTTTAATGCAAACAAAAGGGTTCTGCCGCTATTCGTCACATCATCCGCTATGATCACATGCAATCCTGTGAAATCGATGGGTTTACTGACCGTTACTTCACGAGGAGAAACTTTGTCTAATGAGATCGATGCCGTTTCTATTGTATTGGACAGGTATTTTTTCAAGTGGGAAGCAATGATATCTGCGATCACCATGCCACTGTTCCGGATACCCAATATCATGATGGGAGCATCATCACCATTCAATTGCTCCGCTAATTCCAAAGCCATTCTATGCAGTTTTCGGTCTGCTACATCCTTTGTAAGTATATAATTCGGGTTACCCATAATCGTGATTTATGATCAAATGTAGGAACATTAAAAGCAATCAACAATCCCATTTCTAACCAATCAAAACTGCTATCTTAGCATCCTAAGACCGATTGTATGCAATATCTCCAGCAAATTCTTTTTGTGGCTTTAGCAGCCGTATCCGTTTGGTTATTTGCGCGTAAAGCAGGACAAATCCGCCGTAATATTCTTTTAGGAAAAGATGAGGCATTGAACGATCAACCAGCTGTACGTTGGAGAAACTTATTGTTATTGGCATTGGGACAGAAAAAAATGTTTTCTAATCCGCTGGTAGCGATTATGCACTTTGTGATCTACGCCGGATTTATCATCATCAATTTAGAAGTATTAGAAATCGTATTGGATGGCATTTTGGGCAAGCATCGACTTTTCGCAGCACCTTTGGGTTCATTATACAATTGGTTGATCAATGCCTTTGAGTTTCTTGCTGTGGGCGTGATTTTGGTTTGTATTGTTTTTTTATCCCGCAGGAATATCATCAAACTCAAGCGCTTCATCAGCAAAGACCTGAATGGATGGCCAAGATCAGATGCTAATTATATCCTTATCACCGAGATCATTTTGATGAGTCTGTTTTTAACCATGAATGCAACAGATCTTGTACTTCAGGAAAGAGGCGATAGTCACTACCCTGCTACCGGGTCTTTTTATTTTTCAGGATTGATCAGTCCGATCTTTTCCGGCTTATCTGATAGCACACTGATTGCTATTGAACGTACTTGTTGGTGGTTACATATCGCAGGTATTTTTGCCTTTTTGAACTACTTACCTTATTCTAAGCACCTCCATATCATGCTGGCCTTTCCTAATGCTTATTATGCCCGACTGGAATCACCCGGCAAGATGAAAAATATGCCAAGCGTACAAAATGAAGTATTGTATGCCATGCAACCGGAACTCGCACCCACTGATGCTGCACCTCCGGCACGTTTCGGAGCAAAAGATGTGTTTGATTTAAGTTGGAAAAATTTATTGGATGCCTATAGTTGTACAGAATGTGGCAGATGTACCGCTGCTTGTCCTGCTAACACTACAGGTAAACTTTTGAGTCCCAGAAAGATCATGATGGCAACACGTGACCGATTAGAAGAAGTAGGCCGCAATATCGATACACATAAATCATTTCAAGATGATGGAAAATCATTGTTGCATGATTATATCTCTGTGGAAGAACTAAGGGCTTGTACTACCTGTAATGCTTGTGTGGAAGAATGCCCGGTAAGTATTTCTCCTTTAGACATCATTACTGAACTGCGCAGATCGCTGATCATGGAAGAAAGCAATGCACCGCAAGAATGGAATGGCATGTTCAGCAATACTGAAAACAATTTCGCTCCCTGGAAATTCTCTCCTGAAGAAAGAGACCAGTGGGCGACGCAGTAAATAAAGAATATAAAATGAGAAATAAGGAATCAGGAAGTATTGTTTAAATGATTTGCTTTGTCCCTTTATATTTCTCATTCCTTATTTCTTATTACTTATTTTAAAATCCTATGAAGCTATCTCCATTCCCCTTTTCCATCACAGACTTCAATTCCATTGAACCTGAGATTCATGCGGGTATCACGGGGTTTGCAGAATGGCGGATCATTCATCGTGATGATATCCGTATCAGACTCGTTACTTATTCTCCCGATTATTTAGCGGATCATTGGTGTAACAAAGGGCATATCATTTTTTGTGCGGAAGGAGACATGGAAACAGAATTAGATAATGGAGAAAAGCATCTCCTGATAAAAGGTCAAATGTATACAGTGGGCGATGATGCGGATGCACATCGCACTTATTCTAAAAATGGTTGTACATTATTTATTGTAGACTAGATCCATGGTTTGTACAACATCCTGTATAATTGAATCATAGCAGTGAGAATAAAGATCACACCCATGATCTGATTCAAAGTTTTATTACTGGTATTATTCCTTTTTACCAGCCAATTTCCTCCATGAATATAAACGGCGAGTCCTGCGATGGTTCCTACCCCGGCCCCAAATGTAAAAACATGAAATGCAGCGGCTGAAACAGGCAATACCTCGGTTTGGATCATAGTGGAGGTCCATAAAAACCAAAAAGGTATTTGAACAGGATTTAGTGCACTCATGGTAAGCCCTAGTATGAACCGATGCAGTTTGTTATCTAGAATGACAGATCGTTCTTCTTTTGCTTGTTTCCGTGCAGCAACAAATGCCATGACACCTAATACAAGAAATAACAATACCGTTAACCACCCTAAAGCAATGAACCAGCTTCGATGTTGAACCACCCAATCCATCCCCGTTAATGCAAAACGCAGATAGATCATTTCAACGATGGCTACACCGATGGCATACATCCAGGCTTTCTTCACCCCTTCCTGAATACATATCTGAGTGGCAGTAAAACTCATGTTTCCCAGTGGGAGCTGCCCTAAAAAGCTGATCAAAGCTGCAATAAAGAAGATATACACCATATTTATCCGGTAAAAATCAAAGTTCGTTTACAATGTACATCAGAAAAGAAACCAATGAAAGGATATTTATTTCAAAGGAAAAAAAGATCCCTTCAAACATCCTATTGTGGTATAAAATGTTAGCCATAAATTTACGCCGTAACGATTTGAAGGACTCATTTACATAACCGCTGATCTTCAGCAACAATTGAACGCATATGAAAGTGATGACCATGGCAGAAATGGCAATGAACGGTGAAACACCCGAGATCTTATTCTGGGTAGGTTGTGCCGGCAGCTTTGATCAAAGAGCACAAAAGATCACCAAAGCTTTCGCCTCTATTCTTGATAAAGTGGGTATGCGTTATGCCATTCTTGGAAAAGAAGAAGCCTGTACCGGAGATCCTGCCCGCAGAGCCGGAAATGAATTTCTCTTTCAGATGATGGCTTATCAGAATATTCAGGTGCTGAATGGGTATGGTATCAAAAAAATCGTAACAACCTGCCCACACTGTTTTAATACTCTCAAAAATGAATATCCCGAGTTGGGAGGCAATTATGAAGTGATTCATCATACCACACTTCTGCAACAACTCATCGACGAAGGACGTATCCAACTGAAAGAAGGCGGTGCTTTTAAAGGCAAAAAGATCTCTTTCCATGATAGTTGTTATCTCGGAAGAGCCAATAATATCTATGAAGCGCCTCGAAAAGTGTTGGAAGCTTTAGATGCTGAACTGGTAGAAATGAAAAGATGCAGAAGCAAAGGTCTCTGCTGCGGTGCAGGTGGTGCTCAGATGTTCAAAGAAGACGAACCAGGCGATCAACGTATCAATATCGAAAGAGCCGATGAAGCCCTTGCTACCGGTGCAGGATTCATTGCTGCCGCTTGTCCATTCTGCAATACCATGATGACCGATGGCGTAAAAAATCGTGAAAAAGAAAATGAAGTAGCCGTGTTGGATGTAGCTGAACTTGTTGCGCAAAGCATGGTGTGATGGCAGATGTCAGATTTGGGATGATATAATTCAAAAAAAATCTGAGATCTGCCATCTGAGATCTGACATCTTCCATCCAACATTCCTCTCTATCTTTGCAGTATGGACCTCAATTATCAGTCATTCCTACCGGCAGATTTCCACGACAGCTCTAGGGTGTGGATATACCAGTCATCACGACTCTTCTCCATGAGTGAAGCTTTTGAATTGGAAAGTATGTTTAATGATTTCACCGCTAATTGGCTAAGTCATGGCACTCCAGTAAAGGGCTATGCTAATTTATTCTTCGGACAATTCATCGTGATCATGGCCGATGAAACCGCCACAGGTGTTAGCGGTTGTAGTACAGACAGCTCAGTACGAATGATCAAAGAAATTGAAGCACGTTTCAAAGTGAACATGTTCGATAGACAACAACTGGCTTTTATAGCAAAAGATAAAGTACAGTTATTGCCACTTTCTCAATTGAACTATGCATTTGAAAACGGATTCATTTTACCAGAAACATTGTACTTCAACAACCTTGTTGCCACCAAAAAAGAATGGATGGAAAATTGGATGATTCCGGTTAAATCCAGTTGGTTAGCCAACCGTTTGCCTATACATAATGCCTAGATCAAAATAATCTTTCGCGTGGCGGCGTCAACTTCATCAATCTTAAATACACCACTGTTTGAGAGCGATGATGGGTTTGATGTTCATAGGCAGATGCCAACACTGCATAACAAGAATATTTCGCATTGGCTTTACTTGCTTGAAACAACTGTTCTGCATTTATTTGCTTTATAGTACTAATGATCCAATCATAACTTTCCACTACAACCTGTTTGATCATAGTTTTATTCTTGTACTGTTCCTCTTTTTCCAGGGACACTGTATAAATATTTCTTTGTACACCGGTTGCAAAACCAACAATATTCATGGTGGCATCCATCCCATGTAACAATTGTTCTGCAAAACTTCTCATCTCAGGTGTTGGCTTAAATGCATAACCTTCTTCAGGCATCAACTCCACGAATTCCAAAGTAGATCTTTTGGCTCTTTCCCAATCACGAACCATTTGCGCTTTAAGGCTATCTGCAGATGCTTCTGCATAAAGATTAATGGATGTACCAACTAGTGCAACAAAACAGTACAGCATCAAGAGAACTTGTTTTTTCATAATGGATCTTTAAAATTGAAAGACTTTGTTTCAAGATACAAAGGTCAGGAGCTAAATCAAAAGTGGTCCATTACAGTAGATACCTACAAAAGAAAATACAGACATGATTACCTGCCATTCAAAGACAGCTAATCTGGTTTAATACTTAATAAATAATGAGTGTTAAAATTATTTTAGCGCTTTTTTAATTGCCTGATTTTTGGCCTTTTCACTGAGGCTAGACTTTTGAACAACTTTATTCAACTGATAGCTGATAGCGATTCTGAAATTACGAGTGTTACTGGAGTTAAAACTTTCCAGATTGAAGTTCGCACCATAAGTATAATTCATAAATCGCTGAGGTGTGAATGGATCAATAGCATTGAAGCTTAAAATAAGTCTGCGCTCGAAGAAACGATGTTGCACACCCAGATTCATGTTCACATTGCTTCTGCTTCTCCCCTGTGGATTGGCAAAATTACTAAAGCGAACACTGCCTTCAAAAGTCAATACATTACTAGGGGTGAATGTATAATTCAAACTACTATAAAAACTATTCCCATCACGATAACGATATAGTTTCTTTTCTGTTTCACTGTATTTATTCATGGTATACCCCATGCTCGTATTCACTCTTAATTGCTTGCTAAAAGTATACCCACCCCATATGCTGGCTTCATATTCACGTCTGTCTGCAATATTGAGCCAGCTGACTTCTGTTTTACCGTCTCCTATCAGATTACGAATGGAGTTGAACACATCTTTCAATCGATTATACCCTAATGAAGTATTGATGTAATATTTGCCTTTGATCCAACTTACATTCCAATCAAAGTTATCTGAGAGTGTTGGCCTCAAATAAGGATTTCCAAATCGAAGATTATATGGATCACTGTAATCTACATTCGGGTTCAACTCCCCAATACCAGGTCTACGAATGGTTGCACGGTACACTAATGTTGTGTTAAGTGACTTATTGAACTCTTTACGCAATGATATATTGGGCAATAAATTCCAATAGCCATTATTGACATTCGAGCTATTCCCTTTGATGAAGGTAAAACCCATCTCTGTATGCTCAGCTTGCACTCCGAAATTCAATCTCCATCCTTTTTTAAAAGGCAGTCCGAAACCCGCTCTGGCCGTGAAAATATTTTGTAAGAATTCAAAATCATTACTTAGAATATCATTTGGAATAAAGACACCATCTGATTTTCTAAGAAAACTAGTGTTGAGTGTATTGTGAAAGAAAGATTGATTATAAAAAAAGCCACTAGAAAAATTAGCACCCTTCCTTTTTAATGGCTTATTGTAATCAGCTCGGATAGAGGCTGAACTATTGAAGTTGTCAAAGAATTGAGATTGCGTAGAATCTATACCGGTGGCTGAAAAATCAGGATTTAGGAATTCCTGAAAAAATGCCCTATCGTTATTGTTTTTATTAGCGTTTACATTTAAAATCAAACGAATAAACTCTGCAGGATTTTTGGCTCTATGTGTATAAGACAAAGATGCACTATGCCCATAGCCCTTACCCTCACTACCATTAGTCCGGGTACTATTTCTATAGACTTCATTATTCCGATTGATATTGATGAAAGTATTAACACTTTCATTATCATAATAACTTAGATTACCCTGATATGTAATATTTAATTGATTTCGCTTGTTCAATTCAAAATCAGTTTGAACACGAAGATTAGGTCTTAAATTTTTGTTTTCGAATGAACTAGTTGTATTAAAGTAGTTTGTAGAATCACGATAAATGTTTTCTCTCTTAGAGTAACTATTCCCTGTTAAAATACTTCCGCCTAATCCGGCTGTAATATTGATTGAAAAGGGTTGAGTACGATAGCTCGCATTGGCTGCTAAATTTCCTTCCCCTCGGGTACCGGCACTCAATGTGGTTCTTCCTACCCAGCCGATCTTTCCTTTTTTAGTTACAATATTGATCACGCCTCCGGTCTCGGTAGCATACTGTGGCGGTGGATTGGTCATGATCTCAATCTTCTCAATACTACTTCCCGGTAAACTCTCTAACAAATCCTGCAATTGTTGTGCATTGAGCTCAGTCGGTTTATCATCAATCAGAATTCTCGGTTCCCTCCCTTTTAATAATATTTTACCTGTAGGATCATTATTGACCAAAGGCATATTTTTTAATAATTCAGCAGTACTTGCGCCACCGCTTAGCGCACTTTCTCCAACATTGTAAGTGATCTTATCATCTTTGTTTTCAATCAATGGTTTTTCTGCATACACAATTACTTCATTCAAACTTCCGGCAGCATCATTGAGTTTGATATCACCTACATTAAAATCATATCGTTCTGGACGAAGATGAATACTGTCAATATCCAATTGAGCAAACCCAACCATGATTACAGATATTCTATAGTACCCAAGAGAAAGTTTATTGAATTCGAAAGAGCCATTCTTATCAGCTACTGCTGTTAATTTTCGAGTACTGTCAGATAGATCTTTTAATTGTACAGAAGCATATGCCAAAGGCTTTTCTGTTTTAGCTTCCAGTATATTGCCGATAATAAGACCCAATTGTGAGCGTGGCTTCTCAGTGCTATTCTGAGCGTTCAGTATAACGGATAGCATACAGCTTATCCAAAGTAGATAAATTCTCAAGGTCTGTCGATTGCTAGAGAACAAATTAAAGATTAAAGAGTTATTATTGGTGAAATTCTATACAATTGGCTCTAATCGCTAAAAAATCGGCGGATAGGGTTATTTGAATGGACAAATTATCCTGATATATGTACACTGTTTTTGGTATCCCTAACTGCGACACCGTTAAAAAAGCCATCACTTGGCTAAAAGAAAATAAAATCGATTATCAGTTCCATGATTATAAGGTTTCTGGCATTGACGCGGCTACATTAAAATCATGGACAGAACAGATAGATTGGGAAATGATTTTTAATAAAAGATCCACCACTTATAAAGAGTTACCTTCCAGTACACAACAAACTGTTACCACTGCATCAAAAGCTATCCCCATCATGCAGCAACACACCAGCATCATCAAAAGACCAGTAATCGTAAAGAAGGGGAAAGTAGTGGCTGTGGGGTTTGATGCGAAGAAGTATGAGGAGATTTTTAGACTATAGTCCATAGACCATGGACTATGGACTAAAATTCTTACTTCAACAACTCCTTCAACTTTTCCTGCAACATCTGAGCCCTTAGGTCTCGGGCGATGATTTTTCCGTTGGGATCGATCAGCATATTTGCGGGAATGCCTTGAATATTGTACATCTTCGCAACTTCGTTATCCCAATATTTTAAATCACTTACATGCGTCCAATCTAGTTTATCCGCTTTAATAGCTTGTAACCAGTTGTTTTTATCCTGATCCAAGGAAACACCTAAGACTGTAAAGTTTTTATCTTTATAGGTATTGTATGCAAGAACAACATTCGGATTTTCCTCTCTACAAGGTCTGCACCAGCTAGCCCAAAAATCTACCAATACATATTTCCCTTTGAAGGATGATAGAGATACAGCTTTACCATTGACATCTTTTTGAGTGAAATCCAATGCCTGCGAACCTACTCTACCTATTTTCGACTTCGCTAATGTTTGCGAAATCATATCTGCATAAAATCCCTTTTGAGCAATGGGTTGTAAATCATTGTAGCGAGCCTCCAATTCATCAAGATCTTCATATAATGGACCTACAGCAAATAACACAAACGAGCTTACAGGAGAAGCTGCATTATTTTTTATAAACTCAGCAGCATTCGCAAGTAATACTGCTTTGTTTTGATTGAATACATTAATCAATGAATCACGTTTTGAATTTGAAGCAGACTGTTGATTGATGATGTTTGCAAGCGCATTCAACTTATCTTTCAGCGGATTGAACTTTATTCTGAAACGTTCATAATCTTTTTGAACTACAGAGCCACTGATCACAGCAGCTTCTAAATTCGATAGTTCCCCATCAAGATTCACAGCATCATTACCAATAAACATATCAAGCTTCTCATTCTTTCCATTGAATCCAATCTGGACCAATTCAGGGTGCGCAAGTTTTCCTTTCAACGTGAACTGACCTTCTTTTGCTGTTGTTGTAGCAATAGTTTGACCGGTAACTCCGTTGATCAGAAAAACAGTAGTATTGTCTGATAATCCTTTTAGAATCCCTTTGATCTCATAACTATCAACACCAACCTGTGCTAGAACGCCCATTGGCATCAATAACAAAAAGAGTAGCTTTTTCATATTATCTAGAATGTCTTTTTTTCAATATTTCAATTACAGACTGTAATTTATAACCTTTCGCGTTAAGCAAAAGTAAATAATGGAATAAGAGATCTGCTGCTTCATTCAAAAACAGCTCTTCGTTGTCATCTTTAGCTTCTATCACCAATTCTACAGCCTCCTCTCCGACTTTTTGAGCTACTTTGTTAATGCCTTTGGAAAATAGTTTGGCAACATAAGACTCTTCCGGGGGAGCTTGTTTACGCAAACGAATAATATCTTCCAGGTATAATAGAAAATCTTCACTATGATTTCGTTCACTCCAACAAGTATCAGCTCCTGTATGACAAACAGGCCCTACCGGATGTACCTGAATCAGTAATGTGTCCTGATCACAATCGACAGCTATACTTTTCAACTCCAGGAAATTGCCACTCTCTTCACCTTTGGTCCAAAGTCTGTTCTTACTGCGACTGAAAAAAGTCACTTTCCCACTCTCTTCCGTTTTTGTAAGTGCTTCCTGATTCATGAAACCTAACATCAATACCTTATGGGTTTCAATGTCCTGCACAATGGCAGGAACCAACCCATCTGCATATTTTGAAAAATCTACTTTCATAATTTTATTTTGTTATACACCTCAATACTCTTCATCATTCATCATTCATCATTCAACATTCAATATTGAAAATTGAAAATTCATCATTCACTACCTCCTCACCACAATTCCATTTTCTGCAAGATACTGCTTCAATTCCGGTATACTGATTTCTTTGAAGTGAAAGATACTGGCTGCTAATGCTGCATCCGCTTTTCCTTCTTTGAACACAGTAGTAAAATGCTCCATCGTACCGCCCCCACCTGATGCGATCACAGGCACAGGTAAACTTGTTGCGAGTTGAGCGGTGATGTCCAAAGCAAAACCCTGTTTGGTGCCATCATGATTCATAGAAGTAAGTAAAATTTCCCCTGCACCGAGTGCCACCCCTTTTTTAGCCCAATCTAAACAAAGTGTATCGGTTTTTACCCTACCTCCATTCAGGTAAACATACCAGTTGCCATCTTCTTCTTGTCTTGTATCAATGGCCAAGACAACACATTGTGAGCCAAATTCTTTTGACAATTCTGCGATCAGTTCCGGTCTTTTAAATGCAGCTGTATTGACAGATATTTTATCTGCTCCATTTTGGAGCAATGCCCTAACATCTTCCACACTACTGATACCTCCTCCAACTGTAAAAGGAATATTGATCTTGTGTGAAATTTTATTCACCAAATCACTCAATGTCTTTCTTTTTTCATTGGTGGCAGTGATATCCAGAAATACCAATTCATCTGCTCCCGATGCAGCATAAAGGGCGCCAAGCTCTACAGGATCACCGGCATCTCTGATATTTTCAAAGTTGACACCCTTGACTGTTCTTCCATCTTTAATATCTAAACAGGGTATGATTCTTTTTGTAAGCATGTCCTTTTTTATAAAGATGATTGATTGATCAGACGCAACTCCTCCAAACTGATCCTATTTTCATAAATCGCTTTACCAACGATAGCTCCCTTACAGCCAATTTCTTTTAATTGTTCCAGATCTACACGACTACTGACACCGCCACTTGCGATAAAGTGAAGATCAGGAAATTGCTCAATGATCTTCTGATACAAAGCGATGGATGGTCCTTCTAATTTACCATCCTTACTAACATCGGTACAAAATAGTTGCGTGATGCCGTGCGCAGAATATTTCTGAATGAAATTTGAAACATGAATATCTGTTGTCTCTAACCATCCTCCGATTGCGATCTTTTCATCTTTTACATCTGCCCCTAACAAAAATTTAGATGCCCCATATGATTGAAGCCATGCTACAAATTTAGCTTCCTCTTTTACAGCCAAACTACCGATGGTAGCGAATGCTGCACCCGAATCGAATACAACGCGAAGATCTTCTTCTTTCTTGATCCCACCACCAAAATCAATGATCATCGATGTTTTAGTAGTCAATTGTTCCAATACTTTCCAGTTTTTTACAGCTCCTGCTTTTGCTCCATCCAAATCTACCAGATGAAGTCTTTGCAAGCCAGCATCTTGAAACTCAAGTGCCACTTCTAATGGATGCTCATTGTAAATTTTTTTCTGCGTATAATCGCCTTGTGTTAGTCGAACACATTTCCCATCGATGATATCTATTGCCGGTATGATCTGCATACAACTGCTTATTTTGTGAATGTCAAAAAATTACTCAGTATCTTTTCTCCAACTCCTGCACTTTTTTCCGGATGAAATTGTACACCGTAAAAATTATCACGATGTAATGCAGAACTATACGGCTGAACATAATCTGTGGTAGCGATCGTATGTGCTCCTTTTGCGGCATAATAACCGTGTACAAAGTAGCAATAACTATTTTCAGGAACTTCTTTAAAAAGAACCGTAGAAAGGTCACCGATCGTATTCCAACCGATTTGCGGCACTTTCAGATTGACATCTTGCTGTGGTTGAAATAGTTTTACTTGCTCATCAAAAATACCCAGACATTCCGTATCATTCTCTTCAGAATGTTTACACATGAGTTGCATCCCCAAACAAATACCCAATACCGGTTGTTCCAGCTCTTTGATCAGCGTATTCAATGATCTTGACTTGAGATAACTCATTGCAGTACTGGCTTCGCCCACCCCCGGAAAGATCACTTTATCAGCTGAACGAATCAACTCATGATCATCAGTAACAAGCGCTGTGGCGCCGATTCTTTCTAGCGCATATTGAACAGACTGAATATTTCCTGCATTGTATTTTACGATCACTATATTCATAATACTTGTTCTAAAAATTTCTTTGTCAATGATTGAATATCACCGGGTTGTTCTAATGCTTTGATATATGCGGATCCAATGATCGCACCATTTGAATATCGGCAAGCAGTATCAAAAGTATTTTTGTCTTTGATACCAAATCCCACCAATACCGGGTTCTTCAGTTGCATATCTTTTAACCTTTGTAAATAAACAGTCACCTGATCGAAATCCTTCTCGTTACCTGTTGTCGCAGATGAACTCACTGCATACAAAAATCCACTACTTAAACTATCCAATTTTTTAATCCTAGTTTCAGATGTTTCCGGTGTCACCAGAAAAATAAAATCAAGGCCTACCTTTTTGATGATGTCTCCATACATCGTTTCGTATTCATATTCGGGTAAATCAGGAAGTATCAATCCATCCACGCCCACCGCTGCTGCATCTTCACAAAATTTTTGAAAACCATACTGAATCACAGGATTCATGTATCCCATCAAGATCAATGGTATCTGTGTTTTGGCACGAAGTGTCTTTAACTGATCAAATAACACTTCGATACTCATGCCATTTTGCAAAGCCCTACTGCTACTTGCTTGTATCACGGGACCGTCTGCTAGTGGATCACTATAGGGCATGCCTAATTCTATCAAATCAGCGCCGGATTTCTCCAATGTGAGTATAACATCCATCGTACTGTTTAATTCCGGATATCCTGCCGTACAGTACACATTTAGCACCCTTTCCTTTTTTCGGCCAAACAATGCTTCTATTCTACTCATAAAAATTATAGTTGCTGCATATAAGTTGAAAGATCCTTATCTCCTCTACCACTCAAACAAATCACCACCACATCTGTAGGTTCAAGATTTAATTTTCCCAGCACTGCGAAAGCATGAGCTGTTTCCAAGGCAGGAATGATTCCTTCCGTTTTGCTCAGATGAAAAGCTGCATGCAGTGCCTCTTCGTCTGTTGCAGATAAAAACACGCCTCTTCCACTGGTGAACAAATGTGCATGCAAAGGACCGATACCTGGGTAATCCAATCCTGCAGAAATACTATGCGGTTCTACTACTTGTCCATCTGCCGTTTGCATCAATAAACTTTTACTTCCATGTAGTATTCCCGGTTTACCCAATTGCGTTGTAGCAGCACTCATGCCAGATTGAATACCATGTCCTGCAGCTTCCACAGCCACCAACTGAACAGTAGGCTCATCAAGAAAATGATAGAAAGCACCTGCAGCATTACTTCCTCCTCCCACACAAGCGATGACATGTGTAGGCAATTCATTTCCGCTTTTTTCTTTCAATTGTTTTCTTGTTTCAGCGCTGATCACACTTTGAAATCTGGCTACCATATCCGGATAAGGATGTGGCCCTACAACACTTCCTATGATGTAATGGGTATCATTCGGATGATTGATCCAATCTCTGATCGCTTCATTGGTAGCATCTTTTAGGGTTTTACTACCACTGGTTGCAGGCACAACTTTCGCTCCCAACATTTTCATGCGTGCCACATTGGGAGCCTGTCTTTCAATATCTTTTTCCCCCATGTAAACAATACACTCCATCCCTTTTAATGCACATACAGTAGCAGTTGCCACACCATGCTGACCGGCACCTGTTTCTGCAATGATTCTTGTCTTTCCCAATCGACGTGCCAGCAATATCTGTCCGATGGTATTGTTGATCTTGTGCGCACCAGTGTGACACAGATCTTCTCTTTTGAGATAGATGGTCGTATTGAATTCTTTGCTCAATCTTTCTGCGAGAAACAAAGGCGTAGGTCTTCCTACATAATCGTGCAACAACTCATCAAACTCTGCTTTAAAAGCAGGATCTCCCATAATAGAGAGATACTGTTCACGCAACTCTTCTACATTACGGTGTAACATTTCGGGAATATATGCTCCCCCAAATTGCCCGTAATAACCTTGTACATTCGGATTCTGAAAACTGGTTGTCGTCATCACTTAATTGTTTTAATCTCTCTTACAAATTTTTCTACTGCCTGCATATCTTTTAAACCTGGTATCGTTTCAAACTTGCTGTTCACATCCAAGCTAAACAGATCTTTCGCCACAGGGTCTTGGATGAATTCCTTGATATTTTCAACATCATCCGGACCAATTCCTCCGCTAAGAAAAAATGGCTTATTGATTTGCAGACCTTTTAATACAGACCAATCAAATTTTTTGCCTGTCCCTCCATATCCTGCACCTTCTGTATCAAATAAAAACATATCTGCGATATCCTGATAATCTTTGATCTTCCATAATACCTGATCATCCTCACGCAAACGAAATGCCTTAATCACGTCAATATAATCTGCTACTTTCTCACAATATTTGGGCGTTTCATCACCATGCAACTGTACCATCTGTAACCCACACTCATCCACTATTTCTAACAATTCTTCCACCGGAGCGTTCACAAACACCCCTACTTTATTGATATGTTGTCCTCTGATCTTTTTGATCTCCGGTCTTGGCATATGTTTGAACACATACCGAGGCGATTTATGATAGAAAATAAATCCGGCAAACTCCACACCCATTTCATCCAGGTGTTTGATCTGCTCAACTTGGGTCATGCCACAGACTTTAATACGCATTTTGCTTTGCTTTTAGTTGATCGATAAAACCAGCAAAAGCAACCGAAGGGCGGGGTTCTTTCATGAAATTTTCCCCGATCAAAAAACCGCTGAATCCGGCTTTGCGTAAAGTTACGATAGTATCCACATTACTGATCCCACTTTCTGCAATAGCCGGCTTCCCTACCGGTATCTGCTCTATCAATCGCAAAGAAGTATTGATATCTACCTCAAATGTCTTCAGGTTCCTATTATTTACTCCTACCATATCCACCATATCACTGATATGTCCCAATTCAGTTTCATCATGTATTTCCAGTAATACTTCTAATCCCAATCCTTTAGCGCACGCTCCTAATTGATTGACTTCATCAGGTGTAAGGCAAGCTGCAATGAGTAAAATCACATCTGCACCAATCGCTTTGGCTTCATATACCTGATATTCATCAATCATAAAATCTTTACGCAATATGGGTACTTGCTGTATGCGCGCTCTTTTCAGATCTTCGATTGCTCCTCCAAAAAAATCAGTATCCGTTAGAACAGAAATCCCTGAAGCTGCTGTTGCATATGCTGACGTAACTTCTTCCACTTCTGCAGTAGCATTGATCACACCTTTAGAAGGAGATTTTCTTTTAAACTCAGCAATGATGCCTGTACGTGTTTCATCACTTAAAAAAGAACAAAGAGATAATGTTGATCTAGAGAAAAGTATTTGCTGCGTGAGCTGCTCTACCGACATCTTTTCTTTTGAAGCTTCTACTTCTATTTTTTTCTTTGCAACGATCGTATCCAGAATATTCATGTTATTGCAGATTGATAAGTTGTTCTAATGTTTGATACGCTTTTTTACTTTCGAGACTCTCTACTGCCGCAGCATAAGCGTCATCATAATTTTTATATTGACCTGTTCCATATAAAGCCATAGCTGCATTGGCTAAAACCACAGCATTCTGCGCCCAGCTCCCTTCTCCTTTGATGATTTTTACAAATAGCTTTGCAGCTTCTTCAACCGTATTACCTCCATAAATATCTTCCTGCATTACCATACGTTTACCAAGCTGCTCAGGTGTCATGATCTTCTCTCCTTCATTGGTAATGACTTTGGTATCATTGGTCAATGATATCTCATCATAACCATCCAGACTATGGATAACTGTGAAAGCTTTTCCTGTTTCCTGCAACAGATAATTATAAATACGCGCCATTTCTAAATTATACACACCCACCAACTGATAAGCCGGAGCAGCGGGATTGACCATTGGTCCTAACATATTGAAGAAAGTCCGTACACCCAATTGTTTACGAATAGGTCCTACCACTTTTAATGCCGGATGAAAGAATGGTGCATGAAGAAAACAGATATTGGTCTGATCCAATTCCTTATTCAACTCATCAACATTGTTTTTGAATCGATACCCCAATTGTTCCATCACATTGGATGCACCACTCACTGAAGATGCACCATAGTTACCGTGTTTGGCAACCTGTTGTCCTGCACCTGCTACGATGAAACATGATAAAGTAGAAATATTAAACGTGTTTTTCCCATCACCTCCGGTACCTACTATATCCATCACTGCTCGCCCTTTCATATCTACGGGCACACAAAGTTCAAGTAAAGCATCTCTGAAACCTTGTAGTTCTTCGATGGTAATACTTCGCATCAAAAATACTGTGATGAAAGAAGCGATCTCTGAGTCGTTGAATTGCCCTGCAGACATTTGCAATAAAATCTCCTTCGCTTTTTCGCGACTCAAGGTTTTATGTTCAAACAAGTATTGTAATATCTTTTTCATAATCTTTTTTGTTCGTATGCTTTACACTACATTATTGCTTTAACCAGTTACGTAATATCTTTTCGCCTTCAGGTGTAAGTACACTCTCAGGATGAAACTGCACGCCTTGAACATCATATGTTTTATGTCGCAATGCCATGATATAGTTGTTATGATCTCTGGCTGTTATTTCCAAATCATTGGGAAATCCTTCATCACTGATCACCCAACTGTGATAGCGTCCAACGATCAATTCATTTTCAAATCCTTGAAAAATATCATTGGCTTGTTGCTTACTGCTAGCAGGCACTAATTGTATGGGTGTTGCCAATCCATGATAAACAGTGGTCAGATTGATCAACTTGCCTCCAAAAGCTTCTCCAATAGCCTGATGTCCTAAACAAACCCCCAGTATTGATTTTTTGGGAGCATATGCTTTGATCAATGGCAATAATAATCCTGCTTCCGATGGTATACCCGGACCCGGAGATAAAATGATCTTATCAAATTCATTCACAGCATCCAGATCAATCTGATCATTTCTGAATACAGTGACTTTGGCACCTAATATCTTCTCTACCAGATGAACCAGGTTATATGTAAATGAATCGTAGTTATCGAATACCAGTAGTTTCACTTTTTATTTTTGATTTTTTGATCTTTGATTTCTTGATTTATCGTCTCCCTTTTCACTTTTGACTTTTAAATCACCTCCCCAACTCCTCCGCTATTCCAATTGCCTTTTTCAGCGCGCCTAATTTATTGTTCACTTCCTGCAACTCGCTTTCCGGATTAGATGCTGCCACAATACCTGCACCTGCTTGATAGTACAATGTATTGTTCTTACTTAAAAAAGTACGGATCATGATAGCATGATTACAACTGCCATCAAATCCCATGAACCCAATAGCGCCACCATAATAAGATCTTGGTGTTGGTTCATATCCATCTATCAATTCCATTGCCTTGAATTTAGGAGCACCGCTAAGTGTTCCTGCTGGAAAAGTCTGCGCCAATAATTGAAACGGATTATACCCTTCGGGCACTTTACCCGTGACTTCACTTACTAGATGTATTACATGGCTATAATACTGTACTTGTCTGTAATGACTCACTTCTACGGAAGAACAAGCGCGACTTAAATCATTTCTGGCAAGATCTACCAGCATGACATGCTCAGCATTTTCTTTGGCATCTTTCAATAACCGCTCTGCCATCTGCTGATCTGTTTCATCATCACCTGTCCTTTTAAAGGTTCCGGCGATTGGATGCACGATGGCTTTCCCATTTTGAATCACCAATTGTGCTTCCGGAGAAGAACCCATCAGTTTATATTCACCATAGTCAAAGAAAAAAAGATAGGGCGATGGATTCACACTTCGCAATGCTCTATATACATTGAACTCATCTCCTGTAAACTGTTGCTGGAATCGTCTACTGAGTACAATCTGAAATACATCACCACGCATACAGCTTTGAATACCTTGCTTCACCATTTCTTTGTATCCATCATCAGAGAGATTAGAGCTTTCATCTCCTTTTGAACGGAAAGGATACACAGGTACATCTTTACTTCTGATCAATGACTCAACAACTTGTATTTCAGACTCGATTCCGGAGATCTTATTTTCACAGATCAATAACTCATCCTTGTAATGATTGAATACAATCACATATTGATACAAACGATACCGCATCAAAGGAATCATTTGTGTTTCTTTGGTTACTTTTTGTAATCCAATGGTATCAAAAAACTGTACTGCATCAAAAGATGTATAACCAAATAACCCTTGTGCAAACTGTGCTTCTTTCTCAACAGGTTTTTCAATATCGAATCGTTGCATAAAATCCCAAAGCTTTGTAGGCACGGATGATTTATCCTGTATGTTGATCTTTTCAGGTTGTTGTGCCGGGAGTTTACATTCCATCGTCTCACCTGATCTGATTTCAGCACCTGCAATAGCATTGATACAAATAAAGGAATAACTATTCTCTGCCGCATGATGATCTGTACTTTCCAACAAAACAGTATCTCTGAAACGATCTCTAATGCGTAAATAAATACCCACCGGTGTAAAAACATCCGCTAACATTCTCTTTGACTGGGTCTGAACGATTATCTTTTTCATCTTTCCTTTTTTACTCCGGCTTCACCGGATCTATGCAACAAAAAACCCCGACAATATCTGTCGGGGTTTCTGAATATGATTCATACAGTACTGGCTATGCCATTACAATCCCCGATTGGAGTTTGTATGCCACCACCACTGAATATTGATTGTTCCTTTCATTATGATGCAAAAATGGGGCGCACATCTTACACAAACAAATTTTTTTTTACCCTTTGACTGGGTTATTTTCCATACAAAGCCAAATAGGATGAAAAAACAAGGTTTTATAGGTATCCTTATCACTATGATGCTGATTCCTGTCAGCATCATGGCGCAACAAAAAGACAGTTTCGTGCTGATTCAGGCAGACAGGTTATTTGATGGAGAGCAAATGCATACCGGCTGGGGTGTTCTTGTTTATCAGAATAAGCTTATCGCTGTGGGCGAAACTTCAACATTACCAGTAAAAGCGCCATTGAAAAAGATCGATTTAAAAGGCAAAACCCTTTTACCCGGTTTCATCGAAGGACATTCTCATCTCCTTTTACATGCATACAACGAGACAAAATGGAATGATCAGGTTTTGCAGGAATCAGTGGCAGAAAGAGTGGTAAGAGCAGTTAACCATGCAAAAGCGACACTTATGGCCGGTTTTACCACTGTCCGTGACCTGGGAACTGAAGGCGCTGATTATGCGGATGTGGGATTGAAAAAAGCGATTGAGAATCAGATCATCCCCGGCCCAAGAATGATCATTGCTACCAAAGCCATTGTTGCAACAGGAAGCTATGGGCCTAAACTGGAGAATACTTCTCATCATATCATTAAAGGAGCCGCCGAGGCTGATGGTGCAGAGGGATTAACAAGAGAAGCAAGAAATCAGATTGGCAATGGTGCAGATCTGATAAAAGTATATGCAGATTACCGATGGGGAATCAATGATAGTGCTCAACCGACTTTTACACTAGATGAACTAAAAACTTTGGTAGCTGTCGTAAACAGTAGCGGCAGACAGGTAGTAGCTCACGCAAGTACAGAAGAAGGTATGAAAAGAGCAGCTGCGGCTGGTGTATCCACCATTGAACATGGTGATTATGGTTCTTCGGAAGTATATGACCTGATGATTCGTAACAAGGTAGCTCTGTGCGCCACCTTAAGTGCACCAGAAGCCAGCGCCAGTTATAATGGATGGAATAAAAAGACAATGCCCCCTACTTACAGGGTGACCCAAAAAAAGAAAAGTTTTAAACTAGCTTTAGAGAAAGGTGTTACCATATGTTTCGGAGGTGACGTGGGCGTATACCCCCATGGAGATAATGCTCGTGAAATGGAACTCATGGTAGAATATGGCATGAAACCTGTAGAGGTATTAAAAAGCGCCACTTCTGTGAATGCAGATGTTTTTGGGTATAAAGAACAGATTGGACGATTAAAGACCGGATTATTGGCTGATATTATTGCAGTCGACGGAAATCCGATAGAGAATATATCGGCGGTCAGGAATATCGCATTCGTCATGAAAGATGGCAGCATCTTTTTGAATAAATAAATCGTATAACTATGAAATACATTAAACATTTCATTCTAACAGTAGTCATCATGGCGTGGACTATCACAGGTTTTACGCATGATAATGATAATCCTGATGCAGTTATTGGGTTATGGTTGAACTCCTCAGGTAAAGGGCAAATACAAGTGTACAAGCAAGGTAATAAGTATTATGGCAAATTGGTGTGGCTGAAAGAACCCAATGATGACCAAGGCAAACCCAAATTAGATGTTAACAATCCGGATAAAAATGCAAAAAACAAACCACTGCTTGGCCTTGTGATATTGCGTGACTTTGTACATGATGACGGTGAATGGACCGGAGGCAGAATTTATGATCCACAGAATGGAAAAGATTATAAATGTTATATGAAGCTGAAAGACCCGAAAACATTGAATGTGCGCGGCTATATTGGTATTTCAATGCTGGGAAGAACTGAAGTATGGACACGCGTAAATCCATAAAGTGAAATATCCTATTCACATATTTCCGGCACATGTCATCAATCAACAAGAATGGGATGCCTGTGTATTTAAACATCCTAATGGACTGATTTATTCGCAGTATGATTATTTGGATCATATGTGTGATCATTGGAGTGGATTGGTAATAGGCGATTATGAAGCTGTTGTACCATTGCCATGGAGAAGAAAATATGGATTTAGATATTATTATATTCCTCCTTTTATTCAACAACTGGGATTTATTGGAGATATTTCATTACTAAAATCTTTACATGAGGAGTTGATTCGAAAAATCAGGGGTTATGCATGGTATGGAGATCTTCATTTAAATTTTTCGAATCACTTGCTGGCTTCAGAACTGCGTTGTAAAAATCGAACCAATTATATTATCGATTTAAACAGAAACTACGTTGATATTTATAAAGATTATCAACCTGATTTAAAACATTTACTCAATAAGACATCCAATAATTCGTTTCTGTACTCAAAAGAAAATCAACTAGCTGATAGCATTCGTCATTATCAAGGCCAATATGCAGAACGGATGCCTCATTTATCATTGGAGGATTTTGCACGGCTTAGTGAGTTGTGCAAATTTTATATAGACAGAAATCAATGCATCCTGCGTTCTGCCAAGTCAGAAGAGGGTTCCATTTTATCAGATACATTACTATTAAAAGATCAGCGAAGAATCTATCATTTACTCAATACCACTTTACCTGAGGGCAGAAAAGCGCATAGCAATCATTGGCTATTAGACCATATCTTAAAGGAGTTTTCTGATCAGGATTTATTATTTGATTTTGAAGGATCAGATTTACCCGGAGTAAAGACGTTTTATAAAAAATTCGGCGGACATGTACAGCCTTATTTCCACTACAGAAGAAATATCTGGCATTGATCGTTAGGAACGCTGAAGTATTTGTTCAGCTATTTGTAAGTCTTCAGGGCGGGTTATTTTGATATTGGTATATTCACCTTCAATAAGAAATACTTTGGTTCCTGCATTTTCAACGACGGTTGCTTCATCAGTAAAAGATGTTTGGTATGGTTGTTCGAAAGCAGGCAATAAGAACTCACTTAAAAATGTTTGTGGTGTTTGAATGATGCGCACCAAATTTCTATCAGCTACATAATGCCCCTCTCCCTCCACAATACGAATACTATCCGTTGCAGCAACTGCAGGAATAGCACTACCTTTCTCTATCGCCTGTTCATAACATTTTTTAATCAGTTCACTGCTTACCAGACAGCGAACACCATCGTGTACAAATACAACTGATGGTGTAGTGATAAGTGATAATCCATTTTTTACGGACTGAAACCTTGTATCACCACCTTCCGTGATCCTAACCCTATCAGATGCTTGCAAAGATTCAACGATCTTATGTCCTTCCTCTTGATGCTCTTTTGGCAAGACGAGGATCACATGAAGATCATCCCATGTAGACAGAAAACGTTGGAGTGTATGCCAAAGAATAGACTTCCCATTGAGTAATAGAAATTGTTTGGGTACAGCAGCACCCATTCTTTGTCCCATCCCACCGGCAACGATTACTGCAATTTTTTGCATGGTCTATCAGTTAAAAAAAGAGGAGCCACAAATGTAGCCCCTCATTTTCTCATGTGTATCAGTCTTATCAAATATAATTATTTGTAGATCAAAACCTCATTTCTACCACTACTATTTTTTACCCCACGGTACATACCGGCGCTATTAAACACCATGGCGGCATTGCCCTTGGCATCTACCCCAATCATCCCTCCTTCACCCTGAAGTTTCATTAACTTATCGTGTACAACGATCTCCATAGCTTCCTGTAGGCTGCAACCCTTGTACTCCATTAAACAGCTCACGTCATAAGATGCCACTGTTCGGATAAACATTTCACCATGACCCGTACAGCTGATGGCACAGGTTTTATTATTGGCATAAGTACCACTACCGATCAAAGGACTATCCCCGATTCTACCGTATTTTTTATTGGTCATGCCACCTGTAGAGGTAGCTCCGGCAATATTTCCATGCACGTCACAGGCAACAGCACCTACTGTTCCGAATTTTTTATCACGCATCAATTCTTCCAATTGATGATTCGTATGATCCAGTGAGTAATTGTCTGAATCGCGAATGGCTTTCCATTGATCATAACGGAACTGAGAGAAGAAATACTCGTCCGGCTCTAATTTAATCCCTTGTTTTATTGCAAAATCATTTGCACCCTTCCCACTCAAGAAAACGTGATTGCTGTTACGCATCACTTCTGTAGCTAATTCGATCGGATTTCTGACATTACGAACGGCAGCAATAGCACCGGCAGATAGATCAGACCCATCCATGATGGCAGCATCCATTTCCTGTAAGCCTTTTTTGGTGAAGACTGATCCACGACCAGCATTGAACAATACATTATCTTCTAATACAACAATGGCTGCTTTCACTGCATTGACAGCAGTTCCTCCTTTTTCCAGCACAGCATAACTTGCATTCAAAGCCTGTTGGAGTCCTTCCTGATAGGCTTTCTCCAACTCAGGGGTCATATCTTCTTTCAAAATAGTTCCTGCACCTCCATGCACAACGATGGTAAAATTATCTGCCATAATGATCTCATTTAAAAGCACCCGAAATTAGGTATTTACCCAACTGACAATATCGAATTGTTTGGGAGGAATGTTAGATGGGATTTAATGAAATGCGGAGTTTGTTGAATAGTGAGTAGTGAAAGGTGAAAGGTGAAAAGGATAAGTTAATAGTTGTATTTCACTTTTGACTTTTGACTTTTCACTTCCCCCATCATTCCCCCAACAACACTTCACACTCTTCCAGCAGTCGGTTACGATCGATGGCGGCTGTGCCTACCTGTTCGCAGACCAATCCGCCGGCTATATTAGCCATTTCGGCGGCTAGGTGCATATCTCGAGTTGCAGCATAACACAATGAGGTTACCGCAATTACAGTATCGCCGGCTCCGCTTACATCAGCAATATTACGGATATGCGTAGGGATGATCTTGTGTGATGTTTCATCCTGATAAAACACCCCTTTTTCGGAAAGTGTGATCAATGATATTTGATGATGAAGATGCTGTTGTAAACGTTCATGAATCTGTTGTAAGGAGGACAGATCAATATGATCTACTGATAAATTCAACCCCTCTTTCACTTCCTTCAGATTGGGCTTGAAAATGGTAACATCCTTATAAGAAAGGAAATTCTTTTTCTTAGGATCTACAGCAATGATCACCTTTCTTTCTTTACACAAAGCAGTTACCTCATGAATGATTCTTTCCGTAATAACGCCCTTATTATAATCTTCGAAGATGAGTACTTGAGGCTGTTGCTGATCCAAACAATTTTTTACTTGTTCGATTAATATATTTTCTGTTGCTTCATCAATATCGGTAGTGATCTCTGCATCCAATCGCATCATTTGCTGGTTACGGCTCATGATACGGGTTTTATTAGTGGTTACCCGATTATTCACTGAACGGATATACGAAGTATCAATATGCTTATCATTCAATAACTGCAACAACTGTTCTCCATCCGCATCTGCTCCTACTATAGAGATCATCGTTGTTTTGGCACCTAATGAAGCTGTATTCAATGCAACATTTGCAGCACCCCCAACCCTGAGCTCTTTATTCTTTAAAGCCACTACAGGAACGGGGGCTTCGGGAGATATACGATCTACAGAACCCCACCAATAGGTATCCAACATAACATCTCCGACGATAGCAACACGGATCGATTGAAATCCCGCAAATAGTTGTTCGAAATTCATCAGGCTTCTTGTTTCTTATTTCGTACCGCAAGATAATACAAAGGAATTCCAATCAGTGTAATAATGAGTCCCGGCCATGTAAAATTAGGTTTGTAAACGATTAACAATACGCAGAAAGTAACACCCATCAACATATAAATAGCCGGTAAGATCGGATAGCCAAAAGCTTTATATGGACGATCAATCTCAGGTCTCTTTTTACGAAGAATAAAAATACCTGCGATAGTCAGTACATAGAAGATCACAACGATAAAAGAAACCATATCCAACAGATCTCCATACTTACCACTTAAACATAATAAAGAAGCAACCACACACTGTGCCCATAGTGCCCACTCAGGTACTGCATTTTTATTCAGCTCACCTGCTTTTTTGAAAAACAATCCATCCTGCGCCATGGTATAATATACCCTTGCTCCGGCGAGTATCAATCCATTGTTACATCCGAATGTAGAGATCATGATCATCACGGCGATCACGTAGGTTCCTATATTTCCAAAGATGAGATTGGAGGCTGAAACTGCTACACGATCTTGTGGTGCGTGAGCGATATCATTTAACGGGAGTACACTCAAATACATCAGATTCGCTGCTACATAGATCACAGTTACGATCAGCGTTCCAAGAAAAAGACTCAGACCGATATTACGTTGCGGGTTTTTGATTTCACCTGCAATGAAAGTAACGTTATTCCATGCATCACTACTAAAAATTGAGCCTACCATAGAAGCTGCAATGGCTCCAAATGCCGCAACGCCTAATACTGCAGTAATGCTATTATCACCTGAAATATTTTTCATGGTCCAAGCATCTGTCCAATTCGCATTCCATACTTCTGATTTCGCCGCGAGCAGGAAGCCGAAAACGATCAATCCAAAAAGAGACAATAATTTGGTTACAGTGAAAGTGGTTTGAATGAGTTTACCACCCTGTACGCCTTTGGTATTGATATAGGTCAGAAAAATAATAATGGCGATCGACACAAATTGTGCAGGATATATTTTTACAAAACCAATTTGTGCAAGCATATTTTCATCCGTCATCTCTAATGAAGGGAAGAAATAACCGGCAAACTTACTAAATGCAACTCCTACCGCAGCTATCGTTCCGGTTTGAATCACAGAAAAGAAACTCCAACCGTATAAAAATCCTGTCAGCTTATTGTATGATTCTTTGAGGTATACATATTGTCCACCTGCCTTGGGAAACATTGCGCTTAACTCTCCATAACTTAAAGCGGCAGTAAGGGTCATGAACCCTGTGATCAGCCAAACGGCAATAAGCCAACCGGCGCTACCTACATTACGGGTAATATCTGCACTCACAATAAAGATTCCGGAACCAATCATGCTCCCTGCTACAATCATGGTAGCATCCAGCAGTCCAAGTGTTGGTTTAAAAGAAGGGTTATTATTATTCATATGGCGTTTTGTTCAAGAGGGAAGATAGGGAAAAAAGGTTTAAGCTGCGAGCTTCGAGCTGTGAGCTTCGAGCTGTGATGAAGTAAAATACCCTCTTTTTATAAATCATTTTATTAATAAAAAAAGCAGATGAGTCAATTACTCATCTGCCTTTTTGAAAATCATATTAACAAGCTAATGGCTGGCAGCTCGAAGCTCGCAGCTCAAAGCTTAGTTCTTTTTCTTATATCTCTCATTCAACCCCTTAATCACATCAGCTGTGATATCATAGGCTGCATCTTTGTAATAGAAGGCGATAGAAGCATCATTGTTACCAACGATGAATGCATATCCTTTAGAAGTGTTGTATTCTTTCAAATAATCACTGATTTTTTGTCTTACATCGAGCATTTTTTTCATGCTTTCATCCTGCATTTCATTGTTCATCATTTGCTCTTTGCTGTTGTACGTCTTTTCCATTTGCATCAGCTCCTGTTGCTTGCTGTTCAATTCGGCTTGTGTCATGGTTTGAGCAGAACGCTGAAGCTCCTGGTATTTATCAGCAAAAGTTTGCTTCAGTTGATTCAACTGCTTGCTATTCTCTTGTGCTTTTGACTGAATGGAATTACTTACTTCTTTATAGTAATCAAAATGCGCTTCGATAGAATCGATCTCAAAATATGCGATCTTAAAATCACCCTGAGGAACTTCTTTTGTTCCTGCAGCACTTACTTTCCCATCTTTTGATCCTGAAGAAAATTGCAGATAAAATAAAACTGCTACTGCGATAACCAACACCACATTTAAACCGATGGTAAAATTTTTCATGTACTAACGTTTAGATAATAAAATTAAAGGCTTTTGTCCCCACTATGTTTTCGGGGAAACAAGATTAACAATAAATATCAGATTACAAAAACAGTGTATAAAGAACTCAGTGTATACCTGAAAAAAAGTAGGAAGTTTTCACTTCCTACTTTAACATTTATTCAAAAGATCATTTGATCTTATTCCTCATCATCAAAGCTCATCGCTTCGCGGGTAGTAGCCAGTACCTCGTACTCTTCCTTACTTCCTACGATCAGGTTCTCGAACTCTTTTTGTCCGGAACCGGCAGGAATCAGGTGTCCGGTGATCACATTCTCTTTCAGACCCAACATTGCGTCGGTCTTACCTTGAATGGCCGCCTGACTCAGTACCTTGGTCGTCTCCTGAAATGATGCAGCTGAGATCCAGCTTTGTACACCCAGTGACGCTTTTGTGATACCTAACAATACCGGTGTTGCAGTAGCAGGTTTTGCATCACGTACTTCTACCAGTTTCTTATCAGCTCTACGGAGGATTGAGTTTTCTTCTCTCAACTCACGCAGTGTGATGATCTGTCCGGCTTTCAGCTTCGTGCTTTCACCTGCATCGGTTACTACTTTCTTGTCATAGATTCTGTCGTTCTCTTCGATAAAGTCAAAGCGATCTTCCAGATCCTCCTCCAAGAATTTAGTATCACCCGCATCAACAATCTCCACTTTCTTCATCATCTGACGAACGATTACTTCAATGTGCTTATCGTTGATTTTTACACCCTGTAAACGATATACTTCCTGGATCTCATTCACTACGTACTCTTGTACTGCGAATGGACCTTTAATCGCGAGGATATCCGCCGGAGCAATTTGTCCGTCAGACATTGGCGTACCAGCTTTCACGAAGTCACCATCCTGAACCAGGATCTGACGAGTCAATGGCACCAAGTATTTCTTCACCATTCCGTCTTTAGACTCAACGATGATCTCACGGTTACCACGCTTTACGTTACCGAATGCAACCACACCATCGATCTCACAAACGATCGCTGGGTTACCCGGATTACGTGCTTCGAATAATTCAGTTACACGAGGAAGACCTCCGGTGATATCTCTCAACTTACCCAATACACGAGGGATCTTCACCATTACTTGTCCTGCTTTCACTTCATCACCTTCTTCTACAGAAATGTGTGAGCCAACAGGTAAGTTGTATTGCTTGATCTCCTTACCATCAACAATAATGGTTGGGATCTTGGTCTTATCCTTGGTTTCAATAACCACTTTCTCGCGGTGACCTGTTTGTTCATCAGCTTCATCACGGTAAGTGATACCATCGATTACATTTTCAAAACGGATTTTACCATTTTGTTCTGCAACGATTACGTTATTGAACGGATCCCATGTACAGATCACATCACCTTTCTTCACTTGTTGTCCGTCTTTCACATTCAATGTAGAACCATAAGGAACGTTGTTAGTGATCATTAAACGATCATTCTTCACATCCATGATTCTCACTTCACCGGTACGACCGATAACGATCTTCACTTTATTACCTTCATTGTTCAATGTTTCTACGGTACGCAGACCATCGAATTGAATGGTTCCATCAAATTTCGCTTGTAAGGTTGATTCTACAGAAGCAGATCCTGCAACACCACCCACGTGGAAGGTACGAAGTGTCAACTGTGTACCAGGTTCACCGATAGATTGTGCGGCGATGATACCTACAGCATCACCTCTTTGTGCGAGATAACCTGTTGCCAGGTTCTTACCATAACATTTCACACATACACCACGCTTACTTTCGCAAGTCAATACAGAACGAATCTCAACCGTTTCGATACCTGCTTCTTCGATCGCTTTCGCATCATCAGAAGAGATTTCTTCACCTGCTGTGATGATCAACTCATCAGTTACAGGGTGGTATACGTTATGCAATGATGTACGTCCTTCAATTCTATCTGCCAATGGCTCGATCACATCTTCATTATCTTTTAGTGCAGTTGTTGCAATACCACGAAGTGTACCACAATCTTCTTCACTGATCACCACATCTTGTGATACGTCAACCAGACGACGAGTCAAGTAACCCGCATCGGCTGTTTTCAAGGCTGTATCCGCAAGACCTTTACGCGCACCGTGTGTAGAGATGAAGTAATCCAATACGTTCAAACCACTTTTGAAGTTAGACAGGATCGGATTTTCAATTACCTCACTACCGGTACTACCACTCTTACGAGGTTTCGCCATCAGACCACGAATACCTACCAGCTGTTTAACCTGTGTTTTACTACCACGGGCTCCGGAATCCAGCATCATGTAAACAGAGTTGAAGCCCTGCTTGTCATTTTGCATTTCGCGGATCAGTGTTTCGGTGATACGTGTATCCACACGGCTCCAGATATCAATTACCTGGTTATATCTTTCGTTGTTGGTGATGAGACCCATGTTATAGTTCTCCCACACTTCTTCTACTTCTGCTTTTGCATTCTCCAACAGTTCATTTCTCATATCAGGAACGATCAGGTCATTCACATTGAATGACAGACCACCACGGAATGCCATACGGAAACCGAGGGTTTTGATATCATCGAGGAACTTGGCTGTTTTAGGAACGTCTGTGATCTTGATGATATCACCAATGATCTCTCTCAGACTTTTCTTAGTCAACAGCGCATTGATATAACCAACTTCAACAGGCACATGCTGGTTGAATAAAACGCGACCTACAGTGGTATCGATGAGTTTTTTCACCAGTTTACCACCTTCACGAACGTTTACTTTCACCTTGATGTTGGCATGAAGATCTACACGCTGCTCATTGTAAGCAATGATCACTTCATCCATGCTGTAGAAAGCTTTACCCTCTCCTTTCACCACTTCTGTTTCAGTAGTTCTCTTACCCTTCGTGATGTAATACAGACCGAGTACCATGTCCTGAGAAGGAAGGGTGATTGGCGTACCATTCTGAGGGTTCAAGATATTGTGTGAAGAAAGCATCAATAACTGCGCTTCCAAAACAGCAGCATTGCTCAATGGAACGTGTACAGCCATCTGGTCACCATCGAAATCCGCGTTGAACGCTGATGTTACGAGTGGGTGCAGTTGGATCGCTTTACCTTCTACTAATTTTGGCTGGAAGGCCTGGATAGACAAACGGTGCAATGTTGGGGCACGGTTTAACAATACAGGGTGTCCTTTCAGAATATTTTCAAGGATATCCCAGATCACAGCTTCTTTACGGTCTACCAATTTCTTAGCAGACTTCACTGTTTTCACGATACCTCTTTCAATCAATTTACGGATCACAAATGGCTTGAATAATTCAGCAGCCATATCTTTTGGTAAACCACACTCATGCATTTTGAGTTCCGGTCCAACCACAATCACCGAACGACCTGAGTAATCCACACGCTTACCCAACAAGTTCTGACGGAAACGACCTTGTTTACCTTTCAGTACATCGGATAATGACTTCAGTGCACGTCCACCTTCTGCTTTCACCGCATTAGATTTACGGCTGTTATCGAAGAGTGAATCGATCGCTTCCTGCAACATACGTTTTTCATTACGCAGGATCACTTCAGGAGCTTTGATCTCTAACAAACGCTTCAAACGGTTGTTACGGATGATCACACGACGATACAAATCATTCAGATCCGAGCTCGCGAAACGACCACCATCCAAAGGCACCAATGGACGCAGTTCAGGTGGAATAACAGGAATGTATTGCATTACCATCCACTCAGGACGGTTAGTAATTCTTGTACTTGCATCACGGAATGATTCTACAACGCTCAGACGCTTTAAAGCATCTGCTTTACGCTGCTGTGATGTTTCAGTTGCTGCTGCATTACGCAGAGAGAAACTCAATCCATCCAGATCAATTCTTTCCAATAAAGCATGAACAGCTTCTGCACCCATTTTAGCGATGAACTTTTGTGGATCATCATCAGGCAGGTACTGGTTATCTTTTGGCAAGTTGTCGAGAATATCCAAGTATTCTTCTTCTGTCAACAGATCACCCATGTTCAGGTTCTCTTTCACACCACCTTGAATCACTACGAAACGCTCATAGTAGATGATGGTCTCTAATTTCTTAGAGCTCATACCTAACAGGTAACCGATCTTATTGGGTAAACTTTTGAAATACCAGATATGTACAACAGGTACCACCAATTTGATGTGGCCCATGCGTTCACGACGAACTTTCTTTTCAGTTACTTCAACACCACAACGGTCGCACACGATACCCTTGTAACGGATACGCTTATACTTACCGCAGGCGCATTCATAATCTTTTACCGGACCGAAAATTCTTTCGCAGAATAAACCATCACGTTCTGGTTTGTAGGTACGGTAGTTAATGGTTTCAGGCTTCAGTACTTCGCCAAAACTTCTTTCGAGGATACTGTCCGGAGATGCCAGACTGATGGTGATCTCGGAGAATGTTGATCTCGGGCGATTGTCTCTTTTTATGGCCATATTTTTGAGCTTTGAGCTATCATCCGCCGCGGCGGATGCGAGCTCTTGTTTAAATTTTTATGATAAAAACAATGATCTTAGAATATCTATAGCTCGTAGCTCATAGCTCGTAGCTCGTAGCTTCTTCTATTCAAACTTCAGATCCAGACCCAAACCTCTCAGTTCATGTACCAATACATTGAACGATTCAGGAACGCCGGCGCGTGGGATATTATCTCCCTTCACGATGGCTTCATAAGTCTTGGCTCTTCCGATGATATCATCAGACTTCAGTGTCAACAATTCCTGGAGGATGTTAGCTGCACCATATGCTTCCAGTGCCCATACTTCCATCTCACCAAAACGCTGTCCACCAAACTGTGCCTTACCACCCAACGGCTGCTGTGTGATCAAGCTGTATGGTCCGATTGAACGTGCGTGCATCTTATCATCTACCATGTGGTGTAGTTTGATCATGTAGATCACTCCCACAGTGGCCTTCTGGTGGAAACGCTCTCCGGTTTCACCATCATATAGATAAGTATGTCCGTTTCTAGGAATACCCGCATCCTTACAATATTGCTCAATCTCATCAGTGCTTGCACCATCGAAGATCGGCGTAGCGAATTTCACACCCAGACGCTTACCGGTCCAGCCCAGAATGGTTTCATAGATCTGTCCCAGGTTCATCCTTGAAGGTACCCCTAATGGATTCAGTACGATATCAACCGGTGTACCATCTTCCATGAATGGCATATCTTCCGCACGAACGATCTTCGCAACGATACCTTTGTTACCGTGACGACCCGCCATCTTATCTCCCACTTTCAACTTACGTTTTACAGCGAGATATACTTTAGCCAGTTTCAATACACCTGCAGGTAACTCATCACCGATAGAGATGTTGAACTTCTCACGCTTGTAACGTCCGAGTTCTTCATTGTAACGGATGCTGTAGTTGTGCAACAAAGTATTGATCAGGTCATCAGTTTTAGCATCACCTGTCCAACCCAGCGGATTCACATTCTGATAATCGATCGTGCTCAGGTTCTTTTGATTGAACTTTGCACCTTTACCGATCAACATTTCACCAAAGTTGTTGCTAACACCTGCAGAAGCTTTGTCTTTCAACAAGGTCTGCAACTTATCCAACAACAGTTCTTTGATTGATTCTGTATTCTGCTGGTGTACTTTTTCTACTTTTTCCAATAATGCTTTCTCACGAATCTTACCATTCTTATCTTTCTTCGCACGCTGGAACAGTTTTTTATCGATCACCACACCTTCTGTTCCGTTTGGAGCTTTCAGAGAAGCATCTTTTGCATCACCGGCTTTATCACCGAAGATCGCACGTAAGAGTTTCTCTTCAGGAGTAGGATCAGATTCACCTTTAGGAGTGATCTTACCGATCAGGATATCACCTTCTTTAATGGTGGCACCGATACGGATAATACCATGCTCATCCAGATCCTTAGTAGCATCTTCTGATACGTTCGGAATATCCGGAGTAAGTTCCTCTTCACCCAATTTAGTATCACGAACTTCCAGTTCATATTCATCAATGTGAATAGAAGTGAAGAGATCTTCGCGTACTACTTTCTCACTAATTACGATCGCATCCTCGAAGTTGTAACCCTTCCATGGCATGAATGCCACTTGCAGGTTACGACCCAATGCCAGTTCACCATCTTTGGTTGCATAACCTTCAGTTAAGAAGTCGCCCTTCTTCACTTTCTGTCCTTTCTTCACGGCAGGACGCAGGTTGATACAAGTGGCCTGGTTGGTTTTGATGAACTTAGTGAGTTTATATACTTGCAGATCGTCGTTAAAGCTGATCAATCTGTCAATATCATTTCTGTCATAACGAACATGGATCTCATTCGCATCTACGAATTCAACCACACCATTACCATCTGCGTGGATCTGGATACGTGCATCACGTGCAGCCTTACCTTCCAGACCGGTACCTACTACAGGCACTTCAGGACGGATCAATGGTACTGCCTGACGTTGCATGTTTGATCCCATCAACGCACGGTTGGCATCATCATGTTCCAAGAATGGAATCAGAGAAGCACTCAGACCAACGATCTGATTCGGTGCTACGTCCATGTATTCCACTTCTTCTTTATCTAAAATCGGGAAATCACCTGTTTGACGAGATACGACTTTATCTTCAGCGAATTCACCTTTCTCTGTCAATGGTGAATTACTCTGTGCGATCTTCGCTGTATCTTCTTCTTCAGCACTCAGGAAAGTGAGTTCTTTCATGTTCACTTTACCACCTACTACTTTACGATAAGGCGTTTCAATAAAGCCCATATCGTTGATCGTAGCGTGTACGCAAAGTGTAGAGATCAAACCGATGTTCGGTCCTTCCGGTGTTTCAATGGTACACAAACGACCATAGTGTGAGTAGTGTACGTCACGCACCTCGAAACCGGCACGCTCACGACTCAAACCACCGGGTCCAAGTGCGGAGATACGACGCTTGTGCGTGATCTCACTCAGAGGGTTGGTTTGATCAAGGAACTGAGACAACTGAGAAGTTCCGAAGAATGAGTTGATCACAGAAGACAATGTTCTTGCATTGATCAGATCTACCGGAGTAAATACCTCATTGTCACGAACGTTCATACGCTCACGAATGGTACGGGCCATACGAGCCAGACCCACACCGAACTGAGCATACAACTGCTCTCCTACGGTACGAACACGACGGTTGCTCAGGTGATCGATATCATCGATCTCAGCCTTCGCATTGGTCAGACGAACCAGGTATTTGATGATCTCAATGATATCCTGCTTGGTCAATACTTTCTTGGTCAACGGATAATCCAAGTTCAGTTTACGGTTGATTTTGTATCGACCTACTTCACCCAGATCATAACGCTTATCAGAGAAGAATAATTTATCGATGATACCGCGAGCCGTTTCATTATCCGGAGCATCAGCACCACGCAATTGGCGATAGATATGCTGAACCGCTTCCAGTTCACTGTTCGAAGTATCTTTATTCAATGTGTTGTAGATGATCGCATAATCACCACCCACATCTTCTTTCTGAATGAATACACTCTTGATCTCCATTTCAATGATGGTAGCAATTGCTTCCTCATCCAAAACGGTATCACGCTCCATCACGATCTCGTTACGTTCAATGCTCACTACCTCACCGGTATCTTCATCAACGAAATCTTCTACCCATGTTCTTAATACACGAGCAGCCAATTTTTTACCAACATGGTTAGCAAGTGTTTTTTTATCGGCTTTCACTTCATCGGCCATACCGAAGAGTTCCAGAATGTCCTTATCCGTTTCAAAACCGATAGAACGTAACAAAGTTGTTACAGGGAACTTTTTCTTACGATCGATGTAAGCGTACATTACATTGTTGATATCGGTAGCAAATTCCATCCATGCTCCTTTGAAAGGTATCACACGGGCAGAATAAATTTTGGTACCATTCGGGTGTACTGATTGTCCAAAGAATACGCCCGGAGAACGATGCAACTGAGATACTACTACACGCTCTGCACCGTTGATCACGAATGTACCACGGGGAGTCATGTAAGGAATATTACCCAGGAACACATCCTGAACGATGGTTTGGAAATCTACGTGCTCTTCATCATTACAACTTAAGCGCAGTTTTGCTTTTAAAGGCACTGCATACGTAAGACCACGCTCCATACACTCATCAAGTGTGTAACGTGGTGGATCAATAAAATAATCCAGGAATTCCAGCACGAAGATGTTACGCGTATCAGTGATAGGAAAGTTTTCCTTGAACACGCGGAAGAGACCTTCATTGTTACGCTTATCAGGCGTAGTCTCTAACTGAAAAAATTCTCTGAATGATTCTAACTGGATGTCGAGCAGGTCAGGAGCATCAGCCAAATGTTTAGTTTTACCGAAGCCGACCCTGTTGTTCAATGTAGTTGTAGACATATGTATGTAAAACCGGTTTTGATACGATAAAAATTTGGGGAGAATGGTGAGATTCTCTTAACGTACAATCGGCTCATTCATCATTCAAACGTCAATGATAAAAATGTCCACCCGCTAATTGGCCCAAAAATAAGGATGGCAAAGGTAGGAAACCGGAAGGCAATAGCAAAAACAAATTTTAGGGGGGTGATCGGGTAATCGGGTAATCGGGTAATCAGGTAATCGGGTTGTAGGAAATGATGCCATTAGAAAGATAGGTCCTTCTATTGCCAATACCCCAACATCCCGATTACCTGATCACCCGATCTCCTGATTTCCCGATTACCCGATCCCTTACCAAATCCTAGCCCTCTGATCAGCCGGGCGGTAGAGTTTATGCTTTTCAGTTACCCCAAAAGCCTGATAAAAAGGTTCAAAATTGGCCAATGGACCGTTTACCCTGAACTCTTCGGGGCTATGTGGGTCTGTGGTGATTCTTGTTCTGAGACTTTCCGGACGGTCAACAATTCGCCAAACTTGGGCATAACCCAGGAAAAAGCGTTGATCGGGCGTAAACCCTCCTATTTTCTCCGCACTTTGTCCCTGTTTGGTCAACTTGAAGGCATCGAAAGCAATCGCTAATCCTCCAATGTCTGCTAAATTTTCACCTAATGTAAGTTCTCCGTTTACGTGCAAACTATCCAGTACAGTGTACGCATTGTATTGCTCAATCACACCTTTTGCTTTAGCGGTGAATTTTTCCGCATCGGTTTTGGTCCACCAGTCGGTGAGATTACCCTGTGCATCATACTGTCTGCCCTGATCATCAAAACCGTGTGTCATCTCATGACCGATCACCATTCCGATCGCACCATAGTTGATGGCGTCATCTGCTTTCAGCTCAAAGAATGGGAATTGAAGAATACCTGCCGGGAATACGATCTCATTAAATGTAGGATTATAATAAGCATTGACCGTTGGTGCTGTCATTTGCCATTCGGTTTTATCCACCGGCTTACCGATTTTAGCAATGCTTTCTTTGTAATCATGTTTGGCAATGCTGCGCATGTTGCCATAGAAATCATTTCGTGTGATAGTTACATCATCATAAGATCTCCACTTATCGGGATATCCGATCTTTTTCATGATCGCTGTTAATTTTTCTTTTGCCTTTTGTTTGGTGGTATCGCTCATCCAATCCAATTGAGCAATACGTTTATCAAATGCGATCTGTAAATTATTCACCAACTCATCCATTCTTTTTTTGGCCTCTGCCGGAAAATATTTTTGAACAAAGATTTGTCCGAGCAGATCTTTTAATCCATCATCTGTTCTGCTCACCATTTTCTTCCAGCGATCTTCTTGTGTTTTAGCGCCGGAGAACAATCTATTGAAAGCAAAACGTTCATCTACAAATGCTTTACTGAGTAATGATGCATTGGAAGAGATATAATCAAACTTCACTTTGCTCTTCCATACATCAATAGGTTGTGAAGCAAGCAAGCTGCTCAGTGTTTTATAATAAGCAGGCTGCGCCACATTGATACTGTCTGTTTGAATTCCCATTTTTGCCAATGATGCTGTCCAACTGATATTGGGTGATATTTCTTCCAATTCACCTACAGACATTTTATTATAGTTTTTGATCGGATCACGCAACTCCACCGGCGCCAGATGAGATACGGCAATAGCCGTCTCTAATTTTAATACAGCTGCTGCTTGTTGTGCCGCAAGTGTTTTATCAACACCGGTGAGTACAAAAAGATTGGTGATATGCTCTACGAGTTTTTGGCGCTTTTCTACAGTAGGTGCATCTGTTTTGGTATAGTAATCTTTTTCAGGAAGTGTTAATCCTGTTTGATATAGACTCAAAATATTTTTACTGCTGTTTCTTTCATCGGCACCAATATAAATACCGAGCAGATCACCATCACCTTCAGCATAACTAGAAGCGAGTAAGTTGATGAGTTCTTTATAATCTTTTACGGCATCCATTTTTGTAAGCATGGGCTTGAGTGGTTCATATCCTGCTTTTTCGATGGCGGCAGTATCCATGCCGCTGGCATAGAAGTCGCCCACTTTTTGTTCATTGCTACCGGCTTTGTGATCGGTTTTAGCGGAGAGTTCATCCAGAATGGTTCTCATTTTTTTGAGGTTCTCATCATAGAGTGTAAAGAAACTACCCCATCCGCTTTGGTCATCAGGAATCACGCTGTTCTTTACCCATGTTCCATTTGCATATTGAAAGAAGTTATCACCGGGATGCACTGAAGTATCCATTCCGGATGCATCAAAATAAGTAGACTGATCATGATTGTTTTTACAAGAAGCGAAGATGAGACTCGCTCCTAGGAGTAAAGTGGCAAGTTGTTTCATGGTGAAGTTTTAGTAGCTATAAATATGGGAAATTATTGGGGAGGGGCAAAACCGTTTAAAAAATAAAGGAATTGACAAATATGAAATCTACATAGGTTTTTATTGGGGTTATTTTCCAGTTAATTATATTTATGTAGCAAGTGAACCATGTACATTTTAAGTTCAACTCACTTGCAATAACATATTTTAATTTATACGACATAAAGTAAAAAATCTCTAACACGATTACAGCATGAACGAAGTTTTATTGACGGAAGAAGAGCTGAAATACATTGTCAACAAAGCCAAGTTTTCCATATTGAACAATGCTGGTTTTGTGGGTCAATTTACAAAGTCACCTATAGATATAGCACATATTTCTCCAAATAAAAAGCTGGTTTTCATAAAAGGAAATAGGCACACAGGGTTAGAGCATATTATGTTTAGACATAATGCTTATAGTCATGAGGTAAATCCAATAAATAAAATATTCGTTGAAACAAGTAAATTTAATAAGGATTCAAAGCCATTGTTAGATTATTCTTATTTAGCGGAGTTAATCTATTGTCCTAATAATTTGAATGAACAGCTAAACAAATTCCCCGATAAATTCGATCTATATTATGGCTTAGTGGGCAACTCGAACTATGTACTTATTCTCTACAAGAATACTAAAGTGGTACATACGCTGTATCCGAATATCCCACTAAAACAAAGACTTAAGAAAAATTTTAGGAGAGGCGAATTGATATTCAAAGTACAAGATCATCAAGTAAAGGTTCCTCTTTTACCATACTATGATAAAGGCTTTGACAATGCATCAGTAACGATTCCTTACTATGATGACCAAAACCGTATTCGATATGCTTTTCAAATTACTTTTCTTGAAAAAGAGAATATTGAAAAAGTTGCTTTACTCATTTATACTGATGAGGTATTTACAAAATTTATACAATTCAAAGATCAAACTCATACCACTGAATTTAGTTTATTTAATCGCGTAAATGAGATAACATACAATAATTTAAAACAGGTAGAAGAAATTATTAAGCTTTACGAAACAGGTATGATAAAAGAAAAAGAACAACTCAGAAATGAATAACCACAATCTTTACAGAATTTCAGAAAAAATTCCTACACATCTTCTTATGAGTCACCAAGAAAGAATTTGATTATCCTGAAGATTATAAGTAGAGTAATTTTAACTTTTAAAAAGACTAATACTTACTATCTAGATATTTACTAATTTCTTTCTTCTCCTCATCTGTCAATCCATTTTTTTCAGCAATCTTCTTCAAAAGAATAGCTGACAATTCAGAGGAACGTGCAATTTGTTTCATACCTAAAATCCATCTAAAGATCAACGCTGCAATCGATATAAAAAATAGTGACCCAGCTATGTAGGCAATTAAAGTAAGAATTGATTGATCACTCATATTTTTATTTTAAAAATAAAATAAATATTGAATATTTTCATTTTTTTTCGAATATCTTTTCGCACCTATTACCCGTTCATGAAACACAATCATACTTTGTGTATTTAGTTTTTCAACTACCCTATCCTTTACAACACCAGCCCCTTCCTCGCAATTCACGATCTGCGATCGAGATGCTCGTCAGGGTGACGTAGGTGTTGGGGGTAAAACAGCGAAGATGATTGGCCTTGCCAATCATCTTCGCCTGCCCTACTACTCATTACTCGTCACCCTGAGGAGCATTCCGACTGTAAGTCGGAAATTGCGACGAAGGGTATTTTTTCCAAGTGGCTCCGAAACACAATGGACTCTCCTTGTTACTCAGCTATGGTGCTTGTATTTAGTTTTGCAATTTTCGTTTCTTCCTTCAAGGGCTCACAAATAGTCAAGCTCACCACATTTATTGCTTACCATCAAATCAGCTCTTTAAACTTTAACGACCTACATTTTAATACTGGATAAAATGAAATTATCTAAAAAAGGCTATTAATACATAGATAAATGCCGTTAGTTGATTACTAGTAACAAATAATCAACTATTGCGTTTTTTTATAAAAAAACCGAATGAAATTCTCTTTTATTCTTACAAGCATATTACTACTATCTCAACTATCAAATGCCCAAGATTGTTCTTGCAAAGAGTTATTAGACTCAACCATCATCAAAACAGAATCCAATTATGCCGGTTATCAGCATAAAGTCAATGCAAGCAATCGCTCCGCTTACAATAACTTCAAGAAAGGGCTCTTATCACTAGCAGATCATACTTCTTTCATAGACTGTTATGGTATTTTAAATCGTTATGTGAAATATTTTAATGATGGCCATTTATTTATTGCAGAGTTTCCAAGAGTAACCAAAGCGCAAACTGATAGCCTGGCAAAAATTCATCCCCGCTACGTTGTTAAACAGCAGAATCTGACAAAGAAAAGCGATCCAATAGAAGGGACTTGGCAAAATGCAAAAGAGCAGTTGGAAATCGTTCGCATTACTGAGAAAACCTTTTATGCAGTTGTAAAAAATACAAGCATTCCAAAGTGGGAACCTGGAATGATCAAAATGGAAATCAGCAAAACACAGCATAACAAATATCTGATACGCATTTATGATACAGATTTTACCTTCTCTCGATTCTCGGATGTTGCCATCTATAAAAGACTGCTTTTAGGATTTGGAATGAACAAATATGTGAAACTGGAAGAGAATGATCCTGAAAGTAATTACATACATGTCAACAACCCGGAACAACCTTTTTTTAAAGTAATAGACAAAGACAATATCCTTTTAACAGTACCATCTGCACTTATCAGTCGACATATCGTTGATAGTATTTTGATGAAAAACAAAGAGTTGATTACTTCTACAAAGAATTTCATTCTGGATTTAAGAAGTAACACTGGCGGTAACTATATGTGGACAGGTATTTTAATGATGGCAAATACCAAACTCTACTTAGATAAAAAAGAACCTAATAAAGATGAGTTTTTGATGCTCGCTTCATTGGACAACGCCGCTTATTTTGAAAACTTTAAAAACTTTATGAATGGCGATACTGCAGGTATCGGTTACTATTCAAGACTAGTTGATAAGATTAAAAATAATTTAGGCGCCACAATGGGTTTTTCATTTTATAATCCACGTCCACATGATACATCTAAACAAATCGTTTTCCAAAACCCACAAAATGTGGCTGTCATCATTGATAAAGGAGTCGCAAGTGCGGCAGAGGCAGTCGTAAACTCTTTGAGATCATCCAGTACAAAAGTGACTGTCTATGGTGAAAATTCACATGGCATGATTGATTATGTGAATGTCAATACCGTTCGATTGAAATATTTATGTACACGTCGCTATTTTTTCGGGTATCCAACTTTCTATAGTCCGGATATGCTTAAGAACCCGGTAAATCCAACCGGACTAAAACCAGATATCTATATTCCGAATAGTACTAAAGATTGGATTCAATGGGTGATAGATGATTTAAAAAAGAAATAATTGGTCTTTCTCCGAATAGTCTCCGAGGCACGAGAGACTATTCGTGTTATAGAGCTATGGTGCGAGTGTTTAGTTTTTAAACTACCCTATCCTTTACAACACCAGACCCTTCCTCGCAATTCACGATCTGCGATCGAGATGCTTACTTCAATGCTTTCAGAATAAACTTCAGGGTGACGTGAGCAGTGCGGGTATAAAACTTTTCGAACTGATACTTAGTACTTCAAAACTCTTAGAAGAACTAAAATTGACTTTTTTGAAAATAATTGAACCGCTTTTACATAAACGATAAAAAAAATAAAAGCATCAACTACTATCAATTGCATACCAAAAACAATATTTGAATTTCAAGTGACACTAAATCCTATGTAAGTAGCATTTTCTCAATTTTACAATTTCCAACCTTTTCTTTTCTCCTGCCTCTTATTGCGGGGCAACTACTTGTGTAAAGATGTATTATAAGCTTGTCTATAATATCCTTAGAAAGAGTTCCCTCTTCCTAAAATTGAAGCACATTTAATTCTATCAGTTTTAGAAAAAGTATTTATCGATCGGTATAAACATCTAATCATGACAACTATTTTACAAAGCAAATATTTTACATTTCGCTATTGTTTAATTCTATTCATTTTTTGCCTCTCAACGCAAATAGCCTACACTCAAACAGATGTAGTTATCATAAAATCAAAAGTTATCGACAGTAGTAATAAAAACCCTGTACATCTTGCTACTATCAGGGTTTTCACTGATGATAGACTTAAAAACCAGGTAGCCAATATTATCACGGATGAAAAAGGGGTATTCAGCATCTCCTTAAAACTAAAGTCAGTTGGAAAAATATACCTCACTGTTACTCATAGTTCTTATAGTGCAAAAACATTGTCTACTGAAGTACCCTTCAACAAGGATATGATTGAAATACCAGATATTTTTCTCATACCACAAATAAATACCCTAACCGAAGTAATAGTAAAAGCAAGGAGACCCATTATAGAAACAACCCCTGATGGCATAACATTCAATGTCGCCGACGATCCTTCATTAGAGGGCACTCAAGCAATCGAAGCTTTGCGAAAAACTCCTTTTGTATCTGTATCAGAGAACCAAATCACGGTGAATGGCAAACCAACCAAAGTATTGCTTAATGGAAGATCTACAGGCATTATTTCACATAACCCTGCTGCAGCTCTTAATGTCCTTCCTGCTCATCTAATTAAAAGAATTGAAGTAATCACCAATCCTTCTGCCAAATATGATGCAGAGGGCTATGCGGCAATCATCAATATTATATCAAAAAAAATAGCCGGCTATATGTTTGGCAATGGACTGCATTATGAAACATGGAATGTATCCAAGGTTTCTGTTGTACCATTTGGAAGTGTTAAACTGGGAGACTTTGGTTTTAGCTTCAACGGAGGGTTAACCTCATCCAGACAGCCTTTTTTATCAGAAGCCACTTATAACTCATTCCATAATACCACTATCTTTTCAAGGAGAACAAGCAATGCCACGGGTACAAATAAAAATGTCACGCAGTGGGGTACCTGGGAGCTTAGTTGGGATCTTGATAGTCTTACTTCACTTAGTGGGTACGGCAGTATTAATGGGGGTAGTTCGAGACCAACATCTTCACAAGAAATAAAAACGTACAATACAAATAACCAAATCTTAACCCAAAGCCTATTCCAAAGTAATCAGGAAACTACCAATCCATTTGGCGATGCTGGTCTTGATCTGATAAAAAGGTCTAAAAGAAATAAACGACAGCAGTTTACTTTAAATACCAACTGGCAATGGAGTAATAATAAAAATAATGCCGAAAGTGATCAGTTCAATTCTGGAAATAGTAACCGATTCATTATTAATACTAATTCGTTTAAAAACAGACAGTTCACGCTGCAAAGCGATTTCACGTTACCCACTTCAGCTACGCAATCGATTGATATTGGGGCCAAAGCAATTTTTAGAACCGTTCACTCAGATTATCAAAGTTTACTACGTAATAGTATTAACGACCCTTACAAGATCGACATAAAAAATACTGACTTTTTTACTTACAATCAGCAAATCAAAAGCATGTACCTCGTTTATAGATTTGCACTTAAAAAAACTACCATTCAGCCCGGGGTAAGATTTGAACAGACGCATTTAAACGGAGATTTCATTACTTCCCAAATGAAAGTAGTACAGGATTACAATAATCTTTTCCCTACACTGAATATCTCAAGAAATCTTGGCAAAGGAATGTTTGTAAGAATGTCGTATACAAGGAGGATTTCAAGGCCTGGCATCAAGTACCTTAATCCATTTGTCGACAATTACGATTCATTAAATATTTTTTACGGTAATCCAGCCCTGAATCCTGAAATAAAGAATAGTTATGAAGCTGGATTTTCTATCAGCAAAACTAAATTCAATATTTCGCTTACCTTGATTTATGGAAGTGACCATGACCTGATATCTCAATTCACAAATTTCGATGGTTCAACTGGAGTAACGAGGACAACATATAACAACCTTGTCTCTGCAAACCGCTTTACACTCTCAACTTTTATTTCTTTTAACGGAAAAAAAATATCAGGAAATCTTATCTTTTATGGCACATACAATACTGTGCGAATGCATGCTACGAACCAGATTATAAATGAAGGTATTAGCGGACATGGGAATTTTAACTTTTCCTACCCATTCAGTAAAAAATTACGCTTCAGGTATAATAGTTCTCTACTGTTACCAACTGTACTGCCTCAAGGTAAAGTAAATGGATTATACTTATATTATCTTCGTTTTGAACAATTACTGCTAGATAAAAAAGCCACATTACTTATTTCAATCAACAACCCATTCAGTAAGTATTACAAGAGAACAACATTTTTAACAAATAGAGAAAGTCTTTATACACAATCATCAACAGAATTTCTTCCTTACAGGAGTTTACAGTTTGGCATCATATTAAATTTCGGTAAACTCAAAGAAAATGTTTCAAGAAAAAAAGGGGTGACTGTAGACGACATTAAAAACTAATTCGACTATTTGAGCAGAATGACACCTTCTTCGCAGGGGCTGCAAAAAAGAAAATTCATGGAAGATTTTCTGAGGTACAAAGGACTCTCCGAAGGAGTCCTTTGGATTTCATGTTACACAGCCAGCGTGTCTGCATTTAGTTTTACAAACACCTATTCATTCACAACAATCATCTGCAAAAAACCGTTAGCTTACCCTACACTTTTTGATTTCAGATTCATCATTTCTCATTCATTATTCTCCTACCCTTCTTGGATTACTGTAACATATTTATGTGATTTTTAAAAGTATCAAGAAAATACAAGTAACTATTAGAAGATACACCCGTATACACTGACAAGAAAACAAAATACTATGTCAGTAGAACTACAACACTTACAAAAACAAGTTTCATGGATGCGTTGGTATATTTTCATTACATCGGGCGCATTGATCAGTTTACTACTTTTTGCTTTTACCGCCCCTGAACAAAGTTTTGGTATCATCAGAGCTAAGGGTATTATCATTGAGGATAGTAGTGGAAGAGATCGTATTCTAATTGGCGCTCCTATTCCTTTCTCAAAGGATCGAGTGAGAAACGATACCAATCTGGTCAGAAAACATTGGGCCAAGAGATTTGGGAACGGTCACCAATACATGGAATGGTATAAGAATTATTATCATGGTGCTGAAGGAATGGTAGTCATGAATGAGCATGGGTTTGACCGTGTATTATTGGGTGATAAACTTGCAGATCCCAACATCGGTAAAAGGATGTTCCAGAGTTCAGGCATCTTATGGAATGATCAAGAAGGATGGGAATTAGGCGGCGCTGGTGTCAACACAACCAAAGATGGCAAATCCAGATCAGTGATGGGCGTTGATGATAAAAACGGAGAAGCCGTTCATATTGTAGCTCTGGAAGATGGCACCAAAGGATTGATCATTGGAGGTGAAAACGGCAGACTTATGATCGGCATGTCCAAAAAAGATGGACAATGGTTTCAAAACAAACAGGCATTTACCGGTATCAAATACTTTGATAACAATGGCAAGCTCATTTGGGAGCAAAAAATGGATATTGTTCCAAACAAGTAAAGCAACAAGTCCATCTATAATTAAACCATCGTAAAAAAAATGTCTATTTGTAAGGCTTCGAGAAAGTGACCGTCATTTATGATACTATGCCTACACTCTTGTGATAAGATAGCGTGTAGGTTTAGTATCATAAAAATTGACTATGGAATTGATTAGAAAGATTGAGAAGAACGATTTACCACATCTAAAAAATGTTATTGACAGTACAGGATTATTTCCATCAGAATTATTAGATGATATGATCGCTGACTACTTCAATAATTCAAACAGCCCAGATATTTGGCTAACATTAGAAGTAGATGAGGCTCCTGTTGTAATTGCGTACTGTGCTCCTGAAAGACTAACATCAGGCACCTATAATTTATACCTGATTGCGGTCTTAAAAGACCATCAAGGCAAGGGATTGGGTGCATCGATGATGCAGTACATTGAACAGATGTTGAAAGAACAAGGCCACAGAGTATTATTGGTGGAAACCTCTGGTTTACCTGAGTTTGAATTAACCAGAAGGTTTTATGATAAGTCCAACTATCAACGTGAAGCAGTGATCAGAGAATTTTATCAGAAAGGAGAAGACAAAATTATTTTTTGGAAAAAACTGCAAGACGACTAACTAAGCTATCGCATTGCCACCCGCTTCTTTACATTAACTTCTTTACTATTTTTCTGTACAGAACTAACTAATGCATAAGGTCTATTAAACGCATCCTGCGATACTTTAAAATGCGCTGCCAGTTTTCTAATCACATCTTTGGAAAGACCTTTTTTATAATGTAATATATCGGAAACATATCCTTTACTTACATCAAGCAAAGTGACTAAATCTTTTGCTTTCATTCCATGTTCATCCATCAATGACTGAAGTAATTGAATAGGGTCTAAATCAGTAGTGGAAAGATGTTTTGCATCCCAGTTTTCAATGAGAAGCGTTAAGAGTGCAATTTCATCTTTGGTATTTTTATCTTTAGCACCGGAGAATACCAATTCTTCCAAAGTATTACAATACTTTTTGTATTGAGTAATACTGGTGATCACTTTATATTTCAATGTTTCCATGACAGTAGTTTTAATAATGACTTACACAATATTGTTCCCCTGTTTTACAAAGTTTGGTGTATTCCGCATGTGTACCTATCCAGCAAATAAATAAGTGGACTTCTACATCACCAAACGCATACTTAGAAATGAGCCGATACTTAGTTCCGCCTATATCAAACACAACTCTATTAGAGCTATTTCCTAAGAGATCTGCACTCGGAAAACTAGACTGTATATCTTCAGGAATCGCCCAATCAGCATACTTTAATTTAACCAACCATTCTTCGAAAGAGACCCGACTTTGAGCATTTTGCTTTTTATAGGCATCAACAGTTTCTCGTCTTATCAAATGAACTTTCATAACAAAAGTATATTTTTATTTCTAAAAGTTCTCATTTAGAGAACTTTTTATGCGCATTTCATAAAAATACTTTTGCCACTCTGATCTAGCCGATTATATCCGTTTAGTTCCGTTTATGAACATCTAATGAGTCATACTATTTTCTTGAAGCTTGAAGCTTGCAGCGTGTAGCTTGTAGCTATAAAAAGTCATAAAAAAAGCCGCTCCAAAGAGCGGCTATATTTTGTGGTTAACACTAAAGAAGGTGAATTACTTCACTTCAACTTCAGCACCAGCTTCTTTCAGCTTAGCAACGATATCGTCAGCTTCAGCTTTAGAGATACCTTCTTTAACAGGCTTTGGTGCACCGTCAACCAGGTCTTTTGCTTCTTTCAGTCCAAGACCAGTCAATTCTTTAACGATCTTAACTACGTTCAGTTTGCTAGCACCGCCGTTAACAAGAACTACATCGAAAGATGTTTTCTCTTCAGCAGCAGCAGCTCCACCGCCGTCGCCAGCAGCAACTACAACTGCAGCAGCAGCTGGTTCAATACCGTAATCAGCTTTCAATACATCAGCTAATTCCTGAACTTCTTTTACTGTTAAGCCTACTAATGTTTCGGCTAATGCTTTTACGTCTGCCATTTTGTTTCAATTTTTTCCGGCTTCATATCCGCCTAAGCGAATCCGTCGGATGGTTTAAAAAAATTTGATTTTTATTAATTTGAGAATTTGAAAATTTGAAAATTTGAAAATTCCCAAATCCAGATATTCTCAGTTAATACTTGTCGTTTGAAACCGAAGACTTAAAAATCATTTTCAAATTTTCAAATCCTCAAATTTTCAAATTATTCCGCGCTAGCGGTAGCCTGCTTTTCGTGGTGGTGCAATAAAGCAGCCAATACACGCTTAGCAGGAGATTGTAACAATCCGATCACTTCACCGATCAATTCATTCTTCGTCTTGATCTGAGTCAGTGCTTTCAGGTTGTTATCACCGGCATAAATATCACCGTTGATGAACGCTGCTTTCAATACAGGCTTTTCACCATTGCTTTCTTTGCGGAAAGAACTGATGATCAAAGCTGGTTCTTTCGGATTCTCAGAGAACATCAATGCAGTTACATTGTGCAGAGAATCGTATACACCGGCATACTTTTCAGCATCCAATGATTCCAGTGCCTTACGGATCAAAGTGTTCTTAGCCACTTTCATTTCAACCTGCTTGTTAAAGCAAGTACGGCGTAATTTAGATACCTGCTCTACTGTGAGAGACTCCGTATCAGTGATGTAGAAGTTATTGTATTGGGCGAATTTCTCTTTTAAGAGTTCAATCACCTCATTTTTTTGATCTTTTGTCATATCTGATCTTTTTTATCTCGCCTCAGGCGAGACCAGGTAAATTAGTTCATTAATGATTTGGTGTCTAAAGAGATACCGGGACTCATGGTGCTGGCCATGCTTACACCTTTCAGGTAAGTACCTTTAGATGAAGATGGTTTCAGTTTGATGATTGCGTTGATCAGTTCAGCACTGTTCTCAGCGATCTTCTCAGGAGCAAATGATACACGTCCGATAGAAGCGTGAACGATACCTGCTTTATCCACCTTGAAAGCGATCTTACCACCCTTTACTTCATTTACCGCAGCTGCTACATCATTGGTAACAGTACCGGTCTTAGGGTTAGGCATCAGGTTACGTGGACCTAACACTTTACCTAACTTACCGATCTTCGGCATGACAGCTGGAGTAGCGATGATCACATCGATATCTGTCCAACCACCTTCAATTTTGGTGATGAACTCATCCAATCCTACGAAATCAGCGCCTGCTTCTTTTGCAGATGCTTCTTTATCAGGAGTACAGAGTACCAATACTTTTTTGGTTTTACCAGTACCGTGTGGTAATGATACAGTACCACGTACTTGCTGGTCTGCTTTCTTAGGGTCAACACCCAAACGAATATGCAGGTCAACAGAGCTATCAAATTTGGTACAGTTAATTTCTTTTACGAGTGTAGAAGCTTCCTTCAGGGAATAGGCTTTATTCTTATCCACCTTGGCTGCTGCTACTTTTCTTTTCTTAGTCAGTGACATTTTTTACAGTTTATAAGGTGAATAATTAATTGTTTTCCCAAGGGGCTTTACCATCTACTGTCAATCCCATACTACGGGCAGTACCTGCTACCATGCTCATAGCACTGTTCAGGGTGAAAGCATTCAGGTCAGACATCTTGTCTTTCGCGATTGCTTCAACCTGTTCCCAGGTTACTTTACCTACTTTCTGACGATTGCTTTCTTTAGAACCTTTCTGGATCTTAGCTGCTTCCATTAATTGAACTGCAGCAGGAGCGGTTTTGATGATGAAGTCGAAAGACTTATCAGCGTAAACAGTGATCAAAACGGGAACTACTTTACCCATTTTGTCTTGAGTTCTGGCATTGAACTGCTTACAGAACTCCATGATGTTGATACCCTTCGAACCAAGGGCTGGACCTACGGGAGGTGCTGGATTGGCTTGTCCGCCTTTAACCTGCAACTTCACATAGCCGGTGATTTCTTTGGCCATTGCTTTTTGATTTAATTGGTGATAACGTCTCGCCTTATGGCGGAACTCCCAAACTCAATCATTCTTTCAAAAAAAGAACTTTTGGGGCGGCAAAGGTAGGGAGATGAAGGGGAATTTCAAAGAAAAAGCGGGGAAAAAGCTGCGAGCTGTGAGCTTCGAGCTTCGAGCCTTTTGATTTTATGAATAACTTAAAACATAATCACTTGATTATCAATTAAAATAGGCGATTAACTTTTAGTCAATCGCCTATTCTGCTCGAAGCTCGAAGCTCACAGCCCCTTATAATACCAATATCCCCGCTGCCTGTATCACAATCTCTTTCTTAGGTTCTGTGATCTTGGCAATTTCTTCTTTGCTTTTACCGGCATCTTCAGCATAGTGTTTCAACTGCTTTACGGATGTGGTAGTAAGTGTGCCTACCCCATCGATCACAACTTTCTTACCATTGAGTATTACCGGTACAGCGAACTTGTGATCCTTCATTTTCACCATCAGGTTACCATTCGGTGATTCCACCTTGATCCAGCAACCTTCTTTCTGACACACTTCTTTCACGATACCAATGATCTTTCCTTCCAATGGCTTACCATCTCCTCTTGACTCCAATAATTGTACATATTGCTCCATGCTTATTGCATTCTCAGCAGTGGTTGCTTTACCAAAAGTGGCACCGGCGTCAGCAGGCACTTGAGGTGGTTGGGCACTAACAATTCCTACCGTAAATAATGCGATAACAATGCTCAGTATTTGTTTCATGTTGTTTGATTTTCGAATGATCAGGAAAAATGAGTTACAAAAATACATGCTCCCGTCTCAGTTTCTGAACCACTGGTCATAAAGTTATTTTAAATGATCAATGAATAAACATGCTGATTTGATTAAATAGGGATTTTAACGCCTGCCTGAATAAAAATGGTTTTGATCTCTTCTTGAATAGGCATCGATCGCATAGGCGGAACATTTGCTCCTCCTGTATTCCCAACGGGTATTGTTCCTACGAATGATTTTACCCCTCCCACTAATAAACGCGGTATTTGACCCAGTATCTCTTTTACACTTTTGATCTTACAACCAAACACCAACATTTTCCAATGCACCAGACTATGCTGATAAGGATATGCTTGTCCGATCACATGTGCTTTTTCCAATTGATGCCATGCTTCCGAAAGATCCTTTTGACGCATAGCTTTAGCATAAAGATCTAATGCCTCTTTAAAAAAAGGCTGAAGTGAAACAGGCATTCGTGTATATAACTTCATGCAAATGTTGGATGAACTACTAAATTACATCATCTGATAAAGAATTCAATTATTTTTGATCGATCATCTTTTGCTATGGAAAACGCTTCATTATTAGGCAAAGTCATTATCAGCACTCCAGATATCAATGATCCCAATTTCGTCAATACTCCTATTGTATTGGTGGAGCATAACGATAGAGGCGCTGTCGGTTTCGTTCTTCATTTCCCATTGAAGCGGAATCTAAATGAACTGAGTGAATTTAGCAACTACCCACCTGTTCCTATTTTTATTGGCGGACCAGTAGATCAGGAAAATCTTTTCTTCTTACATCGCAGACCCGACTTGATTGAAGGAGGATTATTAATTAAAGACGACGTGTATTATGGAGGCGATTTTCAACAAGTATTGATGCACTTACAAGATCAAACATTCACTGATAAAGATATTCGTTTGTTCATTGGTTATGCCGGATGGGACCCGCAACAATTAGAAGAAGAGATCAAAGAAGGAAGTTGGGTCGTTTCAGAGTATCCTGCTTCTTATGTCTTTGATTAAGAAAAATCATTTTCAATAAATTGAACCGCGTTTGCGATACCATCCTCTTCTTTTAAGCGACGGGCAATCTCTTCAGTGGAAGCATATAAAGTTGGGGTATTAAAAAGTTCCTGTACTTTTTCATTCAATATCTTCTCATTTATTTTTTTTAATGGTACAGGTTTAACTCCCCAACCATTTTGATGCACTATATTCCCCCAAAACAACTGATCCCCAAATGGATACAGTATTGGGCAAATGAACATGGGCTTCCCAGCGCGCAAACAGGCTGCGGTTGTTCCTACGCCTCCATGATGCACAATAGCCTTTACATAGGGCAACAATACACTGTAAGGTGCAGCATGAATCACTTTTACCCCCTCTATATCTTCAAGTTGATTCGTATCATTTAATCCCCAACCCTTGATCACCAATACCCTGATTTTTTGTTGAGTTACAATTGAGCTGATCAAATTCGTAAGCCCTACTTTATTTTCGAAGGGCATACTGCCGAATGTGATGAGTAATGGAGGTTCTCCTGATTGGAGAAATTGTAATAATTCATCATCTAGAGCTTCTTGACTTTCATCAACCCAAAATCCTGTAAAGGAGCTATTCGGAGGATAATCGGCTGGCTTGGGCAGTACCCATTCACTGATTCCATATAAAGAAGGCAATGATGGTTTTATAAATGCTGATGATAGTCCTGCTTTCTCCCGAATAGCCAAGATCGGCTTCTTCCACATTTTTAATCCCAACTCTGTTAGTCGATATGTAAACTTATTCATGAAAGCAGGTAATCCTAATGCGCTGAAAACAGGATTGGGAAATGCATTTGTAGGTTCACTGGCAGGTACAACATCTGCTTTGATCATTTTACCCGGGAAACGATCAGCAAAATAATCGCAAAGCGTTTTAACATGAAATAATACTTTATCGTTTTCTTCTGCTAACTGATAAAAGGTTTGAAAAGCATCACTCATCTTTGGAAAAATCGTATCACGTAGATACTTTTTCATCCGAAAGGGATTCTTCATGATCTTTTTGGCTTCATCAGATTCAATCAATTCCTGAAAATCGATCTCAACAGGTACAAAACGTAGACCATAGGATGTCACTAATTTTTCAAAATTTTTAGCCGTGCTTAATACCACATCATGACCTCGTTGCTTTAATGCATGACCAAGAACAGCATAGGGTTGTACATCACCTCTGGTACCCAGGGTAAGAATAGCGATTTTCATGGAAAGTATTTATGATGACTATTCTTCCATTTGTCGCTGTTGCCTTAAAAACATTAAGCGATAGATGAAAATATTTTAGGCATCCAACAATGTCTGAATATCAAACTTCTGCATCTGTAAAAAAGCTTGTATCACACGAGGACCTTTCTCCGGATCATTCATCAGTTCAGGAAGGATTGATGGAACAATTTGCCAGGAAACACCAAATTCATCTGCCAACCAACCACACATATCATAACGGCCGTTCTTGCCCAAAGCTTCCCAGTAATCATCAATCTCTTTTTGCGTATCACATTCTACTACAAAAGAATTGCCGGGTGAAAAATCATAATCATGTTGTAAAGTGCTACTCATGGCATTCATAATAAAGCCATTCAATTTGAATTGTGCAAATAGTAAACTACCATTGGGCATACCTGCTTCTTTCGGATAGGCCATATCCATCAATAACATGGATGGTTTGAAAATAGATGTATACCTCTCTCTTGCTACATGCACTTTATCATTCTTTTGATTCACAAACAACAAATTCGGAACAATCTTTTGTGGACTATTGATCGCTTCTACATCTAATTGCCAGTTCACCCCAAAACGATCTTCGATCCATGCATAACGTGGACTCCAATCATATTTATCCAATGGCATCACAACCTTCCCTCCTTCTTTTAGCTGCTCATATAATCTGTTGATCTCTGCTTCTCCTTCACAATAAACAAAGTAAGAAACAGCGGGAGTAACTGTATATTTTGGTCCCCCATTCAATAACATAAAAGTGACCCCTCCTGCAGCAAAACGTGTCACTATCGGATTAGACTCCAGTAATGAAGCTCCTGAGAATACAGTACAGTAAAAATCGGCTGCTTCTCTAGCATTATTATTGAACCAGATGCAAGGATAAATAGGTTTTGACATAAGAGGTGAAGATTCAAGAATGAAAAAACAAGGAACAAGTTAAAAAATTATTTCCCAATAAGTATCCCGTATTCAGAAGGAATTTCAATCCCATTAAACTTATTGGTTAATCCATACATCAAAAAGAATACTGTTACAACTCCCACTATTATAATTATCCTGGATTGTATCGTTGCATCTTTATTTCTCTCTTTCATCTTTCTGTAATGAATAGATGCAACATGAGCGAAGAAAGAAAAAATAGCGAATGAATAATAAAAAATAAAAAATACGTTGAATGGAAAATGATTCAGTCCTGCTGCGCCAAAATAAAAATTGGTATCTAGTTTAAATAGGAATCTACCGACCATCACTGCGGAGAGATGAATCACAAAAAACATCGCTAAATACAACCCTGACCACAATTGCAATTTTTCATACAACCCTTTTACTATTTTAAATCTTGATCGATAAAGTTGAATACCTGAGAAAATTTGCACACCTACTGCACATAATAAAAGTGTTTCTGCAAAAACATTTCGATAAATTTTTCTCAATTGTATCATCACTTCTACATGTTTTTCAATACCTATTAAGCTGAACGCATGATTAGCAAGATGAAGAACTACAAATAAAGCAATAGTGACACCGGAATAGAAATGGATTCTTCGAGTAAGCATATGTTGAAAGGGTTAGACAGTGTTTCACTAAGGTACTCAACCCATTAAAAAGACAATTACCATTCATGTAGATACAAACAAAAAGGCCATCTGATACAGATGGCCTTTTAAAGTATTTATCAAGTAAGAATCTTAGCTTAATTTTTCTACCTGCATGTAATTCAATTCAACAGGTGTAGAACGACCAAAGATCTTTACTGTTACTTTCAGTTTCTTCTTCTCATCGTTTACCTCTTCAATCACTCCATTGAAATCATTGAATGGACCTTCGATGATCTTGATCGTTTCACCAATAATGAATGGCTCACTCATGGTAACACCCTGATCATTCATCTCATCCACTTTACCCAGCATCTTATTCACTTCACTTTTACGAAGAGAAATGATATTGCCTTTAGAACCTTTACCATCGGTAAGGAAGTGCATAACGTTACTGATGTTACTGATATGCTGCACCATGTCATCATTCAGTTTACCATCCAATACTTCCATCATTACATAACCCGGGAAATAGTTTTTTTCGCGCATTACTTTCTTACCGTTCTGCACTTTGTATACTTTTTCCATAGGAAGGAAGATCTGCTTGATCACTTCTTGCCAGCCACTGCGAATGATATCTTTATCGAGATACTCTTTTACCTTACGCTCTTTACCACTCACCACACGCAAAACATACCACTTGGTATTATCCTGTGGTACTTCTGTGGTTTCAACAGTGTTATTATCGACTACTGATGCTTCCATGTTCTGTTACTTGAATAATGAATAAACCAGTTTCAGCAACTGATTGCTGGAGAAATCCATCACCCAAACCAATGCGGTGATGATCACAGTAGCTACCAATACAATAACGGTGCTCTGCTGAAGTTGTAACCAGGTAGGCCAAGTTACTTTCTCCATCAGTTCCTGATAGCTTTCTTTGAAGTATGTGGTGATTTTGTTCACGCTTTACAATTTGAGAATTTGAGAATTTGAAAATTTGAAAATTATACCCTTTTCAAGGTAGAATTTGAATTGAATGCTTTAATCTTTCTCTTGCTTCGCAATAGAAAGAACCAAATTTTCAAATCTTCAAATTCTCAAATTTTCAAATTATCCTGCACGGGCACTAGGATTCGAACCCAGATCAAAGGTTTTGGAGACCTCTATACTAACCGTTGTACTATGCCCGTAGAAAGCTAAAAGCTATTCGCCAGAGACGAACAGCTTTTAGATTATGTATGCAAATATAGTAAAAAACCTATTTGCTTGAAGCTAAAAGCTTGCGCCTTGTAGCTTATTTGATGATTTCAGTAACCTGACCGGCACCTACTGTACGTCCACCTTCGCGGATAGCGAATTTCAGACCCTTCTCCATCGCGATTGGCTGGATCAGTTTTACAGAAAGGTTGATGTTATCACCAGGCATTACCATTTCAGTTCCTTCTGGCAGAGTAACTTCACCAGTTACGTCAGTAGTACGGAAATAGAACTGAGGACGGTACTTATTGAAGAATGGAGTGTGACGTCCACCTTCTTCTTTGCTCAGTACGTAAACCTCACCTTTGAAGTCAGTGTGTGGAGTGATAGAACCTGGCTTACAGATTACCATACCACGACGGATATCTTTCTTTTCAATACCGCGGAGCAACAGACCTGCGTTATCACCAGCCTGACCTTCGTCCAACAGTTTTTTGAACATTTCAACACCAGTTACAGTAGAAGTAAGAGGAGCATCCATCAAACCAACGATTTCAACACCTTCACCTACTTTAATGATACCACGCTCGATACGACCTGTAGCTACAGTACCACGACCAGTGATCGAGAATACGTCTTCTACAGACATCAGGAATGGCATATCTACCGGACGTGGAGGCAATGGAATGTAAGTATCTACAGCTTCCATCAGCTCTTCAACGCATTTAACCCATTTTTCTTCACCAGCTAAAGCTCCGGTTGCAGAACCTTTGATGATTGGAGTGTTATCACCGTCGAATCCATAAGAAGACAACAGTTCACGGATCTCCATTTCAACCAGTTCCAACAATTCAACGTCATCAACAAGGTCAACCTTGTTCATGAATACAACAATACGAGGTACACCTACCTGACGAGCAAGCAGGATGTGCTCTTTTGTTTGTGGCATCGGACCATCGGTAGAAGCCACTACCAGGATTGCACCATCCATCTGGGCAGCACCGGTAATCATATTCTTCACATAGTCAGCGTGACCAGGACAGTCAACGTGCGCATAGTGACGATTTGCAGTTTGATATTCAACGTGAGCAGTATTGATAGTGATACCACGCTCTTTTTCTTCAGGAGCGCCATCGATCTCATCATACTTCTTAGCCTGTGCCAGACCTTTCTTAGATAAGATGTCCGTAATGGCAGCAGTCAGGGTGGTTTTACCGTGGTCAACGTGACCAATAGTACCAACGTTTACGTGAGGTTTCTCCCTCTTAAAGGTCTCTTTAGACATTTTTATCGGTTTTTAGTTGTGTTTTTAAAAATCTAAGGCTTTCGCCACTTGTTTATTTTTTACTTACCCGCCGCTGCGGATCACACTTCATTCTTCACTTTGAGCCGTTAGTGAGAATCGGACTCACGACCTCTTCCCTACCAAGGAAGTGCTCTACCACTGAGCTACAACGGCTTGTTTAACAGTTCAGCTGTTGTTTCTTTAAAGAACTAAAAAGAGCGGGAGACCAGGCTCGAACTGGCCACCTATAGCTTGGAAGGCTATCGCTCTACCAAATGAGCTACTCCCGCTTAAGTCTTTTTCTAATACTTCTAAGAACTTTAAAATGCTGCAGCAATGATCCCATTACTACATTATTCTGTGGGCAGGAGAGGATTCGAACCTCTGAAGTCGAAAGACAGCGGATTTACAGTCCGCCCCATTTGGCCGCTCTGGAACCTGCCCTTTTCATTCGCTTCAGATCGAAATCAAAAGCAAAATGAAAATGAGCCGAAGATGGGACTCGAACCCGCGACCTGCTGATTACAAATCAGCTGCTCTACCAGCTGAGCTACTTCGGCTTGTTTTTACCTTTTATTCAGTAGTAATTCGTTTAAAGGTCCGCGACCTTCCCGATCTACATCGGGATGCTCTACCAGCTGAGCTACTTCGGCTTGTTTTTACCTTTTGTTCAGTAGTAATTCGTTTAAAGGTCCGCGACCTTCCCGATTGCATCGGGATGCTCTACCAGCTGAGCTACTTCGGCTTGTTATTTTAAAAGCGGTCATTTTGAGCGGCAAAAAATCCAATTCTCTGACCTGCTTTTTGGTATATAAAAAACAAAGAACTACCCTTTTTTGGGATGGCAAAGGTAATGGAAAACTTTATTCAGCAAAATTTTGATTGGAATTTTTTCGGGTAGTTATTAACACAGGAAGAAAGCTGTGAGCTACGAGCCACGAGCCAAGAGCTTTTTTATCTCGTACAAAGCTCATAGCTCATGGCTCACAGCTCGGAGCACTCAATAAAAAACCCCGGCTTTTAACCAGGGTTTTAAAGTTTTTTAGGCTGCTAATTTTTCTTTTTTTCGTTTGATCTGTGATACAATAGATTCCATGGCTGAGTCAAATGACTCTTCGAATGACTTTGACGAGGCTTTCACAAAAAAATCATGCCTCGGAACATGCACTCTTATCTCCACGATTTTGTCTTTGATTGTATGCACCACATTATCCAATTTCAAAAACACATCCACTTTCAAGATTCGATCATGAAAGGTGTTCAACTTTTGGAGTTTACGTGAAACATACTCTACCAATTTGTCATCTGCATCAAAGTGCACTGTTTGAATGTTAACGTTCATAGCAACTCACGTTTAATCGGTGAAAAAATTATTTAAAAGAACTTATTTCTAAAGTCATTTCGCAGTTTTCCTGCTTTTCTTTTCAGCATGTACAAGTTAATCTTTTCTATTGAGAAAAGGAAGAAAAAAACTGGTAATTTTTTGAAGAAATAAAAGTTGAAAGATGACAGTTGACAGTGGACAGAAATTCAAGGTTTTAGGTATGAGGATTGACGTGATTTGTGGAGGTTAGTTGATGGACCATAGTCCATGGTCCATGGTCAATAGGAAAAGGGTCTTTTTAATCAAATACTAAAATCTACTAACTATGGACTATTCTTTATGAACCATAAGCTATGGACCATGGACTATGGACTATGCACTAAGGACTAAGCCTTCGGATGCGCCTTCTTAAATACTTCTTTCAGTTTTTCAATCGTATTGTGGGTGTACACCTGCGTGGCAGCAAGACTGCTATGACCTAGCAATTCTTTCACTGCATTGAGATCAGCTCCATTATTCATGAGGTGTGTAGCAAAACTATGGCGAAGAATATGCGGACTCTTTTTCTGAATTGTTGTAACAGTTGCTAAGTGTTGCTTAACAAATGCGTAGACTTGTCTGGGCTGCAATGGTTTTCCCTTTTCTGTTTGAAACAACTTGGTTCCGGTAACAGGTTTCTCTTTGATATAGGCTTGTAAGGCTTGTACCAGATCTTGAGATATCGGTATAATCCTTTCCTTATTCCCTTTTCCTAATACTTTAATCTGCGATAAAGATGCATCCAACTGCGATTCTTTTAAGCCTATCAGCTCACTCAAACGCATCCCGGTGCTGTAAAACAATTGTATGACCAACTTCTCAGTCCTCCCCTTCCAATCGTCGGAAAACTCAACGTAATCAAACAAAGTGCGGATATCCTTTTCTTCTACAAATACAGGTAAGCGCTTATTCAATTTAGGAGATACAATGGTGGTCATTGGTGATTGTGCAATGACTCCATTTTTCAATTGGTATTTGAAAAATGATTTTAATGCTGAAATCTTTCGATTCAAGCTTCTACTCTCCATCCCATCTTCTTTCATTTCCGCCAACCAGCTACGAATGAACATGGGTGTTATTTCAGGAACAGACGGACTATCAAACTGACTGGCTAAATAAGCAAAGAACTGCTCTAGATCAGTTTGATAAGAAATTAGGGTATGTTGGGAATAGCGTTTCTCAAAACGCAGATGATCCAAAAAGGGCTGTATGGCGGGGTAAACAGATTGGGACATAAAAAAAGTAGCCTAAAGTTACAAAACTCAGGCTACTGAATATATTCGGATGAAAGAAGGTGATTATCCTTCGATCTTGCCGCTTGCGATCTGTTGCTTATAGATAGCTTTCAACACCTCACCACGACGTCTAACTGACGGCTTAGTGAATGCCTGACGCTCTCTTAGCTGTAACAATACTTTGCTCTTTTCGAACTTCTTTTTGTACTTCTTGAGCGCCTTGTCGATGTTTTCGCAATCTTTTGAATCAATGATAAGCATAACGATTATACCTCCTCGGGTGTTTTTTAGGACTGCAAAGATAGAGGTATCAGCATAATTATGCAAATCCTTTTGAAAATTTTTGATCTTTGATTTCTTGAATTCTTGATTTCCCGTTTGGGCTTTTCGGATTAAATCAAAAAATCAAAGATCAAAAAATCAAAGATCCAGCTACCTTGCGGTCATGTTTACAGGAATCATAGAATCTATTGGGAAAGTCATTTCGCTGGAAAAAACCGGTTCTAATATCAGTTTTTGGATCGAATCCCCTATTTCCGGCGAATTGAAGATCGACCAGAGTGTCAGTCATGAGGGCGTTTGTCTGACCGTAGACCAGTTAGGAAAAGACCAACACAGGGTTACCGCCATTGAGGAAACCCTCAAGAAAACCAATCTATCGGGTTGGCAAGCTGGTAGCATCGTGAATCTGGAAAGATGTATGGTGATGAATGGACGTTTAGATGGACATATTGTTCAAGGCCATGTGGACTGTACCGCTACTTGTATAGAAAGGAAAGAATTAGCCGGTAGCTGGGAATTTCGCTTTCAGATACCCGAATCTTATGCCCATCTTATCATAGAAAAAGGATCCATTGCTGTAAATGGAACTAGCCTAACCTGTTTTGAAGTCACCAACAATAGTTTCAAAGTTGCCATTATCCCCTACACTTTTGAACATACCAGTATACAACAAGTGAAAGAAGGCGGTGTCGTGAATATTGAGTTTGATATCCTTGGGAAGTATATTGAGAGAATGAACGAACTGAAGAAGTGAAGATTCAAAAGTCAAAAATCAAAAGTCAAAATTAAAAAGTTAGAACAAGATCATTTTTTTGACTTTTGACTTTTGACTTTTGATTTATCCTAAAGCGTCTTCCCTTTCAACGCAGCCCCTACAGCTTGGTCCATAGCTCTTTCTGCAAAAGGCCTGGTTATTTCATTCAACTCTTCTATCTTACTCTGTATCAAATTCTTATCTTCCATGGTTAATGCCAATTGAAGGGCTTGCATGGCATTTGCCGTGGACAACATTTCTTCTTTGGTCATCAGATCCGGATTTTTGGCAATGAACTTTTCCGTTACTCCCAATATCTGCTCCCCTTCAGTTCTCGCTTCCACCAATGCTCTTGTTACCATATCATCCTTGGCATGAGTAATGCTATCCAGCAACATTTGTTCAACTTCCTGATCTGTTAATCCATATTGCGGTTTTACTTCAATACTTTGCTCTACTCCACTACGTAACTCCTTGGCTTTCACTATCAAAATACCATCTGCATCAATTAAAAATTGCACCTCAACTTTAGGTAAACCGGCAGGCATTCCGGGTATGCCGGTCAGACTAAACTCAGCAAGCTTTCGGTTATCTTTTACCAGATCCCGCTCTCCTTGGTATACTGAAATACGCATTCCGCTTTGTCCATCCTTCTGGGTGGTGTACTGTCTGCCCACCCTTGTTGGGATTTTTGAGTTTCTGGGAATCAAGACATCCATCAACCCTCCCATGGTCTCAATACCCAAACTCAGCGGGGTGATGTCCAGCAGCAGAAAATCTGTATTGTTTCCTGCCAGGATATCTGCTTGTACCGCCGCACCCAATGCCACTACTTCATCAGGATTCACTTCATCATTTACAGGTTTGCCAAAGAAAACACTTACCGCCTCTTTAACTGCGGGAACACGAGTGCTTCCCCCCACCATCACCACTGTATCAATATCCTTAGTCTGAAGTCCGGCATCGGTCAGTGCCTTCTTGCAACAATCGATCGTTCGATCGATCAAGGGTTGAATCAATGAATTAAACTCAGCCCTCGTCAGACTTAATGAGTCCCCATTCAACTCAGCATGAAAAACATCATTGTCACTTAACCACTTTTTAGCCTCTTCCGCCTTTAAGCGTAACGACTGTGACATTATTTTATTGATTTTCAATTCATTTTGATCAATACCTACTTTTTTTATCCAATGCTGTACAATCACTCTATCCAAATCATCTCCTCCTAAATAGGTATCTCCATTGGTACTGAGCACTTCAAAAATGCCATTTGATATTTTAAGAATAGAGATATCAAATGTTCCACCACCCAGGTCATAAACGGCGATCGTTTTCTCATCTCCTTTGTTCACGCCCAAACCATAAGCAAGACTTGCCGCAGTTGGTTCATTAATGATCCGCAAAACATCCAATCCGGCCAACTTACCTGCATCGCGGGTGGCCTGACGTTGGGCATCGTTGAAATAAGCAGGCACTGTAATGACTGCTTTAGTCACGGGAGTTTTAAGTATATGTTCAGCTCTTCCTTTTAATTCCTTGAGAATGAATGAAGAAAGTTCAATTGGAGAATAAAATTTATCTCCAACCTGAACTTTTACTAAACTCTCAGTATCATCATCAATGACTTTATAGGTAAACAGATCTGCATGCTCTTTTACATCACGGTAGCTTTTACCCATCAATCTTTTGGCACTGAAAATGGTATTGGCAGGATCGGTTTCCAAATACTGCTTGGCTGTTTCTCCTACCTCAGGATTGCCAAACCCATCAAAATGCACCACACTTGGCACAAGACTACTAGAATTAAACTCCTTCAAAGCGACCGGAACCTTGCTTTCCGGATGTATGATTGCCACCAAACTATTGGTAGTACCCAGATCGATACCTACAATCATTTCAGCCTGTTGTAAACTACCTGTTGCTATATTGATCCCAATCTTTGCCATTATTCCTGATTTGAACCGCAAAAATACACCTTAGGAACAGAGAAATAAGGAACAGAGGAATAAGGAATTAGAAAGTATCGGAAATCATAAATGGGGTGTGAGGGTGGTACTAGGTACTAGGTACTAGGTGCTAGGTGCTGGGTTATCGGGTAATAAGGATATCTGGTGATTAGGTTTAGTTACTTAGCAACAAACACCTTGCACCTTGCACCTTGCACCTAGTACCCAGCACCCTGTACCCAGCACCCAGCACCTATTCACTACTCACCACCTCAGTACCGCTCACCCAATCATGAAGAGGCTTACCGAGGATAGGGATAAAAAATAGGTCAATGACCGTGATTCTTGCAAGACTACGTATGAGGATACGCCAAAAAGCGGCTCTTTTACCTTCTTTATTTACCACTTTGGTATAACTGAGCCATTTGGCCGGACTGCGTTGAAAAATGCTCTCAAAGAAACTGTAGTACAGAAAAAGAGTCCCGAAAAATATCCATCCAAAATTCAAATAAGGATATCCCCAGTAACGAACGTAGAAAGTCCAGCCTTTGTTCAAGCCAATGGCCAGAAACAATATCAATAATGTGTCGATCACAAAATTCAGGGTACGGGTACCTTCGCCTACTTTTCGCATGAGGCAAAGATAGCAAGAAGAGCTTTTGTGGCGAGGACAGAAGTTAATGGTTCATTGCAACACTTCTTTAGATATTGCATTCCATATCGTATAAAAAGGTCAGGACCATTAAAATACATGGCCCTGACCATAAAACTACTTTTTAAAAGTCTCTAGTGTGAGGTATGAATCAAACAACTTGCCTGTCCAAACACTTTGTTGAACAGTTTGTAAACTAGTAGCCAATGTTGAATTCTCGCCGGTACCAGCATTACGTTCATATTTGGGGAAATTAGAACCCGCAACTTCAATTCGGATCTTCCATCCTTTTTTGATCATAAAATTCATATGACCTAGATCCAAATCAAACCCATAGATATTATTGCCCGCCGCGTCTTTTTGATTGGTTGGTATTTTGGAAGCCAGACTCATTCTGGCAATGGCATCACTCATGATCCAGGCATGATTCTCTGGATCGACTGCAAGAATTTTAGCCGTAAAATCACAATCTTTTCCTTTCCATGATACAAATAATCGAAGCCCTGCCTTACCTATCAAAAACATATCTTGATTCAATGCTTCCGATGTAAAAAGTAAAACATCAGTTCTTGATGTCATAGCGCTCTGATCTCTTACACCATTCTTTTCCGGAAACATATGAAAGTTTGCTCCCCCGTTAGTAGGAACCGGCTTATAAGGATCACTTGTAAAACTCATTTCAGCAATGTTCTTCGAGTTCTTACTACTTAAATCACCGACATTTTGAGCTGATTGATTGATTTTTGATTTTTGTAAGTACCAAGTCTTTGTTTGAATTCGTTCTTCAGGGTATCGCTGAAAAAGCATTCCTGATGAATCTCCCCATACAGGAAACAAACGATAAGTACCTGGTTGAGACGACTGATGATTCGTCTCGTCTTTCAGATATCGGTTAAACCAAGCCAACGATTGTTGAAGAATAGTATCACCATATCCTACTTGATTATTGGGTAATACATGATCACCGACGTTCTTGGCACCGGAAAATAATTGATCATGTATCCACGGACCAAAAACCATTGTTTGGGGTTTATTGTATTTTCTGAGAGAGTCATAAATGGATAAAGTACTTTCTTTTGTAAAATCATACGCTCCTGCTACTTGCATAATGGGAACAGAAAAATCTTTATAAGAAAAATCTTTATTGAATAATTTAACCGGCTCCTCCATTTGATCAAAAGGGACGGGTACACCAGCCATTTTAAACATTTGATAGATTGGTAAAGTTTGCAACAAAGAATCGGCATTATATCTTCCCGGAATTAGTTTGCCTTGTGAAAAATTGAATAACATCCACGGGATATTTAACATCAAATGGTTGACCCCATTTGGATAAGCAGTAATATTCGGAATAGACCAACCGGATAAACTCACAATGGCTTTTAATGTTTTATGTCCTGTATTCCCCAATGTAATTGCTGAAAATCCAGCATAAGATGCTCCATACATACCAACTTTCCCATTACACCATGGTTGTTTTTCAAGATAATCGAGCATTGCCAACCCATCTTTTGTTTCATTGATAAAAGGCACCATTTGTCCGGTTGACCCTCCCGAACCTCTTACACTTTGCACCACCATAATGTACCCCTTGGACGAAAAAAAACGAGCAAGTCCTGTGTATTGTCTCCTTGGATACGGCGTTCTCATCAAGATAACTGGCATTGGAGCTGAGGTATCCGTAAAATACATATCTGTTTCTAGTATCGAAGACGGATCAGTTTGCACTTTAAAAGTGACCATTTTAACTGGCAGTGCTTTAACTGTTTGTATAAGCTGTGCTTTAAGTGTTTGGGCACCCAAGAGACCAATGATTAGGATCAGACTAGATAAACGATTCATGTTTTAAGGAGTGTTTTTTGTGAAAAATCAAAATTGATCTGACGATTAGAATTGAATATTGACATCAGATCTACACAAATAGAACGTCTATCAGATAATAATAGAAGCATTAAAACACGAAATGGGACGATTTTGAAGATGGAGGGATGGATTTGCAATCATTGGGATACTTCTGTTTGCAAAGACAGCTCTATAGTATCCAAGTATTTGTCTGAAACAGGTACGGGTTCTTTTAACCCGGGCAAATAGGCCATCTTTTTCCTGGCCGTTTTACTGAATTGAGTGATCAAAGCAGTATTGATCATATAAGACTGATGGCATCGTTTTACAGGCGTATTCACCAATTCCTCTGATAGTTTACTCAAAGTAGTACGAATAAGCTCTTTTTTGATCTCCCCATCAATCCTATAAATCACTTGTACATAATTTGACCTAGCTTCTAAAAAAAGAAGATCGGCACACAATACCCGTATGATGTTTTTTTTATTCTCATCGGCAATTTGTAGATACCCACGTTCAACAGAAAGTTGTTCGTACAGTTTTTTTTGAAAACTCAGATCTCTGGAGAAATATAAAATCAATCCAATAGAAGGTAACAGCCCTACCGCTATTGTTTCATAAACGAACGAAAAAAAGCTTTTGGAAGGATATTGATATACATCAGCTAATGCTTTTGAAAAGAACCCGTAATAAAAGTAATTGATGATGGACATACATAAGGTCATCATAAGATACCATACGAATATCTTCCAACGAGGTATGTACTGTGCATTAAAAAAAGGGACTATTGGCTTTATCCATACCTCCGCAGCATATATCCCGATAAAAGCACAAACCCCATAACCAATAATGCTTCCTAGAAACGAGAAGTCAGTGATGGCGAATCCCATACCAAAAGGCTCCAATAAGAGTAAGGCCAAAATAACAAATGCTCCAATAGTAAATGCGATTGTTTTCTTGGATGTCAGATCCGATGGATTCCAAATTGATTTTCCCAGCCAACTTTTGATACGCATATGAACTAAGTAAATCTCCGTAAGTAAAACTAAGCATATTTAGGACAGTGTTCTCCAACGATCATTCTCTCTTCTATACCTATTTGAACATACCCTTTATGCAATATAGCCTGCCAAATCAAAGGAAAGGCAGACCGTAAACGAAATACCAATACTTACTCATTACTCACTACTATCTACTCATTATCTTTGCCGCAAATCAACAAAAGATGACATTAATCGAAGAGTTGCGCTGGAGGGGTATGATTCAGGATATCATGCCCGGAACGGAAGAGTTATTGCAAAAGGAAATGGTTTCCGGATATATCGGCTTTGACCCTACTTCAGATAGTTTACATATTGGTAGTTTGGTGCCTATTTTGTTGTTGGTTCACTTACAGCGTGCCGGACATAAACCCATGGCACTTGTTGGTGGTGCTACAGGTATGGTAGGCGACCCTACCGGAAAAAGTGAAGAGAGAAATTTATTGAGTGAAGAAGTATTGCTCAATAACCAAGAGGGCGTTCGCAAGCAATTAGAAAAATTCCTTGATTTTGATCCCGCGAAACCCAATGCAGCAGTCATGCTCAACAACTATGACTGGTTCAAGGATATCAGCTTCCTGAGTTTCATCCGTGATGCAGGTAAACATATCACTGTTAACTACATGATGGCAAAAGACAGTGTGAAGAAAAGATTGGAGGGTGAAACAGGTATGAGTTTTACAGAATTTACGTACCAATTGATTCAAGGTTATGATTTCTATTGGTTGTACCAGAATAAAGGCTGTAAACTTCAAATGGGTGGCAGTGATCAGTGGGGAAACATCACTACCGGTACAGAACTCATTCGCAGAAAAGCAGGTGGTGAAGCATTCGCGTTTACTTGTCCTCTGATCAAAAAATCTGACGGCGGCAAATTTGGTAAGACAGAAAAAGGAAACGTATGGTTGGATGCGAAAAAAACATCTCCCTACCAGTTCTACCAGTTCTGGTTGAATGCCAGTGATGACGATGCAAAAACATGGATCAAAATATTCACCTTACTACCGGTTGCTGAGATCGATGCGCTCATCACTGCACATGATACAGCACCTCATCAACGTGCACTTCAGAAAAAGTTGGCTGAAGAGCTCACTTGTTTTGTTCACAGCCGAGCTGATTATGATTTTGCAGTGAAAGCTTCTGAAATTCTTTTTGGAAATGCTACTACAGAAGTCTTACAAAGCTTGAGCGAGGAACAGTTATTGCAAGTAATGGAAGGGGTACCCACTGTAGAGATCAACAGATCTCAATTAGAAGCAGGTTATGATTTGGTGAGCTTTCTCGCTGAAACCAATATCTGCCCCAGCAAAGGTGAGGCTCGTAAAATGTGGCAGTCAGGCGGTGTCGGTTTGAACAAAGAAAAAATCAGTGCAGAAAAAGCAACGCTCACAACAACAGATTTGCTTCAAAACAAATACTTGCTTATTCAAAAGGGTAAAAAGAATTATTTTCTAGTGAAAGTGTTGTAGTAGGATGGTACGCAGATTTTTATGATTTATCATAATCAATCATAAAAATCTGCGTACCATCCTATTCAAACAAATTATTTGATCATTTTTATCTTCTCCCACATTTGCTCTGCCACCAATTTATTACCTGCATCATTCAAATGCACGCGATCATAAGTAAGGATTTTTGAATCCTGGTTGGTTGGATTATTGGCTTTGCTGTAATTCAAAAAAGCATTACGGAGATCAACCAATGGCAATTGATTGTCTGTTGCATATTTTCTGATCCAATTACTGTAATGATTCAATTCACCATCCTGCGGATTGGTTCCGTCATATCTTTCCCCGATCACAGCAGGCGTACAAAGGATCACTTGAATACCAGCCATCTTCATTTTATCGACAATAGCTTGGTAGAATTTTCCAAACTTATCATAATCGGTTCCTGTTCCCATCATACTCTTATGCCAGATATCATTCACGCCAATATAAATCACTACGATCTGGGGTTGTAATTTCAACACATCTTCTTCCATCCGTAAAAACAAATCATATACTTTATTACCACTGATGCCTTTTCCGATCAATTCATACTGCGCAGACTTATCCTCATTACGAATCAACTCCTCGATCACACGAATATATCCATTGGTTTTTACACCTAACTCAGTAATAGAATCACCAAAAAACAGGATCTTCTTTTTCCGATCAGAACGATAAGCAGATAGTACAAACATTGCGGCAATGAATAGTGTGAAGAGGATCAGTTTGTTCATGGTTTGGGTACTGGGTGATGGGTGATGGGTTATCGGGTGATCGGGATATCAGGATATCGGGTAATTGGGTATCAACTTTTTTTGCTTTTATACAAAGGTCATCATTCGCTATGATCAATAAGCCATAAGCTATGCACCATGGACCATGAACTAATAAACATCCGTCATCACAGGTGTGGTGCTGGTTCCCATTTGTTCTACGAAGGTTCTTTCTTCTACGAGGTAGCCATTTCCTTTGGCACAGAAATGCACTTTGAGATTTTCAATAGTGATGGGATTACCTTCGGGAATATCAGCCATATTACTGTGCCGAATATCATGTCCGTCCACAATGATCACAGGTCCACTGCCAATGGCTTCCATTCTATTTCCTTGCGTGATCAACATTCCGGTATCTTCTCCCAATCCAATTCCAATACAGGATGGATTCGCTGCTACTGCTTGTGCCAATCTTGCAAAACGTCCACGTTTTTCAAAATGAGAATCGAAGATCACATTGTCCATAAATGCCAATCCGGTTGTGATCTTTACTTCTCCTTTTAAATGAGCGCGGGTAGCATTGCCCTCATAGATCATGGTATTACTCATGGCCATGGCACCTGCGGAAGTTCCGGCAATAACAAAACTTTCTGACTGATACCTTTCATGAATGGTCTTCAAAAAAACAGTACCGCCAAAAATAGCAGAGAGTCTGAGTTGATTACCACCACTGAACATCACACCCGCACAATTTCGAATGCGTTCAACATAATCAGCACGCATAGCATCTTCTCTATTACGGATATGCAAGAGTCCAATATCTGTACAACCAATTTTCCCAAAAGCATTCAGGTAATTCTCTCCTACTTCATAGGGAATAGTAGATGCAGTGGTGATGACTTCTATACGAGAATGAATGCCACCAATTTCTTCTACAATACGTCGCAGAATACCCAATTCAAAAAAATTGAGATTATTACGATGAAACTCTCCTTTCTCAAGATCGGTTCCTTTGTCTTCAGCTCCGCCAATAGCGATCAATTTACCTTTTGGAATACGCATTCAGTAGAAATTCTTTCCAAACAAAAATAAGTGATTTCAACGGCTAAGGCTTCCACAAAAATGTACTATATTCATCACCCTGCCTATTGGGTATTTTCTGTGAATAAATAAGCAACCAAACCTACTGTATGAAAATTGAAGAGATCAAAGTACTGCGTGGACCTAACTACTGGAGCGTTCGTCGCCCTAAATTGATCCAGATGAAATTGAATCTGGAAGAACTGGAACAAAGACCCACCAATACCATTGATGGTTTTCGTGAACGATTGGAAAATCTTTTCCCTTCGATGTATTCTCATCGTTGTAGTGTAGGTAAACCCGGTGGATTTTTTCAGCGGGTAGAAGAAGGTACCTGGATGGGACATGTTATCGAACATATCGCTTTGGAATTACAAACCTTGGCGGGTATGAACTGCGGCTTTGGCAGAACCAGGGGCACAGGTCAGGAAGGAGAATATTATGTGGTCTTCAATTATATGGAAGAAGATGCAGGTGTATATGCTGCCAAGGCATCTGTTCGAATTGCTCAATCATTGGTAGATGGTGTGGCTTATCAATTATCTGACGATATACAGCGCTTACGTGAAATACGTGAAGACACGCGTTTGGGGCCGTCTACCGGTTGTATTGTGGAAGAAGCTGCAAAACGTGGCATCCCTTATATCCGATTGAACAAACAGAGTCTCGTTCAGTTGGGATATGGTGTTCATCAGAAAAGAATCAGGGCAACGATTGCCAGCACCACTTCCAATATTGCTGTTGATATTGCCTGCGATAAAGAAGAAACTAAAAACTTACTTGAAGCTGCCGAAATACCTGTACCTAAAGGAACCGTGATCAGAACAGAAGCCGGATTGGAAGAAGCCGTTGCCAAATTTGGATATCCACTCGTGATCAAACCGATTGATGGTAATCACGGTAAAGGCAATACCACCAATATCACCACTTGGGAACAAGCGCTCAAAGCTTTTGAAGCTGCCAAACAATACAGCAGATCGGTGATCGTTGAAAAATTTATTACCGGTGTCGACTTTCGTGTATTGGTCATCAACTATAAATTTATTTGTGCTGCATTAAGGACACCTGCATCTGTGATTGGAGATGGTGTTCATACCATTCAATGGTTGATCGATGAAACCAATAAAGATCCTCGCAGAGGTTATGGACATGAAAAAGTGTTGACACAGATCACCATCGATCAGTTCACACAAAAAATGTTAGACGAGAAAGGATATACTTTAGAAACTATTCCTCCAAAAGATGAATTGGTATTGTTGAAGCCAACTGCCAACCTCAGTACCGGTGGTACTTCTACAGATGTAACCGATGAAGTGCATCCTGTCAATATTTTTCTTGCTGAAAGAATCGCCAAGATCATTGGATTGGATATCTGTGGTATCGATATCATGGCTCCTGATCTTCGTGCACCCATTTATGAAAATGGTGGTGCGGTTCTGGAAGTGAATGCTGCACCGGGTTTCCGTATGCACATTGAACCTGCAGAAGGATTACCCAGAAATGTGGCAGAGCCTGTGATCAATATGTTATTCCCCAAAGGTTCTGATGGACGCATTCCCATTATTGCCGTTACCGGAACCAATGGTAAAACCACTACTACCCGGCTCACCGCACATATTTGTAAAACGGCAGGACGAAAAGTGGGTTATACTACCAGTGATGGTGTATACATACAGAACCAACTGATGATGAAAGGTGATTGTACCGGTCCATTGAGCGCACAATTTGTATTGAGAGATCCAACCGTTGATTTTGCAGTGTTGGAATGTGCTCGTGGTGGTTTATTGAAGGCAGGTTTGGCATTTCAAAACTGTAACGTCAGTATTGTGACCAATGTAACAGCCGATCATCTTGGATTGGGAGGCATTGATTCATTGGAACAAATGGCGAGAGTAAAAGCAGTGATTCCTGAAACCACCTTCAATCATGGCTTTGCGATTTTAAATGCAGATGATGATCTGGTGTATAACATGCACAAAGGTTTGAGTTGCAATGTGGCTTATTTCAGTATGGATGAAATGAATCCACGCATACAAGAACATTGCAATAAAGGAGGCTATGCGGTTGTATTTGAAAATGGATATGTTTCTATCTTAAAAGGAACCTGGAAGATCAGGGTCATCAAAGTAAGCGAGATCCCGATCACCTATGGCGGAAAGGCTGTACATAATATTATGAACACTCTTCCTGCCGTGCTTGCTACCTATTTGTTCAAAGACATCAGTATAGAAGATATCAGAACTGCACTGGCCACCTTTGTGCCATCGCCATCACAAACACCAGGCAGATTGAATCTTTTTGAATTCAAACATTTTAAGTTTTTGGTGGACTTTGCCCATAATCCGGCCGGATTGGAATTACTCTGTGATTTTGTGGGGAAAATGGATGGTTCACCGAAAGTGGGGATCATTAGCGGGACGGGTGACCGAAGGGATGAAGATATTCGCGAATTGGGGCGTATTTCCGGTCGAAGTTTTGATGAGATCATCATCCGTCAGGACAAAAATCTGAGGGGCAGAACCGCTGAAGAGATCGTAAACCTCCTGGTAGAGGGTATCAATGATACCAAAGGAAAAGATATCCCCTTGACCATTATTTATAATGAAAAAGAGGCCATCATGCACGCTTATAACACCGCCAAACCCGGCTCTCTGATCACAATCATGTGTGATGTAGTGGCGGAAGCGCTGGATTTGATCAAGGCGTTGAAAGAGAAGGAGGATGTGGAGTGAGGGTTGACAGTTGGTAGTTGACAGTTGACAGAAAGAATCAATTCCTTTCCTACTGTCAACTGTCAACTACCAACTGCCAACTATTTTCACCCTAAAATTTGGAGTCAAACATCTTCTCCCCTATTTTTGCACCCCATTCAGAAATGAATAGGTCGGATTGCCCGATAGTATAAGGGTAGTACAACTGATTTTGGTTCAGTATGTCTTGGTTCGAATCCAGGTCGGGCAACGAAAAAAGAAAGCCTCACAGTAATGTGGGGCTTTTTCTTTTAAACTAACTCTCGAAGTAATCTTTTGGAAAGTTTCGGAAATTCCCAAAAAGCGCATCGCACAAACCTATATTCATGCCTACTAGACTTGAAATAATTTTTTTTGAATAATTGCAGATATGTTGATAGCTCTTTGTTTTACTAAAAGCGCATTTTTCCCTGTGAATAACTCATCGACTGTACTAATAAAAAGTGCATTCCATTGTTGAAAATGGGCTGGCATGAGCGGCTGCACTTTATGTAAGTGCATATGTAAGTTGATAGGATTACCCTCATAGCCGCCTGAAAAAAAAAGTATGTTTTCCCAAAAATCACACAGTAATGGAATATGCTTCTCCCAATTAATGCCTGCAGACTCGCTAAATACCGGTCCCAACAAAGAATCGTTCTTAATCTTTTTATAAAAAAGATTCACCATCTGTTCAATGTCGGTCCGTGTACTGATATCGCGTTTCATTACACCAATTTTTAAAGCATTTGCCGAAAGCTATCCAGCAAATTTTCGCTACAACAATTCTCCAATAATGGAAAAAGTATTCTCTCTTCTTTGCGAATATGATCACTCAAATACATTCCCAATTCATGAAGAACTTCCCGGGTTGTGCTATTTGTATTCAGACTATTAAATTGTTTCCTAAGCAATGCATGTTCTTTTAATATTTCATCAATTAAAAGATCTAATTCTACGTTAATAGATCTAGCCATTGCCAATAAGGCTTCTTCTTTTTGAAAGTGATGATCCAATTCTTCTTGGTAACTCTTAACAGCGTATACGATTTTCCCTTTGGTATCAGTAGGCATTCCCTTATAGTCAGGCACATCCATACGTAGTAATTGCGCTAGTAATAAGCCTTTATGATGTTCTCTCGACAAGGGTTGAAGCGCCAGGTGTCTTTTCATATTTACAAGTCTTTATAACTGAATTTTTTCGCTGAGATCCAAACCGGTACTATAATCCATAAAAACATCGCCAAAAAGGAAATAATTTGGCCCCACAAGGTTCCAAAAAACTGCTGAAACACAGCACCAGTGTATCCCATTAATGCAGAAATATCCATTTTAAGTAAGATAAGTATCCGACCAAGATCAATGGGATTGAGTGCGCTTATGAATATCATGGGTTTCTCCATAGGATAATCAGCAAATTGAAAAACCAAAAACAACACTATAGCATCGAATAACAAAGAAAAATATAACCATAGTAAGATAGCAACGCCAATTCCCCTCGCTTTATCTCTGGTCATTACAGCGGCCAACATTGCAATTGCAATAAATACAATCGTAAGGATAACACCTATCAGCAACATAATCATACCTGTAGCATTAGGAACAAATAAAGTTAGAGGGATACCGCAACCAAGTACAAATGCCAGTGTCATAGAAAAACTTATACCAACAAACAGACTTAACCAAATATTGATTCGTTTCAAAGGTTGGCTGACCAGCAATTCAATAAACTCTGTACTGTTATATATATAAATGGTAGCAAACACAATACTTACCATTGGAATAATGATCAATAGAATATTTAATAACCCTAATAACCCTTTTGTCGTATTTTCTTCTAATCCAAATAACATCAACGATATTATAAACAGACAAAAAGTATAGGCTAGCACTACTTTACTTCTCAGAATATCAATGATAACATATTTAATGATCTTCTTCATAGATAACTATTGTTTTGTTTCATAATAGAAGCAATAGCCTTAGTAAGCTTTATTTGTCCGGTAGCCTCTTGAATTTCTTGCAGGGTTCTTTGAAAACATAACTTTCCATCTTGTATATAAATGATCTGAGTAACCATATCATCCAATTCACTCAATATATGTGAGGTAATAAGTATAAGCTTACCTTTTTCTTTTTCCAGAATAATTTTGTTTTTTAATATTTCCGAAGAAACAGGATCTAACCCTGCTGTCGGTTCATCTAAAATAATTACCTGAGGATTAAAAAGAAAAGCCAATACAGCACTAACTTTTTGCCTTGTTCCACCGGATAATGTTCGCATTCTTTTATGCAGCAAATGATGTAAGTCGAATGCATAGATCAATTCTTCATCTATTTCTCGTTCGCTTTCTTTTCGAATATCCTTCATCATATTAATGACCTGTCCAATAGTCATATTTTCAGGATATCGACCTATCTGTGGCATATAGCCAATCTGACGTCGATACTCCCAGCTATTCTTGATATTTTGTCCATTGAAAGTAATAAAACCACTATCACAGATTACCATCCCTAATATCGCTTTTATCAATGTTGTTTTACCGCTTCCGTTAGGACCTATCAATGCAATACATTCCCCTTTATTACAAGTAACCGAGAGATCATCTAGTACTTTTAATTTACCAAACTGCTTGGATACATTGGTTGCAATGATCATAGTTTTAAAGGTTTCATCAGTGGATTATTATCTTTTAGATTTTCAGGCGTAAGGGATGGGATGATTTTTTCTGTCTTATCAAATAATGCCGTTATAAAACTTCTGAACAAGATCATAGCTGTTGGATTTCTTTCTACAATCACAGCATACATACTTATCGGGCGATAAGGAATATCGCCTCTGTTATTCTTATTCAAATCATATCCTTGATATTTATCCCAATAGTTTTGATCAAACTTATTTAAAACAAGACTTCCGTTTGTTCCAACATCAAAAGTGTTTGATAAAAAATTATTGGAAGAAACCTGAATATCCATACAACTTGCTTGAATTTTTAAAGCCCATCCGTTACTTGAAAAAGTATTTTTCTGAATAAGAATACGATTAGCACCCTCCAAAAAAACAGCGACTGTATTCTCTTTAAAATGATTTCGTTCAATTTTACTATCACTAATCTCTTTTAGTAGAATACCATAGGCTGCATCACCCCAATTTTTATAGAAGTAATTATTAATCATTGATACATGATGCGAAAACATGACTGCTACTCCTGCTCCATTATTGATAAAATGATTACCGATATAACTATCTTGATTGGAAAACATAAAATGAAGACCATATCTAAGATTATCGGTAGATATGTTTGAAACAATGCTGGAATTGGTTACAAATTCAAAATAGATACCATCTCTATGTCCACTAACCTTATTCTGTTTAATCTGCATGCTATCACTCTTCCAGCAGTGTATACCATTACCACTTTTTTGTTCATCTTTAGACCCGCCTATAATTTTATTTCCCTCAATAAAACAATTAGCGCCAAATTGAGTGTAGATACCAAAAAATGTATTGATCAGAATATTATTTCTGATAACCACATATTTACTTTCGCTTATTCTAATTCCAGCAAAATCATCCATACTGGAAATACCTGAATTTATCACCTTTAACCCCTCAATTACAACACCATTTGCTTTAATAGTTAGTACTTCAAAACGATGCTCACCATCTATAACAGGATAATTATTTCCGATGAGGGTAACCCTTTTTGAGATGACTATATTTTTTTCTTTATATATCCCAGGCTGAATCGAAATTGTATCATTATCTACTGCTAATTCTAATGCATGTTTAATAGTACGTACACTGTTAAAGGGCCCTACCCTGATGTTTTTCCCACACACCAGCTTAGTCGTAAATAGGAATATTAGTATGAGAAAAAGAAATTTCATGACTTAAGGAATTCATTCCATTCAATAATCTTTCCATTTAAGCGGAGCTCCGATGGAATGCTGCCTCTATATTGAAAAACGGCTATATCACCTCCCATAGGTCCTCTCAAAAGACTACTTTGAAGAATAACAGCATTCTTGACCTCTATTAATTCATTAGCGCCGGCATATGCAACTAGGTATATTCTATAGTTGTCGGTTGCATTTATTCCTTTCAAAAAGGCTTTTAGGCATATAGCATCATCGAATTTATAAATCCTACCTTTCGGGGTAATGATTTCTGCTCCAAATTGAGCATCAGTGATTCTCATTTTACATGAGTAGCAATGATCGGAACCAACGACTATCTTCTCGGGATTTGTATTACAGGAACTAAGAATTACAGTTATAAGTATCATCATTACAACTGAATGGTTCAGTTTTTGTTTTTTCCTCCACTCTAATATCATTACTAAAAAAGAGAGTATACCAACAACAATAAAAATCCACCCGCCAAAGTCAGGAAAAGAATAAGCTCCAAAATTCAACAATTGTTTGAACCCGATCAATGGAGGCTGATAAGCCATCCCGGGAACTACAATAGCGGCATCAGGCATTAGATCGTGCCCGTAATTGTATTCCCATCTCCAGAAATCATACATGGATAATATACCAAAACATATAAACAGTATAAACAGCAAATAAAAAGGTTTCTTTCTCCCAATAAAAGCTACGATTATAAAAGACAAAGAGAAAAATCCAACCAGGTAAGGCAATATTTTGAATTCAATGAAATCATCTGTATGAAGTGTTTTCATACCGATATAATGGTTGAGTCCATTGATGATATCAACATTGCCTGCAAGCTTATTTGCAAAAATCAGTAAGCGTAATCCTTCCGGATATTGTGGTGCAATTAAATCTATTCGCCATAATGGTAAGAAAAGAACTGCAATCAGTGCGAATCCACAAATCCCCAAAAGTATTCTAGATATGCCTAATAATGTTTGATTCTTCATAACAAAAACTTTTATCGGAACAAAAAGGGAGCAGGATCATTGCCTGCTCCCTCCAACTATCAAAACAACGCGTACAACTTTATTTGGCTGCAGGTGCAGTTTTACCGGTACTAAATTTTAGCGGCACAGCAGAACCTTTGGGTGATACACGGAGGTATCCAGACATTTCCTGGTGTAATGCGCTACAGAAATCAGTGCAATAAAACGGATAAATACCAACTCGATCCGCTACCCATTTTAAGGTTTGTGTTTCACCGGGCATGATAAGTAATTCTGCATTATTAGCACCCTTAATGGCAAAGCCATGCGGTACATCCCAATCTTGTTCCAAATTGGTAATATGGAAATATACTTCATCACCTTGTTGAATACCCTCAATATTATCAGGAGATAAGTGAGAACGAATCGTAGTCATATATACATGAACTTTATTACCCTCACGTGTTACTTTAGTTGCGCCTTCACCTTTGGCAACATAGGGATGCTGATTATCATCAATTTTGAAAATTTTCAATGATTTGTCTTTTATAACTTCTGCTCTTACAGCTTGCGCATAGTGCGGCTCACCAATTGTCGGAAAGTCAAGTATTAACTGCATCTTATCTCCACTAATATCAAATAACTGTGCACTTTGTGACAATTCAGGACCTGTTGGTAAATACCTGTCTTTAGTAATCTTATTATAAGCAATCAAATACTTAGGATCGGGTTTCTTACTATCGCCGCCCGGAATAGTAAGGTGACCAATAGAATAATAAGTTGCTGCTCTATCCAGCACCTTTAAATCTTTGATATTCCATTTCACTACTTCAGAGGAAACAAAGAAAGAGGTATATGCATTGCCTTTACCATCAAACTCAGTATGCAAAGGTCCAAGTCCTGGTTTTTGTAATTCACCGTGTAAGGCAGATTCATATTTAATCACAGGAATACCATCAAATTCGCCAATATAGTCTTTTGCTGCAATAGCTTTTTGAATCTTATCAAAACTAAATACAGGCACAACAGCTGCCAGTTTACCACTACCTACAATGTATTCTCCGGTTGGATCTACATCACATCCGTGAGGGGATTTAGGACATGGGATAAAGTAGCAGATATCTTTGAAATCTTTCACATCTAAAACAAGTACTTCGGTTTTTATCTGTGAAGTAGCCGTATGTGTTTTTTCATCATAACGGTTACTCGCATATTTTACAGATTGTTTCCTGCCTTTTCCTGCTTTGATATATTCTTCTGCTTTTTTCCAATTCACGGCCATAATAAAATCCTTATCACGCTGTGATGCATTTACTTCAAGTAGTGTACTTGCTTTCTCTGTGTTATAGCAGGAGAAAAAGAACCATCCATTAGACTTCCCTTTACCGGCATGGCTCAGGTCAAAATTTACACCCGGACAAACCAGCTGAAAAGCAATATCCATTTTACCATCAGTTTTATCAACACTAATAAAGCTTATAGTTCCTTTAAAATTGTCTTTATAAGTATCAATGGCCACATCTCCATTAGCATCATCTGTAGGAACACTAAAACGTGTTCCTGCTACTACGTACTCTGTATTTTCAGTAATAAAAGGAGAACTGTGATTACCTGCACTGTTTGGCAATTCAATGATTTCTGAAGTTCTAAAAGTAGAAAGATCTATACGAGCAACGCGGGGAGTATTATTGGCATTACCAAAAATCCATCTACCATCGATTTCACCATTGGTTTGCGATAATTCTGTGTGATGTAGATCATCCCAAGGAACCATACCATGTGATGTGTTCAGCATGGGTTTAGTCTCCTCGCTATAGCCCCAACCTTTTTCCGGATCAACCGAGAAAACAGGGATTACACGAAGTAAGCGACCCGATGGCAGTCCATACACACTCATCTGTCCACTAAATCCACCTGAAACAAAATTGTAGAACTCATCATATTTGCCCGGCGCTACATATGCTTTTGCTGCAGCATCGGCACCTACGGCACTACCTGTATTTTTAGGTTTACAGGAAAACATACTGAAGACCATAAAGGCTATCAATATTGCCCAGTTTTTAAAAGAATAATGTGTCATTATATATCAGTTTAGTTTATAAATACTTATTTAATACCGTCATTTTTCCTCATAAACTCATAAAGAGAAAAAGCTTCCTGATCAGTTAAACTTTGATTAGGCATTCTTACCAAACAAATCTCTAATTGTGCCTGAGCTTTAGGGTCTACATTAAGCATAGCATCAGTATTGGTAATGAAATTCAGTATCCATGCAGCCTCATTTCTTTTGGTAACATCTTTCCATCCAGGGCCTACAAGCCTTTCATCTGAAAGTTTATGACAACTACCACACTTGACATTGTAAACTTTCTCCCCTTCTTTTGCCATTGCTATGTCAAGTTTGGGGTTTATCTGTACATCCTTAAATTTTCCTTCCCCCCTGTTTGGATCATAGGAAGGATTCGCGTTAGGAGTAGCGTTGTTGTTACTTACAGCAGATGATTCCTCAGTTTTAGTGTGAGAATTGCCACCGCCACATGCGGCTATTACGGAACCTGCAATCAGGATAAAAATCAATTTTTTCATAGTAGGTTGTTTTTGTTGATTCAATAATTGAATACAAGATTACTTACCAATTTTTCTAAATTTTATGCGTAGAATCATAAGAATCAGAACTGTTAAAAATCAGGATGAGTAAACCTCTCATTTACAATTAGTTCTAAATAAGAACATGATATATATCATGTTTGGTACTGCCCAAAGTCATATAGACAGCGATTTATCCTGTATAGCTTTACGCTAAAGAACCATTATGATCATAGATATCAATACATTATTGGCATGGGGTGCGGTATATAAAAAAGTAAATGCTGGCGATTTTCTTTTTCATGAAGGTGGATCAGCAAGTTTTTATTATCAGCTTGTGAGTGGTAGTGTGCGTTGGGTAAACATCAATGATGAGGGAAGGGAATTTTTACAAGTAATGATTGAGCCGGGGGAATCGTTTGGAGAACTTCCTCTTTTTGATGGACAGCCTTATGCTGCCAGTGCTATTGCGAATGAGAGTAGTATAATCATTAGGTTGCAGAAGGATGTGTTTCTCACCATGCTGAAGCAGCATCCTGATATTCATTTTGAATTTACCAAACTAATGATCGACAGGATCAGATTTAAATTTTATGTGATCAAAGAACTGGCACAACACGATCCTGAAAATTGTATATCCAGACTATTGGCATATTTGAAGCAGCGCAAAAAGAATATTTGTCCTGACTGTAATCGGATAAAATTAACCAGACAACAAATTGCTGATATGACAGGTATGCGGGTGGAGACAGTTATAAGAAGCATTAGAAGCTTACATCGAAAAGGACAGCTAATGATTGATAAAGGAAAAGTTTACTGCTAACATGATTATAATCATAAGAAAATTATAAGCAGCCGGCTAATTTACACTCAAATTACCGGCCTATGGCAGATCATTATCGGCGATGGATAAAAGTGACCCTTTTTAATCTAATACTGATTGCACTTTTAGGGTTGCTAATGAGGTATAAAATTGTCTTTTCGATGCCTTGGCTACATCAAAAGCATATTTTACATGCTCACTCACATTTTGCATTCTCAGGTTGGATTACGCAGCTATTAATGATTTTAATGATATCCAAGCTTGGTAATGATGAACAAATATTTTTCAAGTATCGACGCTTATTACTTGCTAATTTGATAACCGCTTACGGAATGCTATTTAGCTTTCCATTTCAGGGATATGGCCTGATATCTATCAGTTTTTCAACTTTATCAATTCTTGTATCATACACTTTTGTGATACAATTTTGCAAGGACTCCCAAGGTAAATTAACACCTGCTTTTAAGTGGTTTCGGGCAGCTTTGATTTTTTTACTTATTTCTTCTTTAGGTGCCTTTTCGTTATCATTTCTTATGGCCAATAAAATAATGTCGCAGCAGTGGTATTTAGCTTCTGTATATTTCTTTTTACACTTTCAGTATAATGGATGGTTCTTTTTTGCTTGTATGGGGCTTTTATTCGAAGCACTTGGAGACAACGAACCAACTAGAAAATATCATCATAAAATATTCAGATTATTTTTTGCGTCTTGTATACCTGCCTATTTTTTGTCAATATTATGGGCAGATCTTCCTTTTTGGTTATATCTCACTGTTATTGCAGCGGCTATTTCTCAAGTGATAGGAGGAATTTATTTTTTGAAAGTAATATCGGTTAGACGCAACCACTTCAGCTTATCATGGTCACGACTATCGCAAAGAACAGGTCTACTTGTATTATTAGCCCTGAGCATCAAACTATGCCTTCAGCTCTTTTCTACTGTACCGGCTCTTAGCGATTTAGCATATGGCTTCCGACCGATAGTAATAGGGTATTTGCATTTAGTACTACTAGGCATCATCAGTTTATTTCTGCTGACATTTATAATTAAAAACCTTGACATCAACGCTCTACCTTTATTGCGTAAAGGTTTAATATTCTTCATTGCAGGAATACTATCAAATGAATTAGTACTTATGCTTCAAGGTCTATTTGCAATGACCTATACTGTAATACCGTACATCAATCAGCTACTACTACTTATAGCTTTTATATTATTCGCTGGTTCTACAATGATTTTTTTCGGTTTTCGAAAACACACTATGCGTACAAGCATAAAATAGCAAAAAGGTTTTAGATTTTTACATAAACCTATTTCTTATGCATTACGCTAATAAAACACTAGCTTCCTTCTACGCATTCTATCTTAAAAAACAAATTATTAAGCTACCGCTTTTAATGTATCGACGAATTTCGAGTTTCTGTTGATAACTGCAAAAGCTCTACTAATAATTTTACACCTTATTGTATTTAGAACGAGCATTTTATTTTTACCGGCTGCTACTTTTTGGTCGTAATAATGTTTTAGTTCTGTATCAAATTTTTTAGCTGTTAGTGCTGCCATATTTAAAGCTGTTTTTAGTTTCTTATTTGCAAGGTTACTCACTTTAGTTCGCCCTCTTACACTTGATCCAGATGAATATTCAAAAGGAGCCACGCCAGCATAGCAGGCAAATTGCCGATGGCTTTTGAACAAAGTGAATGCTTGAGTATAAGTAATCAGTAGAACTGAAGTTTGTTTTCCTACACCAGGAATACTTTGTAATAGTTCGTCCTGCTGCTTGAACACAGGGTTTAACTTTACTATATTTTCAATCGATTTTTCTATTTGAAGAAGCTGCTTCTTTAAAAATTCCATCATTCGCTTATTGTGTTGCAGGGTTACTTTTAAGACATCTTTGGGTAGAAAATTTCTACTTTCATTAGTCATATTGAAGATATTGATAGCTTTTACCACTTTATCCCTCTCTGCTAATAGCAGCCTAAGTTCTACAAAATCTTTTTCCGGAAGACTGGATAATTTCAGCTCATGTAAATGAGACATTGCATAAAGAGCTATATCTCTCGAATCGCCCTTATCTGTTTTGCCTCTTACAATACCTTTAGAACGCCTGATCTCTAATGCAGGAACCACCCAATAATCAAATTGACCGGCTTGTAGCCAATAGCAAATTGGCATACTGTAAACACCTGTATTTTCGAGACAAAAAAGAATGTCCTCTTTCTTACCTTTTAATTTTTTTGATAACGTAGAAAGAAAAGTAGCAATTCCTTTTGCAGTGTTAGATAGGCATCCAAAATCATATTGCATAGTTGCCTGATCAACCATGCAATAATCCAACTTGGCTTTGGATACATCTACCCCAATGAAGATTCCATAACTCTTTTTCATAAATTTGATTTAGCAATGAACAAAAGTTGATGCGTACTAAAGCCTTTAATAGGTCCGTTAACCTAGCATTCTATTTGGTACAGCTCAACAAACAATCAATGGAAAAGGCAGAGGACTAATGCGTAGAATAGTTCTAAATAACTAGCAGCGTCTTTAGTTCACCTCTGTCTTTCCTTTGAAAATTTACAACAGTATTTAGCTATAATCAAAGTAAAGGCATCGTCTCCCGAGGTACGAGGGGACGTTGCGTTGTTGCACAGCTAGGGTGTTAGCATAAAACAAGCGTATTACAAACTAGATCCAGTAAAAAAGGTATATCAAAACAGTGTTCATAGTTCAGTGCATTACTATGATACTTTGGAATGTGGAGTACATCGGTTAATAGCCTATATAGCACTATAGGATGTATATTTATGATGAAAATCTGAGGTTGCTGAGTTTAAGTATCTCGCGAAAGGTGCAAGCGGCCGCAACGTCCCCTCGTACCTCGGGAGACGATGCGGTGAAGTTGCTTCTTTTGAAGATGAGAGGTAGAGTCGAGAAGGTACAAACTGCGGAGAAGGAAAGTATGCCTCGGTCTACCGTATTGAAATCTGAGTTTGGCGATTATTCGATTTCTTTTACAGTACAGGGAAATATACTTCAGATGATCAGAAAGTACACAAGAAATAAAACTACGCTGCCCGCAGAAAAGTATGGCGAGGCACAAAAATTTTTTGAGACCATTCGGAGAGCAGATAATAGTCGGATTGTTTTTGTGAAGAAAGAGTCATAAACGCAAACATTCATTATAATCCATACAATTAGACTTGAATGGTATGGATCTCTTTTTTAATTACGTCACTAATGTTTCCGTGTCAAAATAACACCTGATGATCATCTTTAACATAGTTATATCCTTCACCCAGCAGCATTCTTTATATTGAATACCTAAATTGCTCTTGCATAAGCACAAAGTAATATCTTCTAAACTAGGGCATGAACAGGCGTAAATTCATCAAGAGAACTTTATGGGGAGTAGCAGGTGCCGGATTACTCAGCGGATTGTATACCTGGCAAGTAGAACCCTTTTGGCTGGAGTTTGTAAAACTAAAAATGCCGGTAAAAAATTTACCGGATGATCTGGTAGGAAAGACGCTGATGCAGATTAGTGATATTCATGTGGGCAAACGATTTGATCATCAATTTATCATCGACTCTTTTAATAAAGCCAAAGTATTGAATCCTGATTTTGTGGTGTATACCGGTGATTATGTGAGTACGCATCAAGGTAAAGTACAATACAAAGAATTAGATGAAGTATTCGGACATTTGGTAAAGGGAAGAATTGCCACGCTTGGTATTTTAGGTAATCACGACTATGGTATTAACTGGTCAGAAGCTGATGTGGCAGATAATATTACCTCCAGACTCAACCAACAGGGTGTACGCATTTTGAGAAATGAAACTGCAGCAATAGATGGCTTACACTTTACTGGGTTTGATGATTATTGGGGACTAAACTTTAATCCTCAAAAAGCCATGCAACATGTTGATACAACGAAAGCAAACATCGTATTGTGTCATAATCCCGATGTATGTGATGAAGATGTATGGGGACAATACAACAGTTGGATATTATCAGGACACACACATGGAGGGCAAGTAAAACCGCCATTCCTCCCACCATTGATACTTCCGGTAAAAAACAAGAGATATTCAGCCGGACTATTTTCATTGAGCAATGACAGAACCTTATACATCAATAGGGCATTGGGTCATTTATGGCAGGTACGATTCAATGTGAGGCCTGAGATAACCTTATTTGAGCTGCAGAAGGGGTAGATGTATCTATGATATACTGATGGAACGCGGATTTTTATGATGGGTTATGATTCTATATCTGCGTATATCATGACAATCATGAAAATCTGCGTCCAATCAACAATCATTATGAAAATAAAAAGCCGCCAAAAGTGAGTTACTGCGGCGGCTTTATATCTTATGATTGAAAACTTACTTACCCAAATACTTTTTCACTGCATCATGTAATCCACTACTCAATGGAACAACCGGCAGTCGAACTTCATTTTGAATCAATCCTTGTTCAAACATAAATGCTTTCACGCCTGATGGATTGTTTTCAGCAAACATCAAGTCATATGCTTTCAGTAAAGGATCATTGAGTCTTTTAGCAGTAGCCATATCACTATTTAATGCCGCACGAACCATATCAGAAAACTGTTTTGGAAATGCATTGGCTGCTACGCTGATCACACCATCCATTCCACAAGCGATTTGAGCCATCGCTAATGCATCATCGCCGCTCACTACTAAAAAGTCTTTTGGAGCATCACGAAGAATTTCCATGCATTGTACCATATCGCCACTGGCTTCTTTCATACCGGCAACATTTGCAACTTCATGCGCCAAACGAACAGTGGTAGCAGCACTCATATTACGCCCTGTTCTTCCGGGAACATTGTATAAAATGATCTGTTTAGGTGATGCTTCTGCTACCGCTTTATAATGCTGAAAAATACCTTCCTGAGATGGCTTATTATAATACGGAGCTGCACTCAATACTGCAGTTGCTTTATCTAGTGGAAAATAACTTAGGTCCTTCACAACTTCAGCGGTGTTATTACCACCTACACCTACTATCACAGGTACACGGCCTGCTACTTTTTCAAAAGTATACGTAACGATATCTTTCTTCTCCTGTTTCTCAAGGGTAGGGGTTTCACCGGTTGTACCTAATGTGATGAGGTATTCAACCCCACCGGTAATCATGGCATCGATCACTTTTCCCAATGCATCAAAATCAACACTGAGATCTTTCTTAAAAGGTGTCACCAACGCTACGCCTGTTCCTCTTAATTGAGTTTTTAGAGACATTTTTTTTGTTTTATTGCTGATAGCTAATAGGTCATAGCTTATCGCAATTGTTATTTTGGTTGATTGTTAATCAATCAAATTTGATAATATAATGATTAGCAATAGGCTATTACCTATTCGCCATACGCTAAACCGCTTCTTCCCAGAATCCCATCTTACCATATTTCTCAATACGGTCATTGATGCGTTGTTCGGGGTCTTTATCTTTTACTTCTTTGATTGCTTTGATGATATAGGATTTCAGAATGTCTGCAGCTTCTGTGTAATCCCAATGTGCACCGCCCAAAGGTTCATGTACAATTTCATCTACTAATCCAAACCCTTTCATATCGGTTGCAGTTAAGCGTAATTGTTCAGCTGCTACTTCTTTTTTCTCCCAGCTTCTCCAAAGAATAGAGCTACAACTTTCAGGAGAGATCACCGTATACCAGGTATTCTCCATCATCAATACTTTATCTCCCACACCAATACCTAAAGCTCCACCTGAAGCACCTTCACCAATGATCACCACGATCACGGGTACTTTCAGACGGATCATTTCATAAATATTTCTGGCGATGGCTTCACCTTGTCCACGCTCTTCCGCTTCAAGTCCCGGATAAGCCCCCGGCGTATCTACCAAGCAAACGATAGGCTTACGAAACTTTTCAGCCAGTCTCATTAAGCGTAATGCTTTACGGTAGCCTTCCGGATTGGCCATACCAAAATTTCTTAGCTGACGTAATTTGGTATTGGTTCCTTTTTGTTGACCGATGAACATGACTGTTTCGCCATCTAACTGGGCGAATCCACCCACCATGGCTTTATCATCTTTGAAATTACGATCACCATGCAGCTCTACAAAATCAGTACACATTTTATCAATGTACTTCAGTGTATAGGGACGATCAGGATGGCGACTCAACTGAACACGCTGCCAGGGGGTCAAGTGTTGGGTGATCTCCTTTCTCTTTTCAAGAATGGAAGCTTCCAATTGACTTAAGGTAGCGGTATAATCTATTTTAGGGTTCTTTTCAGCCAGTTTCTTGGTATCCTCAATTTGTTCGTACAATTCTTTGATAGGCTTTTCAAAATCAAGGAATTGTCTGTTAGGGTATTGGGGCATAATCGTCGTTTAGAGTGGTAAAATTAGGGGTTCAGATTTTTTCCTGAAAAGATTTGTTTATGAAAATGCTTTACCCTTATCTTTGCCGTCCCGAAAACGATCTATATAGGTCAGATTTGGGTCAAAATCGAGCATACAGTTGCCCGATAAATAGAATTGGATCGGTAGTTCAGTTGGTTAGAATGCCGCCCTGTCACGGCGGAGGTCGCGGGTTCGAGTCCCGTCCGGTCCGCAGAATGAAGAGTCTCAACAATTTTGTTGGGACTTTTTTATTGGCTTAATCTGTGAGGTATCTGTTAAATGGATTTAAATAATAGTAGGTACTCGCAATTCGATAACTTTAAAAGAACGTTTGCGACAACTGAATAATCATTCTTTTATATCTTTTTTGTATATTCAGATTGCGTAGAAATACCTAATAATTCATATTGTTTATTGTGAGATATTTGAAAAAAAAGTATGATAGACATTAAAAGAGGTAGGACTGAAAAAAATGCAACTAGTGAAAGGCTAGTATCTTTTTTTCGTAATAGCGCCAATTATGAAGGGAAACTTTACATTGGTTATCCTATCCTTTACACTGGAGGAGAAAGTATTGTTCTTGATGCTTTGTGGTTATCTGAAACTTATGGGGTGGTTATTTTTGATTTAGTTGAAGGTATCGATTTAAGTGATAGATCTAATGAAAGAGATAACTTGTATAATAAAATAAGATCTCTCTTAACTCCCTATAATGATCTAAGTAAAAGAAGGAAATTACTTGTAGAAATCCAAGTTGTCACATATGCTCCAGCAGCAATAACCAATGATTCTTTTGATGATACAGCAAGAGAAGATAATGGGCTTAAACAAATACTTTCTAGATTGCCAAGATGGGAATCGGCAAATTTATTTTCAAAAGTTTTATCTATTATTCAATCTGTGATTCAAATCAAGGCCAAGATAGATAGGGCTTACATTCAAAAAACTGATTCTAAAGGAGCCATTGTAAAACGGTTGGAAGAAACTATTGCAAATCTTGATAATCAACAAGAGGACGCAATAATTGAATATCATGATGGTTTGCAAAGAATTAGAGGTTTAGCTGGGTCAGGAAAGACCATAGTTTTGGCGCTAAAGGCTGCTTATTTGCATGCGCTTAATCCTACATGGAATATTGCTGTAACCTTTAATACTCGATCATTAAAGAATCAATTTATAGAGTTAATTGAGTTGTTCTGTATTCAAAAAATGGGTAGAAAACCTGATGAGGATAAAATTAGAGTGATACATGCATGGGGAAGCTCTTCTAATCCAGGCGTGTATTACGAATTTTGTAAAGATAATGGTATTGAATACCTAGATTTTAAAACAGCCAGAACTCAAAAGTCCTATTCAGCAGAATTCAAAAAAGAGTTGTTTGATTATGTATGTTCTAAAGCTCTGACTGAAAAAGAGCATTTGAAAATAAGTGTTTCTCCAAAGTATGATGCAATTCTAGTAGATGAGGCCCAAGATTTATCTGAATCTTTTCTCAATTTATGCTATCTGTTACTCGACTCAAGAAAAAGATTAATATACGCATATGACGAATTACAGAAATTAAATGAAGGGTCTTCACTCAGAAATCCACGGTTGATGTTTGGGAAAGATGGGAGTGATATCATATTAAAGAAATGTTACAGAAATTCAAGGCCAGTATTAGTTACTGCTCATGCTTTAGGGTTTGGAATATATAGGAAAGATGGGTTGGCTCAATTTTTCGACCAGCCTCAGCTTTGGAAAGATGTAGGATATAATGTTATGGATGGAAAATTAGAAGCAGGGAGCAAGGTTACTTTGAATAGAACAGAGGAAGCTACACATAAATATTTAGAAACAACTGTTGGTATAGATGATATAATTCAATTTAAGAGATTTAATACTAAAGAAGAACAAGCTCTAGAACTTGCAAATGAAATTAAGAAAAATATTCACGAGGATGAATTATTAGAAAGAGATATAGTTGTAATTAATCCATTAGCATTAACAACAAAAGATGAAATTGCTATTGCTCGAAGCTATTTAAACGATATGGGTATAAATAGTCATATCGCAGGTGATGCAAATCCAGATCTTTTTTTTGAAAAAAAATCAATCACTTTTACAGGGATAAATAGGGCTAAAGGAAATGAAGTTCCTATGGTTTATATTATTAATGCGCAAGATTGTTATTCACATCCTGTTTTTAAGGATTTAGACTTGATTAAGCGTCGAAATATACTATTTACGGCAATCACAAGAAGTAAAGCTTGGGTACGTGTTTATGGAATTGGGGCTAGTATGGATAGTCTTATATATGAGTTTCACGAAGTAAAGAGGAGAGATTTTGTCTTACAATTTAAATACCCGACAATAGATGAGATTCAAAAAATGAACATAATAAGTAGGGATTTAACTAAAGAAGATGAGCTGAAATTTGGAGAGGAAATAAGAATGTTAAATGATATTCAATCAATAGTTGAACGAATTAAATCTGGGAACGGAAATATTGAGGATTACCCTCAACATTTGCAATTGATTATTCAAAAATTAATGTCTTAATGGTAGATACGCAAAAAGAAATTTTTAAGCAAATAAAGAGAATTACCTCATTATTGATTAGCTCTAGCTTCTCTGTTAGGCAAAATTTTCCTTCTGATAAAGACAACAGGATAGCTTGGAGCGGATACAAAGATATTTCCTTCGCTTTAAAGAATATTTCGTATTCAGAATTGTATGAAGAATGTATAAAAGAATCTGCGTATAACTTCATGTTACTTGATGGAGCTATTATTCAAATGATGTATGAGTTTAATAACAATGAAGTTATAAGGCACAGATTAGCATTTTATCCAAATCCAAGTATAGAGAGATTTCAAGATGCTGTTGAAGATTTTGAAAAATTATATTATGGAGATCAGTTGTTTGCAGATATTTTTGATAAAAAAGTAATTACTTTCCCTTTACGATTCGACTTTGATAGCGATCAAGAAAAATATGTTGAATTCGATCATTCATTTGCTCACCTAACTTTTGGTAATTATAAAAATTGTCGTATTCCTGTAAGTAAAGTTATATCTCCGAATAAATTTATTCTTTTCATATTGCGTAGTTTTTATTTTGATAGGTTTATTAAATATTACAATAACTCAAATTTTATTTGTGATTTATCATTCAATGAGTTATTATCTGCAAATGAGAAGAAGCAGATTTTTATAGGTGTATAAAGTGGGATAATTCGTATCTTCTCACAAATCCCTGCTATGCATTCCACCCTAACTGCAACCAAATGGAGAATATCATCCATTGATATCCTTCGTGGCTTGGTCATGATCATTATGGCATTGGATCATGTGAGAGACTTCTTTCACATCAGTGCCATGACAGAAGATCCCACCAATCCGGCAACAACAACACCCATCTTATTTTTTACCCGTTGGATCACACATTATTGTGCGCCGGTGTTTGTGTTTTTATCAGGTACTTCTGCATTTCTATCCGGACAAAAGAAAACCAAAAAAGACTTGTCTGCTTTTTTGTTGAAACGTGGTCTCTTTTTGATCGTACTTGAAATTGTGGTGATCAACTTTTTAGTGGTATTTGATCCTTTGTATCGGTTTATTGGTTTGCAAGTTATTTGGGTGATTGGTGTATCGATGGTATTACTTTCTTTTCTGATCTATTTGCCATTGCGTGTTTTGTTCATCATAGGAATTGCATTGGTGGTCGGGCATAATATGCTCGATGGTTTTAACTATCGTAATATGGATGAAATTCCTGTATGGTATGCATTGCTTCATCAGCCATTATTTACTTCTTATGCCGAAGGAAGATTCTTTGCGGTCTTATATCCATTGATCCCGTGGCCGGGGATCATGTTATTGGGCTATTGTATGGGTGCCTGGTTTGTGAAAGAATTTGATGCTGCAAAACGAAAGAGATTATTACTGGGGTGGGGCAGTGCAGCAGTGATCGCTTTCTTTTTCATGCGTTGGCTGAATGTGTATGGTGATCTGGTTCCATGGACTACACAAAAGGATACAACGGCTACGATCATTTCCTTTTTCAATGTAACCAAATATCCGCCTTCACTCTTGTATTGTTGTATTACGCTTGGTCCCGCTTTATTGGCATTGATCTGGTTAGAGAAAGTAAAAGGTAAATGGTCTGAAATAGTGATGGTCTATGGTCGTGTCCCGATGTTTTATTACATCCTTCATTTCTTCCTAATTCATATGCTCTGCATCGTTGCATTCTTTGCTACCGGCAGACCCTTGAGTGATGCGGCCAGTGGCAATTTTGCGTTTCGTCCGAATGACTTTGGGTTTTCATTACCGGTGGTGTATATCGTATGGATCGGTGTAGTGGTGATGTTATATCCTGTATGTAAATGGTACAATCGTTATAAAAGCACTCACAGCCAGTGGTGGCTGTCTTATCTATAACTTCGTGCAACTCTGCGCCGTACTCTGTGTAACTCGGCGGTTTTTTACCACAGAGTCACACAGAGGTTTACAAGAAGTTGCACAGAGTTTATTTTAGTAGACCTTTGATCTCATTCAGTTTCATCAAAGCTTCCACAGGCGTGAGGCGATTGATGTCTATATCATTGAGCATCTTGCGAATATCATCAAAGGTTTGAGAATGTGCATCAAAGATGGAGAGTTGCATTTTGGGGCCGCTGATCTCTTTGATGTTTTTTTCTAAGCGCTCTTTCTTTGATACTTCACCATGAGTGGGTTCATCCACATGTTTTTCTTCCAGTTGCGCTAAAATTTCATTGGCCCTTTGGATCAATTCAGGGGGCATGCCCGCCATCTTGGCTACATGAATACCAAAACTATGTGTACTGCCACCTGCAGCCAGCTTACGCAGGAAGATGATCTTATTACCTACTTCTTTATTGGTGACATGAAAATTCTTGACGCGTGGCAATTTCTCTTCTAATTCATTCAGTTCATGATAGTGCGTCGCAAATAATGTTTTGGGTGCGTGTTTGGATGCATGTAAATACTCAACAATACTCCATGCAATAGAGATACCATCATAAGTAGAAGTTCCTCTTCCAATCTCATCCAATAATACCAAACTTCTTGTCGAAATATTATTGATGATACTCGCCGTTTCATTCATCTCCACCATGAATGTGGATTCGCCACCACTCAAATTATCACTGGCACCAACACGTGTAAATATTTTATCGGTCAATGGAATACTAGCCGATGATGCAGGCACAAAACTACCCATATGCGCCATCAATGTGATCAGCGCTGTTTGTCTGAGTATGGCACTCTTACCACTCATATTCGGACCGGTAAGAATAATGATCTGTTGTGATTGTGGATCGAGCAGAATATCATTGGCAATATAATTTTCACCGGGCGGTAGGTTTCTTTCGATCACAGGATGACGGCTGTCTTTGAGATCAAGCGTATGTCCGTCGTGAACCTCCGGTTTTTTGTATTGGTATTGCAAGGCATTCTCTGCAAAACATGTTAAGCAATCAATTTGTGCGAGTAACTGTGCGTTGATCTGAATGGCAGCAATATAAGGTTGCAGCGACTGTAATAATTGATCATACAGTTCCAATTCAATAGCTAATATTTTGTCTTCTGCACCGGTGATCTTCTCTTCATATTCTTTCAATTCCGGTGTGATATATCGTTCTGCATTGGCCAGTGTTTGCTTGCGTATCCAATCAGTAGGTACTTTGTTTTTATGTGAATTGGTAACTTCTAAATAGTAACCAAATACATTATTGAAACTGATTTTTAAAGAACTGATACCTGTTTTCTCTGCTTCTCTTTGTTGAATATTGATGAGGTATTCTTTACCACCACTCGCAATATTTCTTAAGGAATCCAACTCTGTGTGAATACCAGCTCGAAATACTTCTCCTTTATTCGCAGCAACGGGTGGATTATCAGTCAGCGATTGGGTGATTTGTTCAACCAATGTGGTACAGGGATTCATCGCAATACCAGCATCTTTCAACAATGCATCGGTAGATGCTATGCACAGGTCTTTGATCGCATTCACTTGCTCTAATCCGCGTGCGAGTTGTAAAACCTCTCTTGGATTGATTTTTTTGGCGGGTATTTTACTCACCAATCTTTCAAGATCGCCGCAGGATTTGATGGCTTGGATGAACTGTTTTCTAGTTTCTGTATGGAGTAACAAATATTCAACCGTATTCAATCGCTGATGGATCTTTTGTTGGTCTTTGAGTGGGAAGATCAGCCATCGACGCAACAATCTTGCTCCCATTGGACTAACGGTATTGTCCATCACTTTCAAGAGGTGATTACCTTGTTCAGTTCCGGTACCAATGAGTTCGAGATTACGAATCGTGAAACGATCCATCCATAAAAAATCATCTTTTTCGATTCTTTGAATGGAGCTGATGTGTTGAATATTTGGATGTTCCGTTTCTTTTAAATAATACAGAATAGCACCTGCTGCCACGAGTCCTTTGGATAGATGCTCTACACCAAATCCTTTGAGTGTATGTGTCTGAAAATGTTTGAGTAAACTTTCTGTTGCAAAAGCTTCATCAAAGATCCAGCTTTCCATGGTGTAGGTATAGAATTTGTTACCATGGCTCTCTTTGAATGTTTTCTGGTATTGTCTTTGAAAGATGACTTCTGCAGGTTTCAAACCTTGTAAAAGGTTATCAATGTATTCAGCATTTCCTTCTGCAACTAAAAATTCCCCGGTTGAAATATCTAAAAAAGCGATACCGCTTTCTGTTTCCGTAAAATGTACAGCTGCGAGAAAATTATTACTGCCTTGTTCCAATAATTTATCATTGGTGGCCACACCCGGCGTTACCATTTCGGTTACGCCTCTTTTGACAATGCCTTTCACGGTCTTAGGATCTTCCAATTGATCACATACCGCAACACGATGACCGGCTTTTACCAGTTTGTGTAAGTAAGTATCCAGAGCATGATGCGGAAAGCCGGCGAGTTCACTGGATGCTGCTGCACCATTGTTTCTTTTGGTCAATGTGATACCTAAGACTCTGGAAGCGATGATGGCATCTTCTCCAAAAGTCTCATAAAAATCACCCACGCGAAAAAGCAAAACTGCATCAGGATATTTTTGCTTGATTGCCCGATGCTGCTGCATTAAAGGAGTATCCGCAGATGATTTAGCCATAGGGGCAAATATAGAATTTGAAAATGAGTTAATTTGAAAATTTGAAAATGAAAATGCCCTTTTGCGAAGCAAAAGGGCATTTTCATGCTATTGTATTTTCAAATTTTCAAATTAACTCATTTTCAAATTAATTCCTTGGTCTTGGCATCGGCTTACGTGGCAGTTTCGCATCACGTTGAGCGGTGTTGTATGCAAATGCAGCCACGATGGTTGCAATTTGTTTGAGATCATCTGCAATCAGGTGATCGTACACATCCATATTGCTATGGTGGGTGCGTGTATCGTATTCAATAGGGTCTTGTATGAACTGGAATCCGGGTAATCCCACTGCATCAAATGCCTGATGGTCTGTACCACCGGTGTTACTGATGGTTACAGTTGTTGCTCCGAGGTCTTTGAAAGGCTCCAGCCATGCACTGAAAATATCTTTACAATCTGCATTACCTTGGAGATAGATACCGCGAATTTTTCCGGTTCCATTATCAATGTTGTAATAAGCAGAGAATTTTTCGTGTTGAGGAAGCGGCTGCATATTGGCAGGATCTGCAAAGGTTTTCTTTACATAACCTCTTGAGCCCAATAAACCTTGTTCTTCACCACTCCATAGTCCGATACGAATGGTTCTGCGTGGCTGAACGCCCAATGCTTTTAAAATACGCATGGCTTCCATCATTACTGCTGAGCCGGAAGCATTATCGGTAGCACCGGTACCGGCTTGCCATGAATCTAAGTGAGCACCGATCATGACGATCTCATCTTTCAATTGAGGATCCGTACCCGGAATCTCAGCGATCACATTATAGCCTTGTAAATCTTTGGTCTGGAATTTTGTTTTGACATCCACATCCATTTTTACAGGTGTGCCAGATTTGGCCAAACGTAAAATGGTATTGTAATCTTCAATACCCAATGCCATGTCTAAAAAGTTTTCAGGATCAGTGCCTTTATAGGCACCACCACCTTGCGCAAAGATGGTACCATCATGGTTGCGTGCGCCTGTTGTGATCATCGCAATAGCACCTTCACTTTTTGCCATCGCTTTCAGCAGATTCAAAGCGCGCTGACTATTCTGACGTGCCGCCATTTGTTCACGGAAGATGCGCATCTGAGCAGTATCACCCCCTTGAGGAGCGCCACCGCGACCACCCACACCTGTTGGTGTTGCGGCAGCCATCTTTGCCAATTCTTCATCTGTAAAACGAATGGCGTCTGCCTTGAAGCTATTTTTGTAATCGATCAGTTGATCGGGTATAACGATCTTGTTTTTTAGTTGTCCACGATAAGCTTCCAGTGATGCAGAATCTTTCAATTGAATCACTAATACTTCACCATTTTTTAAGCCACGTGTTCCGGCAGTCCATGTTTTGGGCCAAGCCATGATGGGTTTGTAATAAGGGGCTGTCATGGCAACATAAGATTTCTCCAATTCCCATCCCTTTCCAAATTCTCCCCATGCGTCTAATTGGGCATTCGCAACACCCCAACTCGTCAGAGCATCTTTTGCATAATTAGCGGCACGCATATAGCCTTCCGAATTGGTAAGACGATTGCCACTTTTATCGGTCAGGTTGAAGGCAATATCCATCACCTGTGAACGCTTCAATCCTTCTTCGCGGATTTTTTGCATCATCGAAAGATCTACTTTTTCCTGAGCCAAAGCAGCTACAGGTAAACTCAATGCCAAAAGCCAGGCATAGCGGGTTGTTTTTCTCATAATGGTTGTTTTTATTGGTCCATAGTCCATCGACCATGGTCCATGGACTATGGACTAAAATAACCAATCCCCTCAAATCTTCCCCCCACATTATTTAAATGGTTGAGTTTACCTTTGCGGCATGCGAAAATTGAGCATGGATGAGTTGGGGCGTAAATCGGTGTCTGATTTCAAAGAAGCAGAGAAACATCGGTTGATGCTGGTATTAGATAATATCAGGAGTATGCATAATGTGGGCAGTGTGTTTAGGTCGGCCGATGCTTTTTTGGTGGAAGGGATCTGTCTGTGTGGTTATACTCCACAGCCTCCTCACCGTGATATCCATAAAACTGCTTTAGGGGCAACTGAAACAGTAGATTGGATGTATTTTCCATCAACACTTGAAGCCGTTCAGCAACTGAAACAAAAAGGGTATAAAATATTTGCACTAGAACAAGCAGAAGGCAGTATTTCTCTGGAACAATTCCAAGCACAGCAACATTTACCTGCTGCGATTGTTTTAGGGAATGAAGTGGAAGGTGTAGATGCTGAAGTGATCAAACATTGTGATGGATGTATTGAAATCCCGCAGTTTGGAATGAAACATTCTCTCAATGTATCGGTAGCAACAGGCATTGTTTTGTGGGAAGCGGTGAGGGGAACGATATATGATGGCAGATGTCAGATTTCTGATGTTTGATATATGATATGTGGTGTTTTTTCCTGTTCCTTGTATCTTATGTCTTGAACTTTCCTTGTGTCTTGTGCCTTCAATCTTGATACTTTAAATTATTTGTATGGTTCGCATAAAAAACTACTTGAGTCTCGTAAAATTTTCCCATACCATTTTCGCAATGCCTTTTGCGATGATCGGGTTGTTTTTGTCCGATCTATATGGGGAACCTGTTTATGATAGCTACTTACAAAATCAATTTTATGGTTATCTGCATCCTTTTGTAGTGACAGCCCTTTTAGTGATCATTTGCATGGTAACGGCAAGAAGTGCTGCGATGGCTTTTAATCGATACTTAGATCGTGCTTTTGATGCGAAAAATCCGCGGACTGCTATTCGTGAAATACCCAAGGGAATCATCTCTCCGGAAAGTGCTTTACGTTTTGTGATCTTGAATTGTATTTTGTTTATTGTAGCCACCTGGTTCATCAATCCACTGTGTTTTTATTTATCACCGGTTGCTTTGTTTGTGATTCTTTTCTACAGTTATACCAAGCGCTTTACGATGTTGTGTCACTTAGTGCTGGGATTAGGTTTATCACTTGCGCCTATTGGTGCATATCTCGCCGTGACAGGTGTTTTTGATCTGTTGCCGATCTTATTTTCTCTCTCTGTTATTTTCTGGGTAAGTGGATTTGATATTATCTATGCGATGCAAGATGTAGATTTTGATCAATCACAACAATTGCATTCCATACCAGCATCTTTAGGAAAAGAAAAAGCATTGCAGTTATCTACACTATTACATGTATTGAGTGCAGGATGTATCATCATGGCAGGTGTATATGGTGAGTTTCATTGGTTGTATTGGATAGGCACAGCTGTATTTTGTGGTATGCTGATCTATCAGCACTCTATCGTAAAACCCAATGACCTTAGTCGCGTCAACATAGCGTTCATGACCGCTAATGGTATCGCTAGTGTGGTATTTGGTGTGTTGGTGATTGTAGCGATGTTTTTAGAGTAGTCCATAGACCATGGTCCATGGACTATGGTCTATGGTCTATGGACGATTCCTTAATTTAGCACCTAATCTCCGGCTAACATCATCCGGAACCATCAGCTTCATGGCAAGAATTCTTTGTATCGATTATGGGGGGAAGAGAACGGGATTGGCTGTTACCGATCCTTTGCAAATTATTGCGACTGCCCTAACTACCATTGATACCAAAGAGTTGTTTCCATTCTTAAAGAAATATTTTCAGCGTGAAACCGTTGAGTTGATATTGATTGGAGAACCACTTGGATTAGATGATAAACCCACACATGCCACTCCATTGGTGAAAGCGGCCATCCAGCGACTAAAAAAAGAGTTTCCCCAAATACCTGTTGAAACGGTAGATGAACGTTACACCTCCAAAATGGCATCCCGCGCCATGATTGATATGGGTATGAAGAAAAAAGACCGACAAATCAAAGGCAATGTAGACCGGATTGCTGCTACGATTATGTTGCAGGAGTATTTAGAGAGAAGTCAAAAGTAAAAAGTCAAAATTAAAATGACAGTTGAGGAGGTTAAACAAAAGGATTTTTGACTTTTGACTTTTGAATTTTCACTTTCTCTTATTCTCCATCATTTGCTGGTTGCCCAAATTCGGGGTATTTTCGCCGATTATTAATACTTAGCATTCAATGATACTTCCAATTGTAGCCTATGGGGCACAGGTTTTAAGGAAAAAGGGAACGGATATTACTGCTGATTATCCGGGGTTAGATAAACTGATTGCAGATATGTGGGAGACCATGTATGCCAGTAATGGGGTTGGATTGGCGGCGCCTCAGATCAATAAGGATATCCGTTTGTTTGTGGTGGATAGTACCCAGATTTTTGAGCACATGGAAGAGCAGGATAAAGGGAAGTATCCGGATGAGCCGGGTATCAAAAAAGTATTCATCAATGCACAGATCCGTTCATTAGACGGGGAAGAGTGGCCTTACAATGAAGGATGTTTAAGTATTCCCAATATCAGAGAAGATGTGATGCGCAAAGAAGAAGTGGAGCTGGAATACATGGACGAAAATTTTCAAACACATATTGAAACATTCAAAGGGATCACTGCCAGAGTGATTTTGCATGAATACGATCATATCGAGGGTAAGCTGTTTATTGATTACTTAAAACCCCTGCGCCGTAAAATGTTGCAAGGAAAACTAAATGATATTAGTAAAGGGAAGTCGCGAGTTGATTATAAAATGATCGTATTAAAATGAGATCAGTTATCTGTTTGATACTATGTTCTTTTTGCGCGGCCATACTATATGCTCAGGATACAACTGTGCGAATAGATAATCAATCCTTTACATTGGCCGAAGTAGTAGTTAGAAATAATTTTGATTACAGAAGATTGTTGAATCAGATCAAAGAAGACACTACTTTTTATAAAGCATTTCGGAACCTTCGAATCCTTGGCTTTACATCGTATAATGATATCAAAATGCTGAACCGAAAGGGGGGCGTAACAGCATCTTTGTATAGTAAAACCAGACAAAACAGAGAAAATGGTTGCCGAACCATGGATGTGCTGGAGGAAAAGATAACGGGTGATTTTTATGATCGAAAGGGAGAGTATAATTATGAAACTCCTGAATTATATGCGGGTTTATTTTTTACAAAGGGAACCGTTTGTGGAGAGGATAATATTGTAAAGGGTAGAACTAGAAATGTAAGTAACAAGAAGGGCATGGAAAAACACAAAGAACAATTGAAAATGTTGTTCTTTAATCCCGGGAAGAAAATACCGGGTATCCCTTTGATCGGGAATAAACTGGATCTGTATGATGATGATGCGCATAAATTATATGATTATCGCTTAGATCTGGAGGAGTATAAAGGGCAGCTATGTTATGTATTTTCTATTACACCTAAAGAGAATCTGGGTTTTTTGAAAAATGATAGAATAGTAGTAGATCAAATGACTACCTGGTTTGATCAGAAGACATTGGAAGTGATGGGTAGAAACTATTCACTCAGCTACAAAGCACTGGTATATGATTTTGATGTTCAGATGGAAGTAGAGATGGGTAAGTTTCAAGGATTAACCGTTCCTAAAATACTTCGTTACAAAGGCAATTGGGATGTTGCTTTCAAAAAACGAGAAAGAGCCGTATTCACGGCTACGCTTTTTGATTTCAAAAAATAAGGGCTGCCTGTGAAGACAACCCTTATTTTTTGGTTACTTAGAAAATCATTTATAGTCCTTCAATGTATTTAAGAATATCCTGTAAGCTTTTCTTCTGGGGTTCAATTTTATAGGTGTTCATAGTGCCTACGTCATTTATTTCTTTGACACCCATATACAAATCAGTTCCAAGAACCGAGAAAGAAACTAGTTTGATCTTTGCTCCACGAGGTATTTGTGAAGCACTGAATGCTTTAGAGCGAAAATCTGAAGATAGATTGACTACAATTTTCTGGTTCGCAAATACTGCATAAACTACCGTGTTTTTATTGGTAAAGTTCTGAGGCAGATAAGCAAAGATATTTGTATGTAACAGCGTACTATCAATGTATCGATTGGCTCCCACCCATCTTAATTTATTGGTGGTAAGTTCATAGCCCTTTAGTAATGCATTTGAAGTGCTATCTGTCTTTTGCCAGGTTTTAATCCAGCTGGTATCAGTATGTCTTATCCATGTATGACCGGTATCTATTCCATTAGAAATGAATGGGATGGTTTCTTTAGCATGGAATACCTGCATATTGTTTTTGGGTTCTTCAGTGTCACGGAAACGAATGGTAATAGATGCGTTGGGAGCTAATTGTAATTCCTGTCCGTTTTGGGTAATTCTGATGAAGACCCCCCCCGCCGATTCCAGTAAATATTTTCCAGCAGTAGTGGGTTTAAAGAATTTAATGTAATCTCCCTTTTGCTTCAATCTAAAAAATTCAATTTTTACTTTACCACTGGCTATACTACCATTATTATTTGTACAAACTGCACCAGGTATTCTGATTTCTAATTCGTCTTTTATGGTTAATGTATCACCTAGTGAACAATCAAATGAGTCGACAATTAGATCGGGAAAAAATTTTCTAGCAAGCTGGTGAAGTGGAGCAGTACTGGGTGTAGTAGCTGTCCACACAGTATCATTTCTAGGATCACCTGTATATACAGTGAAATTATCCGATAATTCTTTCTGACAGGAAGTCAAAAAGAAGATGAGGATTGTTCCAAGGATGATTATATTTTTTTTCATACTACTAAATCTGATATAATAGTTAGATACATTTTTATTGTTGGTTGTTGCCTGATCATCTTCTATTTAAATTATAACGCAACCCAATAGATAATCCACCCAAACTAAATCTTTGTTTGAAAGAAGATTGTTCATTCGTAATACCTGATAAATTATACCTGAAATAAGGTTCAAAGAATAATTGCGTGTCTTCTCCCAATTTTTTCAACACACTAAAGCCTCCGTATAAACCTAATCCGATATTATTTTTATAGATAGCGTTACTGCCTTTGCTGATAGGTACTGCAGACATACTACTATCGAGAATAACACCTTGGTACCATGAAGAGATATTGAATACGACACCTGCATTTACTCCAAACTGTAGGTTATCATTTCCAAATTGATACCCTAGTGTTACAGGAATATCAAAACTGCGGTAACGGTTACGAATGGTATTATTTTTAAAACCTGTCTGCTGAACGGTACTGGTATCAGCAATTCTCAATGTATCGCCCGGTCCTCGAATAATGGTTCTTACAGAAATAACCGTTGTGGTTCTCACTTCATTCTCTGTTCTGTAAGTGAATTTTTCATTGATCTGTGTGTATTGTAAACCTGCTTTCACCAAAAAATTATCTGTGATGGGTTTTACTAAACGAACACCAGCTGAATATCCCAATCGCATAGACTCACTACTATCTTTGCGTTGTAAATACTGTTGTGTAGCAGAAATATTTTCAATGGATTTGAATGCCAGTTCAGGAGCTGCATATACTTCAACAAACCAATCTGTATTGCCGGTTTTATAAGGTGGGCATACGATCACGTTCTTGAATTTTTTGGAGTAAGCAGCACTGATCTGATCTTTTTGCAAACCGGTTAAGCCATGACTAAGTCTGCTAAGTGAAACAATATTACCTTCCTCAAGTTTGCTACTAAAAGTTAATGGATATGCCAATGATATTTGATCATTGATTGGATCGTTTTCAATGGATGAAGATTGCGTAACTGTAGTTGCTGATTTGATCGATTGTTGTTGATTATTTTTTATAAAGGCTGGAGTAGACTCAATAAATGCCGGCCCAATTTTTCTGTTTGTGTTTTTTACTGATACTTCATCAGTCTTAAAATTGGGTTCTTCAGTTATAGCGAAATGATTTTCTGTTGTACCTTTTTTAGCGATCTGTTTTTGGGTGTTGATGGATGCGCTATTGTTATTGCTTTTAATGGTCTTGCCGGATGATGCTTCAGTAACATTATCTGTTTCTATCAAACTGCTATTCTCTTGCTCTTTTTCTTGCTGATCCTGATCGTTGTTTGTTTGAGGTACTACAGCGTTTTCAGATGGTTGGTTATTTGGTTCCTTGGATACATCATTTGTAGAAACAACCGCCTGTGCCGAAGAAATGGTTGTGTCTTCCGATGAAAAAGCATTGCTGAAGATCAGGTACCCTACAGCGGAACCGATCAATAACAAGAGTGCCAATCCCCAACGGTATTTTTTGGGGAGAAGTATACCGCCTTTGCGGTCATCATCTTTAGCGGGGTTCACTTTATCCCATAATCCGGCCGGCACAGGGGCACTATGATCATGGAGTTTAGCCCTGATGAAGTTATCAAATTGGTTATCTGTCATTTTATACAGCAATTTTTTGCAATTGTAAGATTTGTTGTTGAAGCATTTTCCTTGCTTTCACCAATTGGCTACGGCTGGTTCCTGCTTGTATATTGAGCATTTCTGCGATTTCTTCATGGCTATACCCTTCAATCACATTCAGGTTGAAAACAACCCTGTAACCATCCGGTAATTGATTGATCAGTTTCATCAGGTCTTCTTCTCCCAAATGAGCATAAGCACCCGGATCTACCTGTGGGGCGTGCTGACTGTGGTCATCAATATCCTTAAACTTCATTTTCTTTCTTTCCAAATGACGGATAGCGGTATTCACCACAATACGCCTGATCCAGCCTTCAAATGAACCCTCGAATTTGAATTGACCGATGTATTGGAAAACCTTAATGAATGCATCCTGGATCATATCCTCGGCTTCCATGGCGTCATTGGCGTATCTCAGACATACGCTCATCATCTTACCGGCATACTTATCAAAAAGCATGCGCTGGCAACTGTTATCCTGCCTGATACAGCCTCTAATCAGATCATGTTCTGTCACCTGCGGGGTAGTTTAGTGGGTTGACGTCACTACATAGATACCATTTTATGTTCAATTGTTGCCTGTCTTGCGGTTTCTATGGTAAAATAGACAAAAGCCCGGAAAATGGGGGTGGAGACGGGAAAATTAACAGAAAGGTTAGGGATTGGGGTTGATAGTTGATAGTTGACAGTTGACAGGAAAACCAGTTTTTTCTTCCTGTCAACTGTCAACTAACAACTGTCAACTCACTCAGACTCTCAAAAACTGATCCTGTATATAATCCACTACTTCTACCAGGTTCTGATTTTTTTGGAATACGGCTAGTTGTCTGTCGGCACCGGTTCCTTGCTGGAAAATGGTATGTACATAGTTGAGGATATGTCTACTGCCCAGGTCATCTACCACATCGTCTACAAAATCCAATAATTCAAGAATCAAGGCCTTGGTTTCTACTTCTGTTTCTTTTCCAAAATCAATCAATGTACCATCGATTCCATATCTGCTGGCTCTCCATTTGTTTTCATTGATCACGGAGCGTTGATACATCATAAAGCTGAGGTTTTGTGTTCTCAGTTTATAGATCTTGGCACAAATGGCCTGAAACAATGCTGCAATGGTGATGGTTTCGTTGATGGTCATTGGTACATCACAGATCCTGAATTCCACCGTATTGAAAAAAGGATGCACACGAAGATCCCACCATATTTTTTTCGCATTGTCGATACAATTCGTTTTGATCAAGAGATTCACATAGCTTTCATACGACTCAATATTCTCAAAGTAATCAGGAATACCGGTTCGGGGAAACTTGTCGAATACCTTGGTACGAAAAGATTTATAACCTGTTTGTCTTCCTTCCCAGAAAGGAGAGTTGGTACTCAATGCATATACGTGTGGCAAAAAATAACGGGCAGTATTGGCAATATGGATAGCCATTTTTCGGTCTTCCATTCCTACGTGTACGTGTAGTCCAAAAATGAGGTTACTTCTAGCAGCTTCTTGCAACTCATTTACGATTTGGTTATAACGTACATGATCAGTGATCAACTGATTTTCCCAATGGCTGAAAGGATGTGTTCCCGATGCACCCACCCATAATCCGAGATCTCCGGCTATAGCAGCAATAGTGCCCCTCAAGGCAGCTACATCTTTGAAAGCTTCATCAATGTCGGCACAGATATCTGTACCCACTTCCACCACAGCCTGGTGCATTTCAGCTTTTACTTTGTCTTTCAGGATTTTTTGTCCTTCCAGTACTATTTTTTGCTCATGGCTTTTTAGTTCCCTGCTAATCGGGTCTAGTACCATGTATTCTTCTTCAACGCCTAAAGTAAAATGCGCATACTTCCTGTTTCCCATCAGATCAATTTTTGTTTGGCACTACTACGTTTGATATACTCTCCCCAGGTAAGATTATCTGCACCATCTACCTGCGCTTGCGCTTTTTCAATGGCATAATTGGCAGCGGTTTCTACAACCCAGTCAAAGTTTTCTTGTCCCACACTTTTGATATCAGCATCCGGTGCAGGGTTACAGAAGTCGATGGCATATGGAACACCATCACGCAATGCCAATTCTACGGTGTTGAAATCATATCCTAAATATCGATTGATGCGTAGGACAATATCTTCCATTTGAGCCAATCGTTCAGCAGAAGGTTTGAAATCTGCAACATATCTTAAATGATGAGGATTGCGAGGCTCATAAGGCATGATGCGCACATGTTTGCCGCCAATGCAATAACAGCGATAGTACTCATCGAAAATGATCTCTTCTTGTAATAACATTACCAACTCTCCGGTTTCACTGTGTTTCTCAAAAAAGTCTTCCATGCTGGTCAGCTTGTATACATTCTTCCAACCACCGCCGGCAAAGGGTTTCATGTAAGCAGGGAAACCTACATAATTAAAGATGCCTTCCCAATCAAGTGGATAAGCCAGGTTACTGAAAGATTGATCAGAAGTATCTGCAGGAAGATCTCTCGATGGTAATATCACTGTTTTAGGAACCGGAACATTGATCTTAGTGGCCAGACAATTATTGAAAAATTTCTCATCAGCACTCCACCAGAATGGGTTATTGATCACAGCAGTACCGCAGAGGGCTGCATTTTTCAGGAAGGCACGATAAAAGGGAACATCCTGACTAATTCGGTCAATGATCACCGCATAGCCACTGGCTTCGCCTTGCATGACCTTATCGATCTTAACAGGTTCGGCCATGATGCCGGGAATATTTTTACTATTGATTCTTTCCACAAAGGCCATTGGGAAACTTCGTTCCTGTCCGAACAAAATGCCGATCTTTTTCATGTTGCAGTAGTTTAGGATGTAGGTCTGTTTGATTTGTCCCTTCAATTTAATCAGAATTTTCGGAATTTAAATTCTTATCATAGGATTTTCATGCGTGGGTCTGAATTACTTTCTGTCTTTGTTTTCATTCATTCCATTATTTTTGAAATATGGCTGAAACCCCCTCTGAAATATCCTTAACATCCATTCAGATAACTAGACATTCGGTTCATTCTGAGTTTTTGGAAAGAGAAGTATTGATAGATATCTATTTACCGGCATCATCTTATCAAAAAGAGCCACTAAGTTTATTATTGATCAATGACGGACAAGATCTTCCCAAAATGCCTTTTGATGAGCTTTTGGATCAGTTGATCACCGACGGCGAAATACAACCTGTGATAGCTGTAGGTATACATTGTGGCGAGGATCGGAAAATGGAATATGGAACTGCTTATGCAGCAGATTTTAAAGGTAGGGGAGCAAAAGCAGGACTCTATACCAAATTTATTTTTGATGAGTTATTGCCATTTGTGAGAAAGGTCTCGCAGATACAATCTTTCAAAGACAAATCCTTTGCAGGATTTTCATTGGGTGCGTTAAGTGCGATGGATATTGTTTGGAACCATCCCAGTGAATTCAATAGAATTGGTGTATTCAGTGGTTCATTGTGGTGGAGAAGAATGGGTGATGAAGATGGCTATGAAGATGAAAAAGATCGCTTAATGCATTTACAGATTCGTAAAGGAGGTTTTTATCCTTGGATAAGAACCTTTATTCAATGCGGACAATTAGACGAAGCAGAAGATAGAAATAAGAACGGTATCATTGATAGTATTGATGATGCATTAGACCTCATCATTGAAATGAAAGCCAAAGGTTATACCGATGAACATATCCATTATCTAGAAATGGAAGACGGTAAACACGATGTTCCCACCTGGGGTAAGGCTTTTCCGGTCTTTCTGAAATGGGGTTGGGGTTTATAGTCCATAGACCATGGACTATAGCTAATAGATCATAGCAGATAGTAAGAGTTATGGTGGCTATGACTGTAAGCAGTTACATATACTCCATCTGATTTTACTATTTCCTATAACCTATAACCTATGAACTATTAGCTATCCACTATTTGCTATGGACCATCGACTATTGACCAAAAAAAGCCGCTACTCAAAGTAGCGGCTTTCTATTTTCAAGATACTGTTTCCAGTATTAGAAGTTAAATCTCAGACCTAACTGGCTGATCCATCTTGCAGCATAAGCAGCATTGGTAGTAGTACTTACGTTCCAAGGGCTACGTCCAACCAATGTAGGGTTGAATCTGTACTGTGGAGTCAGGTTGGTTGCAGCATTTACATAACCAGCAAACTGGATCAACTGGAAGTTGTCGTTTTGTTGGAAGTAAGTACGGCCCCAATTTCTGTTCAGCATGTTACCAAAGTTGAATACATCGTAAGTCAACTGGAACTGGTAACGTCTGTTACCCACTTTGATATTGAAATCCTGAGCAATTTTCAAATCGATGATATTGGTGAAAGGTAAACGGCTACCGTTTCTTTCAGCAAACTTACCACGGTTTTGTCTCAGGTATTTATTGTTTTGAATGTATGCATCCAAAGCAGCTCTTTGCTGATCAGGAGTATAAGTAACACCGCTTACGGTATTATTCAAGAAGATCATGCTAGCAAGATCAGCTCCTGTTGGAATATAGATCAGGTCATTTGTACCATTGGTACCATCATCACGAACCATTGATCCTACACCATATACATAGCTCAGTGGGTTACCAGACTGACCAGTGTATACCAATGTTACAGTAGTAGCGAGTTTCTTATTAGCATATTCGAATTTCTTGCTCAGGTAAGCAAAAATTCTGTGACCTGCACTGAAATCTGAATTAGATCTAGTGATAAAGTTTCTACCATTTACTGTTTCCATGAATCTCCACTGGCTCAGGTTAACAGAGCTAGTACCATCATTTACAGTAGTTGAGTTACCAAATGTATAGTTCAGATCAAAAGAGAAACCAGTACGAGTTCTCTTGCTAACAGATACAGTAAAGTTGTAAGCATATCCGGTAGGACCTTCGTTATTGCTCAACAAAATGGCATTATCATAAGGGTTTGATCCATCAGCATTCAAAGGAATACGACCGTTGTTAGTTGTTGGATAAACGTTACGGCTACCTGCACCCAATGATTTACCAACTGGCGGTAACAAGTTGATATTGGTATAATAGATCTCATTCAGGTTTTTGCTGAAGATACCTTCAAAACTACCAGACCAACCATCATTAAATTTCTTATCGAAAGCAATAGAAGTTCTGAACAACTTAGGAACTTTAAATTCAGCTGCAGTCAGATTCAAAGGTCCTTTTGTAATACCGGCACCTACTTCAGAAGGTCTCCACTGATTATTTGGATCTTGTCTGAAACGGATGGTATTTAACTGAGTTGCGTTAGCAGAATAACCACCTACGAAAATTCCGTTGTTGTTGAAGATGGCACCTGGCCATACCAATGGGATACGTCCTGTAAATAGACCCATACCACCACGAATCACTAAGTTTTCTTCTGGGATCTTGTAAGTGAAACCTACTCTTGGAGATAACGCTAAAGGAATTTTAGGAGTCATACCTGAACGAGCACCCTGTAGGTCATAATACTCAGAGAATTTAGGAATGGCAACAGTATTGGTATAGTTGTCTTCCCAAGGCTTGCTAAGTATTTTGTAGTAATCAGCTCTTACACCTAAGCTAATGGTTAAATTATCAGAAGCTCTGATTTCATCATTCGCAAACAATGATCCTTTTGCAATCAGGAAGTCAGCAGCAGCTTTGGTAGCATCGCCTTTACCTGCATCAATATTAGAGAAACCATAAGTATAAGCCTGAGGTCTTGCATTGGTCAGGAAATCATTCAGATTTGAATAAGTATAGTTACCAAATGTATTCTGGATGAAAGCGTTTACTACATCACTGTATTCATAATCAACACCCACTTTCATAGAATGCTTTCCTAAAGTGAATTTGAATTCATCATACAAAGACCAGTTCTTTTGTCTGAGGTAGTTAACAGTAGAACTGTTATCAGGACCAAAAACAAGCGCACCGGAACCATCATTGATACGAACACGAGGGAATGCTTGTCCGATCGGGCTACGATCATCCAATACATCTGTGAAAGTGATCAATAATTTGTTACTAGAACTCTTACCCACCAGACTCTTCAATTCAGCAGAGGTAGAGTTGGTTCTGGTTGGGAAACGGAAACCATTGTTATAAAAATTGATCGTACCTGAAGAACTAGAGTTGGTATTCAAACGCTCACCCTTTGTATAACGGTTACTCACAGATAACTTATGTCTGTCGCTGATATTCCAGTCAATACGAGCAGTGATACGATCAGCATTTACTTCTTCAGTATTATCTAAGAATCCACCGGCTTCATAACCATAGTTAGTTCTGAGTGTGTTCGCAAGTCCGGTGATAGCAGCTAAATTACTGTTACCAGCATATTGGCTGATGTCAAAAGGCTGAGGGCGAACATCACGCTGAAGATCTACGTTGATGAAATAGAACAATTTATTCTTTGTGATGGCACCACCCACACGAAAACCATAGGTTTTTTTGGTAAAGTCATTCAGTCTTGTTGCATTCTGCTTCAATCCTGTTGGTGTTTTACCAGCCAATTTTTCATTCTGTAAGAAATAGTAAACAGAACCTTCTGTTTTATTGGTTCCAGAACGTGTGATTGCATTGATACCACCACCTACGAAGTTACCAAGTGAGGCATCGAATGGAGAAATCACAACCTGGAACTGATCAATCGCATCAATTGAAATAGGAGCAATTGCTGCCTGACCACCATTGGTACCTGAAGCAGATAAACCAAATACGTCGTTGTTTACAGCACCGTCAACATAGAAAGAGTTGTAACGGTTATTTTGTCCGGCAATCGTTACAGCACCTTCACTAGCACCCAGTTTAGCCTGAGGTACTGCACGGAGATAGTCGTAAATATTACGACCTACTGTAGGCAGATTTGCCATTTTATCACGACCAATCAAAGTCTCTGCACCACCTTTACCGGAAGCTTCAGTAGTTCTGCGAGTTGCAGATACAGTTACTTCACCAAGGTTGCCGGCTTTATTAGCCATTGCAAAGTCTAACTTGAATGATTCACCCAGACTCAGGTAAATCTCATTCTTTTTCTCATTCGCAAAATTCACGAATGATACTTCAACTGAATATGGACCACCAGGGTTCATATTATTGATGTTAAAACGACCACCTGTACGGGTTTGAACGCGATAAACAGTACCGGTAGGCTCATGGGTTGCTGTTACGGTAGCACCAACCAGCTCTTCACCTGTTGTTGTCTTCACAGTACCACTCATACTACTGGTGGTATTCTGTGCCAGTGTTAAGGCCGGCATCAGTAAAACCGCAATTACAAATTGCAAGAGTCTTTTACTTAGCATAATGTTAATTTTTCAGTTGCAAAGAAAACAAATAATTAGCTATGAATTTCAACAGAATGTTAACAAAATATTGCCTCAACCGGCTTTTTCACCCGATAAACGATTCTTGTTCAATTTTTTTCCATTTTTCAGCATTTTTAGCTGAATAATAGATCCTTTTCAACGAAAAATAACCCTGATTCCCAAATAGGTAAATCGTTTTGAGACCTGAACTGTAATTTTACCAAACAATGGAAAATATTAGACTAAACACGATTGAAGAAGCCATTCAAGATATACGTGACGGTAAAATGATTATCGTGGTTGACGATGAAGACAGGGAAAATGAAGGAGATTTTATCATCGCCGCCCGTCATGCCACCCCCGAAGTCATCAATTTTATGAGTAAAGAAGGGCGTGGACTGATCTGTGCAGCCCTTACAGAAGAACGTTGTAAAGAGTTGGAACTCAGTCCGATGGTGAGTTCAAATACCTCTTTGCATGAAACTGCTTTTACCGTTTCCGTTGACCTGATCGGACAAGGAACTAGCACCGGTATTTCTGCACAGGACAGGTCTAAAACCATATTGGCTCTGATACACCCGGATACCCAGCCGTCTGATTTAGGCAGACCCGGACATATTTTCCCACTCAAGGCGAAGGATGGAGGTGTATTGCGTAGAACAGGTCATACAGAGGCAACTGTTGACTTGGCCAGATTAGCTGGATTTGAACCTGCAGGGGTGTTGGTGGAAGTGATGAATGAGGATGGCACCATGGCTCGATTACCGCAACTGATGGTCATCGCTCAAAAATTTGGACTGAAAATCATTTCTATTAAAGACTTGATTGATTATCGTTTAAAAAGCGATTCATTGATTGAAGAATTGGTAAGAGTTGATATGCCTACCAAGTATGGTCAGTTCAAATTGGTGGCATTCGAAGAGAAAATGTCAGGAGCCGAACACTTAGCATTGATCAAAGGTGAGTGGAAGTCAGACGAGGCCGTGCTTACACGTGTACACAGCAGTTGTTTCACCGGTGATATACTCGGTAGTTTCCGCTGCGATTGTGGTGAACAATTGCAAAAAGCCATGCAAATGGTGGAGACAGAAGGTAAAGGTGTGATCCTTTACATGAATCAAGAGGGAAGAGGTATTGGCTTGATCAATAAACTCAAAGCTTACAAATTACAAGAGGAAGGAATGGATACCGTAGAAGCCAATCTGCACCTGGGTTTCGGCATGGATGAAAGAGATTATGGCGTTGGCGCGCAAATATTACGCTCATTGGGAGTAACCAAACTCAAACTAATGAGTAATAATCCTAGAAAAAGAGCGGGATTAAAAGGATACGGTCTTGAGATCATTGATATTGTTCCTATTGAAATAGCCCCCAATCCACACAATGAAAAATACCTCAAAACCAAGAGGGATAAATTGGGGCATGAGATTTTAGAAGACAAGTAATCTTTGATTTTTTGATCTTTGATTTCTTGATTTATTGAACAAAATATTTGAAATCAAGAAATCAAAGATCAAAAAATCAAAAATCCTATCTTCTTCCCTGCTGATAATCCTGCTCTTCCTTCTCGTGTTCCTTATCGTATGCTTTGATAATGGCTTTCACAAGTCTGTGACGTACCACATCTTCTTCATTCAATTCAATATGAGCAATACCATCAATCTGTTTTAAGATACGAGTTGCTTTATCTAAGCCGCTTCTCATGTTTCTTGGTAGGTCTACTTGTGTAGGGTCACCTGTGATAATGGCTTTTGCATTGGCACCTATACGTGTTAGGAACATTTTCAATTGGAGATCGTTTGTATTCTGTGCTTCATCCAAAATGATGAAAGCATTGTCCAGCGTACGTCCGCGCATGTATGCCAAAGGAGCGATCTCAATGGTTCGGGTACTCATGTAGTAACCCAACTTATCTGCAGGAATCATATCATCCAATGCGTCGTACAATGGACGTAAATATGGATCGATCTTTTCTTTTAAGTCACCGGGTAAGAATCCTAAACTTTCACCTGCTTCTACTGCCGGGCGAGTAAGAATGATCTTCTTCACCAATTTGTTCTTTAAAGCACGTACAGCTAAGGCAACTGCAGTATACGTTTTACCGGTACCTGCAGGACCAATAGCAAAAACGATATCGTTTTTATCAGCTGCTTGTACCATCTTCTTTTGATTCTGTGTTCTGGCTCTTACTGTTTTACCATTCGGTCCAAACACCAGTATATCGTTGGGATTCCTGTCTACAAAATTGTCAACCGTTTCTGCATCATCGCCACCAAGAATCTGTTCAAAATAATTTTCGCTGAGATGACCATTTCTTTCGAGATACTGAATAATGAGGTCGATTTTTTCTTTTGCTGATTCGATCTGTTCCGGAGCCCCGCTCAGTTTAATTTGTGTCCCGCGGGAGAGGATCTTTAATAATGGGAATTTCTTTTTCAGCAAATCTAACTTACCGTTGTTGACACCAAAGAACTCAATGGGGTTTACGGTTTCGAGGTTAATGATTGTGTCTGTCAATCTTTTACTGTTTTAGGTTCACGGATCTTTTTGTACTTAACCAAACCATCCTTCTCAAATTTAATTTTTTAAGCAGGACAATTCCTAATACATATTATACACAGATGTGGATAGGTTGGTTGACTAAAGTTCGTGAATTGCCTTATGCGGGTGTGTGAAGATTGGGTTAAGGATTGGTGGTATAGTTGTTAGTTGACAGTTGACAGGCGAGCTATTCTTTTCTTTCTGTCAACTGTCAACTCTCTTTACAACGCTTTCAACGCCGCAATAGTAGCAATAGGATCTTCTGCCCTAAAAACAGTATTGCCTGCTACGAGTACATCGGCACCGGCATCTAAAATGGATTTCGCATTTTGGAGAGTAACGCCGCCGTCTATCTCAATATGCGTATGCAAATTTCTTTCTTGTATCATTTGTTTTAACTGACGAATCTTCACCAGTGTGTGCGGAATAAATTGTTGTCCGCCAAAACCCGGATTCACACTCATCAAACAAACCAGATCAATGTCATGTAAAATATCTGCCAACAAATGAACCGGTGTATGTGGATTCAATGCTACACCCGTTCTCATACCCAGCGATTTGATCTGTTGCAAATTTCTATGCAAGTGTGTACACGCTTCATAATGCACCGTCAATATATCAGCACCCGCTTTCTTAAATGCCTCAGCATATTTTTCCGGTTCAACAATCATGAGATGTACATCACATATTTTGGTCGTAGCTTTTCTGATATGTTCAATAACGGGCAATCCAAAACTAAGATTGGGAACAAAAGAACCATCCATCACATCCAAATGAAACCAGTCTGCCTGACTTTCATTCAACATCTCACAATCTTTCTGCAGATTCAAAAAATTAGCACTTAATAATGATGGGGCAACAATTGGCATACGATTGATTTATGGCGCGAAATTGCGATTTTATGTTGTAAGTAGAAGTATTTTAATACACATATTTGTTAACCAACTCCCAATCGCTGCAAAGCATCTTTGGCTTCTTTGATAGAAGGGTCCAGTACCAATGACCGTTGGTACTCTTTGATAGCATTCTCCCGTTCGCCATTTCGTTCATATATTTTGCCTAGCCAATAAAAAGCATCCGCATAAGTTGGACGAATCTCTATCGCCTGATTGAAAACTGCGATCGCTTTATCAGATTGCTTGGTGTCATAGTACACAAACCCTTTTTCCATATAGGCTTCCATGTACTGGTAATCATTGGCAATACAACGGTCGAAAGATGTTAATGCTTTCACGAGTTCTCCGGTTCTGGCATAATAAACACCTTTGATAAAACTACAGTGGGCGAGATATTCTCTGCCCAATCTCAGTTGCTCTACCTGATCGCATAGAATGATCGCTTTGACATCCTTTTTTTCTGCATAAAGATTCGCCATACTTAATAATGCATCGGGAGAAGGGTATATACGTGCGGCTTTATCATACGAACGTAATGCTCCAATGGTATCATTTGCTTTTTCACTGAGCTGTCCTTTATGAAACCAAATGCCAAAGTTTAAGCTATCTCTCACAATCAAAGAATCCATCTGAGCCAATGCAAAACCCAGCGCACCAACGCTATCTAATGCATTGACCAACTGAATGCGTAAAGCGGTACTATCAGGATATTTCGCTACTTGATCATATAGTTTTTGGGCAAATGCAGGAATTGAGATTTCCGGCTGATCGGTCTTTTTCTCTGTTTCTGTACAAGCAAATAACAACATGAAAAAGACAAGTAAGAGATATTGCTTCATGGTCCAAAATTACTGAAGCATCTGCTTTTCGAGGGTAAATAGATCGTTTCTTCCATCAAAACTCCGTTAAAACCGATAATCCTTGGTTTTCAGCAGGTGACAATTCTTTGACAATTGCCCTTCTATCTAACCGTTAATTTTGCGCCTTATTTAATCATATGCGAATCAAATCACTTCTTTGTTTCTTATTGACCTTATCTGCTCTCTCAGTAATTGCACAAGGTAATTTTAATGATACTGTTCACTTCGAAGGTGAAAAGCATTTTAAAAATGTACAACAACTGACTTTCGGTGGCGACAATGCAGAAGCCTATTGGAGTTATGATGGTAAATATATCATCTTTCAAAAGACCTATGCAAAAGAGGGCATCAATTGTGATCAGATCTTTATTGGTAAAGTTCCTACTCAACCAGGTGAAAAATTTCAACCCAAACTCGTGAGTACAGGAAAGGGTAGAACTACGTGTGCGTATTTCTTACCGGACGGTAAACATATCATTTACGCTTCTACTCATTTAGGAAGCAGTGATTGTCCACCAACACCTGATCGTGCTAAATATGGTAATCGTTATATCTGGCCATTATACAGCAGCTACGATATTTTCATGGCAGATACCAGTGGTAAAATTGTAAAACAGATCACTACCGCTAAAGGCTATGATGCGGAAGCCACTTTATCACCTGATGGGAAGAAAATGATCTATTGCAGTGATAAAGATGGAGATCTGGAATTGTATGTGATGGACCTCGCTACCGGAAAAGAAAAACGCATCACCAATATGTTAGGTTATGATGGAGGTGCATGGTTTAGTCCGGATGGAAAGAAAATTGTGTGGAGAGCCAGTCGCCCTAAAACAGAAACAGAGATCAAAGAATACAAAGAATTATTGGCAGAAGGCATGGTAGCACCTACCAATATGGAAGTATGGGTAGCCAATGCAGATGGTAGCGATGCCAAGCAAATTACCAGTCTCGGACAAGCCAACTGGGCGCCGAATTTCACTCCGGATAGTAAGCGTATTATTTTCTGTAGTAACCATGAATACAAAAGAGGTTTTCCCTTCAATATGTATCTCACAGACATCAATGGAAAAGGGCTGGAGAAGATCAGCCGCGATAAAGGATTCGATGCATTTCCAATGTTTAGTCCGAATGGTAAAAAAGTGATCTTCGCTTCCAACAGAAACAATGGTGGTACGCGAGATACCAATTTGTTTATTGCTGATTGGGTGGAGTAGGAGGTAGCTAATGGGTTATGGTCCATGGTTAAGTATACTCAATATGTGATGATCTATTCGTGATCGGTGCGGAAAAAAAATGTATTCAAAGTCCTCATACAATTTGTATTGAGGACTTTTTATTCGTGGTACGATATCTGTAGACGGAATGTTTTTTGTAATTAATCTCTGTGATGAATGGTATTCCTCTAATCATGGTAAAAGTCCACTGATACCTTATTCATTATTTGTGTTTGAAGAGATTAATAGCTTTAATCTATTAGACTCCTTAAACACATTTAACAGATGAATAAGTTGGTGCCACTATATTTAAAGATTCGGAAGAATCGAAGTCTTTCTTTTTTTGTGATATGGATGCGATACCTGATCGGATTCGCGTTTGTGCCATCGGGGTTGACGAAATTATTAGGACAGCGATTTACAGTGTTACCGGTTTCGCATCCTGTTGGTTTTTTCTTTGAAGCGATGTATCAAACAGGGTTCTATTGGAATTTTTTGGGATTCGTGCAAGTGTTATCTGCATTCTTGTTGATGACACAACGCTTCGCAACCATCGGCAATTTGATCTTTTTAGCGATCATCACCAATGTATACCTGATTACAGCAGCGATGCAATTTAAAGGTACCGTGTATATCACTTTTTTATTGTTAGTGGCATCCGTCGGAATGCTGTTATGGGATTTCCCAAAATGGGTACAAGTATTCTCAAAAGATAATTTCAATGTATCGGAAGAATATAACGGTCTGCCAACCTATCAGCCGATTTGGGTTATTACAGGGTTTATCTTTTTTGTAGAATCAATTCTTTTTGCAGTTTTACCTAAACTTCTTCCTATTAATGGAATGACCACCATGTTTGCTATACTAGGACTGATTATTCTTACCGCTATTGTGATACTGATCATCTATATCCGTAACACATGGAGGTTGAAAAGAGAACGAAGTCGATAGTTTATAGTCCATGGTCCATAGTCCATAATAGAACAATTGGTTTTCCCATTGACTATGGACTATACACCATAAGCTATCCCATCTTTCCCTATCTTGCAGTAAACAAAACAACGCATATGGATACCGGATTACTGCATTTACATAACCTGTTACGTTGGGTTATTTTGATTTTATTGTTAGTCTCTATCGTAAAAGCTTGGAGTGGATGGCAAAACAAAAAAGCTTTTGCTCCGAGTGATAAGAAAACCTGGCTGTTCACTATGATCGCAGGTCACACCACTTTGTTATTGGGATTGTATCAGTGGGCTGCGGGTCGTTATGGTTTCTTTACCACAACATTACCGGAAGGGGTGAGTATGATGAAAGATAAGTTCTATCGTTTTTATTGGGTAGAACATCCATTGACCATGATATTGGCGATTGTATTTCTTACCCTTGCTCATGGTATGGCAAAGAAATCTGTTAGTGATGAAGTAAAATATAGAAAAGCTTTTTTCTACTTCCTAATTGCTTTATTGTTGATCATGGCTGGAGTTCCTTGGCCATTCAGAGGTGAACCGATTGCAAGGGGATTGGTGCCGGGGATGTAATTTGAAAATTTGAAAATGTGGTAATTTGAAAATGGAAGCATCATTACTATTCCGTTTTCAAATTGCCACATTTTTTTAAAGCATATAGCTATCAGAGCGAATATATTTTTGATTTGATAAACAAAGCTTTTTCAGGATTTCCAAACTCCATTTTTAACAGGGATTGCCCTACTACTGAAAACCAATACACAGTTTTGCTTCCCCTAATCACTTCAACTTTCCAGCAGCTTACTTTATTTTCGTTGTCTATTGATATTTCATCTTTACCTATAACACGAATAGTTGAAGCCATATCTGCGTAATTTTTTCCAGCATTTACCAGACGCATTGTTGTTGTATAACCCTCTTTAAGCGGTAGTTTAGATATCAAGTATTCTGACATAGTAGCCTGAATATATCCCCTTTTGGCGGCATAAGTTTTATTCGTAGATGAGTCTTTATATTGAATCAATACGTTGATAGAATCAGTCATAAATTTTACATACTCTCTGTATCCTTCAGAAACAATATTAGTTCTATAGGCAAGTGGCTGTAAAGTTTTTTCATCAAAAAAAGTAGTATCGCTATCCACGTATTTATCCTTCCGATATTGCTGTATGAATGCCCAAGTAGGTTTATTATAAAGCGTTAGTAATTCCAAAGATTTACTAGCAATAAGTGGGTTGCGAACTGTGCCATCTGGCATTTTCCATAACTGAATAAAATGCTCTTTATAAGCTTTTGCAGAAGAAGTTCTAAACCCTTTACCAATTGGTATGGTGTCAGTTTGAGCTTGTAGATGCAAACTCATTATTGATAGAGCGGAAATAATGATTTGTTTCATAGAGATATTATTTTAAAAATTAGTTGCTAAAAGGTAACTTGATCTTATAACGATATCTCGCACCAAATTGCTGCTCTAATTTCAACACCTCTTTTGTTTTCTTACTGATCCAGAATACTTCTTTGTTGTTGGGTTGAGAGTGCTCCAATAGCCAGCAATCTGCCATTTGTCCGTCTAACCCCGCTAATTTAGCACTGCCTGTAACTGTATAAGGCACCCATTTTGGTTCTTGTGATCCCGGATCATAATAGTTGATCATGAAAGTGACATTGTTTTTATAAGGCAAAAGCGGAAATACTTCAAGATCGAGATGCCAATTGAGTGTGTATTGTGGAAGTGCTTTATCAAATGCATTTCTTACCCGCTTATTCAAAAATCCGGTATCTTCTTTTGTGACAATTTTATTATTCATTAAAAGTTCACCCGTTGCAAAGTCTAATTGGAAACTCCCACGTTGTCTCCACCAGGATTGATGAAAAAGAGTCCTGAAATCTTTGGCATCCGAAACTGAACGTGTGGTATGCAGGATACTGTCTTTATCTTCCCAAACCTGTGTTACTTCAATGGCATCTTTTCCATTATGACTGATCTTATTAATGGTTCTCGACCAGATATTGAACATGGTTCTCGGACTATCAGCGCCCATTTTAAAATATACCAGCCAACGGTGCGTGCCTGGAATCAATACCTTGGTATTGACCAACTCAGGAGTAATTCTTATGGTGTCTGTTTTTTGTCCAAAGCTGACGATATTACTCAATAGGACTGTGAGAATGATGACTGCTAATTTTGCCATTGTATTTCTTTTTGTAAAAATCTCGATATCAATTGTAGATATCGAACTTTATTAAACGCATGATGGTTTATTTTTAATGGGCACCGTGAATGCCTATTTATTCTCAATCGTTGAAAGAAAAGACCCAACTATTGAAAGTTTCTTCAAAACATTCTTTTCATAGTAGCTTTATCACATGATCAATAGCATCAAAAAAATGAATCTCCGGCAGATCCAATGTGTCATTTGGATATTGTTATTCTGTGTGAATGTTTTGACCATGCTTCATTATGATACCTTGCCACAAGCATTGAGCTATGCTTTCATCATGATCACTTCGTATATGATGATTGTTTATGGGAATGCATCTTATCTTATTCCTCATTTTTATCAAAAGGGAAAAATCGTTGTATACATTCTTGCATCTTTAGTGCTACTCGTTATTGCAGCCTGGTATAGATCAGGTGCTTCTATGTGGGTGTATAATACATTTTATGCTATCAAACCTGAAAAGCTATCTGTTGCCAATGTTTTGAGTACAACGGCTGCCAGTTTGTTGATCTATTTTACCAGTATCTTATTTTATATCTGTATCCATTATTTCAGATTGCGTGAGCAGCAAGAAGCCATGCAACGCAGACAAGTGGAATCAGAATTAAGCTTGTTGAAATCACAAGTACAGCCACATTTTTTATTCAATACATTGAATAATATTTATTTCTACGCACAGCGTGAGTCTCCGCAAACTGCAGCATTATTAGAGAAGTTGTCATCCATCATGCGCTATTTTGTGGATGAAGCGCCAAAAGATAAAATTGCCTTATTAACAGAAATGCAGTTTATCCAAAATTATATCGATCTGGAAAAAGCTAGAATGCGTTATCCGTTACAAGTAACTATTGAGATGCCCGAACATATGGATACCCTTCAGCTTTCACCTATGCTCATTATTCCTTTGGTGGAAAATGTTTTTAAACATGGAATCGATAAAAGAAGAGAGGATAACTTTATATTCATCCAAATCAGTATCGTTGAGCAGCAGCTACAAGTGACTGTTCGAAATAGATTGGTACAATCGGAGGGTGAGAAGAAAAATGGTACCGGTCTTGCCAATTTGCGGAACCGATTGCAACTATTGTACGGAGAAAAATATAGCTTAGCTACCACTACCACCACGGAATTTTATACCTCAGTTTTAAGTTTGCCTTTATGAGTGCTGCTATTACTTGTTTGATCGTTGAAGATGAGCCACTGGCCATGCAACTCATGGAAGATTATATCCGCAAACTACCCATGCTGCATCTAAAAGGAAAATGTTATGATGCACTTGAAGCCATGGAATGGCTAAAACATCAGAAAGCTGATGTGATCTTTTTAGATATTAATATGCCTGCTTTATCCGGATTAGAAATGGCTGCATTGATACCCAAAGATCAACGTATCATCTTTACGACTGCTTATGCCGAACACGCGCTTGATAGTTTCTCTTTTCATGTGATCGACTATCTCTTAAAACCTGTTTCATTCAAGCGTTTTCTACAAGCCATACAAAAACTGCAATTGCAAATACAGCCTGTTGAACCTATTGAGCTGACTGTGAAAGAGCCCGAATTGTTGTTCATTAAATCAGGAAGAACGGTAATCAATATTCGTTTTACAGATATCCTATATATCGAAGCGCATAAAGAATATTTACAGATTCATACTAAAGAACAAAAGCATTTGGTATACAAGCGGATGAAAGATATGGCAACTTCTTTGCCGGCTTCTTTTATTCGTATCCATAACTCTTATATCATCAACTTACAACATCTTCAAAAAACCAATGTTCAGTCTGTTCAAATCAATGACAAAGAATTACCTGTGAGTTCATCCTATAAAGAAGCATTGCAAACAAAATTGAAGGAGTATCTATTGTAGGTGGGGGGAATGGGTGCTAGGTACTGGGTTTTGATAATAATTGTTTGGTAGCATACTTGTCTGATAATAAATCATCCAGTACCTAGCACCCAGCACCCTTCACCTAAACCCTAACCCCTTTCATCACCTCAATAAACGTTTTCATCTCATCCATCGTTCCAACACTGGCTCTTGCCCATTTACCGTGAACATAATTCGAAGAGCGCAAGAAGATATTTTTCTTCAGCATATCTGCGGCAAAGTCGCCGGAATAATTCGGGATAGGGAAGAAGAGAAAATTGGTGTAGGATTTAATGACATCAATATTCATTTTTTTCAACTCTTGATAAGTATATTCTCTTGCAGCAGCATTTTTTTGTTTACTCAGTTGTTGCCATTCCGGATCTTTTAAACTAGCTAATGCAGCGCTCATAGACAAGGCAGACATCGCAGCTTGGGTTCTATTGAAATAATTATCAGACAAAACTTTGATCAGTGTTGCATGACCAATTACCCAACCAATTCTCAATCCCGCCATAGCATGGATCTTAGAGAAGGTGCCGATGATAAATACTTTAGGATGTTTTTCGATGAGTTGCATCATGGATTCATTATCGGGAGCATCCAGAAAATCAATATAGGCTTCATCAACGCCAACGTAAGCTTTTTTAGAAGCCTCAATACAAAAACTTTTTAAAGAAGCCGGAGAAACAATTGTACTGCTTGGATTGGCTGGGTTACACACATACACAAGTTCTGTTTCATTGTCAACTTCTTTCAACATAGCTGGCAAATCATGTTTTTGATCAGCTGTAAGTGGTACTTCCACAACTTTGTTTCCCAACATTTTTGCTGTAGCAGGCAAAATCCCGAAAGTAGGATTGGCAGTCACCAACTTACCACGGAAATGACGCGGTAATAACCCCAATGCCTCTCCTGAACCTGCGGTCACCAAAATTTGATCGGCATTTACACCATAATAGTTCGCCAACTCTTTTTTGAAGTCTTTCAGGTTGGCGTGATTGTATTGATATCGATGTGCTTCACCCAATGCACTCAGCAAAGCTTCTCTTGCTTTGGGTGAAATACCATATGGATTTTCATTGGAGCTTAGGTTGATCAATCCATCTGCCATACCGTAATTACGTAAAATACCTTCTTCATTTCCCAAACCAAAGGAAGGCAAACGAAGTCCCATACCTAATGCGGCCAGGGAACCAAATTTTAAAAGCTCGCGACGATTAACAGAGGATGACATAAGGATTGATTTACTTTCCGAAAAATTACAACTTTCTGTTGATGAGATAAAATTTCATAAAAAAAGCAGGCGATGATAAGGCCTGCTTTTTTTGATTATCCTTGAAAAGCTTATTGTTTATTGATCCTTGAGAAGATCTTACTTACGATCTTCCATTCACCATTGATCTTCACCATATTCATATAGTCATACATGATCACGGTTTCTGTTTCGATCTTGATCTTGGCATTGGCAGCAGTGCCTTCTATATTCAAAGACAAGATGCTGATACTTCTTTTGGGAGGGGTTGTATTGGCCTTCACACGAGCAATATAATCTGCGATGGGTACATCTTTAAATTCGCCGGTACTAACGTCAGTGTACTTCATGGTAGCACTGGGGTGAAAGGCTTTTTCCACTCGGTCGCCCACACCGCTCATGTAGTTTTCCAAACAAGCTCGGGCAGCAGCCTCTTCATTGGTTTGTGCAAAAACGGTGGTTTGTAAAAGACAGAAAAATAATGCGGTGAAAAGTACGCGGGTAATAGATCGGTTCATGTATATAAATTTTAGAATGCCAATTTAGGTGTGAGTAGGATCTGCATGCTTGTTAAAATGTGATGAGTGGCGAAACAGAAGGTTGTAGGTTAAAATATGGAGATAAGTCAGATTCTGTCCGAGGCGCTAAATTGCACCTGTCAGTTATCAATTCATCATTTGATATTCAGTATTCAATATTCTTATCTTCCCCCTAATTCAATCACCCTGCAATTCTTCATTTCACTCCCATCAATATCTAATCTTACTAATGTTCTCACTTTATGCCAACCTTGTTTTCCTGCAGCACCCGGATTGATGTGTAGACAATTTAATGCATCATCATACATTACTTTCAGAATATGTGAGTGTCCGGAAATAAATAGCTGTGGTCTGTGTTGTTGTATCAGTGGTTTAGATCGACTATTGTATTTGGGTGGGTAGCCACCAATGTGTAACATCATCACTCGAACTTCTTCACAGGTCCATTGTAATAATTCCGGATAGTGGGAGCGGATATCTTGTCCGTCGATATTACCATACACTCCTCTCAACGGTTTAAAAGATCTAAGTTGGTCAGCCAGTAGATCATTCCCAAAATCACCGGCATGCCAGATCTCATCACAATCCTCAAAATGACGAAATACAGCTTCATCTAAAAAACCATGTGTATCAGAGAGAATCCCTATTTTCTTCATAAACTTTACTAATTTCACTCAAGGAATTGCAACCTATGCCATTTAAACGAAATTTCACCTATTGGATCGATAAGCGCAGATGGAAATATTATTTCCTCATGCTTTCTTTGGCATTAGTCGAAAATCAATAAATGATCGGAGACAGTTTCTCCATCTTGTACCTTGTCTCTTCATTCTTTATTCTTAAACGAAGTTTCTATGCCACATTATCATACATTGGGTCGTATCCCACATAAACGTCACACCCAGTTCCGTAAAGAAGATGGTTCTCTTTTTTCGGAACAACTATTTTCAACTGAAGGTTTTAGTAACGATTATTCATTACTCTATCATCATTATCCACCTACACAAATTATTCATACAGATGAGCCTGTGAACGTACAACCGCGTGTTGCCGAAGAAAAAATGCTCAAACATCGCAGCTTTGAAGGTTTTCATATCAAACCTGAAGCAGATTATCTCAAAAGCCGAAAACCGGTATTGGTGAATAATGATTGTCACATTGTACTAGCTGCACCGAAAGAAAGCATGAAAGATTATTTCTACAAAAATGCAGATGCCGATGAAATGATCTTTGTTCACGAAGGCAGTGGAGTACTCATCACGCAATACGGGCAAATCACTTTTGCTTATGGCGATTATCTGGTGATACCACGTGGTACTATTTATCAGATCAAATTTGATACAGCTGATAATCGTTTGTTCATTGTCGAAAGTTTTAGTCCGATCCGTTATCCCAAACGTTATGTCAGCAAATACGGACAACTATTGGAACATGCACCTTTTTGTGAGCGTGATATCAGAACACCACAAAACCTGCTTACATATGATGAAGCCGGTGATTTCCTGATCCAAACAAAGAAAAAAGGGATCATGTACGGACTTCATTATGCACATCATCCGTTTGATGTAGTAGGATGGGATGGGTATTGTTATCCTTTTGCATTCAGTATTCATGATTTTGAACCTATCACAGGTCGTGTGCATCAACCGCCACCGGTACATCAAACTTTTGAGGCGCACAATTTTGTAGTGTGTAGTTTTTGTCCGAGGTTATATGATTATCATCCTGATGCCATACCAGCACCCTACAACCACAGTAATATAGACAGTGATGAAGTATTGTACTATGTAGATGGTGATTTTATGAGTCGTAAAAATGTAACCAGAGGAATGATTACACTTCATCCGGCAGGTATACCACACGGTCCTCACCCAGGTGCTGTAGAAAAGAGTATTGGGAAAAAAGAAACACAAGAATTAGCAGTAATGGTTGATACTTTTCATCCATTGCAACTGACAGTAGAAGCATTAGAGATCGAGAATCCGGGATATACGATGAGTTGGGCGGAATGATTGAATTAATTCAAAAATCAAAAGTCAAAATTCAAAAAGGAGTTCTATGGTAACTTTTGAATTTTGACTTTTTAATTTTTACTTTAAATGATGAAATCCTATCCCGATATTGATACTTATATCAAAGACTTTCCGGCTGATAAACAGCAACTGTTGAAAACCATGCGTGCAACAATTCAAAAGGCTGCACCTAAGGCAGTGGAGAAGATCAGTTATGGCATGCCTTGTTTTTATCAGGATGGGAATCTGGTATATTTCGCCGCAATGAAGAATCATATCGGTTTTTACCCTTCTTCTTCAGGGGTAGCAAATTTTCAGAAAGAATTAAAGCCATATCATACTTCAAAAGGGGCTATTCAATTTCCATTAGATAAACCCTTGCCCTTAAAGCTCATCTCTACGATCGTGAAATTCAGGGTACTTGAAAACGAACAAAAAGCCCTAGCGAAAAAGAAATCCTCTAAACAATAATTCTTCAGTGTATTTCTGTGTATTCAGTGGCAATTATTTTTTGCCACTGAATACACAGAGGCGCACAGAGTCTTTTTTTGAATTCAAAAATTCCTTAACTTATGCTCCTAAAACTAATTGCCATATGATTAAATTCAGCGACATCAAAATCGGCGACTACGTTATGGCGGAGTATGATGGAAAAATGTGGGAAGGAGAAGTAGTTCGCCTGAACGGAGACGAAAAACAGGTTTGTGTTCAAACCGATGTACAGGAATTCTGGTTCAGTCAGGATCAGTTGCATCCCATTCCATTGAATGAAGACGCCTTGATGAAACTCAGTTTTGCAAAGCAACCCAATGATGATGGTTCTGTAAAATATATGAAAGGTTCTTTCCGTATCGTAACACCTAAAGCCGGAGACTTCTCGCAGATGGAAATGTGGTATCGGGAAGACAGAAGACATAATCCCAATGTTCATTTTGTTCACCAGTTACAAAACCAGTATCTGGATATGACCAAAATTCATCTGACAAGTTCTCCCATGTAATATTTTAATCACAGAAGATCGAATGGTCTTCTGTGGTTCTACAACACATCTCGGAACAAATGGATTACGTATCTTGGTAGTAAATCCATTTTCATGCGTTCGCTGGTTGTCCTACTTTTCTTTTTCTCTTTTACTGCTTCATACGCTCAACGTTTTGGAGGAAATCCTTCTTCTCAAAAATGGAAGCAGATCAATACTGATACGGTTCGTGTTGTATTTCCTGCCGGACAAGAAGAACAAGCTAAAACTATTGCGGGAATCATTCATGGTCTACAACAAAGGAATAGTAACAGTTTAGGAAATTCATTGCGTAAAGTGAGTATGGTCTTGCAACACCGCACATTGATTTCCAATGGTTATGTTGGGCTAGCCCCTTACAGGAGTGAGTTGTATACAACCGCACCACAGAATGCATTCAACTTAGGTGCTGCAGATTGGCTTACCAATTTAGCGATCCATGAATTCAGGCATGTACAACAGTATAGCAATTTTAATAAGGGGTTATCAAAGTTAGCCTCCTTGATATTAGGCGAAGAAGGTCAGGCCGTAGCAAACGCAACAAGTATTCCGGACTGGTTTTTTGAAGGAGATGCCGTGTATACAGAAACACAATTCACCAGACAGGGTAGAGGAAGTCTGCCAAAATTTTTCAGTGCATATCAATCCTTGCATTACGCGAATAAGCAATACAGTTATATGAAACTTCGGAATGGATCCTTGCGTGATTTTGTTCCGGATCATTATGACTTGGGTTATTTATTGGTAGCCTACGGCAGAAAAAAATATGGCAATGATCTCTGGCAAAAAGTTACTGATGATGCAGCACGATTTAAGCCGATGATATATCCTTTTCAAGGAGCTGTGAAGAAACATACCGGTATTCCGTTCTCAACCTTTGTTAATGACGCATTGAATTTTTACCGTTCACAATGGACCCTTAGTTCTTCAGCTCAGCCACAATGGATCAGCAAGATTGAAAAGAACAATGTAGTGAATGATCAATTTCCTTATTTAATGGAAGATGGATCGATCATTGCTTTGCATAATAGTTACAATCAAATACCTGTATTCACAAAAGTAAATGCAGAGGGCTCGCGTGAAAAGATTGCCATTCGTGATATTGCCATTGACCCCTATTTTACCTATCGCGATCAACGCATAGTATACACTGCCTATCAGCCGGATGTTCGTTGGGGAAATGTTGAAAATCATTCTCTAAAATTACTTGATTTGGGTACGGGTGAATTGAAAACGCTACAAACCCATACTCGTTTATTTTCTCCGGATCTTTCAAAAGATAAATTACAAGTGTTAGCTGTAGCGATGGATTTGTCGGGTGGTAGTGCAATCATGAAAATGCATTTGGATGATCAAAAGATGGATACAGTGGTTGCAAAAACGGATATCGTTTATTCTTATCCACGATTTTCAAAAAATGATCAGGGATTCTATGTGGTGGAACGAAAGAAAAATGGAGACATGGGCATTGTTTGGAATGATATTGCAGGGAAACAATCTCGTGAAATACTCAAGCCCACGAATCGCATTATAGGATTTTTACAAATACAGGGCGATACTTTATTATTCAGTACGACACACGCAGGGAGAGATGAGATATGGGCAAAGATCGATCGGCCTGATCATCCTTCTCCTTATCGTTTGGCTTCTTATCCAACAGGTCTTTATCAGGGAGTACTCGATCATAAAGGGAAATTGATTGCTTCTGTTTTTACTGTGGATGGATATCGCTTAGCTGCTTTTCAGCCCTTGTGGGAGAAAGTTATATATGAGGATGCATTGAAACCTTTGTATGTAGATGGCTCTATTCAACAAACTATTACAGGTAGTGCATTACAAGTTGAGGGTAAATATCCGGTTACCGATTATAAAAAGTCATTCCGACTCTTAAATATTCATAGCTGGCGCCCTTATTATGATCGACCGGAATATTCTTTCACGTTGTATGGACAAAATGTCTTGAATACTTTTTCTTCCGAGTTGGCATATGTGTACAATGAAAATGAGAAAAGTCATCGCTTGGGTTATGATGGAGCCTATGGAGGTTCTTATTTGCAACCGGTTTTTGGTACCTCACAAACTTGGCAGCGATCCGTTCGATTGAATCGAGATACGTTGTTACAGTGGAATGAATGGCAAGCATATGCAGGTTTGCGATTGCCTTTCAATTTTACAGAAGGAAAGCAATTCAGAAATCTGACTCTTCAGGCAACCTTGAATAGGAATACGGTAAGTTGGACAGGTATCGCTAAGAGTTTATTACGGGATGCGACCTTTAATTACATCGACCTCAGAATGGTGTATGCAGGACAAATACAAAGAGCGGTTCAGCATATTTTTCCAAGATGGGGGCAGGTTTTTCAAACCCGTTATCGCCAAACATTGGGAAATACACGTGCATGGCAAATGTTGGTGAGTGGTACATTGTATGTACCGGGGTTGCATCGCAACCATAATCTAGTGCTTACAGGTGCTATTCAAAACAGGGACACTTTAAACCGATACAATTTTTCAGATAATTTCCCTTTTTCGAGAGGTTATACCGCCATCAATTTACCTCGGATGTACAAATTGGGGGTGAATTATCATTTCCCCATTGCGTACCCTGATTGGGGTTTTGGGCAATTGGTGTATTTCCAGCGATTAAGAATGAATGCTTTTTATGATTTGTCTGTAGGAAAGAGTTTAAGAACCGGACGACAATTCAATTTTGGCACTGTTGGGGGGGAGCTTTTTTTTGATACCCGTTGGTGGAACCAGGAACCTGTAACTTTTGGGGTACGTTACAGTAAACTGCTAAACCAACAGTTGGTAGGGGGTAGCAGGAGTCATTATTGGGAGATTATACTGCCTGTGGCCTTGATCAGATAGCCTATATTAGCCTTCCTAAGGGGTTAAGTGCCACCATTTTAGGCTATTTTCCACAAAAATGGGAATTTTTTCCCCGAAATTTTCATATTTCCATTGCAATCTAATATCTTTGCAGCCCCAAAAATAGTATGTCGAAACAACCGCTGATTAAACAAGATGGAGTTATTCTGGAAGCACTGAGCAATGCTATGTTCCGTGTTAAGTTAGAAAATGGTCATGAAATTCTGGCCACTATCTCCGGAAAAATGAGGATGCATTATATCAGGATTTTACCTGGTGATAAAGTGGGAGTTGAGATGAGTCCATACGATTTGAGTAGGGGAAGGATCATTTTCAGATATAAGTAAATCATTTGCAGAAAGCTGACGGCACTTGCTGAAAGCCGGAAGCAGTAAAGCGATAAATAATAAAGCAATGAAAGTCAGAGCTTCGATCAAAAAGCGTAGTGCAGATTGCAAGATCGTGAAGAGGAAAGGCAAATTGTACGTGATCAACAAGAAAAATCCCCGTTATAAGCAACGTCAGGGATAATTGACATTTGTTGACTGTTCACAGTTGACAAATCAGTAACTAAGTTTAAAATTAAAATCAGAATATGGCTCGTATTGCCGGTATTGACTTACCAAAGAACAAAAGAGGCGAAATTGGTCTGACCTATATATTCGGTATTGGTCGTTCAACCGCTCAGTATATCTTAGCCAAAGCAGGTATTGACTTTGACAAGAAAGTGAATGAATGGAATGATGATGAGCAAACTGCTATCCGTAACATCATTAACAATGAGTTCAAGGTTGAAGGTGCACTGCGTAGTGAAGTATCTATGAACATCAAGCGTTTATTGGATATCGCTTGTTACCGTGGATTACGTCACCGTAAAGGATTACCTGTTCGTGGTCAGCGTACCAAAACAAACAGCCGTACCAGAAAAGGTAAGCGTAAGACAGTTGCCGGTAAGAAGAAGGCGCCTAAGAAATAGTAAATGAGTCTGCCGGATGGATTTCCTTTCGGCAGACTTTATTATAAAAATCCGTTACAGCTTGGATAGTCCTGATATCATCGGGAAAGGAGAGGGTAGCGGTTTCCGCCTCAGGCGGAATTTTCATTAAATAACAATCCCGATAAATCGGGACGATTACCTCAAAAAAAGAACATGGCAAAACCACAAAAAGCGCAGAACAGTGCAAAAGCTGCTGCCAAGAAAAGAGTCGTAAAAGTTGATGCTGCTGGTGAAGTTCGTATCTCAGCTACATTCAACAACATCATTATCAGCTTTACCAACAAAACCGGACAGGTAATTAGTTGGAGCAGTGCTGGTAAAATGGGCTTCAAAGGTTCAAAAAAGAACACTCCATATGCAGCTCAAATGGCTGCTGCTGATGCTGCTAAAGTAGCATTGGAAGCTGGTCTGAAGCGTGTAGACGTATTTGTAAAAGGTCCGGGTGCCGGTCGTGAAGGAGCTATCCGCTCTATTTCTCAGTCTGGTATCGAAGTTGTTTCTATCAAAGACGTAACTCCATTGCCACACAATGGTTGCAGACCTCCTAAGCAGAGAAGAGTTTAATCTTTGAATTTTTGATCTTTGATTTTTTGATTCCAGTCAATCAAAAAATCAAAGATCATCAAATCAAACTTACATAGGGTTCGGTATTGATTTTAGATTTTTAGGATACCGGATCGTCATTAAAAAATCAAAAAAATAAAACAAAATGGCACGTTACACTGGTCCAAAGACCAAAATTTCAAGAATCTTCGGTGAGCCGATCCTCGGTAATGCGAAGTGGTTAGGTAAGAACAGCCACCCTCCGGGTCAACATGGCGCAGCACGTAAGCGTAAAAGCTTAGGTGAATACGCTTTACAGCTGAGAGAAAAACAAAAAGCTAAGTACACTTACGGTGTATTAGAGCGTCAGTTCCGCAAAACTTTTGAAGAAGCATCACGTATAAAAGGTGTTACTGGTGAAAACCTCATCAAACTCCTGGAAGCTCGTCTGGATAATACAGTTTTCCGTCTGGGTTTAACTGCTAGCCGTCCTGAAGCTCGTCAGTTGGTAAACCATAAGCACATCACTGTGAATGGCGAAACAATGAACGTTCCTTCTTATCAGTGTAAGCCGGGCGATATCATTGCTTATAAACCAAAGAGCGCTGATAATTCATCAATCGTTAGCAAAACTCGTGGTAAGAACCCTAAGTTTAGCTGGTTAGACTGGAATGAAGCGGAGAAGAAAGGTACTTTTATTACCTACCCTGAGCGTGAGAATGTTCCAGAGAATATCAAGGAGCAACTGATCGTAGAATTGTATTCTAAATAGTGAGTAGGTAGTAGTGAGCAGTGCGTATTTTTTACTCACTACTCACTATTCACTACTGACTTATCAATATTCGGAAACCAATAATGGGTTCCGCCACCATCAAGTAAAAAATCAAGTTTTAATATGGCCATATTAAGCTTCCAGAAACCAGACAAAATCGTTTTACAAAAAGCAACTGATTTTGAAGGTCAATTTGAATTCCGTCCATTAGAGCCAGGCTACGGTCTGACCATTGGTAATGCACTTCGCCGTGTGTTATTAAGTTCTTTGGAAGGATATGCGATCGTAGGTATCAAGATCGAAGGTGTAGACCACGAATTTGCTACCATGAAAGGCGTAACAGAAGATGTTACCGAAATCATCCTGAATTTGAAGCAGGTACGTTTCAAAAAGCATGTTGAGCATGATGTAGCCAATGAAAAAATCAGCCTCTCTATCAAGAACCGTACAGAATTTACTGCCGGTATGCTGGGTGAGGTTTCTCAACATTTCCAGGTGATGAATCCTGAATTAGTGATTTGCACCATGGATTCTTCTGCTAAAATGGATATCGAACTGACGATCTCTCGTGGTCGTGGTTATATTCCTGCTGAAGAAAACAAAGTAAAAGATGCTCCTTTCGGATACATTGCAATCGACTCTATTCACACACCGATCAAGAACGTTAAATACGGTATTGAGAACTATCGTGTAGAACAGCGTACCGATTATGAAAAACTGATCCTGGAAGTAGCTACCGATGGTACTATTCATCCTGAAGATGCTGTTAAACAGGCTTCAAGAATCCTGATTCAGCACCTGATGATCATTACCGATGAAAACATCACTTTCGATAACAAAGAAGATAAGAAAGAAGATGTGGTAGATGAGCATGTGTTACAACTGCGTAAAGTATTGAAGACGCCGCTTGAAGATCTGGATCTTTCTGTACGTGCTTTCAACTGTTTGAAAGCTGCTAAGATCAACAGCTTGAGTGAACTGGTTCAATATGAGCAAGAAGACCTGATGAAGTTCAGAAACTTCGGTCAGAAATCCCTCTCTGAAATTGAGCAGGTATTAACTGAACGCGGATTGAGCTTCGGTATGGATCTGAATAAATTGGGTTTGGATAACTTAGACAATTAAATAAGCTATGAGCCATGAGCTACGAGCTGCGAGCATTTTGACTCGAAGCTTATAGCTCGAAGCTCACAGCTCTTTCATAACACTCTGCAATTCCTGACACGGTGCAGGGTATAAAAACAACAAGTCATGCGTCACGGAGACAAAATCAACAACCTGGGTCGTAAGAAAGCACACAGGGAAGCATTGCTGGCAAACCTTGCTAGTCAATTGATCACACACAAGCGTATTGTTACTACTTTGGCTAAAGCTAAAGCTTTGAGAACTTACGTTGAGCCGTTGATCACCAAAACAAAAAAATCTGATAACAAAGAAACCATCATGCATCAGCATAGAGTGGTGTTCAGCTATCTGCAAGACAAAAGCGCTGTGAAAGAATTGTTCACAGTAGTAGGTCCTAAAGTAGCTGGTCGTCCGGGTGGTTATACTCGTATTTTGAAGTTGGGGATTCGTCCTGGCGATAACGCTGAGAAAGCGATGATCGAGCTGGTAGACTTCAACGAGATCTATGGCAAGGGTGCTGCTCAGGCTGCTGAACCTGCTAAGAAAACTCGTCGTAGCCGTGCACCTAAGAAAGCTGAAGCTGCTCCTGCTGCAGAAGCTGCGGTTGCTGAAACACCTGCTACTGAAGAATCAACTGAAAAAACAGCCGAGTAATTGGAAAGATGTTTCTCATATCAAAAAGCAAGACCTCACCGTCTTGCTTTTTTTATGTCTGGCCGAATATTTAAGCGATCCGAACTGATGTGAGAAACTTCTTGTACGACTTTTAAGCAACAAACCTTTTTTTTGCATCGTTAAACAGCAAACAACCATGCCCCAAACCAAACAACCCGCAATTTTAGTACTGGCCGATGGCCATGTTTTTTATGGACATGCATTCGGTAAAATCGGTACTGCTACGGGAGAGATCTGTTTTAATACCGGTATGACCGGTTATCAGGAAGTATTCACTGATCCAAGTTATACCAGCCAGATCGTGATCATGAATAGTGTTCATATTGGAAACTATGGTGTGAAGGATTCAGATGTGGAAAGTGATAGCGTGAAGATCCATGGATTGATTTCGCGCAATCTCGAAGAGCAATACAGTCGAATTCAGGCCAATGGTAATCTAAACGATTATCTGAAAGCAAATCAAATAGTTGCAATCGATAATGTAGACACTCGTGCCTTGGTAACTCATATCCGAGCGAAAGGAGCTATGAACTGTATCATTTCTTCAGAGATTCTGGATGTAGAAGCTTTGAAAAAAATGCTGTCTGATGTCCCTGATATGGATGGATTAGAATTAGCCAGTACCGTAAGCACGAAAGAAGAATATGAAATGGGAGATGCAAATTCACCATTGAAAGTAGCGGTATTGGATTTTGGTATCAAACGTCATATCCTTCAATGTTTGGTAGATCGTGGTGCGCATGTTCGTGTACATCCGGCTAAAACACCGGTTAGCAGGTTGAAAGAATTCAATCCCAACGGATATTTCATTTCTAATGGGCCAGGTGACCCTGCTGCTATGGATTATGCAGTAGACACAGTAAAAAGCTTATTACAAGAAGATAAACCGGTATTTGGTATCTGCTTAGGGCATCAGTTATTGGCATTGGCCAATGGTATCCCTACTTTCAAAATGCATCATGGACATCGTGGTTTAAATCATCCGGTGAAGAATATCATTACAGGTCAGTGTGAGATCACAACACAGAACCATGGTTTTGGTGTGGATCCTGAAGCTGTACGAAATCATGCAGAAGTTGAGATCACACATGTCAATCTCAATGACCAATCTATTGAAGGTATCCGACTAAAGAATAAACCTGCATTCAGTGTGCAATATCATCCGGAAAGCACACCGGGACCCCATGATAGTCGTTATCTGTTTGATGATTTTATCTCTATGATCAAAGAAAGAATGAATTAGTACTTAGTATCTTTTTATAAGACAATGGTCACAGTATGTTACATGCATCTGTGACCATTTTTTATTAACTTCGGTACATGAAGATCGCCATCATCAATGGTCCGAATTTAAACCTATTGGGTCAGCGTGAAAGCTCTGTTTACGGTACCCAAAGTTTTGAAGACTTTTTGAAGGAGTTGAAATCCGTCTTCCCACAGGTTGAATTCCATTATGTTCAAACCAATATTGAAGGCGAACTTATTGATGCTATACAGCAATTTGGTTTTAATGCAGATGGTATCGTATTGAACCCCGGAGGCTATACACATACCTCTGTTGCTATTGGTGATGCTATTGCTGCAGTAAAAGCTCCCGTAGTTGAGGTTCATATTAGCAATGTACATGCACGTGAAGAATTCAGGAAATTATCTCATGTTTCAGGCAAAGCCGCAGGAAGTATTATTGGATTGGGTTTGAAAGGTTATGAATTAGCCATTCACTGGCTTTTGAGCAAAGGATCATAATACACTGGTACGGTCTTTGTATTTTCAGCGACATCATGTATCAACAATATAGCAGAAAAGTTTTTTGGCTGATCATTATCAGTTCCATCATCAAACTGTTGGCAGCTGCTTTTTTAGAGCTGGGTAATGATGAAGTGTATTATTGGACTTATGCAATACAGTCTGACTGGAATCATTTTGATCATCCTCCAATGGTAGGTTGGCTGATCCGATTAACAACTTTCAATCTTCTTTGGGTCAATGAAGTGACCATGCGTTTAGGTGCTATCATTTGTTCCGGTTTTGCAACCTGGATCATTTTCAAATTGGGAAAATTACTGGATAGTGAGCGAGTAGGATGGTTAGCAGCTTGGATATATACCTTGTCTATTTATACAGGATTCATCGCCGGACTTTTTATTCTTCCTGATTCTCCACAAATGCTTTTCTGGACAGCGTCTTTATATATCATGGCTCATTTACTTTTGAAGCGTGAAGAGGAGAACTTAAGTATCTGGTTATTGCTTGGTTTAATGATCGGATTAGCTGCATTGAGTAAAGTACATGGTTTATATCTATGGGCCGGCTTTGGCGCATTTCTATTATTCAGCAGGATACAATGGCTTACCAATTGGAGATTGTACATGGGTGTTCTTGTTACACTCATTTGTATTTTTCCGATCTTTTATTGGAATTATCAAAATGATTTCATCACTTATCGTTTTCATTCAGAAAGAGTAAGTAGCACCTCACTTCGTTGGGATATGTTGGGACAGGAAATTGCTGGAGAAGCATTGTACCAACATCCTTTTTTATTTGTTATGATACTGATTGGATTATTTGCTGCTATTACCAATCGAATCCGCTTTGCAAGAAAGAGAATTAGACTTTGGTTGGGATGGATGAGTATTCCTATGATACTCCTTTTTTGGACCGTAGCTTTATTCAATCCAACTTTACCGCATTGGGCAGGACCGGCTTACATCCCTTTGTATTTTGTAGCAGCCATGTACCTGCAAAAACGAACGAACAGGAATATTCCCATCATACTACAAGCCTCATTGGTTTTGGTCTTGGTTGTACTGATTACAGGAACTGTTCTGATTCGATATTCACCTATCAACTTTGGTAGTCAACAAAAGGAAAATTATGGAGAGTATTGTCCAACATTAGATATGTCTGGTTGGAAAGACTTTAGTGATGCTTTTGATACTTTGCGTAAAGCAGATATTGCAGCAGGAATCATGAAAGAAACGGATCCATTGGTAGTGCATAAATGGTTTCCGGGCGGACATCTTGAATTTTACACAGCCCGCACCACAGGAATTACTTTGTTAGGTGTTGGTGCATTACAAGATCTTCACAAATTTGTTTGGTTAAACCAGGAACGCGAGGTATTACAGGAAGGAAGGGATGCATATTATATATTGCCTTCTAACTTACCTGCGGATGCAAAGAAAATTATGGAGCCTTATTTTAATAGTATGGAAGCACCCGTTGTGATAGATCAAAAAAGAGGAGGGAAGACGGTTAGATATTTCTATATCTATCGTTTGAGAAATGCTAAACCGAATGCTACTGCAGTGATTCCGACTGTATCTCGTCACTGACTTCCTGCAGGGTTATTTTGCGTACTGTCTTTTGCAGATTTGAAAACAATATCATCTGGCTTAGTGGCAAATAGTTTATCGAAATCTTTTCTATAAGAAATACTTGCACCAAAACGATTTCTTCTGCCGATACCTCCTGCACCGGTATTGGAAATATCCAGACTATTCTTATTGAACAAAATCGCTCTGAGTTTTCTGTCCTTAGATAGGATGAATTCAATATTTAAATCGGGAAGCCATTGGAAGTTTCCATTTTTTACAGCAGCAGAATTGCTCACATTAAAATCAAGATCGCCTCCAAACGTAACGATCATTTTATCTTGAAAGAAGCTTTTTCCTAGTTTGAAATTAACACGAGATCGATCGATTGTGTTATTGTTAAGTGTACCGCCAGCTACGCTGCTGGTAATTTCATTGTTACTATACCATGAGGTGCCTAAATCAAATCGTAAACTTTTATCACCGGTTAGTTTATATAAAAAGTTAGAGAACATTTTATTGATCTCTTTGGTCAATATTTGAGATAAGGTATTGGCTCCAATAGTAGTCAATGAATTATTGGCCGCATTACCGCCACCATTACCAACACTGGGTGGCGCAAACGTATTGAATACAATCAGAAATGATACCTGCTTCAATATTTCGTTTTCATCATTTTGAAGACGATTCAGGTATTGTGAAAGCTCATTATCGCTTTTAATCGGGCTACCTTGAGGGAAGTCAAGTCTGAAACGTATTTTAGGAGCGGTAAGTTTATCTCTCAATTCTGCTATAACATATACTTCACCGCGATACCCTTGCACAGCACCGCTTAAATTGAGGTTGGAGACTAAGTCATACAAAGCGATTCTTTCTGCAGTATATTGAGCGTCAATACGAATATCTGCTTTAAAAGGATCTCCGGTCCATTCAATATAATTTCCTGCATCAGGCATTAATTCAAATGGCTTCCTGATAAAGGATTGAAAATTGAAATCATAATTTCCTTTTTCAATATTATATCTACCTCTAATGCTCAAAGGCTCTGTAGTACCAGCACGTATTTTCAATCGTCCATTGCCGGTAGCTTTGATTACGTCACCAGTTAGATCATCCAGAATCACATCAATCTCTGTTTTATTTGTTGCGGTAAGGTCAAGATCAACAGTGAGATTAAATCCCGATTTATTTTTAGTATTGACCATTTCAGTTCCATACTCTTTAAATACAATAAAATCAGCACTTCCACTTTCTCTCGTCACGGAGTTCGGAATATAAATATGAGAGCTGTCGGTTGATTCTGCTACTAATGTCATTCGAGCATTTGATTCCGGACCTTTTAAACTGAATGTACTAACCCTGCCAATGGCTTTACCATAAAACTGTTGGTTATCTTCTAACTTAGTATCAATGAGTAACAGTTTGTTTGTTGAAAGATCAAAGTCAAACGCCATATCCTTGAAACCTCTTTCGTACAATTTACCCTTTACAGTACCGATATTTTTGTATTGATCTTTAATGATGAATTGTCCGAAATCAATTCCATCTTCTTCAAAACTGATGTTAGCTGAATCAATAGTATAGTAAACTTGTGTATAATCAACCTTCAATCCGGCATTTAGTAATTTTACTTTTCCCAATAAAGTAGGACTCTGGGGGTCACCACTGATAGACAATTTTCCTTTTGCTTGTCCTTTTAGATCAGAGAAAAGTCCGGTAAGAAACTGATTCAATAAATGAATTCGCGTATCTCTAAGATCAATATCAGTATACAATGGTTGTTGAATGGAGTCTTTTAAGTTATAAGACCCCTTAGCACTGAAATCAAAACCTTTATTCGCAGATTGTATATCAAAAGGAATCAGACCTGTCTTACTATTATAACCGGATTTAATATTGACCAATCCGATAGAGTCATCATTGAAACGGAACTGTTCTGCTTTTAATATTGCTTCTGCATTGAATTGTCCAAAAAAGTCTCGCATGGTGATCTCTCCACTAGTAATCCCTTCTAGTCTTGGATCTTTCATGAATGGAGTTGTCAAATCACCTAAAACAACATTTTTTAATTTTACGACAAGGTTATTGGTATTACCACCATCTTCTTCTTCCGTTTCTACTTGAATTTCTTGAAAACCTTGTGTGAATTTTACATCTGTTGCTTTGATAAAGTTTTTTCGGAGTATTAATTCACCTTCTTTTTCAAGGTTCCATTTTTTTGTATTCAGGACGAATGAAGAGGGGAGGAACTGAATTCTGGCTCCATCCTCTAATGTAACTACATCTGCATTTAAACTGGCTTCATTTAATGTGTTATCAGCACTAGTCTTAATAGATATAAGCGAATGGTCATTTTTAGCAACTACTGAAATATTCGTATTGGGGAAATTGAGGCTATCATTAATTGTGATTGTGGTAATATTCCCATTCAGAGAGATGGTGTCAAGATTTCCTCGGCCTTCCAGTTGAATTCCATTGAAGCCATATTTGTCAAAGCGTCCATACGGAACATTGGCTGATATCTTCAAGTCGCTATTCCTGGTATCAATACTTCCGGTTAGAGAAGCATCATTGAACCCACTGATACCTTTTGTAAAGATTTGTAAGTAAGGCTCTATATAATAGGTATTGATCTTAACATCAAACCGTTGATTCTGTGGGATAATCTTAGGTTCAGCTATATAAACCGGGTAATAGTGATGCAAAAATGATTGGATGCTGGCCGGTAACTCAAGAATGCTGAATTGCCCACTGATGGTAGCTTTCAATTCGTTACTTCCAACATTGAGTATTTTAATACTGTCATTTTGAATGGAACTTATATTCAATGAGTCAAAACTGATCTTATTGGTTTCATCTTTGATTGATGCATTCAGAAATTTCGCAGTGCCTTTAAAATTATCAATATTCGTACCGGTAAAATTAGCATCGAGTAAACCAGTGATCTCAATATTGTCTTTGACAAAATTCAGAGCTTTTAAATTTGACTGCACAAGGTCTCCCACAATATTAAAACTTGGTACTTCTTTAGAAAGATCTATGATAACCGAATTGGTAAAGTTTAAATTAGGATCATCTATCTCAAGTTCTCCTGCAAATGATTTTTTCTGAAAAGTTCCATTGGTGATAATATTGGAATAGGTGTAACCATTAAACTGTAAAGAGTCAATAGTTCCGTTGAGTGTTGTCTTCAGGAGATCGATGTTAAAACTGCTTCCTTCAATGCCGCCTTTGAAGTTTACCAGTCCTAGTGTACTGGTATTTAAAAATTTGCCAATATTGAATCTAGTGGTTTCAATATTTCCTTTGTAACTAGGTTCACTTTTAGAAGGTAATTTCAAACTGATATCAGTAGTGAGCCCGCCTAAAGCAGTACTAAATACCCCCGATGTAACAAAGTTTTGAATCGTTCCATTGAAGTTGCCTCTGTAAATGATATTGCCCAATTCAGCAAGATTGGGTTCTTTGATATCCTTCAATGCAGGAATAAAACTTAGTAAGTCATTATAATTTGTAGAAACAACGCTTTTGGTCAAAGAGATCTGAGTTGTATTGATATCCGGTAAGCCTTTCATACTCAGTGTTCCGGATAGGTTTGTATTGTTGCCGATTCTGCAATATAAATTTGTAGTAGTGAAATCAGCAACAGTACCCAAATAGTTGCCACTGAGTTCAATATTTCTTTTCAGACTTTTTAACTCGGGTGCAAAGTAGGCAATATCATCACTGCTGATTTTAGCGTCTTTGAATCTGGCTTCCATCACTACCTTATCAATGTATTCACCGAAATCTTTATTAAAGTCGGTATATTTCATTGCATAATAATTGCCGATTCGACTTTTACCTGTACGCAGATCTAAAGAATCTAGTTCCATGATCTGTGGCGTAAAGCGAAATTTGGATTTTAGCTTTTGCAACTCAAAACCACTTCTGTCTTTTACAGAAAGATCAATATTAGCTTGAATGGTATCTTTTATGAAAGAGAGATTTTTGAATGTTCCATTTAGCTTACTTAACTGTATATGTGAACCATCAAAATTGTTGGATGGGTTATTGGGATTACCATCAATGAATAACCTGCCATCGGTAATCTTCAATTGTTTTGTTTGAACAAGGATATTTCCGGCATTAAAATACATCCCAGTATCAACGAATGCTTTTGTCCTTTTTCTCAAGGAGTCTGGGCGTAATGCTGGCAATGACTGGATAGCGAATAAAGGTTTATGTAGTTTAATATCATCTATGATGAAGATGCTTTTATTCAGATCTACACGATTGGCATCTATGATCAGGCTGGCTAGTTGAATAGTCATTTTTTCACCAATCCACTGATCATTCTTGACAACACGTAGATTGCGTACATCCACTTTTTTCAAATCAAGTTCCAATCCACCTTTCTTTTTTGTAGACGCAGAAGGGGAGGTAAAATGATCGATTATGTACTGATAATTCCAAACGCTATCTTTTCTGTTAATCTTTATGATAGCATCTTCTAAACCTACATATCTCAGTACTGCTTTGTCTTTAAGAATAAACCAATCTGTGATTCTAACTTTTACTGCACCGGCATAGATGACGGTATCTTTTGATCGGTCTCTAACCATCAAACCTTCCAGATTCAATCGATTCAAGATTCCAATACTAATGTGTTTAATGCTTACTTCTGTACCCAATGATTTTGAAATACGACTGGTAGCTATATTGACCAGTTTATTCTGCACGTACTCTGTTTGGATAGCTATAAAGATGACCAGGATAAGCGCAATAATGACTAGTAGGGTGTATCTTAATATTTTCAGGAATCGCTTCAGAAACGGATCAGTTTAATACAAATTTAGGTAATAGCTTTCTCAGTGCAAATTCAATACCAAAAGGCGTTCCGGTCATCTAAATTAAAGAGAAAACCTGTTACAACAACCCGTGTATCTGAGCATATTGCAATAACATGATCGTTTTGCCGTCTTTTATCTCTCCGGAGTCAATCATTTTAAGTGCTTTTGTAAAGGGAAGTTCCAATACTTCAATGTTTTCCTGTTCCTCCTCAATGCCTCCGCCTTCTGTTATCTTCATGTCTTTGGTGTAAGCAGCTACAAAAAAATATAGGATTTCTGTAACAGACCCCGGAGACATATACGCTTCAAACACCTTTTTAACATCTTTGATATGGTAACCTGTTTCTTCCTCTGTTTCTCTCCTGATGCAATTTTCGGGATCATCCTTGTCTAATAGACCTGCACAGGTTTCAATCAACATGCCATCAGGGTTGCCATTGATAAAGGTTGGTAAACGAAACTGTCGTGTTAATATGACCGTTCCTTGATCTTTATTGTACAACAAAATAGTAGCGCCGTTGCCACGGTCATAAGCTTCTCGTAATTGACGTTTTTTGTTGCCTTTATTATCTGTTATTTCATATTCTATCCGTTTTAGGATATACCAGTTATCAGATAAAATATCGGTACGGATGATCTCAATGTCTGAATGCATGGGTTTTGTTAAGGTTTTTGCTGTTGATCTTGTTTTACCGAATCCAGATAGGATTGACTTTCTCCTTTTGGGATACTCAGAGAGTGCCATTCTTTTTCAAGGATCATTCTACCGATGTAAACAATTTGCCCAACGTGATAAGGATAATGTGCAAGTTGTCTTAAAATGGCATCATACACAAGAAGAGGCTCTGTTCTGATCGTAACTGTTTTCATCAGATCATCTGGTTGTAAACTTTCCAGTGTATTCAACAGGCAATTCCAACCTTCGTTCCAAAAAGACAATAGATCTTCACGGGTCATGTGTGTTGCTTCAAATTCAGCATCCCTTTTTCTCCAATCCTTCTCACCATCTTCAGTCAGGAAGTTGGTCCATCTGCTCAACATATTACCGTACATGTGTTGAATGATGATGGCAATGCTATTGCTTTCAGCATTGGGCTGATATAAAAAATCTTCGTCTTTTAGTTGTGCAAAAGTTTTATCTCCCAGCTCTTTGTAATATTTGAATCTTTTGATGCTGTCTTTCAAAAATCCATCTTCTAATGTTTGCATATATTTTTTTTAAAATCCTGCTACGGAATCATCACCTCTTTTATCAGCAACAGCTTCTCTGATACCATTTTGTACAATTCTGATACCTTCTGTACGTCCAATGGGACTTCTCTCTCTGATTTTGTATCCCATGGCCTCCAGTTTCTTTTTGGTGTCGGTAAGAAAGTCCCTTTCAATCATGACCTCATCCGGAAACCATTGGTGATGGAATTTTGGTTTATTGATCGCATCTACAAGATCCATTTTAAAATCTATGAGGTTTACCAACGCCTGAAAAACTGATGTAGGTATCGTAGTACCTCCGGGCGTACCAATGGTGAGATAAGGTTTATTATTTTTTAACATGAGTGTAGGAGTCATTGAACTTAACATTCTTTTGCCTGGAACGATAGCATTGGCTTCACCACCCAATGCGCCATACATATTGGGAACACCGGGTTTCACACTGAAATCATCCATTTCATTGTTCAATAAAAAGCCGGCACCTCCAACTACAGTTTTACATCCATAACCATCATTCAATGTTGTGGTGACAGCTACAAGATTTCCTGCTGCATCTATGACACTGAGATGTGTAGTTTCTTCACTTACTGTGATATTACCGGCTTTGATTTGAGTACTGATACTTGCTTTACTTGGATCATAATCTTTCATTCTTTCTGTGAGATACGCTTCACTGATCAAAGTATCAACAGGCACTTTCCAGAAATCAGGATCACCCATATGTTCTGCTCTATCTGCATAAGCCCTTCTTTCCGCCTCAATCATTAACTGAACACTGGCAGGCGTTTGAAATCCATAACTGCCTACCGGAAATTTTTCGATCATCTTCATCATTTGTGCGATCAAAATACCACCACTACTGGGAGGAGCAAAACTGATGATCTGATGATCGCGATAATTGAATCGGAGAGGCTCTCTGAGTTTAGCAGTATAATTTTTGAGATCCTCTAATGTAATGATGCCTTTTCCACGTTGCATTTCCTCCACGATCAATTTTGCTGTTTCACCTTCATAAAATCCTGCTGCCCCATTTTTCTGCATACGTTTAAGTGTAGCTGCCAATTCTTTTTGAACGAGTGTGTCACCTGCTTTCCATTTTGCTTCTTTAGTCAATGCGGTGGGACGGGTGCTCTGCTTTAAGAACGATTCACGGTTATTATTTAATGAAGCTGCTTCTCTTTCAGTAATTACAAATCCAAACTCTGCCAGATCAATCGCAGGTTGTACCAGTTTTGCAAATGGTAGTTTCGCATAAGGCATGGTGGCAAATAAACCGGCTACTGTTCCGGGAATACCGGAAGCCAGATGTCCGTTTTGTGATAATGAAATATTGGCATTGCCCTGCGCATCCAGGTACATATCTCTGGAAGCAGCAGCAGGAGCAGCTTCGCGATAATCCAAACCTAGTAGTTCACCGTTACTTCTTCGGGCAAGTAAAAATCCGCCACCACCTAAATTGCCTGCACCTGGATATACCACTGCTAACGCCAACTGAGTAGCGATCGCCGCATCAAAGGCATTGCCTCCTTGTTTCATAATCATAGTACCTACCTGACTCGCCAACGGATGTGCACTTGATACGGCAGCACGGGAATAGTTGGCTTTTTTGGTGATGGTATATTTGTAAGGATTGATGACCTTACCGGGTCCAACTACAGACACGATCTTTTGTGCTTGTGAACCGACTGCTGATAAAAGAAATACTAAGGATACAACGCTTGTTTTCATAAGTGAAAATTAGGCGTTTTTGAACAAAACAGACCTTCATAAAATACCATCTGTATAAAAAAGTGAACCAATCATTTCCAAGACCTCTATTTCTTCGCTACATTCACAACTCATTTATTTGAATATGAAATCATTATTGTCAATTTTAGCACTACTGGTACTGTCTGTATCAGTCACCGCACAGAATGTTCCTAGCCCGGAATCTTACTTGGGATACAAAGTGGGCACTCGTTATACGAGGCACCATAAGATCGTAGATTATTTTAATACAGTGGCGAAAGCCAGACCCGATATGGTGAAGATCGAGTCTTATGGTCAGACCAATGAGGGTAGAGAACTCATGTTGGCTTTCGTAAGTTCTCCGGAAAATATACAGCGACTAGAAGCCATTCGTTTGAATAATCTTCGATTAGCAGGTACAACAAAAGACAGAGCTGCTCCAATAGTAGAAAATGCACCTGCGATTGTTTGGTTGAGTTACAATGTGCATGGTAATGAACCATCTTCATCTGAAGCTGCGTTATTAATGATTCATGCGTTGGTTGATCCTTCAAATAGCACAACCAAAGAATGGTTAAAAAATACAGTTGTCGTAATTGATCCATGTATCAATCCGGATGGAAGAGATCGTTATGTGAATTGGTTTAATTCCGTAGTAGGAAAGGAGATGAATGCAGAGCCTTCTTCACGCGAGCATTCAGAGCCATGGCCCGGAGGAAGAAGCAATCATTACAACTTTGATCTGAACCGCGATTGGGCTTGGCAAACACAAGTTGAGACCCAGCAGCGTTTGAAAAAATACAATGCTTGGTTACCACAAGTGCATGTTGATTTTCATGAGCAAGGTTATAATGAGCCTTATTATTTCGCTCCTGCAGCTGAACCTTTTCATGAAGTGATCACCCCTTGGCAGAGAGATTTTCAAGTACTGATCGGAAGAAATAATGCTTCTTATTTTGATAAAAATGGATGGTTGTTCTTTACCAAAGAAAGATTCGATCTGTTATATCCTTCATATGGTGATACCTATCCTGTTTACAATGGTGCCATTGGTATGACATATGAGCAGGGTGGACATAGCCGAGGAGGATTGGCAGTTGTCAATGAAGATGGTGATACATTGACACTCGTAGATCGTGCAACGCATCATTTTACTACAGGATTATCAACCGTAGAAACAGCGAGTAAGCATCAGCAAAAACTGATGAATGAGTTCAAAAAATATTTTGATGATAGTAGAAGCGGTAAGATCGGTGAGTATAAAACCTATGTGTTGACTTCAAAAGGCTCCAATAAGTTAAATGCTGTGATTAAATTATTGGAGCAGAATGGTATTGAGTGGGGAACGGTTAGTAACAAAAATTTCAGTGGATTTAATTATTTCACTGGAAAACAAGAAGCATTCGCTGATGAAGGATTACATATTGCAGTAAGTGCTGCACAGCCAAAGGCTGTATTGGCTAAAGTATTATTAGAACCAAGAACTGTTGTAACAGACTCCAATACTTATGATATTACAACATGGTCTGTGCCTTATGCTTATGGTGTGAAAGGATATGCTGTAAAAGAAAAACTGGATCTGTCCAATGACTGGAAGTCAACATCTGTTACACCTGTGAATGCATCTTACGGCTTATTGATTCCTTATACTTCTTTCAATAGTGCGAAAGTATTGGCAGAATTATTGAAGCAAAATGTAAAAGTTCGTTTTGCCGAAAAACCTTTCAAATATGGTGCTAAGAATTATGAGAGAGGAACATTGATCGTACTAAGAACTAGTAACACATCAGTGAATTGGGCAGCTATTGCTAATGCAGCTTGTATCAAAAACAATGTGCAAGCAGATATAGTAGAAACAGGATTTATGGATCAAGGCTCTGATATGGGTTCTCCTGATGTTAAGATCATTAGTAGTGCACCAAAAGTAGCGTTGCTGACAGGTGAAGGAACTTCATCATTGGGAGCCGGGGAAGTGTGGCACTTTTTTGATAAGCAACTCGATTATCCATTGACACTGATCAATGCCAATGATCTTGGAAGAGCTAATCTTAAAAACTTTACTGTACTTATTGTACCGGATGGTTATATCCGTGCATTATCTGAGAAAGCAACAGCTGATCGTTTGAAAGAGTTTGTTCGCTCAGGCGGAAAGATCATTGCTTTGGAAAATGCTGTAGGTCAAATGGCAGCAGAATGGGGATTGAAACAAAAGACAGATAAAGATGATGAAAAAGGGGAGTATCTGGATGTGAAGAAATATGGTGATCGTGAAAGAAGTTATCTTCCAAATTCAATTCCAGGAGCTATTTATAAAATGGATCTGGATAATACACATCCATTAGGATTTGGATACCCTGATTTCTACTACACTTTGAAACAAGATGGTGTTCTATATGAATTTATGAAAGGAGGCTGGAATGTAGGTGTATTAAAGAAAGACGCCTATGTAACAGGTTTTGCAGGATATAAAGTAAAAAATAAATTGAAAGACGGTATGCTCTACGGTGTACAAGATATGGGTGGTGGATCTGTTGTGTATCTGTCAGATAATCCTTTATTCAGGAATTTCTGGGAGAATGGTAAACTTTTATTCTCCAACGCTGTTTTCTTAGCAGGACAATAACATTCAAAAGGCCGGATTTGATCCGGCCTTTTTTATATTTATCACTGATGTCACAAAAGAAATTCAAACGAAGAATACAACGAACCGGCATGATCATGTTGGTTCTTCTTTGTTTGTGGACGGTCATGGCTCAAAGCTGTATGAAATTCAGGATCAGTGATGAACAAGCCATTGAAAAATTCAAAAAAGCAGGAGTGGCATTGAAAATTGAAAGATTAAAAGTCAATAGCAGAACCCTGCATTATGCCAAAACAGGTAATGATACATTGCCTACGATTGTTTTTATACATGGTTCCCCCGGCGCATGGGATGCTTTTGAATCTTTTATGCGTGATCCGGTATTGCTGGGCAAATACCGAATGATCTCTGTTGATCGTCCGGGTTTTGGTTACAGTGATTTTGGAGATGCGCTGAATTTACCGGATCAATCCATGATCATTCAACCTCTTTTTGAAAAAGAAAAAAACGGTAAGCCGGTGTATTTGGTTGGACATTCATTGGGCGGTCCATTGATCATACAACTAGCGGTTGACAGACCCGATTATTTTGATGCACTAGTTATTTTAGCAGGTTCTATTGATCCCAAACAAGAAAACCCCGAAAGGTGGCGCCCTATATTCATGAATAACCCACTAAAATTTCTGGTGCCCGGTGCTATGCGTCCATCAAATGATGAGTTATGGTATTTGAAGGAGGATCTGAAAAGATTAGCACCTCAAATGGATCAGGTAAAAGCGAGGGTTTTTATCGTTCATGGTAATAAAGACATATTGGTTCCCTATGCTAATCTTGATTTTGGTGTCAAAGCCTTAAAGAATGCCTCTGTGATGGATACATTGACCCTTCCCGGGGCCAATCATTTTATACCATGGAGTCATTACTCAACAGTTAGAACTGTTTTGTTAAAGCTATAGTCATTCACCGATTTTTGTTTAAACGGTGAGCCTTATCTTGTACCAGCCATTATCTTCGCTTGCACCATTATTGTCATATGAAAAGAACAACTACTTCCTTTCTTTTATTCTTTACTGTATTGACCCTTTTCTCAAAAGCACAGATCGTGCCTTCAACAGCCAGTTCTGCCGATATTTATCAGCAATTGAAGAAGCTGAATGTACTGGGCAGTGTGCTGTACATTGCTGCACACCCTGATGATGAGAACAATGGACTACTGCCGTATCTGGCGAAAGAAAAATTATATCGAACTGCGTATTTGAGTCTGACCAGGGGTGATGGTGGTCAAAATTTAATTGGTCCGGAGCAAGGTGTTGAACTAGGAATGATACGCACACATGAGTTGATGGCAGCACGTGCTATTGATGGATCTGAACAATATTTTTCGACAGCCTATGAATTTGGTTTTAGTAAGAGCGCTGAAGAAGCGTTACGCATCTGGGATCGTGAACGTGTGTTACAGGATGTTGTTTGGATGATCCGAAAATTTCAACCTGATATCATTGTGGCTCGTTTCCCGGGAGATGAGAGAGCCGGGCATGGACATCATGCTGCATCAGCCATCATCGCTAATGAAGCTTTTGAAGCAGCCGCAGATCCCAAAAAATTTCCCGAACAATTCAAATATGGATTGAAGCCATGGAAAGCCAAACGGATTTTATGGAACACATTCAACTTTGGCAGAACCAATACAACAAGTGATAATCAACTGAAAGTGGAGGTAGGGGCGTTTAATCCTTTGCTTGGCAAAAGTTATGGTGAATTGGGTGGCGAGGCTAGAAGTATGCATAAAAGTCAGGCAGAAGGCAGACCCAGAAGAAGAGGGGAAGTATTTGAATATTTTGTTACAACAGGAGGAGATTCTGCCAAGACAGATATTATGGAGGGGATCAACACTGATTGGTCCAGATTGAAAGTCGATACATTGATACAAACTACAAATGCTCAGGGCAAGCGAATGTCCATACCCATCAATAATAAAGCTGAAGTAGACAGTATTCAATTTTTATTACAGCAATTGTTGCAACAATATGATTTCCGTAGTCCGGATAAATCAGTACCCGCACTTGTGAAGTTGTATCGTAAAATAGATAAACTGACAACCAATGATCAGGTATGGAAGATGCAAAAACTAAAGGAGCTGAAAGAAATCATAGAGTTTGCATCAGCTTTGTTCGTGGAAGCGTATACGCAACAGGAAACGGCTTTGAAAGGAGATAGTGTACGTGTTAATTATTTTATCAATAAGCGATCTGATGTACCTATTAGGATCACATCTGTGAAGCTAGCAGATGATAAAGACACGACAATAATGCTTAACCCGGAAAAAAACAAAAACTATTTATTTTCAAAAGTATTAGTGCCAAACGTAGGTTCAGAAACGTCACAACCATATTGGCTTCGTCGACCCAAAGAAAACGATGGTATGTTTGTAGTAGCAGATCCACTTGATGTTGGTAAAGCTTGGAATGAACCTTTATATCATGCAGTATTCACTATAGAAATAGATGGAGATGGATATTCTTTTCAATTGAAAAAGCCTTTGATGTATAAGTATGTGGATGCGGAGCGAGGAGAATTGTATCAGCCTTTCATCATCGTTCCACATGTGGAATTGTATATGAATCCATCTGTGGTATTATTAAATGTGAAGGATGAGAAAGGAAAAAATCGTTCAGACTCCCTGTTGCATGTGGTATATAAATCCAACTTTACCCATCCGGGTTTGGTGACTGATTTGAATATTCGACAGGAAGCAGTGAAGTCGGTAATAGCCGGAGAGAAAAGAAGTTTCACAAAAGGTCAAAGACAGATTATAGATGTCCCCATATCTAAAGTATATAATGCAAAAGCTCCTGTAAAGTATTTGGAAGCAACCATGCGTATTCTGATGCCTGAGGGAAAAGCGTTGAATTTTTCCGACTATTTCAAATCCATTCGTTACGATCATATCCCCAACATACATTATGCTTTTAGAGATTATGTAAAAGTGATTGATGCTGAAATCAAAGTAAGGGGTAAGAAAATAGGTTTTATTCCGGGCTCGGGAGATGTGATGCCGGAAGCCCTGAAACAAATGGGCTATGAAGTGAAGATTTTAGATGATGCATCTGTAACAGATGAAGGTTTGAAAGAGCTTGATGCCATTGTAACAGGTGTGAGGGCTTACAATATTCATGAGTGGCTTACAGGCAAGTATGATGTGATGATGCGTTATGTGCAAAATGGTGGTAATCTGATTGTACAATACAACAGAAATCAAGGTGGCGTATCAAATCCCAAGATTGGTCCATATCCTTTTCAGATCAGCAGTACACGTGTAACAGAGGAAGATGCTGTTGTCAAATTTGTACAGCCACAACATTCGGTGCTCAATTATCCTAATATAATTACGCAAGCAGATTTTAATGATTGGGTACAGGAAAGAAGTACGTATCAAGCCGATCAGTTTATTGGAAAATATGAAGCACCTTTAGGAATGAATGATAAGGGAGAAAAAGAAAGTACAGGTAGTCTCATCACAACCAAATATGGCAAAGGGAATTTCGTCTATGTAAGTTTAGTGATGTTCAGACAACTACCGGCAGGGAACCCGGGTGCTTTCAAAATATTGGCAAACCTCATTGCAATGCCTAAGCAACCATAACCATGAAGCAGAGAAGAAAGATCGGTATATTGACATTGGTTTTAATCGGTATTGCTATTGGTTTTGTGATCAAAAATGTTCGTGTAGGTTTATTGATCGGATTAGCATTAGGATTATTAAGTGGAAGTCTCATTCATAATAGAAACAAGTAAAGGATATGAGTACCAAAGAAAAAATACCCTTTTTCAAATCTTGGCGAAGCTGGTATTGGTTTGTATTACTGGTATTATTGGGATTGATTCTTTTTTTTCAATGGCTCACTAAAACATATGCATGAGTAAGGCAGATTGGATCGTATTGGTGATCACACTTGTCGGGATCATTACTTATGGACTGTATAAAAGCAGAACCAGTAAAGATCTGGAAGGATATTTTCTGAGTAACAGAAGTATGCCATGGTATCTTGTATTATTGAGTATTATGGGTACGCAGGCGAGTGCAATTACATTTCTATCAGCACCCGGACAAGCATTTACGGATGGAATGCGCTTCGTGCAATATTATTTTGGTCTCCCCATTGCTATGGTGATCTTATGTGTGACGTTTGTGCCTTTATTCAATAAACTCAAGCTCTTTACTGCTTACGAGTTTTTGGAAAAAAGATTTGATCTAAAGACAAGAACATTTACGTCTTTTTTATTCTTACTCTCAAGAGGCCTGTCAACAGGTATTAGTATTTATGCCCCTTCCATTATTTTATCTTCTTTAATGGGATGGGATATCTTCTGGACCAATATTGTCATGGGTGGTATGCTGATCATTTATACGGTGAGTGGAGGGGCCAAAGCGGTAGCCTATACACAGCAGTTACAACTGATCATCATATTTGCCGGAATGTTTGTTGCAGGTTATTTGATCGTTGATTATTTACCGGAAGGTGTAGGTTTTAATGATGCATTAAAAGTGAGTGGAGCAACTGGGAAGCTCAATGTTATTACAACCGGGATCACAGAAAATGGATTTGATTGGAAAGACCGTTACAATTTGATCAGTGGTGTGATTGGTGGATTCTTTTTAGCACTCTCATATTTCGGTACTGATCAATCGCAGGTAGGTCGTTATTTAACTGCAAAAGACAATACAGAGAGTAGACTAGGATTACTGATGAATGGATTGGTAAAAGTCCCTATGCAATTCTTGATCTTGTTATTGGGTGCTTTGTTGTTTACCTTCTATCAATTTACTCCGGCACCTGTTTTCTTTAATAAAGCGGTAGAAGAAAAAGCGATGAAAACATCGTATCAACAGGAACTCTCATCTATTCAAAATCAATTCAATACTTATCAGATCAAACAACAAGAGTGGAGTAGGCTGTATACGGTAGAAAAACAAGAACAGTATAAAGATAGCATTGCACAAGGTGCTCAGCAATTGGCAGGATTGCAAAAGCAGTATAAAGCTGTACTGACAAAAGCTGTACCGGGAGCAGATACTAATGATACCAACTATATCTTTTTAAGATTTGTGGTTGATTTTCTACCGAAAGGTTTAGTAGGGTTATTGATCGCGATTATCTTTTTGGCAGCATGGGGTTCTATTGCGGCAGCGTTGAATTCATTGGCATCCTGTACCATGATCGATTTTCATCAACGATTGCAAGGAATTAAAACAGACAGTACCGATCCTGATCAATGTGCAAAAGAATACAGACAGTCGAAATATTATACGTTGGGTTGGGGGATCTTTTGTGTGATCACTGCTCAGTTTGCATCCGGTATGGGAAGTTTGATTGAGGCAGTCAATGTTTTGGGTTCCCTTTTCTATGGTGTGATTTTGGGTATTTTCCTGGTGGCCTTTTATATGAAAAAAGTGCAAGCAAATGCGGTGTTTGCAGCAGCTATTATTGGTGAGTTGGTAGTGATCGGCTTCTTTTTATTGGATCGATATAATATTATTGGTTTAGGCTTTCTATGGTTGAATGTAGTGGGAGCTTTGGCGGTGGTTTTATTGAGTTTTATTTTCCAATTGTTTCAGAGAAGGGTTATTGAGTAAGGATTTCATTTGTTGGATAGCTGTTTTATTTAATTCAGATAAGCGTTGTTGTTGGGTCAATCCATTTCTAATCAATAAGGCATTGATACTTTCAAGATTGCTCAAAATGATGAGTTGCTCCAAAGTAGCATGATCTCGTATGTTTCCTGAATGATGTTCTTTCCACTGTTTTGCTGTCTTCCCAAATACAGCCATATTGATGACTTCAGCTTCTGATGCGTAAACCACTCCAATTTGTCTCTTAGTGAGAGTAGGAGGGATCAACACATCTACAATAGCGTCTGTATGAATTTTGTGATTGATTTTAGCAACCGTCCTATGGATGTTCCACTCTAGTTGATGGGTAGATGATTCTTGCTCTTTTAATCTTTGAACTTCCTTGATTAGATATAATTTGAATTCTGCACTGATCCATGAGGCAAATTCAAAAGCAATGTCTTTATGTGCGAAGGTACCACCTGAATTACCGGCTTTTACAATCATGCCCTTCGCATTGACGAGGGTTATCCATTTTAAAGGTGAAAGAATAAAACTATTGCTACCGGCTTCCCTCAGTAAGGGGTCGATTTCGACCCCTTTGAAATCAGGGTTATGCAGTAATTCCCAGATACCCAAAAACTCAATGGTAGACTTAGTTCTCATCCAGTTTTTGATAATATCCTTCGGCTCAGACGGATTCTTATACCTAGCAATATCGGTTAGCGAAATAAAATCAATAGACCCGCTCTTCAGTAACTCGATTCGCTTGTCTTTAACAATGATGATTTGCTTCTTAGATGCCATTGTGATCAGTTGAAGCGGTAAAACTAATTGTACGTTTATAGCCGGACAATACGTATAAATACCTGATTTATGGAAAAATCAGTAACATCGTAGCATGAGCAATCGATTTACCGTAATACCTTGGGCGAAGCATGCTTCCGTTTATGAGGTGAATATAAGGCAGTACACTCCGGAAGGAACTTTTCTTGCTTTCATGGAACATCTGCCACGATTAAAAAGAATGGGTATTGATATTCTATGGTTAATGCCCATTACGCCTATCAGCGTGGAGAAGCGTCAGGGTACACTGGGTAGTTATTATGCCTGTAGTAGCTACACGGATATTAATCCCGAGTTCGGAACTGCAGCAGATTTCAAAATGTTGGTTGATCAGGTACATGCACTCGATATGAAATTGATCATCGATTGGGTGGCCAATCATACCGGGGCAGATCATCATTGGACACAAACGCATCCCGACTGGTTTATCAAAGATGAAGAAGGGAATTTTACAGAACGCAATGGATGGAAAGATGTGATCGACCTAAATTTCGATAGCCAAGAAATGCGTTCTGCATTGGTCGATGCAATGAAGTATTGGATCAAAGAGTTTGATATTGATGGATTTCGTTGTGATATGGCTCATCTTGTTCCGCTTGATTTTTGGATCTATGCAAGAACAGAATGTGATACACTCAAACCATGCTTCTGGTTAGCCGAATGTGAAGTAGTAGAATACCTCAATGCTTTTGATGCCACTTATGCATGGTGGTGGATGCATGTGTCAGAAAAATTCATGAAGGGTGAAACAGGATTACATGAGGTGAGAGAAGTGTTACACGCTTATTCACAATATCCATCAGGCGCCATCAAACTTTTCTTTACAAGTAACCATGACGAGAATAGCTGGAATGGGACTGAGTATGAAAAATATGGTATTGCTGCAAAAGCATGGGCTGTATTTGCTTGTACTTGGCAGGGAATGCCTTTAGTATACAGCGGACAAGAAAATCCCAATCTTAAAAGATTGGCCTTCTTTGACAAAGATCAGATCGACTGGAAAGAAACTCCATCATTAGATGGGTTTTATCAGCAGCTATTACAATTTCGAAAACAGTCTTCCGCCATCTTAGAAGGAGAGACGTTTATTCTTCCTTCAGAACAGCAAGGTATCATGGCTTATCTTAGAAAGAAGGGTACAGAGACAGTATTGGTATTATTGAATCTTTCCGATAAAGAAAGAGCCACCATCGAAGTACATCATGAATGGTTGCAAGGGCATTTTATCAATTTATTCTCGTCATTGACGTATACATTTTCACCAAAAGAACATTTTGAATTAATGCCGGGTGATTATTTGATTTACATAAAAGACAAGCCGTCTATATAAAATAACTGGAGTGACTTTTTTATTGCTTTTTATCTTTTTTCATAAAGAATTTCAAAGGGTAGGATTTGACATTCCCCCTTTTATAAAACTTTATAAAATAGTTGATACACTTAGACTAAAGAATATTTTTTGAAAAAAAATGATAAGAGTATTTTTTGCGAAGCTTGGTTCTTAGAGCTCATAACTAAATAATTGTATGATGTCAACTTAATAGTTGAATAGATAATTTATATTAAGCTCTTTTAGTTCGCCATACTTTTCGATATTTTTTAAATTGATTTTATTTCTGTCTCCAAGGATGATTATATTATATGGCCTGCCTTTAACATACTTATCAAAATATGATTGTATTGTATTGTAATTCATATTAAGTAAAGAATTATAGGCAATTTGATTTGGATCTTCGTTAATGTTTTGTTTCTTGAACTCTTCGTATTTCCAGAATATATCTCTGCCCCTCGTTCTAATACTTTCATATTGTTTTAAATTGCCCATTTTGGTATTCTCAAAAATCGATTGACTCCCATCAATACTATTAAGAAGTTCATGAATAGTTTTTAATACATCTTCCGTTTTTTCAGATTCTACTCCGTTTGTAAGTTCCAAATAATTGTATTGAGATGTATCACTGCCTAGTAAAAAAACTCCCCCAACATTATAGGCCAATGATTTTTGTTCTCTGATTTTGGCATATACTAAATTCCCTATAAATAATGAAAAAGTACTGCCAACATTCATATCATCTCTATTGTACAAATCACTTCGCATTTCTATACCAACTTCTGATTGGGCACCTTCGTAATGTATAAAGTATATCTTTCCTGCCGAAGGAATAATGGGATAGGTTTTCTTTTCAGGATAATCTATTTTAACCTTTGGAGAATGGTAATACTTTTGTAATGCTGAAAACACATAAGTGGGGTTATTTCCATAGTAATAAATTCGGTGTTTATAACGTTTGAGATCTGCAACCATTTTAGTCAAGTCGGATGGTTGTAACGCTCTCAATTGTGTTTCACTTAGTATATCTCTAGTTGGACTATTTTCTTCGTATAAAGCAAAATTATATAGCGCATTACTTAGTTGTTGACGATTTTTCATATTGCTATTTCGCGTATTGACTATACTTGTCACATGATTTTTATACACCTCAAGATCAGGAGCCAAGCCATCAATAATATGATTTAGCATTTCAATTCCTTTTTCGATATTTTTGGCACTGCCATCTAAATGAAAAATTGTCCTTTCTCTTTCGATTCGTAAGCTATAGCGAAGCCCGATTTTATAAAACTCTTTCTGTAATTGTTCGAAGGTGAATTTTGAAGTACCTAATTTTTGAGAATAAGTTATCGCTATTTCCAGCTCTCTGCTATGATCTCTACCTATATCAAAGATTATGTCTAGCTCAACTAAGTCATTTTCTCTGTTAAGAACATGAACGAAGTCAACTCCACTGAGTAATTTTTTTTGCTGAATGGCTTTTTTATAATTGATAAAATTGGGTTTTGTAGGTAACTCTTGTATTTTTCTGAAATTATTAGCAAAAGCACTTGTTCGACTATCGTTTAATTGGATGGGTGTAACTGAAAAATTTTGTACCTTTTTTTCGCCAAGATTTACTCCCATTTCATTGCTTCTATACACTGATACATAATTATCTTTATAAGTTCGTTTAATAAATTCAATAAGTTGTTTTTTAGTAATAGTTTCTAGGCTTTGAATAAAATCCAATTGTTCTTTCCAAGTTCTACCCGAAATGAATGCCTTGTTTGCCTGAGTTTCAAGATTGTTAGACGTAGTGATATTTTCAATAAACTCTTCTTTATAACTTAATGCGGCGGCTTTTATCAACCAATCTTCAAAATCTCCTTGTTTTAATCTATCTATAAATTTCAAGACTTCATTCTTTGCATTCTCCAAACTTTGCCCTTTTGTAGGTCTGATATTGAAATAATGAGCAGAAAAATCATTATGAATAAATTGATGAAAAGAATATACATTTCCAACTTTTCGCGTATCTAACAAGCGAAGTTTTAATAATCCTGCATAATTATTTTGCAATAGCTCACCAAGCAAACTGAGGCACTTTTCATCTTCAGAGCCTGCCCCATTCATTCTATAGCAAAGCCATACGCCTTCTTGTGCGGGACTTTTTACAGTAATATTTATTGGAGATGTTATTGGCGCCAATTCAACCTTTGAATTTAGCTGAGTATTAAGCTTTGAATTAGGAAGTAATGTTCCAAAAGTATTATTCACCCACAGAATAGTTGAATCGAGATTAATATTTCCTGTTATGGCAATAGCCATATTATTTGGTACATAATACTTTGAGTAATATTCTTTTACAGATTTTAGTGAGGGGTTACTTAAATGCTCTGCTTTGCCGATTGTGTTCTTTGTATAAGTATGCCCATTGAATAAAGCTAAATTCGCAGGAAGGTAAAATTGCCAAAAATCATTATCCAATAAAGAATTATATTCTTCGTAAACAATTTCTAATTCTGTTAAAAACAATCTAAATGCTGGATTAAGAAATCTTTCTTTTTCAAGTAACAAAAGTTTGTAAAGTGCGTTTGCAGGAATACTACATCCGTACAAAGTAGATTCTAGCTGTGTCACCCCATTAATTCCGTATCCGCCCAGTTCAGTGATAAGGTTGCGATATTCCCCTTTAATACTATACTTTGATGATTTGTAGTTAAGGCTATCAATTTGTTTTAACAATTGCTTTCTTCGAATTGAGTCAGCCTCTACCTTGTACAACTCCAATTTGCGTTCCAATTCATCCAATAACTGTTTTTCGGTTTCCCAATTCAGACTACTTATTTTATAAGTTCCATTAAATAGCAAATGTTCTAAATAATGTGAAAGCCCTGTATTATTATCAGGATCATGCTTGGAACCTGCACGCACCGCAACTTGGTACCATACTCGAGATCTATCCTTGTTTTGAGAAAGAAAAACTTTCAATCCGTTTTTTAATGTATAAGTTCGCATGGCTACTGGATCATTCGACACAGTTTCATATGTAAACCCATTCAAATCAATATTTTTCTTTACTTCGTAAACTTGCCCAAAACTTTTTAAAGATAGCAGTGCAATAAAAGCTATGCGGAGAATTGTACACATTTAATTGCTATTTTTTACAATTCTAAAGCAATGCGGTTTTAAAAAATTGTAAAAATCATGCAATCAATCCCTTTTTGTCCACACTAGCTTTTCGTGTTCAACAGTAACTTCTCGGAGGAGATTTAAAGGAGATTTCTCTGTAAAACGTTTAAAATCTTTTATCAAGTGAGATTGATCATAGAAGTCCACCTTATATGCTACTTCTGTTATATTTTTCTGATAGGTTAGTAAATATTCCAGAGCTCTTCTAAACTGAACAATCTTTCGAAAATATTGTGGCGATTGACCAAAAAAATATACAAACTGCCTGTAGAGTGTTGCCTGACTTACTCCTATGTCATTAGCAATGTCTTGAATCTTTAGTTTTTTATCTTCTACAGGCATTTGCAATTGATATAGTGTATAAATAAATTTTTCTATTTTTTTTGGAGGCTTTAATTTTTTTAGCAGAAAGGTTTCAAGAATTATTTGTTGCTCTTTTCGGTTTTGAGTTGAAAAAAGTCTTTCTAGAAAATCATTTGTTCCTATTCCAAAGATTTCTTTGACTGGATTGTCAGTCAAATCTATTGTGCAAAGAGGGTGTTGTGTAAAATAAGACAGCCCTTCAGGGCTAAATAAAATACATATTTGATTCAATGTGCCTTTACAATTGACCTGAAATGGCTTTTTATGTAAACCAAATAGTTTTGATGAATACGTCGAATCACAATCAGAAATGGTACAAATATTCGTTTTTTTATCCCAGATAACTTTATTCCCTTCGTATAACGCTAAGCAGAAATTAGTGTTAGGGTAAGTTTTATAGGATATGCTTTCTCGTGTACTTTCAAAAAATAAAAAATACTCTATATATTTTTTTAATAAGGGATGTGTTGGTATCAACAAAGTACTTTTCAATGGAAAAAATAATTTTTTAAATCAATACGAGTAGTTGTTAATACATGAAACTTCATTATTCTTGGAAATCATAAATACGGCCATTTTAGGTTGATTGACTTTTTATTCGAGAAGCCAGTTTTACAAAAGACTTATTGATGTGCTGTAATCAACTAAAATGGTTGATCACTTTTTGAAACTCCAAAGCTTTCTGAAAGTGATCAACCATATTTTTTATAGCTGCTTACCCAGTGATTTTATTCTTTAGTGAGCGTGAGCGGATAAGTATAGTTTCCTTCGAATCCAGGATAAATACCTTCCAGACGAATGACGCCACTTCCCTTCAATGAAGACAGTATTTCCTGAAACTCTTCCAAGTTCTTTACTTCACGTCCATTTACACCAGTGATTACAAATCCGTCTTGCATTCTGCTTTTGCTTAAAAGGCCGCTTCCCACTTTTCTCACCCTAACACCACCTTTGATATCATTGGCTGTAGCCAGACTTTTATCAATGTTTTCCAATTCACCACCAATTTGTTCCATGATGGAAGTGGTCTTAACGATATCTGTAGTGCCTACTTTATTTTTCAAGGTAATACCTACTGTGTTTTCTTTTCCGCCACGTTTGTAAGCTAAGGTGATTTTATCGCCTGGCTTGTACAAAGCAACTTGCTCTTGTAGTTCCGGTCCGCTGGTAACAGGGTTGCCATTTACTTTCGTAACAATATCACCTTTCTTTAATCCGGCAGCTGCAGCAGCACCTCCTTCAGGAACACCGGTGATATATACGCCTTCACCTTCTTTGATCGCAACGCCAATTTCTTTTTCCAATTCGCGTTTTTGATCGTCGGACAGGTTTTCATTGGGATAGTTGATACCGATATATGCACGCTGTACTGTGCCAAACTTCACAATGTCGGTAACGATCTTTTTTACGATGTTCACAGGGATCGCATAAGAATAACCTGCGTAAGAACCGGTAGGAGAAGCGATCGCTGAATTAATACCGATCAATTCACCGGAAGTATTGATCAATGCACCACCGCTATTACCTGAGTTTACAGCAGCATCGGTTTGGATGAATGATTCAACCGGACTTTGACTCTGACGGCTATTGATACCAATCGATCTTGATTTGGCACTTACGATACCGGCAGTAACAGTTGCATCTAAATTCAAAGGATAACCAATGGCCAGTACCCACTGTCCCAGTTTCACTTCATCACTGTTGCCATAAACGAGATAGGGTAGTGATTTGCCTTCGATCTTGATCACAGCAATATCACTGCTGGGGTCAGTACCGATGACAGTACCCTTATAAGATTTTTTATTGGTCAGTGTTACATTGATCTCATCAGCACCATCTACCACGTGGTTATTAGTAATGATGTATCCATCTTCTGTGATCAATACACCGCTACCGCTGGCGCGTTGTTCAGGAATCACGCGTGGACCACCAAAGAAATCGCCGAAATCATCGCCAAACATATCAGCAAAAGGATTGCGTTGGCGATTACTCACCTGACGTGCTTTTGTTTTTGTTTTGATGTGTACTACGGCTGGTGTTGCAGAAGTAGCTGCAGGGGTAAAATCTACTGCTGAGCCTAGATTATTGTTTTTATCAAAAAAACCGGCATAGTTCACAGGCAGTTTTCCTTCTTCCTGCATTCCTGCACGTTGATAATTGTTGTACTTACTAAAGCCCCAAACACTAAGTACAGCAGTGGTGGCGCTGATGGCAACCACGGCTAAAATGTTCTTGAGATTCATATGCATGGTCTTTTATGATTTTAATCTGATCAAAAAATATGCCTTTCCAATAACAAATAAAACAAAGCTGTTGTAATGACAGTTCACCACTGACAGTATTTAACAAATGTTTTACGGCAATCCTCGTAGATCAATTACCTGCCAGTAAAACCTGCTTAAAGTTACGATGATCACACTAGATGAAAAATGCTTGGGATAAACGGAAAAATAGACCATTATATAGGTTCTTGAGGAGTCTTTCCTACAGAGACTTTAAAAAAGCCATGGTATCTACACCATCCGCATAATCTGTCAAAGTAGGGAATTGCGCCTGCCCAAAAGGAATTTGTCCATGACCAACAACACATTGTATATCCTGATCGTTTCTTAGTTGGTTTTCTGCCTCCTTTTTATCGGTTCCGATCTGATAGTGAACCTGACTCACGGGTGAAAATGGAGAGCTATTTTCCGTCAGAATAATAGAGTCATTATTCATATAATATTTGTTCCCCATGATCAAAAGTGCCAGGTGGTAATCATAGTTGTGTTTGTATTTGTGATAATCCATCAACTCGGCATATTTTCTCAGTTTATCGAGTAAAGGGAGAAAATCGTAGCCTTCCGGTACATAAAGCTGTGTGATGTTTCTACAACCCAATCCAAAGTATAATTGAATATCATCTGTCAACAAATCCAACTCCTCTTCAGTTTCGCTTCCATCCAGTATCGCAACAGAAGTTCTGTTCCTGCGAATGATATGGGGGTACTTGCCGAAATAATAATCAAAGTAACGACCTGAATTATTGGATCCGGTTGCGATGTAAGCATCACAACCTTTAAGTTGTTCCGCAAAAGAAACTTGGTTCTGTATGGTATTCTCCCATTCATACAGCTTTTTGATCAGGTGTTTGATGAGAAACTCATCTTTTGAAGAGGTTTTGATGGTCATGGCATGTCCGGATACAAAAACAGACAAAAAATCATGAAAGCCCACCAATGGGATATTACCTGCCATCACAACACCTACATTCTTAATCTGAGAAGGTTGGTCTTGTATATTGTATTGTTGGGCCCAATGCAACAATAATTCCGGTTGTAGGAATCGGGTTGCGATTTGGGTAACGGCTTTGTCAATGAATTCAGGGATGAACCAAGCATTTTCGCGATAGGCACGGGCTTGTACAGCCATCCATTCTTCTTCTTTGTTCAACATATATTCCCCTAATCGGGTCAGTAACTGAATTCGTTCTTGTAAAATCATTTGTCAACCGTATTTTTGGAACAGCAAATGTAAAATCACTAACCCAACAAACCATTTTTAATATGGCGATCAAAATAACTGAAGAGTGTATCAATTGTGGAGCCTGTGAGCCCGAATGTCCCAATAATGCCATCTATGAAGGCGGTGTAGAATGGGCAATCTCTGATGGAACAACCATTAAAGGGTCATTTACCCTTATGGATGGTAGCGTTGTAGACGCCGACCAACGTTTCGAGCCCATCAGCGTTGATACTTACTACATTACACCTAATAAGTGTACCGAATGTCAAGGTTTTCATGAAGAACCACAGTGTGCTGCAGTTTGTCCGGTTGACTGTTGTGTGCCCGATGAAATGTATCAGGAAACAGTAGAAGAGCTGTTGGCAAAGAAGGACAAAATGCACATCTAATGCACAAATACATGTGCTAAACTTTTCCTTGAAATGCTTGCAAATACTGGGAAAAGTGAGTAGATTAGTGTTATCAATCATTGTTGTACTTAAACCTACAACAACTAGTAACGGCGGGTGATATTTCCCGTCAACGTGAGGTGAAGAGACGGGTAGTTTCTTCACCTTTTTTTATGGAAGATACCAGATCGCAGATGTCAGATTTATTTTTCATATCTGCGATCTGACATCTAACATCCCTCTTCCTATCTTTGTCCCACAACCAAATCAATATGAAGAAAAAACTGGCCTTAGTTACGGGTGGATTGAGTGGAGAAGCGCAGATCAGCTATAAGAGTGCTGTTACCGTTGGAAACAATTTGGATCGATCACTTTTTGATGTCTATAAAATTGATATCAATCCGGAAGGATGGTGGTATGAAAATGAGAAAGGTGAAAAGTCAAAAGTGAACAGAGATGATTTCTCTGTCAATGAACAGGGACAGGTGATTCATTTTGATGTTGTTTTGCTTTGTATTCATGGTACACCGGGTGAAGATGGTAAATTACAAGGGTATTTTGATATGCTCAAACTACCCTATACCAGTTGTGATGCAGCAACTTCTGCACTTACCTTCAATAAAAGATATACAGTTGCGGTGGCTGCATTTGGCGGAGTACATGTTGCCAAATCCATGCATCTTTTCAAACATACACCGGTAGCAACTTCTCATATACTTGCCGAATTAAAATTACCCGTATTTGTAAAGCCTAACAACGGTGGTAGCAGTATCGGAATGAGTAAAGTCAATCAGCCTGATGAATTGGCCGGTGCACTGGAGAAGGCATTCAAAGAAGATGATCAGGTATTGGTAGAAGAGTTCATCAGTGGCAGAGAATTTACGATCGGTGTATTTAAGTCGAATGGAAATATTAAGGTATTGCCCATTACAGAGATCGAAACAAAAAATGAATTCTTTGATTTTGAAGCGAAATACCAAGGTAAAAGTATTGAGACCACACCTGCAATCATTGATGATGAAATGAAAGTACAATTGGAAACAGCTGCTAAGCGTGTTTATGAAGTATTGAATTGCAGGGGAGTAGTGCGTATCGATTTTATTTATAACACTGAACTTCGTCAACCTTATATGTTAGAAGTGAATACGGTGCCGGGACAAAGCGAAGCCAGTGTCATTCCTCAGCAAGTAAGGGCTATGGGGATGTCTTTAACTGATTTTTATTCAGCAGTGGTAGCAGAAGCACTTCGTTAAAATTTAAAAAATCAGTTCATAGAAAGGATTGCGACTGTAGGGAATCTGTATCTTGTTTCCTAAAGCCAATCATCAAGCGTAACAACACATGAAGGAATTCATTCAGAAAATAACAGCAAAGCCCTTGTGGGTGAATATCCTGGCCGGATTAGGTATCGTTTTGATATTGATCATTTTGTTTTTCTCATTGTTAGGCTGGATCACCAATTATGGTAAGGTAACAACAGTACCCTCTGTGACCGGACAAGAAGTAACTGCTGCCATTCAGGTGTTGGAACAGGCAGGATTTGAAGTGGAGATTCAGGATTCTGTTTATGTGGATAGTCTTCCAAAACTTGCAGTGGTTCGTCAGACCCCCGAAGCAGATGCTGCCGTAAAATCGGGTCGTACCATTTATTTAACGGTGAATCGTCAAGTATCTCCTCAGGTCGAAATGCCAAGTTTGATAGGTTATTCCGTTAAAAGTGCAGAGTTGTATTTGCAAAGTCTGCAATTGAAAATGGGTACCATTACTTATAAACCTGATATTGCCCGAAACTCAGTATTAGAGCAATTGTACAATGGCGTCCCTATCAAAGCAGGTGATAAAGTACCACTGGGTGCTACCATTAGTTTTGTTTTGGGAAGTGGATTGGGTGGAACTGAAATGGATGTTCCAAATCTCATTGGCATGACATTAAATGAAGCAAGATCGTATTTGTCAACACTGAGCATTAATCCCGGTGCTATTGTAGGATTGGGTGCGATCAAAGATTCTGCGTCTGCATTTGTTGTTAGACAATCACCCGAATATTTATCTGAATTACTGGATCCATCGGGGAATAGAGTGCCGAATAAAATTCGTCAGGGACAAGTGATGGATCTATACATCAGCAGTGTTGCACCTATCAGAGATACGGGAAGAATCATTCCTCCGGATCAATACTAATCAATTCATATTTCAATGATGCAAACAATTACCGTACAAGAACTCAAGTCAAGAATAGACAGTGGTGAATCATTACATCTGGTGGATGTACGTGAACCTCATGAACATGCCGAATTCAATATCGGTGGAATTTTATTACCACTTGGTAAAGTACAAACCATGCAGGTAGATGAAATTGAGGAACTGAAAGATGAAACAGTATATGTTTATTGCAGAAGTGGTAACAGAAGCGGACAAGCATGTTTGATCCTAGGTACCATGGGTTTCACCAATGTGATCAATGTTACAGGTGGAATGTTGGCATGGCAAGAAGCGAATAAATAACGAACTGAGAAACAGAGGAATGTGCAATGGTGAAGAATTTTCTAACTTCATCATTGTATATTCCTCTGTTCATTATTCTTCTGTTGATTACAGTCTTATATTCAGTGCAATCATAAAGTTTCTTCCAGCCATAGGATAAAAACCATTATCTGTGTACTGAGTACCACCGCTAATATAAGTGTAACTATATCCATTCGGTGCATAGAGTGTATTGAAGACATTGTTGATCTGTCCAATTACTTGTAAAGATTTAAATTTCTTGTTTGAGAAGTTGTAGATGACGCGTAGGTCTTGTGTACTAAATCCATCCAATAAACTTCTGTCAAGTCCGCTATTATCCATGTATTGTTTGCCTACATATTTTCCGAGTAAACCAATCTCCCATTGTTTTGCAGGGAAGAATAACAGTTGAGTACCTCCAACAACGGAAGGAGAGAAGGCAATATCTGTATTTGTTCTTTCAACAGAATTTTGTCCGTTAGTATCAAAATTGTCGATATATTCTCTAAATGCCTTAATCTTATTTCTACTCAATGTTAGGTTACCACCAGCTGTGAACCATGAAGTAGGTTTCCAACTTGTTTGTAATTCAATACCCAGTCGATAACTTCTTGGAACATTGAAACGGGTATAGGCACCCACATCATTGATCTGACCTGTCAATACAAGTTGATTGATATAGTTCATGTAATAGATATTGGCCCCAAATTGGAGGTTGCTTTTTTTGTAATCAAATCCTATCTCGAGGTCTTGTAATTTTTCTGAAGTGGGTTGATTGGTGGCACTTACTTCAAAATCATCTCTATTCGGTTCTTTTTGTCCAATTGCATAACTCACGTAAGCCTGTATGTTATTCTTGCGGTAGGTTACTCCCAATTTTGGATTGAAGAAGCCAAAATTTCTATCTACCAACAAACTTGGATTTCCCTGAAAACCATTCATTGTATGTGATACATTTCTGTATTGCACATCAATAAATCCAAAGAAGTTGCCTGCAAATTGTTGTTGCCATTTAGCAAAAAAGTTGGCATCTTTTTTTGTTGCAGGGTGATTATAGTATTTATATCCTGCAGGTGCCGATCCTCTTTGTAACCATGGTAGAGTACCATAGTGATCTCCTGTGTATGTACTCCATCCACCACCCAAGGTAAACTCATTACCTATTTTACGATATTGTAAGGAGGCATTTTGGCCATAGAAATAATTATTGAGCCAACGTTGACGCACGAGATCAGTAGAAGTGATGGTTGGACTCACATTCGCTAATCCATAATCTGCAAAATCTTCATTGCTTTTATATTCTTCATAATAGCCATAGCCACGTGTAAGGAAAGCAGCTGTTTGTAAAGACCAGTAACTATTGAATGCATGGTTGAAGAATAACTGATAATGGGTTTGTGTATAGTTATCGGTCTGATTATCGTATGGAGTGCCGGGTTTTTCAGTACCTGCCGGATTGAAAGTACGGTTGCTTTCAAGGGTGGCTTTATCAATGCCATACCAAGCCTGGTAGGTTTTTTCTTTGCCGGAGAATACATTGAAACGTAACGATGATTTTTGGTTCAGCCATGCGCCACTGATATAAAAGGAGCGAAGATCGCTGGAGGCACGGTCTACATAACCATCACTTTGAATGCTACTGACACGCGCATCCAACGTAAAATGTTTGTTGATCAACCCTGTTCCTGCACGTAATGTGTGTTTACGGGTATTGAAAGAACCAAAACTATTATTCAGTTCTGTATAGGCTTTCTCATTGAATTCATTGGTCGACAGATTGATGGTTGCACCGAAAGCAGCGGCACCATTAGAAGATGTACCAACACCACGCTGGATTTGTACGCTGTTAACAGAGGAACTAAAATCGGGCAGGTTGACAAAAAATGCACCCATGCTTTCCGCATCGTTGTAAGGGATGCCATTCAAAGTAATGTTGATACGGGTAGCATCAGTACCACGGATACGAATACCGGTATATCCAACACCATTCCCTGCATCTGCACTTACTACAACAGAAGGTGTTTGGTTGAGCAGGAAAGGAATGTCTTGTCCCAAATTGTTCTTAACGATCTCTTCCTTAGCCAAATTTGTTTTGGCAAAAGGAGCTTTGTCGGTTGCCCGGATGGATCTGACTTCCAAGGGTTGCAAAAAAAGTGAACTTGGCTCCAATTCAATGAGTAGCTCTTGTGAAAGAGACTGTTTGTTTACCAAAATGGATTGATCACGATAACCCAGACTCATGATTTTTATGAAAGCGTTTTCAGTGCCCGACCATTTTAAGTTGAAACCACCATTGTCGTCGGTTACAACTTGTAGGTTATTAAGGCTAACCAAGGCCCCACTGATGGGTTGTTTAGTTGTGCGGTCAGTGATTTTTCCGCGCAAGGAATTGTTGTTTTGCCCAAATGTGAGCAGGATTAGGAATGTCAGCGACATTGTTCCCAAAAACTTTTTCATTGTAAATGATTTAAAAAGTTAATAATGGGAACAGGGAAACAGCTAATGGAGAGGTACGACCAAAAATGTACGCCTTCCCTTCGCAGGAATTACCCTGTTCAGGTTCAACGGGTATTATCTCAGCCTTCCGCCATTGGCGGAAAGCACCCCGAGGAATGATCTGCTGCAAAGCTATGAAATAGCTAAATTGCCCCCAACTGTAACTTTATTTGCCATGATTCGTTACACTCAAAACACTCGTATGAAACGATTTATACTTTTGATCATGTTGGTGTCTACCGCTATGGTAGGACTTGCTCAGGTTGAAAAGAACCTGGTCTATGATGGAAATGCGGAGGTAAGAAAGCATCAAGGATTTACTGCGATAGAAGTATCCAGTGCCATAGATCTATACATTTCCCAAGGTTCGGAAGAAGCGGTAGCGGTAAGTGCCAATGATGATGAAATATTAAAACGAATCCGTACAGAAATGCGCGGCAACGTTTTACGGATCTATTTCGATGGAAAAGGACTGAATTGGCGCAATTGGAACAATAATAAGATGAAGGCTTATGTTACATTCAAGACTATTACAGGAATCGAAGCTTCAGGTGCTTGTAATGTAAAAGTATCAGGTAAGATCAAGACGGATCAATTACGCATTCAAATGTCCGGAGCCAGTGATTTTAAAGGTGAAGTAGAAGGGGAGAATTTAAAGCTGGAAGCATCCGGAGCATCCAGAATTCAGGTAACAGGTGCCGTTGCTAAACTGAGTATTGATGCGAATGGAGCCAGTGATGTTCGTTGTTATGATTTAAATAGTGATTATTGTAAGATTGATGCATCAGGTGCTTCTGTTGCAAGGATCAGTGTCAATAAAGAATTAAGTGCCCAAGCCAGTGGAGCCAGTGCTGTTTACTACAAAGGCGAGGGATTGATACGTGATATCAATACCAGTGGTGGTGCTACTATTAAAAGAAGAGCTGATTAATTATCAGTTCTTCTTTTTGAAGGTATTGTAAATCTTTTTTCAAGCCCTTCCACAAAGTGCATGGTTTCTTTTGAAAACCTGTACTCATTCATTTCCTTATCACAGGCAGCTTTATAAAGTCTAAAGAATAAGAAAAGGTTATTACTAGCCTCAATCAATTTACTTTTTGGGAAATGCTTAGCAACCAGCACTGCCATGTAATGTCCGTTGGGGTGACAATTCATGGGGAAAAGATTAAAAGCATATTTTCCAAGTTGATACATACCTGTTGTATCTGAATTTAATTTAGACAAAATGCTGTCTAGAGTTTTCATTTTACTTTGATGTTCAGCATGTGCTTTTTTCTCGATCATGTATCTCACTGTATCATTGTTTTCTAGAATGGTCGGAAAAGGTCTATTGATTAAGTCAGCAATACCCTCTGTTTTCAATGTATTCAGCACATCTAAAATAGAGGCATAAGAAGGTTCAATTTGATCTGGAATTTTGACCTTGGAAGGTATTTGATTGCTATAATGATGATGAACCTCGTGCCCCAGTATTTTAATGAATGGTTCTTCCCCGGCATTCATGGTATACAATAGATCAAAAATGATATTTCCCCCCATCGCTCTGGCATCGGGGCCAAATACAATGAACTGAATAGGCGGTGGGGGTATTTTTTTTGTAATCCCCTTTGGTAAATATGCCTCTGCTTTTGCGAGTGCTTTTTCCAGCTGTTGATTCACGTCTACTTTTTGCGAATATTCCTTCAATTCTTTTTGTCTGCCTTTAACTTGTAGTAAATGATTCAAATCGCGTTTTATCCAATAATTGCCATTCTGTAGTCTCTTTTCAAGGGCTGATCGATTAGAAGGCATGAATACCAAAAGCAGATTGTTCTTAATCATATTGCAGTTCCACTCACCCATAGCTTTATACCCTCTGGTTTCAAATAATGCCTTCCATTCGTCTTCCGAAGGCGGCATATCCTTTTCCATTTTTTCAAGGATAGGCCATAACATGGGTATGGCAGACATATCAATAGATTGTTTTTGTCCACTCACGGTCGCGGATAAAAACAACAGTATTAATCCAACAAATAAAAATCTGAATAGAACCATGTTAAAAGACATTATTGTTTGATGTAATCAGTAATTTCTACATACTTCACCTCCGGACTTGCTTTGGCAGCATGCTTGATAATGGGTACATGTCCGGCTCCAATGAGAAGGAATATTCTATCGTTTTTGTTTTCCGCAAGTTGAAGGAGATTGGCAAAAATGCGAAGATTCCTGTTATACCACCACATTACCCCATCAGCACCAACATATTCATCATTTGCTGCTAATCGGAAAGAGCCATTCAGATATAAGCCGAGGTTCAGCATTTGACTCTCCTCAGCATTTAAATATAAAAGATGTTCTTTTAAAGGCTTTACGGATTTTAAAGAATCTTCATATTTGAGCCATTCATCGTACAGTGATTCATAAGATGTTTTGAGGTAATTTTTTTGGTTGTGTTGTTCACTCCATGTTTTTTTATCCGGTATATTGTCAAATCCTCTTCCAGGAGCGTCTACACAATACAATTTTTTATGACCTAATTTTTTTCCCAATCGAAATGCAACTTGAAATATTTCATTTTCGCGGAGTTTGTATCTACCTGCGAGATATTCATTGTATAGTGAATCCGTAATTCGTTGGTCTTTATCTTTTTTCCATTCGATTGCAATCTTTGTGGGTTTAAACTTTGCAATCTCATCTACCAAAGCTTCTACTTCTTTTTGTCTCTTTTCAGATAAAATATCGACAGAGAATTTAGGTTTATATCCATCTAATCCTTGATCTCTAAAATGAAAAGTCCCCATGATCATTAACTGTGGCTTTTCTTTATTACGAATTTTTTCAGCAGGTGTTTGTGCTAAGGCAATAGTTGTAATGGAATTGGTAAATACAAAAGCAATGATAAGACTAGATATTTTCATGGTACAATGTTTTAAGAATCAGTTTTTTAGTCAAGTTATGGTACCAGCCGATCTATAAAATTTAAAATCAATGAGTAGCGATTATTGGTAAATGGAAAGCAATGATTGCTTTACGAGTGAAAATGTAAATTGTCTAAGAGGCGATCATGCTTCATACACAAGAAAGTCTTCTTTGAATCAATACTTCATTTGTGATTTCAAGACTTGAAAGATGATTCTTTTCATTTGATAGGGGCTAGTAGTAATTTGTATCCTCTTTAATAATTCAGAAATATTTGGACAGGAAACTTATTAAAGCTACTTTTGCAACCCAAACATCGCGAGGTAGAGCAGCGGTAGCTCGTCGGGCTCATAACCCGAAGGTCGGAGGTTCGATCCCTTCCCTCGCAACAGAATAAATATCTTAGGCCTCGAAATGAGGCCTTTGACTTTTAAAAGGGTTTTGAAATCCCGGAAAATCAGAAAGATTTTCTTTTCGGCTAGAGGCTACTCTGGATACTGAATAACTACACATCGGGTGTTCGTTCATTTGTCCCCTGTTGTTTATTCTCTTTTGAGTTTACTCTACCCAATTACGGAATTACAGCCCCTTAAACCATTTAATATGAAATCAGGTTTCGTTAACATATTTGGAAAACCCAACGCCGGGAAAAGCACTTTGCTAAATGCCTTAGTGGGGGAGAAAATGGCCATTGTATCTTCAAGGGTACAAACCACCCGTCACCGAATCAAGGCTTTTTTGAATAAGCCGGGTGAATACCAGATCATTTTTTCTGATACCCCGGGTATCATTGATCCGAAGTACAAGCTCCACCAACGCATGATGGACTCCGTAAAAGGAGCTTTGGAAGATGCAGATCTGGCTTTACTGATGGTGGATGCCAATGATGATTTTCAGGAATGTGATGCAATCTTTTCTTCACTCAGGTTAAAAGTACCGGCTTTGCTGGTACTCAATAAGATCGATAAAGCTGCCAATGGGAAGATCACTGAAGCGGAGGCTTTCTTTGCTAACAAGTCTTATTGTAAGCAACTGATCAAAATATCGGCGCTACAGAAAGTTCATTTACAGAAACTATTGGATGCCATTCTGGCATTATTGCCCAAGGGGGTTCCTTTCTATAGTGAAGATGATCTGAGTGATCTGCCTACCAAGTTTTTTGTGGGAGAGCTGATCCGGGAGAAGATCTATGAACTCTTTGGTGATGAAATTCCCTACCACACAGCAGTCATGGTGAACGAATTCAAGGAAAAGGAAACATTGGTTAAGATCCAAGCTGATATCATTGTGCAAAGAGAGAGTCAAAAAGCTATTATCATCGGTGATAAAGGCAAGATGATCAGGGAAGTAGGCACATTGGCTCGAAAAGATATCGAGGCGTTCATCGGACAAAAAGTGTTTCTTGAACTTTTTATTAAAGTACGTCCGAAATGGCGTGATAATGAGATGCAGTTAAATGAATATGGATATCAATAAAATGATTATCAATTAATTAAAATAGTTAAATCGATTTAAAATATGGGTTATACAGTAGCAATTGTAGGTAGACCAAACGTGGGGAAGAGCACTTTCTTTAATCGTTTGTTAGAGAAAAGAAAGGCCATTGTGGATGATATCAGTGGTGTAACGAGGGATCGTCAGTACGGTGTCGCTGACTGGAATGGAAAAGTATTTAACCTGATTGATACAGGTGGCTTTGTACCCAATACAGAAGATATCTTCGAAAAAGAGATCCGTAAGCAGGTAAAAATAGCCATTGATGAGGCCAATGCCATCATTTTTATGGTGGATGTGGCTACCGGTATTACCGACTTGGATGAGTCTATGGCGGATATGCTGAGAAGAACTACAAAGCCCGTATATGTAGTGGTAAACAAGGTGGATAATGGTACTCGCGAGTTAGAAGCGACTGAATTTTATAGTTTAGGTTTCGCTTATAACTTCTTCATTAGCAGTATTTCAGGTAGCGGAACAGGGGAGTTGATGGATGCTATCGCAGCTGGTATTTCCGATGCTGATTCTGCTGAAGTGCTAGAAGAAGATCAGCTACCCAAGTTTGCCATCATCGGGCAACCCAACGTTGGTAAGTCCTCTTTGCTGAATGCTTTGATCGGTGAAGAAAGAACCATCGTGAGTGATATAGCCGGAACCACCCGTGATACGATTCATACCCACTATAAATTATTCCAAAAAGAATTTATCCTGATCGATACAGCCGGTATCCGTAAGAAAAGTAAGGAGAAGGATGACCTGGAATTTTACTCTATAATTCGAGCCATTAAAGCGATGGATGAAGCTGATGTATGTTTGTTGGTGCTCGATGCGGACAAAGGTATTACCGCTCAGGATGTTACCATTTTCAGTCTGGCTACTAGAAAAGGAAAGGGAGTAGTGGTGCTTGTAAATAAGTGGGATCTCATTGAAAAAGAGACGAATACGGCGCGTGATTATGAAAAAACTTTAAAGTCTAAGATCGCACCTTTTACAGATGTACCTGTACTCTTTATCTCTGTAAAAGATAAAACCCGCATCTTTAAAGCCATAGAAATGGCCCTTGAGGTCTATGATAATAAAAAACGCAAGATCCCAACTTCTCAACTGAATGACGTGATGTTGAAAGCGGTTCAGGCATACCATGCACCTGTGGTGAGAGGTAATACTGTAAAAATTAAATATGTGACACAATTGCCGACTGTGGTACCATCTTTTGCCTTTTTTACGAACTATCCGGATGATATTAAGATGCCTTATCGCAATTATTTAGAGAATCAACTGCGTTCAAACTTTAATTTTAAAGGAGTACCGGTCAGAATTTTCTTCAGAAAAAAGTAAAAAAGGCTGTTAAAAATTTGTAAAAGCAAAAACGACCATTATCTTTGCGCCCAAACAAAAAACTCAAAAAACAAGTACAATGAAAAAAGTATTCGCAATTTTAGCTGTTGCAGGTTTCATGGCTGCATGTAACTCAGGTGAAAACAAAGAAGCAACTACTGATTCAGCTGCAACTGAAACTGTAGCTCCAGCAACAACTGATTCTACAGCAACTACAGATTCTTCTGCTGCTGCAACAACTGATTCATCAGCTGCTGCTCCTGCTGCTCACTAGTAGTATTTGTTTTTTTAGACAATATTACTTCTTGCAAGAAGCTTTCCCGACAAAATCGGGAATAAAAGTCTCCCTCCTCAGGTGGGAGATTTTTTTTTGCGACAGTTTGTACCGGTCACCCTCTTTTAACCTTCATGGCATCAATATTGACTTATTTTTGCGACTTAGCTTGCGTGAACCGGTGTTGGTTTATGTGACATTATGACTTAAGATTGATTCATTATTTATGTTGAAAGAGAAACTTTTTTTTAGAGCGGAAGACGAGACCGATTTCATGCCTATCATCCCCATCAATGAAACAGATGGTGAATTTGATAAGGATACAGTGATCCCTGAAACCCTTCCTATTCTTCCTTTGCGTAATACCGTTTTATTTCCGGGTGTGGTTCTTCCCATAACGGTTGGTAGAGATAAGAGCATCAAAGCAGTGAATGAAGCCTATAAATCAGATAAATTGATTGGTGTCGTAGCTCAAAGAGATGCCAATATCGAAGATCCTGAGCCTAAAGATCTCTGTGCCATTGGTACCATCGCCAAGATCATCAAGCTCATCAAAATGCCTGATGGAGGTACTACTATCATTATTCAAGGTAAAAAGCGATTTGAACTGCTCAAGATGGACTCCGAAGATCCTTATTTCAGGGCTTCTATTCGCATGTTGGCGGATGATGAACTGCCTTCTCATGAAGATTTTGACGCGATCGTCAGCAGTATCAAAGACCTGGCAACACAGATCATTCAATTGTCGCCCAACCTACCTACAGAGGCATCGATCATCCTTAAGAATATCGAAAACCCTTCTTTCCTCATCAACTTTGTCAGCAGTAATCTGAATAGTGAGTTGGCTGAGAAACAAGGTCTACTCGAAATCAACGATATCCATCAGCGTGCTGAAAAGCTAATCCAGATTCTCCAACGTGAACTTCAGTTCGCTGAGTTAAAAGACAAAGTGACCAATAAAACACGTACTGAGATCGATAAACAGCAAAGAGATTACTTCCTTCAACAGCAACTGAAAAGCATCAAAGAAGAATTGGGAGGAGATACCAATGAACGTGAGATCGCTGAGATGAAGAAAAAGGCCGAAGGAAAAAAATGGCCTGAAGCAGCAAAGAATCTTTTTAAATCAGGGATCGAAAAACTGGAGCGTATGCATCCCAGTACACCCGATTATTCCGTAGTGTACAATCACCTCGACCTCATGCTCGATCTTCCATGGAATGAGCATACTGATGATAATTACGATCTGAAAAATGCCCAGAAAGTACTGGACATCGATCACTATGGCATGACCAAGATCAAAAGCCGTATCCTAGAATATCTGGCGGTGCTCAAATTAAAGGGTGATATGAAAAGTCCGATACTTTGCTTCCTTGGTCCTCCGGGTATTGGTAAAACCTCTTTGGGTCGATCTATTGCTCATGCTATCGGCAGAAAATATGTTCGTTTGAGTTTGGGAGGTATGCATGATGAGAGTGAGATCCGTGGTCACAGAAAGACCTACATCGGTGCTATGCCGGGTCGTATCCTGCAGAATATTAGAAAATGTAAATCATCTAATCCCGTAATGATCCTGGATGAAATTGATAAGATCGGGAATGATTTTCGTGGCGATCCTTCTTCTGCACTTTTAGAAGTATTGGATCCGGAACAGAATAATACTTTTTATGATAATTACCTGGAGCTTGAATATGATCTGAGTAAGGTACTGTTCATTGCTACGGCTAATAACCTTCAAAATATTCAACCTGCTCTTCGTGACCGTTTAGAGATCATCGATTTGAGTGGATATGCAGTGGAGGAAAAAGTAGAGATCGCGAAGCGTCACCTGCTTCCCAAACAAAAAGATGCACATGGATTGAGTAAAGTCAATATCAAGATCAATGACAAAGTATTAGAAAAAGTCATTGAAAATTATACTCGCGAAAGTGGGGTAAGGGAACTGGATAGACAACTGGCAGCACTCATGCGTTACCAAGCAAAAGAACTAGCCATTAAAAACAAAGTAAAATCTACCCTCACTTTACAGGATGTAGAAAAAATTCTTGGTCAGGCAAGGTACAGCAATGAGATCTACAAAACAGCCAATATGCCCGGTGTAGCTGTTGGATTGGCCTGGACCTATGTTGGGGGTGATATCTTGTTCATTGAAACCATTTTGGGAGAAGGCAAGGGGGAGTTGAAACTCACGGGAAATTTGGGTAATGTGATGAAAGAAAGTGCTAGTACAGCACTGAGCTATCTTCAGGCCAATGCCCGTAAATATGGTATCGATCCGGAAGAATTTTCTAAAAAAGCGATCCATATTCACGTACCTGAAGGGGCGGTGCCCAAAGATGGTCCGAGTGCCGGTATCACAATGCTTACCTCATTGGCTTCAGCATTTACAGGTAGAAAAGTAAAACCTTACCTGGCCATGACGGGTGAGATCACGCTTCGCGGACAGGTATTGCCGGTAGGTGGTATCAAGGAAAAAGTATTGGCAGCAAAAAGATCAGGTTTAAAAGAGATCATCCTTTGCTGGCAGAATGAAAAAGATGTGAAAGAAATTGAGGGTGACTATATCAAAGGTGTGGAATTCCATTATGTGAAGACCATGCAACAGGTGGTAGATATTGCACTTGTATGACATTAAAATTAGGGGCTGTTCGAACCTTTCGATGGTCATCTTGTTATTTAGACATCAACATTTTCTTCATGTTGGTTGTTTTAAGGGTTAAGATCCCCCATCTCCATGGGGGATTTCATTTTTTAAGACCAAGCATTAATTTCTACCTGAACCATACAAATTGTAGATTTGATCCTAGTGGTATACAGGATATTTTTTTTACTGACTTTAACAGTGTATTCAATCTCTGCCAGCGCTCAAACTTTGGGAGGAAACGCCGTATTCAGTTTCCTTAAACAAGCAAATACAGCTCAGCTCTCAGCCTTAGGGGGACTCAATATTACATCCGGAGGAAAAGATGTAGGAATGGCTTTTCATAACCCTGCTTTATTGAGGAAAGAAATGCATCAACAGGTCAATACTTCCTTCAATGCTTTTATTGCGGGTATCAGTAATTACAGCATAAGTGCCGGTTATCATTTAGAGACTGCAAAAACCAATATCGGATTGGGGATCAATTATCTCAATTACGGAACCATGGATCAAACCGATGCAGCAGGTAATATCATTGGTCGGTTTAATCCGCGAGATTATGTGGTACAGGTAATGGCTTCCAGAACGCACAAAGAAAAATGGTGGTATGGTGCTACGTTAAAGTTCATTCATTCCGGTTATGGTCAATTTAGATCATCAGGAATGGCCATGGACATTGGATTGAACTATCATGATGAAGAAAATGGATTGCAGGCAGGTGTTACTGTTAAAAACATAGGTACTCAATTCAATACGTATGATAGAAGCGGTAGAAAAGAGGAATTGCCTTTTGACCTACAGGCAGGTATCACCAAAAAACTCAAGAATGCGCCTGTACAATTCTCATTGACACTACACGAATTACACCGGTTCAATAATTTTTATAATGACACAACTTTCAGAGCCGGGGAAGGAGAAGATGATTTCAGCAGCAAGAATACACTACAAAAAATTTTCAATCACATGGTATTGGGAGCACAGTTCTTTCCCGATGAAAAACTGGAAATCAGTACCGGCTATCATTTTCAACGCAGGCAAGAACTCAATGGATTTAATATCACCAATGGTTTGAATGGCTTTTCTGCCGGTGCCGGAATGATTCTCCCAAAACTACAAGTACGTTACGCCACAGGATTTTATCAGCGACAATTATTCCATCAATTCTCAATCAACTTTAATTTGAAAGGGGAGAACCTGTAAGGGGCTTATACTTCAGATAACAATTGCTGATATAGATCGATGTATTGTCCTACATGAAATCCATCCATCAGCGCATGATGCACATGAATGGAAACAGGCATTTGCTTTCTTCCATTTACTTCAGTCATTTTTCCAAAAGAGATCTTTGGACAAGAATCTTTGAATGAAAAACTTCTGGCATGAGACAAGCCAGTAAAATTGATCCAGGGTACAGATGAATAATGGATTACATTTTCTCCGGAAACAGCAGGAATAAGACCTGTACTATTTCTCACTTCTTCGATGGTTGTCTTCGCAGCATCGGCAAAATTTTCAAAGTCTGGATGATAATCCATATAAGAAAATCCGAAAGTGCCATCCGATCTGTTGATAGTAGGAGAGGCATTCACTGTATCATACAAATACACATGGCCATCTGAAATCCTGTAACGGAAAGGTTCTATTTGGTTGGCAGCTTTCAAAGAAAGATGTAGGTAATATAAAAAGAAAGAATAACCGTTCGCTTTAGCTTTGGTATAGGCTTCAGTACAATCTACTTGTACAGTAACGCCAAAAAAAGGCTCTTCAAATTGATTAAAAAATCGAAACTGATCTTTGCGATTCCAGGATTCGATATCGAGTAATGTTTTCATGACTAGAGGAAAGATAATACTTCTTTGATCTCATTCACCTGTCTGAAATTGGGATGTTTGATATCTCCATCCACAGTTTCGTGAGCCCAAGTGGTATGATAGGGAATATGCACAGCATGTCCATTCAATGCTAACACAGGGATCACATCAGACTTCAATGAATTACCCAACATCATAAAAGAGGAAGGTTCAATATCCAAATGCTTGATCAGCTTCTGATAATCGGCTTCCTTTTTTTCAGACATGATCTCGATATGATGAAAATGATGTGATAGCCCCGATTTGATCAATTTTCTTTCTTGGTCTAAAAGATCGCCTTTTGTAGCAACCACTAGTTTATACTTTCCTTTTAGCGCATTCAATACTTCTTCTACTCCTTCCAATAGTACAAAGGGCTTATCCAGTAATTCTTTTCCCAGTTGAATGCATTTTTCAATGATCTCAACAGGTACGGTTTTATTGGAGACTTCCAATGCTGTTTCGATCATACTCAACATAAAACCTTTTACTCCATAACCATACAGACTTAAATTCTTGATTTCGGTATGCAACAATTCTCGGGCAACAGAGTGATGTGGTAAGTAATCTTCCAATAGCTCACAAAACCTGTCTTCTGTATCTCTGAAATAAGGTTCGTTCACCCACAATGTATCATCCGCATCAAATGCAATTACTTTCAATGAATTCATATTCTTTTCTTTCAATTATTTTCCGCCACCGGGCTTTTTCGGCAAAACAGCTTTGGGCTTTTCTGCAGGAGGTGGGGGTGTATTTCCTTTATTATCTTTTTTCTCCGGCGTTTTAGGAGTTGCAGGTTTGATATCTGATTCTGCACCGATATCTTCTAGTTTAATATTCTGTGGAATTTCATAATCTTCAGAAGTTCCTGTTCCTACATCTTCGCCTTCACCGCCCAATATCGGCGTAGAATCATTGAGATAATCAATAACTATATCGTTACTCATGATATCAGGTTTCACAAATGTGGCGCTCTTATCAATACCACAGTTGGGATCAGCAGCTGCTTTGGCAAAGAAATAAGCCCATATCGGCATAGCAGCGCGACCACCTTGTCCATTTGCACTCTCTTTATTGAAGTGGATAAAACGATCATCGGCACCCACCCAAGCACCACCCATGAGTTGAGGTGTATAACCCATGAACCAGCCATCACTATTTTCATTGGTAGTACCTGTTTTACCTGCATTCTCTACTCCGGGCATTCCATATCCCCATATACCACGACCGGTACCAACTTGTACTGTTCCTTGCATCATCTTCACCACAGAGTAAGCGGTTACCTCACTAATGACTTCTTTTCTTTTTGGTGTGAATGTGGCCAACACATTTCCATTTCTATCTTCAATTCTGGTGATGTACATAGGCTTCACATTAAAGCCTCTGCCCGGGAACATGCTAAAGCCCTGCATCATTTCAAATAAAGAGATCTCACAAGATCCTAATGCAATAGAAGGATAGGGCTCGATCTTAGTTTTGAAATCACAACGCTCCAGAAAATCTACCAACCTCTTTGCGCCATTGTTTCCTTCAGCATCTAACTGTTTCATGATATATGCCGAAGCACAGTTTCTAGAGAAAGCAAGTGCAGAAGCCATGGGCATGGCGCCACCCTGACAAGATCTGCTGGTTGCTGGAACCAATCCATACTGACCAAAACTTTGTTGCTCATCGTATACGGTCGTATTGGGTGTAAATCCGGCTTCTTCGATCGCTAAACTGTACAACAAAGGCTTCATCGTAGAACCGACCTGACGTTTCGTGTTGAAATTCACGTGGTCATACTTGAATGACTTGAATCCGATACCCCCAACCCAAGCTTTGATCTCTCCGGTTAAAGGATCCATCACCATAAAACCTGCCTGTAACATTTGTCTGTGGTAACGGATAGAATCATAAGGTGTCATCGTGGTATCTGTTTCACGACTGCTATTATAAGCAAACACACGCATAGGTGTTTTTTCAAAGAATGTTTTTCGGATATCCTCTTCACTTAATCCTTCTCTATCCAGATTTTTCCAACGATCACTTTGCTTCATAGCAGTTTCCAATACATTCTCATAACCCTTCCAGATACTTCCATTTCTGATATTGGCTTGTGTATTGAACAGCTTTTGCATATAGTTCATATGCTTGGCTACAGCTTCTTCTGCGTACTGTTGCATTCTGGGATTGATGGTCGTATAAATTTTCAAACCATCACGATAGAGGTTATAGTTATCACCATTACTCTTTTTATTTTCCTTACACCATTTCTTCATCTCTTCACCCAGAATCATTCTGAAGTAGGGGCCGAGACCTGCTGTTTCATCCAGCTTTTTATAATTGAGTTCTATTGGTTTGCGTTTCAGAATAGCAGCTTCTGCTTCTGTGAGGTACTCGTTACGTACCATCTGATTGATCACTGTATTTCTTCTATCCAATGCCAACTTTGGATTGCGTCTCGGATTATAAATTGTAGCACCTTTCAACATACCGATCAGTACTGCTGACTCTTCGATATTCAATCTGTCGGGCTCTTTTTGGAAGAAGGTCTTAGCCGCATTGCGTATACCAAAAACATTATCACCAAAAGCAACCGTATTCAAATAGATCGTTATGATTTCTTCTTTTGTAAAATTGCGTTCAAGTTTAACCGCAATTACAGATTCTTTTATTTTCTGGATGATACGAAGGAAAATATTGCGAGTCCCCCAGTTATCAGTAAACAGGTTCTTAGCTGTTTGCATGGTGATGGTACTGGCACCGCCTTCACGCCCTAAGTAAATCAAAGCCCTTCCCAATGAGCGGGGATCGATACCGCTATGGTCATAAAAGCGCTCATCTTCTGTGGCCACCAATGCATTTACAACATGTTTACTGATGTCTTTGTACTGTACATTGATACGATCTTCGAGATAATATTTTCCCATCAATGTACCATCCTGTGCATACACTTGGCTGGCCAGTGATGCAGTTGGGTTTTCAATATCATTGATAGAAGGCATTCTTCCTAACAGACCAAAATTGATCATCAGCAGGAACACAATACCTCCACCCAGCGTCCAGAAAAAAATGCGCCAGAAAATGCGAACAGACTTTGACATAATCAGCTATAAAAGGTTTCTAATAACAAGTCGTAAAGCTAAAGAAGAGTTGGTGAAGCTCCTCTTCAGGGTCGTTAAAATTTATCAGGTAATATTTTTTGCAGGAACGCACGATAGGCAGCCGCGTCTTTTTTGGTTTGAAGGATACGTAAATTGGCCGGACTAATAATTAAAAACCCATATTTATCGGCACTTAACCAAGGCAGGATACGATTGGCTGCTAATGGCTTTACAACATCCGTATAGCTCACGGCTTCGCTTGCGTCTTTGAATGGACCAATCAATAAAAATTGAATCTCAGGAACTACCGGTTGTGTGATGATTCCCAATCTGCGATTAAAATATCTTTCCTGATTAAACCTATTAAAAGCATTTCGAGCTTCTCCAACAAACATGCCATCCACCTTATTTAATACTACGACTGCATACTGGGTATCGTTAGCAACAAATTCATAATCTAGTTCAATAGTTTGTACCGGAGATTTAATGGCATTTGTAATAGTAAGCCCGGCAGGTTGTTTCAGGTCTTTGATAGTAGGGGCAGATGCTGAACTGTCTTTGCGTTGTGGAGCGGTTGTAATCACATTCGCAGGACCGGTAAGATCAACAGTGCGTGTTACTGTTTCTACAGGTCTTTCAATATTCAAATCCGACAAATAACTTTCAATTTCACTTCTTCGTTTGATTACATCAATCATTGTACCTGCTTTTTCCGTTAGTGGTGAAGTAGGGAAATTATTCATCAGTTGTTCCAAACGATTGATCGCCGTACTGTCATTACGTTCTTTTACATAATAGATGGATTCGATATACAAGAGCTGTGGTGTCCATTCTGAAGTACTTAGGGTTTGCTCAGCCTGTTTTTTGGCTTTAATGGCAGCATCAAATTTTCCTTCGATAAAAAGGTTATAAATATTATTGTACAATTTATCTTTCGGATCCTGTTGCTGATTGTTGACCGTATTACCATACAAGAACTTGCTATCTGCATACTGTCGATTGAACACTTGCGATAATGAGTCTGCTGCTTTCAGGTTATTACTCTTACGATAACACTGCATCAATAAGAAACTGGTTTCTTCTGCTTCTGCTGATTGAGGGAATCTTCTCAATAGCTCTTCATACACTTCAATGGCGGAAGGATAATCATCCAGTTGTTGCTGAAAAATCTTTCCATTGTCTAGTAAAGCCCGTATGATAATAGCGTTAGAGAGATCCATTTGCTCATTCGTCAACGGTATGGCATTCATCAAAGATTCCAGACTCAGTTCTTCTTTTTTTGGATCTGCTTTTCCATCCTGGGGTATGGTGGCCTGTGTTTGTTGTGTGGTAATGATTTTATCAAGGGCAGATTGTCTTCTCCAGTTATCTACATTTGGTCTGTTGCCCCATCTTTTGTTAAACTCGCTAAAACCACGACTTTTCAGATTGGTATTCAGAAAATAGAAATCACTATTATTATTACCAAACAAATCACCTGAGTTTTTGGAATCAATAGCAAGGTCTGCGCCAAAAGAAGGGTCTTCTGTTTCTTTGATGCCTCTTTCTCTTCTAATCTGTCGAAGTAATTTTTTGAGGAACTCAGTTCTGGCATTTTCAGTTAAAGCCGCAATTTTCTGTACACTATCCTCTCGAAGAATGTTTTCTTCGTTGATGCTGATAAGTTGCAAGGCAGGTTTGCGTGTTTCAATTCTTATTTTCTCATCATCAGGTAAAAGTCTGGCTTCAACACTATCATAAAAGCGAAAGGATTGACTGTATGATTTTCGATCATAATTCAGATCACCCAATAACAAAAAACTCTTTTGTTTTTGAATAGGATTATCACTACTGAATGCGACACTTTTCAATAACCATTGTTGTGCAGCAGGGTAAGCTTTTCTACTCAACTCTAATTTAGCAGCAGCATAGTAAATAATATCACGATACACATCATACTTGTCTCTTTTAGCCATTTTTAATAACTCATTCAGGTTCTCTTGAAGAGCATTATCTTTTTCACCGGTAGCCAATGCAGCAATATTCAATCTGGCATATACTTCCATGAATGGATCTTTTGCATAACGAATGGCTTCTGTAAAATTTTTAATAGCGTCTGTATTTTTATCCGCTTTTTCATAGAGTTGCGCAGCCAGATAATAGGTTCTTGCTTTATCCTGCAGGTCATTTCCTTTTTTCAAAGAGCGGGTCAGGTAAAAAGCAGCACTGTCGTAAGCATTGAGTTTATAAAATAGATAAGCACTCACTTCATCCAGTTCAGGTTGCAGGCGAGAAGGAAAAAGAGCATCACTTCGTAACAAGGCAATCAGTCCGGAAGCTTCCGCCATTTTATCTTGTTCAATGTAGGTACGGGCCATCCAGAGAAAACTTTCGTTTCTACTGGGAAGAGTAGTAGTCATTTTTTGCCATAGATTCCTTTTTTCATTGGTAGAGATCGTAAATACACCGCTGGCATTACCTACATTACTTCCAATAGGGATATCATATCCATCATCTTTGGGAGCAAATGCATAGTTGATATATTGAAACACATGTAAAGCAGAGTCAAAATCTTTTCTGAAGAGATAGGCTTTACCCATCAGCAGATACAGGTTATCTACCCAATCACTTCTTAGATCATGTAGTAATATCCCGGCTGTACATTTATAAAGAACCGTATCAATTTGATCTTGTGCAGTGGTTTCGAGATCATAATCATAAAAGGATAGTAACTGTGTATAGTCGTCACGGTGTGATTCTGTAGCTCTATCAACGATCTCATTCATTCGTTGATTGGCATTGAAATAATAGTTGAAGTGAGTAACCGTATTGTTATAGATCCGCTTCGGAAGTGTAAATTTTTTATTGCCCGATTTTTCAGAAGGTAATGTTCGATTCTCATACGGCTTTTCCTTTTTGAGCTCAATAGTGGTATAAGGCTGCGCCACGATTTTTCCGGTTAAAAACAGAAAAATGACTGACAAGTATGGTAGTATAGAACGTAAAATCATCCCGGAAAATCTTATTCGCTGGTATATCTGCATAAAATCACTTTAAAAATACAGTTATTTCCCTTTCGGCAGCTGTGAAAACCTAATTCATCATTACCTTTAACCTGATTTTAGTCTATGGCCAATTCCGATAGTAATAATAACCTCAAACGTATCAGAAACAACTATCGTCTCGTTGTGATGAATGATGATACGTATGAAGAAGTAGTAACTTTCAGATTATCACGTCTCAGTGTCTATATCGGATTGAGTACTGTGTTTGTCTTGCTGGTTGGACTCACCATTGCTTTGATCGCTTTTTCCCCATTAAAATATTATATACCGGGTTATGGAACGCGGGAAAGTAGGGCAGCACTTCAAATACTGAAAATGAGAACAGACTCATTGGAGCAAGCTATACGTTACAAAGAGCAATATATTGATGGGGTGAAAAAAGTGTTGGCCGGCGATACCCCATCACAATTAGATACGATTTCATTGGCCATTCCTAAGACAGATATATCGAGCGAATAATGCCATCAGATCAACGCCCGGATAAGACTTTACTCACTTATGCCTCACTAGCCACGCAATTCATGGTTTTATTGTGTATAACCATATATGGTGGAAAGTGGGCAGATCAATATTTTAGCTTTTCAAAACCTGTATTGATCTGGGTGCTGCCATTATTGGCTTTAGCCGGAACACTGATCAAACTGATCAGAGATACATCAGGTAAATCAAAGAAATAATTATGGGAAAGAAAATCAGACCACTTGTTTTATTCTTCTTGATCACCAATGCGATCTTCGTTGTTGGAGAAAAACAGATCATCGCATGGGGAATGAAACAGGATGTATTGATCATAGCCAATATTTTATTGTTTGTCTTCTCATTGATCGGTCTATTGTTGCAATTGAATGCTTCTAGAAGTTCCAACCCCAATGCCATCGTAAGAGCGGTCATGGCAGGTATGGGTTTAAAGCTCATCGGTTTTGCTGCGGCTCTATTGATCTATTTATCTATGGTAGGAAAAGGTAAAAGTGTGTATTCCATTTATGCTGCACTCGGATTATATGTGATTTATACTTGGATTGAAGTTCGATTATTCTTAAGGCAGAATCCGAAGAAGAATGCCCGTATCTGAACATCCCATGCAGGCATTGGCCACATTTCTTCCCGAAGGTAGTTTTGAGGAAGTAGTGGCCTATATCAAACAGTATCATGTTCATTTGACCATCACTAGAAAACGGAAATCGGTACTGGGTGATTATCGTCATGCATTTGCGGGAAAGAACCATCGCATCACTGTCAATGGTGACCTGAATCCCTATGAATTTTTGATCACACTATTACATGAGTTGGCACATCTGTTGACGTTTGAGCAATATCGTCATAGGGTAGAAGCACATGGACAAGAATGGAAGACTTGTTATGCTAAACTGTTGCTGCATTTTATTCAATTAGGTGTTTTTCCCGAAGACATCGAGCAGGCCTTACAATCTTCTGTTATGAATCCTGCTGCTACCGCCAATGGGGAAACAGCTTTACTACTCGTTCTTCGGAAATACAACAAACAACAACGCAATGGTTATGCGCATGTGGCTGATATTGCTGAAGGACAACTATTTCAAATGGATAATGGACGAATTTTCAAACGTGGTAAACTGAGAAGAAAAAGATATGAATGTGTGGAAGTAGCTACAGGACTGCGTTATTCATTCAGTGCAGTGATGGAAGTGAAAATTATCCATTCAAATCAATAAAAGCAATTAGTTTCAAGCTGCAAGGTATTTGAGATCACTTGAAGCTTGAGGCTTGCAGCTTGCAGCCAAAAAAAGCCCCGGCTTTTACCAGGGCTTTCGCATTTTTAAAGTTTCAATTAAGCAACTGCTTTCTTCACCAATGCTGCTGCTTCACTCAGTTCAATAGCAGATTGTACTTTCAGTCCACTTTCATCGATCAGTTTCTTTGCTTCCACTGCATTGGTTCCTTGCAATCTTACGATGATAGGAATTTCAATATTGCCCAATTTATTGTATGCTTCGATTACACCTGCAGCAACACGATCGCAACGAACGATACCGCCGAAGATGTTGATCAAAATAGCTTTTACATTCGGATCTTTCATGATGATACGGAAACCGGCTTCCACTGTTTGTGCGTTGGCAGTACCACCCACATCCAGGAAGTTAGCAGGCTCACCACCGCTTAATTTGATCATATCCATGGTAGCCATCGCCAAACCTGCACCGTTTACCATACAACCCACGTTACCATCGAGTTTTACGAAGTTGAGGTTGTATTGTCCTGCTTCTACTTCTGTTGGGTCTTCTTCTGATACATCACGTAAAGCAGCCGTATCAGCATGACGCATCAAGGCGTTATCATCAATGTTCATTTTACAGTCTACGGCAATGATCTTTTCGTCACTTGTTTTGAACAAAGGATTGATCTCGAGCATACCGCAATCCAATCCAACGTAAGCATTGTATAAGTTGGTTACAAATTTCACACAGTTCTTAAATGCCTCTCCGCTCAGACCCAAGTTGAAAGCGATCTTACGTGCTTGAAAACCCTGCAAGCCACCCCCTGGGTGAACCCACTCTTTAAAAATTTTGTCAGGGGTATTGTGCGCTACTTCTTCAATATCCATTCCGCCCTCTGTACTGTACATGATCACATTCATACCTTTTGCACGATCGAGCAGGATCGACAGATAGAATTCCTTTACAGGATTAGGACCGGGGTAGTATACATCCTGAGCGATCAGAATCTTATTTACTTTTTTACCACTAGCACCGGTTTGGATGGTTACTAGCGTTCCGCCCAATATGTTTTTGGCAATAGTTGCCACATCTTCGACACTTTTAGCCACGGCCACACCACGCTGTTCTGTACCTTCAATTTTACCTTTACCACGTCCACCGGCATGGATTTGAGCCTTGATAACGGCAAAATTATTACCGGTTTGGGTCTTGATCTGGCGATACGCCTCTTCGGCTGCCATTACTGTATCTACCGCAATGCCTTCCTGCACCGGTACATTGTATTTTTTCAGCAATTCCTTGGCTTGATATTCGTGAAGATTCATACGGGAAAAATTTTTGCGAAGATAAGAGAATCAGACATTCAGATTTAAGCTGAAATTTTATTGTTGTAACATTAATTCCCCTAATTTTACGGAGCTTCAAAAACTGTAAAACGAAAAACATTATGAAAAAAGCATTTTTGACCCTGATCAGTGCCGCTTTATTGATCGGCCTTTCTTCTTTTATTGGTGAAAACAAAAAAGCGCCTATCACATTGAATGTTGTTGCTGAAAAAAGCCGTGTTGACTGGATCGGTTCTAAAGCCGGAGATTTTCATACCGGTTCTTTTACCGTGAAAAGCGGACAAGTACAGGTAGAGAACGGTAAGCTGACCGGTGGTAGCTTCGTGATCGATCTGGCTAATCTGAAAGTAACAGATGCAGCAGGAGATAGACTAGCAGGTCACTTGAAGTCAGCAGACTTTTTTGATGTAGCTAAATTTGGAGAAGCTACTTATACCATTACAGGTGTAAACTACAATGGTGAAGGAACTTGCGAGATCAGCGGTAACCTGAACATTAAAGGAGCAACTGTTGCTGTAAAGTTCAATGCGAATATCCGCAGCGCTAGCGAAAAAGGTCTGTTTGGTCAGGCTTATTTCAGCGTAGACAGAACTGCTTTCGGTATTCTGTATAATGGTCCTGCTAAAGATGTACAATTAGCGATCCATTTGTTTGCTAAGTAATCATCACTGATTTTATAAAAGAAGAGGCTGTATCAAAAATCTGATACAGCCTCTTCTTTTATAAATAAATCTCCGGATATCTATTTACTTTTCAGACACCTCTCTTACTATGGGCCATGGACCATAAGCCATAACCCAAACTATCAATACCTTTCTTCAATCACTGCCTTATGGTGCATCAGATGCCCAAATAATATGAAAGCGATCGCATTGGCAGAAGTTTCTGCACCGCTCACAATTCCTCTGTTATTCAATTGCGCTTCTGTAAGTGATTCGATCAGCAGGTTACTGGATTTTCTTACTGCCAAAAATTCTTGTTTGATCGCATCAAAACTTCTTTTATTGGCATCAGCATTAGCCACATAATCATTCTCTTCAAATGAGGGGAGTGGCGTTGCGTCTTTTCTAGCGATCCTTAATAAACGATAACTGAAAATTCTCTCCGTATCCGTTACATGTTGTAAAACTTCTTTTAAGGTCCATTTACCCGGTGCGTAAGCGTAGTCAGCTTTTGATTCAGGTAATGTTGTATAGAAGTGCTCGAGAACTGTAGTTAATTCTTCCAGCAATGCATGTGCATCCTGTGCTTTTGTTTGGTTGATGTATCGCTCAAAAAATGAGTTGTACTCCCCGGGCTGCGGTCTACTCATAAATAATTAGTGTGATTTCTTCTTTACGTTGGTGATCTTGGTTTCTGTAACCGGCTTATTTGCTTGCTGTATCCATTGTTCAGCAGTCACCATTGCATTGTAAGCGTTTACGATACCCCCGGTTCTTGATAAGTCTGTGAATGGTACAATGTCTGCTTTTTCACCCGGACGGAAACAATACGCAGATGATTCAGGTATCAATACTGATTTTTCGATGATATGTTTTACTTGTACCGCAGACAATTGAGGATAGTACGAGCGTATCATGGCAGCAATACCACTTACAATAGGAGTGGCCATGCTGGTTCCTTGTTGATTACCATATTTGTTTCCTCCCGGCATGGTAGAATAGATCTTTACACCCGGCGCAAATAGGTCTACTTTCTGTTTACCGTAATTGCTGAATTCAGCAGTGATACTTCCTGTGATCTTTGGATCACTACTCGCGCCAACAGTGATATAATTGCTCGCCAATGTATTCCATTCTTGCAACCATGGATTTGGGTACACATCTTTTTCGTCAATGTTGTCTCCATCGTTACCGGATGAGTGTAATACTAGTACATCTTTTTGCTCTGCATAACGTATCGCACTGTCTACCCAATTCTTTTCCGGTGAAAAAGACTTTCCAAAACTCATATTGATGACTTTGGCGCCATGATCTACCGCATAGCGAATGGCAAGTGCCACATCTTTATCATATTCATCACCATCCGGTACTACACGAAGCATCATGATGCGTACATTATCTGCCACACCATCAATACCCACACCATTATTACGTTGTGCAGCGATCAATCCACTTACATGGGTGCCGTGGTCAGGGTTGGGTCCCATCACATCTCCATTGCCATAAAAACGATCATTCAGATTGAAATAATTATCGCCAATGATCTCAGCACGATAATCTCTGGGAGCTTTCTCCTTGGATTCAAATGCTGTTTTCTTACCGTCAATATATTCTTCTAACTGTGATAATAAGACCGTATTCTTTTCTTCTGCATCCAACCCAATCATTTTCATACAGGTAAGAAAACCCAACTTAGCTTCTTTGCCTATTTTACTGACCGGCTGAAATTTTTCCAGTTTTTCGCAGGTATATTCTTCACATCCCATTTCCTGACGTAAAATCTTATCATGTTTTTTCAGTGCTTTGGCAGTTACTTCTACAAACATCAGTTCCATCTGTTCTTCATGACTGAAGTTCATTTGATTCACTGCTTTTTTCCAGATAAAGAATTGCTCACGCTCTTTCTGCGTCATCTCTTCTGGATTCAATTTTTTGTTTGCAAACTGATCCTTCCATCTGTGAAAAACCCTAGCGCGTTCATCGGAAGCCTTTTTAATATTTCGGCCATCTTTATTGCCTAGAAAATTCCATCCATATACATCATCTACATAGCCATTACCATCATCATCTTTATTGTTTCCGGGAATTTCTTTCGGATTACGCCATAGCACCGGCTTTAAATCTTCGTGAGTAGTATCAATACCGGAATCCAGAACGGCAACAATGATGGGTTCACTTTTTTTATTACGTTCCTTTAAAAAGTCGTAGGCTTTGTATAAACTAATGCCATAGAAGGAGTCTTTATTATAATCCATTTGAAACCAGGTCTTAGGAACCTGTTGCGCTTGTACAATAAGCGCAGAAAATGATATGGCAATGAAGCTGAGTATCCCGCGAAGCATCGAATGTATAGTTTAACGATCAGCACAAATTTCCGTAATGATAATGAAAAATTAACCGCTGTTGAGTGATTTAGGAAAATCTTGGCGTCGCTTAAGCGATACTTAATGATTACCTACCCTTTTTTTAGTTTTCCTTAACAAATACACTGCTTATTCCGTGTGCTATTTCTTCATGAGTTGAGCTGCACTATGGATACCTCTTTTGAGTTGTTCGGCAATATGTAAAGACCGTTCAATTCTTTTGTCGGAAGATTTTACACGGGTGATCAAATACAAAATACTCCGTTGATTGCCGGGTGTGAGTTGATCAAATATTTTTTTTGCTGTAGGATCTGTTTCTAGTACTTCATTCCATTCTTCTGCTTCTTCAAATTGGAAAGTACTATCATCTTCTTTTAACTCTAGTTGTACAGTCATCCCTTTTTTCAAGCTCAATTCTTTCATCACCCGCTTGCTGATATAAATAAAATAACCCTCTTCTTTTCTTGATTGTAAGGCCACATGCAAACTCGATTTACCATTGAGCGTACAAACACATCTCTTGATTCCTTTTTTGATGAATTTTTCTGCTGTAGCGATATCAATACCAATAAAATGCATACCACCGGATTGATCGATGACGGCTTTCTTTTTGATTATCATAGTCACTTATAGGGTTCTATTTTTCAGTACTACAATCAACAACTAAACAGGTTCAGTTACTTATTGAATAATTCTAAGATAAGCTTTCCATGGGCCTGTTTCTTCACGATATTGGTGTGAGATCGTTCTGGTAATCTGGTAAATATGATTCTGGTCATGCACCACCCAGGTAGCTAATAATTGTTGAAGCGTTACCGTTCCAAAAGCCGGATGTATAGCTGTTCTTTCAAGATCTGTGGAACTCAGCTGAAAGTTGCGAAGTGTTGCTATATTTTCTTCTCGGAGTGTATGAAATGTTTTGAGCAATTCATGAAGGGGCTTACCCTTGCTATCTTCAAACTGTGCAAAACGATCAAAAGGAGTGAAGGTTTTATTGTCACTATCTGATAGACATATTTTCATTCTGGGTATCCAATCTGTTTTTTCTCCATGTATCAGATGCCCAACCACATCATAAGGACTCCAGCTATCACCTCCTTCAGTTGCATGAAGAAGTGCATCCGGAATCCCTAATAACAAATCCTCCAAAACTTGGGGTGTTCTGCTTAAAAGGTTGATGGCATCTGATACGGAGATATTCATGGTCTGAAATTATAGATCAAATTGAATGCCTTGTGCTAAGGGTAGCTGTGTACTCCAGTTGATGGTATTGGTTTGACGACGCATATACGCTTTCCAAGCATCACTACCACTCTCTCTTCCACCACCGGTTTCTTTTTCACCACCAAATGCGCCACCGATTTCTGCACCACTGGTACCAATATTGACGTTCGCAATTCCACAATCACTTCCTCCATGAGAAAGGAATTGTTCAGCTTCGCGCATATTCAATGTCATGATCGCTGAAGAAAGTCCTTGAGGTACACCATTCTGTAATGCAATGGCTTCATCCAACTGACTATACTTCATGATGTATAAGATTGGCGCAAAGGTTTCATGCTGTACGACCGGGAAATGATTTTCTGCTTCAGCGATGCATGGTTTTACATAACATCCACTCTCATATCCTGCACCTTCCAATACACCACCTTCTACAATAAATTTTCCGCCTTGTTTTTTACAAGCTTCGATCGATTGCAAATACAATTGCACTGCATCCTGATCGATCAATGGACCTACATGGTTTTTTGTATCCAAAGGATCACCAATTCGCAATTGCCCATACGCCTTCACCAATTTTGCTTTGAAGGTTTCATAAACAGATTCATGAATGATCAATCTGCGGGTAGTTGTGCAGCGTTGTCCGGCAGTACCCACAGCACCAAACACACAACCGATCAATGCCATATCCAGATCTGCTTCTTTGGAAATGATAATCGCATTATTACCTCCCAATTCAAGAATGGTTTTACCCAATCTGCCGGCAACTGTTGCTGAAACGATCTTTCCCATTCTGGTTGATCCTGTTGCTGAGATCAAAGGAATGCGTGTGTCATTGCTCATCCATTCACCTACTTCGCGAGCACCCTGTATCAAACAATTCACTCCTTCAGGTACTTGATTTTTTTTGAAAACTTCGGCTACAATATTTTGAACGGCAATGGAACAGAGTGGCGTTTTTTCGCTGGGTTTCCAAATGCTCGTATTGCCACAAACCCAAGCAAGTGCTGCATTCCAGCTCCATACTGCAACAGGGAAGTTGAAAGCTGAAATAATACCGGTGATTCCCAATGGATGCCATTGTTCGTACATGCGGTGTTTGGGTCTTTCACTGTGCATGGTTAAGCCATGTAATTGTCTTGATAATCCCACAGCAAAATCACAGATATCGATCATTTCCTGTACTTCACCATATCCTTCCTGCAAACTTTTTCCCATTTCATAACTCACGAGTTTGCCCAAGGGGTCCTTGTATTTTCGTAAAGCTTCACCCACCTGACGAACTACTTCACCACGTTTGGGCGCAGGCCATTGACGCCAATCTTCAAATGCTTTGGCCGATTGTTGTACGATTGTTTGATAAGTTGCTTCATCGGTTGACTGAACAGTGCCAATCAATTTACCATCAACAGGAGAAGATGAACTGATAATGGTTGCTTTACTATCTATCCACTGTGTTCCGGTAGAAGCACCTGGATTTGCAGACTGAATGCCTAATTGTGTTAAAAAATCCATGCAGGTTAAATTTTGGCGTAAAGGTAATGGATTCAATATGAGCGGCATTCGTGAATAGCCCACATAAAAAAAGTATCACTATGTTGAGAACAACTGTGTGATACTTTATTATCTAAAACCCTGCATGAAACGCCTTTCAGCATTTACAGGGTAAAACTATCTTTTTGTTGATTTTTTTTGTCGATTGATAGGTGAGGGGCTAATCAAAATCGGGGAATGGCTATTTTGTTTTTGAAATCTCTAACAACTGGTCATACACACTGCTGTAGCTGCTTCCAATAGGTATTTCCTTGCCTGCGATCCACACTTTTGACTTGCTGAATTTTTCAATTTTTGCAATAGGTATGATGAAAGAACGATGTACCCTTACAAAATCACGAGGAGGCAGTTTTTCCTGGATACTTTTCAGTGTCATAAGTGTAAGCACAGGATTGGGCTTGATATAGATCTTAATATAATCATCCAATGCCTCGATCAGATCAATATCTTTCAGATTGATCTTCATGATTTCATAATTCACCTTAATGAACAATGAGTTCAGCTGTACTTCTTGTGAGCTGAGGAATTCGATATATTCTTTTGCTTTATAGCATGCTTTTAAAAAGCGATCGTACTCAAAGGGTTTTAGCAGATAATCCACTGCATCAACATTAAAACCTTCAACTGCGAAATCTTTGTAAGCGGTGGTGAAGATGACAGGGGGCTTCTCAGACAAACCTTTATAGAACTGTATCCCTGTTATATCCGGCATTTGAATATCCAGAAATAAAAGGTCTACCGTATTGGATTGCATATAAGCAATGGCTTCATCTGTGTTGGTAAAGGTCTTCTCCAATTTCAGAAAAGAAATCTTTGCGCAATATTCCTGAACCAGTTGTAAGGCTAATGGTTCATCATCAATGGCAATACAATGTATCATGTTGTAATTTCCAATTTTACAATGTAAATGTTGTTTTCAATCGTTGTGCTCAGTTTATGACGCTCAGGATACATTAGTTCCAATCTTCTTTTGACATTGTTGATACCGATACCGGTATTTTCCATCAAGCTGTTATCTGCTGCTACAATATTATTGGTGGCCGAGAAATAAATGATATTGTCTTTACTCTCTATCGAAATATCAATTTTGGAAACTTCCTTCGTGCTCACTCCATATTTAAAGGCATTCTCCACAAATGGAATAAAGATCAAAGGTGCAATTAGGACTGTACTGATTTCTCCTTTGGTTGAAAAATTCAAAGTTACTTTATCGGTTAGCCTTACTTGTTGTAATTCAATAAAGTTATGAATGAAGTCTACCTCATTCGATAAGGGTACCAGGTCACGTTCTGTTTCTGTAAGTATGTACCGCATGATCGATGAAAGTTTCATCACAGCAGGTGCAGTTTTTTCACTTCTCACCACTGCCAATGAATAGATATTATTCAAGGTATTAAAAAAGAAATGCGGGTTTACTTGCGATTTCAAAAAGGATAACTCAGTATTCAGTTTTTCATTCTCTGTCTCTTTTTTAGTTTGTTCTGTTCTTAACCAACGCTGCGTTACAGAGATACAGGTTCCAAAAGCAAATACCAATAAGAAGAGTACGGTGTTATATGGATCAGCGATCGGTCTGGCTCTTCTTGGCGCTCTGGTAAGCTTAGGGGTACCTTTAAAATCCGGGTTTCTGATGAACTCATTGTTCTGACGGATAAATTCGGGTTCTACGATCAGATTAGCAATTTCTTTCGGTAAGAATAGAAAAGCAGTCAAACAAGCAGCAATAGAAAGAATATACCATCCCCATCTTTTATTGATGAGTAATTTAGGAACCAGTACTTGAGTGTTGAAATAGTAAAACAGTACAATAAAAATATTGTTACAAATGATAGTGGCGAGCATATTGTCGCTCATGCTGAATTCTCTCAAGCGAGGAAAGAAAACGAGGTATGGAACAAAGAAAAAACAAGCCCACGCAACCATATGCGTAAAGACCGTGATAATTTTTTTATCGTTACGAAGGTCCTGTGGTTTGAAGTTGGTAACAGCCATTGGTGATGTGTTCAATTCCGTAAAATACGAATTGGGTTTTATCAAATCTATTTTACTGCCTTCAAATCAGAAAAAGAAATAGGGTGAATAGAATGGTGTTATCGGTAAACCTCTAATAAGATTCCTTTTCAGACGGAAAATCTCCGGATTTTACATCTTTAATGTACTGACCTACAGCACCCTGAATTTGCTCTTGTAAATTCAAATATTGCCTTAAAAAACGAGGTTTAAAAGTATTGTTGATACCTAGCATATCGTGCATTACCAAAACCTGTCCATCACATCCTGAACCTGCACCAATACCAATGGTTGGGATGGTTAATGATTGACTTACTTCCATGGCCAATGCAGCGGGTATTTTTTCCAGAACCATGGCATAACAGCCTGCCTCTTGTAATAAGCGTGCGTCGTTCCTTAACTTATCAGCCTCCTCGGTTTCCTTTGCTCTCACATTATAAGTGCCAAATTTATAAATCGATTGAGGTGTCAACCCCAAATGTCCCATCACAGGAATACCAGCAGAAACAATTCTTTGAATACTTTCCACCACTTCGGAACCGCCTTCCAGTTTAATCGAATGTGCACCACTTTCCTTCATGATACGAATCGCTGAGGCAAGCGCTATATCTGAGTTAGACTGATAAGAACCAAAAGGGAGATCCACCACCACCAATGAACGGTCAATACCACGAACTACGCATTGTGCATGATAGATCATTTGCTCCAATGTGATAGGTACTGTTGTCTCATGTCCGGCCATCACGTTACTCGCACTGTCGCCTACCAATACCACATCGATTCCTGACTCATCAAATAACCTCGCAAAAGAATAGTCATAAGCAGTGATCATAGAGATTTTTTCGCCGGCTGACTTCATTTTAAGCAAGGTATTGGTCGTGATTTTCTTTACTTCTTTATGAACAGACATGACATTATTTTTTGATCATCTTTCCGTATCGGAAACAATGCAAAGTAGGCAGATTTTAGGATTAGCCAAGTGGGAAATAAGTAATTACTGTTGTTGTAAGGTTAATTCCGAGTAGAGGTGTTGAATGAGTCCATCTGCAAGACCTATTTTGGGTACATAGATCTCATCAGCATCTGCCCATCGCATCACATTGATGTAAATTTGAAGAGCCGGCACAATCACATCGGCGCGGTCTTCTCTTAGCTTGTAAATATTGATCCTGTCTTCCAGCGAAAAACTGGATATCTCTTTGTAATAATCTTTCAATAGATCAAGGGGTAAAGGTTTGCCGTCTTTCTTTTTACTGAGCGAAAAAACTTTATTGATATTGCCACCCGTACCAATGGCTACAATTTTCTTATAACCTTTTGTTTTTGTCTTAATAATATCCTTCATCTCATTCCAATGATGATCTTCCACCATATCTTTCAATAACCTTATGGTACCTATGTTGAAAGATTGCTTGAATACCAATCTGTCTTCTGCGAAAAAAGTAAGTTCTGTACTACCACCACCCACATCAATGTACATGTAACTATGATCGGTATCCATGTTCTCAGCAACATGGTTCTCATAAATGATAGAAGCTTCCAGATCTCCGCTGATGATTTCTATTTCTAATCCGGTTTCCAATCTTATTTTTCTAATGAGATCTGCACTGTTTCTTGCATCGCGCATGGCACTGGTAGCACAAGCAATGGTATGTTGAACACCATAGGCATTGATCAAATGTCCATATGCTTTCATGGTCTGTAAAACCATCCCTCTTTTTTCTTTGGAAATCTCTCCGTTCTCAAAAACATCAAAACCTAGACGTAAGGGCACACGTACGAGATTCAGTTTATTGAAACGCGGTTTACCCTCTGCATCATGACTTACTTCTGAGATCAGTAAACGTGCAGCATTACTTCCAATATCAATTGCGGCGAGCCTCAACAGTTGCTATGTTTTTCCGGTGTAAGTATTGATAGGTTTCGATCTGTGAACGAACCCTTTTTTTACCGGTGGAAGGTACATAGTTGTTCTTTAATTCCTTATCAAGGATGCGAGCTTTAATGTTATCTCTTAATTGAATGTGGATAATCTGTTTCAATTCTTCACGAATAGCAGGATCTGTAACGGGTACAGCAGCTTCAATACGGTGATCTAGATTTCTTACCATCCAATCTGCACTTGAGATATACATTTTTTCTTGTCCGCCATTATGAAACATCAATACCCTCGCATGTTCCAAATATTCATCCACAATACTGATGGCACGAATGGGTTGCTTGAATTTTTTATGTTCAATGACTGCACAGAAGATACCACGGACAATCAAATTTATTTCTACACCTGCGGCAGCGGCAGCATATAATTTATCAATCAATAAGGCATCACTCAATGAGTTCACTTTGAGTGTAATGGAAGCTTCTTTACCGGCTTTTGCTGCTTTAACTTCACGGTTGATGAGTGTGCTGATTTCATTTCGCATATTGGTCGGACAAACCATTAAAGTCTTGCACTGTTTGAGTTGTACAGCAGCTGTTTTCCAATTTTCGAGATAATTGAAGATCCGATTGATATCTGCCATCACCATTCTATTGGAAGTTAGTAAACAGTGGTCTCCATACACTTTTGCAGTCTTTTCGTTCAAATTACCCGTGCTTACAAATCCGTATTGGATGGTTTTGTTTCCTTTTCTTTTTTTGATGATGCAAAGTTTGGCGTGCACTTTCATTTTTGGTATCCCCAATAATACCCGTACTCCTTCTTCTTCCAGAATCTTTTTCCATTCTAAGTTGGCTTCTTCATCAAATCTTGCTTTCAACTCAAGCATTACGATCACTTCTTTACCATTTCGTGCAGCATTGATGAGTGCATTGATGACTTTAGAGTTGGATGCCAAACGATAGGCAGTGATTTTGATCGATTTCACATCCGGATCCATCGCTGCTTCACGTAATAAATCAATGACCGTATGGAAAGAATGATAAGGGAAATGCAGCATCACATCTTTTTTCAATACTACATCTGTCACCCGCATACTGCCATGTATAGCAGGATGTGTGAACGAAGGACGACGTGTATTCTTACTATCAAATACATCCGGGAAATCCATAAAGTGACGGAAATTATGAATTCGTCCACCCGGTATGATATTGCTTTTGCGATTCAGATTCAAACGACGGATCAGGTATTCCAATAAACCCGCATCCATTTCTTTATCATAAACAAAACGAACAGGTTTTCCCTTACGTCTGTTCTTTAAGCCTTTTTCGATCTTCTCTACAAACGTGGTGCTAACATCATTATCAATATCGATCTCGGCATCTTTGGTGACTTTGAATACATGTGCATCAAAATAATCATAGTCGAAATAAGTAAAGATCTCCGGAAGGTTATGTCTGATCACATCTTCCAATAAAATAATTTGCTTTTCGCCTTGTTTGGATGGGAGCAATACAAATCTTCCTACATCTTTAGCAGGTACTTCTATCAACGCATATTTCTGATCATAAGCTGAGTTTTTCTTACGCATCACTACACCCAGATAAATACTTTTATCACGCAGATAGGGGAGTTGCGGTAAACTTTCGATCATCAGTGGAATAATATTCGAACGTACCTGCTCATCAAAGAAATCACTGACATACTTTTTTTGTTCCTTGTTGAGTTGTTTTTCATTGATCAAAAAGATCTTTTCTTTTTTCAACTCTCTCAGAATGCCATCCCAAATACGATTGAATTCATTTTGTTGTTGTAGAACAATGGTTTGTATTTGGTCAATGATGGCCTGAGGATCATCTTCCATGTGCATGTTGAGTTTGCGTCTTTTATCTGCATACTCAACCATACGCTTCAAAGTAGCCACACGTACCCTGAAAAACTCGTCGGTGTTGTTGGAAAATATCCCAAGAAAACGGATTCTTTCTTTTAAAGGAACAGAAGGGTCATTTGCTTCCTGTAAAACCCTTGCATTAAAACTGAGCCAGCTGATATCACGCTGTATAAGATGCTTTTTCACAAAAATAGTATTAGTCCAAGCCTAGGGGCATAATCATTCTAACCATCCAAATATAAAAAAGAGAAGGAGAGTGGAATGTTAAGTTTCTAGATGAAACGCCTTCTTTTGACAAGAAATACAAACCAGTCTGTACTAAGAATAAGACTGTTTGATATGCTGAATGATACCCGTTGTTGAAAATCCTTCTACAATCGGATTGATGACCACCCTGCCACCATTGGCAATGACTTCTTTTGATCCAACGATTTGTTCAACGGTGTAATCTCCTCCTTTGACCAAAACATCGGGTAAGATGGAGGTGATGAGAGTGTGCGGGGTATCTTCATCAAATACAATGATAGCGTCTGTTACAGCCAGACTTGCCAATAACAGCGAACGGCTGTGTTCATTGTTGACAGGTCTTTCCGGACCCTTTAATTTTTTTACACTGTTATCGCTGTTCACTCCCACAATCAAATAATCCGCTTCACTGGCCGCGGCATTAAGTGAGAAAATATGTCCTTCGTGTAAAATGTCAAAACAACCGTTGGTAAAAGCCACTTTTTTGCCGGTAATGCGCCATGCTGCTACTCTTGCCATTAGTTGTGGTAGTGTCATGATTTTTTGTTCGATGGCATTAACGGCTCTCATGGTGTTTATTTTTTTTATTATACACAGGTAATAGTAGTAAACTCAATCCACCTGCGATTAGTACGATCATAAATTGGGCAAACCATTGCAGGTTCCCATTGGCAAAACCAATTTCAAATGGCACTTTGTATTCCTCCAAGACTTTGGCAATAAAGAATGCATAAGCACCGATGCCACCGGGAGTAACGATCATACCAATACTTCCAAAAGCTAGTACACTTAATCCTTCCCCCCATCCCAGATGTGCTGTGCCTGATGTAGCTAATAATCCCACCCAAGTACCTGCGGTATAAAGAAACCAAATACCTGCGCTGTATAGAATAAAAATGCCTTTACGTTTTAGGTGTCGAATACTGATAAGCCCTTCCCAGATGCCCGCAATAATCTTTTTAATGATGATGACTAGTTTCAAATGAGCAAACTGTCTGAACCAAACTCGGATCACCAATATCAATACCAATAAGATACCTGCCGTCAATAATAATACAGACATTGGAATGGACCCACCTTTATCAAGTAGTTTTCCGATCAGTTCTTGTCCATACACAGCAAGTATATCATATTGAGAAATGAGTGTCAATAAAAAAACGATTGCTAAAGAGACTACATCCACTGCTCTTTCTGCCACAATGGTTCCCACCAATTTTTCAGCGGGTACTTTTTCATAGCGGGCAAGTATTGTACACTTTAATACTTCTCCAAGTCTTGGGAAAGCCAGATTGGCTAAGTAGCCAATCATGACAGCAAAAAAAGTGTTCAAAGTAGATGGACGATAACCCATCGGTTCCATCAATATTTTCCAGCGGAGTGCCCTTAGTAAATGGCTGGCGATGAGGATCACAAAAACAGGTATTAGCAACCAGTAGTTGGCATTGCGTAAACTATTTCTAAACTCATCCCATTTATCGTCAGGGATCTGTCTCAAACTCCACCATATCAGAAACAACCCTAACCCAAGAAACAGGGCAAATTTTCCGATTGATAGGAGTTGTTTTTTCATATATGCACTCGCGACTTGTAAATTACAAAATTCCTAAGGGATAAATAAGGCTATAACTTATTACCTTCTTTTGGAAATACAACCCATGGTTTAAATGATTTCGCTGCTTCAAAATCCATAGTAGCATAAGAAATGATCACAACAAGATCACCCACAGCACCCTTACGCGCAGCAGGTCCATTTAAGCAAACAATACCACTGCCGCGCTTGCCTTTGATGATGTATGTTTCCAGTCTTTCTCCGTTATTGACATTTACCACCTGAATTTTTTCATTTTCTATAAAATTGGCAGCATCCATCAAATCTTCATCTAGGGTAAGACTTCCAACATAATGAAGATTAGCTTCCGTGATCACTGCACGGTGTATTTTCGATTTCAGTACTTCTATTAACATAATGGGCGCAAAAATAGTCTGTTCAAATTGATAAGTAAGGGTTGATTATGTGAGAGGTATGTTATCAATCAATCTTACCCCTGAAAGAAATGCTGCTGCCAATGCTACCAACGGTATTTGACCATCCCATTCTTCAATAGGTTCCAGGGTTTGAGCGTTGGCAATACTGATATAGTCCACCTTCTCGAATCCAGATCTTAAGAGATCGGCAGCCACTTCATCACATAACTGCTGTACCGAACCAGTTTTCAGACGCGATTGGATAGAAGTCAATCCGGTATAGATCGCGGTTGCTTTTATTCTATCCTCCTCACTCAAGCGAAGATTTCGACTACTCATAGCCAAACCACTTGTCTCGCGCATGGTGGGTACGATGTATAATTGAGTTGGGTATTGCTGAACACTGATCAATTTCTCAATCACCATGCATTGTTGGTAGTCTTTCTGTCCTAAAAACAAGAAGGAGGGAGATACTATGGCTAATAGTCTGTCTACAACTTGACAAACTCCCTGAAAATGTCCTGGGCGGTATTTTCCTTCTAGAAGGGTCTCCAGAGATCCAAGTTCATAGTGAATGGGCAAATAACCGTCTGGATAGATTTCTTGGACGTCCGGTAAGAATAAAACGTCGCAGGTAGATTTTTCCAATAGGAATATATCCTGATCAATGGTTTTGGGATAATGTAAATAATCCTGTTGGTCATTAAACTGGGTAGGATTTACAAAAATGCTGCAAACCACCAGATCTGTTTTTTCTTTAGCCGCCCGGATCAATGAAAGATGTCCTTCATGAAGAGCGCCCATAGTAGGTACAAATCCAATCGTATGACCTATAGAAGCCTGTTTAATTAGATATTTTTTTAATTCGTCTCCTTTCTTGAATAGAATCATAGGGGGTGTTTGAGGTCAATTCTGTATACTCTTACTGTTCTGTTTATTTTATGTACCTTTGCCCACTCATTTTACGAGTCCCGCAAAAAAACGGCGCAAGGATGTCAACAAAGAAAAGAATTTTATTCATAGCCACTGAGATGTCTCCTTACCTTGAACTAACAGAGTTCGCTGAGGTAATCAATAAACTGGCTATCAAGAGTAATGATGGAGGTCTGGAAGTCAGATGTATCATGCCCCGCTTTGGTGTTATTAATGAAAGAAGGCACCGTTTGCATGAGGTGGTAAGACTATCAGGTATCAATGTATCGGTTGATAATGATGATTATCCGCTTCAAATCAAAGTAGCTTCTTTACCCAATGCACGCTTACAGGTCTATTTCCTTGAAAACGAAGATTTCTTTAAGCGTAAGCAGATCTTTCATGATGATGAAGAAAAGTGGTTTGATGATAATGCCCTTCGAACAGTCTTTTTCTGTAAAGGCGCATTAGAAACTGTAAAAAAATTCGGTTGGCCTCCTGATATCATTCACTGTAGTGGCTGGATGACGGGATTGATCCCTGCTTATATCAAAACAGCTTATAAAAAAGAGCCTGTATTTGGTAATAGTAAAGTGATTTTTACAATCGGAGAAAACACATTCAAAGATAAATTGGGTGGTGAATTCCTGAAGCAGGCTGTTATCAATGCCAATGTGAAAGATAAAGATCTGGAACCTTTTAAAGAAGCTAACAATACCGCATTGTTCAGAGGTGGAGCCAGTTACGCTGATGCGATCACTTTTGGTGCAGAAAAAATTGATAAAAAACTCACAGAAGAATTCGCCAAAGTGAAAGGGAAGAAGGTAGTTCCTTTCAAAGGATGGGATTCTGATTTAACAGAGTATTTAGAATTGTACAACGACCTTGCGGGTAAGTAATCAACAACTCATGCGTTTATTTTCGACATTGCGTAATACATTCATTTTCTGTATTATTTCTGGCTTTTTACTCGCGGGTTGTACCCGGATTACTTCCACTGAATTAGGGGGTGGATTGATTCCTCCGATCGATGGTGTGTTGACAAAAGACACTACCCTTGAAGTCACTACCGATACATATGAAGAACTGGATTCGGTTCGTATTTACAAATCGGATGTACACGTTTTAGGAGCTATTACGAATGATCCAATTTTTGGTCGTACATCAGCTTCTATGTATTTCGAAGTAACCCCTCCGGTATTTCCTTTTGCCATACCGGGCAACAAAGACAGTATTGTTGTAGATTCAGCAGTACTGGTACTTAGTTATACGGGCTTCTATGGAGATTCAACACAGCCACTTCGTTTAACGGTTTCTGAGATATCCCAATCAACACCTCTTAAAAGAAATCGCAGTTATCCGGTCAATTTTCCGAATGCTGATCCAATTAGTATCGCAGGACCTTTAGCGCCGCCTGTAACAATTGATATTCGTAGATTAGGAGACTCAGTAAAGAATAGATATGAGAATGCAAGGAATCAAATCAGGATTCGCCTCAGAAATGATGTAGCCCAGCGATTTATCAAAACATATGATTCTACCAATGCTTATAAGTCTGACTCCATTTTCAGAACCTTTTTTGCAGGGTTGGCTTTAACAGTTGATCAGTCTGGGCCAGCAAATGCATTACTCAATATTAATCTCAGCGATACCAATACAAAGTTTGCCCTATACTACAGTTCTAGTTCAACAGGCGCAACTAAAAGAGATACATCAGTGGCCTATTTCTCTTTTAATAACTTGGTAAATGGAGATGCTAATTTTGTAACACGCAATCGTGCGGGAAGTCAAGTAGCCGGATTTATTAATAACACAACAACACCTCGCTCAGACTCTATGGTGTATGTTCAGGCATCTCCCGGTACTTTTGTTAGAATACGTATTCCAGGACTTTCTACACTCAGCAACAGAATTATTCATCGCGCTGAGCTAATCGCAGAACAAGTGCCTGATGATGCCAATCTCTTGACCATTGATCAACAAATGAGCCCCCCAAGGTACTTGTTATTAAGTGTATTCAAGCCGGCTACCAATGCGAAATACAATGTCCCTAATGATTATATATTCTCACAAGAAGGTCCGAATATTAGTGATTTTGGTGGTAGATTATCTTATAAAACCACACAGGGATATAACCGTGTAGCTACTTATAATTTTAATCTAAGTCGATATGTTCAAGGAATTGTTTCCAGAGGCGATACTTCTCATTTACTGCAATTATCAGCTCCTGTAAATGACTCCTTGTTCTACACAAACCCATATCCACAGGTTACAGCACCATTCTTATATTACTTGAATCCGAGCATTGGCAATGACCCGGCAATGGGTCGAGTAAGATTGGGCGGAGGTACCCATACTCGTTTTAGAATGCGTTTACGTATTGTGTTTTCACGGATTTAATCATTACTAGTTTATATTTGCACCCATTAAAAATACTTTATGCCTTATTTATTTACTTCTGAGAGCGTATCTGAAGGACATCCGGACAAAGTGGCCGACCAGATATCTGATGCATTGATCGATAACTTTTTGGCTTTTGACGCACAATCCAAAGTGGCTTGTGAAACACTGGTGACTACCGGACAGGTAGTATTGGCCGGTGAGGTAAAATCAAAGGCATATTTGGATGTACAGGAAATAGCTCGTGGTGTGATCCGTAAGATCGGATATACCAAGAGTGAGTATATGTTCGAAGCCAACAGCTGTGGTATCCTGTCTGCTATTCATGAGCAGAGCGCTGATATCAATCAGGGTGGTGACCAGGGAATGATGTTTGGTTATGCCACCAATGAAACTGATGACTATATGCCATTGGCATTGGATCTGGCACACAAGATCCTGATTGAACTGGCAGCATTGAGAAGAGAGAACAAACAAATCAAATACCTGCGTCCTGATGCAAAGAGTCAGGTTACTTTGGAATACGATGATAACAATCGTCCGGTAAGAATCGATGCGATCGTCGTATCTACCCAGCATGATGATTTTGATACTGAAGCGAAGATGTTGGCGAAGATCAAATCTGATATCATCAATATCCTGATCCCGAGAGTAAAAGCGAAGTACAAGAAATACGCGAAGTTGTTCAACAACAACATCAAATACCATATCAACCCAACCGGTAAGTTCGTGATCGGTGGTCCACATGGCGATACGGGCTTAACAGGTCGTAAGATCATCGTGGATACCTACGGTGGTAAAGGCGCACATGGTGGTGGAGCATTCAGTGGTAAAGATCCTAGTAAGGTAGACCGTTCAGCTGCATATGCTACGCGTCATATTGCGAAGAACCTGGTAGCTGCGGGAGTAGCAGACGAAGTGCTGGTACAAGTATCTTATGCTATCGGTGTTGCACAACCTACGAGTATCAATGTGAACACTTATGGTACTGCGAAAGTGAATTTGACAGACGGACAAATTGCTAAGATCGTAGAGGGATTGTTTGATATGCGACCATACTTCATTGAGCAGCGCTTGAAATTGCGCAGTCCGATCTACAGTGAAACAGCTGCATACGGCCATATGGGACGTAAGAGTGAAGTGGTGACCAAGACTTTCAAATCACCGGATGGCAAAGAGAAGAGTGTGAAAGTGGAGTTGTTCACTTGGGAGAAATTAGATTACGTAACCAAAGTGAAAAAAGCTTTTGGTTTAAAATAACATACTAAGTGTTTTGTAAAAAACCTCCGCAACTGCGGAGGTTTTTTATATTTAGGATATCTAAAACCATTCTATGAAAAAATCATCCCTTTACTTATTATTGGCAGCCATCTTCACCATCATCATGATCATTGTTATACGATGGCAGGGAAAAGAATTGCTGCAACCCTCAACACCATCAGGAATATTAGCATTAGAGTTTGCTAATACACCTGAAAAACTAACTACTGTTTTAGCTGCATGGAATAAAGAAATCGTACGGAATAATATTCTACTCGATTTTCTATTTGTAATTGCATATACATGGTTTTTTGTTCTAGGTGTAGCCAAGAGTACTGCACAATGGAGCAATCGATTCATGCAACAATTTGGTGCTACTGGTATTCGTATGGCTTTTTTGGCCGGCATACTAGATGTTACAGAAAACATATTGATGCTCCAATCCATTAATGGACATTATTCGATCTCTTCTTTGCAATTGACATGGTACTGTGCTGCCATAAAGTTTCTGACCGTGATCATCTTACTGGTATTCATGATATTGACAATTGTTACTCGATTACTCAAAAGAAATTAAACGAATGGAAAACAATCCTTGGACTATTAAAGGGAAAAAAAAGATCTATGAAAATAAATGGATAACCCTGACGGAATATGCGGTGCTTAATCCATCAGGCAGAGAAGGTGTTTACGGGAAAGTCCATTTCAAAAATGTGGCAATTGGAGTTGTAGCATTGGATGATGATGAGCAAATATGGTTGGTTGGACAATTTCGTTTCACTTTGGATCAATACAGTTGGGAAATCCCCGAAGGTGGCGCTCCAGTAGGTACTGATCCTTTGGAAAGCGCACAACGGGAGTTAAAAGAAGAAACCGGACTGACAGCAGTCAATTGGAAACAGTTACAGACCATGCATTTATCGAACTCGGTATCAGATGAGTTGGCCATCATTTACCTGGCCACCGATCTGCAAGAAGGGGAGGCTGAACCGGAGGAAACCGAAAAGCTACTTAGCAAGAAGGTATCATTAGAAGAAGCCTGGCAAATGGTCGAAAATGGTATGATCACGGATTCTATGACCGTTGCAGCCATTACAAAAATTAAGCTGATGAAAGTTTTAGGTCAGCTTTAATAATACCTTTGCAGATGCCTGTTAAAAAGAGTTCACTTATTATTGGTCGTCAGCCTTTGCTTGAAGCATTGGAAACGGGAAGACCGGTTGATAAGATTTTGCTTCAAAAAAATATTGCCGGAGAAGCCATCGCTGAGATTCGTCAGCATGCCAGAGAAAAGAATATTCCCATACAATTGGTGCCACAAGAGAAATTGCATGGAATGACCCGTGCCAATCATCAAGGTGTGATTGCCTTTGCAGCATTGGTACAGTACATGGACTTGCAACAAGTCATTGATCATGTTGTTTCAAAGGGAGAACTGCCTTTGTTTGTAATGCTGGATGGTGTTACAGATGTAAGAAATATTGGCGCCATCGCCAGAAGTGCACTTTGCTGTGGTGCTCAGGCATTGATCATTCCTGATAAAGGAGTTGGTGCTTTGAATGAAGAAGCCATGAAAAGCAGTGCAGGAGCTTTAGAGCATATTCATGTGTGCCGGGTCAATAGTTTATTGAAAGCAGTAGATACATTGCATCTGAACGGAATTCAAGTATTCACGAGTGAAATGCGTGCTGATAAAAAAGTGTTTGAATTGGAATTCAAAGATCCTTGCTGTGTGATCATGGGTGATGAAGGAAAAGGCGTACAACCCTATCTTGCTAAAGCTGCCGATGCATTCTTCACCATTCCAATGGCCACAAAATTTGATTCATTCAATGTATCTGTAGCAACAGGTATCATTTTATATGAGGCCATGAAACAAAGATTACATTCATCTTAATTTATTGTTTGTATGTCTGTTGATCATCCTATACAGTTAATTGAATGTCCTCGTGATGCCATGCAAGGATGGAATCATCCCATTTCTACATCGATGAAAGTCAAATACCTCAATGCATTGCTGAGAGTAGGTTTTCATACCTTGGATTTTGGAAGTTTTGTTTCTCCCAAAGCCATACCACAAATGGCTGATACCAAAGAAGTGATCCCTCAACTACAATTGAATGATCAAACAAAGTTATTAGCCATCATTGCCAATCAACGTGGAGCAGAAGAGGCTGTTGTATATGATGAGATCAGTTACTTAGGATTTCCTTTTTCACTTTCTCCCACTTTTCAACAGCGAAATACCAACAGCAGTATGGAAGAAAGTATGGACAGAATCAAAGGCATTCAGGAACTCTGTTTAAAAAATAATAAAGAGTTGGTGGTGTACTTGAGTATGGGATTTGGGAACCCATATGGAGATGTCTACAACGATGATATTTTACTTCACTGGACAGATGTGATGGTCAATGAAGGCATTGGTATTATTTCTTTGGCGGATACAGTGGGATTGGCCAGTCCGGAACAAATTCGTTTTACTCTGACCACATTGATCCCTCAATATCCTGAAACAGTCATTGGAGTACATTTACATTCAACAGCTTCCAACTGGGAGGCTAAACTAGCCGCCGCTTATGAAGCGGGATGTCAGCGTTTTGATGGAGCGATGAAAGGAATTGGAGGCTGCCCAATGGCGCAAGATGATCTAGTGGGGAATATGGATACAGAAAAAATGATCCCCTTCTTTCAATCCAAAAGTTTACTACAACAGCTAAATCGGGAAGCACTGCTGGAAAGCGGACAACTAGCCATGCAGGTCTTTCAATAAAAGCATATGAAGTTTCATTACGAATTTGATATAGCATCACCTGATCAACTGATCCATCATCAGCAACATTTGATGTTGATAGGTTCTTGTTTTACTGAAAATATCGGAGAGAAGTTATCGAAGTCTAAGTTTACAGTATTGGAAAATCCCAATGGTATTTTATTCAATCCTGTCAGTGTCAATGAAGCCATCACACAGTATATTGAACGGAAAGTTTTTACTATAGACGATCTTTTTACACTCAATGAAAGTTGGCATAGCTGGAAACATCATAGTCGGTATTCTGGCATTACACCAGAAGATGCTTTACAAAAGATCAATCAATCAACAGAACAAGCGCATCAATTTTTAAAAAATGCAGATCAAATCATGATCACATTAGGTTCTGCATGGGTATACACATTAACTGAAAAAGCAGCCAATGCTAAAAAAGGGGCTGTTGCGGCCAATAATCATAAAGCTCCCGCTGATTGGTTCGCCAAAAAATTATTGACCACAGAAGAAGTGCTAAGTATGTTGGATCATATGATCCATCGCTTGTTTCACTTCAATAAGAAACTGCAGATCATCTTTACCATTAGTCCGGTAAGACATCTGCGCGAAGGGGTCATCGAAAACAATAAAAGCAAAGCCGTATTGATTCAGGCAGTACATCATTTGGTGGAGAAATTCGATCGACTCTATTATTTCCCTGCTTATGAATTAGTGATTGATGATCTGCGTGATTATCGCTTCTATGCAGAAGATCTTGTTCATCCGAACTATCATGCAACTCAATATGTTTGGGAAAAATTGGTCAACGCATGTATGTCTGAAGAAACAAAAGCGCTTTTGAAAGAAATTGAGCCTATCAGATTGGCAGCTCAACATAAACCATTCAATCCTTCAACACAACAACATCAGCAGTTTTTACAAACCTATCTGAATAAAGCGATACAGATGGAAAAGCAATATCCATACATCAGTTGGAAAGAGGAGATTGCTTACTTCGAATCTTGTTTGAATAAGTAAAGGGTTTAATGAATTCTATCGCCTCTAAGTTCCATTTCCTGCATGATCTGTGATTCATAATCGAGCCATTCTTTCCAACGTTTACGAACGGTCTCCTTATCAATATACAATTCTGATAGTTCGATAAACAAAGTATAATGCCCTGCTTCACTTTCCATGAAACGTCGGTAAAAATTACGCAGGTATTCATCTGTCAATCCTTCACTCAGTCTTTTGAAACGCTCACAACTTCTGGCTTCTATCAATGCCATGGTGAGTAACTGGTCCAGAAAACGTCCTTCCTCACTACCTCCTTTTTGCTGAAACTCGATCAACTTATTTACATAGAGATCTTTTCGCTGGGTGCCTAGTTGTAAGCCGCGTTTATGCAATTCATGCAATACCAATCTGAAATGCCCCCATTCTTCTGTAACAATGGGGGAGAGTTGTTTTACCAGTTCCACACGCTGTGAATACCGCTGGATCAACGAGATGCAAGTGAGTGCCGCTTTCTGCTCACAATATGCATGATCGGTAAGGATGTCTTCCAGACTTATACTAGCCAGATCCACCCAGCGTGGATCAGTAGGTAATTGTAGTCCAAGTATATTCTTGGTATGCTCAGATAATTCCATTCACTATTATTTCAGCTGCAAAGTAAATAGTTGCAGCGGTTAGATTTTCTTTTTGCCTTAGTTTTACTTATATGTACCCTGATGATTTTCTCCGTCGGAAATTAGATGCGCGTGTAGCCAAACAATCACTCCGTAAGTTGCAGCAACCTACGGGAAACATTGATTTTTGTTCCAATGATTATCTAGGTATCGCCACCCAGCACTTGTTGAAGGAAGGAACTATGCAATACTCTTCAGGCTCAACAGGATCAAGGTTATTGGCAGGAAATTATCCATTGATCAATGAAACGGAGGACAAAATTGCTGCATTTCATGAAGCAGAAACGGCATTGATCTTTAATTCAGGCTATGATGCCAATATTGGTTTACTCTCTTGTGTACCACAAAAAGGAGATACGATCTTATATGATTATCTATCTCATGCATCTATACGTGACGGTATACGTTTGTCTTTTGCGCGTTCTTTTTCTTTCGTACACAATGACTTGAATGATCTTGAATCAAAATTGAAACAGGCGACCGGTACCATTTTTATTGTTACTGAATCTGTTTTTAGTATGGATGGAGATGCTTGTCCATTAGATGCATTGATCAGTTTGGCTCAAAAATATCAAGCACACCTGATCATTGATGAAGCACACGCAACCGGTGTTGTAGGTGATCGTGGAGAAGGTTTGGTGCAACATCTCGGACATAGCTCAAAAATCTTTGCCCGCATTCATACCTTCGGAAAAGCCTGTGGTTGTCATGGTGCAGTGGTATTAGGGTCGGAACAATTAAGAACCTATCTGATCAATTTCGCGAGAAGTCTCATGTATTCAACATCATTACCTGAACATGCCATTGCCATGATCAGCAAGTCTTATGATGTATTTCCAACTATGAAGCAGGAGCGCCGGCATTTGGAAGATTTGATTCATTATTTTCAATCTTCATCACTTCGGTATGAAAAACTGATTTCACAAACACCCATACAAGGTGTAGTCGTTCCCGGAAATACTGAAGTGAAAGCATTGGCAGAACAACTACAAACACATCAATTCGATATTCGTCCAATATTATATCCCACTGTTCCGGAAGGGAAGGAGCGATTACGTATTGTTTTACACTCCTTCAATACGATGGATGAATTGCAAACATTGATTGCACTTTTAAGTTGATCATTTGAATGGATTGCTCCATTTTTTATCCGTATACAGATTCGATCCGGTCAAGGTTCTTAAAAAAGCCATCACAGCATTTACTTCTGCAGCTGTTAAGTTCAATTGTTGACCATTCCCATTAGGTCTTAATCTGGGATCCAATCTATTATTACCCGGTGCAATATTGATGTTGCCGTAATGTCCAATCACAGCCTGCAAACTATTGATAGAAGCAGTATGCATCAAATTTCCATTCAGTGATCCTGATGGATTTACCAAATCTCTCAGTGATGGAGCCCTAGTATTGTTAACGTCTATTCCCGTTGCATTCAATCTTCCAATGATACCATTGTTACCACTGTTGGGGTCAATATCAAACTCAGGAGCTCTATGGCAACCGCCACATCCCAATCCACCCGTTGTTCTGATGCCATTTTGATCAAAAACAGGAGGTGCAAGAAATAAATTCTTACCCTGATTTTCTTGAGCTGTAAAATTTGGAAAGTTTTGATTTTCGTTATTTACCTGTGCTCGTCCAACATCATATTTTGAATCAAAGGATTGAATGCTGCGGATGAATTGTGCTAAACATTCCTGCAATTTCTGTTCAGTGATGGTTGTATTGCCATAAGCAAATTGAAAAAGATCCTGATAATAATTGATGCCCTGTAGTTTCGTCAGCAATGCCCCAATGGCAGGTCTACCATTCTGTCCGCTAAAACCCATTTCAGCATGATCCTGTATCGGTTGAGTGGTCTGTAATTCTAGTGTACCTGCTCTTTCATCCCAGAAAAATTTTGCTTCAGCAGAAAAACGGGCATTGACCAAACGCATAGAATGTCTGCCAGTAATGCCACCACTTACACCACTACTGGCAATAGCGGTATCACTAAATGCAAATTGCTGCTGATGACAAGAAGCACACGATATCGTATTATCAACACTCAGGTTCTTGTCATAAAAAAGAACCCGTCCTACGGTAGCTTTTGCATTGGTGATGGGATTTCCGGCAGTATTATCTTTTGTGATATAGGCAGGAATTGTCTGTGCAGCATAATTCTCAAGTTGACTGAGGTTGATATTTGTGCCAAATGCATTGGTGACAGATTCATAAGTCGGAGCGGCGGTATCCTTGCTTTTACAAAATTGCAGTAAGGTTATCGATACGATAAACATACCGGTAATGAGGGCTTTTTTCATGTCAGGGCTTTTGGGTAAGACCAAATTAGTTGGCGCAGGTTTAAAAAAGAAAATTGTTTTAAAGCCTTTTACAAAACTATTTACAACCCTATCTATAGTTGTTGAAACAACTATATCCTAAAATCCCTTAAATTCATCATTCAAATTGATGCTATGCGAATTGTACCCATGCTGGTTTCGGCTATCTGTACGACCGGACTTGTTATCACACTCAATACGCAACTGCCTGTAGGTGGCAGCAAAACCCCACGGTTGGGTTATTTTCTTTCTCCTCAACAAGGTTTCTGGCAAAATGCAGAATCTTCAGATGCGTCCCATGATGGAGACATCACACTGACAGGAATCAAATCCAAAGTGGAAGTCTTCATGGATGAAAGATTGGTTCCTCATATTTATGCAGAGAATGATGCGGATGCCTATTATGCGCCACTCAATCTTCCTGCCAAGTACCGTTTATGGCAAATGGAATTTCAAACGCATGTAGCGGCAGGAAGATTGAGTGAGATCGTTGGTCCGGATAGAATTGATACCGATAAGTATTTCAGAAGATTGGGAATGGTATATGCAGCTGAAAAGACCCTGCGTGAAGCATCTAAGAATAAAGATATCAAAGCAGCAATGGAAGCATATGCCAATGGTGTGAATGATTATATCCGATCACTTAAATCGCATGAAATTCCTTTTGAGTACAAATTATTGGATTATAAACCTGAAGAGTGGACACCATTTAAAACCTATCTGTTTTTAATGTTCATGTCTTATGATCTTACTGGAAGAGGTATTTCCAGTGATCTGCAAATGACCAATGCAAAAAACTATTTTGGCTATGAAGATTTTGATCAGTTATTTACCAATGTTCAAGATTCATTAGATCCAATTATTCCTAAAGGCACAGTATATCCATCTCCTGCGGTACCTGTAACTGCACCGGCAGATGTTGATTCAGTTTATTTAGGTAAAACAAATACTTTCAATACAGCTACCTCACCTGTTGTGCCGGATAAAAATAATGGAAGTAATAACTGGGCTGTTTCGGGTAGTAAAACCAAAAGTGGAAGACCGATCCTTGCAAATGATCCGCATCTTGGATTGAATCTTCCTTCACTTTGGTATGAAGTACAGATCACTACACCTACACATAGCACTTATGGAGCGAGCTTTCCGGGTTCTCCCGCTGTGATCATTGGATTCAATGATAGTATTGCCTGGGGTGTTACCAATGCAGGAAGAGATGTGATCGATTTTTATGACATGAAATTCAAAGACAGTACCCTCGAGCAATATTGGTACAACGGACTTTGGAATCGTGCGGATATCAAAGAAGAAGTGATCAAAGTAAAGGGACAACCTGATGTGATTGATCGTGTTGCCTACACAGCCTTGGGTCCGGTGATGTATGATGGTTCTTATAAAAATGATAATACAGCAGGAAAGTATTTAGCTGTAAAATGGACAGCTCATGATGGAGGACAAGGACTACAAACATTTTATGAGTTGAATCGAGCTAAAAATTTTGATGATTATTTAGCAGCGATCAATAAATGGACTTGTCCCGGACAAAACTTTGCTTTCATTTCAAAAACAGGAGATATCGCCATCAAACAACAAGGCGCTTTTGTAGCCAGATGGAACAGACAAGGCGATTTTATTATGCCGGGTGACGATACCAGGTATATGTGGCAGGGAATCATTCCCAATGAAGAAAATCCCATGCAAAAAAATCCCGAACGTGGGTTTATCAGTAGTGCCAATCAAAGATCAACGGATAATACCTATCCTTATTATTTAGGAGCATCGGCAGACTTCCCCTTGTACCGTGGTATCATCATCAATAAACGACTGGCTGCTATGAGTAATATCACTGCGGAAGATATGCAGCGATTACAGACAGACAATTATAATGTTTTCGCTGAAATGGCAAGACCTGCATTGATGAAATTTGTGAATGAAGATGCTTTGGATGCAGATGGGAAGAAATATCTTTCCATACTCAAAGAATGGAACTTGCGGAATGATGTGGGTGAAAAAGGAGCTACTGTTTTCAGAGCTATATGGGATAGCCTTGAAACAACTGTCTGGAAAGATGAATTTGAAAAATCAAAATTGGCATTACCCTGGCCTGATGAACCCATACTATTAGAAGTGATGTTGCGTGATAGCGTCTACTATTTTGCCGACAATGCCAATACTCCTGATAAAACAGAAACATTGTACGATGCAGTGATGACTGCCATCCAAAAGGCGAGTATCAAATGCAAAGAGTTGGAAAAAAAGAATGAATTGGAATGGGGCAAATTTAAAGATACACGCGTGAGTCATTTGTTGAAGATTGATCCATTGAGCAGATTACATCTACCTATAGGAGGAGGTGTACATATTATTAATGCTACTACAAAAGTGCATGGTCCTAGTTGGAGAATGATCGTGCATATGACTGATGAGATAGAAGCGTATGGCGTATATCCCGGCGGACAAAGTGGTAACCCGGGTAGTAAGTATTATGATAGTTTTGTAGATAGTTGGGCTGCAGGAAAATATTATCGCATTTTATTCCTGAAAAAAGACGCTGCTGAAAAAAGTAAGCAGATCAAATGGCGAATCACTTTCAACAATTAAACCTGAAGAAATGAAATTTTTATCTGCTGTGATATTAACTGCGTTATTAGCATTTGCCGCAGGATTGTATGGGATCTTACCTTGGTGGAGTTTTGCCATCACTTCATTGATCGTAGCAATAGCTGTTCATCAAAAAGCAGGCAGGGCATTTTTATCCGGATTTACGGGGTTGTTTTTACTGTGGGCAACACTGGCGTTTTTAAAGGATAGTGCCAATGATCATTTATTGGCAACCAAAGTAGCGCAAATACTTCCTCTGGGTGGTTCTTATATCGTTCTGATTCTCATTACAGGTGTTATTGGTGGGTTGGTTGCCGGCCTTGCTGCATTAACCGGGAGTTATCTTCGACAACGCTCTAAGTAAGAATGATAGGACGCAGATTTTTATGATCTATTATGATGGTCAGTTTGTTGATAAACGATTCGTGAATCATAACCGGTCATAAAAATCCGCGTTCCATATTACATTCAATCACGAATTCACTAATATTTAGTTAAAGCGTTCCATATTTCATAACTATTGTAATTAAAACAGGCTAAGAGCTACTTACTTTCGTTAGAACTTAACCTGTATGAGAATAATTCTATCCGCATTTTTTCTTGTTATAGCATTGGTTAGAGGTGGATCACAGACAGTGAGTGGCACCATTACCGATCTCAACAAAGAAGTATTACCGTTTTCTTCCGTTTTAGTAAAAGGCACCACGCAAGGTGTTTCTGCAAATAGCAAAGGATATTATACTCTACAGTTGAATCCCGGAAACTATACTTTGATCTGTCAATACATCGGTTATAAAGCAGTTGAGAAAAAGATCGTTGTAGAAAAAGGAATCAATCAGGTCGTTGATTTTCAACTAGAGCCACAGCAGTATAATTTGCAAGAGGTAATGGTGAATTCAGGCGGTGAGGATCCAGCTTATGCCATTATCAGAAAAGCCATTGAAAAAAGAACATATCATCTCAAAGAGATCAAAAAATTTACGGCGGATGTGTACTTAAAAGGACAATTACAATTACGCGATTATCCCAAAAGATTTTTTGGTCAGAAAGTAGATTTTGAGGATGGGGATACCAGCAAAAGAAAAATGCTTTTCCTTTCAGAGACGATTGCCAAATATTCAGTGGAAGAACCTAAGAATGAAAAGATCGAAGTGATCTCTACTAAAGTAAGCGGTAGGAGTGATGCATTTGGGTTTAGCAGTCCACAAATCATTTCATTTTATAACAATAACATACAAACGGGTGAGAACCTGAATCCCCGAGGATTTATTTCTCCCATCGCCACCAATGCCATCAGTTTTTACCGATATAAATTCGAAGGTACTTTTTATGAGAATGGAGTAGAGATCAGTAGGATCAAAGTCATACCTCGAAGAAAATATGAACCATTATTCCAAGGGTATATTAATATCATCGAAAATGAATGGCGTATTCATAGTTTGAGATTGAATCTGGTGAGAGAGCAGCAAATGCAGTTGTTGGATACACTGACCATCGAACAGTTGTATGTACCGGCAGGAAAGCAATGGGTGATTAAAAATCAAGTGATTTATCCATCCGGTAAATTATTCGGCTTTGATTTCTTTGGAAGTTTTGTTCAGGTATATGATGGATTCAATTTGAATCCTGTATTCACAAAAAAATACTTTGATAATACTTTGATCAAAGTCTATGACAGTGCCAATAAAAAATCAATCGCATACTGGGATAGTATCAGGCCACTTCCTTTGTTGACCGAAGAAGCCTTAGACTATAAAAAGAAAGATAGTCTGGAACAAGTGCGCAAAGATCCCAAGTACATGGACTCTGTTGACCGAAAAAGAAACAAGTTTTCATTGAGTGGATTATTGTTGACAGGGCAGTCTATCAGTAAGCAAAAGAAAAAAGTCTTTCTCAGTTTTGATCCATTGATTAACACTCTTAATTACAACACGGTAGAAGGAGGGGTACTTCATTTTTCCCCTACATGGAGTAAAAGGTATGAGGGTAGAAAGTCATTACAGATCACACCTTATTTCCGTTATGGTTTTGCCAACAAGCACTTTAATAGCCATATAACGGCTAGATATAATTTCGGTAAAAAATATTTCAACAATATCAGTTTTGCTGCAGGGCGACGAGTGTTTCAATACAATAATGCACAGCCGATTACATCAAGGATCAACACATACACGACATTGATGTATGAAAACAATCACATGAAAATTTATGAAGCGAATTTTTTCAGGATCGCTCATTCATCAGGAATTGGGAATGGTTTGACAGCAGGATGGAGTTTTCAGTTTCAAGATCGATTTGGACTCAACAACCTACCTGATCCTGTGAGTTGGAAAAATATTGCTAATAGAACTTTTACACCCAACTATCCGATTGATATCACCAATGCGGTGATGCCAAGAAATCAGGCCGCCCTACTTACTGCTTCATTAAACTGGCGACCAGGAGGAAAATACATTGAATTACCTGATCGAAAAATCGGTATCGGGTCTGATTATCCTAACTTTAATCTTTCTATCACTCAAGGTATTAAAGGATTATTAGGTAGTGATGCAGATTTTACTAAATGGCGTTTGACTGTTACGGATGATCTGGATATGAAATTGGGTGGTGAATTCAGTTATCGTGTAGCAGTCGGTGGTTTTTTGAGTGCTAAACAAGTATTCATACCGGATTATCAGCATATACTGGGTAACCAAACGGTATTAGCGAATGATCCACTATCCGGATTTCAATTAGCACCTTACTACAGATACAGTAATACCTCGAAGTTATTTGCCACAGCACATGTGGAATATCATTTGAATGGTTTATTGACCAATAAAATACCTGGATTCAAAAGATTGAATTGGTTTCTTGTAACAGGTGCTAATCTTTTACACACACAGAAAGGTAAAAATTATTATGAAGCATTTGTAGGACTAGAGAACATACTCAAGATCATGCGCGTTGATTTTGTGAAAGGATTTGAAACCAATGGCCCTTCACCCACCGGTATCCGAATCACTGTTCCATTCTTTCTCGAAAGCAGGAATGATGATTGATGAATAAATGTTTGAAAGGATGATAGGATGTTTTATCTTTCATACTCATCCTTAACAAACATCAACATGAAAAAGGGATACCTTTTTTTACTACCGGCACTCGTTTGGATACTTAGTTGTAAACAAGAAACAAAAACGGATACGGCTATTTTGTTTACACCCTTATCAGACAGTGCACAAGCCATCTCTTTGTTGGGAGATACATTGTATCCGAATTCACCTTATGAGAATGTTTTAGTAAAGTTTGATAGTGCCCGTATTGCGTATGAAGCATCTCCCAATGATGCGGATAAACTCATTTGGTATGGCCGCTGGGCAGGATATAAAGGCGATTTTAGAAAAGCTATTGAGATTTTTACAGTTGGCGCTACCATGTTTCCTGAGGATGCAAGAATGTATCGTCATCGCGGGCATCGATATATTTCTATCCGTGAATTCGATAGAGCGATTACAGATCTTGAAAAAGCAGCAACACTCATTCAAGGAAAAAAAGACGAAGTAGAACCTGACGGACAACCCAATGCATTGAATATTCCCATCAGTTCATTACACTCTAATATTTGGTATCATTTGGGGTTGGCCTATTATCTGAAAAATGATTTGTCAAAGGCGTTGCCCGTTTATGAGCGAGCAGTGAAAGAATCAGAGAACGATGATAAACTGGTATCAACCACCCATTGGTTATATATGGTTTATAGAATGACAGGGAATGATTCTGCGGCACAACGCATTTTAACTCCGATACAAAAAGAGATGAAGATTATTGAAAACAATGCTTATCAAAAGTTATGCTTGTTATACAAAGGACTGATTCCTGTTGATTCCGTTTTGATGGTCAATGGTAGTGTCACGAGTAATGATGCCGTGACTTACGGTGTAGCCAACTGGTATCGATACAATGGTGAAACAGAAAAAGCAAAGACCTACTACGAACAAATACTGAAAGGAAAAGTGTGGGCATCCTTCGGCTATATTGCAGCTGAGGCTGATTATGTGCGGTACTATAAAAGTAAAGGCAAATAGGTCATAGCAAATGGGTTATAGCAAATTGATGATAGCAAATTCTAGTGTTGGTGAAAAAAAACACATGCAAGCGCAATAAAAATAATAACAGTTGGGTTGGTATTATTAACTATAACCTATCAACTATAACCTATCAACTATAACCTATATCCCAAAATCATCTTATCTTCGCACCGATTTTGACCACCCTGCAAGTGGTTCCATTGTTCATGGATTCTGTCTCGCCTCAGGCGAGACGGGGCTGAAATTTGAAAATTATGCCTGTTTTACACAACCGTGTGTCCAACGAAGAGTTGAAACAACGTTTGATGGAAGAAACTTTCCATCGCATTACCATCAGTTTTTACGAGTATTTCCCCATTAAGAATCCGCAAGAGTTTAGAGATTATCTATACAAGCAATTGAATGCATTACAGGTATTCGGACGAATTTATGTGGCCAAAGAAGGCATCAATGCACAGATCAGTGTGCCGGAACATCATATGGATGCGTTTAGAAGTTTTTTATACAGTATTGAACCACTGAATGGACTTCGTCTGAATATCGCTGTTGATGATGACGGAAAAAGTTTCTGGGTATTAAAGATCAAAGTGCGGGATAAGATCGTAGCGGATGGAATCGAAGACCCTTCATTCAGTATGGAGAAAAAAGGTCGTTATGTGAATGCAGCGCAAATGAATGAATTGCTGAAGCAACCCGATACGATCGTGATTGATATGCGTAATCATTATGAGTATGAAGTAGGTCATTTTGTGAATGCAAAAGAAGTGCCATCGGATACTTTTCGTGATCAATTACCTATGGCAGTTGATATGATGAAAGGAAATGAGGAGAAGAATATCATCATGTACTGTACCGGTGGTATTCGATGTGAAAAAGCAAGTGCATATATGTTGCATAAAGGGTTTAAGAATGTGTTTCACTTGGAGGGAGGTATCATCAATTATGCAAGACAGGCAAAGGAATCTGGCTTGGAAAGTAAATTTATTGGAAAGAATTTCGTCTTTGATAATCGTTTAGGGGAACGCATCACCGAAGACGTGATTGCTAAATGTCATCAATGTGGTAAACCAGCAGACACGCACACGAACTGTAAAAACAATGGTTGTCATCTTCTGTTCATACAATGCGAAGCATGCGCTGCAACCTATGAAGGTTGTTGTAGTCAGGAATGCAAAGACACCATTCATATGCCTGTAGAACGTCAAAAAGAATTAAGAAAAGGCGTTGAGAACGGACAAAATATTTTCAATAAAAGCAGGGTGAGGCTGAGACCGAGACTAGGAGAGTCGTGAATTGTCAATTGTCAATTGTGAATAATGATTTTTGAATTACCATCATTAGTGATGAAGCTCAATTGTGAATGAATAATTGACAATTCACAATTCACGACTTATATTGCCCCAATTCTCTCCAACGTCTTAGTCACCAAAGACACGATCTCTTCATCCGAAGGTTGTTGCGGGATGAAATTTTTGCCGGTTACTTTTTCGTAAAGCTCAATATATCTTTTGCTGATGGTATCAATCCATTCATCAGACATTTCAGGAACAGATTGTCCTTCTTTGCCCATGAAATGATTGGCGATCAGCCATTCTCTTACAAACTCTTTACTCAGTTGTTTTTGTTTTTCGCCACTGGCTTGTCTGGCTTCAAATCCATCTGCATAAAAGTAGCGGGAAGAATCGGGTGTATGTACTTCATCCATCAGATAGATGGTATCATCGATTTTGCCAAACTCATATTTGGTATCAGCCAATATCAATCCTTGTTTGGCTGCAATTTCTTTACCTCTTGCAAACAACTGTAATGCATAGGTTTCAAGCACCTCCCAGTCTTTTGCGCTCACTAATCCCTGACGAATGATCTCTTCTTTTGAAATATCCTCGTCATGACCTTCAGCAGCTTTAGTAGAAGGTGTGATGATCGGAGATGGGAAAAAGTCATTCTCTTTCAATCCATCAGGCATAGTAACGCCACAGAGGGTTCTTTGTCCGGAATGATAGGTTCGCCATGCATGTCCAACAACATTGCCTCTTACTACCATTTCAATTTTAAAGGGGATGCATTTTTTTCCGATCGAAACATTGGGCGCAGGGACATCAACCAGCCAGTTGGGACAGATATCTTTCGTGGCCGCCAACATAAAAGCAGCGATTTGATTTAAAACTTGGCCTTTGTATGGGATAGGTTTGGGTAATATTACATCAAAAGCAGATATGCGGTTGCTCGCAACCATCACCAGCCAATCTTGGCCTATGGTGTATACATCTCTTACTTTTCCATGGTAAACATTTGTCTGCTGAGGGAACTGGAGGCTCTTCATGCTGTAAAATTAGCCAGTGCCCTGAATAATAAAGCGGAATACCTTTCGTTTTTCTTAACAAAGCATTGATTTTGTGGAGAAATTAAATTTTAAGATAAAACTAACAATTGCTATTTTGCCTTATAATAACTAAATCTTGCCAATATGAGAAGATTCTACAGTAAGTGTCTGTCTGTGGCTTTAGCCTCTGCCATTACTATCCCTGTTATGGCACAACAGACAACTACCGTTTCCGGTAGTGTTAAAAATGCTAGCTCTAAGGAAGCGCTTTCCGCTGTCTCCGTTACGATTAAAGGAGGAACAGTTGGAACCTTTACCGACGATAAAGGTAATTTCCGTTTTACTACCGTTCAGAAACCGCCGTTTACTTTGGTGATCTCTTCTGTTGGTTACGCAAGCAAAGAAGTTGCTGTAAAAGGCAACAACGAAGTTGTGAATGTAGATTTAACAGCATCTTTTACATTAGGGGATGAAGTGGTAGTAGCTGCATCAAGAGTTCCTGAACGTATTTTGGAATCACCCGTTTCTATCGAAAGAATTAGTGCGGCTGCCATTAGAAGTACACCGCAACTGAATTACTATGACATGTTAACCAACCTAAAAGGGGTAGACGTAGTGACTGCGAGCCTTACTTTTAGAAGTGTGGGTACACGTGGCTTTAATAGCAGTGGTAATACACGCTTGAACCAGATTGTAGATGGGATGGATAACCAAGCACCAGGTTTGAACTTCTCGGTGGGTAGTGTTATTGGATTAAGTGAATTGGATGTTGAGAATATGGAATTACTCCCTGGTGCATCTTCTGCATTGTATGGTCCGGGCGGTATGAACGGAACTGTTTTGATCAACAGTAAAAATCCATTCAAATACCAAGGGTTGAGCTTCCAAATCAAACAAGGGATGAACCACGTTGATAGTAAGCAAAGACCATCAGCACCTTTTTATGATTGGAGCTTGCGTTGGGCAAAAAAGATCAATGAAAAATTAGCATTTAAAATCAATGCTCAGTTTATTCAGGCACAAGACTGGTTAGCCAATCAAGATGATAACTACACACGTATCGGAGGTACACCCAATGGAACTAAAATTCCGGGTACACGTTTTGTAGATCCGAATTATGATGGTGTGAACTTCTATGGTGATGAAACTACGCAGAATATCAGTGCTATTGCATCGCAGGTGTTTTCTGCTGCTGGATTATCATCAGCGGCACTTGCAAATTTGTATGCTGTAATTGGATCTAGTCCGGGAGTTGGATTAAATCAATTCAACGCGTTCTTAAACTCGAATGGTCTTGGAGCATTGGTAGCTGCTGGTGTTTCTCCTATTATCTATGGCTCTGCACCATCCAGAAACTATTTGGCCAATCAGTCTGTTAGCCGCACCGGTTATGCTGAAAAAGACGTAATCGATCCTACCACACTCAATATGAAACTTACAGGTGGTATACACTACAAGTTGACAGATAAAATTGAAGCCTCTTTTAATGCATACTTTGGTACCGGTAACAGTGTTTACACCGGTAGCGATCGCTATTCTTTAAAAGACCTCCGTATTGCACAATTCAAATACGAATTGAAGCACAAGAACTGGTATGTACGTTATTATTCTACGCATGAAAATGCCGGAAATTCTTTCAACGCAACTATCACTACAAGATTATTTAATGAAGCTTGGAAAGCAAGTAGCGCTTGGTACCCTCAATACATTGCAGCATTTGTAACTGCCAGAGATGCAGGAGCTGATAATATAACAGCGCACAATGCAGCCCGTAACTTTGCGGATGTGGGTCGTCCAACCGGATTTATCGGTAACAACTCATTATTTAAAAATGTAGCTCGTACACCTATATCAAAAGGAGGTGGATTATTCTTGGATCGTTCCAGACTTAAAATGTTTGACGGACAGTATAATCTTACCGAAGACCTTGGTTTAGGTAAAACGAATACTGATTGGTTGATTGGTGTTAGCGCGAAACAATATGTATTGAATTCTGAAGGAACTCTTTTTGCAGATACGGCAGGTGTTATTCGTATCAATGAATTCGGTGCATACACACAAATATCTCAACGTCTGTTCAATGATATCCTTAAGCTGACTGTTTCTGGTCGTTATGATAAGAATACAAACTTTAAAGGTAGATTCACACCAAGAGCATCAGCAGTTGTGAAGCTTGCTAAAGACCATAACCTTCGCTTCTCTTATCAAACTGCATATCGTTTCCCTACCACCCAGAACCAGTGGATTAACCTGACAATTGGTGGCGGTACAAGATTACTTGGTGGATTGCCTCAGTTACGTAACTTCTATAAATTCAGTACAAATCCTGTATTCACATTACAAAGTGTACAAGCATTTGGAGGTAGTGTACTGGCAGGTTCTCCAAATCCTGCTTTGTTACAACAGCAAACTTTCGGAGAATTTAAGCCTGAATCAATGAGATCTTTTGAAGTAGGTTACAAGGGTCTTGTTGCTCAGAAATTGTTGATTGATGTGTACGCTTATTGGGGTCGTTATAAAGATTTCTTGAGTGGTGTAACAGCTATTCAATCAAGAAATGCAACATTCAACCCTGCAGACCTGTTGAATCCAAATACAAGAATTGCGTACAGTATTTCTGTTAACGCTCCAGGAGAAGTAAACACTTCAGGTTGGGGTGCATCAGTTGAGTACCTTTTACCTAAAAACTTCTCATTTACCGGAAACTTCTATCATGATAGAATTGGTGACTTGCAACCAGGTTTTGTCTCTTATTTCAACACGCCAAAATATCGTACCAATATCACTTTGAATAATTCAGGTTTCGGTAAGGATAAGCGTTACGGATTCAGTGTTGTTTACAGATGGCAGAATTCTTTCTTCTATGAAGGAACATTCGGTGTAGGTATGGTGCCTTGGATGAGAACTGTTGATGCCATGGTTAGCTACAAATTACCTGCTACCAAGTCTATGATCAAAATTGGTGGTACCAATATCTTCAACAGATACTACCGCACCGGTTGGGGTAACCCACAAATCGGTGGTCTGTACTACATCAGCTATGGCTGGAATGTATTCTAAGACATAGTAGTTAAGAATATTGAATTTTAAATCAAGAGTGAGGAAGTGAAAGCTTTCTCACTCTTTTTTTAGGATATACTCCTCATTTTACCACCCTGTTTCTTGTCACTTGTACCTTCTTTCTTCATTTTGGTTTCTTTTTTCTGATTCCTTAGAATCTGCTATTTTTGCTCCTCATTTAACAAACAGACAATATGCGTTCAATTGCTTTCAGAGAGGCTTTACGAGAGGCCATGAGTGAGGAAATGAGAAGAGATGAAAGGGTATTCCTGATGGGTGAAGAAGTAGCTGAATACAACGGTGCCTACAAAGTGAGTCAGGGTATGCTGGCTGAGTTTGGAGATAAAAGAGTCATCGATACCCCTATCGCTGAACTTGGGTTCGCTGCTGTAGCTGTTGGTGCCGCTCAAAACGGTCTCCGCCCTGTAGTTGAATTTATGACCTGGAACTTTGCCGTCCTGGCAATGGACCAAATCCTCAATACGGCTTCTAAAATGTTGGCGATGAGTGGTGGACAAATTGGTTGTCCCATCGTATTCCGCGGACCTAACGGTAGTGCCGGTCAATTAGGAGCCCAACACTCTACTGCTTTTGAAAGTTACTATGCCAATATTCCCGGTATCAAAGTGGTATCACCTTCTAATGGTTATGATGCAAAAGGTTTGCTGAAACAAGCCATTCGTTATGAAGAAGATCCCGTGATGTTTATGGAAAGTGAAGTGATGTATGGCGATAAGAGCGATATTCCTGATGAAGAATACTATATCCCTCTTGGTAAAGCCGATGTAAAAAGAGCAGGTCGCGATGTAACCATCGTTTCTTTTAATAAAATGATGAAAGTAGCATTAGGTGCAGCTGCCGAACTTGAAAAAGAAGGTGTAAGCGCTGAAGTGATCGATCTGCGTACCATTCGTCCACTAGACTGGATGACCATCTTGGAAAGCGTTAAGAAAACCAACCGACTCGTGATCGTAGAAGAGCAGTGGCCATTTGCATCTGTATCTTCTGAGATTTCTTATCGAATCCAAAAAGAAGGATTTGATTATTTGGATGCTCCGATCCGTCGTATTACAAGTGCGGATGCTCCGATGCACTACGCACCTAACTTGACATCATTAGCTATTCCGGATGTAACACGCACCGTGAAGCTGGTGAAAGAAGTGATGTACATGAAAAAATAAAATTGGATATTGATCATCTTGCAAACCCAGAGCCTCCAACTCTGGGTTTTGTTTGTAAGTATAAAAAGTAGATATGAATCGTGCTAAACTTTTATTACCGGCTTTAGGATCTGTAATAACGGTTGCGTTATCAGCACAAAATCCAATCGATACTTCGAAGGCATTACAGGAAGTGGTCGTACAAGCATTCCATGGTAAGGCAGATTGGAAACAAGTACCTGCATCTATTGTCATCCTTCAAAAAAACGAATTTCGAAATAGCCCCTTACCCAATTTTATTCCTGTTTTCAATACCGTTCCGGGTATTCGAATGGAAGAACGTTCACCGGGTAGTTATCGTCTTTCCATCAGGGGAAGTTTACTACGATCACCATTTGGTGTAAGAAACATTAAGGTTTATTGGAACGGATTACCCTTAACCGATGGCGGAGGTAATACCTATCTCAACCTGATTGATATTGCACAAGTAACAGGTGCTGAAATTTTAAAAGGTCCGGTAGCTGCTGCATATGGTGCAGGAACGGGTGGTGCAGTACTGCTGAAAACCGATCCCTCAGACAATAGATCGGACGGGCATCATTTTTCAGGCGGACTATCCGGCGGTTCCTTTGGCTTGTTTCAGCAACAAGCAGGCTGGGAATACCAATCAGGGTCATTCAGTAGCGTTGTTAAACAAGCGCATCTTCAATCAGATGGTTATCGTCAACAGTCAAGGATGAGAAGAGATGGACTGAATTGGCATGCTAGTTGGCAAAAGAAAAAGCAAGTGTGGCGAGTGTTGGCATTGTATACAGATCTGTTCTATCAAACGCCGGGCGGTATCAATGAAGCACAGTTCACCATGAACCCTCAACAAGCCAGACAACCTGCCGGCGCATTGCCGGGTGCTGTGCAGCAACAAACTGCTATTTACAATAAAACAGGATACGCAGGTGTACATCATCAATGGAACATGAATGATAACAATAGCATTCGCTCATTTGTGATGGGGAGTTTAACAGCCTTTAAAAATCCTTTCATCACCAATTTCGAAGAACGTTCGGAAGACAATGCAGGAGCAGGAACACAATGGCAATTCAAGTGGGGTAATGATGATCATCAATGGCAATGGAATACAGGCGTAGAATGGCAATACCAATTTGCAGCGATCGATAATTTTGGTAATCGAAGAGGAGTGAAAGACACACTGCAATTCAGTGATCGGGTACATGCATCACAATGGTTTGTGTTTACGCAGCTACAATATCGTTTTCATCAAAAATGGATATTACAAGCCGGAGTCAGTTCCAATGAACAATCGTATCGTTATAAAAGATTGGGGACCATACCCATGGATTATACCAATAAAAAAATACGATCTGTTATAACACCTCGTGTGGCATTATCTTATCAACTCACACCGGTCATCACTTGGTATGCGCTTGCAGCAAAAGGATTTTCAGCACCTACATTGGCAGAGTTTCGTCCATCAGACGGTAATTTTTATGGAGATCTGAATGCAGAGACAGGATGGAATTTTGAAATGGGATGGAAGGGATATCTTTTCAAAGATCAATTACAATTTGATGTTTCATGGTATCACTTTCGATTAAAAAATGCCATTGTTCGAAGAAACAGTTCGAGTGGTGCAGAATATTTTGTGAATGCGGGGAGCACTATCCAGCAAGGTTTTGAGGCGATGGTGAAGGCTAAATTGGTATCAGGAAAAACAAAAGGTATCAGAAATTTATATCTCACTTCATCATTCAGTTATCAGCCGTATCGTTTTGAAAACTATCGTCAAGGAAATACAATATTCGATGGAAATCCATTGACAGGAGTGCCGCGTTATACATGGGTTACGGGCTTACAGCTTGAAACAGTGGGAGGATGGTACTTGCACACATTCATCAATGCAACTGCAGCAATCTCTTTGAATGATGCCAATGATGCACGTGCAAAACCATACCAATTATTGCAAGGCAGAACAGGTTATCGTAAAAAAGGATGGGAGTTATTTTTGAGTATCGATAACGGATTGAATCAAGTGTATAGTTTGGGCAATGATATCAATGCAGTTGGAAGAAGGTATTACAATGCAGCAGCTCCAAGAAATTTCACCTTCGGCATGAATTTTGGATTACGCTGAAAACTGATTGATTAACTTAGCAAAAAATGTTTCTATGCCAACTATTCTGATCATAGATGATGAAAGAGCCATCCGCAATGTCTTAAAAGATATTCTTTCCAATGAAGGATTCAAAGTAGAAGAAGCTGCAGATGGGGAAGAGGGACTAAAAAAATTCCAGGCAGGTACTTTTGATGTGGTCTTGTGTGATATTAAAATGCCCAAGCTGGATGGAATTGAGTTTCTTCAAAAAGTAATGGAGTCGGGATCAGATACTCCGGTGATCATCATCAGTGGACATGGAAACATAGAAACAGCAGTGGATGCGGTGAAAAAAGGCGCATTCGATTATATCTCCAAACCACCGGATCTCAATCGTTTACTCATCACCATTCGCAATGCGATGGATAAAACCACTTTGGTACAAGAAACCAAAGTACTCAAGCGTAAAGTATCCAAAGTGCAAGAGATCATCGGTGAGAGTGAAGCCATTTTGCGTATCAAAGAAACCATTGATAAAGTGGCGCCAACAGATGCACGCGTTTTGGTAACAGGAGGTAATGGAAGTGGTAAAGAACTCGTGGCAAGATGGCTGCATGAAAAAAGCAATCGTTCTTCAGGTCCATTGGTAGAAGTGAACTGTGCTGCTATTCCAGGTGAATTGATCGAGAGTGAATTATTCGGACATGAGAAAGGTTCATTTACATCAGCTATCAAACAACGCATCGGTAAATTTGAACAAGCCAGTGGTGGCACCTTGTTCCTGGATGAAATAGGCGACATGAGTTTAAGTGCACAAGCCAAAGTGCTAAGAGCTTTACAAGAAGGAAAGATCACAAGGGTAGGAGGCGATAAAGAAATTTCGGTAGATGTGCGTGTAGTTGCAGCCACTAATAAAGATCTTTTGAAAGAAGTAGAAGAAAAGAATTTTCGCTTAGACTTGTACCATCGTTTGGGTGTGATTCTGATTCATGTACCTTCTCTCAATGAACGCAGAGATGATATACCATTACTCGTAGAAAAGTTTCTCGATGATATTGCAGTTGAATACGGACAAGCTAAAAAAGGCATCGATAAAAAAGCATTAGAAACCCTTAAAAGTCATGATTGGACAGGTAATATCCGTGAACTAAGAAATGTGGTAGAAAGACTGGTGATCCTATCAGGAAAGGAAATCACAGCAGCGGATGTGAGTGCGTATGTGTGAGTTGGGTAATCGGGTAATCAGGAAATCGGGTTTCAAAAAAATTATTAAGGAATACAATAAGCTCTATCAACGTTCGGTTTGTCTTATCACCCGATCACCCGATCACCCGATCACCCGATCACCCGATCACCCGATCACCCGATCACCCGATCACCCGATCACCCGATCACCTCTTCACAAACTCCAGCATCTCCGGCATAGACTTCAACAAAGTAACACCTTGTATACTCTTCGTTACTTCCTTGGTTAGCGGCCCCGACATGATGATCTCTTGCTCGCTGAATTTTTGTTTGAGATCTTTTAGTAAGTCATCGATCGCTTCTTCGTAGAGATTGGTGATGGCATGAAAGAACAGATACTTGGGTTTTTTGAGTGTTACATAAGTTTCCAGATCATTGAAAGGAACATCAACACCCATGTACACACACTTCTTACCACTTGCTTTCATCAGGTAATGATTCAGCAATAAAGGAATTTCATGTTGTTCTCCTTCCGGCGTAAAGAGCACATAAGTATCAGAACTGGGGGAGGGTTTTGTCTTCAAAGCATCCAGAGCAGAAATAATTTTTCTTTTGATGATATTACTGGCGAAATGTTCTTGAGCAGGTATAATATGATCTGTTAACCATAATAATCCAATTCTTTCCAGGAACCCATACATCACATCAATGATCGTCACCTCTAATCCGAATTGTTTGAGTGATTGTTCAAACAATTCTTCAAAACGATCCTCATCAAAATCAATGGAAGCTTCAATAAGTCGATGAATATAGGCATCGGTATTTTGCTTTCCCAAAGGTTGCTCCATGGCCATGGATCGGATAGAGGAGGCAGGCAGTTGAGCGATCTTCGAGATCTTAACGCCATTATGGTATAATTGAGAAATGCGAAGGATATGCTTCAGGTCTTCATTGTCGTAATATCGGTGCTTACTTTCTTTTCTCTTCGGAATAAATAACTGGTATCGTTGCTCCCAAATACGCAAGGTATGGGCTTTGATCCCGCTCAGATTCTCGATGTCTTTGATCGTAAAATGATTCATGGATAAGATTTGGAGGTCTGATAACGCTCAGGGCTTATAAAAATACGTCATTCAAGAGGAAATCGCCTGTTTTAGCAAAAGTTTTAATCTGTTTGCTTCAGTATCTGTCTGAAAAGGATATTTTTGTTTCTACCAAAAAATAAAATATGGGTTTAGCTCTATTCATTATTGGAATTATTGGCTGGCATGTTGGAATGTGGGGAATGTTCAAAAAAGCAGGTATTGAACCATGGAAAGCTTTGATTCCTTTTTATAACACCTGGCAGATCGTTGAGAAATGTCATATCCGTAAATATTGGTTTTGGTTACAATTGATTCCGATTGCCGGACAATTCATCACGATCTGGATTACTATCATCTTTGTGATGCATTTCAAACGTTTCAATCTCATTCATCATACCGCTACGGTCTTATTACCATTTATCTATTTCCCATACCTAGGTTTTTCCAAGGATGAAAAATGGGTAGGCCCTGAAGCATTCAAATCTTACAAGAAGCCGGGCTCCAGAGAGTGGGTGGATGCAGGTGTATTTGCAGTAGTAGCTGCTACCATCATTCGCACATTTGTATTTGAAGCGTATGTGATTCCAACAGAAAGTATGGAGAAGACCTTATTGGTAAATGATTTTCTCTTCGTGAATAAAATGAGTTATGGTGCAAGGATCCCACAAACACCTTTGTCTTTTCCTTTTGTACACAACACCATGCCTTTTTCACAGACCACACCTTCTTACCTGAAATGGATACAGATTCCTTATAAAAGACTTCCTGCATTCACAGAAGTCAAAAGAAATGATGTGGTAGTATTCAACTTTCCTGCAGGAGATACCATCATCAACAGACCTGAATATGGCAGTAAAGTGACTTATTACGATGTGTTGCGATTTAATTTCAAAGGTAACAGACAAGAACTGTTCGCCAGTCCTGAATTTCCAATCATCGTTCATCCGATGGATAAAACCGATAACTACATCAAACGTTGTGTAGCAGTAGGAGGAGATGTATTACATATCCGTAACGGACAATTGTACGTGAATGGAGAACCGGCCATGGTACCCGGAGGTTCTCAAACTGAGCACATTGTTGTTACGAATAAGAAGTCTTATGACATTGATTTCTTAAAAGAAGAATTAGGCATTGATTTGGATGATACCAAAGGGCAATTGGAAATGATCAGTGATAGTAGCTATAAATTTAACCTCACACCCGAAGAACTGGCGAAGTTGAGAAAGCTACCTAATTATGTCTCCGATTCTCCATATACTGAGAACTATATCGGCATGACCTTCCCGGCGGATGAAGCCAATTACCCATGGAGTGTTGATAATTATGGTCCATTACGTGTACCTGCAAAAGGAGATACACTATTATTGAATCAACAAAATATCTCTTTGTATCGAAGATTGATTGCCACTTATGAAAGCAATACACTCGAAGAAAAAGATGGGCAATTCTTTATCAACGGAAAAAAGACCAACACTTACGTTACAAAATATAATTATTACTGGATGATGGGTGATAACCGTCATCGCAGCCAAGACAGCCGCTACTGGGGCTTTGTACCCGAAACACATATCGTAGGAAAAGCATCCTTGATCTGGTTCAGTTGGGATAAAGGTCCGAGATGGAAAAGGTTGATGAAAAGCATCAAGTAAAAGTATCAAGGAACAAGAAACAAGAGACAAGAAAGAATACAAGGCTCAAGAAACAAGACACAAGAAAGAATATAAGGAGACATAGTATAAAATGAATGAGTGGGATTGTCAAGACTTGATTCTTGCACCTCAAAGTCTTACTTGATCCTTGTTCCCTCATTCTTGATTCTTGCTTGTGTCTTGTTTCTTGTCCCTTCATTCTTGTTTCTTTACTTTAAAAATTTTTTTATGAACCATCAACAGTACCAACTAGATTATGAAGTGTATGCTGATGCAAGTGCGTTAAAACAGGAAGATGCATCCTTGTTGAATCAGGCGAGAGAAGTAACAGGTCAGGCATATGCACCATATTCAGCTTTTAAAGTAGGAGCCGTGGCAAGATTGGCAAATGGAGCTATAGTCATCGGTACCAATCAGGAGAATGCTAGTTTTCCGGTAGGAATCTGTGCAGAAAGGGTATTACTTTCAGCTGCCGCAACTTTATATCCCGGCGTTGCCATTGAATCAATCGCCATCAGCTACGATAACACAAAAGGCAAAAGCAATCATCCCATCTCACCCTGTGGTATATGCAGACAAAGTTTACATGAATATGAGATACGAGTAAAAAGTCCCATCAGACTCATCCTCTCCGGCTTAGAGGGAAAAGTATATATAATACCTCAAGCAGGAAGTCTATTACCGTTGAGTTTTACAAGTGAGGATATGAAGTAGGGGATAGCTTATGGTCCATAGTCATAGTCCATGGAAGGAAAGTTAGTATTTAAACGCAGAGACTGTCAACTGTCAACTATCAACTATCATCTGCCCATCACCCAATACCTAGCACCCAGTACCCATCACCCCCATCAAAACAAAGTCTGCACTCCATGCGTGATCTTAAACTCATGTTGAAGCAGCCATTTCTTACGCCACATACCCCCGGAGTATCCTATTAGAGAGCGATCGCTGCCGATGACGCGGTGACAGGGAACGATGATCGCAATATTGTTTCTGCCATTGGCACTGGCCGCGGCTCTGATCACTTTGGGATCACCCAGACGTTTGGCCATATCCATATAGCTAATGGTTTTACCATAGGGTATTTCTGTAAGCTCACTCCAAACTCTTTTTTGGAATTCAGTACCTTCTTGGTGAATAGGAACGGTGAATTGTTTTCTACTGCCATGAAAAAATTCAATGAGTTCTTCCGTACACTGATGCATGATCTCACTGATACCGGGTTCTCCATACGTTAATTGATCCGGGTTATCTACAAAACTCAACTCGCCAATATATTGATCTGTTCCTCCAATCTTGAGTAAGCCTACCGGACTTTCATAATAAGTATAATAGAGTTCACTCATGGAATGACGGTTTAGTAAATCAGAATCAATACTACAATATACAAATCCTTTTTAAAAGCGTTTTAACCGATCAATTGACCATTATCAACTGTACGTTCCGGTTGCAATAGCACTACCTGGTTTTGCTGATCATAAACACCCAATACTAAACATTCACTGAAAAAATTAGCGATCTGCTTTGGAGGGAAATTGACCACTGCAACGATCTGTTTACCCACGAGCTCAGCTGCGGAGTAATGGTGTGTGATCTGCGCAGAAGACTGTTTGATACCCAACGGACCAAAATCGATCTTTAGCTGATAAGCCGGCTTTTTGGCTTTGGGAAAATCAGTAACTTCAAGAATTGTACCGCTACGTATTTCTATTTTTTCAAAATCAGCCCAACTGATCATACAAAACTATTTTTTCAAATCTAAAAAATAATCACCATGAAACGACAAGCAACAGCCGTGTGGAATGGTTCAGGTAAAGAAGGGAATGGACATTTAACCACACAAAGCACTACATTGAACAAGACACAATATTCATTCAACTCCAGATTTGCAGAAGGGGTAGGCACCAATCCGGAAGAACTGATGGCAGCTGCACATGCAGGGTGTTTCACCATGAAGTTAAGCTTTGTATTGGGTGCTGCAGGCTTTACACCAGAGTCTCTAGAAACACAATGCACCATTACATTAGAAGATGGAGTCATTACTTCATCTCATTTACATCTCACAGCCAAAGTACCGGGTATCTCATCAGAAAAATTTCAAGAATGCGCCGCAGACGCCAAAGCCAATTGCCCTGTTAGTAAAGCATACAATATGGCGATTAGTTTGGAAGCGGTGCTGGGGTGAGGGTGTGGGGTTATCGGGTGATCGGGTGATCAGGCAATCGGGTAATGGGGTAATCGGGTGGATAAAAAATATTTGTGTGTACAATAAAACTTATCACTCTCCAGTTTCCCTGATAACCTGATAACCTGATAACCTGATAACCTGATAACCTGATAACCTGATAACCCGATCATTCCTCCAACAACCCCGCCAACTGCATCAACTCTGCGTGCTTATAAGCATTCACAGGGCTGTCAAAACATTTGGCTACTTCTTCGATGAGTTGTTGAATGAGTCGCTTGTGTGATTGTGGTTTGAAATAAGACGCAACAGGAGGAACAGATATGCGCTTGAAATAATTTTCAATATCTGCATGAGAGAAAGCTTGTCCGGAAGTGGCATCTACATAAAAATGAATCTTTTCTTGCGGATGTCCCGGATGCATGGCCGGATCAAAATCTGAATGGAAAAAAGCAATGATACACTGCTTAGGAATATTGATGATTCTTGCATTGATATCTAATTGATCACAAAGAATCTGATAGATCAATCCATTGGAGAGTGTGTTGCCTTTTTTACTTTCTAAAACTTTATGTAAAAAGAATTCATCCGGTTTTTCGTAATTGATCTCCGAACCTTTAAGGTTGCAATAGTTGTATAAAATGCTGGAAAGAACATTGGCTTGTTCAAGCGGTGTAAGAAAACTATTCAACTCTAACCAGATATTTCTTCTGATCTTTTCAATCTCTTCTAAAACAGGACTGGTTTGCAGTTCAGGATATTGAAACTTGGAAACCAGTAAAGCACCAAAAAGGAGGTCATGATAAGCACTGTTCTTCCATTCTGTAAAGTCATTGCAAAGGTCTGTGAAATGAAGTTTATGAATGATCATTTCAATTCTTTCCTGCACATCTTCACTGGGGGTTGTTTCCCATAAATGTTCCAGATTGGGGATAATACCCTTGCCATATTCAACGATTTTCTCAGAGATGGTAGAGTAGACTTCCTCATCCGGGTCGTCTATTAAGGTAAATAATGCGTGTATTTCCTTGGTTTCCTGCATAGCTGTGGTACTAGTCCTATCCTTTATGTATCAAACTAAATTAAAATCCTTGTATTTGTCAATAACAAGTTATTCAGTGCCTGTGGAAATATCGGTTGAATGTGGAATAATATTGAGCATATTTCATCGTTGAATGCCACAGTTTCGTAAAAAACTGATTTTAACAGGGAAGTGTAAAAGAATTAGTGTTATTTTGTTGATTATCATTTTTTAGTATTTACATGTCACAGGTTACCACTCCCAAATTTGCTTCGGTTAAACAATCGCTCCACACAGAATTAAAGAAAAGAGTTCAACAGTATTTTGATGAAAGAGGTATTCCGGCTACCGGAACACCGAAGCTTTTCACAAAAGCCATCATCATGGTGATTGCTTTTGTTCTGGTGTATTTACATCTTATTTTAATGACACCCGTTTGGTACCTCGCGGTACTTGAGTGTATCATATTGGGCGGACTCGTTGCCGCTATCGGATTCAATGTGATGCATGATGGCAGTCATGGTAGTTTCAGCACCAACAAATGGGTGAATCGCATTGCGGCTTCTTCTATCAGCATGTTAGGTGCGAATCACTTTATGTGGAATATGAAACATAACATGATCCACCACAGCTTCACCAATGTAGATGGGGTAGATGATGATATCGAAGTAGGTATCCTCATGCGTATGGCACCTACACAAAAACATTATAAAGTACACAAGTTTCAGCACGTGTATTTCTGGATACTGTACATGTTATTGTATGTATTCTGGATCTTCTTTGCTGATTACAAAAAATATTTCTCACGTAAGATCGGTTCAGTGCCTTTGAAAAAAATGAGCTGGAATGATCACGTAGAATTTTGGAGTGTGAAAGTATATCACGCCATCGTGTTCATCGTTCTGCCAATTGCAACTGTAGGTTGGTTATATTGGATGATCGGTTTCATCATCATGAGTTTCTTCGCAGGTTTTGTGTTGAGTATCGTGTTTCAATTAGCACACACAGTAGAACATACTGAATTCCCTGTTGCTGATATTGATACCAATAAATTACCGGATGAATTTGCAGCTCACCAAATCAAAACCACAGCCAATTTCGCTACCAAAAATAAACTGGTAAGCTGGTTGGTAGGTGGATTGAATTTCCAGATTGAACATCACCTATTCCCTAAAATATCACACGTACACTATCCCGCTATCAGTGAGATCGTTCGTAACGTATGCAGAGAATACCAACTCCAATACATCGAATACCCCACCATGCGTAAAGCAGTGGTAGCACACGTAAGGTTTTTGCGTCAAATGGGACGACCTTCGGTTGGGTAATCGGGTTATCTGGAGATCAGGTAATCGGGAAAAAAATGGAGGGATACATCACGATGTATCCCTCCATTTTTTTGTATTAATCAAAGAAAGAAAACTTGTCTACACACCATTACACTAACTACCCGATATCCTGATTACCCGATTACCCGATCCCCAATCATTACTTTTTCTTCGCTGCTTTCTTCGGTGCCGCCTTCTTAGCCGCTTTCTTCGCAGCTTTCTTTGCAAAGGCATTTGGTACCTGCGCTTCGATCATTTGTTTGATGGGTTCTAATTCAATGGTAGCAAGCTCTTCGGCAGTATATTTTTCTCCGTTGGCTTTCCTGCCCATCTTCAACATTTTTTTATTGAAACGGATGAATGGACCCCAACGACCATTTTCAATGCTGATCTTTTCAGCTGGCCATTGTTGAATGAAGCGATTGGCTTCTTTCTCCATTTTCTTCTCGATCAGCTCATTGATATTTTCTTGCGTGAGATGGTCAAAATCATATGCCCTTGGAATGTTGATGAACATATCATTCCATTTAATGAATGGACCAAAACGTCCTTTACCTTTGGTAACAGGTAATTCATTATAGAATGCTACAGGGGCATCGGCTTGTTGCTTTTCTTTCAATAATTCAATCGCACGATCCAGTTCTATGGTATGCAGGTCTTCGCCTTTTGGAATGGAAATGAATTGATCGCCCAATTTGATATACGGACCAAAACGTCCCACATTCACGGATAATTCCTGGTCTTCATAAGTGCCCAATACACGCGGCAAAGAGAACAGTTCCATCGCCTCATCATAAGTAATGGTCTCAATACTTTGATTGGCTTTCAGTTTAGCAAAACGAGGTTTTTCTTCATCTTCCGCATTACCGATCTGTACCATCGGACCATAACGACCCATTCTGGCGATCACTTTCTTGCCTGTTTCTTCATCCACACCCAATTCTCTTTCGCCTTTGGCTCTTTCTGCATTTTCGAGTGTGTGTTCAATATTTTCGTGGAAAGGTTTATAGAATTCATCGATCATGCTGCTCCAGCGTGTTTTGCCGGCAGCGATCTCATCAAACTCTTGTTCGATACGTGCGGTAAAGCCAAAGTCCATCACTTTACCGAAATGTTGTTTGAGAAAATCTGTCACCACCATACCCAAATCAGTAGGGAACAGTTTTCCTTTTTCAGCGCCCGTATTCTCCGTAAGAATTTCTTTTTCTAATTCCTGTTGTTGTGTGAGACGCAATACATTCACTTCTCTCTTCACACCTTCTTTATCACGCTTCTCTACATAATTTCTTTTGATGATGGTAGAGATGGTAGGCGCATACGTTGATGGACGACCAATACCCAATTCTTCCAACTTCTTCACCAAAGATGCTTCCGTATAACGTGGCGCAGGACGGGTGAACTTCTCTGTGGCCGTCATCTCACGGAAGTTGAGTACTTGTCCGGCAGCCAATGGAGGAAGGATACCTTCTGTATCATCTTCATCTTCATCATCTTTTCCTTCGAGGTATACTTTCAGGAAGCCATCAAACTTCATTACTTCACCGGTAGCACTTAGGGTATCGTTATTGGTAGAGATAGAAATTTTTGCAACGGTCTTTTCAAATTCAGCATCACTCATTTGAGAAGCGATGGTTCTGCGCCAGATGAGTTCGTAGAGTCTGCGCGTATCTTCATCCGCCACCGTTCTGTTATTCATGTAAGTAGGGCGGATGGCTTCGTGCGCTTCCTGCGCACTCTCATTTTTGTTTTTGTATTTGCGTGGCTGATAATAATCATTACCATAACTGCTCTCCACTTCTTTTCTGATATCAGCCATCGCAGTATCACTCAAGTTGATACTGTCCGTACGCATGTAAGTGATCTTACCGCTTTCATACAGTTTCTGTGCGAGTAACATGGTCTTACTCACGCCATAACCCAGTTTACGCGATGCTTCTTGTTGCAGCGTAGAAGTGGTGAATGGAGCTGCAGGTGTACGCTTCGCAGGCTTAACGGTAACATCTATGACTTTATAATCAGCATTTTTACAGCTCTTCAGAAAGTCAGAAGCTGTTTGTTGTGTGCTGATCTTGGATGGACCTTCTGCTTTAAAAGTAACGTCACGTTGATTGATGTCTTTGGCAGCAAATAAAGCTTCAATTTTATAGCTACTCTCAGGTACAAAATGATTGATCTCTCTTTCACGCTCAACGATCAATCTCACCGCCACACTCTGTACACGACCGGCACTGAGACTGCGCTGCATACCGATCTTGCGCCATAATACCGGACTCAATTCAAAACCTACCAATCTGTCCAGAATTCTGCGGGCCTGTTGTGCATTCACCAGGTCCATATTGATGAGACGAGGCTGTGCAACTGCTTTTTTGATGGCAGGGGCCGTGATCTCATGGAAAACAATACGTTTGGTTGTTTTTGGGTCTAATCCGAGTACTTCGGCCAAATGCCAGCTAATACTTTCTCCTTCACGGTCCTCATCCGATGCCAGCCATACTTCATCTGCTTTTTTGGCCAGTTGACGTAATTCTTTCACCACACGTTCTTTATCCTCAGGTACAATATAGCGGGGTTGGTATTGATTGTTGACATCAATACCCATATCATCCTTTTCCAGATCCCGGATATGACCATAACAGCTTTTTACCTCGAAATCAGATCCGAGGATTTTTTCAATGGTTTTGGCCTTTGCCGGAGACTCAACGATCAATAAATTCTTTGCCATGTACAGTTCCGTTTCTGCCCTTAGACAGACTTTAATTTGTCATCATTCGTAGGTAAATCCGCCTGATTCATACCTATATATATGGTATCAAATCGGGCTTTGCTACCCTGCAATATTAGGTGAAACCATGAAAACACAAAAAATGTGCACAAAATCAGGAGGTTTTACGAGGGATTTTACCTTAAAGTTTGTCGGAGATGAATACCAGTTCCATGCACACTCATTAAAATATCAAACCAACCCCGGAGGGGTTAAAGACTGTAGCAAAAAAATATATCTACCTTATTTACCCCGGAGGGGTAACACAAAACAGCAGGTTTGCGTTCTCTTCAAAGGTCTAACTTTTATAGAACACGGATTTTCATGATTGTCATGATCATCATGATAGGTCAAAAAAATCTGCGGCCCTTCAATCAGTTTGCCATAGAGTCTACTGGCCATTTTTATTCCTCTGTTAAAAAACCAACAACTTTTTTGATCACCTGCTGATCGCGATAAATTTTATTGTGCCCCAGTCCTTCAGTAATGTAAAAGCGAATATGAGGATGCCCCGCTTTTTGAACAGGTAAAGTATCCACATATGGACAAATACGATCCTGTTGATCATGGATCCATAAAACCGGGTACTGAATATTTTGCATCACTCTTGTAACTGAAAAATAATCCATTGTTTTGCCGGCCATCCGTTCGATCATTTGTTCGAATTCCTTCTGCACCTCTTCTTTGATTTTAAACATCTTATAAAATCCATTCACCGCAGTTCTGGTTTCCGTAGCCGGAGCGATCAATACCAGTTTTCTTTTTCCCTGTACTTCTTCGGCCAAGAGGGAAGTAGCGAGTCCACCCAACGAATGGGCGATAAATGCATCCATTTGTCCGAACTGTTGATCGATTGCAGCTAGAAATCTTTTATAGATCAGGGCATTGATGATCTTTCCATCACTCAAACCATGTGCAGGGGCATCGAAAATAAAAACTTCAAATCCGGCAGACAGCAACGGTTGTACATATTTCTCAAACTTGTAACCATAACTGCTAAAACCATGCACCACTAATGCTTTTTGTCCATTCGGTTTTTCTGGTAGCCAATGAAAACCTTTGATCTCATTATCCTCAAAAAACCAACTCTTGGCTTGGGCCTTGTGAAAAATGTGAGGTTGTTTTTGATGAACGCCTTTGGTGTAGGGAGTACAGAATATTTTAAAAGCCTGTTCCGCAGCTATGCGTGGAGAGACCATGCCAATGGTACGTAGTTTGGTTTTATAGTAGCCGATCACAACTCTTTGTGCTAATTTCATTTCCATAATATAAAGATATGGACGTCGTACTGATAGGAGCCGGTAATGTAGGAACGGTATTGGGAAGAACTTTCCAACAGTCCAACCATACCATCAAAGCCGTTTGGAACAGACATCCTGAAAAAGCTCGTTTGTTAGCAGATGAATTAGGAACGATTGCTGTTGAAAGTCTAGATGCTTTACCCCAAGAAGCAGACCTGTTTTTATTATCCGTTAGTGATCGATCTATTCAGGAAGTAGCGCAACAACTCATCATCAAAAAGGGGGTATTGGTGCATGCGGCGGGCGCTGTATCAAAAGACGTATTGAATGGTACTGCGGAACATCATGGCGTATTATGGCCGATGAAAATGATCCGTAATAATATGTCATCTTTAGGTCCATGTGCCATCATGATCGATGCCAACAATGAACATTCATTACAAGTCATTCGCGAATTAGCCAATAGTATTGCTGATCAGGTGCATGAGGCAGATGATGCCAAGCGATTAAAAATGCATCTGATCGCTGCCATCACATCCAATTTCACCAATCATTTATACCATCTGGCAGCAGATTATAGTCAGGAGCAAGCGATTCAGTTTTCATGGTTTTATCCGTTGATAGAAGGGGTAATCGCTCAAATTAAAACCCAACATCCCCAACATGTACAGGCCGGACCTGCATTCCGGGGAGACCTTCTGACGATAGAAAAACACCGGACGCTCTTGGCCAATGAACCGGATCTGTTGAAAATCTATGATGAAATGACCCAAAGTATCCTGCACAAATTCGGTCATACCCGGTAATCGCTTGCGAAAACCGATGATTTAGCCCTAAAAATCAGATTAGATGCCCATAAGAAACTGTTTTGAGATACTTTTGCACTCCAAACGGAACCGATATGTACACTATTAAGGTAAAATTTGAACAGAAAGGACTGGAGCCCGTTACTTTAACAGGGATTGAACCTGATCAAAGTTTATTGGAAGTTTGTCTGGATAATGGTATTGAATTACATCATAACTGCGGAGCGGTTTGTGCTTGCAGTACCTGTCACTTATATGTAGAAAAGGGGATGGAACATTTAGAAGAGTTGAGTGATAAAGAAGAAGATTTCATCGATCGTGCTATCAACCCACGACTGAACTCCAGATTAGGATGTCAGTGTGTTTTGCAAGATGGATCAGGTGAAGTTGAAGTGACCTTACCGGATCAGACGCAGTTTTTGGGTGAATAATAATAATAATTTGAAAATTTGAAGATTTGAAAATTTGAAAATGAGGAGACTATTTCTCGAGAGAAATAGTGACAATGATTGAGGAATTGTCATTGAACCCATTTTCATCCGCCATCATGGTGGTTACATTTTCAAATTCTCAAATTTTCAAATTCTCAAATTAAAAAACACTATGAGTCATTTTGAACCTCCGATACATTGGGCAGATCATGAAGATATTGCCATGAAATTATACGAACGTTTTGGTGATGATTTTACCGAAAGTAAGATCTATCGCATACGTTTCACAGATCTACTGGAATGGATCCTTCAAATACCTAATTTCGAAGGAAAGCGCGAAGAGAGCAACGAAGGACATCTCGAGATGATCCAAAGTGCATGGGTGTATGAGTGGAGAGACAATCAAAAATAAAATCTTTTTAGATAGCACGGGGCTTAAGCCCCGTGCTATCTAAAAACAAAAAGATGCTCAATACCTTACAACATATCACCACATTCGTCTTTGATATAGACGGTGTACTAACAGATGGAACACTGCTAGTATTGCCTAACGGCGTGATGGCCAGAAAGATGAACATCAAAGATGGCTACGCCTTACAACTCGCCATAAAAAGAGGATACCGCGTATTGATCATCTCAGGTGGCGATTCTCCGGAAGTAAAAGAGCGTTTGAATAAATTGGGTGTTACAGAAGTGTGGATGAAAGCACACAACAAACAACAAATCCTCGCAGATTATTTAGCGCAACACCAAATTCCCAAGCAGGAAGTATTGTACATGGGCGATGATATTCCCGATCTGGAAGTCATACAATTGGCCGGCTTACCTGCTTGTCCGGCAGACGCCGCACAAGAGATCAAAGACAAATCGATGTATATCTCACATTTGGCAGGTGGTATGGGATGTGCGCGTGATGTGATCGAGAAAGTACTCAAACTGCGCAATGACTGGGGTGATGATACCACTGTAGCATCGAAATAATAGTTTGTTGATCTTGTTTTTTAATGCATTACTTATCTTGTGTCATAATTTTCTCTATTGAAATTACTCGCCGCTTTTTTACGACTCATCCGATGGCCCAATATGGTGTTCATTGTACTTACACAATTGTTGTTTGAGTACTGCATTTATGAACGCATTTATGGTCCCGATGAAACAGCTGCCAGATTGCAATTCTGGTTCATTGTCATTGCTTCTGTTTGTATTGCCGCGGCAGGAAATATCATCAATGATTATTTTGATCTGAACATTGATCAAGTGAATAAGCCTGATAAAGTAGTGGTGAATACCATCATCAACAGACGATGGGTCATCTTCTGGCATATGGTCTTAAGTATGCTGGGTTTATTCTTCACGGTGTATGCATTACCTGTTTCATTGTACTGGCATCTGGTATTGGCAAACATGGGAAGTATTTTGTTGTTGTGGTTTTATTCCACCAACTTCAAAAAACAATTGTTGGTAGGTAATGTGGTGATTTCATTGCTAACCGCCTGGGTACTGTTGATCTTATTCTTTTCCAAACAACCCTTACAGATCAAACACCTACTTTCTGTCGGACATTCAGAAGTGCGTTTCTTCCGTCTCACTATACTCTATGCCTCTTTTGCATTTGTGATCTCACTGATTCGTGAAGTAGTAAAAGACATGGAAGATATTGAAGGCGATAGAAGGTATGGATGCAGAACCTTACCGATCGTGTGGGGTGTGAATGCCGCAAAATTATTTGTAGCAGTATGGTTAGTAGTATTGATCGCAGCACTTGTTATCTTACAATTCTACGTATTACCAATGGGATGGTGGCACAGCGCTTTATATTGTTTCATCGCTATCATCGCCCCACTCATCTGGATCCTTACTCGCTTATTCAAATCCCACACCCCCGCCGATTTCCATCGCCTCAGCACGGTCATAAAATTGGTCATGCTGACGGGCATATTGTCGATGGTGTTCTTTCGATTGTATGAGTGAGAAGTCCATGGCAGATATAAAAAAATAAAAAACATAACCCAGTACCCAGTACCTAGCACCCAGCACCCGATAACCCGATAACCCGATCCCCCGATGCCCCAATCCCCCCAACCCATCATCCTCGCCTCCCAATCTCCTCGCAGAAAAATGTTACTCGAGTGGGCAGAAATTCCTTTTGAAGTGATCGTGCAACCCACCGATGAATCTTTTCCTGCAAGTATGTCGATGGAAGAAGTGCCTGTTCATATTGCACGTAATAAAGCCAAGGTGATTCGTGAACAATTGTCTGTCGATGATCAACGTTGGATATTGGCGGCTGATACGATTGTAGTATTGAACAATGAAGTGATCGGCAAACCGGTGGATAGAAATGATGCTATTCAAATTCTGCAACGTTTATCCGGACAAACACATCGCGTCATCACTGGAGTCGTATTGATGAAGGGAGCAGAAGAACATGCATTTTCAGATGTGACAGAAGTGGTGTTTCATCCATTGACAGCAGAACAGATTAGTTTCTATGTCGATAAATACCAACCCTACGATAAAGCCGGAGCCTATGCCATACAAGAATGGATCGGCGTTGTAGGGATTCATTCCATCAAAGGTGATTTTTACAATGTGATGGGATTACCTGTGAGTAGGGTCGTTCAACTATTGGAACGCATTCAATCCTAAATCAGGTAGAAACCGCAATAGCGACGCATTTATTTTCAGGCAAAACCTGAAGCATGAATGAACGCTTGTTACAATACATCTGGCAGTTTCAATATTTCCAATCCCAACATTTATTGACTACTAGTGGAGATGCATTACAGATCCTGCATCCCGGTACTTTGAATATTCATCAGGGGCCGGATTTTTCTGCAGCTAAAATTCGGGTCGGACAAACACTGCTGGCCGGACATATCGAACTACACATCCTCTCTTCCGATTGGCATCGACACAAACATTCTGATGATGCACATTACAACAATGTGATATTGCATGTGGTATGGAGAGATGACGGCGCAACACCTGCACATATTCCGGTACTCGTGTTAGAAAATCGGGTATCCACATTATTGCTGGAACGTTATACCCACATGATGCAAACGATTAGTACCGTGGCTTGTCATCATCATCTGCCGGTATTGAATGAATTGACATGGTTTGCATGGAAAGAAAGATTGATGATCGAAAGACTCGAAAGAAAATCGCAACAGATCTTTCAGATGCTACAACACAATCAACAGCACTGGGATGAAGTGTTCTGGTGGCAACTCGCATCCGGTTTTGGTTCTAAGTTGAATGCTGCATTTTTTGAACGCGTCGCAAGATCCATTCCTTATGCGGTGGTGAAAAGACATCGGCATCATCTTGATGAAATAGAAGCACTCTTATTCGGACAAGCCAAAATGTTGCATGCCGATCTGAAAGACGGTTATGCGAAAACATTGTTGCGCAATCATCGTCACCTCCAAAAGAAATATGCATTGGACACCGTAGATGGCGGACCGGTATTCCTACGTATGCGACCTGCCTCTTTTCCCACCATTCGCTTAGCGCAATTGGCGATGTTATTGCATCAGCGTGAACATCTATTTGACCTTGTCAGACAAGTGAACACAACTGAAGAAGTCATGCGTTTATTTCAAGTAAAAGCCAGTCACTATTGGAACACGCATTTTAATTTTGATGACCCCGTATCGCAAGAGCCACGTTTTGTAGGCGAGCAAATGAACCTGCATCTCATGATCAATGTAGTAGTACCCGTCTTATTCGCATATGGACATGAAAAAGGCAACACACAACAAAAAGAAAAAGTGTTGCACTGGCTCTATCAATTAGCCCCCGAACAAAACAAAATTACCCGCTACTGGAAATCCGCCGGCATCCCCAACCACAGCGCCCTCGACACCCAATCCCTCCTTGAACTCCACACCCAATATTGTGTTAATAAAAGATGTCTAGATTGTAGCGTAGGCAACAGATTGTTGAGAGGATGAGTCATGAAGAAGCTACTAGCTGTGAGCTGCGAGCTTTTTTACTTGAGTCTGAGTGCATCACCAGAACGAAAAAGCTCATAGCTCGAAGCTCGTAGCTCACAGCTTAATTCCAATGGAATTCCATATCCAACTCCATCTCCGGATGCAAACTCCGTTCCACAGGGCAAGTGCGGGCGGTGCGTTCTAGGAGTTCTTTGGTTTTGTCGTCAAGTTGGAGGGTGGATGGAAAATAAACATGGGCAATGATCTTACCGATTCTGCGGGGATCACTTAACATGATCTTGGTGGTATCAACACGGGTGCCATCCAGATCAATGTTGAGGGTGCGAGCTTTGATGGCCATGGTGGTAACCATACAGGCACTCAAGGCAGTGGCAACAAGATCCGTGGGTGAGAAGCGTTCGCCTTTACCCTGGTTATCAGTAGGAGCATCGGTTTCAATACTGGTGCCACTCTGCAGATGGGTAGCGATGGTACGTAATTCACCTTTATAAATAATTTGTGAAGTCATTGCGTCAATTTTGCCATAAATTTACAAGTAACAAATCAAATGGAAGTGAAGAAGCTATTCATCGTTGTGGGTCTCCTGAGTTCAATGGCTGTTGTTGCACAGCAACGTACACAATCGCCCGCTCAAATGGAGAAAGCCCGGAAAAAGGCAGAGAGAAAGGAGAAGATCAATCAAATGATCAAACAGGAAGAAGAAGGAGCCCTCGTGTATAACAAACAAGGTGCATTCGGTTTTAAATTCAATACCGATGGATGGGGTATGTTCTATGAAAGAGGGAAATACAAAACCATCAATAAAACCAGTTTATGGTGGATCGAATTGGGTGAACACAAACATCCCAAAGAAGAAAAAGTACCCACCATCAGTGCTTCCGGTGGATTCCTCATCGTTTCCAGTTATATCTATGGCAAACGCAATAATTTCTACAACCTGAAACTCGGTTTTGGAGAACAACGTTTGATCGGAGGTAAAGGCAATAAAAATGGCGTGGCCGTTTCTGCTATCTATGGTGGTGGATTAACAGCAGGTATGCTGAAACCTTACTATATCGAGATCCAGAACCCCACTACCAACCAACAAGAGCAGATCAAATACGATAACAACGATAATCTCTTCCTAGACCCCACTATTATCCTGGGCAGGGGTGGACTCACCAAAGGCTTTGGCGAAATGCAATTTGTACCCGGCGCACACGTAAGAACCGCATTGCGTTTTGATTATGGCCGCTACAATGAAGTACTCTCAGCCCTCGAGGTGGGATTGAATGCCGAATACTATTCCAAGAAAATGCCCATTTTACTGCTGAACCCGGAGAAATCATTCTTTTTCAACGCCTATGTAGCCCTCACTTTTGGTAAACGAAAGTGACCTATTTTTGTTGTTTCATAGTGAGAGGCAGTCCAGGTCCGGAAACTGTCGTTAAAAAGAGGCGTACATGCAAGAGTTACCAGTAGTTGCGAAAGTAGATCCTACCAGTTCCAAGATACAAAAGCCATCCTGGCTTCGTGTGAAATTACCCATTGGAGAAAGCTATAAACACGTTCGTGGGTTAGTAGATACCCATAAACTGCATACCATTTGTGAGAGTGGCAATTGTCCGAATATGGGCGAATGTTGGGGTGAAGGCACGGCCACATTCATGATCCTCGGGAATGTATGTACCCGCAGCTGTGGCTTTTGTGCCGTAGCTACCGGTAGACCCGCACCCGTGGATTGGGATGAACCCCAGCGTGTAGCAGAAGCCATTCACTTGATGAAAGTAAAGCACGCCGTACTCACCAGTGTGGATCGTGATGAACTGAAAGATGGTGGCTCCATCATCTGGTACAATACCATCAAAGCCGTTAAAAACCTCAACCCCGATACCACCCTCGAAACCCTGATCCCCGATTTTAAGGGCAATGCTGATCAGGTACAACGCATCATTGATGCGGCCCCAGAGGTGGTGAGTCATAACATGGAAACGGTGGAACGTTTGACCCGACAGGTAAGGGTACAGGCGAAATACCATCGAAGTCTGGAAGTATTACGCATGCTCAAAGAAGGCGGTATGCGCACCAAAACCGGTATGATGCTCGGTCTCGGTGAAACCAAAGAAGAAGTGGTACAAAGCATGAAAGACCTCGTAAACGTAGGTTGCGATGTACTCACCCTCGGACAATACCTGCAACCCACCAAAAAACACCTACCCGTACAACGTTTTGTGCACCCCGACGAATTCGCCGAACTCCGCGAAATCGGCTACGACCTCGGTTTCGACTATGTAGAAAGCGGTCCATTGGTACGATCTTCTTATCATAGTGAGAAACATGTGATTAAGGGTTGGGGGAGGAATAAATGGATGGAGGAGAAGGCTGCGCTTTAGTGAATAGTCAGTAGTGAGTAACTTTCGGAACGTCCCAAAAATTGACGCTCAGTTGGGTAGTGGCACTAACCAACTGGTTGTTTCCCTTCTTTAGTTTGTTTTTAAGTATGTAACTTTTGGAAAGTTGTTATGCATTATTAAAACAAAGTTCCTTGTATTTCTTTTTTTGGATGAAACGTTCCTATAATCATAAACGGATTCATAGAAACGTAATGATGTAGTTGTGATGTTCCTAAGAATAAATATAAGTCCTTTGTTTTGGCAAAATCTTCAAAGTATTTATTCTTCACATCTTCAATGGCTTTGCCTTCATTACCTTCATGCCTTGCATGACAGTTCCAATACAGTTGTCCGATTTCCCAATCTTCAATCATTAGTTTGCTTTTCTTGCCCTCATTATCTTCAAAAATGTAGGAGAATTTATAAGGTAGTTTTTTAACTACCTCCAATGGGTCTTCAGGTTGTTTAAACAGGTTAAACTGCTGTCGTTCAGCTTCCAATTTGGCAATTTTATTTTTATCCCATTCCCTTTCTACTTCTTCAATAGTGAAGTCAAGAATTTTGGTTGGCTTGAACACCGCTAGCGAAGTACAAATTTCTTTATTATGTGCTTCTGCAATTAGTTCTGTGAGATTGTAGTAGATTTTCCCAAGAACTAATTTTTTTCTTTCAGCCCAATTGTGTTCTGTGCTAACGTGGTCAAGTATTTTTATTTCACTGTCGTATGAATATGGACGAAAGCTTTCAGGCCTAAAATCACTGTCATTTTTCACCAAGTCCAATTCTATCCAATCATATTTTTTATATTGTTGGTCGTAAGACTTCTTGCGAAATTGAATAGGATAAATTCTAATCCAAGTACCATCTTCCAAAAATCCGGCCGTGCAAACCAATTCTTCATACTTACTTGAAATGGCAGGATAGGTTTTAACTGTTACTAATACTTTCTTTAATGCCATTTCAAATATGTTTTACTTCATAGTCAAAGTCAGGCAGGGTTTCAATAGCTTCAGCTAAATGTTTGCGGTGGCATTGGCAGATATTGGCTTCAAAACAGGTTAAAGCTATGCGTTTGTGTTGCTTCAACAATTTCAGTATTTCGTTTTGATGTGCCTTTGTTTGGGTCAAGTTGTTTTTTCGGTAAACGGCAAATAATTTATCGTAATCGCTTTGGGTGTTGAGTTCCTGGCGCTGATTACCTTGAATGCCAACTTCGGGAATATGAACATAATCAATACCTAAACTGGTACAGTATTTTTTCAACTGGCTTTTGCTGAAGCCGTATTTCATGCTCAAGGGATTGTTGCGAACATCTACCAAAAGTTTTACATTGTTTTTCAGCAAACGAACCAAATATTCTTCCAGAGAAATTCCTTCGTAACCAATAGTAAAAAGCACTGTTTTATTGCTTTTCGGATAGGACTTGGTAACTTTTTCTAATTCCTCTTTGCTCAAAATATTCTCGGCAACTTCACTATTAATAGCATAAAACGGAAAATGGATGTAAGTGTGCTTCATCAAAGCTGCTGAACTCATTTTTCCATAATGCGTTTTAACTTCCTGTAACAGTTTAAGGTCGGTAGGCTTCAGTTGTTGTAGGTAATCAGTTGGACCTCTCCCAATTGAAGCATCAGGATCTTTTAAATAAAAATGTTTTTCATCTTCAGCTAAAAATCCCCTTCTAACCATTGCCGTCATGTCAGCATTGGCAGAGTAAGAATAGCAGCCAAATTTGTAAGGAATAAAATCATAACTCGAAACGCCATAGCTGGATTGCTTGTTGGCAAATAAGAATAACATTTTTTGCAATCGAATTTTGTCCAATTGCCCATCAAACAGTTGCAGTAAAGCCAATATTATTTTTCGTCTGTAAAACACAGTACAAAGTTACAATTTATGGCGCTAAATCAATGTATTGGACAGCTAAGTTTAAGTTTTATAGGATTCCATCTACGTAAAGTGTCCAAACTAAAAGAAGTTCGTCGCAGACGTCTCTCGTAGAGGACTCTGCGCGTTACACAGTTAACAGGTATGAATAATACAAAAGATGCATGATCCGAAAATAAATAAGCGTATGATCGACTACGCATGTATCTCACAGAGGATTATTTACATAGTTCGGCTGCGTGTTATTTTATAGACAAGCAAGGAGTATACCCGGCAATTACTTATATGGAATTACAGGATATAAATTTGAGATGAATAAGCTAGATGGCTAATAAATAGATGTATGAGAAAAGAGTAAGCTGTCACAGAGTCCTCTACGAGAGACATCTGCGGGGAACGTTTTAAAAGTAGACGCTGTGGAGAAGGAACTATGAAATACTTATTTCCTGCAAATTTCGTGATTTCATATCTTAAATGTAATCATCATTCCTTGATTCGACTATGTAGAAAGTGGCCCATTGGTACGCTCTTCTTACCATAGTGAGAAACATGTGATTAAAGGTTGGGGGAGAGGGAAGTGGATGGAGGAGAAGGCTTCGCTTTAGTGAGAATTGCTTTTATAATTTTCCAATTTTTTTTAAGCACCTAGCTTGTAAAATAAGAATAGGTGGATTTATTCCTTTCGGGTAGTATAGCTGTAGCAAATACTATTTTTTATAGGGTTCAATGCTTTTTACCTCATTACAAAAACATCAAAATGTCCAGTTTATAATAAAAAAAACTGGACATTTTAAGTTTATTAGCTACGTGTTATACTTTGCCATACCTACATCGACACAGAGCAAAATGACTTTTGGAAAGTCTTGGAGCTTTCAAAAAAAACATCATGCATTAAAAATGGTTAGCTTTATTAAAACTAACTCGTATGTGTATCATAACATTTCAAAATCAAAATTTTAAAGGGAGAGAAATTGAGATATCTGAGTTTGGAAATGTTCTAATTTCTACTAATTCCCTAAATAAACTACTTATGAATGAAGACGGTAGTTATTCATCAAATGAAGCACAGGTAGTAGATGAACAGATATTCTATTTTGTTGAAGACCATGAAATAGATCTTGACGAAGAAGTTCTAATTAAAGCGATAGCTTTAGAATTGAAATTATAAACTGCAATCTTTATACTCGTGCAGAAGGAATTCAATTTTTTTTGGAAAGTTTTAAGCAGTAATATTAACTACCTCATTCGTTTTGTAAAGATTGGGTAGATGTTGTGATTTGATCCTAAACTGACTTCGCTTTTTAATCTTTGGATTTGTCGAAGCATTTTCCATTTTAATTCCGGGATCATAATAGATATTGCCTTTAGCCATTTGTGCAAGAAACAGTTGAAAGTCTGTGCCAGAACCTAAAATTATTTTATTGCCGTATTGATAACGTCGTTCTTGTTCCGTTTCTGAAAGTGATGGGACATAGCAAGCTTGATTGTGTTTTCTATTCCAATGCAAAAGCATGGATGAAAAACTCCAAGACGCTGTTTCATTACCTTTAATATCCACTAACGAGATACGTCCGTTGCTGTTCCTAATTTTACCACTTTCCACATCAAAGCCAATCAATTGCATCTCTAACTTGGTCAAAGAATGACGAATACCGGCTTTATGAACGCCTCCAAAATTTACTCTATCTTCTTTGCCAGTTTTATCTGCGTATCCATATTTTTTTAAAAAGACTTGAGCACCTTCTTTCTTATAAATTCCGTCTGTTGGTTCAGGAGTCATTAATGTAATTACTGCTGAACTAATTCGTTCAAAATTCGTAACACCGAATTGCTTGACTTCCCAGCCTAAAAAATCGGGTTCCGAATATCCATTGGGCGTAATCCCCAACTCTGCTTCTAATGTATAGCCGCCACAATTAGGTGCTTCGCATGGTAAAAGTTTTCCATTGCCGTCAAGGCGCTTTGATTTTATCCAACCCAGTTTATGGATACGAAGCAATTCATTAACCAGTTTTTCTCTGTTGTTTGCCACCTGTGGTAACTCTATCACCTTAAAAACGCCGTGTTCATCAACAAGATTTAGTTGATTATATTCTCGTGAAATTTCTGATGTAGGGGATGTGACATAGCCTAAAACAGTTCCGTTTTTTGCTACTGAAAAAAATAAAAGCCTATCAGCAAGCCTTTGTGTCATTAGTTCCGAAGGGGGATTGTGACATCTAGCTAAGAATCCAGAAAATCTTACTTCCGGATATTTTGGGTATAGAATGAGTTGTGAGTTTGGAGCAGGGTAAATACTTCCGTCATCACCAATCCAAGAGAAGTTTATTGTTGCTTTAAATCTTTCTTTATTCCAGTCTCCTGCCTCTTCAGTTTTAATTTCTGATATTGGGAGAATATTTAAAATCTCAAAACTGCCACCGAAGTAAACTTGATTTTTCGAGTTGTCATTCGGTGATAATTTCTTAATGTAAATCCTGTTACACCCATTGTCAATAAACAGCGATTTGAGATTTTTTAGATTCATTGAGTTTTACTAATTCTTTAACAATGTTTTTCCCAACTGCTTGCATTAATGGCATTACTACAGAGTTTCCAAATTGTTTGTACGCTTGATTATCTGAAACTGGGATTATAAATGTGTCAGGAAAACCTTGAAGTCTTGCACATTCTCTAGGTGTTAATCTTCTAGGAGGTTTCCCATTTTGTGGGATTAAGATTTCTGCACCGTCTTTATAATATCTTGCACTAAGTGTCCTTGATATACCATTCAAGTCTGTTAAACCAAAACCAAAGCCATTTCCTTTTGCTTTATGTTTTGCGGCATACTGTTGCAGGTAATTCCACAAGTGATCAGATAATGTATATTTTTTATCAACGTTTTTCTCTAAGATGTCTTTAATCGCAAATTTTGCTTCTCCCATTTTTGGAAACTGAAAAGCTTCTTTGCCTTTGAAAATAGAGTTTCTGAATCCTACAATGATTATCCTTTCTCTATGTTGTGGAACAAAATATTTACCATCCAAAACTTGGTAATGAATTGAGTAGCCTAATTCTTTGAGTGTTTCTGTAATTACCTTAAAGGTATTTCCCTTGTCGTGACTAACAAGATTTTTGACGTTTTCCAACATAAAAGCTGAGGGCTTTTTATGTTTTATAATTCTTGCAATATCAAAAAATAAGGTTCCTTGGGTCTCATCTAAAAAACCGTGGGCTCTACCTAATGCATTTTTCTTTGAAACCCCTGCAATGGAAAATGGTTGGCAAGGGAAGCCACCTAATAAAATATCATGGTCAGGTATTTCCTTTTCTGAAATTTTTGTGATGTCGCCAAATGGAACTTCTCCAAAATTAGCTTCATAAGTTTTTTTAGAATACGTGTCCCATTCGGATGTGAAAACACATTTGCCGCCTAAATTTTGGAATGCTAGTCTAATGCCCCCAATTCCTGCAAATAAGTCAATAAACTTAAATTTAGGGTTTATAGCAGGGGGGAAAGGGATGTCCCACTTTATTGGTAAATAGTATTGAAATTCTGGATCTTGGGTAATATTTAATTCCTCATGTAATTCTTCTAAATAGGCTTTAGCTGTAGGTTGGAAATACTTTGATACGCCATTTTCATGGTTCTGAAAATAGTGAGTCAAATGTGCCAATTCATTATCAGTCGTCTTTTTTACTTCTATCTGAAGTTTAGCTTTTATATCTGAGTACTTTCTACGCATTTAATTCGCAATCTCGTAAAAAATTACGAGCTATTTATAGTAGAGATGGTAAAAGTTTCTAACAAGTTTGATTATGATAAACTATGATCAGTTTTGGGATTAAAACTCCTTATATATTAGTTTATGTATGTTTCTCAATACTTCATTTTCGAGATATTAGAATCTTAATCACACGTTTTAGACTTTACGTTTAAAAGAATAATAATAATTGAATCTAAAACTTTACACGAATATCAAGTATGTATTGGGATGATTTAGCTAGCTATTTTAAACAGTATATTTTCTCAATATTTCTATTATCTTCTTTTTTAAGTCATGATTCCCAGATGATATTGAAAGCCCATGAGTCATTTTGTTAGGAAATCCGCGTACTTTTTTTAAAACAATTTCTGTCAATTCTTTTCCTATTGCATAATCTCGATCTTCGAGACTACAGGAAAGAAAATCACGCATTGCGCCAATAAGTAGGTCAGCAAATTGCAACATATTCGAATGATTCATAGAAGCAAAAAGAACTGTATCATGAAAACCTACGCTTTTCAATGTGCCTGAGAAGTAATCTTGGCCAGATGGTGTCTTACCTCGCCAAAATGCATGATAATATTCATTATTAAATGGTTTAGGATTATTTCCATCTGGCCAGTCAACAATAACTTGTGTAAACTCTACTTTTTTTGTTTGGACTTCTAGCGCTACTCGCATTAATGCATTATTAAAGGCATATCCGAGAATATCATATTTGTCAATAGACTTTTCTTTTTTGTCGGATTGATAATGCTTAATAATAGATATGATAGTAGTATAGTTAATGTCGAGAGATCTTTCAAAAAGCTCTATCCGCCATTTAGCTGAATCCTTCATGAAAGCTTCGAATTCAGCGAGTAAATTGTGTTCTTCGTATTTTTTCTTAAGGTCCCTCATGTTAAATTTCAATGGAAGATCTGGATTAAAATATCTGCTTTTAATCTCTCTGATTATAGATGTTAGTTTCTTTTCTTCCTCATATTCGATTAATAGTCCGCCCATCACGATCGTATCCTTCACATGAGATTCTGCGCTTGCTTTTAACTCGGTATGATCAAGATAAAATTTCGTCATAATTATAACAACAGTTTAATGTCATGAGTTTCTTTTAATCTTGTTTAAGGCAAAGGCCTTCGTGCAATAGTTGCTTTGATTTACTTATATCTTTCAATACGTCAATATTTTTTTTGATTTCTGATCGCTATCTTCTCCTTTTCAATTTCAATAGTGGGTTCTCCTTTATTGAGTATAAAATTTCTTTCTGTCTTTTAAAGCTATTCAATGACTAATGGATTGATTGTTTTATTTTAACGCTACTATAGTCGACGAAACAATTTTCTCTATGTGGAGGGAAAAGATGGAGTATACTAATATAGTGTTTTTCCTATATGTTGGTATCTTTTCTTCGAAAAAGTTTCGAACTGGCTTTGGAGATCAGCCGCACCATCGCCGTACATCCCTCGGTCTTGCTTCGAAGTTTCTTCGAGGTTGCTTCGAGACTTCTCGAAGGATTCCCGAAGCGGCTTCGAGCATTCCCGAAGAAACCTCGAAGGATGTGCGGTGATGGTCCCTGTCTTATACGGCTATAGCTTTACACTTTTGGAGATGGTACTGTATCAGCTTTACAGTTTTCATCATTGTACTGATTTAGCTTTACATGATGGGTAGGAGGGGCGTTATGAACCGCAGATTTTTTAAGATTTGTTATGATATGCGCTGATCAACATCATAACAAATCTTAAAAAATCTGCGGCCCATCCTTCTACACCCAAAAAATCAAAACGCATTCTAAGCCCCATACAGCACTTGTATTTTTCAAATCATATCAATCCCCTCAAAAGAAAAGATCCTCGATTTTTATTCGATAAAACTACCCTCAGAATGGGTGTTTGCAAGTAAGGGGGTATTCATTGCATGGTTTTATGAGTAATGATAGGTACCCTAACCCCTCTTCCCGATATCCCGATTACCCGATCCCCCGATCTCCACCCTATGTCCACCTAAGGATACTTAGGGGATACTCAGGGGATACCCAGGGGATACCGTATAGATACCCTAGTCTAGTCCTTATCTCTTTTAGCAATTTTAGCAAAATGAAAAATCGGCTAATATTTTAGCTTTTAGCCACAGATGAACTTTATCATCATCCATTATCAGAAATCTGAGTTCTATCGTCTGTGTGATAAGAAGTCCCATCAACACCCCAACAAATCCGACATCAGAGATCTGACATCTGAGATCAGACAGATGTATCTTTTTAAAGCTCTTTTTTCAATTGTTTTTTCAAAACTTTTCCTTTTGCTGTGAGGCGGTACTTTTGGTTTTTGCTGTTAGGCTTTTCAGGAATGGTCATTTCAATCCACTCTTGTTGTAAGGCTTTTTGTTGGTAGCTTTCTCTGAAGTGCTTTTCATCTTTGAGTGCTAATGATTGTTGAATCTCCACCCTGCTCTTTTCTCCTTCTAATACCAGTATTAATTTTCTTACTTCGGGGGTAACTTCGGGGGTAACTTCGGGGGTAACTTCGGGGGTATAAATAGGAGCATTAGGTCGGTAAATAATACTTCTGAAGTCTTCTGTTTGCACAAACTCAGGTTCGGGGAGTTGTGCTGCAAGACATTTTTCCAAGATATCGGTCGTTCCCGTTCCCAGCCTTTCTATATAGCCGGCCAGATAAAGAGGTTCAGCCAATAGGGGATTGGCAGGAACTGAAGTATGTAGTTGCTTAAGCTTTTCGGTTGTCCAGCCCATGGGTAAAGCGCCGGGGTTCCATATCTCCACTCTATCTCTAAATACCATCACTTGTACACTTGCATTACTGGTATAATCCCGATGGGCAATAGCATTTACAATTGCTTCAGCCAATACTTCTTTGGGAATTTCATAGCTACCCGGTATAGCAACGGATTCAGCCCTTGTTTCTATCCGGTAATCGAGTTTATTCAGCACAAATTCCAATGCCTGATCCACCAATTCAAAGACAGTTCCTTTGAATACTTTGTAAGAAGGAATAGGTTTTTCAACGATGGTTCCTTGAAAAGAGGCACAGCGTACTTCTGCATTAATAAAAAAACGTTGCGGCTCTTTTCCAAATAACAGTAAAGCGGCATTCGTTAACCTTCCATGCTGACATAAATTCAAATGCGTTAATATTTTTTCACTCGGCTCTGTTTCTGCTAATGGCAAACCGCGTTTAGATTGAGCCAAACGAACAAAAGACTGTAATTTTTCAGGGTCGATATCTTGTAGATCAGCCGAAGGATGAAAGCTGGTATCAAAAGGTCCTGATCGTATCATTTCTTTTTCTTCAAGGTATCTGACTAATGAAGCGTAAACCGCTGCTTTTAGTTCATCAATGGTGCTAAATTTCTTTCTAACCAATACTTCCTGAGCTTTATGAATGAGCTTATTTTCTTTATTGTGACGATCGGTATTGCTGTTGTTAGAAAGAAAAACCAATCGGGTTTTATGCCATTTAGTAGCATGGTCAAACTCCAATTCTGTTGGGGAAATCCCCTCCGCATTTTCAGAGCCATATAATTTCCCAAACAGCCCGAGATAAATATCAGATTGTTCTACTTCCTTTAGGTAAACAGCATCTGCACCCTGATCGACGGCTGGTAGTAATTCAAAAAGAAAAGGGTCAAAAAATTTTCCAAGTAGGGGATCTGCACAAATGTACTCATGCAGCGCTTTCCGTTCTGTAGAAAACTCCGATTGTACGCTACTAATGAATATTTTCTTTTTTGTCATTGATGCAACTAAGACCTGTTCTGCTCAAATGTCTTATAAAATTTTTAATGCATCAAAATATTGAAAGTTGTTATCAAAAGTAAACAAGTACATGATCGTACTATGAATCAGGAATACTATTAAGTGTTCCGAAGAAAGTATTTTGTAGATAATAACAATATGCTTGTTGGGTTATAATGGGCGCAGATCAACTTCGTCATAACCCAGCCTTAAAATCTGGGTGCTATTCTTTTTCTTATAAAGAAACATCGGTGTTTTTGCATAGCCGCCTATTCTCTATGTGCAACCCCTCCGGGGTTGGGGGAAATCAAAAATCATTGTTCTTTCTACAGTCTGTTACCCCTCCGGGGTATTTTGGAGTGTAAGAAACCTTGTTTCTTTTTTCTTGCTTCTTGTATTTTCCTTGTTTCCTGTTCCTTATTTAAAATTACATTTATCACTCTTAAAATCGCATCATGAAAAAAATGAAGTGGATAATCCTGGTACTGTTGTGCATGAATACCATGCTGCATGCACAACTACAATGGATCAATGTAGATAGTCTGTATCAACCCTTACCATCTTCCATACATGTCTATAAAACCACCACACTATTAGACGGTAAACCCAATATTGCCTATTATGTTACTGCAGACTTACGCAATAAACAATTGGAATTCACCACAGGTGTGGGTAATGGTAAACGCTATACACCCACACAATACTTTGAACAAGATGGTGCAAGTCCGTTATTGGTGATGAATACGACCTTCTTTGAATTCGTTCGCAACAGCAATCTCAATGTGGTCATTCAGAACGGACAACTATTTGCCTATCAACAACACAGCATTGCCGGCAGGGGAAAAGATACTTTGACGTATCGCCATCCATTTGGAAGTGCGATTGGTATTACTAAAAAACGAAAAGCCGATATCGCCTGGTTGTATACAGATACTGCAGCTCGTTATGCCTATGCCAGTCAGCAACCCATTGCTTTTTTCAAAGACAGTGTTGCAGATCCATCCGCCTCTTTCATGCTACAGAAAGGCGCTTTCAAAAAATGGAAAATGCAAACCGCTGTCGGTGGTGGACCGGTACTCGTACAAAATGGTATGATCAAAATCACCAACAATGAAGAGATCAAATTCGCAGGCAAAGCCATTGATGATAAACATCCCAGATCAGCCATGGGCTATACCGCAGATGGACGACTCATCTTCTTAGCAGTGGAGGGAAGATTCCCCGGCAAAGCAGAAGGAGCCACCCTCACACAACTCGCACAAATGCTAAAAGACATCGGCTGCACCGAAGCCCTCAATCTCGATGGCGGCGGAAGCAGTTGTCTACTCATCAACGGCAAACCAACCATCCAGCCGAGTGATAAAGAAGGGCAGAGGGCCGTGCCGGCGGTGTTTGTGGTGAAGAGGCGGTGAGGGTTGAGCTGCAAGCTGCAAGCTTCACGCTACAAGTTTTTTCGGTGCCGACACCCCGTCACCTCTAATGAATAGGCATAAAACAAACCGATTTCCCACAACTCACATTCTAACCCAGTAAAAGGTCTTTGATATAATTAGTTTTTTCCCAACGACTTTTAGTTTGTTATCATTCGTAATAGTAAGTGTTGCTGCCAGGGTCATATTTCTGGAGGGGGAATAGAGGTCACCTTTATATTCTTTGTTTTTTTGATCATAGCTCAACTTCTTCAGGATATTTTTTCCAATCGTTTGGGCATTTTGTGAAGAGATAATGGTGCTATACCATAGTCCATCTGAACTTTTGAAAATTTTCATGGTTGTTTTATCCAACGCTTCACAATACCATAGCCCTTCAATTATATTTTCCTGTGCAGCTAAATATGCTAAGGGTGTCGAAATAGCGAGAAGGAATAAGAGGATTATTTTCTTTGTCTTTTTCATAGTATAAACCTTTTAAATGGTTTTCTTATAATTTATAATAGCCCAACCGTTGAATAACACGGCAAAACCTATCATGATGAGGAAATGATATTTTACCTGTTCAAATCCACTGCCTTTTAGAATGATCATCCGCATCACATTGATAAAGTGGGTAACTGGATTACAATTGGCAATCAATCTGGCCCAGGCGGGCATACTTTCCACAGATGTAAAGAGTCCGCTCATCAGCATAAAAATCATCATGAAGAAAAATGCAACAGACATGGCCTGTTGCTGATTTTGTGAGTAGGTGGAAATTAGCAAACCAATACCCAGCACAGCAGTAAGGAATAAAATAAGAAACCCGTATACCAGCCAGAGGCTACCGGCAGGTTCAATGCCATAGGTTAATCGGGCAACACCAAAAAGACCTACACTAAAAATAAAAACACCAATCAGTCCAAAGGGTAACAATTTAGCAATGATGAAATGGTGTTTCTTGATAGGAGTAACATTGATTTGTTCAATCGTACCGATTTCTTTTTCCTTCACAATATTTAAGGCACACATATATACACCCGCCATAGTAACAAGTGTAACAAGAATACCGGGGACCATAAAAAAAGCATAGTTCAAAAATTTATTAAACCAGTTGATAGATGCTACTTCAATAACCGGAGCTTGTGTTGCTTTGGCAGGTGGAGCCCATTTTTCTTTTATTTCAGTATTAAAGTCGCTAAGCAAAGCATTTAAATAATTGCTTCCAATAATGGCTTTGCTGCCATTGATAGCATTCACTGCAATCAATATCTTCTCTCTGTTTTCCTTGATCAGATTTTTCTCAAAATTTTTAGGTATTTCAAGTACCAGATCCGCAGCATCTTTTTCAAGCTGTTTGAATGATTGGTTGAAAGTGTAATTGTAATCTATCAGCTTGAAATATTTTGAATGATTGATTTTGTTCACTAGTTTTTTAGAGTAGGTAGAATGATCGAGGTCAACTATGGAAACGTTGATATTTTTAACCTCATAATCCGCTGCCAAAGGCATAATCAGCAGCTGAATAATGGGCATAACAAATATGAGTGGCAGTAGTGCTTTATTCCTGAATATTTGCTTGAATTCTTTGCGTAAAAGATATTTTAATGTTTTCATGCCAGACGAATTTTGAATTTTTTAAAACTGATAAACAGAAGAGTCACTGTCATGAATAACAGTATCAGTGTTTCTTTCCATATGGCCGAAAATCCTAGCCCTTTGATCATAATAGATTTAACAATGATGTAGTACCATTTTGAAGGAAAAATATTAGCAATGAGTTGCAAAAGAACCGGCATGTTTTCTAAAGGGAATAAAAAACCGGTAAACATCATAGTAGGTACCAACATCCCCATAAGTGATGTAATCATTGCGGTTTGTTGCGACTGTGTGCTGTTCGATATCAATAAACCTAGAGATAAGGCTGATAGTATAAGTATGCTGCTAACTGCAAAAAGAAGCCATATACTTCCATGAAAGGGCATGTCGAGTAAAGTGACACTCAGCATAATAATAACAGATAAATTCACGAGCGATAAAAGAAAGTAGGGTACTGCTTTTGCAATGATGACCAATAAAGGATTAAAAGGCGACACTAGAAGAATTTCCATGGTGCCGAGTTCCTTTTCTCTTACAATAGAAACAGAGGTCATGAGTACACAAACCAATAATAATACTAGAGCAATGACTCCTGGAACAAAATTGGTGGTTCCTTTCAATTCAGGGTTATAGATCATTCTAACTTCTGGAATGATCTGATAGGTAGTATTATTACCCTTGTTGAGTGACTGCTGGTATTGTTGCACTACTGCATTTATATAATTGGTAAGTGTACTGGCTGTATTCGGATCAGATGCATCTGCAATGATCTGTACCTGCGCTTTGTTGAGATGCAGAAGGTCATCATTAAAATGCGCAGGAAAAATTACGGCTGACTTGATGGTACCCTCTTTAAATGACTGCTCAATTTCCTGGTAACTCATCAATGATTTATCTAAGATAAAATAGTCACCCTGGGCCAGTTCATTGATGATACGTTGAGATGCAGCATCCTTAGCATAGTCACAGATAACAATCTTTGCATTTTTGATCTCGTTGGTTAATGCAAACCCAAATAAAATAATCAGTACTATGGGTAATCCAAATAGCATCAGGAGTGTCTTCGAGTCGCGAAACACATGATAAAACTCCTTTCGTACAAAAATTAAAAATTGCTTCATTGTAATAGTTTTAGTCAGCCATTCTTTTAGCACCTCGGGCTAATTCAAAAAATACTTCGTCCATAGAAACCGCCTGTAAACGACTTTTTAAATTGGCAGGGGTATCCAATGCTTTGATATATCCATCAACCATCATAGAAATACGGTTGCAGTATTCGGCCTCATCCATGTAATGAGTGGTAATAAAAACGGTAATGCCTCTGTCAGCTGCATCATAAATCAAATCCCAGAACTGCCGTCTCGTTACAGGATCAACACCGCCAGTGGGTTCATCCAGGAAAACAATCTTAGGGTCATGGAGTATCGCAACGGAAAAAGATAATTTTTGCTTCCAGCCAAGTGGCAGTGAACCCACTAATTTTTTAGCTTCCGATCTCATACCCAGTTGTTCAATCAAGGTTTCAGTTTTCTCTTTTAGAGCTTTGCTTGTAAGACCATAAATACCTCCGAAAAATTCAATATTTTCTTCAACGGTGAGATCCTCATACAAAGAAAATTTCTGGCTCATATAGCCGATATTTTTTTTGATTTCTTCGGTTTGCTTGTACACATCAAATCCTGCTACGGAGGCCGTACCGGAAGAAGGCGTGTGAAGACCACATAACATCTTAATGGCAGTTGTCTTGCCGGCTCCATTGGCACCGAGGAAGCCAAAAATTTCCCCTTTGAACACTTCAAAGCTTATTTCATTGGTGGCTATAAAATCTCCAAATCGTTTGGTGAGTTTATTTGTTTTTATGACTACTTCTTTCATGTTATTTATTCATTAGATTCATAAAGCAATCTTCGATAGTTGGCGTAATTTCTTTGATCTCTAAAGCTGTATGTTTTCGTTGCTCAAGAATACTGATCAGGTTAGATGTAGTAGATGCATCAATTTTGTGGAATGTGATATGATGATATTCTCCAAACGAATTACAACTCTTTAAGGCATCATTCGCCCGAAGATCCTTTAACAAACGACTCATTTCCGCGGCTTTTATGGCATACAATCGTTCAGGGAAGGCGGCTATGATTTGGGAAGGGGTGTCAATGGAAAGTAATTTCCCTTCCTGCAACAAAGCAATCCGTTCACACAGTGAGGCCTCATCCATATAGGGTGTGGAAACCAGGATGGTAATACCTTGCTCTTTTAAACGTTGAAGCATTTCCCAGAATTCCTTTCTCGAAACAGTATCTACACCTGTTGTAGGTTCATCCAGAAATAAAACAGTAGGTCTGTGTATGAGTGCGCAACAAAGGGCTAATTTCTGTTTCATGCCCCCCGATAATTTACCGGCACGTCTTTTTTTAAATGGCTCGATCTGCACATAGATTTCTTTAACGAGATCATAGTTTTGGGCTACTGTCGTATTAAAAAGCGTAGCAAAAAAATGCAGATTCTCTTCCACGGTGAGATCCTGATACAATGAAAATTTTCCCGGCATATAACCCACTCTTTCGCGGATTTTTTTATAATCTTTTACTATATCAAAACCATTCACGCTGGCATTTCCACCATCGGGTAGGAGTAGTGTAGTAAGCATACGAAACAGACTTGTTTTTCCCGCACCATCAGGACCAATCAATCCAAACAATTCCCCTTTTTTGACCGAAAAACTAACATCCTTAACGGCTACTGTTTCATTCTTGCCGTAGGTTTTTGTGAGGTGTTCAACAATGACGTCGTACATAACATTAAAATTTTATTTCACCATACATGCCAATCTTATACGAGCCATCATTTTTAAGTTTTACTTTAATGGCATAGACCAAATTGGCGCGCTCATCTTTTGTTTGGATCGTCTTAGGGGTAAATTCAGCTTTGCTATTGATCCAAGTGATTACGCCGGTTGATGCTTTAAACGAACCATTACCATCATCTGTAAATACTTTTACAGATTGATTCAGTTTCACCAGTGGTAACTGATTGCCTGTTATATATGCTCTTAGTGTAATAGTGGATAAATCGGCTATTTTATATAGCGGCTTTCCGATCATTGCATATTCTCCGGCCATTGCATATTTACTGAGAACAGTACCCGCCATCAGATTTCTTATTGCACCACGACTGATTTGTTCTTCAATCAATGCAATACGTTTTTCATTGGGCGTCACTTCACTAAGGATACCTCTGTTTTGGATATTGATATTTGATTTTGCAGCCACAATTTGTTGTTTGAGAACGCCCAATTGTTCTTTTGCAACGGTGATCTGCTTTTGCAGAATAGATTGCTGACCGGTTACATCATCTAATTGTTTTTGAGTAGCAGCATCAGCAGCCACCAGTTTTTGTGTTCTCTGAACTTCTTTGTTCAACACCATCAACTGCTGGTTCAATGTTTCAATCTGAGCACTTTGAAAAGCCATTTGAGATTGAAGTACTTCAACCTGAGGAGTGGCGTCGTTTACTTTTTGGGCAATAGCATTTACGGACGCTTCGGTTTGTTCTTTTTGAAGGTATAGGGCCGTGACATCAATTTGACCAATGATACTATTGGCATTTAACACTTGGCCTTCTTCAATATCTAATCGAAGAATCTTACCCGATTGCTCAGCACTCACGATAATTTCATCAGCTTCAAATGAGCCGGTAGCATCAAATTTATTTTTGCTGTTACTGCAGGAGACCATAGCAAATAATATGGCTGCAATGGTGGTCATGTATATGATTCCTTTCATGGTATAGGTTATTTTATGTGATTATTGATTGCCTGATGTAGTTTGATAATTATATTGGGCTAACAGTAGTTGCACTTTGTGTAACAAGAGATTTTGTTTAGCCTGATCTTCATCATTGATATAGTTGATGAAGTCTTTGGTAGTAATGATACCATTCTCTAGTTGTGCTTTAGCACTGGTTTTAATTTGTTCTCTTAGTTGAATGATCAGCTTATCATCGTTGATCAATTCCTGATATTTAGTTATTTCAGTGGACTGTTGTGAAAGTGTGAGATGGGTATTGAAAAGAAATGTTTCTTTCTGTACACTGATATTTTCTTTGTGAATGTCTAATAGTTTCTTTTCCTTTTTAGCCGTATATAATCCAGAAAAATTCCAATTCAATCTTACACCGGTAGTATAAAATGTTCTGAAGTCATTGTTCAGCAGGTTCAGACCAGGTCTACCATATCCACCTTGAAAGAAGACCCCTAGTTTAGGAATATTGCGATTATTAATAAGGTTCTTTTGGATGTTAAAAGTTTTCAATTGAGCATCATATACTTTTAACTCCGGTCTGTTGACAGCTCCTCCAAGCACTTTGGCAGCGGGTGTTTGTAATAGAGTCTGATCATTCAATTGTTGACCAATAAAAGTACCCAACATATTACTGTAAGCTTTCTTTACAGCACTTAATTCGGTGGTTCTTTGTTTTGCTTTCAGCAACTCTGCTTCTAATTCAGCACCATTACTTTTATAAGCCGTACCGTTGGTAATAGCTGCATTGATTTTATCAAGTGCAGATTTGATATCTAGTTTTAATAATTCATTTTGTTCCAATTGTAAATCCAAAAGCAGAATACCAAAATACAATTGATTAATCCTGTCTTTTAATTTATACAGCTCTGTTTCTGTCTTTTGTTTATCTACTTCAGCGTTGGCTTTAACAAGCTCCTTTTGTTGTTTGATGGTTCCATAATCTGTTAAAGTCTGGTATACCTCACCAGTGATCCGATATTGGTCTTTGCTTAAAGGGGTAACATTCAACCCGGGAGCTTTTATTTCCGTGACTTCAGATTGGTAGGTTCCTTGTCCGCTAAAAGTTAGCTGTGGTAAATAAGCTTTAGATGCATTGGCGATCGAATACTCTTTTGATTTTTCTATCAGTGCAAGTTGTTTCAACATTGGATAATTGTTATTAGCCCGTTGATAGCATTCATCAATCGTTAAAGTAGTTTGACTGGAGCCTGATAGCACCAAAACGAATTGAAAAATGAGGAGTAATTGAATCGCACAATTTTTTAAAAGAAAGATTAAGTTATCCATATTGTTTATTCATTTGATTTAACCATTTGGTTGATTGTGGTGCAAAAAAATTTACTTTGGTTGTAGCATCGTTTTTACCCAAACAGGGATGAGTTTTTTTCTTTCCTGCATAAGGTTTAAAAAATCTTTTTCAGTTAGATCAGCAATTCCCATGATCATTGGGCTGGCAACAAAAGGGAAAACAGTAAGCCCCATCAGGTTCATTAGAAAATGCATAGGGTGTATTTTCATTATTTTACCTTCCTTAACAGCTTGTTGGAATTGCTTCATGAAAGCCGATTTCAGAACAATATCTTTAGATCCTACTTTAGTGATAAGATCCGCAGCGCCTGATTTCATTTCGCTCATGATAAACAAAGGGATATCAGGGTGAGTTGTCAGTAAATCAATATAGTTACTAGCTAAGTGCTCAATTTTTTCCTCCAAGGTAGTATTTGGGTTATTAAATGCCATCGATAAGGAGCCAAAAAACTGGATCATCGTTTCCAGCATGATTATTTCAAATAGTTTCTCCTTGCTGCGGAAATAATAGTTCAATAAAGCATGATTAATGCCAGCAGCATCTGCAATATCTCTTGTACGAGTGGCAGCAAATCCTTTTTCATGAAAAACCTTGCGCGCCGCAGCCTTGATTTTGTCTTCAGTTGATTTGTCCGGAACTGTATTTTTTATGGATGCTTTTCCTGCCATTCATCAGAATTGTAGTGCAAATGTAAAGTGGTTTTTTCTATTTCACCAAATAATTTAACCAAATGGATAAATTTTTATTTTATTGAACCTTTTTAACCAAGGATTGCCCTTCGTCGCCAACACGATCCGCCGCGGCGGATCGTGAGTAGCATTCATCACGCAGTGATGATCCGCGACGAAGGGAAACCCTTATGTATCAGGCGATTCGGCGTAAGTGATGTGTGAATTTGTGTATACTGATTCTTAAAAATTTGTATTATTACAGTGTGAAATGGCAAGATTACATAGTATCTGATCATGAGGTATTAGTTGGAAAACCTATGATCAAAGGAACCAGAATTTCTGTGGAGTTGATTTTGGAATTGCTTTCTGCCGGTTGGACAGAAAAACAAATTCTCGAAGCATATCCCACGATTTCTACTGAATCCTTAAGAGCTGTATTTGCCTATTTATAATAGTTCCGATGCTTTGACCTTTTTGATAATGCCATTTTGAGAAAGGACAAGTATGCCATTATTTTGGCTTTTGGTTTTGAGAAGCTTTTCTAAGGTTAAATCTAAGCCCTTTTTAACCCGTTCTTTTATATCAGCATTTTCTCTCTTGTTATTTTTCATTTTTATTGGCTTTTATCTTATCCCAAATTTCTTTTTCATAGATGGTAAGCATCATGTTCATTCCACCTTCTGCTATGAATTTATATGGGGTATTTGAGTTATCGATAACAATCCAGTAATCACAAATATCCGTAAAAACGTTGACTAAATTTTGCATTCCCTTGTAATATCTTCTGACGATAACATCTTGGAAAATATTATGTCCGCCGCAGCGGATCGTTTGAGTAATAAAAAGGAGAGAGGATTGGCAAAGCCAATCCTCTCTCCTTAATTTTTATCAATTCTGTTTATCACTCTGAGGAGCATTAATAACCGCAGGTTATTATCTGTGACGAAGAGCTTAATTTCTAGTGATCCTTACGTCACCTCGATCCGCCTCGGCGGAGAGAGGTCTCCCACCTCTAGCAGTTATGAATAAAACAAAACGATTAGCGTACACCCAAGCGGTGGGAGATGCCTCCTTCGTCGGCATGACGTGCAGCTTGCAGCTTGCAGCGTGAAGCTCATAGCTCACAGCTCGTGGCTCGAAGCTAACTCTTCTCCCACACCAACGCCGAAGCCCCCAAAATAGCAGCATCCGATTCTTTCAAATGACTTACCAATATTTTCACTTTATTCTGAAATACCTGAATCAGGTTTTCTTCCATGCTTTCACGTGTCGGTTTTAAGATCAGATCACCGGCTTTGGTGAGTCCGCCGAAGAGTACAATGGCTTCGGGACTGGAGAACATCACAAAATTGGCGAGTGCAAGACCCAATATTTTTCCCGTGTATTCAAAGATGGATTTGGCGAGTTCATCACCTTCCATCGCAGCATCATACACTTTTTTGGAATCAATTTCATCCACCGGCACATTACGCAACCAACTGGGCTGATCACTTTTTTCGAGTAACTCTAATGTGGTCAAACGAACACCGGTAGCAGAGGCATAACTTTCCAAAGAACCTTTTTTACCCGTGCCTTCGTGCATGCGTCCATCAGGGATGATGATGGTGTGACCGAGTTCACCGGCGAAGCCATCATGACCGTATACGAGTTTGCCATTGGCCACAATACCACTACCTACACCCGTTCCCAATGTGATCATGATAAAATCATTCATGCCCTTGGCCGCACCATACATCATTTCACCAATAGCAGCGGCATTGGCATCGTTCGTAAGTGTGACAGGAAGTTTGAATTTGTCTTCAATCATTTTCGCCAGAGGAATGATGCCCTTCCAGGGAAGGTTGGGTGCATATTCAATAGTACCTGTATAATAGTTGCCATTAGGTGCCCCCACACCAATACCTTTCATACGACCAACACCACCGGCTTTTGCGATGAGCTCTGACAAATGACCATAGAGTTCATCAATAAAACTTTCTACTTCTGCATGTTTTCGGGTAGACATTTCACTCGAGAACAACACATTACCCACGCGGTCAACGATACCAAATTTGGTACCGGTTCCACCGATATCAATTCCTATTGCAAGAGGTTCCATTGCAGCAGATGTAGTAGCCATACTCAATAATTTTTATTCAAAACAATTAATGTCCGCTTCCGGTTGACTTTTCCGTTTCATAATCGATACCCTGTTTGCGCAGGATACCTTTTACAACGATGGCAAAGAAAACGAGGTAAGCAAAACAAAGTAAACAAACCCAATAGGATTGGTGGATACCATAACCTGCAGCATTTGCATTCGAAGACTGCAGATAGTCGGCCATCTTACCCTGAATAGGAGGAATGATACCACCTCCTAAGATCATCATGATCAAAAATGCTGAACCTTGTGTGGTGTATTTACCCAAGCCTGCGATCGACAATGAGAAAATACAAGGCCACATGATCGAACAACACAAACCACCACTTAAAAATGCATAAGTAGCGATCGTTCCTTTGGTGAAAATACCAATGGCCATTGCTGTTACACCGAGCACACTAAAAATAAGCAGGGTACGAGCAGGTTTATCTTTACTGATATAAAACGCACCGATTTGAATCAATACACAGATGATGTACCAATAAAGTGGTGTCATATCATATTGTGCCACACTATTTGCACCGATCACAATGCCAAATGCAATCAGCGGTACGACAAAAGTCATCACTTTATGCGTAGAGCTTTTCAATTCAAAAGCACTGATGGCACCGGCCCAACGACCAATCATCAAACTTCCCCAATACATCGAAATAAATGGAGCGATCTGTGATGATTGATAGCCACCGAAATCCGCTTGCTTCAACAATTCACCCAAATTACTTCCGATCGACACTTCCACACCTACATAGACGAAGATGCCGAGCATACCCAATACGAGTTGCGGATATTTCATCGCACCCCATCCATCAGATTTTTTCTGAGCCGTGTAATTCGCAGCGATCAATCCAACCACTACCACTGCCAATGCACCAAACAACCATTTCATGCGATAAGTTTCCAACTCATGTTGTGCAGCAGCACTTAAATCAGGAGCCAGGTCTTTATAACTATTAAAGATGGGAACAAACATCACCACCAATAAACCGGTCATGATGATGAGTGTGGTCAATGCTTTATTTGCAGGTTCTGTTTTTTCTTCCATGATACCTGCAGGTACTTTTTTGGAAAAATGAAACAGTGCGGCGGCAGCAATGAACAATCCACCTACACAACTATAGAGAACAATTACTTTACTTAAACTCAATCCTTTGATTTGCTCATCAGTGATCGCAGCAGTTGTACCAAACAATGCAAGCGCTACAACGATCGGACCGATGGTAGTACCAAAAGAATTCACACCACCACCCAGGTTCACACGGCTGGTACCTGTAGAAGGATCACCCAATGTAATAGAGAAAGGTTGTGCAGCAGTTTGTTGTAAGGAGAAGCCCAATGCCACAATAAACAATCCCACCAACATGCCTGCAAATGTGTTTGCATTCACCGCAATGATCATGGCAGCGGCACCGATGGCAGAGAATAAAAGTCCATATACAATACTTTTCTTATATCCCCATTTTCCCACCAAATCCTTTCCACCAAAAGCGCCATAGGCAAAAAGTCCGAGTGCACCGAGGTAATAGGCGAGATAAAATGCAAAATCAATCAGCTGACTTTGAAATTGATCGAGACTGAAATAATGTTTACAAAAAGGAATGAAGACACTATTACCTGCAGCAATGAAACCCCAAAAGAAAAAAACGACAACGAGGGTAGTCAATGCGCCGGTATTGGTTGGCTGCTTTGGTTGGGTCATAACAATCGTGGGTTTTAATGAAGGATGTAAAATAATGAGAAAATGAAGATGTAAAAATTTTAAAAGTAGAATTTGATGGTAGCATTTTAGTTCTTAAATTGAGAGCAAACAAGACAAACTGCAATTCATGGAGATTATTCATGTTAGCGCCGAGTGCTATCCGGTGGCCAAGGCCGGAGGATTGGGAGATGTAGTTGGCGCCCTTCCTAAATACCAGGTCAAAGCCGGACATGTGGCCAAAGTTGTGATGCCCATGTACCGTACTAAATTTTTATATGATAACGAATGGACAGTTGACTTCAAGGGACAAACCAATTTAGGTAACTGGTTTTTTGATTACACCGTTATTAAAGAGCCTACCAATAAATTGGGCTATGACCTGTATCTCATTGATATCAATGGTTTGCTGGATCGTCAGAAGATCTATGGTTATGATGATGATGCAGAACGATTCACCGCTTTTCAAATTGCTTTTGTGAATTGGCTGGCCAGTTGGGAACATCGTCCGGATGTGGTGCACTGCCACGATTATCATACAGGTCTCATTCCTTTCATGATGCAGTATTGTTATGATTACAATACGCTGAAGACTGTGCCGACTGTCATCACCATTCACAATGCACAATACCAGGGATGGATGGGTTGGGACAAGAGTCGATACATCCCTCGCTGGGATCTTTGGAAAAGAGGAATGTTGGATTGGAATGAAACGATCAATCCACTCGCATCAGGAATTAAATGTGCAGCAAAAGTAACAACCGTTAGTTGGAGCTATATGGATGAACTCAGAAGCAATTCAAATGGATTGGAAAAATTGTTTGAATATGAGCGGGGTAAATGCGTTGGTATCTTAAACGGAATTGATAATGAAGTTTGGAATCCGGCAACAGATAAATACCTTGAACATCATTTCACGGTGAAGACGGTGGCGGATGGAAAAGAGAAGAATAAAAAGATCTTGTGTGAACGATTTGGATTAGATCCTGCAAAGCCCTTGTTTATTTTCATTGGCCGATTGGTAGGAGAGAAAGCAGCAGACATTTTACCGCATGCCATACGCATGGGTATTGAACAAACACAGGGACAAGCCAGTTTCTTAGTATTAGGTAGTGGTGAGACAAGTGTAGAATGGGAATTTCAACAAATGGCAGAACCATATAAAGGTGTGTTTAATGTGGTGATCGGATATGATGAAACATTGAGTCATATTATGTATGCAGGCGCAGACTTTTTATTGATGCCAAGTAGGGTAGAACCTTGTGGACTCAATCAGATGTATGCCATGCGTTATGGAACAGTGCCGATGGTAAGAAGTACCGGAGGTTTACAAGACACCGTGGTAGATATGGGTGATCCGGATGGATTTGGAATTCGTTTCAATCAGGCAACAGCCAATGATGTCACTTATTCCATCAGCAGAGCCGTATTAGTATACCAAGACAAAACACACTTCAACTGGATGCGCCAACACATGATGCAGATAGATCATAGTTGGGAGAGCACAGTGGATGAGTATACGAATGTGTATAAAAGCCTGAGGTGATCTTTGATTTTTTGATCTTTGATTTCTTGATTTAGTAGAGAGAAATCAAAGTGAAAAGTCAAAAGTGAAAGGTGAAAGAAATCAAGAAATCAAATATCAAAGATCAAAAAATCAAAGGTTAAAAAATCAAGAAATCACAGATCAAAAAATCAAAGATCCATGAACAGTATCTCAAAATCCGTATTAGCAGTGATCCTCGGTGGTGGGGCGGGTACAAGGTTGTATCCTTTGACAGCAAGCAGATCAAAACCTGCGGTTCCTATTGCAGGTAAATATCGTTTGGTGGATATTCCCATCAGTAACTGTATCAACAGCAATATCAATCGCATGTTTGTATTGACGCAGTTTAATTCTGCTTCATTGAACAAGCATATCAAGAATACCTATCACTTCAGTGCTTTTAGTACGGGGTTTGTAGATATTCTGGCTGCAGAACAAACACCGGATAATCCGGGTTGGTACCAGGGAACGGCGGATGCGGTGAGACAATCATTGCGTCATATCTCCAACATGGATTTTGAATACATTCTTATCCTAAGTGGTGATCAGTTGTATCAGATGGATTTCAGTGAGATGCTGGAAAGTCATAAAGCAAAAGGTGCTGATATTTCTATTGCTACCATTCCGGTAGATGAAAGAGATGCACCGGAGTTTGGAATTCTCAAAGCGAATGATGAAAACTTCATCACTTCCTTTATCGAAAAACCTAAGAAAGAATTATTACCGGAATGGGTAAGTGATACCGGTGCCGATATGCAGAAAGCAGGAAGAAATTACCTGGCATCAATGGGTATTTATATTTTCAGTAAACATGCGCTGTATCATTTATTGAATAATGTACATCCGAATGCAACTGACTTTGGTAAAGAGATCATTCCGGATTCTATTGAGAATTATAAAGTGATCAGTTTCCAATACGATGGTTATTGGACTGATATCGGAAATATCTATTCTTTCTATGAAGCCAACCTGGCACTCACACAAGAGATACCGCCTTTCAATTTATTTGATAACAATAAAACGGTATACAGTCGAGCACGCATGTTACCTCCTGCAAAAATTAGTGGTACTACTTTGGAGAAAACCATCATTGCAGAAGGATCGATCATTCATGCAAGTAGAATAGAACAGAGTGTGGTGGGTATCCGCTCTCGTATCGGACATGGAACTACAGTAGTGAACAGTTACCTGATGGGTAATGATTATTATGAGACCATTGAAGAGATGGCAACCAATACGGCGAAGGGGTTGCCGAAGATCGGTATCGGAGAACGGTGCTATATCAAAGATGCGATCATTGATAAGAATTGTCGCATCGGTAATGATGTGCGTATCAATGGGGGAGCACATTTGCCTAATACCGATCATGCTCTCTATACAGTGAAGGATGGCATTGTAGTGGTGAAGAAGCTAGCTGTTCTTCCTGATGGATTTGTGATTTGATTTTTGTTTAGCCACAGATTCACAGATTACATCACTAATCTGTGAATCTGTGGCTACATTTCATACTTAACAATAATTATTTTTAAACGATTGTCATGGCCAGTTCATCCCCTGTATCCGGTAGCTCAGCGGGTCTCATGCCCAAACCACGTTTGTCGCTTACGCAGATATTTTTCATGAGTTTTGGTTTCTTAGGTGTTCAATTCGGATTTGCATTACAGAATGGAAATACCAGTCGCATCCTCCGTTCATTTGGAGCAGATGTTGAGCATCTTCCTATGTTCTGGATCGTAGCGCCATTGATGGGGATGATCGTACAACCGTTGATTGGTCATTACAGTGACAGAACCTGGAATCGTTTAGGCAGAAGAAAGCCCTATTTTTTATTAGGCGCATTGTTATCATCAGCAGCATTGGTCTTTCTTCCGAATTCAGCAGCGATGTCATCCATCATTCCTGCTTTATGGATCGGTGCCGGTATGGTGATGATCATGGATGCTTCCTTCAACATTGCCATGGAACCTTTCCGTGCATTGGTGGCAGATAATTTACCCGACTCACAAAGAACCAGTGGCTTTGCTATTCAAACTTTTCTGATCGGTATTGGTGCGGTAGTTGGATCGGAGCTTCCTTCCATTCTTGCTAAAAATGGATTTTCTCAGGAAGCAGGTGAATCAGGTGTTGCAGACAACATCAAATATGCATTCTATATCGGTGCAGCGGTATTCATTACAGCCATTCTGGTCACTGTATTTCTGTCGAAAGAATATCCACCGGAGGAATATGAGAAGTATCATGGCAAACAAGATGAAGCTTCCAAAAAAGAAGGACTCGGCGCCATCTTCAAAGATTTTAAGAACATGCCCAAGACCATGAAGCAATTGGGATTGGTACAATTCTTCTCCTGGTTTGCTTTGTTTAGTATGTGGGTATTTACAACCGATGCCGTTGCTACACATGTCTATGGACTATCACCCGATGATGCAAGATCAGTAGCCTACAATGATGCTGGTAATACCGTAAGTTCTGCATTCGGTACTTACAATTTAGTCGCAGCGATCTATGCATTGTTCATTCCAATTGTTGCGAAATTTTTAGGAAGAAAAGGAACACATGCGTTCTCATTGATAGCAGGTGGGGTCGGATTGATCTCCATCTATTTCATCAAAGATCCGGCGATGCTAAAGTATTCGATGGTAGGTGTAGGATTGGCATGGGCCAGTATTCTGGCGATGCCTTATGTGATCTTATCCGGTTCTATTCCTGCAGGTAAGCTGGGAATTTATATGGGCATCTTCAATTTCTTCATCACCTTACCACAAATCGTGAATGGTATTGGAGGAGGATGGATCGTCAAAAATATTTATGGTGGTCAACCCATCTACGCAATCGTCCTAGCAGGCTTCCTCATGTTATGCGGAGCAGTGAGTGTATTGTTTGTGTACGATGCAGGTGCTATACGCATCAAACAAGAAAAAGCATAAACGAAATAACCCTGAGCAGATTATTATATTTATAGCGAAAGCGGGTAAAGGGAAAAATCATTCAGTATATCCGCAAGCCAAGAAGGAATATTCTTCATCAGTCCGTGTGGACGGGCCTCATTGGGGTCGGTGTCAAGCGTAGCGAAGACATTTCAGATCATCCGCCGCGGCGGAGATCTGATCAGAGGCCAATGTCCGCCTTAGGCGGAAAACAGGGACGGGGCCATACGGCCCAAGAGTAAAAAAATTATAAACAGCGACGTGTTGAGCTAAACACAACGCTCATGATTAAATATTATGAAAAAGTTATTCAGTACACTGGTTGCAAGTTGGATGATCTTATTGGTACATGCGCAAGAGCTAAGCATGTACCCCACACATTGGTTTGCGGGTATGAACAGAGATCGTGTGCAGCTGATCCTAAAAAGTGAAGACAGTAAATTTTATCTCTCTACAGTACGAGTACAATATCCGGGAGTAAGTTTATTACGCACTCATCGTTTTAGCAATGGTAAATACCTCGTGTTGGATTTATCCATCAATAAATCAGCGCAACCCGGTAATGTATCCATCATTACAACTGCTAATAAAAAAACAAAAACCTATACCTGGGCTATCAAGAAAAGAAGAGATGGAAGAGGAACCAAGTTTGCACAGGGGGTTACCTCAAAAGATTTCATCTATCTCATCATGCCTGATCGTTTTAGTAATGGAGATCCTTCCAATGATCAGTTTGCGGATATGCATGATAATGTCAGCGATAGAAAAGATGTTTTAAAAAGACATGGCGGCGATTTAAAAGGTATTCAGAATCATATTGCCTACATGAAAGAGTTGGGTATTACTTCTCTTTGGATGACACCCGTGATTGAAAACAATATGCCACTGAACAAAGAAGCGGCGGGTCTGATGAGTGGCTATCATGGCTACTGGTTTACGGATCACTATAAAGTAGACCCTCGTTTGGGCGGGAATAATAGTTACAAAGAACTTTCAGATGCATTGCATGCCAATGGAATGAAACTGATTCAGGATGCAGTGTACAATCATATCGGCTCACATCATTGGATGGCTCAAGACCCGCCTTCACCTGATTGGGTGAATCGTTGGGACAAATACACCGGCAGCAATCACCGTGATGAAGCTTTGTTTGGAAGATATGCCAGTGAAAAAGACAAAAAGCAAATGCTCGATGGATGGTTTGTGCCGCACTTGCCGGATGTGAATCAGCGCAATCCATTCGTTGCAAACTTTTTGATCCAACATGCGATCTGGAGTACGGAAGAATTTGGTGTGGATGGATGGAGAGTGGATACTTATAAATATTGTGATGAGCCATTTCTGAATCGCATCAATGATGCTTTATTGAGAGAGTATCCAAAACTCACCATCTTCGGGGAGGCTTGGACAAACACCGTTACCGGTAGCGCTTATTTTACTAGAAACAATATGGATGTGGCTTTTCGTCACAATGCAGAAGGTGTTACAGATTTCCCATTGAACAGCGCCATCATGGCAGCATTGAATCAGCCTTTTGGATGGACCGAAGGCGTGAACAAACTCTACATGACATTGGCACAGGATATTTTATACCAAGAGCCAAAGAACAATTGCATCTTCTTAGATAATCATGATATGGATCGTTTCTTATCTGTGGTGAATGAAGACATGAATCGATACAGACAAGGAATTGCATTGTTGCTCACTTTAAGAGGAATTCCTCAGTTGTATTATGGAACAGAGATCCTGATGAAGAATTATAAAAATCCAAGTGATGCCATGGTGCGATTGGATTTTCCGGGAGGCTTTGAAGGTGATGCAGAAAATAAATTTATTCCACAAGGCAGAACAGCTGCAGAACAACAGGCGTTCGATTATGTAAAAACAATAGCACAGTATCGAAAAAAATCTTCAGCGATTACAACCGGGAAGAGTATGCATTATCTGCCCGTTGACGGACTCTATGTGTATTTCAAATATGATGATCAGAATACTGTGATGTGTGTTATCAATACTTCATCTACTGCTAAGAAACTAGTCTTCACTGATTACAGTGAACGTACAAAAGGCTTCACCAAAGGAAAGGATATTATTTCCGGTACATCAGTTGGTGATAGCTTTGAAGTAGCGGCTAATGGAACCATGATCATTGAATTATCGAAGTAGTCCAATTGGCACAACTACTCGCACATATCAGTTTAGTAGTAAGAGATTACAATGAAGCCATTCGGTTCTATGTAGATGTGTTGGGATTTACACTGTTAGAAGATACGCAACTCTCTGCAACAAAACGATGGGTAAGGGTAGCACCCAAGGGATCTAATACATCATTGTTGCTGGCAAAAGCAGATGGTTCAATACAAGAACAATACATCGGTAACCAAACCGGAGGACGTGTATTTCTCTTTCTATATACCGATGATTTCGAACGTGATTTTAATTTGTACACCAACAGAGGAGTAGAATTTGTAAGGCCTCCTCAGAAAGAATCCTACGGTACAGTGGCTGTATTCAAAGACTTGTACGGTAATCTTTGGGATTTGATACAACCAGCATGAAGCAATCTAAATTGCCTTTTAGTTTATTAACAGGTTAAGAAAAATAGTTTTTCATCAGTCCCTGTGGAAGGGCCTTATTGGGTTTGGTGTCGAGCGAAGCTATGACAGATCAGATCTCGCGCAGCGGATCTGATCAAAAGCCAATACAGCCCTGAAACAGGGACGGGGCTATACGGCCCAAGAGTAATATGAGTTAAGAATAGTAGCAAGATTGTTTACCTAGACAACTTGTGAATCTATTAAGATATACTTCTATAAAAAACAATTTTCAATTCTTATATTGCAAGTATGACCACATCTATTATCATTACTCTATGCATTCTTATTTTATTAGCATACTTGTTTGATCTGAGTTCAGCTAAAACAAGAATACCTTCTGTAATTTTATTGTTGCTCTTAGGATGGATCATCAAACAACTAACCGTCTTTTTTAATGTTGTCGTACCGGATCTTTCTTCATTACTACCCATTTTAGGTACGGTTGGACTCATCCTCATCGTATTAGAAGGCTCCTTGGAATTAGAATTGGATAAGTCGAAATTACCCATGGTGAAGAAAGCATTTTTTGTTTCTTTCTTTCCTATTCTGGCTGTTGGATTACTGCTTGCTGCCTTATTGAGTTATTATAGTGGTTATGGATTCAAGCAAAGTCTTGTAAATGTGATTCCCTTAGCGGTGATCAGCAGTGCGATTGCCATACCCACTGCAAAAAACCTGAAAACCTATGATCGTGAATTCGTGACTTATGAAAGTAGTTTGTCAGATATCGTGGGTGTGATCTTTTTCAACTTTGTTGCTTTGAATGCCGTTATTGACGGGCAAGCATTCTTTGAATTTGGATGGCAACTATTACTGATATTGATCGTTTCTTTCTTTGCAACTGTTGGATTGTCTTATTTGTTAGGTAGAATCAATCATCACATCAAATTCATTCCCATCATGGTGATGTTGATCCTGATCTATACTATTTCTAAGATCTATCATCTACCATCCTTATTGTTCATTCTTTTGTTTGGTATTTTTCTGGGCAATCTGGATGTACTCAAAAAGTATAAATGGATAGCATTACTGAAACCTGATAGTCTGGATAAAGAAGTACACAAGTTCAGAGAAATAGCTACCGAAGCGGCTTTTGTGATTCGGACTTTCTTCTTCATTCTCTTTGGTTATTTGTTGGAAACTGCAGACCTGATTAACCTGCAAACATTATTGTGGGCAGGTATTGTGGTGGCTGTGATCTTTTTGATCAGAGCCATTCAGTTGAAACTATCAGGGATGCCTCTTTTCCCCTTGTTATTCATAGCACCCAGAGGATTGATCACGATTCTTTTATTCCTCTCCATATTACCTGAAGACAGAATTCCCATGGTTGACAATTCACTCATCATTCAAGTGATCGTACTAACGGCATTGATCATGATGGGAGGAATGATGGGGGTGAAGAAAGAAAAATCTGTTGAATCATAACGCACTGTTACTATCTTATGATTGCTGCCGGTACACTATAATTTTTGATTTGTAAAGCAAATGGTTATTCATCCGATCAGATAAAATAGGGCTTAGATTTCTTGATATTGGATATATTTAGCGTTTCAGAAAAATTGCGATCATGTCAGATCATGTTACGAAGCGGCAGGAACAAGCCAAAGTTTTAAGGATATTCAGAAAAGTCCATAGAGTTACGGGTGCTTTGCTATTTGTATTCTTTTTTGTAGTGGCTATTACCGGATTACTGTTGGGATGGAAGAAGAATAGTAGTGGACTGCTTTTGGCAAAATCATATAAAGGAAGTTCAACTAACTCTAAAGATTGGTTATCGGTAGATAGTTTGAGTCATCAGGCAGTGTATTATTTAAAGCAGTCTGATAGTACTTTATCAACCACCATTGATCGCATTGATTTCAGACCGGAAAAGGGAATGGTCAAATTTTTATTTACGGATCATTTCACTGCGGTGCAAATAGATGCTGCCACAGGTGGCTTATTACATATCGAAAAACGAAGAGCAGATTATATTGAGAAGATTCATGATGGTTCCCTGGTAGATCATTATCTGCATATTCCCTCTGGTACATTTAAGTTGATCTACACAACCATTATGGGGTTGGCTTTATTGCTCTTTACAATTACCGGATTTTGGTTGTGGTATGGACCAAGGAGAATGAGGGCGAGTAAGTAGTTTTTTATTGCCACTGAAAGCACAGAAGAACACAGAAATAAAAGATTCAGTGTTCCTCTGTGCCTTCTCCTCCAGAGTCCTTTGGACAGTGGCAACTATATTAAATATCACAACAAAGCATTCCACAAAATTCTATCCGCTCCACGACCCCAATCTTTCATGGCTTTGTTCAAGTCTGCAGATACTTGCTGCCAGGTAGCTTTCTTTCCTTTTTGCGTAGGAGAAAGTTGTGCTGGGGTAGGTTCAACCAGCTCCACTTTTGTTGCAAACCAAGTGGTGTGTAATCTGGGTACGGCTAATCCTAAAATCATACCGGGTAAACCACTGAAGCTTTCAGGTCCACTGTTCACTAGGATTTGATCGGTATAAAAAGCCACTACATACACGGAGTCACAAATACGTGTAACTGCTTTTTTACATTCAAATCCTGCAATGGTTCTGGTTTCATCCGTGATACGCCATTCCAACTGACGAAGACTATCTTGTATGATATAGGTTTGTTCAAAAACATCTCTTTGTATCGATAAAGTTCCTTTTGAAAGGTCTTTCACAGCCACATCTGATTCATTGGGTTTACCCATCCACAAGTATTTGTTATCCGGATTTTCTTTCATGAGTTTATAAACAGATTTTTCCTGATTGAATTTCAACTCATAAAAGTCAGTCACCATTTTGGGGAAATTCTTTTTCATTTCAACTATCCAGGTTCCTTCTTCTTGTCCTTCAAACTGACTGTGTTGATTGTATTTTCTTTCAAACTCGATTCTGCCTGCACTGATGAATCTCGCTTGTGAAAAGCTGTTCAAACAAGCAAGTACGAATAATAAGGGCATTAACTTTTTCATGGTTCAATCTTTTAGAATCCTTGTGTAGGTTTACCGTTTTTACTGAAATTATAAGCAATCGTAAACAACCAAAAGCGTTGGATATTCTGCTGAATGGTTTCAGTAATGAAGTTGGTACTGATATTTCTTCGGATATTCTGGTTGTTATTGAAGACATCGTTGATAGATACTTTCATTTCCAGTTTATCAGATTTGCCAAAGGTTTTCTTCAATGAACTATTGACTATATAAACATTTGAATTATTAGCAAACTGAGGTGTCTTTTGATACATAGTCAGGCGTGCATCTAATTGGAAGAAGAATTTAGCAGGTAACTTCAATGTCATATCAGCATAACCTTCGTAGGACCAGAATTTTGTAACCACATTTGGACGAATCGACGACTTTGATTGGTTGTGTGAAGCAGCAAAGCTGGTATAAAAACTGAGTTTCTTCTCTGTCCAGTGACCTAAGTTAACATTGAAGCGTAGATTATTATTGGTACTCACATTCTCTAATCCATTCACACGATTCACAAATCTGCTGATGCTCGGACTAAATCCAAAACCTAGGTTATAAGAAGGGAAGATGTCAAATCCGTAGTTACTCCACAAATTCCCTGAATAGTTACCATTCACATTAATAGCCTGATTCACTCTTCTTCCTAAACTGTCGATGAAGTTTGAATTGGTGATGGCATTATTAGTGGTAGTGAAGTTGGCACTGAAATAAAAATTCTTACTCTTTAATACTTTGTAGTCACTGAAGTTCAAATTGATATTGTGTCTGAATTCCTGTTTCAAATTCGGATTACCAATGGTAATATTCAATGGATCAATATTATCAATGAATGGTTGAATTTGTTGCAAGGAAGGATTCCTTGTATTACCGTTGTAGTTCAATCTCAGTCTGGTTTGTTTTTTGGGATTGAAAGTAATACCTACAGTAGGCAAAAAGTTGGTAAACTGAATGCTGCGTTTGGCACCGGTATTCACATCATCTAAGTTGAATCTGGCCGATCCCAAAGAACTACCAAAAGAGATGCTGTATTTCTTTTCATTCAAACGGAAAGTAAAACCACCGGTATGCGTATTGTTGTTATAAATAAAATGGTTACTAAGCGTATCAACAACATTTTCATATTTACCACCTGGTGCGGTACGTTCTAAAGTATTTCTCTCAGCATCATTTCTGTTGAGCGAAAAACGATAATTCAATTCGAGGAAGGTATTTTTCCAAAGGGGTTCGGTGTAGGCAAGACGACCATTGACGCCGGATAGATTTTCTGTATTGGTTTTAAATTGGTCCAGATTATCCTGACGAACCAATACTCCGTTTTTATCATAGAAATCATTCTTTGCAAATAAAAAGCCGTCATTCTTTTTATTCATGATCGAGAAGTCTCCGTTGAAAGAAATAGTTCTTCCTTTTTTCTTTAAACGTTTTTGCCACTGTAAAGAGCCTAATAGATTTCTATCTTCACCATCATTTGTGGTGGTACGATCAGATTGATTGATGAGTTGTCCTTCTTCACTGATGGCTTTTCCTAAAAAGTTATTGGCGTTTCTGTTGTTGATGATAGAACCTGTTAGTGTCATTTTCAAAGTACTGGTAGAATCAAGTTTCACCTCATACTTACTTGTGATACGATTACGTCTTCTATCACTCACAAAATTCTGATCCTGCGTATTAAAGAAAGTCGTATCCGGCAAGATCGTTTGTGTGCTGGTTCTGTTTCTACCACGTACATTCAGGTTATTGTATTGATAGGAGTTATTGATATTGTGTTTGTCTTGATTCCATTTATTACTGAACAATAATCCACCGGTTGTAGAAGTGGGTAATCCTTGTCCATAGCTAAATTCATCGCCACCATCGAAGAAAAAGGTTGTTCCATCATCTGATACAGACATATTATCTTGTCCACCTCCGTAGTTATTCCGTTCATTCCAGTTCAATGATTCAAATTTGGTATTGTCGTTGGTGATAAAAGCCGCAAACTTTCTCTTGCCTTTGAATGCATTCAACATCCCCTTACCATAGCGATAACGATCAAAATCAGAACCTGCTTCTATTTTACCGAAATAGCCTTTTTTGGCATCTTCCTTCATTTGTAAGTTGATAGTTTTGGCAGTTTGACCATCATCGATACCTGTGAATACTGCCTGGTCACTTTTTTTATCGAACACTTGTACCTTATCAATGGCATCCGCGCGTAAGTTTTGGGTCACTACGGCTGGATCATCACTAAAAAATTCTTCTCCATCCACCAATACCTTTTCTACTTTCTGTCCTTGTGCAGTGATCTCCCCTTTACTATTCACCTGAATACCCGGCATGCGTTTCAATAAGTCTTGTACGTTGGCATTAGGGCCTACGTAAAAACTATCGGCACGATATTCTGTGGTATCACCTTTCATGCGTATAGCGGCAATACGTTGTTTCACGATGACCTCTTCCAGTAAATGGGCTTTGGTGCTGATATAGACATTACCCATCGATTTTTGCGTCGTCGTTGTAAGATCAATGTCATCTACAAAATCTGCATAATCAGGATAAGAGATCATCACAATGAACTTTCCGGCAGGAAGGTTCGAGATTTCAAAGGATCCTTGTGGATTGGTTCTTACAAACTTTACCAATACAGAATCCTTGGGTCTTAACAAGGAGACCACAGCGTTGTGGAGATTTACTTTATTGGTAGAGTCAACAACCGTACCTTTAAGGGAACCTGTTTGAGCATAGCTAAAGGAGATCGTAGTAAAACCGATCGCCAGCAGAAGAGCAGTTAGTTTTTTCATTGTTGGGTGCTTGCGGTGTTAGATGCTTCTTACAGCAAAATCCATAAAAAAAGTTTAATAACTAATTATATAGTTGCAAATTAATGTTAATAATTTTTTTAATCTGATCTCTTTGAACCTATGAATGATAAAATTAATAAGTCCAAATCCCCCTCAATATCAAATCTGTCAGAAGGAGTCAAAGGCGGACAAAAGGTTGGGACGGCGGATAAAAAATTTGAAGAGATTCATTTTGTAGACACACAACAGCCTGTCTGGAATTATTCTTTGTTTTCCGATGAAGATATCCGCAATTTTCAACAAGGCACCCATTATCGCCTGTATGATTATTTCGGTAATAAACAGATCACTGTACTGGATCAGGAAGGAACTTATTTCGCGGTATGGGCACCCAATGCAACATTCGTAAGTGTTACCGGGTATTTTAATGAGTGGAACAAAACATCGCATCCACTGAAAGTGAGATTGGATAACTCAGGTATTTGGGAGGGATTTATTCCCGGTATCAAAGCAGGAGAGGCGTATAAATATCATATCCACGGTTTTAAAGGAATCAAACTCGATAAGGGCGATCCCTTTGCACATTTCTGGGAGAAACGTCCCTATACAGCATCTATTACCTGGCAAACCGATTATGAATGGAAGGATCAGGAATGGATGAAGAAGCGATCTAAACATAATGCATTGGATGCCCCATGGTCTGTGTATGAAGTGCATCTGGCCAGTTGGATGCGTCCTGATAAAAACAACGAAGAAGTTTACAATACCTATCAGCAAATTACGGAGCGACTGGTTCCCTATGTAAAAGAAATGGGTTTTACGCATGTTGAATTCATGCCCGTGATGGAACATCCTTTTGATGGTAGTTGGGGATACCAGGGCACAGGATATTTCGCACCTACTTCTCGTTTTGGTTCACCCCAAGATTATGCAGCGATGGTAGATGCCTTTCATCAGGCGGGTATTGGTGTGATATTGGATTGGGTGCCTTCTCATTTCCCTTACGATGCACACGGATTATTTATGTTTGACGGTACGCATACGTATGAATATGCGGATATGCGCAAAGGCTATCACCCAGATTGGAACTCTTATATCTTCAATTATAAAAGGGGAGAAGTAAAATCTTTTCTCATCAGCAGTGCGCGATTTTGGTGTGATCAATTCCATACAGATGGATTACGTGTTGATGCCGTGAGTTCTATGCTGCGTCTTGACTACAGCAGAAATGAAGGTCAGTGGGAGCCGAATGAATTTGGTGGTAATGGCAATTTAGAAGCCATTGCATTTATCAAAGACTTGAATGAAACTTTATACCGTGATTTTCCGGATGTTCAAACCATTGCTGAAGAAGCAACAGACTGGCCCAAGATCAGTAAACCCACTTTTGAAGGTGGGTTGGGTTTTGGTATGAAATGGATGATGGGTTGGATGCACGATACTTTGGATTATTTCAAAATGGATCCGATCTACCGTCAGTTTCATCAGGATAAGTTCTCATTTAGCATGATGTATTTCAATGATGAAAACTTCATGTTGCCATTGAGTCATGATGAAGTGGTGCATGGCAAGAGTCCGATGTTGTATAAAATGCCCGGTGATGAATGGCAAAAATTTGCCAACCTCCGCATTCTGTACACCTACATGTTCACACACCCTGGAGCCAAGTTGCTATTCATGGGTAATGAATTTGGTGCCACAAGCGAGTGGAATTATAAAAGTGAATTACAGTGGGAATTGCTGCAGTTTGTGAGTCATGGGGGAATGAAATATTGTGTTCAAAAACTAAATGAATTATATCGTACAGAACCTGCTCTTTATGAAAAGCAATTTGAACCGGAAGGCTTTGAATGGGTAGATCTGAATCATAGAAGTGAATCAGTGATGGTATACAAACGCAAAGGAAAAAAGGAGAAAGACGATGTACTAGTCATCCTGAATGTAACGCCAGTAGTTCGTCATGATTGGGAAATTCATGTTCATGGAAAAGGCAAATGGCAAGAAATATTCAATAGCGATGCCAAAGAATTCTGGGGCACCGGTGATGTCTTCAACCCCGAAATCAATGCTGAACTGGTAGATAAATCCTCTCAATGTTATCGCTTAAAAGTGCATTTGCCGGCGTTGGGGGCGGTGGTGTTGCGATGAAGCCATGAGCTATGAGCTGCGAGCCACGAGCTTTCATTGATGTTTATAGCTTCTCTATTATAAATTATTAGCTCGTGGCTCGCAGCTCATAGCTCGAAGCTAAAAACTAAAACCGCTGTAACTTTTCCCCATCCTCCCCGTTACACTCAAAAAACAAATCATTCATGAAAAAGATATTGAGTAGTTTATTAGCAGTTATTATGTTGTTTTCCATGGCTTTAGGTCAGGAGACAGTAACGGGAGAGAATGTTCAGAAGAGAACTGTGGGTTCCTTTCATGCCGTTAAAACTTCGGCCGGTATTCAAGTGATTCTGACCAAAGGGAGTAAAGAGGAGCTGGCGGTTACAACCAATGATGCAGATCTATTAGACAAAGTAAAAACAACTGTGACCAATGGCGTATTAAGAATTGGTAGAGAAAACGATGATTGGAAATTTTGGGAGAGAAGAAGAAACTGGAAAGTGATTGTGTATGTTTCTTACAAAGATTTAGATGGATTAGAAGCCAGCAGTGGTGGATCTATACAGGCAAAATCAGTAGACCTTGATAAGTTATCTGCCGACGTAAGCAGTGGCGGAACCATCACCGTAACAGGAAAAGCAGCAGCACTGAATGTAGATGGTAGCAGTGGTGGCATTTTCCGTGGTTATGATTTCAATGTGACCAATTGTAAAGCCGATGTAAGCAGCGGTGCTGGTGTTCAGGTATCAGTCAATAAAGAGATCTCTGCAGAAGCCAGTAGTGGTGGTTATGTAAGATTCAAAGGTGAAGGTCTGATCCGTAACATCAATGTTAGTAGTGGTGGTACAGTGAAGAGACAAACAGATAAGTAGGATGGTATACGTCAGATCGCAGATGTCAGATGTCTGATGTCGGATTTTGACTTTTGACTTTTTAATTTTTACTTTTTTTATAATGCAGCGAGCAATTCAACACTGTTCGCTGCTTTTTTATATGCGAGTTACAGCATGCAGATCATATCTAAATTATCTTTTCCGTTATAGGTATAGGATCCGATGGATACAAAGTTATTTTTCTGATAGTACTTGACTGCAATGGTATTATTGCTTTGAACACCACCCCAAAGTATCACACGTTTCTTTTGCATTTTTTGTAGATACTCTTTTACAGTGTTCCATAACAATTGTCCAATACCTTTTCCTTGCCAGTCGTCTGCCAAAGAAGGAGCATAAGTGGCGTCGGTAGTGTGGTCCGGTTGAAAATGGTAGCTCAGTAATCTTGGAAAATCATGTTCAAGGTATCCCAGTTTTACGATGGCATATCCTATGATATAGGTGCTGTTATTTTCTATGAGCAAGAAACCAACATGATCAGAACGATGATATAGATGTTCCAACGCTTCGATCGTAAAGGGGTGGGGTCCGAAACGATTCTGCGTTACTTCACTTAAATGGTGGAGATACAATAAGAGATTGGGTAAATCACTTTCTTGCCATTGTCTACAAGTAATAGAATAAGCCACAGATTCACAGATTATACACAAAAAAATCGGGTAACAATTCCTTTACAATTTAATCATTGTACGGTTATGTTACAGTTGTCACTTGCAATAAATTATTCATTATGAAAACACGGTCATGTACTTTGCTGGTAAATGCTACAGGGCAATTATTACAGCAGCACGCTTTTGATCATTTGTCGGATGAAAAATTATCGCGGATGAACAGTTGTTTGCATCAACTGGGAAATCTGCACAACAAGTCTGATCTCAGAAAGATTGAACATGAGTTACTGACTTATTGCAGGGAGGCCAATTTGTATGTAGACACTACCACGCCTCAATCATTACAACAATGGTATGCAGTGATGAGTAGTTATGGGGAATCGCTTATGCCTGTAATGGAGACGCATCTTCCGGAAGAGGTAGAATGATTCGAAAGCTGGTTCCTTTACCACTTTCACTCCAACGAACAAACAATTTACCACCGTGGTATTCTTCCATGATACGTTTACTCAATGGAAGTCCAAGACCCCAGCCTCTTTTCTTCGTGGTAAAACCGGGTTTGAATACTTTGTTGATATTCACGCCACTGATGCCTTTACCTGTATCGGTCACATCAATTTGCAGCCCTTCATGTGTAGGGTGTGCTTCAATGGTAATAGTACCTTTGCCTTCCATCGCATCCAATGCATTCTTGATCAGATTTTCGATCACCCAATCAAACAATGGAGCACTGAATTTGGGTTGAACAGACAAAGGTTGCTTGGTGAATTCAAATTGAACTTGTCCACCCGATCGCTTCTTCATGTAAAGGATCATCTGCTCAATCTGTTCATATGGATTACCCGCTTCCAGTTTGGGTTGACTACCAATCTTGCCAAAACGATCGGTGATGAGTTGTAGTCGTTTTACATCTTTCGTTATTTCCGGAACAATGGATGCATTGGCCTGGTGTTGTTTCAGTATTTCCAACCAACCTTCCAAACTTGAAACAGGAGTACCCAGTTGATGCGCAGTCTCTCTCGCCATAGCAGCCCATAATTGATTCTGCGCACTTTTATAATGCGATTGTACGGCCATGATTGCAATGGCTATGAACAAGGCTACAATGATCAATTGTATCAAAGGGTACAGCTTTACTTCTTTTAAAAGTTTGCTTTGTCCGTAATAATAATGATTGGCAGTATAAGGTGTATCTCGAATCACCAATACAATCGGTTTATTGTTATAGCGACGAAACTCTTCAAGTTTGCTTGTAAGATAAGTGCTGTCCGATGCAACAAGACTGCTATCCAGGTTGAGATAATTACCCGTGATACTATCTCTTTCATTGGTTTCAATGATGGGAATTTCCTGGTTCTCGGAAGAGATAAACGTAGCCAGATTCAGATTGGCAGTATCATAAGGGTTCAAAATGGTTCTCTGTGCCTCTACCCAAACGGTTACATATTTTCTCTCTTCTGTAGCGATTTTACCGGCTACATACTGAGAATAAAAAATGGTTCCGCTAACCAGAATCACCGCAATCACCACCAATATGATCCTCCAATTGATGCGCATGGAATTGTTTGGGTGAAGATAAGGATTAGTCGATAGTCCATGGTCCATAGTCCATGGCAAGAATCAATTTTCCCATGGACTATGGACTATCGACCATGGACCAAAAAGGCACCCTTTCGGATGCCTTTGGTTGTTGCTTGCTAATATTACCCCCCGGAAATATTACATGCTCAGATTTTTCCTGTCTCTTGTTACTTGTTCCTTTCTTGTCTCTTTATTCTTGTTTCTTCTATTCTATCTCTTATCTCGATTTTCTCGCCGGACTGAAGTCCGGCGCTATTTAAATGGAGACTTGTTTGCTTGTTACTTGTTCCTTATTCCTTTCTTGTTCCTTGTCTCTTTATTCTTGAACCTTAACTAAACAAACCCCCTTTCTTCAAAGTCTTCACACCTTCACCGATTTTGAAACCGTTGTTATAGATTTCAATTTTATAGTTGCCGGTTTGGTATTTGGTGCTTTGCTTCCAGTCGAAGCTTACAGGGGTTACTTTGCCCTGCTCATAGTTCACAGATACTTTACTGGTATAAATTCTTTCACCTTCTTCACGTGTAATGAATTTGGTGCCTTCGCTGATCACTTTACCATCCGGTCCGGTAACGCATACATAAATATCTTTTACACCACTTGGAGCAATGCGGTTTGGATCTATTACGAAAGAAATACGCATCAGGTCAGCACGTTTTGCTGTAGTAGTTGCTTTTTCGCTACCACTGTTACGGATGTCGATAGCAGTGATACCAATATTAGATGCATGAAGGGTAGAAGCAACATCTACTTTTTCATCCAGCTCTTTCTTAGTGGCACTCAAATTTTGTTGTAAGTTTTCTTTTTCAGAAGTCAGCTGCGTTTTTTCTGTGCTTAATTGCTCATTTGCTGCAGTCAGTTGTTTATTCTCCCCCTGCAACTTCTCAATCTCGGCAAACAATCCATCGATTTTGCCATTCAGTTCACTGATCATTTGCTTAGCCTGAGCCAGTTCAGTATCAGAAGCATTTTTACGCTTCAGGATATTACTGATGCTTCCTTTCAGTTTTTGAATTTCTGAACCGCGATCAGCTAATGCTCCCTGTAACTGAATATTGTTTTGGGTCAGTGAATCAGCTTTAGCAGATACTTCCAGGAATTCCTGTTGAATCGCATTGCGAGCACTGTCCACATTGGTAATGCGGGTTTCTAATTGACCGATGGTTTCGGTAGTACGGCTTTTATCATAGAAGATATAAGCCCAGGTAGCCAAAAGGGCTACTATCAGAATACCGTATATTACTTTACGGTTGTCTTTCTGCTGAGGGGCAGGATTCTGATCGTTGGTGTTAATGTAGTTCATACGTTGTGTTTTTTCAATTAACGGAATTTTTAAACAGTGCTTATGCTCAAGGATCTGTTATTACTTGATATTGAAACAGTGCCTGCCGTACCATCCTTTACAGAACTGGATTCTGTATGGCAGACGCTATTTTGCGACAAAATATCTAAAACCGTGCCAGAAGATATGGAACCCGAGGAATCCTATCGAAAAAAGGCAGGAATTTTAGCTGAATTCGGTAAAATCATCTGCATTTCAACTGCTTTCTTTTATCAGTATACAGATGGGGTATGGCATTTAAAAGTGAAGAGTATAGCCGGGGACGATGAGGTAGAAATACTGCGTATTTTCACTGATTTATGCGATAAACTCTACAGGAATAACCCTCATTTTCAGTTTGCCGGACATAATATTCGTGAGTTTGATATACCCTATATCGGAAGGCGGATGCTTATCAACCGGCTGCCCTTGCCTCCTTATTTGAAAATTCAGGATAAAAAACCTTGGGAACTGAAAATGGTGGATACCATGAACTGGTGGAAGTTTGGGGATCATAAAAACTATGTATCACTTCACTTATTGGCCACCGTATTGGGGATCCCTACTTCTAAAACCGATATCGATGGCAGTATGGTTCAGGATGTGTACTATCAGGAAAAAGACCTGCAACGCATCATCAACTATTGCCAGCAAGACGTAGTCGTCACCGCCAATATCCTCCTACGCTTCCAAAACCTACCACTTCTAAAACCCGAACATATTCAAATCGTAACCTGATGATGGCAATAATGCCGCCGAGTCCAGCGTTTTCCCAATAGCCAATAGCCAATAGCCAATAGCCAATAGCCAATAGCCAATGAGTTCACTATCGGCCATTAGCAATTAGCCATTAGCCATTAGCTATGTTCATAACTAAACCCTTACTCATTTTTTAAATCCTTCATCATCCTTCATCTTTGCAACCATGTCGGCGGAAAAGATCATAACAGAATGGAAAAAAGGAGTATTCAAGCCTATTTATTGGCTGGAAGGAGAAGAGCCTTACTTTATTGATCAGGTGGTGAACTATGCCGAACACAAGATCTTAGGGGAGGCGGAAGTTGGATTCAATCTCACTGTTTTTTATGGAAAAGATGCAGATTGGGCAGCTGTTGTGAATGCTTGTCGCAGGTATCCCATGTTTGCCGAAAGACAAGTAGTGATCTTGAAAGAAGCGCAACAAATGCGTGATATCGAAAAGCTGGAACCCTATATCGAAAACCCACTTCCTTCCACCATTTTTGTGGTGAGTTATAAAGATAAAAAAGTAGATGGTCGCTCCAAACTGGCCAAGACCCTGAAAACAAAAGGGGAGATGCTGACCACTAAAAAGATGTACGAAAGTCAGCTGCCTGAGTGGACGATGGAGATCGTAAAGAAACATCAATTGTCGATCAATCAGAAAGCGTTGATGTTATTGGTGGATCATGTAGGGAATGACCTGAGTCGTATTGAAAATGAAATTGAAAAGCTGGCAGTGAACCTGGCCGGTAGAACCAGTATCACTGAGGATGATATCGAAAAATACATTGGTATCAGTAAAGAGTTCAATGTATTTGAATTGCAAGAAGCTATTGGTCGAAAAGACCTCTCAAAGTCTATTCGCATCATCCAATATTTTGAAGCCAATCCTAAAGCTGCACCAATACAAATGGTGTTGCCTGCTCTCTATAATTACTTCAGCAAAGTCTATATGTTGTTCGGATTGCAGAATCCTGATGAGAGATCTGCTGCCAGTGCATTGGGCGTGAATCCTTATTTCATCAAAGACTATATGAGCTCTGCACGTAAATATGAATATACAGGTGTAGAGAAGGCCCTGCTCTTGTTGCATCAATACAATCTTCGAAGTGTAGGCGTTTATGATGCCGGAACTTCTGATGCCGGATTGATGAAAGAGATGGTGGTGAAAATGATGAATTGATTTCTTTCTTTCATGTTGTAAGTTTTTCTTGTAGGGTTCGTCTATCGTACAAACCTTAACATCATGAAAAAAATCATTGGGATACTATTGATCGCAATCATTAGTACTACTCCGACTTTCGCTCAGCAATCAGAAATTTTTACAGTCAACGGAAAAGCCATTCGCGGATATGATGTGGTTGCTTTTTTTACTGCATCAACGCCTGTGAAAGGAGAAGATCAATATGCTTATATATGGAAAGATGCAACCTGGTTGTTTAGCTCCATTGAAAACAGAGAGCTATTTAAAAACAACCCTGAAAAGTATACACCTCAATATGGAGGATACTGTGCATATGGTATGTCTAGTGGCTACAAAGCACCTACTGTCATTGAAACCTGGAAAATTGTAGACCAAAAACTTTACTTCAATTATAGTTTGAAGGTTCAGGAAATGTGGAACAAAGATATTCCGGGATATATTCTTAAGGCAGATGGGAATTGGCAGAAAGTGAAGAATCAATAATGAATAAACAATAATCAATAATCAATAATCAATGTTGGGGGGTGTTTATACCACTTTAAGTGCTTGTAGTTTATCGTTGCCTAATTGTATTTTTAGAGCTTCCAGTCCATCAAACTTGATCTCGTTGCGCAATTGTTTCAATACATGAATACGCAATTGTTGTCCGTAAATGGTTGCATCAAAATCAAAAATATTCACTTCGATCACTCTCTTCTTTCCGTCAATGGTTGGACGGATACCAATATTCATCATGCCTCCCAGCTTTTGAGAAGTGGTTGCATCATCCGATAAAAGTTCTACGTGCACGGCATATACACCATTGCCCGGTATCAGTTTTTCTTCGCTTCCGATATGCAGATTGGCGGTGGGATAACCAATGGTTCTTCCTAACTGATTGCCTTCGATCACCAATCCCTCAAAAAAATAGGAATAACCCAAAGCTGCATTAGCAGTGTCAATATCATTCTCTGCGATGGCTTTGCGTATGCGTGTTGAACTGACTGCTATCTCATTCAGTAACTGTTCAGTGATTTCTTTTACTTCAAAACCTAGTTGTTTACCATAGTCCTCCAACAGGTGATAGTCGCCTGTTCTGCCTTTGCCAAAGCGATGATCGTAGCCAATGATGATGGTATGTGGATTGAAATATTTATAAAGAAAATCCTTCACATATTCATCGGCCGATTGATTGGCAAAATGATGATCAAAAGGAACCACCACCAGATGATCGATGCCGGCTTTTTCCAATAGCCATCTTTTTTCAGACAAAGTATTCAGCAGCTTCACATCGCCCGGAACTGATGAAACAATTTTTCTGGGGTGTGGATGGAAAGTAATGATGATGGTTTCACCGTTGATACGTGCTGCTTCTTCTTTCATCTGAGCCAATATCTGTTGATGTCCCATATGCACGCCGTCAAATGTGCCAATGGTCACTACAGCATTCCTAAATTCCGGTAAAGAGCCCGCCAGTTCACGATGTACTTTCATAGATGTGCAAAAATACATAGATAAAAGCATTGGTGATGGGGTGATCGGGTAATCAGGATATCAGGATATCAGGTTTGAAAAAATATCTACATAAACAATAAAGTATTCCATCATTCAGTTTGTCTTATCACCCGATCACCCGATCACCCGATCACCCGATCACCCGATCTGCCATCCATTACTTACCTTTGCCCCCGAATCATAAAATCTCATTATTCATGTCTCTCTACGCTCAACGTGGTGTTTCTGCTCAGAAAGAGGAAGTACATGCTGCTATACAAAAGTTGGATCAAGGTTTATATGCACATGCTTTCTGTAAAATTTATCCTGATTTCCTGTGTGGAGATGAGAATTGGGTTAACATCATGCACGCTGATGGGGCAGGTACCAAAAGTATCTTAGCTTACTTGTACTGGAAAGAAACAGGTGATTTGTCTGTTTGGGAGGGGATCGCCAAAGATGCTGTTGCCATGAATATTGATGACCTGCTTTGTGTGGGCGTTACGGATAATATTTTATTCTCTTCCACCATCGATCGCAATAAACTCAGAATTCCGGGTGAAGTGTTACAGGCTGTGATCAATGGAACCCAATCTTTTTTTGATCAATTAAAAGAATATGGTGTTCATATACATTATCTGGGTGGAGAAACAGCAGATGTAGGTGATGTTGTTCGCACCATCGCGGTGAACGGAACCATGACCAGCAGATGGCCTAAAAATAAACTGATCACCAACGAAAAGATTACAGCCGGTGATGTGATCGTAGGTTTTGGAAGCGCAGGTAAAGCAGTGTATGAAACGGAATACAATAGTGGATTGGGAAGTAATGGATTGACCAGCGCTCGTCATGATGTATTGGAGAAATATTATGCCAGCCATTATCCTGAAACCTTTGAACCACAATTGTCTGATGCAGTGGTCTACATCGGAAAGAATAAGATGACGGAACAGGTTACTGTACCCGGATTTGGAGCTTTGGAGATTGGGAAGTTGTTATTGAGTCCAACAAGAACCTATGCACCGCTGGTCAAACAATTATTAGATCGTCATTTTGATGTTATTCATGGAATGATTCATTGTAGCGGGGGTGGACAAACGAAGTGTATGAAGTATTTACCCGGTACCTTCAAAATCGTAAAAGATCAATTGTTTGCGATTCCACCGATCTTCCATCTGATCAGAGAAAATTCAGGTGCAGATATGCGCGAGATGTACCAGGTATTCAATATGGGACATCGATTGGAAGTGTTTACATCCAAAAAAGCGGCTCAATCGATGATCGATATTGCAACAGAGCTGGGCATAGAAGCCAAGATCGTAGGAAGGGTGGAAGCTGCAGCAAGTTCATCGCTTCATTTACATACCGTAGAAGGTGAAATTGTTTACCGATATTAACAGGTTGGCAATCCCATCATCCTTATTTTTGAAGAGCATTCATTATCATCAAAAGGAAAAGTAACTTAGTAACATGTCAGAAACAGTAGTCTCTATACGCAACGCCAAGATCTATCAGGGAAATAGTCTGATCTTAGAAGACGTTAATTTTTCCGTTAACAAAGGTGAGTTCGTATACCTGGTGGGAAAGACCGGTACCGGTAAGAGTAGTTTGCTCAAAACACTTTACGGAGAATTACCGCTGACAGAAGGAAGTGCTTCTGTGGTTGGATTTAACCTTCGTGATATGGATTGGAAAAAAGTTCCTTTCCTGCGCCGTAATCTGGGCGTGGTGTTCCAGGACTTCCAATTACTGACAGATCGTAATGTGCATGAAAATCTTCGCTTTGTTTTGAAAGCAACAGGCTGGCAAGATGAAAGACTCATCGAAGAAAAGATCAATGATGTACTGGATAAAGTAGGATTGAAAAGCAAAGGCTTCAAAATGCCTTTTGAAATGAGTGGTGGTGAGCAACAACGTGTAGACATTGCTCGTGCATTGCTCAACTCTCCCAAACTCATATTGGCCGATGAGCCTACAGGAAACCTTGATCCTGAAACCAGCGATGAGATCATGCAATTATTGATACAAATTGCCCGTGATTATGGAACTGCTGTGATCATGGCTACCCACGATTTTATCGTCATCAATCGATATCCATCTCGTATTTTGAAAACAGAAAAGGGAAGGGTGTTGGATAGTGCGGCGGTGGAGAGTTAGGGGTCGGGTGATCGGGTAATCAGGTGATCTGGTGCTGGGTACTAGGTGCTAGGTTTTTTTATGTACAATGATTCGTCCTACATTCGATATTCTTTATTGGATATTCATGATTGTCCCGCTTCTCCCCAGATCCATCCAATCTGCATCTTGGCGTTTCTTTCGTTGTTAAAAAGTGTATCCGTTAATGTTCTTCTGTGAGCGGTTTCTGCTGATGTGAAAGGCGTAAAGAATAATTCTTCGATCTTATTGCCAAATTCTTCAGGCGTTTCTGCAACATGGCAAGTAGACTCAAGACCGGAATTGTTGATAGTTGCTTGATTCACCAGACAATGTCTTCCATTAAATATAGCATTCACCAATTTGATCTTGATACCGGTATGTGTATAGGACGGTAAAATATTGATCTGTGCCTTGGCAATCATATCCTGCATCTCTCTGTCTGATGGATTGGCCACCAAACAAGTATGTCCCATGCTATGGGCAAGTTCTTCCAGTTTTTTTGAGGGGTTTTGTCCTGCGATCACAAAAGGGATTTCCACTTTATTGAACACTTTTTCCAATAGCCATGTAGCGGCTTTTTCATTGGCATCAACACTTAAGTCGCCATGATACAAGCAGAAACCGCCATTGCCCACTTTTTCTTTTACCTGCCAATGCGGAGGCACATACAATGGGAGTTGTTCAATGTTTTTACAACCGAATTCTTTGCGATACACATCATCATCAGCTTCGGTCATACCCCAAAACGTTGCTCTCTTTGCAATCTTTCGCTCATAACTTTTGAGCATGATGCTCTCTCTTTTGAAATACAATTTGCGAAAAGCGGTGGATGCATTTTTGTATAGATCGTTGTAATACAGATATTCAACATTGTGTAAGCGAACAAAAAGTTTGCGTTGATGGAAACGCTCATCCACAATAGGATAGGTGCAATGAACGCCCTCCATAAAAATGGGATAGTCATCCGCTAGTAATCTTTGCACTAGGTCTTCATTTTTTCTGGAAGCAACAATGTAAGGTAATGCCGTAGAAATACCCTTATGGCCGGTATGTCGCTGGTAGTAATGAACCGATTCACAAAACTGGTTCAGCTCAGGTTGCTCGCCCCTGCCATAATCAAAACAATGCAGATGGATACGTACACCTTGTTGTTGTAATGCCTGAAGTTTATAAAATACATCATACACTCCACCCTGATTGACTGGGTAAGGCACCGTGAAAGAAATGATGTGCAGATGCTTGTCCATTTACAGTTGATTATAAAACTCCGCCAGCTTCAACTCCTCATGTTCCCAATTCAGCACAGAACGTGCTTTTAATGCATTTTGTTGCAATTCCTCATATAAAACACTATCAGACAGCATTTTGTTCAATTCTCTTGCAATAGAATTGCTGTCCGGTTCATCAATCATATAGGCAAAACCGTGTTCAATATTGATCTTTTGGTATTCGGGATAGTTGACACAAAGCTGGGGAATACCCGCCATCATATAGTCAAAAAATCGATTGCCCAACGACTGGTATTGGTTCAGTCCATCAAGACTAAATAGGGTGAGGCCAATAGCAGCTTTTTGGGTTATAGACCTTAGTTGTTCCGGAGCAATCATGCCCTTTAGGAATACTTTATTGTCGAGCCCGTATTGCCGGATCAGTTGTTTGCTTTGTTCGATAAAACTTCCGGTACCGCAGATCCATAGAGGGGCATTGACAGATTGCATGGCAGGTATCAAAGATTCAAAACAACGTCCTTCATTGACTGCACCCTGATAAAGAATGTATCCTTCATTTGGATGTTCTTCCAGAGGATAAGAGACCGGCATGTTCCTAATGACAGCGTATGAGACTCCGTACTTTGTTTTAAAATGATCAGCAATGAATTGATTCACTGTATACCCCAATGAGAACCTAGGCACTGCAAAATTTTCGATCCATGCCCAGATTTTTTGTACTCTAGGTCGGCGAATGATTTCTGCTTGCTCTGTAAAAAGTTCATGTGCATCGTATACCCTTTTTTGTTTTTTGATGACAGAAGAAAAATAACATGGAAGGATGGTGTCTAGGTCTATTGCGCAAACAATGTCTGCTTTTGTAAACAATAGAAAAAGAAATAAACGAAGATTGTATTCTGCATAAAACAGAAAACCCTTTTCAAAAAAACAGAATAGTCTTTTCTGTTGAAAGGGGCGGGTGCTTAAAATTGTAGAAGAAGCTCTCTTTCTGCCGACCAATAATACCCGGTATCCACGGGCAGATAAGCTGCCGGCAATTCGTTGCATTCGCTGATCATAATTCAGATCGTTGGTGACAGTAAAAATGATCCTTTTCAATAGGGAGACTTATCAGACAAATATAGTCTTGCAGCGTGGAAGATAAAGCAGGATGATTGGATGATTTTTTAATCCATTTAACATCTATTAAATAATTGAATTTCAAATACTTGAAATAGTTGTTTAAAGATGAATATTTTTTATCATTCTTTTTCTCCACGTCTTATACACAGGGGTATAATCTTTCCATAAAATCTTCCCCTTTTCCTGTATGTTCGCAGGTACTTAAACTGAGGAAACGTGAGATTAAAATCATTAGAAATCAAAGGGTTCAAAAGTTTTGCTGATAAAACTGTGGTTAGCTTCGATGAAGGTATTACCGGCATCATCGGACCAAATGGTTGCGGCAAAAGCAATATCATCGATAGTATTCGTTGGGTAATAGGTGAACAAAAGATATCGGCATTAAGAAGTGAAAACCTGGAAGCATTGGTTTTCAATGGAAGTAAGACCAGAAGTCCAAGCGGTCTTGCTGAGGTAAGTCTCACTTTCGAAAACACAAAAAATTTACTGCCCACAGAATTTAATACGGTTACAGTAACACGTCGCTTTTATAAAAATGGTGAAAGTGAATACCGTCTCAATGATGTGACCTGCAGATTGAAAGATATCCATAACCTATTTCTGGATACAGGTGTGAGCACGGACAGTTATGCCATCATTGAATTGGGAATGGTGGATGACATCATCAAAGACAAAGAGAACAGCCGTAGAAGAATGTTGGAACAGGCTGCCGGTATCACCATCTACAAAACGCGTAAGAAAGAAGCTAAGAATAAACTGGATGCCACCGAGCAGGATCTCGCACGTATTGAAGACTTATTGTTTGAGATCAATAACCAGTTAAAGACACTGGAAAACCAGGCTAAAAAAGCAGAGAAGTACTACGAGATCAAAAAAGAGTACAAAGAAGTATCTGTAGAATTGGCGAAAGCTGCTTTGGAAGGTTTTAATATCACTTACAAAGAATTGAATGAACAGCAAGAGTTGGAGATCAATAAAAAAGCGCAATTGGATGCTGAGATCGCCATCGAAGAAGCGGCTATTGAGCAAGAGAAAGTAGGCTTTATCGAAAAGGAAAGAGCCTTGCAGAGTATGCAGCATGAGTTCAATGACCTGTTGCAAAATCTGCGTAGCAAAGAGAACGAAAGAAACCTCGCTACACAGAAACTACATTACCTCAAAGAGAAAGAGACCAGTTTAAAAGATTTTCTGGAAAAAGCATCCGGACAATTAAAAACCATTGGTGATTCTATTGAATATACCCAAATGCAGGTAGGTGAGGAAGAAGCGAAGTTGAGTGAACTGCAAGACCGCGTTGAAACCGCTAAACTCGATATAGAAGATAAGCGTCGCTTATTTGATGAACGTAGAAGCGGGGTAGATGCATTGCGTAATCAGTACCAGCAAATTCAACGTAACCAATTTGATGCGGAGAAAAAAGTAGCGGTAGCAGATACTTCTATTCAAAACCTGCAGAGAGCACAGGCGCAGTTATCGGAAGAGAAACAAAGCCGTGAAGCGCAATTAGAGCAGTTGCAAAAAGAGTTGGTGGAAAAAGAAGAGAGTCTGGAAGCCCGTAGAATAGATCTGCAACAGTTACAGGAACAACATGAGCGTACCCGAGAGAATATCTTCGAAACACAAGCTCAGTTGGAAGTGTTACGCAATGAGTTGGCAGAAGAAAATCGTAAGCTCGATTCTAAACGCAATGAATACAATCTCTTGAAGAGTTTGATCGACTCTATGGAAGGTTATCCGGAGAGTATCAAATTCTTGCATAAGAATCCAAACTGGAATCATTCTGCACCAATTCTTTCTGATATCATTTATGTAAAAGAGGAATACAGAACTGCAGTTGAAAATGTATTGGAGCCCTACCTGAACTATTACGTGGTAAATAACCTGGAGGAAGGATTACAAGCGATTCATTTGTTGGACAATAATAACAAAGGAAAAGCCAATTTCTTCATGTTGGATAAGTTCAATGACCTGCGTGTGGAAACACATCAGCCGGCTCATACTATCCGCGCTATGGATGTGATTGAGGTAGATGATCAATACCGCAAATTGGCGGAATACCTGTTAGGAAATGTATACATCGCTGAAAACGACGAAGCCATTACCAATAGCAATGGAGCGGTGGTATTGGAGAAAACCGGTAAATACGTAAAAGGGAAATACACTCTTACCGGAGGTAGTGTTGGATTATTTGAAGGAAAGAAAATTGGTCGTGCTAAAAACTTGGAGAAACTAGCTGAAGAAATTCAAGATCAGGAATCAGTGGTAAGTTTATTGAAAGCTGATATCCAAGCTAAGCATAATGAAGTGATCGCATTCAATGAACAGCTGAAGGAAAATGCGATCAAGCAAACAGAAAATGAGATCAATCAGCTCACGAACCAGGTATTTGCTACCAAAAACAGAATCGAAAATTTGCAGGCTGCTCAACAAAATGCTGTTCAGCGTTTGGCTGATTTGGATGGCCGTTTGAAGGATGAACAAGATGCTATTGCAGCAACCCGCGAAGAACTTCATGCCCTGAATGATCAATTATTGCAGACAGGCGAGCAAATGAGAATGGTAGAGCAGGATTATCAATTGGCAGAACAAGAATACAATTTTGCATCTGTTCAATACAATGAAATCAATCTACAACTGACACGTCAGCAAAGTAAGATCACCACTTTGAAGCAGGAGTTGGTATTCAAAGAAAATCAGTTGAGTGAATTGCATCAACAGATTGAAAGCAATACTGCACAATTATCTGAAGCAAGCGGTAATATTGAAGAAGGTGAAAAAGCATTGATCGGTTCTGAGGAGTTGTTATTGGAATTGATGCGTAAGAAAGAAGAAGAAGAGAAGAAACTGAATGAAGCTGATCAGGCTTATTATAATCTTAGAAATGCATTGCAAGAGAAGGAGAGTGAGCTTCGTCTGAAAGTGAAGAGCAAGGAAATGATCGATCATCTTGTGACAGAGATCAAGGATAAGCTGAATGAACTGAAATTACAGCTAGCCGGAATGAAGGAAAGGTTGAGCGTAGAATTCAAAGTGGAATTGGATGAAATTTTAGATCAGGCTAGAACCACAGATACTACATTGGAAGAGTTACAAGCTACCAGTGATAGAATGAAAAAGCGTTTGGAGAACATGGGTGAAGTGAATCCAACCGCTATTGAGGCATTCATGGAAATGAAGAAACGCTACGAGTTCATCCTTGAACAAAAGAATGACTTGGTTTCAGCTAAAGAAAGTCTTTTACAAACCATTCAGGAAGTAGAAGCCACTGCCAATCAGCAATTCCTCGATACCTTCAATCAGGTTCGTGAAAACTTCCAAAAAGTGTTCAAGGCCTTGTTTACCGAAGAAGATACGGCCGATATGGTCCTTGTTGATCCAACCAATCTTGCTGAAACAGGTATTGAGATCATCGCTAAGCCTAAAGGTAAACGTCCATCTTCTATTACACAGTTGAGTGGAGGAGAGAAAACTTTGACAGCAACCGCCTTATTGTTCTCTATCTATCTGATCAAGCCTGCTCCATTCTGTATCCTGGATGAGGTAGATGCACCATTGGATGATGCGAACGTGGGTAAGTTCACGCAAATGATCAAGAAGTTCAGTGATAATTCTCAATTCATCATTGTAACCCACAATAAACAAACAATGGGTGCTGTAGACGTAATCTATGGTGTAACGATGCAAGAACCCGGCGTAAGTAAGCTGGTGCCGGTGGATTTTAGAAGTTTATCTAATTAATATTTGTGAAAAGGGAAAGGTGAAAAGTGAAGGGTCTTTATCTAAACCATTTCACTTTTCACCTTTCCCTTTTCACTTTCATTCACTATGTACAAAGCTGTCTTCATTCTTTACCTTATCTGCTTCGGCTGTTATCTTCTTTTCACCCGGCAGCCCGATTATTTCGATGGAGTGAAAGTGCCTGCCTTGATCGTTAAACAATTAGATAGCTCCAGCGGTAAACAAGTATTGAAAGCAGTTTTTAATACCGGAACCCAAGAATTTTCTGTTGATCCGCATTATGTTTTCAGAAATATTGCGGAAGGACAACAACGAACGGTTATCTATGAAACAGGAACGCCTGAGAAAGGCGCTGTATATACATTTTGGGGCTATTGGATCACTTGGGGAGAGCTTGTGATGTCAGTTATTCTATGTTTCTTATTGTTTCAAATAGCTGTATCCGTCACCAATAACCCAAGCCCTGAATCCCTGATGGAACAAATGGAATTTAAAGAAGAAAAGAAGAAAAAATACCTCGATTAGTCTTCGTACAGTTACAAAGTAGTATACTGGTATTCGATTCTGCCGATTTGTAGTTTGCTTTTATCACTACAGATCTCTTCAATTTTAAGGCCTTTATCGTTGTACTTGTATTTCCAGACAAAATAATTGCTGCTGCCTAATGAAAATTGAGTCATCTGGCTTAATTGATTAGAGGTATTGTACTCATAGATATAATCAGGAAGTAACTTTTTCGCTTTGCTATTGTATCGTACAATATCTGTGAGCTGTCGGCTATTATTGTAATAGTAATAATATCGTTCAACTACTCGTCCATTTTTTCTCCATACTTCTTCGCCAATATTTTGCTGATCATCTTTTATAAATTGTACAACGGTCGTGTCAATATTATTTTTAATTCTCAGCATGGATGATGGAGCGCCATATTCATCGTATGACCATTCATGAACTTCAGCAATGGTGCTATTCATAAACGTGTCTACGGTAGACAAATGTACCTTGCTGATACGTCCTTGCGCGTCATAGTTGTAGTCTGTTTTATTACTGATATTTTTATTGTTCGACTGTGTTCTTTTTAAAATACCCAAATCATAACTGTTAACAGTGGTACCTGTTTGATTATTATTAGTAGTAGTAATAGTTACTTTTTTACCATCGCGACTGATCTCCTGGGTTACAGAAAAACCCTCTGTAACACTATTGTCGGGTTCATATGAAATGGCTTTGATGGTAGCAATTTTCTGGGCTCTCAATAATTTGTATTGATCATTTCCCTGTTTGATGGAGATAATATCATTAAAATAATATTGAGCATGGGTGCTAAAACCCAGTAGTAGGCAAATGAATACCTGAAGTCCTTTTATCATGGCGGTAAAATTACTTAAATCCTGCTGTTCATTTTTCAACATTCAGGCAACATCCTTCATTCGCCACTTGCTGCAATGGATTAGTTGTGTATTTTTAGTCAAACGTTAACAAGTGTCGCATTTACCTGAAAGAAAAGAAAAGATTTGTCTGAATTGTGGGGCTGCTCTGCATGGCCGTTTTTGTCATTATTGTGGACAGGAAAATATTGAGCCCAAAGACAGTTTTTGGCATTTGGTAACCCATTTTGTGTATGATATTATCCATTTTGATGGTAAGTTTTTCAGTACACTGAAATACCTGCTTTTTAGACCCGGGTTTCTTTCTCATGAATATTTAAGAGGCAGAAGAGCCGATTATCTCCATCCAATCAGGATGTATGTATTCACATCAGCATTTTTCTTTTTGATCTTCTTTAGTTTTTACCAAAAAGAAGAAGCTATTGAGATCAAAGAGAAAAAAGATTCGCCTATTGAGGTAATAGAGGATCTTCATGTTGAGAAAGCGCGGTTAGAAAAAAAACTTGTTAAAGATACCAATTCCATTTCCGCCAATATTTTAAAGGAAAGGCTTCAGCAAGTGAAGGCTGATATTGCTATGGTGCAACGAGATAACTCTTTGGTGGATAGTGTGAAGTCTTTATCCAATGGAGGTGGATTTACATTGGTGTCACTAGATAACGATAGATCATACAAAGAGTTGAAAACGGTAAAAAAGTACGATTCTGTTCAAGCTTCTTTGCCTGAGCATCAGCGGGATGGGTTCTTAAGGAAAGCGATTAAAAGACAGGATATTCATCTGAATGAAAAATATAAAGGGGATGGTTCTGCGATCTTGAAAGCAGTGACCAATAAATTCATTCACCTCTTTCCGCAAATGCTGTTTATTTCTTTGCCTTTGTTCGGTCTGCTTTTATTGATGTTATATGCCAAACACAAGCAGTTCTATTACGTGAATCATATCATCTATTCCATCCACCTGTATTGCGCTGTGTTTATCATCATTTTAATAGGGCTTTGGTTGAATAGTATACTTACGGCCATCACTCATTCTGAACATGATTGGATTGGAAGCAGTTTTACCTTAGCAGGTTTTTTCTATCTGTATAAATCCATGAGAAATTTCTATGGACAGAGAAGAGCGATCACCATACTCAAGTACATCTTACTATTACTATTATCTCTATTTGTAATGGTGTTATTGTTCGGTATCTTTTTCTTATTCTCAGCCTTTATCCTTTAAACCGTGAATGCAACAAGTATGAAAGAATTGAGTGATAGTTTTTTGAAATTGGTGACCATCATGGATGAATTACGGGAACAATGTCCTTGGGATCGTAAACAAACCATTCATACGCTTCGTGCTATGACCATAGAGGAGACATATGAATTAGCAGACGCGATCGACGCAAATGATTGGAAAGGCATCAAAGAAGAACTAGGTGATATGCTTTTGCATATCCTTTTTTATAGTAAGATCGGAACAGAACAAAACCAGTTTGTCTTGAAAGAAGTGATCGATGGTATTGCCACTAAACTGATCAACCGACATCCGCATATTTATGGAGATGTTAAGGTTGAAAATGATGAGGATGTTAAGAGAAACTGGGAACAGATCAAGATGAAAGAAGGTAAGAAGTCTGTTTTGAGTGGCGTTCCTCAATCATTACCTGCCGTTGTAAAAGCTGCAAGAATTCAAGAGAAAGCAAAACAAGTAGGTTTTGAATGGGATAATCGGGAAGATGTTTGGAAAAAAGTAGAGGAAGAAACCGGAGAACTGGTGGAGGCCGTTCGCTCCGAGAAAAAAGAAGATATTGAAGAGGAATTTGGGGACTTGCTTTTTAGCTTGGTGAATTATGCACGGTTTTTGCAGGTAGATGCAGAGGCAGCTCTGGAACGTACGAATAAAAAGTTTATGTATCGTTTTCAAGAGATGGAAAAGTTGGCCGCAGAGAAAGGTCTTCAATTGGGTGATATGTCATTGGAGGCGATGGATGAACTCTGGAACGAGATCAAAAAGAAAAAAGTAGCACCTTGATCAGTACACTTAAAAAAGCAATTTATAAACATGGTTATCTGATCATTACAGCTGCATGGCTGTACACTTTTTCGTTCATTTTCATCAATTATTGGAGTTATAATGCGTCACCTCAAAAAGTTCAATCTAGGCTCTCACAACGAATAGTTCGTCTGGAAGAGAAATTTGAAGAGTTGGTAACTGATACCGCTCGGGTCAATGCCTTGATCAGCTCCAAGAATAATGCTCAGAAGGAAAAAATGTTTAAAGAGGGGTATGGGTTATTTATTTATGAGTTCAATTCCATTTCTCCTCCATCCTTATTGTATTGGAATACTAACCAATATTACACTGTTCCGGATGATCTATATCGACAAGATAGTAGCTGGTTTTCTGTAAAACGAAATGGAGAGTTTGAAATCGTTAAGAGAAAAGTCTTGCTCAATAACAGGGAGCTATTGTTTTTAGGTATGATACCTATTCGATGGTCTTATTTTATTGAAAATAAATATCTCCACAGTGATTTTGCAGGGTACAACGGGTTGGATGAACAATATGAGTTAATTACGGTGCCTGCTGAAGATGTACTTCCTATCTACAATAATAAAGGTACTGAGCTGTTTGGGATTCGTTTGAAGCAAGGAAAGTCTTTTTTGTCTTACGATGGGGTGACAATCTTTTTAAGAGTATTGGCAATTGTTTTCTTATTGGTTTTCTTTCATTCTATTTGTACAGAAGTGATGCAAAGGAATGGCTTTCGAATGGGGTATACTTTGTTATTGGGTTTGGTTTTATTGATTCGTTTAATTGCCTATCAATTCAACTTTCCATTTGATTATTCTAAACTGCCATTGTATGATCCATCAATCTATGCTTCCAATGCATTGCACCCTTCATTAGGGGATTTACTGGTCAATTCAGTTTTATTGTTTTGGCTAATTGGTGTATATAAAAATTATACAGATGGGAAGACATGGTTTATAAAGCCGTTGCCTGTTAAGATTAGGAACTATGGCGGTATTTCCTTGCTCACTTTTATAGGCTATATTATTGTAGGTGTGATAAAAAGTTTAGTTCAAGATTCTAAAATATCCACGGATGTAACCAATTTCTTTAGTCTTGATTTTTATAGCGTTATTTCTTTTGTGATATTATGTTTTCTGGTGCTTAGTTTTTTTGAGTTTTCTCAAATCATTCTCCGCCCGATCACAGAACGTAAGTTTTCTTTATTTGAACAAACAATAACAGTAGCTATTGTCGGGTTTCTTTGCTTGCTTTTATTTTATTCGAATAAAGAGATTCCTTCCGGCTTAGGGATACTCTTATGGCTGATTTTATACTTGGTGATTCTGCATCTGCGTAAATCAGATCTGCATCTTCCTTTATTGCGGTCACCCTTTTTCATTTTCTGGGTGATGTTCTTTACTTTCTCAATTGCGGCTGTAGTTATGTATGAGAATAGAATCACAGAATTTGAGCAAAGGAAAAGAATAGCACAGAAACTTGCTTTGCAAGTAGATCCGTCCGGAGAAAATTTATTGAATATTGCTGCAACTAACTTTGATGATGAATTTTTGAGGCAAAATTTTTATCGCTTTCAAAGTGAGTATACTAATAAGTTTATTAAGGATAGTCTGATCAATCAGAATTTCTCAGGATATCTCAATAAATATGATACCCGTATCTATACATTTGACAGTCTTTACCATCCTTTATATAATGAAGATTCTACGGATTATGCAGCAATAAAGACCATTGTCTTGAATCAAGCCAGATCTACAGTGATTTCCGGATTATATAGCTATGATAATACAGGCGAAGGTTTTAGTTATCTATATCAAAAAGAAGTAAAGGATCAGAAAAATACGCTGGGTTACATTTTTGTTATTGCGAAATCTAAGCGATATAAAAGTGAGGCCTTGTATCCGGAATTATTCAATCAGGCTCAGGATCTGTCTTCAGATCTTAATACAAATTATGCCTACGCTATTTATAACAAAGGCACTTTGATCAATTATTTCAATACCTATAGTTTTCCATCCAGGCTGAATAAAAAAGAAGTACCTGAATTTGAATACACTTATAAAGTAGTTGGAGATTATAGTGAACTCTGGTATAACAGTGGGGATGATAAACAAGTACTGCTTGTTAAGCGAAATACCTGGTTGGTAGAATCATTGACCTTATTTGCTTATTTATTCTGTTCGTTTTTATTCATTGTGTTTATTTTTCATACCGGCGGACAACTATTAAAAGCACGTTTCAAATGGCGTGAGATCAGGAAGCTGTTTCGGTTTAATATTCGAACACAAATACAGTCGACTATTATATTTCTGAGCGTCTTTTCATTTGTTGTGATTGGTATTGCGACGATTTCTTTCTTCATCATTCGATTCAACAGAAGCAACGAAGATCGATTGTCAAAGGCTATACAAGTGATGGGTAATGAAATCAATAGTAAGTTGAATTCGCAGTTTAGTTTTGATGATGTATTAACTGTTCAGAATAATATTCTCACAAAAACGCTGGAAAGAGATATAGCTGAGGTTTCTGATCTGCACAATGTAGACGTCAATTTTTATGATGTCAATGGAAATTTATTGGTTTCTACACAGCCTTATATCTACAATAAGCATTTGCTCAGTACGCAGATGGAACCGCGTGCATATCAGCAACTGCATTACGATAACAATATTCGCTATATCCAATCTGAAAAGGTTGGAGACTTTGAATATCTCAGTATTTATGTTCCACTTTCCGATGAATCAGGGGAGAATTATGCATACCTAAATATTCCATATCTGAATTCTCAGAATGAATTGAACCAAGAAATATCAGGGTTTCTGGCAACACTGATTAATTTGAATGCTTTCATTTTCCTTGTTGCAGGTGCCATAGCGTTCTTTTTAACAAGCCGCATCACTGCATCTTTTAGTTTGATTGGTGAGAAGATGCGACAAATGAATATTGGAAAAGACAATCAGGAAATCATCTGGACAAGAAATGATGAAATTGGTTTATTGGTAGCAGAGTATAATAAAATGGTGAATAAGCTGGAACAAAGTGCTCAGGCATTAGCAAGGAGTGAAAGGGAAGGTGCATGGAGAGAAATGGCAAGACAGGTAGCCCATGAGATCAAGAATCCATTGACGCCAATGAAACTGAGCATCCAATACCTGCAAAAATCCATTCTCGATGGGGCACCAGATGTGAAACAACTTACGTCGAATATGGCTGAGACATTGATTGAGCAGATCGATCAGTTATCTAAAATAGCAGGGGATTTTTCACAGTTTGCCAATATCGGGAATGCTCAAATGGAGCCTTTGGATGTACAGGAAGTGATAGAGTCTGTTGTTAGATTGTATCGCACTCACCCCGGATTGATCATTCATTGGAACTTGATGGAGCAGCCGATTACCGTACTAGCTGATCGTGTTCAAATGAGTCGTTTATTGACCAATCTTCTACAGAATGCATCAGAAGCAAGATCAGCAGAAGAAACAGTAGAAGTATCTGTACTACTTGAATTAAAGAATGGAACGGTATTGCTATCTATAAAAGATGATGCAGGTGGCATTCCTTTGGCGATGCAATCGAAAATATTCACGCCCAACTTCACCACAAAATCTTCGGGGACAGGCTTAGGGCTTGCTATGTGCAAAGGCATCGTAGAAAATGCCAATGGTCGTATCTGGTTTGAAACAGAAGAGGGCATGGGAACAACCTTCTTTATTGAGCTACCATTATATGTAGCATAGAGCAGCTATATTGCAATACCTATGACCTTTTCGAATGTTGCTGAACCAGAAAAGCTTCAAAGTCTTCTCGTGAGAAACTGCTGAGATTTTGTTCTCTTGTTAATCCGGCTTTTTGAGCGGCGAGCACACCGTATTTACAATCTCTAAAGCCTTCGATGGCGTGTGCATCCGGATTAATGGATATCAATACTCCTTTGTCCAACGCTTTTCCGATCCATCGCCAGTCGATATCCAATCTGCGTGGATGTGCATTTAGCTCAATCACTACATCATTGGCGGCACATGCATCAATGATCTTTTCATGGTCAATGGGGTAACCATTTCTACTTAACAGAAGTCTGCCTGTCATATGGCCGAGAATGCTCGTGTAGGGGTTTTCGATGGCATTGATCAAACGCATCATTGCTTTTTCCTGTGGCATTTTCAGGTTAGAGTGGATGGATGCAATGATCACGTCAAATGTTGCAAGGATTTCATCGGGATAGTCCAAACTTCCATCATTCAATATATCGCTTTCGATGCTTTTATAGATGCGGAATGGGGCAAGTTGTTGATTCAGTTCATCTATTTGTTGATGCTGTGCTATTACTCTTTCGATATCCAGTCCACTTGCATAAAATGCAGATCTTGAGTGATCGCTAATGACTAAGTATTCTAATCCCTGATCCTTTGCTGCTTTCGCCATTTCTTCCAATGTATGACTACCATCACTCCATTTACTATGACTATGAATGATACCTTTGATATCTTCCGGTTGAATAACTGTGGGTAAGGTATTCGTTTTCGCTTTTTCAATTACTGATGCCTCTTCACGCAAGTAGGGTGGGATGTAGTTGATACCTGCTTTCTTAAAAATATCTTCTTCAGAAGTGTAAGTTTGATTTGCTTCCAATGAATAGTTTTGTTTCCATGCAGATAAGAAACTGTCACTACAGCTTGTTTCAAATTGTTTTTGAAAAAGGGTATTTGAAGATGTACAATAAAATCCGAGTGTTACATTTTCTATTGCTTTTACAGATACATAAGAAGCTGTTTCTGTAACAATAGAAAATTGATGTTGGATAAAAAAAGCTTTTAATTGTTCGATAGAAGCAGTTGTAACCCATTCAAGGATATCCACAATTTCGTGTTGTTTTCGATAAGCTCCTGTGGATAAAAATTGCTTACCCGGGAAGCTTTGAAACAGCTTTTCGGAGGCTTTTGGTTCAAATTCTTCCATTTGCTGGTAGAGATAACTTCCCAGAGAGTTGAAATAAAATTCAATAGCTTCTCGAATATTGTTCTGTGTTTTTTCACCGAAGCCTTTGTAAAGTGTCAAACGATTTTCATTACAAGCATACAATAACTCACCTAAAGTTTCTATCTCTAACTCCTTCCAAATAGTGGCAATTTTTTTTGGACCGATACCTTTAATCCCTAGCATTTCAATAATGCCTTCCGGTGTTTTAGATAGATATTCATCTAGTACAGAGAGTCGCCCTGTTTCTAATTGCTCAATGATTTTCTTACCTGTACTTTCTCCAATCCCTTTTTGAATAAAAATTTTATCCTGTGAAAGTGTCGATAATTCTACAGGGAGTTTGTCTATGCTGAAAGCCGCACTGGCGTAGGATTTGGCTTTGAAAGCATTGTCTCCATGGATATCCATGAGTTTTGATAGAAGTGAAAAATTAGCGGCGATGGCTTCGTTGGTCATACAAAAAATGAATATAGGGGAGTGAAGTTAGCACAAAAAAAGTCCCGCAAATTGCGGGACTTTTAAATCTATTTTAGCATAAGCTAAACTAAGATTACTTCTTTTTAGCGGCTTTCTTAGCAGCTTTTTTAGCAGCCTTTTTAGGAGCAGCTTTTTTAGCAGCTTTCTTAGGAGCAGCTTTCTTTGCAGCTTTTTTAGGAGCGGCTTTCTTTGCAGCTTTTTTAGGAGCAGCTTTCTTAGCAGCTTTTTTTGCTGGAGCTTTCTTAGCAGCTTTTTTTGCAGTTGCCATGTTTTTTAGATTTAATGGTTAGTAAATAATACATTAAAAATAAAAACTTATTTGTAACTACAAAAAATTTTTTTTATGCAGTCTCTGCGACAGGACTAACAGAAACGGTAGTCTTGTCGTTTTTTCCTTTTTTAAATTCAACGATACCGTCTGATAAAGCGAACAAAGTATAGTCAGATCCAACACCAACATTTTTACCTGGATGGTAAACTGTACCTCTTTGACGAACAATGATATTACCAGCGATAGCAGGCTGACCACCATAAATCTTTACACCGAGACGCTTGCTCTGTGAATCGCGGCCGTTCTTTACACTACCTTCACCTTTTTTGTGTGCCATGGTTTATTGTTTTAAAATCTGTTTCACTCGGATGAAACAAGATTATGTTTTTTACTAAGCGATGCTTTCGATTTTAATACGAGTATAGTGGGTTCTGTGACCATGCTTCTTACGGAAGCCTTTCCTTCTTTTCATTTTAAAGGCGATCACTTTATCACCCTGTACCAGATCACTGATGATCTCAGCTTTCACGGTAGCTTTTACATGACTACCCGCTGCTACGGTACCTGCATTGTCAGTAAACAATACATCGGTGAACTCTACTTTATCTCCGGTTTTACCCTGCAGGTGAGGAACATACAGGCTTTGTCCTTCCTGTACCTTAAATTGCTGACCTGCGATTTTTACAACTGCTAACATAGCTATCCAAAATTAGGACGGCAAAGGTAGGGATTTGAAGGGGAATTTTGCAAAGATTTTTGAAATAATTCTATTCACGTCCGTGGAAAAACAAAAATAATGGTCTTTTGTCTCCTAAGAAGTATAATTTCTATTCCTCCATCCCGAACAATTTTTTATATCTGTTTGATTTTGAAGAAATTAGAATAATCGCATCCTTTCTCCCTATAAACCCCAACTTCTGTCTATTTTTGTCCATACCGGTCTTCAAGACCGTCAATTCCATATGAACCTAAAATCCTTATTGGCAAAACCTTTTGCCCAATACATTCATAAACAGATTAGAAGAAATAGTGCTAATGCCCTTTCAGATCAGGAAACCATACTCAAACAACTGATTAAAGTTGGTAAGGGAACCGTTTTTGGAAAAGATCATCATTTGGAGGCTGTGGCTTCCTACGAAGAATACCATCAGGCAGTTCCTATCAGAGATTATGAGTTGCTGAAGCCTTATATCCAACAGGTCAAAGAAGGAAAAGAAAATATCCTATGGAAAGGCAAGCCGATCTATTTCGCCAAGACTAGCGGTACGACTAGTGGCGTGAAATATATTCCTATAACCAAAGATTCCATTCCCAATCATATCAATACTGCGAGGAATGCACTTTTATGTTATATGGCAGAGACAGGTAACAGCGCTTTTGCCGGAGGGAAAATGATCTTTTTGAGTGGTTCCCCTGAATTGGAAAGAGTGGGTGGGATACCTACCGGACGTCTTAGCGGGATTGTGAATCATCATATACCCAGTTATCTGCGAACCAATCAGCTGCCCAGTTATGAAACCAATTGTATAGAAGACTGGGAAACCAAATTGGATAAGATCGTTGAAGAGACCATTCAAAAAGATATGAGTCTGATCAGCGGTATTCCACCATGGATGCAGATGTATTTTGATCGTCTCATTGAAAAAAGCGGAAAAAAAATAGGAGAGTTGTTTCCTCATTTCAGTGTGATGGTACAAGGTGGGGTGAATTTCGAGCCCTATCGTGCTAAACTTTTTGAAAGCATTGGCCGTAAAGTAGATTGTATAGAGTTATTTCCTGCTAGCGAAGGATTTTTTGCTTTTCAGGATAGTCAGCATACAGAAGGACTCTTGCTGAATACCAACAGCGGAATCTTCTTTGAATTTATTCCCGCTGGAGAGATCTTCTCCGAGAATCCAACACGCTTAAGTTTGAAAGATGTGAAAGTAGGAGAGAACTATGCACTCATCATTAATAGCAATGCAGGGTTATGGAGCTATAATATTGGTGATACCGTTAAGTTTCTGAGCACTGATCCGTATCGATTGGTCGTAACGGGTCGAATTAAACATTTCATATCTGCTTTTGGAGAACATGTGATTGGCGAAGAGGTGGAAGCTGCCTTATTGAAAGCCGGACAAGCCACAGGCGCAAGTATTGTTGAATTTACGGTAGCGCCCATGATCACTCAGGGGGAAGGTAAAAGCTATCATGAATGGTTCATAGAATTTGAAAAAGAACCCGAAGATCTGGAATCTTTTATTCAGCAAACTGACAATAACCTGAGAGAAAAAAATGTGTATTACGATGATTTGATTAGAGGAAATATTTTACAACGACTGCGCATTACTAAGATCAGAAAGAATGGGTTTATTGATTACATGAGATCCATTGGAAAATTAGGGGGACAAAATAAAGTTCCAAGACTCAGTAACGATCGTGTTTTGGCAGATGGATTATCTCCTTTTAAACAACAATAAGAGAAATCGAAACTCTTTTTTTGAGGATCACTATTTGCATGATTGTTATAAAGGTGTCAAAAAGTATCATTCTTTATAAAGCCGAATTCTATCAGATCATGTCAACTCTGTTTTTTGGTATATATTGTGTAACTATGCCCGCAAATTGCGGAACACTCCTATGAATCAGAAAAGAATAGCCATATTCGGATCTACAGGATCTATCGGAACACAAGCATTGGATGTCATTGCTGCCAATCCGGATTTATTTTCCGCTGAAATACTCACTGCACAGAGTAATGATGAATTACTCATCAAGCAAGCATTGCAATTCAATCCCAATCTGGTGGTGATTGGTGATGAAAAAAAATACCAGAATGTCAAAGAAGCACTGGCTGCAACAGATATTAAAGTATTTGCCGGAGAAAAAGCATTGGTGGAAGCGGCAGCCATGGATTGTTATGACATGATGTTGGCAGCCATCGTTGGATATGCCGGATTGAAACCTACTCTGATGGCCATCTCAAATGGTAAAGCGATTGGCTTGGCCAATAAAGAAACACTGGTAGTTGCGGGTGATATTGTGATGAGGATGGCATTGGAAAAAAATGTTCCGATCATTCCGGTTGATAGTGAACACTCAGCCATTTTTCAATGTCTGGTAGGTGAGGGTAGAAATAAGATCGAGAAAATAGTTTTAACAGCTAGTGGTGGGCCATTCTTAGGCAAGAAGCCCAACTTTTTGGTGAATGTAAAAAGAGACCATGCACTTCAGCATCCGAATTGGAGTATGGGTGCCAAGATCAGCATCGATTCAGCAACGCTGATGAATAAAGGGCTTGAAATGATTGAAGCCAAATGGTTATTCAATTTAAGACCTGATCAGATAGAAGTAGTGGTGCATCCGCAAAGTATCATTCATAGTCTGGTGCAATTTGAGGATGGTAGCTTAAAGGCGCAAATGGGTTTGCCGGATATGAAATTGCCTATCCAGTACGCCATGGCATTTCCACAAAGGATACCCAATGGGTTTCCGAGATACGATTTCAGAAAACCGAATGTGCTCACTTTTGAAGAACCTGATACCAAAACCTTTAGAAACCTCGCATTGGCAACAGAAGCCCTACACAAAGGAGGTAATATGCCTTGTATTCTCAATGCAGCCAATGAGATCGCCGTATATGCTTTTCTTCGGAATAGAATAGGATTTCTTGATATGACAGAGGTGGTGGAACAAACCATGCGTAAAACCGCTTTTATTGAACAACCAACACTGGAAGAGTACTTTGAAAGTGATGGTGAGGCGCGTAATTTCGCAGCATCATTGATTCACCTGTAATCTTTTTCCTATTTTCACCACCAATTCTTTATGACTGCACGGGAGAAAGACTTTTGAAATTTAAAACACAGCAGAAATCTGTATGACTTTATTAGCAATTGATTGGAGTAGTGTGGCGGTAAAAGCCGGACAATTCATTTTATCTTTTTCTATCCTCGTAGTTCTTCATGAACTCGGACATTTCTTACCGGCACGCTGGTTCAAATGTCGAGTAGAGAAATTTTATCTATTCTTCAATCCATGGTTCAGTCTTTGGAAAACCAAAAAAGGTGAGACCGAATACGGACTGGGTTGGGTTCCTTTCGGTGGCTATGTAAAGATCGCCGGAATGATCGATGAAAGCATGGATAAAGAGCAAATGAAATTGCCGCCTCAACCATGGGAGTTTCGTGCTAAACCGGCTTGGCAACGTTTGATCATTATGGTGGGTGGAGTCGTAGTAAACGTGTTGCTTGCTATTGTTATTTTCATTGGTATCACTTGGAAATGGGGCGAAGAATACCTGCCTGTAAAGAATTTAAAGTATGGTATCCATGCCGATTCATTGGCTAAATCCATCGGCATTCAGGATGGAGATAGAATTGTAGGCATCAATCAAACAACACTAGAAAATTTTGGGACGCTTGAATCGGAGTTAATGCTGAATGATGCGCAGACGATTCTCGTTGAAAGAAACGGAGCCACACAAACACTGAACATTCCAGAAGGTTTTATCAAACAACTGGTAAAGAACAGAAGAGCGGGTGGGATGATTGTACCTCAATATCCTGCGATCGTAGATTCTGTTTCAGCAAAAGATGCAGTATTCACGCAAAACGAATTAAGAAAAGGAGATACTTTGATCGGATTGAACGGGACCTCTTTCCAATACTACCACCAATATCAGCAACTGATCAAAGGTTATGAAGATTCTATCGTAACCATTTCTGTGTTACGTGGCGTAGATACAGTCAATGTAAGAGCCAGGGTCAATGACAAAGGGAAATTGGGCTTTTTTGCGGTGTCACCTCTAACCATGTTCGGAACAGTTACAAAAGAGTTTACCCTCATGGAGGCGATACCTGTAGGCTTCAATCGTTGTTGGGAAACCTTGGATCGTTATATCACAGGCATCAAACAAATCTTCACCGGCAAGGTAGACGCCAGTGATTCATTGGGTAGTGTGATCAGTATTGGCAACACATTTCCGGGTGTATGGGATTGGGAGCGCTTCTGGACATTAACGGGGATATTCTCTATTGTTCTTGCATTTATGAATATTTTACCGATCCCTGCATTGGATGGCGGTCATGCTCTTTTCACACTCATTGAAATGATCACAGGTCGTAAACCGGGTGATAAGTTCATGGAGTATGCGCAAATGGTTGGTATGATCCTTTTGCTAGGATTAATGGCCTACGCATTGGGCTTGGATTTCTGGCGATTGTTCAAATAAGTATCATTCTATCACAGCAAATAATTCAAAAAGCTCCGGATCAAATCCGGAGCTTTTTTGTGGAGTCGAGGGGAGTCGAACCCCTGTCCAAACATCGCTACCATTAGCTTTCTACATGCTTATTTCATGATTATTTGTCGGTGTATTGCCGGACATGAACAAACCAACACTACACTTAGCTGGATGGTCTTAAGTAACAGTCACAGCCTTCTGTTACAGCAACCTGTGTTTATTTTGAGTCGGCGGCGGCACCTGGTAACAGATCAACCTGTGCGGCGGCCCAAATGACTAACTAATCACTGATTAGGCAGCCATGGCATACTGTGTATTGCCATTTGAAGTTTGAATATTCAGATTAAAGTGCTAATTATCCAACGCACTGCATGCTTACACCAACCGTACCATATGCTGTCAAAACCAGTACGACCCCGTGCAAATGCAAAGTTACGATTATTCAGCTTGCCTTCTTTTCTGTTTCTGTTAAAGATCAGGCATAAAAAAAGTCATCCGCTTAGGCGAATGACTTTTATGGATAAGGTTTAGTTCAATTATTGTTGATCCGGCTCAATCACATTATTATCTTCTGTACTTCCTGATGAAGGCGGATTAGGAGCTACATAAATAGTTTGATGATAGAACTTATTTGAAGGTTTTACCTGTGCCATTTTCTCTTGGAAAATATTCAGGTAATTATTGTCTTTATTGTTCTTGCCAAATACTTCTTTCAGGTGTGAGTAAAGATCCATGGAGCTTGACTCAAATGCACTTGTCTCCAAACTGATCAATTTGATATTAGCATCTACATACTGGTTCATTTCTGTATTGATGATGGTACAGTGAATATTACCTTTCAAAACAGAATCTTTACACAGATTAACTCTTAAACCAAATAAAGAACCTTCAAATTCACCTTCTACTTTGATATCATTACAGATGATCACACCGGTCATGACACCGGATGGAGTGATATGAACCGTCTTTTTACTGTATAAAACACCATTGAAATTACCGTCCAGTACGATATCATTTTCAGAATCCAATACACCTGAAACATTGGTGGATTTGGTTATCACCAGTTTTTCTTCTGAGAAAGACTGATTTCCAAAATTGGTGTTGGGGTCATGCAGCAATTGCTCCCTGAACTTATTCATGGTTTGAGGTTTATAAACAGTCAATTAATAACACAAATCTACGTGTAGCTATGTGTTTGAGCATCAAGATACATAATTATTATTTATTTGTAAACATTCAAGATGAATGTCTTCCAGCTAGGACTATCCGATTTTTTTGGCTACCTTAATCCTCCCATTCTAATAAAATTGGGTTTTATCCTATGTTTTCTCTCAAAAAAAGTAAAACCGAGCCGATGCTTCCGGCAGTTCAGGTAGTTTCCGGAGGTTTTTATTTTGGTATCATTCGTACCATATCTCCCATACGTATAGAAGGCGATTTTAAAGGCATCATTTTTTGCAATAACAAGGTGATCATTGATAGCAAAGCCACTGTGAGTGGTGATATTCTCTGTCATGAGATCGTAATAGGAGGGCTTGTCGAAGGCAATGTGATCTGCAAAAATAAATGTATGCTAAAGGAAAATGCAGTAGTAAGTGGTGTAGTGCGTACAGTTCAATTTGAGAATGAAATGGATAGTTCTGTATCCGGTCCTGTGTATGTAAACAAAGAAAACAAACACATTGATATTGATGAATACTATGATCTTTTCAATAAAAAAGAGAATCTTGAAAAAATTAAAGCAGAATATTTTTCATTACCACAGAAGTTGATCCTGATCACCTGATATTTGTACATGCATCCTACTGTCGCTTTACTTATTGAACGTTTTGGTCTGATACCTCATCCTGAAGGAGGTTTTTATAAAGAAACATATAAGAGTAGTGAGACTTTTACTCACGACCATTTGCCTGATCGTTTTTCAGGCGATAGATATTTCTCTTCAGCCATTTATTTTTTACTGGAAAAAGGTAATTATTCAGCTTTTCATCGAATCAAGAGCGATGAGTGCTGGCATTTTTATGATGGTGATCCTTTATGGGTTCATGTAATTCATCCGAATGGAGTACTCGAGACCATTCGTCTGGGAAATCGGGAAGGAACAGTCTACCAGTTTGTGGTGCCTGCAGGTTGCTGGTTTGCATCCGAAACAGCTCCGGGAGGCTTGTTTTCATTGGTAGGTTGTACGGTTGCACCTGCTTTTGATTTTGCAGATTTTGAGTTAGCGAAAGCGCAACAATTGATACAAGATTTTCCCGACCATGCAGCGCTGATACAAAGATTATGCAGACAATGATCACCGGCCGGCATAAAACATGCGAATGACTTGGTAGGCTAGAACACAAAGCAAAAGAATCGTTACAATACTGATCAGTACCCAGTTTTGATCTTTGATACCTTTCTTTAGTTTTCTTTTCTTTTCTTTTGCAGTCTGTTTTTTTAGTTGAAGATTTAACTGTGCAGCGTATTGTTGTAGTTTCTGTTTGTCCTGAAACTCTTGAAGACCTTCTACAGCATCATTCACAAAATCAGAATCAGCCATTTGTTTTTCAATAGCGAACCGTTCTTCAGGCGTAACCTTACCCTCAAGATAACGAAGAAGTTCTTCTTGATTCATTTCTTCATCCTGACGTAATATGTCTTTCAGATCGGTCATTCAGTTTTGTTTCATTTTCTTTTCAACTGCGATTTTCAAATTTCTTTTCCCGTTTTGAATATGACTTTTTACCTGTAACAACGTATATCCTGTCTGATCTACAATTTCCTGATAACTCATTTTGCGGAGATAGAATAAAGTTACGCATGTTTTCTGCTCTTCGTTCAATTCCAGTAGTGCTTGCTCCAGCAAAGTAAGACTATGCTCTTTGTCTAAGAATCCCTGCTTATCAGTTTCGTTAGCTGTGAGGTCTTTTTGTGTTTCCGCCGGTACAAAAACATGTTTGTCGCGCAGCTTCATTAAACAGTGGTTCTTGGCTACCATGTAAAGCCAGCTTTTGATATAAGCCACTTTGTATTTTGCCAACTCGGTAATCGCTTTGAGGAAGATCTGTTGCACCGCATCTTTTGATTCTTCCTCATTTTTGAGGTATTTCATGCAAACTCCCAAGAGAAGATAAGTATATCGTTCCAACAATATTCCCAGCCATTCATTGTTCCCGTCTATATAAAAACGTTCCAGTAGTTCTGTATCGCTGATATGGGAATACTTCTCAGAATGCACAATTCAAAATAGGTATTTATTATTAGATGCCCAACCTTCAAATTTCCATATCTTGACCATAAAATCATCTCATCTCATGTCAAATGTTGTTCCTATAGTAGCAGTTTGTCCAATGAGACAACAACCTTCTCATCGGAGTGAAATGGTCAGTCAGTTATTAATGGGAGAAGCTGCCGTCTTACTGGAATCAACAACAGATTTTTTAAAAGTAAGATCCTTGTATGATGAATATGAAGGCTGGTGTCAAAGAAGTCAACTTGCAGTGTTAGACGAATTGCCCAACAATGGCTCTTCCTCATTATTAAGCCGAGATCATTCCAATAAGATATTGATTGATGGGATGCCGATGCACATAGGTGCCGGAACTCCATTGGGTCTACTCAAAGATCAATCATGGGGTGGATATACTTTTCAGTATGATGGGAATATATGGGATACTCAAAATGCTGTTTTTGATGAAAAGACGATTCATGAAATAACAAAATTATACCTCAATGCACCTTATTTATGGGGAGGCAGATCCGTTTCCGGAATAGACTGTAGTGGGTTCTCTCAACAAGTGTATCGTTTCTTTGGGATAGCATTGCCCAGAGATGCGTATCAGCAAGCGGCATTGGGGGAGTCGGTAGGTTTTCTTCAAGAAACACGTTGTGGTGATCTTGCTTTTTTTGATAATAAAGAAGGGAAGATCACGCATGTAGGGGTCTTGCTTTCATCCAATCAGATCATTCATGCATCCGGACAAGTAAGGATTGATAGCATTGATAATATGGGGATTGTACACAGTAAAACAGGCCAACGCACACATTCACTAAGAATCATCAAACGATACCAATAAAAAAAGCAACCATAAAGGTTGCTTTTTTTTAACTATGTAGAATGGATTACATGATATCCATCGCTTTAGCGAAATAAGTGACAGTGCCGGGAAGTGCCAGCCAGAAAAACTCACGATAGACAAACAACAAAGTGATCATTGCGGCTAACCAGAAAAAGCAGAGAGCCCAATATTTAGCAGTGGATGGTTTTGCTTCCATTTGTTATAAATTTTGGCAAAGATAAGGGCTGAATCATTTCATTTCAGCCTTTGTTATTCTTTTTTTCAACAACAGTTGTTGGATGATCTGATAAGCTGTTCTTTTTGTCCTGAGCCTTATCAAAAAATAGCATTTTAAGCGAGATCAGGAATAAAATGATTGCAAATACTTTCTTCATTTTTTCATCACTTAATGATAAGGCCAGTTTACTACCCAGAAATCCACCTACAACAAAAGCCGAAGCCACAATGAGTACATAGTTGACATTCAGATAACCCTGCTTGTAGTACTGGATCACAGCCAAAATTCCAATGGGTAGGAGCATAATACCCAAAGAGGTACCCTGTGCCTGTTTCTGTGTAAAACCCAACAAAAGCACAAGTGCAGGAACAATAATAATTCCTCCTCCGATACCCACCAAGCCGCTTAAGAAACCCGCAGCAAGTCCGATAATGATGAGCAGAATGATGGTGGTCGTATTCATGTTTGTTTATTTAGTGCCAAAATTCTTTTTATAAAAATCAATGGCTTCTTCAACAATGCTTAAAGCCTTTGCCTTGTCTCCGAAATCTTCTACCACCACAGACTTATTCTCCAGTTTTTTATATTCTTCAAAGAAATGTCTGAGTTCATCGAAGAAGTGTTTGGGTAATTCTTCGATATTGTTATAGTGGTTTACACCGGGATCGGTAGCTGCCACCGCAATGATTTTATCATCAGGATCACCGCCATCGATCATTTGCATTACACCAATGACTTTGGCATCCATCAGTGTTAAAGGCTGAACAGATAATGAAGTAATCACCAGAATATCTAAGGGATCTTTATCGCCGCCATATGATTGAGGAATAAATCCATAATTGATAGGGTAGTAGAAAGATGAAAAAATGACCCGATCAAGTTTTAATAATCCTGTTTCTTTATCGATCTCATATTTACAACGCGATCCTTGAGGGATCTCGATGACAGCATTGACGATTCTTGGGGCATTTTCACCATAGTGAACACCGTGCCAGGGATGAAGAACATTTTGTTGCATGATTGATTGCTTTATTTGCTGTTGAACTTAAAGGTTTGGATTGAATGTGTACTTGAAATCAACCAACCATTCCTCTTTTTGTTTGATCACTTTGATCTTTAAAGGCTGTTGGTCAAAGGAATTGCTGTAATAAATGATGGTTTGTACAGTATCAATATCACTTACTTCACTAATGTTAATAGACGCGGTTCTCAGTTGTTGTCTGCCCTCTTTATCTAGGTTTCTGAATTTCGTCTCTGCACGATTTAAATGCCCGGTATTAGTACTGTCATCCAGCATATAAAATTTAGCTTTTGAAAAGTCACCTTTTAAACAGGCATCAATGAACTCTCTGCCCGCATCAAGGGCATTTTCCGCAGGTGTGTAAGTTTGTTCTTTGGTAGAACAAGCACTGATCCAAAATGCGGCTATCAATAAAATGTATTTCAAGCTTTTTTTGTGTAAAGGTAAGTCGACGATATGAATCCTATACATAAATCATCAAAAGGGTCTTTTGAACGGCCTCAGTATATTGCTGAACAATTTATTGGTTTATAATGATTTAGACCTATATTGGCTCATGACTGCTACCAAAACCAACTTTGTCTATTCACAGACAGCAGAGCCCCATCGTGGCCGTACGAAAACCATTTTGAAAGAACATCCTCAGATCAGAAACCTTATCGGCAAAAACCCATATACCATCCTTCCGATCATTGGATTGGTGTTGTTTCAAATGGTAGGCGCTTTTTTATTGTCTGATCAACCTTGGTGGGCAGTGATTGCAGCCGCCTATCTGTTAGGTGCATTTGCTGATCATGCTTTGTTTGTAATGATCCATGAATGTTCACACCGATTGATCTTTAAGTCGCCGATAGCGAATAGGTTGTCTGGTATATTGGCCAACATCCCATTGATTTTCCCTAGTTCGGTATCATTTGAGCGTTATCATATCAAACACCATTCTTTTCAGGGTGTCCATGAATTGGATGGTGATCTGCCCAATCATTGGGAAGCCAAACTCATCAACCATTATTTTATCGGAAAAGTGATCTGGTTATTGTTTTATCCTTTTTTCCAGCTCTTTAGGATATCCAGACTAAAAGAGATCAAACCCTTTGATGGATGGATCGCATTGAATTGGATCGTGCAGATCATTTTTGTAGGGGGCATCACTTTCTTATGGGGTCCTAAAGCTTTGATCTTTCTTGTTTTGAGTTTTTTCTTTTCAGTAGGCCTTCATCCGTTAGGTGCAAGATGGATTCAGGAACATTACCTGACCCATGGCGAACAGGAAACCTATAGTTATTATGGTGTTTTGAATCATGTTGCCTTCAATGTAGGATATCACAATGAACATCACGATTTTCCATCCATACCTTGGAATCGTTTGCCTGCCATTCGAGAAACAGCCCCCGGATTTTATAATTCATTGGCCTATCATACTTCATGGACCAAACTATTTTTTCGCTTTCTTTTTGATAAAGAAATCAGTTTGTATTCAAGAATTGTACGCAAAAACAGAGGAGCGGTACCATTAACTGACCAGTCAACACCTGATATCGCCACTCAGCACGCGTAAGAACCGAATTAACAACTAATTGACAGTTTTATTTTTCTATGAAAATAAAACGCTGTACTTTTGCACCCTGAAAATGAGCAGGTAATAACATCTCGCGGGTTTGCTTTGATTACTGCACCAACGATTGACTACATTTCCCCCTGATTCTGCTCAACTGAATTTTATTGTAAAGAATAAAACGAAATATTATGAAGAGTAATGTCATGCCTTCTATTGTTCAATTAGAAGCAGAAGAACTGAAAGAACTGGTAAGAGAGGTAAAAGAAACTGTAGCTGTTGATGTGATCAACACCAAAAAAGCAACTGAAAGTGCTCCTTTTGGAGCCATTGACCTCTGGAAAGTGCGCAGAAATGTAAAAACTGCACGTGCTTCTTTCCATTGGGAGTATTAATCTCTTAACAAATTCATTCTATAAAGTCCTTACGCAATTGCGTTAAGGACTTTTTTTGTTTTCAGAAAAGAAGGTAACTTGGTATAAGAAAATTGTATCTATGAAAACCCTTTGCACTATTTTATTCTTCTTGAGTACCGTATTACTCTCTGCTCAGATTCCGATGTCTAATATAAGAGTAGATGCAAAATCTATTGTAAGAGATTCTTCGGGGTTAGTGTATCCATATGCAATTTGGCAAAAGCTGATGCAATCTGGTGAGTATAGTCTTCGTATCATCGATTTAAACGCAAATCCTCTCGAATTTTTGTTAGTGAGATTGAGTGAGGCAGAAAAATATATGCGTGATGAGAAAATGCCTAAACCCAATGAAAGTAAATTTTTCAGAACGGGTGATGCTATTTCGAATGTGAAGTTGGTGACTATGGATGGAAAGAAATATGTATTGAAAGATATGAAAGGCAAGGTAGTGGTACTCAATTTCTGGTTCATTAATTGTCCACCTTGCCGAATGGAAATTCCTCATTTGAATAATATGGTAGAGAGCTTTAGAGAAAGAGAAGATGTTGTTTTTTTGGCAGTAGCATTGGATCAATCTTATGAGCTGAAAGACTTTTTAAAAGAAATGCCATTCCAATATGGCATAGTGGATGCGGGTTCTTATGTAGCATCTCGGTACTGCATCAATTTATTTCCTACGCATGTTGTCATAGATAAAGAAGGGAAAGTGATATTTCATACATCAGGGTATGGAATGGGTACGGTTCCTTGGTTAAAGAAAGCTATTCAAGAGGCATTAACACCCAAAATCTGATCTCATTATTTACCTTCTATCCAAACAAAATCATCACTCTTGGGAATGGTATCAAATATTTCTCTGAAAGTATCAGGAGGTACAGCAAGTTTTCTTTTATGCGTATCCAACCAAGCGCCATCAACTTGAATGATGGCACTGAGTGTATCTTTGTTTTTCCATACTTCATGCTTCATGGTCCAGCGACTCATGTCACGTGTAGACTTACATAAGTGCAATGAAAGTTCGACGTTGTCATTAAACCCGATCTCTCTTTTGAATACACATTCTTCTCTGAAAATAATCGGACCAATATGGTATTGCTGCAATAGGGAAGGTGTAATGCCATTCTCTGTCATGAAAGACATACGTACATACGCTCCCCAGTCGTAATAAACTGAATGACGTAAATGAAAATTCGGATCTAGATCACTCCATCTTACTTCTACTTTTTTTGTATAAACGGCAGACATGGTTCAGAGGGTTAAGTCAAAAGTGAAAAGTCAAAAGGCAAAATGGTTATTTACTTGATAATGACAGTGCCAAACTGTAATGCAATTTCTTTTTCTAAAAGTTTTAAGTGAATATGAATTTCTTGTAATTTTTTAATTTCTTCAAAAGGCTTTTTTGTCTCGGAGGCTATCTGCATATCTCGTTGATTTTCATCAATCATTTTTTTAATTTTCTTAAGTTTAAAGTAGTTAATACTTTTCTTAGTATCCTCTAAGCTTGTATCTCTTTTGACAATATTCATTCCCTCTAAAACTCTATCCCAATTTTGACTTAATTCCTCTTCAGGTTCAGCTAGCTCAAGAACTAATTTTCTTATTTGCTCATCTTCATGATACAACATAGACTTGGTAGTTGGCTCAAGTCCTTTTTCGTAGGCGTCTTTATATTCTTCAAACACTCTTTCAAGAATAGGTGTTTCAAAATGAAAATGCTCTAACTCTGAAAAAATGTAATCTGCCACATTCGTTGTTTCATCCCATGAACGAAGACCATACTCAAGTAACACACGGAGAATATTGCGCTCATGTGCTTCATCTTGAATAAGAAGTCGGCTTGTATCATCAAGTACATCTTCCGGTTGTTCTGCTTGTTTTAGCTGTTGATTAAATTCTTCTTGTGCAAGCCCTTTCTTTTCTTCTTTAGAGATTTTATCACGCTTGTACTTATTAACTAGATTGGTAAGTCCAGCTTCATCAATCTTTAGAAGTGAGGAACATTGGCGGATATAATCTTGTTGTCGAGTAAAATCTTCTGCCTTATTGATCTTGCTCAATGTTTCAGCTACCTGATTTACAGCAGCACTCTTCTTACTAACATCAGTGCCTACTTCTTTTAGCATGACTTCCAACTGAAAAATGATGAAGTCTTTTTTAGATCTCGCAACAAAGTCATTAAAAGCGGTGACGCCTACTTTGTTGACATAACTGTCGGGGTCTTCATTATCAGGAATCAATACCAATCGAACATTCAAACCTTCTTCCAAAGCCATGTCCAGACCTCGTAATGCTGCCTTAACACCCGCGCTATCTCCATCATAAATAATGGTAAGGTTGTCGGTGTATTTTTTAATGAGTCTGATCTGATCAGTGGTTAAAGAAGTACCTCCACTCGCAACAACATTTTCAATACCTGCCTGGTGAAGACTAACTACATCTGTATATCCTTCTACGAGTAAACACTCCTTTGCTTTATCAATAGCCATTCTGGCCTGATAAAGACCATACAAGATCCTGCTCTTGACATAGATCTCATTTTCAGGTGTATTGATGTATTTAGGACCACGATCACTCTTGCCGATCACACGTGCGCCAAAACCAATGATCTTTCCGGTATTGCTATGAATAGGGAAGATGATGCGGTTGCGATAGTTATCTACTAATTCCTCATTATTTCTGATGGCACTAAGTCCACTTTTCGGAAGTAATTCACGATTGAATTGATTCGCTAATAATTCTTTCGTCAGTCCATCTCGGTGATCCGGATTATAGCCGATCTGAAATTTATGAAGGATATCATCTCTAAAACCACGCTCTTTCAGATAACTGAGAGCGATCATTCGGCCCTCATCAGTATCGAATAATTGTTGCGTAAAAAATTTCTGTGCAAAATTATTGATGGCATACAGACTTTCGGAAATAAGTTGCTGTTGCTTTACTTCAGGACTAGCCTCTGTTTCCTCAATCTCAATATTGTAACGTGCAGCTAACCATCGTAAAGCTTCAGGATAACTGTATTTTTCATGCTCCATGACAAAATCAATCGCACGACCGCTTTTGCCACAGCCAAAACATTTATAGATCTCTTTGGTTGGAGAGACCGTGAAAGAGGGTGTCTTTTCATTGTGAAATGGACAATTTCCTATGTAGTTTGTACCTCTTTTTTTGAGTTTCACGAATTCACCCACAATATCAATGATATCGACACGATTGAAGATTTGTTGTATGGTGTTTTGGGAGATCATGGTGATGAAAAGTCAAAAGTGAAAAGTCAAAAGTCAAAATTTGAAATGATGCTTTAATTGTTCACTTTTCACCTTTCTCTTTTCACTTCTGGTAAGGCGAAAATACAATTTTGCGACCATGCAATTTGGTAATTCAGGCATTTCCTTATTTTTATCCATGCTTAAGAAAGAACGACAAGCTTATATCATACAGCAAATCAATATCCATAACAAGGTATTGTCATCAGATTTGAGTGTACAACTAGATGTTTCAGAAGATACGGTGAGACGTGATCTACAGGAACTGGCTGAAGAGGGGAAACTCATTAAAGTGCATGGTGGAGCATTGTCAAAATCGTTTCATTTTACTTTGGAAACGAGCAGTATTTATTCATTGCCTGAGAAAAAAAGGATCGCTTATAAAGCTGTAGAACTCATTAAAGATGGCATGTTTATTCTTTTGTCGGGTGGTACAACCATTCGGGAGTTGGTGAAAGCATTACCTCCGGATTTGAGTGCGACTTTTATCACGGTAAGTGTGCCAATTGCATTGGAACTGTTAGAGCATCCTACCAGTGAAGTTATATTCTTGGGAAATAAATTATCCAAGACAGCACAAATATCAGTGGGTGCAGAAGTTATTCAGCGCCTCGCAGGAATTAAAGCTGATTATTGCTTTTTAGGCACAAATAGTATGGATGCTACAGAAGGTATCACTGATCTTGAATGGGAGATTATTGAAGTGAAAAGAGCAATGATACGAGGTGCACAAAAGACGGTTTCCTTAGCGATATCAGAAAAATTGAATACAACCCAGAAGTTACAAGTCTGTAAGCCTGAAGAAATTGATATTCTAATCACAGAATTAGACCCCTCTGATCCCAAATTGATCCCTTACATTCAGAAGGGGATTATGGTATTATAAACGCAGTTTTTGTCAGCATTACCCAATCAACCCCTTAATTTTTTCGTTTTTTAGCGGTTTTGTACCTTTTAACAGGTGTCAAATCTGTGTTTTTGCCAGTAATGCAGTTTTTTGCGGAAATGCACATCCGCCCGGATAATATGTGAAAAAAATTATGATTAAATATATTCGAAAATATCGCATAAGAACTTTAACATTGCTTTATTATTCCGCTTTTCGATAAATCGGTTGATTTTTTGCAGTTTTCTGCGGCATTAAATTTCCCAACTGATGCATTGTTTTGCGGGAATCAATTGTCATAATGAGATAATGGGGTTGCCATACGAGGATTCCCATCCATTCTCTGTTAACGAAACCAAAAAAACTGTTATGAGAAATTTCGTCTCAATCATGAAAGTGGCATTGATGCTGCTTTTGCTTTTTTCACTACCGGCCATTGCACAGAGTCAGACGGTATCCGGAACTGTTACCGATGCTGCATCTAAATTGCCATTAGCCGGTGTTACCGTTAAAGTTGTCGGTGGTTCTGCTACTGCACAAACCAATGAGCGAGGTGTTTTTAACATTCGAGCTAACAATGGGCAATCACTTCAGATTTCTTATGTAGGGTATGAGGGTAAGCGTGTTCCGGTAACAGGAGCACAATTGAATATTACCTTGTCTGCAGAGGTTTCTGAATTGGAAGAAGTGGTAGTAGCCATGGACATCAAACGTAAACCACGTGAACTCGGATATTCTGTTCAAAAGGTTACGGGTAAAGAGATTGCTGAAGCACAGCGCGAAAATTTCGTAAACAGTTTGCAGGGAAGGGTAGCAGGTTTATCTATCACTCCTACAGGTGGACAAGCGGGATCTTCTTCCTCTATCGTGTTGAGGGGATTTAACTCAATGGCATTGAGTAACCAGCCACTATTTGTAGTGGATGGTGTAATTGTTGATAACGGTTCTGTCAACGAAAGTGGTGGTGGTGCTACCATTGGTCTGGCTTCTGATCAGCCCAATCGTGGACAAGACTACACTAACCGTATTTCAGATATCAATCCGAATGATATTGAATCAGTAACCATCTTGAAAGGCCCTGAAGCTACCGCCCTTTATGGTAGCCAGGCTAGCTCAGGTGCTATCGTTATCACCACTAAAAAAGCGAAAGCAATCGGTAAAATCAGTGTGAACTATGATAACAGTTTCCGTATTCAGAAATTAACACGTACTCCGGATGTTTCTAATAAATACAGTCAGGGTAATAATGGTATTTCAGATAACCTTGTGTATTCTTATTTTGGTCCGGCTTATGGAACCGATGTACAGTTATATGATAACGTGAAAGAGTTTTTTGAAACCGGTTTCGCACAAACACATAATATCAGTGCTGATTACGGTACCAAAAATGCATCATGGAGATTCTCTGGTTCTGCTTTTGATCAAAAAGGTGTAGTGCCTAGCAATAAATTTTCAAGATACAATCTTCGTATTTCTAACAGTACCAAGATCAATAAATGGATTGATGTAGCGCCTTCTATCAGTTACATCAGAACAACCAACTTTAAACCACAACGTGGTGCAGGGTCTTACCTATTGAACTTATTGACATGGCCATCTAACAATGATGCAAGTCAGTATTTGACTGAAGACTCAAGAAAATTGCGTTTAGGAAATGATGAGTTTGATAACCCTTATTTCAATGCGAATTATAACAGAGGATACGATGTGAACGATCGTTTCCTAATGACATTGGGTGTGAATCTGAATCCATTCCCTTGGTTGAGTATTGCAGGTCGTTTTGGATATGATACATATACCAATGATGGTTACTCTGTGATGGATTCAGCTTCATCTGCGAGACTCCCAACTACTTTTGGTGGAGGTATCGTGAGAACCTCAAGAGGGTTTCAGGATAACTTCTATCGCAAATACAAAGGATACAACCACACCATTACTGCAACCGCACGTAAGAGTTTGGGGAATTTCAACGGACGTTTGATGGTAGGTACCATGTGGCAGGATTATCGTACTGAAATGTACGCTGTTTCCGGATCTCAGTTGAAAGGTAACTACCTCAGTGGTATGGATAGTAACAATACCAATCCCGCTACCCGTATCCGCTTAAATAATGCACAACGAAATGGCGGACCTAACTATGTGTTAAGTCGTCAGGTTGCATTCTTTGGTGAGTTTGCTTTGAACTATAAAAACCTTGCATTCCTTACCTATTCACATCGTTTTGAAGAGTCTTCTATTTTCCCTAAACAATTTAGAAGTTATAATTACCCTGCAGGAAGTATCAGTTTCATCATGTCTGACATCCTTCCATTTATTAAAAGTGGGAATGTGTTGAACTACTTTAAACTAAGAGGGTCATTAGCGCAAACAGCAAGGTCAAGTGCACCTTATGCTAACCAGTCTGTATTTAATTTTGTACAGTCTAGTGGCGGTGGATTCGCTTACGGCTTCTCTAACAATAACTTCTTCTTAGAGCCTGAAATTCAAAAGACTTATGAAATAGGTGCTGAATTCAAGTTCTTTAATAATAAGATCAACTTAGATGTTACCTATTACAACACTTTGAACGAAAAGCAGATCGCTGAAAATTTCAGAGCTAGTTATGGTACAGGGTTTGTATTAAATACTTTGAACGTAGGTTCAACACGTAATACAGGTATTGAAATTGCATTGGATGCAACTCCGGTACAAACCAAGGATTTCAGCTGGAGTACGCGTTTGAACTTTAATAGAATGCGTAATAAAGTATTGAGCTTACCTGCAAACGTTCCGGAGTTTTACATTTCTGATACCTGGGTATTTGGTAACGCACGTGGTGGTTTGATCACTGGCGGACCAAGTACTTCTATTACAGGTTTTGGTTATCAGCGTAACAACGCAGGACAGATTCTTATAGAACCAACAACAGGTCTTCCATTAATTGATCAGAGATTCTTGGTACGTGGAGATAGAAATCCTGATTTTAGTATTGGTTTCAATAACAACTTCCGTTATAAGAATTTCTCATTAAGCTTCCTTTGGGATGTGAAAATTGGTGGAGATATTTTCAATGCCAATGAAATGTTCCTGACCGGTAGAGGTAAGAGTTTAAGAACAGAAGATAGAAAGACACCACGAGTAGTAGAAGGCGTATTGAATGATGGATTGCAGAATACAGCGAATCCAACTAAGAATACCATTGCCATTACTCCTTATAACTTGCAGACTTATTATACTGCAAGAATGCCGGAAGAAGAATTTATTGAGAAAGATGTTAACTGGGTTCGTTTAAGAGATATTACGGTCAGTTATATGTTCCCTGCAAGAGCTATACGCAAAATGCAGTTCCTGAAAGGTTTGAGTTTGTTTGCAACCGGAAACGATTTAATTCTGATCACCAATTACACAGGGGCAGATCCTGCAACCAGTGCAAATACTTCTGCAACCAGAGGGGTAGGTGGTTTTGGATTTGATTATGGAAACATTGCAACTCCAATCAGTGTAAACTTCGGCTTAAGAGCCGCTTTCTAAGGAGCTAATAAAATCGTATAACCACAAAGTCAATTTTATGAAATATACATTCTTTAAAAAACTGCTAGTCGGAATTACACTCACCAGTGTAGTAGCCGTTTCTTGTAGTAAGAAAATAGATGAAGCTTATCTGAATCCTAATGCGGATGTTAAAGTACCACCTGAAAGATTATTACCGGGTCTGTTGGCCAGTATGGTAGGTAATGCTGCCGGACATGGTACTGCAAACGATGCTCGTTTTGCAGGACGATATATACAAAACTGGCATTCGATCAATGCTGGTTCTGCAGCTGATGCTTATGATATGATGGGAGGAACCACCGGTGCCAGTGATAACGCGGCATCAGTATGGAGAACCCATTATTATGATCATGGACAGAATTTATTGCGTATGATCGATTGGGCAGCAGAAGAAAAGAAATGGGACTATGTAGGTGTTGGACAAGCCATCTTTGCTTGGAGCTGGTTGACATTGGTAGACTACCATGGTGAAGTTATTTTGAAGGAAGCTTTTAATACCAACTTGATTACTTTCAAGTATGATGAACCACAGGAAGTGTACACTTATGTTAGACAACTTTGTCATACAGCACTTGCTAATTTAAATAGAACAGGTGACGGTGTAAGTCAGGCTAATCTGGCTACAGGTGATCAGTATTTTTATGGCGGTGATGTCAACAAATGGAAAAAGTTTGTGTATGGTGTTCTTGCACGCAGCTTCAATCACCTGAGCAATAAAGCTTCTTATAATGCTGACTCAGTGATTGCTTATGCAAATCTGTCTCTTGCTAGTAATGCCGATAATGCTACCTTAAAATATGCCAATACAGGTATTTCAGCTAACGCCAATTTCTTTGGTCCATTGAGAGGTAATGTGGGTACGCTTCGTCAGGGTGCATTTTCTGTAAACCTGTTGAATGGTACCAATCCACATCCTTCATTTACCGGGGTTGTTGATCCTCGCAGATGGTATTTGTTAAGAACCAATGTAAATGGAACATTTGTTGGACTTGAGCCGAATCGTGGTAATGCAGGTATTTCTAATGTGAATGATCGCCCAGAAAATTTCTGGGGCGGTGGAAGTGCAATCACAACAGGAACAACAGCCAATGAAACAACCAATAGGTTTATCTTCAGAAATGGTGCAGAGTTTCCTGTAATGACTGCCAGTGAAATTCAATTCATGAAAGCAGAAGCGGCATTCAAAAAGAATGATAGGGTAACAGCTCTTGCTGCATTTCGTCTGGGTGTTAGTTTGCACTTTGATATGCTGACTGATAAATACAACACCAATGTTCCTACAGCTAATCAAATTACACCGGCTATGAAAACCGCGTATATGAATAGTACAGCTGTTCCTGCAGACCCATTGACTTTAACATTGAGCCATATCATGTTACAGAAATATATAGCTCTTTGGGGATACAATACACTTGAAAGCTGGGTAGATATGCGTCGCTATCATTACACCGATATTGATCCTGCTACAACATTGCAGGTGTATACCGGATTTACACCTCCAAGTGGTATTAATATGTATGTAGACAATGCAGGTAAATTCGTATACCGTGTTAGACCTCGTTACAATTCTGAATACGTTTGGAATTTTAATGAATTGGTTCGTATTGGTGCCGATAAATTAGATTATCATACCAAAGAAACCTGGTTTTCACAGAAATAATTACACCCTCAAAACTTAACCGATGAAAAAATTATTATCCTATACAGCTTTACTCGCAGCGGGAATGATGGTGTTTGCATCCTGCGAAAAACAGGCAGATCGTACAGCTGAATTCTCTACTGTTGAAGACAAGGCATTTATTCGTGTGATACATGCTTCGCCTTCTTTCAGAACGATTTTTAACGCACCGGATTCCATTAATCTATACGTTAATAATGCCAAAGTAAATGGTCCATTAATTACTTATGGTGGTTTATTTCCGGCTGCTGCTACCACTGGTTTTGGTTATTTCGCAGTACCTGCCGGACTTCAAACATTAAAAGTAACCGTAGCAGGTAGAGTGAATCCAGATTCAATTCAATTGGCATTGTTTACTAATCTGGCTTTGAGAGGACAACGTTATTCAATTATCTTAACTGATAACGCAAAATCTGCTAGAGATTCTTCTAAGATGATTTTGCCGGATAACATTATACAGCCCAATACCGGAAACTATCGTCTTCGTTTTGTCAATGCTATTGCTGCGGATACTGCAGGTACTTCAGTATCGATTTTCTCTGCAAGAAGAAACGCAAACATTTTTAATAGCGTTGCTCCAGGTCAGGTCGTAGATTTTCAAACCTTACCTTACAACAGTCAGTTAAGTGATACCCTCTATGTACGCAGACCGGGTAGTACATTTAATTTAGCTGTTTTGAATAGTGCTTCATTTGGTAACCAACGTTCTTATACCATGGTTTATCGTGGTTATGGTGGAACTGTAACTACAGGAACCAAAGGAAGAACATTGGTAACTTATTTAGACGAATGATTCTTCTAAGAATATCTCAAAAAAAGCGCATCTTGAAAAAGGTGCGCTTTTTTATGAACGATAGATAAGGTAGCATATTAAGACGGCCATCATCAGTGCCAAAACCATTTTATATTTCTCCCAATAGTAATTCTGATGATACGATTGCAGAAACTGAGTGATCTGTTTTTTTGCTTTACTATCTAACCCATCCATCGTATACATCGTAGATGTGAGTCGCAAACAATCTGATCTGTCAACATACTGCATATAATACAATAAATCCTGTATAAATAATTGATTCTGCAGTTGATCTCTCCACTTTTCCAATAACTGAATATGATACACCGAAAGAACAGCCTCGATATCTAGTACCAATCTATCCCGATTGATCCTATCAGGGTTCATCATCTTTATTCTTCCAACCAATTCCTTACTCATGTTTCTAACTTCTTCAGGAGTTGTAGCGATATGAACTGTTCTATGATTTTCAGAGAAACAGGTACGGTCATACTTTTTTCTTTCAACCGGATGACTCAAAATAGCATAAGCCTCTTTGATTAAGGTAAACTGTTCCGCCGCGAGAAGGCCGGGATTTTTATCCGGATGAAACTCCATGGCCAATTGACGATAAGACTTTTTGATCTCAGCAGTAGTGGCATTTGGTAAAACCCGTAATATTTGGTAATAGTCTGTATTGGGCATACGAGATGGCAGATGTCAGATGGCAGATCTCAGATTTTAAAATATATCTGAGATCTGCCATCTGACATCAAACATATTTATTCTGGTTTGTCAAATTCAAAATCATCTCCATCCATCAATTCCCTTTCGATTTCTTCCATCTGAACAATATCCCAAGCCTCGCTTTCAGTGGGGGTGATGTTCATAAAGTCGAGTAATTCTTCTTGTTCGAAAACAGCTTCTAAAGGTTCTTTTAGATTGCACAAAACAAAGGAAGAACTGTTCTCATAAAAGCTTTGTTGAAGCATGGCCAGCGTTTTAGCGGCTTCAGGTTCAATTTCAGTTACCGGCTCCAGGTTCATAACAATATTCCGTACCTCTTTTTCCAAGAATTCCGAGCAGGTTTTAGCCAAGTCTGCTGCTATATTGGCAGAAAGTATAGGCGTTACCGGTGTTACAACGGTGAATTTCTCTTTGGTATCAATTTTGACTTCCATTTTTACGTATGTTACGTTAACAGCTGTGTATAACTGTTACACAACTTCGCTCAAAAATATTCGTTATAATTGTATAAATCCAATTTAGGTTATGGATAATAATTTTTCAGCACAGGTTAAAGAGATCATCTCTTTCAGCAGGGAAGAAGCTTTGCGGCTCGGAAACGACTTCATTGGCACAGAACACCTGTTATTGGGTTTGATCAGGGATGGCGACAATACTGCCATCAAAGTATTGAAACAACTGAATGTAGATCTGTATGAACTGAGGAAAGAAGTTGAATTAGCGGTAAAAGATAAGACCGGTAAGAATATTGCCAATATCAATAGTTTACCCCTTACCAAACAAGCCGAGAAAGTCATCAGAGTCACAGTTCTGGAAGCCAAGGCTTTGAAAAGTCCATTGGTAGAAACAGAACACTTGATGCTCAGTATTTTAAAGAACAAAGAAAATATTGCTACTCAGATATTGAATCAATTTGATGTAGATTATGATCTGTTCAGAAATGAATTAGGCATGGTAGGTTCTACTAACCCCAATCCGCGTGCGGAGTTCAGTGATGAAGGGGAAGATGAGTTCGATGAAGAGAAAAGAGGATCCGGATATCAACAACAAAAGTCAGGCGCGAAAGCAGGTGCAAATGCAAAGAGCAAAACGCCTGTGCTTGACAATTTTGGCAGAGATATCACCAAATTGGCAGAGTCTGGTTCCTTAGATCCGATTGTAGGTCGTGAAGAAGAAATAGAAAGAGTTAGCCAGATATTGAGTCGTCGTAAAAAGAACAATCCCATTTTGATTGGTGAGCCGGGTGTGGGTAAAACAGCCATCGTTGAAGGATTGGCTTTGCGTATTGTTCAACGTAAAGTAAGTCGTGTTCTATTCGATAAGCGCGTTATTTCATTAGACCTTGCTGCATTGGTAGCAGGTACCAAATATCGTGGTCAATTTGAGGAGCGAATGAAAGCGATCATGAATGAATTGGAGAAAAACAGAGATGTGATCCTTTTCATTGATGAGATACATACCATTGTGGGTGCCGGTGGTGCCAGTGGGTCTCTGGATGCTTCAAATATCTTTAAACCTGCATTGGCCAGAGGTGAATTACAATGCATTGGCGCATCTACTTTAGATGAGTATCGCATGTACATCGAAAAAGATGGTGCATTGGATAGACGTTTCCAAAAAGTGATTGTTGAGCCACCAAGTGTGGAAGATACCATCACCATTCTTAACAATATCAAATCTAAATACGAAGACTTCCACAATGTTACTTATGGTGATGAAGCCATTGATGCTTGTGTGAAGCTTAGTGATCGCTATATGACAGACAGATTGTTGCCTGATAAAGCGATTGATGTATTGGATGAAGTAGGAGCACGGGTACACCTGAAAAATATCAATGTTCCTCAGGAGATCGTTGAGCTTGAGAAGAAAATAGAAGATATCAAGAATGAAAAGAATAAAGTAGTCAAAAGTCAGCGCTTTGAAGAAGCAGCTGCATTGCGTGATACAGAAAAAAGATTGGGTGAAGAACTGGAAAAAGCCAAAAATCTTTGGGAAGAAGAAAGTAAACACAAGCGTTATCCAATATCAGAAGAGCATATCGCAGAAGTTGTCAGCATGATGACAGGTATCCCTGTGAAGCGTATGGTTCAAGCAGAAACCGAGAAGTTGCGCAGAATGAGTGAGGATATGATGGGTATGGTAGTTGGACAAGATGAAGCCATTCAGAAAGTGGTGAAAGCTATTCAGCGTAATCGTGTAGGATTGAAAGATCCTAAAAAGCCTATTGGTACTTTCATTTTCTTAGGTCCAACAGGTGTGGGTAAAACTGAATTAGCGCGTGCACTGGCTCGTTACATGTTTGATTCTGAAGATTCACTGATTCGTATTGATATGAGTGAATACATGGAAAAATTCACTGTGAGCAGACTGATCGGTGCACCTCCGGGATATGTTGGATATGAAGAGGGTGGACAGCTGACTGAAAAAGTAAGAAGAAAGCCTTATTGCGTTATTCTGTTGGATGAAATTGAAAAAGCGCATCCTGATATCTACAATATTTTGTTGCAAGTATTAGATGATGGTCAATTAACCGACGGGTTAGGAAGGAAAGTAGATTTTAAAAATACCATGATCATCATGACTTCTAACATTGGTGTACGCCAATTGAAAGAGTTTGGTGATGGAGTAGGTTTTGCTACTGCTACCCGTATTCAGAATGCAGAAGAGAACAACAAAGCAGTGATTGAAAAAGCGTTGAAAAGAACCTTCTCTCCTGAATTCTTGAATCGTATTGATGATGTAGTGGTATTCAATTCTTTAAGTCAAGAAAATATTTTTAACATCATTGATATTTTGATGAAAGGTGTTTCCAAGCGCTTGCAAAATCTTGGATTCTCTTTAGAGTTAACGCCTGCAGCAAAAGAGTTTATTTCAGAGAAAGGTTATGATTCACAGTTTGGTGCACGTCCATTGCATCGCGCTATCCAAAAGTATCTGGAAGATCCTTTAGCAGAAGAAATACTCAATATGAACATTAAACAAGGAGATGTACTGATCGCTGATTTGGATAAAGAATCAGGCAAACTCAAGTTTGATTTTCAAAAACGAGTAGAAGAAGGAGAAAACGCACAAGTATAAGAGAAGGTAAGTACTCAATATAAAGGCTCTGCTGAAAGGCGGAGCTTTTTTTGTGAATGGTGAATCGTGAATGGTGAGTAGTGAGTAGTCAGTAAATAGTTGCCTCTAGCTTTACTCACTACTCACTATTCACTACTGCCCCATCTGAAAGAATGCTGCTCAAGTCCTGCCAGATCAAGGACACGGTCCACTACTGTGGCGGCTACTTCTTCAATGGTTTGAGGTTTGCTGTAAAAGGAGGGTGTGGCCGGACAAATAATTCCGCCGGCTAATGTTACCGTTTCCATGTTTTTGATATGGATGAGGTTATAAGGTGTTTCACGAACCATTAAAATGAGCTTTCTTCTTTCCTTTAAAACCACATCTGCTGCTCTTGTAACAAGATCATCGCTTACACCGGCTGCAATACGACCCAGTGTTCCCATACTGCAAGGAGCAACGATCATGATATTGTACTTGGCAGAACCGGAAGCAAAAGGGGCATTGAAATCATATTTTTCAAAATAATGAAAAGGATAATTGTTGTAATCCTCGTTGCCAAGTTCGGTCTTCCATACCTCTTTGGCATTCTTGCTCATCACAATGCCTACTTCCTGATATTGTTCAGGCATAGCCTGTAACTTGTCAAGCAATAATTTGGCATAAATGGAACCACTGGCTCCTGTTATGGCGATGGCTATTTTGTTTTCCATACTTAAAAAACAAAGGTACAGGGAAATAGTTGTACAGGTGTACTGTCCCTTCAGTGCCTTTCTGTGCATTCAGTGGCAATAAATGAAGTTGCCACTGAATACACAGAAGTACTCAGAAAAAAGGCACAAGGAAAAAAACCTTGTGCCTTGAATCTTCATTCTTGAATCTTCTATTTATACATGATCTCATAATACTCATGCGCCATCCTGTTACTATCGAACTGGAAGCGAACATCTCTCATGCCGTTCTTGGTGATCTGTCTCCAGGTATCAAAATTGTCATAGTACATAGGGATGATCTGTTGTTCCAGAATTTCATACGCTTTGTTTAAGTCATATTCATCCTGATCATGGACAGTCATATTTTCATAGTCTGCTTTTGGTACTACAAATCCGTTATTACCATGATTGATGAATTCTGGGATCCATCCATCATCGGTTGAGAAATTCACGGCACCATTCATCGCAGCAGTCATACCGCTGGTTCCCGATGCTTCTCTGGGTACACGTGGATTATTCAACCAAACATCTGCTGCCTGTTTCATTCGCTTACTCAATCCTAGTTCATAACCGATCAACACTGCTACATTCTTATAATTCTTACTTAAATGAACGAGGTTATTGAATTGTGAGATAGCAGGATAATCAACAGGATAAGGTTTACCTGCCCAAATGATTTGTACAGGGCGTTTAATGTTATTGAGCATTTTTTCAAATCGCTCCATGTCATAGGTCAACATATCTGCACGTTTGTATCCTGCAAATCTTCTGGCCCATACGATGGTCAGTACATTCGGATCAAATACTTTTCCTGTTTGATCGGCAACAATTTCAAATGCTCTCTTTTTCAGGTATTTTTTTCTATCATCAAATGCAAAGTCATTGCCCTCTTCCATGGCGCGATACATCTGTTTATCAGCCCAATAGCGCCAGTTTTGTGCATTGGTGATAGAGGTGATCGGACAAACTCCTTCATGGTTCTTCCACATTTCACGACTAACATGTCCATGCAATGCAGATACACCATTGGCTTTGCGTGCAAAGCGTAAAGCAGCCAATGAATGATTAAACTGGTCATCTTTGATGCCGGTGAGTTTGCGTACTTCGTCGATACTTAATCCACAGAAATAACTCATTTTATGACAGAGGTAAATGTCATGTTTTTCATTACCCGCTTCTTCAGGGGTATGTGTTGTAAAGACTAAATGCTCTTTTACTTTTTCTACACTCTTGAACTTATTCAGTAGATAGAATGCAGATGAAATGCCATGTGCTTCATTCAAATGATACACATCAGGATTAAAGCCTAACTCATCAATCAATTTGGCTCCACCCACACCCAATAAAATAAACTGCGCAACTTTTGTTGCCACATTCGCATCATACAAACGATGTGTGATCGTTTGTGAAACATAATCATTCTCAGGAAGATCAGTGCTCAATAAAAAGAGCGGTGCACTATTAAAAGTTTCCGGATTCAGGTAAAAAGCTTTCACCCATACCGGATGCTCGTGGATTAAAATTTGAAATTTGATACCGGTATCTTCCAGGAAGCTATAAATCTTTTCCATGAAAGTGACCTGCAAAGTCTGATCCTGATTTCTAGCTTGGTCATAATATCCATATTTCCAGAGGATACCGATGCCGATCATATTTTGTCTGAGTTCATAGGCACTTCTTAAATGTGAACCCGCCAGAAATCCTAAACCGCCACTGTATATTTTTAAAGGTTGATGAATAGCAAATTCCATAGAGAAATAAGCAGCTTTTTTACTGTACTGCTCATTAATCTGATAAGGGACATGATAGTTTCTAAAATTCATAAATGCTCGTTTGGTGATCAATTAGCGTTTGCAATATAGGGGTATTTCAATAAAATGTACTTTATACACAATAGAACTGTGGGTAATCAGTGGGAAGATAATCAGCTTTGTACAAACAAGCGTTAGGATTCAATCCCGAAAGAGCTTTGCAAACGTTTTCGGATAGTTTATCTCGCTAAATGGAATCAATTGTTTTAGGAAGATTTTTTCTTTTTAGACTTTGGTTCTTTCTTTTTTCGATAAGCATCATCAAAGAAACATTTAATACCTCTATGATTTCCACAACTACCTTGTTCTTTTACATTCACATAATTGCCTGAAAACGTAAAGTCGACGATACAAGGATCCCCATTTTGTAAATAAATCGCGGTAGAGGCTGTTTTCATTTTGAATTCACCTTTCAATTCTCCTACACATGCACCTTTATCTTTTTCAAAATGAATAAAAAACAGGTAGGTGTTGGCATCTTTACCATCACGAATAGAGATATAATTCTTTTCATTCTTTACATAGTCACCACTCAACTTATTCTTTCTTGGGAGCGTATCGATTGGATTAATCACCGCTGTTTTTTCCGGATCTTCATTGCTATCATTGATCACCAACATAAAAAATCCTTCGTTGTTGTAGATCCAACCGGCTCTTGTGAATTTTGTACTGTTATCCGGTAACTGCTTCTCACGATTGATCATGAAAGTCGGTTCCTTGTTAATAGAAACAAAGCGATAATAATTATCTGATTTCTGATCTGTTAATAATTCTTTTGACGATAAATAAGAGAGTTTCTTATCCGTTACAAATACAACGTTTGTTGTTTTTTTCTGTTTGGTAAAATTTACCAGCAGATAATTTTCATTTTCTTTTTCAATGATGCCCACCGGACGTATCACTGTTTTTTTATCCTTGCCAACATAAGTCTTCAAAGCAGAATCCGGAATGAATTGAACCAATGCTTTGTACCCAATTTTGGTGGTATCTGCTTTGCGTGAAAGATTAGAGTCGGCCATTAAAAATGAACCGGTGATTTTAGGGAACACTGTGATAAAGTCCTCGGCTTTCAACGGTACTTCACCTGAAAAATCAATTTTCTTGTCTTTGCAGGCGAAACAAATGATCAGCAAGCATATCGGCACCCAGCGTTTCATGAACCTAATTTGAGTTAAAAATAGGGTTTTCAGTGGAAGTAACACTAATGCTTGCAAATTTGACAATAAAAATTTAGATTTGTCTAAAAATAAATTTAGGGTCATGAAGTTTACCATGGCAGAAGAAAATTATATTAAAGCGGTTTACCACCTCCAACACGGACAAGAAGTGGTTACTACCAATGCCTTGTCTGCTGAGTTGCAAACCAAGCCCGCATCGGTGACAGATATGCTGAAGAAGCTAAAAGCCAAGCGAATCATTAGCTATGAACCATATCGTGGGGTAAAGCTCAGTGCAGAGGGTAGGAAAGTGGCATTGGGTATCATACGTAAACATCGATTGTGGGAATATTTCCTTGTAGATAAGTTGCATTTTGGTTGGGATGAAGTACATGAAGTGGCAGAAGAACTGGAACACATTAGCAGTTTAAAACTGATTGATAAATTGGATGAATTTCTTGGCCATCCGAAATTCGATCCACACGGTGATCCTATACCGGATAGTAAAGGAAAAATAAGTGCACAGCCACAGGAACGATTATCAACATTACCGGTCAATACTTCGGCAGAAATTACAGCAGTGGGTAGTCAGTCTACAGAATTATTGGAGTTATTAAAACACAAAGGTCTACAGATGGGTACTCGATTGGAAATTAAAAAGCTATTTGAATTCGATGGCTCCATGGAACTCAAAATTAAAAATCAACAAACCATTACAGTGAGTAGGGAATTATCATCTGTCTTATTTGTAAAACTAGTGTAACTATGAAACAACACAATGAATCAGTTTCTTTGAGTGAGGTGCACGAAACAGTTGATACAACAGTACCTCGTAAAGGATGGAGACGTATACTGGCTTATTTGGGTCCCGCATACTTGGTGAGTGTAGGTTATATGGATCCGGGTAATTGGGCAACTGATCTGCAAGGTGGTGCAAAGTTTGGATATCAGCTGATATGGGTTTTGCTGATGAGTAATCTCATGGCATTGTTATTACAAAGTTTAAGTGCTCGATTGGGGATCGTGAGAAGAAGAGATCTTGCACAAGCCAATCGTGAAACCTATCCACCTGTTGTCAATTTTTGTTTGTACGTATTGGCTGAGCTGGCCATTGCAGCAACAGATCTTGCAGAAGTTGTTGGAATGGCCATCGGCTTACATCTATTGACAGGTTTACCATTGATGTGGGGTGTAGCTATTACGGTATTGGATACGTTTTTATTTCTGTTGCTTCAACGATATGGTATTCGTAAAATGGAGGCGTTTATTCTGGCATTGGTTGCTACCATTGGTGTTTCATTTCTCATTGAAATTTTATTGGCAAAACCAGATCTGTCAGAGGTAGCAACCGGATTTATTCCTTCTATGTTAAGTAATGAATCGCTGTACATAGCTGTGGGAATCATCGGCGCTACAGTAATGCCGCATAATCTTTATTTACATTCTGCATTGGTTCAAACAAGAAAGATCGGATCTGACCCAAAAAGTATTAAGCGTGCATTGAAATACAATTTCATTGATAGTACCATCGCATTGAACGCAGCATTTTTTGTAAATGCAGCGATACTTGTATTGGCAGCAACCGTTTTCTTTAAAACAGGAAATACTGAAGTAGCCAGAATAGAAGATGCACATAAATTATTGCAACCTCTTTTAGGAACCGAATTAGCTCCGATTTTATTTGCAGTAGCATTGATTGCTGCCGGACAAAGCTCAACTATCACCGGAACTTTGGCCGGACAGATTGTGATGGAGGGCTATCTGCGCCTACGTTTGAACCCTTGGTTACGCAGATTGATCACACGATTGATTGCTATTGTACCGGCGGTATTGGTGATTGGTATTTACGGTGATGATAAAGTAGATGATCTGCTAGTGTTCAGTCAGGTGATTCTTAGCTTACAATTGGGTTTTGCCGTTATTCCTCTGATTCATTTTGTGAGTGATAAGGAAACGATGGGCAGTTTTGTGATCAAGCCATGGGTGAAAGTGGCGGCTTGGACAGTTGCTTTTATACTGGTATTCTTAAATGTAAAATTAGTTGCAGAAGAAGCTTTAACAGTATACGATGCTCAGGGCGAATGGGGATTAAAAATATTGGTGAGTGTTTTGATATTGGTTTTCTTATGGCTTTTTATCACCATGACTTTTTTACCTTTCTTCAAAAAGCGGAGAGAACAAAGAGATGCAGCCATGCATGGCGAATGGGCTGAACTAAGTAATCTTTCAGTGACCGCTACCAAGAAAATCGCAATTGCACTAGATTTTACCAAAGCAGATCAAAAACTCATTGCACATGCTTTAGCCCAGGGAAATAAGAACGTATCTTTTCTATTGTTGCATGTGGTAGAAAGTGTTTCAGCCAAGTATTTAGGTGATGCCAGTGATGATGATGAAACCCGATTGGATAAAAAAAGGTTGGATCACTATTGTGAACAACTAAAAGCGCAGGGTTACCAAGTAGAAGCTGTCTTAGGATATAAGAACAGGGTCAGAGAAATCATACGTATCGTAAAAGATTCAGAAGCAGATATGGTAGTGATGGGTGCGCACAGACATAGTGGATGGAAAGATTATCTTTTTGGGGAAACCATCGAAGATGTTCGGCATGAGTTGCAAATACCGGTTTTGATCGTAAATGTCTGATTCAGCCATCGTGGATAACCCAAGGATTCATTTAGCCTGAAATAGCCCGAATTCATTACATTTGTGCCCGTTTTATCATTAAAATAAACCGTAATGACGCAAAAAATCAAAGTAGCAAATCCGGTAGTAGAACTGGATGGTGATGAGATGACAAGAATCATCTGGAAATTCATTAAAGAGAAATTGATCCTTCCATATTTGGAGCTGGATATTAAATATTATGATCTGGGAATGGAATATCGTGATGAGACCAATGACCAGGTAACCATCGATGCTGCAAATGCAATCAAGCAGTATGGTGTTGGTATCAAATGTGCTACCATTACTCCGGATGAAGAGCGTGTAAAAGAATTCAAGCTCAAACAAATGTGGAAGAGTCCTAATGGGACAATCCGTAATATCCTTGATGGAACCGTTTTCCGTGAGCCGATCGTTTGTTCAAATGTGCCAAGATTGGTTCCTAACTGGACTGCACCGATCTGTATTGGTCGTCATGCTTTTGGGGATCAGTATCGTGCTACCGATTTTGTGACCAAAGGAAAAGGAAAACTGACCGTTAAGTTTGAAGGAGAAGATGGAACCGTTCAGGAATTTGAAGTATTCAATTTCAAAGGTGATGGTGTTGCATTAGCGATGTACAATACGGATGAGAGCATCAAAGGTTTTGCTCGTGCTTGTTTCAATCAAGCTCTGAGTAAGAAATGGCCTCTATACCTTTCAACCAAGAATACCATTTTGAAAAAATATGATGGTCGTTTCAAAGATATTTTTGAAGAGATCTATCAGAATGAATTCAAAGCTGCATTCACTGAAGCAGGTATTACTTATGAGCACCGTTTGATTGATGATATGGTTGCCAGTGCATTGAAGTGGAATGGTAATTTTGTATGGGCTTGTAAGAACTATGATGGTGATGTACAAAGTGATACAGTTGCACAAGGTTTTGGTTCTTTAGGTCTGATGACTTCAACCCTTGTTACTCCTGATGGAAAAGTGATGGAAGCAGAAGCTGCACACGGAACTGTAACGCGTCACTATCGTGAGCATCAGAAAGGTAACCCCACTTCTACCAATCCAATTGCATCTATTTTCGCTTGGACAAGAGGATTGGAGTTTCGTGGAAAATTAGATGGTAATCAGGAGCTGATCAATTTCTGTCAGGCGTTGGAGCAAGTGTGTATTGAAACTGTAGAGAGCGGAAAAATGACCAAAGACTTGGCAGTATGTATCCATGGAAATAAAGTTAATCATGGAGAACATTATCTATATACTGAAGAGTTTTTAGAAGCGTTGGATCAGAATTTGAAAGTGAAACTCGCTAAATAGATCTTTGATTTTTTGATCTTTGATTTCTTGATTTATTTATTCAAATCAAGAAATCAAAGATCATCGAATCAGACTTTATTTTAAAAACCGCTTGATTTCTTTTTGAACATCTCTGTCCTTGATCGTTTCACGTTTATCGTGGAGTTTCTTACCTTTTCCTAGTCCTATTTCTACTTTCACCAGGTTTTTATCATTCAGAAATACACGTAGGGGAATTACTGTGTAGCCTTTTTCTTTCAGCTTCGCTTGTATTTTTTTCAGCTCTCTTTTTTGCAAGAGTAGCTTTCTGTCATGAACAGCAATGTGATTATTCGCTGTGCCATGAGAGTATTCGGCGATATACAATCCACGTACCCAGAGTTCACCATCATCAAATAAACAGAAAGCATCATTGAAACTGACCTTGCCATCGCGGATAGATTTCACTTCCGTTCCAAGCAATACGATACCTGCCACATATTTATCTTCAATGTGGTAATTGTAATAAGCCTGCCTGTTGTTCATTTCTTTTGCCATGGCAGTGTGTAGGTAACATCCAGCGTTCTTATTTTCTGAAATGCATGGCCAGTTGAGCCAGCTTCTGTTTCAGTTGTTTTCTCTCAACAATAAAGTCAAGGAATCCATGTTCCAATAAGAACTCACTTCTTTGAAAGCCTTCAGGAAGATCTCTTTTAATGGTTTCTTTGATCACGCGTGGACCAGCAAAACCAATGAGGGCGCCAGGTTCAGCAATGTTCAAATCACCCAACATTCCAAAGCTGGCAGAGATACCACCAAATGTAGGATCGGTGAGTAATGAAATATAGGGGAGACCTGCGTCACTCAACTGAGAGAGTTTACCGCTGGTCTTGGCTAACTGCATCAAACTGAAAGCACTTTCCATCATACGTGCACCACCACTTTTACTGATGACCAGGTAGGGTAGTTTGTGCTCGATACAATAGTCTACAGCGCGACTGAATTTTTCACCCATCACACTTCCCAATGAACCGCCAATAAATTCAAAATCCATACAAGCGATCACGAAACCTTCTCCCTCCACTTTACCGGTAGCTACGCGCATAGAATCTTTCAGATCTGTTTTGGCATGAATTTCATCCAGACGTTTCTGATAAGGTTTCAAATCGGTAAATCCAAGGGCATCCTTGCTTTTGATCTGGTCAAAAAGCTCTGTGTATTCGCTGTTGTCAAATAAGAAGTCGTAATAATCAGCACTACCAATTCTGTGGTGATGATTACACTTTGGACATACATACAGATTCTCAGCCAATTCTGTTGTGGTACAGATATAATTACATTCCGGACATTTGTTCCAGAGTCCTTCAGGTGTTTCCTTTTTATCCGCAGTAGAAGTAAGAATCCCTTTACGGATACGCTTGAACCAACGAGGTTTGGCATCATCTCCCTGTGGACCTTCTCCGGTTAAATTTGCTTCAAAATCTTCTTCACGTTCTTTTTTCATAACGGGGCAATAGATTGGGCGGCTAAGATAGGGAAAAGTGAGTAGTGAGTAGTCAGTAGTGAGTAAAAGATCTCACTTACTACTGACTATTCACTATTGACTATCAGGCGTTTCTATTGATACAGTTCAAATCCTCAAACGCTACTTCCAGACGTTTAGCGAAGTTTTCTTCGCCTTTGCGGAGCCATACGCGAGGGTCATAGAACTTTTTATTGGGTTTGTCAGCTCCTTCAGGGTTACCTAATTGTCCTTGTAAGTAGGCTTCATTCTTTTTATAGAAGTCTTTGATACCTTCCCAGAAAGCCCACTGAAGATCTGTATCGATGTTCATTTTGATGGCGCCATAACCAATGGCTTCACGGATCTGGTGTTGCGGAGAACCACTACCGCCATGGAATACAAAATAAACAGGCTTAGGGCCGGTTTTCAATTCCTTTTCAATAAATATTTGACTGTTGTTCAGAATTTCAGGGCGTAATTCCACGTTACCCGGACTATATACACCGTGTACATTACCAAAAGCAGCTGCTACGGTAAAGAGTTTACCTACTTTACTCAGTTCAGTATATGCATAAGCAACGTGCTGAGGCTGTGTATAGAGTTTATCATTTTCAATACCACTGTTATCCACACCATCTTCTTCACCACCTGTAACACCCAATTCAATTTCTATACTCATACCAAGAGGAGCCATTCGCTTATAAAATTCAACGGATGTATGGATGTTTTCTTCGATTGGTTCTTCAGATAAATCAAGCATATGTGAACTGAATAAGGGCTGACCTTTTTCTTTATAAAATTGTTCACCGGCATCGATCAATCCACTTACCCATGGCAACCATTTTTTTGCAGCATGGTCTGTATGCAATACAACAGGAACCCCATAGTATTTTGCAACATTGTGAATATGTAAAGCACCGGAAATACCACCGGAAATATTCCCTTGTAGTGCATCATTCGGCATTCCTTTTCCGGCAACGAACTGAGCACCGCCATTTGAAAATTGTATGATCACCGGAGAATTTACTTTAGCTGCTGTTTCCAATGTGGCATTGATGGTATTGGTACCAATGGTATTCACAGCAGGTAATGCAAATTGATTGTCTTTTGCATCATTATACAATGCTTCTAATTCTTCACCGAATAATACCCCGGCTCTGTACTTTTTCATGGGTGGTTTATTTTGTATTTTAAAATTTAGTGGTTGGTGGTTAGCAGTTGGCTGTTGGCTTTTTAGCCAAACGCCAATAGCCAATAGCCAATAGCCAATAGCCAACATAGTTGGCAATTTCGCGAGCAAGATACTTTACAATCCGCAAACGTGTGTTAGCTTTTTGGGGTTGTGGATGAACTGTTGATTGTATTCCACAAACCGCAAAAATAAGCAGGTGAATGCTGTAGCCTGCTACCATACCAACTAAACATTTCGCCATCCACAAGTAGTATCGTTGTTTTAGGAAGATGAGTTTGTAATTCAGCGATATGTTTTTCTTTAAAAGGGTAAGGTTCGGATGATAACAATATGATTTCCGGAGCCAATGATTGTATTTGTTCAATACTGATGCTGGGATAGCGAGTTTCGTTGGTTACAACATTTTGAAGTTTACAATGAAGCATCATGTCATGGATAAAAGTATCTCCACCAATAGACATATATGGGTCTTTCCAGATTAGGTACAAACAAGTCTTAGGTGTTTGTGACTGTAATTGTTCTGAAAGTATTCTAAAGCCCTCTTTAATGTTTCCAATGATCTCTTCCGCTTTTACACTAGTATTAGTGATTTTACCTATTTCCTGAATCATCTGATAAGTATCTTCCAATGTGCTAATATCTGTTGTATGAATGGGTGCAATAGATGCTAATGCCTCTACCTGTTCTTTTATGTTCTCTTCTTTGTTGGCGATAATAAGGGTAGGGGATAGTGCTTCTACACGGTCGAACTTTACATCTTTTGTACCTCCGATTCTGGGTTTATTCCTAAACCAGTGTTCGGGGTGTATGCAGAATTTGGTGATGCCAACGACCTCGTCCTCCAATCCTAAATCATACAGGAGTTCTGTTTGAGAGGGGACAAGGGAGATGATGCGTTTTGGCTTACTAGATGATTCCTTTCGTACAGACATAATTGCTTTGTATAATTATTTTTAAGCTGTTTATTGTTTTTGTTGTAACGTTTCTTTTGACGAAACGATCTTAGTTTTTAAGATATTAAAAAAAGTTACTTCAAAAAATGTATAATTAAACGTAAGATGTAAAAGTCGAACAGTAATAAGAACATTTCTAATAGTAGTTTCTTTTCTCGTGAAATTTTATTGTGTATTCGATCTATAAAATCCATCTAAAAATACAAGAAGATTGATGTTTGGTTTTGTGCAGGGGGGCTGCCTAGCATTATTGCTAAAAAATTGGAAGCCGTTACTTTTTAAATTTTATTTAATAAATATTTTATGAAAGGAAAATTATTGTTTTTATCTGTTCTGTTTTTAAGTTTTAATATAACCCTATTGTTCGGTCAGCGCAGGGATTGTAATTGTGAAGCTGCATTTAATGAAGTAGTGAGTAAAGTGGACGCCAACTATTTGGGATTGCGGCATAAAGTTATAGCAGGGGATACTTTGGAATATATTAAAACAAAATCAGCATACAAGGCAAAAGCAGCTATGGTAGAACCTGAGGACTGTACCAGATTTATTACCAATTTTCTGAATTTCTTTAAAGATGGTCATTTGTTTGTATATGAATCACCTAAATACAGCCCTGAAGAATTGAACAATTATAAGCATCAGATTAAATCTAATAAAAAAGATATTGGAGTAATTGAGGCTCGTTTAAAAAAAGTGAAAAGTGATCTAACCATAGAGGGTAAATGGACGGATGGTATTTCAACGATTGGTATTATTAAAGAAGGGAATGTGTACAATGCATATATATTATCAACAACAGATTCTATAGCAGAATCTGGGGAACTGAAAGCAACATTTACCCCGAAAGGAAAGAGGTTTGATTTAAAACAATACAGATATAATTATGGTGTGGTTTATTCGGAATCAGGTTTATACAAAGATGGGACTCTATTAACTGTAGCAAGTACGAATGGCATTAAAAAGTGGGCTAGATTAACGTCTTCTTTCCAACGAGAAATAGGTATGATTGATCAAAAGGATATTAATCAATATCGCATTATTCCCATTGACGAAAAAACTACCTTATTTTCTATTCCTAGTTTCGGTGTGGATTTTATGAGTTTTAAAAAATTCATCAAAGAAAATGAAAGTGTCTTAAACAACTCAGAGACATTGATCTTTGACATCAGGGGTAATACAGGAGGGAATGCAGTATATTTTACATTCATTGAGATGATTGCAGATCAAGCTTTACTTTCAGGGGGAGAAGTTGGCGAAGTGCTTGCCTCGGATGACACCAGAACTTATTTTGAAAGGATGTCTCCTTACGGAGCCATTTTTAGTAAAGTTGCAGAAAATATCAAAAATAATATAGGGAAAATTGTAGATGGTCCAGTATATCCATCTGACACGCTGCAACTTGTTAAAAACAAAATAAAAAATGTTGCAATCCTCACTGACAATGCCTGTGCCAGCGCAGCTGAGTCATTTATTTTGCATGCTAAGTCTGTAAGCAGTAAGATTACCCAATTCGGCAGCCCTACAGCGGGGGTGATTGATTATACAAGTGTGAATTCCGTAATTATCAAAGCAGGCGGTAATCAAAATATCTATTTCGGATACCCAACAAGTTCATGGTCAAAATCAGTTCCTCGAGTGGGCTACGCCAAAACGGGTATTATTCCCGATGTGGCAATAGATGCTAAAGTGAAAGATAAAGTGGCTTATATCATAGAGTATTATAAGAAGCGGGATAAAAAGTAGTACCAAATAGACTAGTTGCAGTAGTTCGAGCATTTCTCTGGATTAGAAAGAAAGTATATCAAATTGAAAATAAGCTATGGAAACATTAAGAACAAACCAAATGAATTGGAATCTTATTCAAAAAATAGTATTCCGATTATTTTTCATTTACTTTATTTTATACACAGCTCCTTGGACATGGTTGGACAATTTCGGCTTTATAAAAGCAGTAACACAATATTATCATCAATTTATTGACTGGCTGATGAATGCTGCTAACGGCAGCGTATTTAAAACATATAAACAGTTGGTTCCACCGCTGTATGGAAGCGGAGACACTTCATGGGCATGGATACAACTTTGGGTGTTTGGGATAGTATCAACGGTTGGATCAGTAATTTGGACTGCGATTGCAATAAAAAAGGAAGTAACAAAAAAGCAATTTTACTTTCTAATAACTGTGCTTCGCTACTTTTTGGCAATACATTCGTTCGGATATGGTATAGTCAAATTATTTGCATTACAAATGGCTTTTCCCAACCTTAGCCAGCTTGCAACTCCTTTGGGCGACTTCCTACCTATGCGTCTATCATGGATGTTCATTGGGTATTCAGAACCTTATCAAATGTTTTCAGGTGCAATGGAGGTAGTGGCCGGATGTTTACTTTTCTTCCGCCGTACAACAACGGCAGGTGTTTTGCTTGCTTGTGGTGTTTTTGTACAGGTAATGATGTTGAATTATTGTTATGATATACCTGTAAAAATTTTTTCTACACACCTCGTTGCAATGTCACTTTTTTTAATTGCAATGGATAGCAATAGGATACTAGCCTTTTTTGTTCTTAATAAAACAGCTGCAGCAACGGTTTTGTATGAACCGATATTCAACAGCAAATGGCACAAAATATCAAGAATAGGTTTAAAGCTGTTATTTATTTTAGTAATAATTATTCTGCCATTTATTGAATCAAAAAAGGAATACGATAGATGGAATGAGGCCGATACAAAAGTAACAACGCCGATTCGCATCGGGCATTATGATGTGATAAAATTCGCTATCAATAAAGATACGATTGCGCAAAATGTTACTGATACCATAAGGTGGGAAAATATGATTTTTGATTTTAGTGGACAGGGAAGCTTGATAAGCACAGACACCATTTTCCGAAAAAGATACGGTAGGTCTTATTTTAGTTATGCAACAGATTCGGTTAAACAAGAGTTGTTGTTTAAAAAATTTCACAATGACTCATTACCCCAATTTGCCTTGCATTATACGTTTTTGGATAGTATTACCTTACTATTAAAAGGAAAAATAAGAAACGACTCTGTATTTATACATTTAAGAAAAAATTCAAAACAGTACAGGCTTGCCGAAAAGCAATTTCATTGGGTTACTGAATACATACGATAAATTTTAAAAATACGCGTGTGTAAAAGGTAATAACTATTTTATCCAATTGTTATCTCAGTTTGTCACATTTCTGACTTTAGAAATATCATTTTTCATTGATTTTTGACTTTAGCGAACTGAGTGAAGAAGCGCTAAGAAGAAATGGAGAGTAATACTGATTTACTATAAAAGTAAAGAGAGAAGAACCTTTTATAAAAAAAGCCCTGTCATCATTTTTGCAGGGCTTTTTTCATTTAAAAGCTATTCTTAATTCGCCAAACTCTGTATCACATCATACTTGGTAATAATATGGAAATCTCCGTTCTTTTTTTAATTAATAATTGGAGTGATATTCTTATTACCATTGATCGTGGATGAATACAAAATTTGGTGATGCCAACGACTTCATCCTTCAATCCTAAATCATACAGGAGTTCTGTTTGTGAAGGGACAAGTGATATGATACGTTTTGTATCAACGGATGATTCTTTTTGTACAAAAATACCTGCTTTGTATAAGTTCTTTTTTGTCATAGGTTGAAGCTGTAGTAACATTTTTTCATTACTGCGATTTTAAAAGTAGTCAGAGTGAGGTATTAAAGAAAGACTAAACCTCTGTGATTAAAAATAGAACGTAAAAATCGTACTGTAATGAGAATTTTTCTAATATCAGTTGCTCTTTTCATGGTGTTTTCTAGTGTATTTGCTCAGCAAAACCTACCCATTAAAGGAGTGGTGAATGATTCTTCTAATAAACATATACAGTATGCAACTGTTGGGATTTATAAGAATAAGGATGGAAAACCATTAAGCGTTACTTATACAGATGAAAAAGGAAATTTTACACTGAATTACTCATTTTCCGGTGAACATTGGTTGATGATAAGTCATGGCGGGTATGAAAACTATTGGCTAAATCTGTCTGCAGAAAAGGATCTTTCATATTTACAAATTCAATTAAAAAATTCTGTAAGTGAGTTGCAAGGGGTAACTGTAAAAAGTACCAGAAGACTCGTTACCATGCGGGAAGATGGGATCAGCTACAATGCTGAAAATGATCCAATGGCAAATTCTGATAAGGCCTTGGATCTATTACGGAAAACACCCATGGTGAGTGTAGATGGCGATGGAAATGTTACGGTGAATGGACAAGCAAGTTTTCGGGTTTTGGTGAATGGACGAGAGACAGCCCAATTTGCGAGAAATGTAACTGAGGCATTGAAGAGTTTTCCGGGTAGTATCATTAAGCGAATTGATATCATTACAAATCCATCCGCAAAGTATGATGCAGAAGGAGTGGGTGGGATCATTAATATTATTACCAAGAAAAATGTTGTGGGATATAATGCAACTGTAAGTGCGTGGACAAATTTTTTCAATCCATTTGATTGGAGTTCTAACGTATCGCGTGGAGGTAACGCTACATTGAATATGAAGAAAGGGAAATTAGGTGTTGTGGCTGGTCTATTATATGACGGGGCTCAAAATTTTATTTTCCGGCTAACTGAATCGATACAGCCATTAACACCTTCTACCTTTTCAAAAAGAACCGGGGAAGGACTCTCTACTAGTAGTACTTATTCTCCGGAGGGTAATTTAGAATTGAGCTATGAAATTGATTCATTGAATACAATCAGTGCGTACGGGACATTTGACAGAACCAGACACGAGGGCGGAAATTTTAAGGAGTTTGAACTTATTGGAACATCAATGGGAAACTCCATCGTGAGTACGTTAGAAGATGATCAAACCAATCGTTCGATTGATTGGAGTGCCGGATTTGATTACATTAAAAAGTTCAAAAGTAACTCCCAAAAAGAATTTAGTATCAAATTTTTTGGTGTTTTTGGAGAAGCCAATCTGGATAATACAAGTGAGCAATTCAATAGTAGTGGCAACAATCGGTTTGTACTGAATGACAATTATTCAAACGATCAACAATACACAATACAAACAGATTATATTCTTCCCGGTAAAAACTCAAGTACTTTGGAGATTGGGGCAAAAGCAATATTGCGGAGAGCAATATCTGATTATGAGAGTTACATAAAAACAGTGGCTACTAATCCATATGTAGTCAATCCTGCAAACTCCGATAACTTTAGATATGATCAGAATGTTTACAGTACTTATGCAAGTAAAAGATTTCGTCTTGGGAAGTTTACTTTCCGAACAGGTCTTCGTATGGAACATACAGTAATCAACGGAAATTTCATTCGTTCCAATACAACTGTTGAGCAGTCTTACACAAGGGTACTTCCCAATTTATTAATTAGTACACGATTGAAAAATGGACAACAAATAACATTTAGTTATAGTCAACGCTTAAATAGACCCTATGTTCAATTGTTGAATCCGTTTATTAATAATATTGATTCTTTAAATGTGACTACCGGAAACCCGGATCTAGATCCACAGCTAACGCATGTATTTAATTCTCAGTTTAGTATGAATGGTAAAAGACTTTTCACAATATTTAGTCTTGGCTATAGTTCCAGCAGTTCGAATATAATTCATGGATACATTTTTGATAAAACCACTGGAGTTACTGCTTGGAAGCCTCAAAATGGAGGAGTAAGCAGAAGAGTGTTTCTTAATGTAAGCTTAAATGCAAATCCGATAGACCCACTTAGAATTAATCTTAATGGAAATGTATCTTATCAAAACATTAGTAGTCCGAGTTTAGGTGGACAATCTAATAAAGGGTTTTCAGGTCAATTAAACATGAATGGTTCCTATACTGTTGGGAAGAAAATATCTCTAACTTGGTTTTCCGGGTATTATTTTCCTGTTCTGTTGCTTCAGGGAACCGTTAACGCATATTATTCTTATGGGTTTGGAGGTCGTTATTCAATAGTAAAAGAAAAATTGTTTGCAAATATTAGTCTCAATAACTTATTCAATAAAAATGGAGAGTTTGTTCGTGTGCGGAGTTTTTCAGATCAAAATTTTGCATCTGAAAATAGAACATTTAACCGTTTCAGAGGCGTCACTTTTTCCTTGACTTGGAACTTTGGTAAATTGAGTGAAGGGGTGTCTAAGAAGAAAGGGGTGAGTAATACTGATTTGCTCTAAAAGTAAAGAGAGCAGAACCTTTTATAAAAAAAGCCCTGTCATCATTTATGCAGGGCTTTTTTCATTCAAAAGCTATTCTTACTTCGCCAAACTCTGTATCACATCATACTTCGTAATGATATGGAAATCTCCTTTCTCATCTTTTGCTAGCACTGCACCATTTTCTTTATTGATCAGTGTACCGATCTTTTCAACAGGCGTAAGGAAATCTACAACAGGGTAGGAATGTTCTATCACACTTGCAACACTGGCATCTTTCAATTCCGGATTGCTGAATATTTTTTGGAACAGTCCACCTTCACTCAGTGAACCTTTGAGTTCGCCGTCTTTCAATACAGGAATTTGTTCGATATCATATTTCTTCATCAACTCCACTGCATCTGCAACCGTATGTTCCGGTGAAACGGTGATGAGTTTTTGTCCACCTCTTCCATTGACAATGTCTTTGAAAGTTTTCACATCGAGAAAACCACGTTCCATCATCCACTGATCATTGTATACTTTACCTACATAGCGACTTCCATGGTCGTGAAATACACAAACCACAACATCATCTTTGGTCAGACTGCTTTTTAATTGCATCAAACCTTGTAAACAACTGCCGGCACTGTATCCACAAAACATCCCTTCTTCTTTAGCGATACGACGAGCCATCACAGCGCCATCCTTATCTGTTACTTGAACAAATTCATCGATCACACTCATGTCATAATTCTGTGGAACAAAGTCTTCTCCAAAACCTTCTGAGATATACGGATGCACTTCATTCATATCAATCTCACCGGTCTTAAAATATTTTGTCAATAATGAGCCATATACATCCACAGCCCATACTTTAATGTTTGGATTCTTTTCTTTTAGGTACATAGCAGTTCCTGTAATGGTACCACCTGTTCCTGCTGTACAAACAAAATGTGTGATCTTACCTTCTGTCTGTTCCCAGATCTCGGGTCCGGTAGATTCGTAATGGGCCTGACGATTCGCCAAATTATCATACTGGTTCATGTACATGGCATTGGGAATTTCCTGTCCCAGTCTTTTAGCGACACTATAATAACTGCGGGGATCTTCGGGAAGAACGTTGGTTGGACAAACGATTACCTCTGCACCAACTGCTTTGAGGATGTCTACTTTTTCTTTGGATTGTTTATCAGTAGTAACAAAGATGCACTTATAGCCTTTTACACAGGCTGCTAATGCGAGTCCCATACCAGTATTTCCGCTGGTGCCTTCGATAATGGTACCACCAGGTTTCAGTTTACCTTCTTTTTCAGCCACTTCTACCATTTTCAAAGCCATGCGGTCTTTGATCGAGTTACCCGGATTGAAATAATCAACCTTGGCCAGCACGGTGGCAGGAATATCTTTAGCTACTTTATTGAGTTTGATCAGGGGGGTATTGCCTATCGTTTCGAGGATATTATTCAGCCACATGCGAAAACTAACATTTGTTTGTGGCAAAGGTAAAGTTTTGCTACGGCTGTTGAACAGTTCACTCGTTTTTAAAACGAATATGTGAATAAACGATAGAGAAAAGGGTAGTGATGTACTTAAGTGCACCGTGTGACACCACTGCCCTTACTGATCTGCAGCGATGTACGTTGTTGAGTCATATCTTTTGATTAGAAGCTTTTCACTAAATGGATCATGCTTCCCGCATCTTGGATATTGATTCCTTTGCGTACAATTTCTGTTTTTTCTGTTTCTTCCTCAGTTGTTGCTGTATCTGTGTGCAAATAAGCAATGGTAATAGCAGGGATCAAAGCGATCATCGCAAAAATCTGGAGGTTGTTGACTAACTTTTTCATAACGGTTGTTTTAGTGTTTTTTTAATTTGATAGAACAAAGATAAGTCAACTTTTGGTACTATGCAACACATAGTACCATCTTAAGGAAAGTAATATCTGTTACAAAATAGCTTAGTAAGCTTATTACATATTGATAATCAATTAAATAGGCTATTTATGGTCTATTTTCAGTGATTCATTGAAAATGATGAGCGGTTGTAATTCGTGATAGAAAAGAGATTGTCACTTAGGGCGCAGGGGGCACTGAAGCTTTTCTGTGGCTTTCAGTGTCTTCTCCGAAGGGAGTCCTTTGGACAGTGGCAATAAATAAATAGGAATTAAGTGCTAAAACTGCTGGTCATCTTACCGCAGAGATCGGTCTCGATCATTTTTTCAGCCAAAGCGATCATATTCATGAAAGCTTTGTCATTACTGATACCATGACCAATGATGACAGGCTTGGCTACACCCAATACCGGTGTTCCGCCATAATTCTCATAATGAAAGCGACTAAAATAACTGTCTGAAGAGAGATTACGTTCCACAGCAATATCATACAGCGATTCAGCTAATTTGAGAATGATATTGCCCGTAAATCCATCACACACCATTACATCGGCCTTATCCTGGAAGATATCGCGACCTTCTATGTTTCCGATGAAATTGATTTGTGTATTTTCTTTTAAAAGAGGGTAGGTGGCTTGTGCAAGAATATTCCCCTTACCTTCTTCTTCTCCCACATTCATTAATCCAACAGAGGGATTGTTGATATTGAGAATATGCTGTGCATACAAACTTCCCAATAAAGCAAACTGATTGAGTTGTTCCGGTTTGCAATCAGCATTCAATCCAACATCTACTAATAAACCGGTTCCTCCTTTTAGTTTAGGAATGATTGTTGAAATGGTGGGTCTGGCAACGCCAGCGATAGGTTTGATGCTGTACATGGCTCCCACCAACATTGCTCCGGTATTTCCGGCGCTGATGAAAGCATCTATTTTTCCGGTAGCTAGTAAATGAAAACCGATTGCAATTGAGGAACGTTGCTTTTCCTTTAGTGCTTTGGTGGGGTGTTCATGATAACCAATTACCTCAGGGGCATGTACCAAATGCAAATTAGGTGATGCAACCTGATGCTCCTCCAAAAGAGGGTTGACCAGAGTTTCATCACCTATTAAATATAGTGAGGCAGCAGGTGTACCGGTAGACAGATAAAGCTTCAGTCCCTTCACCGCTTCCAGCGGTGCAAAATCTCCACCCATCATGTCTATGCCAATATTCATGCGCGGTAAGCTTGGTTAAATTGTACTAAAAGGATTAAGCTTTCAATGGAGCTTTCTCAGCTACCAATTTACCTTTGTAGAACAATTTACCTTCGCTCACGTGTGCACGATGGCGTACGTGTGTTTCACCTGTGGTGCTGTCTTTGCTCAATGTAACTTCCTGTGCTACGTAGTGCGTTCTTCTTTTTGCACTGCGCTGCTGTGAATGTCTGCGTTTAGGATTCGGCATATCTCGAATTTTAGAGTATCAATAATGTTTATTCTAAGTCTTTAAATTTTTCTAGTCCCTTCCAAACTGTTTTGTGTTGGTCTTTTTGTGCTTCTTCTTCCATCTTCTTCAATTTCTCCAACACTTCTTTATTACACTGTGGACCACCCACTTCACTTTCCTTACACATTTTCTGGAGTGGAATACTGAGGTTGATGAATTCATAGATCCAATCGCTCAGGTACAGATGGCTTTCTCCACGGCTGATATAATATACATCAGGATCTTCTTCCTGCTCATTCATGATCTCGGGGTCATCCACCATTTTTACAATGATGTTGAATTCATCCCAGAGCTGTAATGGCAGTTGATTACCACATCTGTCGCAAGAAGTTTCCAATGAACCATCAATATCAAACTTGAGTTGCATGAAGTTGTTATTCTTCTCCAGACTCAATTTTATATTGGCGATACAGTTGTTGAAATCCTGCTCTCCATAGCTTGTAAAGAACTTGTCCTCAATACGGTATTCGTATACATGAGTCCCCGGCTTTAAACCCACAAAAGCTATCTCATATTCCCGCCGATGACTCATAACCGATTTTTAAGGGCTTGCAAAGGTAGTCCATAATGGCGGAAATGCCAAGAGAAAATTGCCTTTCAGGGCTTTTGACTTATCAACAGACCTGAATCAAGAGGAAATCTCATATTTGTAACCATGAATCAAGGCAAGAAAGTATCCTCATTGATCTGGATCAAGCCGGCATGGCTATTTTTTATAGCCCTCATCCTCCATATTATCGGTTATTTCCCTTCTATAGTCGAGAATTGGTATAGTACCGGTATCTACAAAGGTATATCCAATATTGTAAGAGCATTGACAAAATGGGTACCTTTTAGTATTGGAGATGTCTTGTATATCTTATTCATTATCAGTCTGATCATTGGGTTGATCCGCTTCATGATAAAGCTTGCAAAGGGACAGTTGGATAGGTATTCAGTGATTCCCGTTGGACTACAATTGCTTAGTAAATTATTATCTATCTATATCATTTTCAGGCTTTTATGGGGATTGAACTATGATCGTTTGGGGATCGCTTATCAGTTACAATTATCTAAACCCACTTATAATACGGAAGAAGTTATTCAGCTGACCAATCAGTTAATTGATAGCTTGAATGCCTCCCGTCAAAGATTACCGGATACCGTCTTAGCAGAACCCCCGATTGACAGTATTTTCAGGATGGCCGGGATTGGGTATGCCCGTTTATCAGATCATTACTTTTTTCTCAACTATACCCAACGTTCTCTAAAAGCGAGTCTTTTTACGCCGATCGCAGATTGGTTATCATTCACTGGGTATTATAATCCATTTTCAGGCGAGGGGCAGGTACGATCAGATATACCCCGGGTTATGGTTCCGTTCGTGTCCTGCCACGAAATCGGGCATCAACTTGGTTATGCCAGTGAGAGTGAAGCTAATTTTGTAGGATTTCTGGCTGCATTATCAACCAATGATCCTTATTTCCGTTATTCGGCTTTCAATGAGTTGTTTAGTTATGCACAGGGAGAGGAGTTAATGCTGTTGGCTACTGCAAATGATTCCACCAGGTTTGGCGAGGTCATTGTTCAGAATCGAGCCAGACTGGATACTTTGGTTAAAAAAGATCGTAAAGAGATACGTGAATTTTTTCAGCAACGCAGAAATAGTATTGCTCCTGCCATCAATGATTTGTATGATCAATATTTGAAAGTCAATAATCAAGATGCCGGTGTACTTAGTTATAATGAAGTGATTGGTTTATTAATAGCTTATCTAAAAAAACATGAAAAAATCTAATGGTATTAAATTGATGATCTCCATCGTACTCTGTGTATCATTGGGATCTGTGGGCGGATTGGTGACCGTGAATGAAATACCTACCTGGTATGCTTCTCTCAATAAGCCATCATTCAATCCACCTAATTGGTTATTCGGTCCGGTATGGACAACACTCTATTTGTTGATGGGTATCAGTGCATATCTGATATGGAAACAACCGGTATCCAAAGAAAGAAACAAGGCATTGCAATTATTCATTTTGCAATTCATACTCAATTTTTGCTGGTCATTTATTTTCTTCGGGTTACACGCTACCGGATGGGCATTCATTGAAATGATCGCACTTTGGATATTGATCCTGTTAACCATTTTACATTTTGCTAAACACTCAAAAATAGCTGCATGGCTATTGGTGCCCTACATCTCCTGGGTAAGCTTTGCACTGTTGCTGAATGCAGCGATATGGAGGCTGAATTGAGAGAGTAGTCAAAAGTGAAAAGTGAAAGGTGAAATATAATTTCTTTCACTTTTCACCATTCCGCCTTTCACTCAAAAGGCATTCTTCCACATCATACTCTCCACCGGCTTATTGGGTTGTCCGCTGTATTTGGCGTTGGATTTCTGGTTGTATTTTACTTCGATCTCACCATCAACAGGGAAGTAGATCAATTGTCCGATCGGCATACCATGGTACACACGAACGGGCTGTTTACAAGAGATTTCGAGCGTCCAGTTACCACAAAAACCTACATCACCTTTTCCCGCGGTGGCGTGTATATCGATGCCTAAACGACCGGTAGATGATTTTCCTTCCAAAAATGGAACATGTGCATGTGTTTCTGTGTACTCAAGTGTAACACCCAGATAGAATTTATGAGGTTCGAGGATATATCCTTCATCCGGAATATCAAAGTACTCGATCTTATTGTGTTTTTTGGCATCCAATACTTCATCTACATATATTGCCAAGGTTTTTCCCAGATGCACATCATAACTGTTACTGCCCAGATCGGCACGATTATAAGGTTCAATTTTAATGGTGCCTTTGTCCATTTCCTCCAATATGCGCTTATCTGTCAGGATCATTATTCTTTAGTTTTTTGGGTTGGGATGCAAATAAATCTTAAATCTGCAATCTAAAACGCAATAGTTCCCTGTGCCACTGTTTTATCAACAAGATATTAACCATGATACTCGTCTAGCGGTCTGGAAGATCGAAGAAGAGGAATCTTTTTTTCTTGAAAAAGCTTCTTTAAAACGAGAGATCACACATCCTCATAAACGCTTGCAGCATTTGGCCGGACGATATTTGTTGGTGTATCTATTTCCGGATTTCCCGGCTGAATGGATTGAAATAGCAGATACCCGAAAACCTTTTCTACCGGATGAGCAATATCATTTTTCGATTTCACACTGCGGAAATTTTGCGGCGGCTATCGTAAGTAGAACAGAGAGAGTAGGGATCGATGTTGAATTGTTAACCCCTCGCGTTGAAAAGATCAAACATAAATTTCTACATCCGGAAGAATTACAAATGGTGGATCAAGCAACTGTAGATAGAATTCAATTACTCACTTTGTTATGGAGTGCTAAAGAAGCCATGTTCAAATGGTGGGCTAGGGGAGATGTGGATTTTAGTGAGGTGTTACGAATTTTAGAGATGCCTGTCAATCGTGAAGGGAAGTTTTCATCTAAATTCCATAAAGCGGATCACAATACTTTACTTACCATCCATTATAAAATATTTGAAGATCTAAATGTAGCATGGACCCATACTCTTTTATGATTGGTCTACAATTCGTAAAAGATACCCCTTACCGTGAATATTTACAATTTGAATGGAGGGATCATCTTTTAAGTATTTTCTTAATTTATGAATGAATACATCCATACTTTTTCTTGTAAAAAAATCGTTCTTGCCCCATAAATTCTTGAGAATATTTTTTCTCTCTACAACATTCCCTAAATTCAGACAAAACTCTTTTAATAACTGTGATTCTTTTTGAGATAGATTTGTGATTAGATCATTTTGTTTGAGTGTTTGATTCACAAAATCAAATTCATATTTACCAATTTGTATAACGTTATTTGTTTTGATTCCATGATTTTGATTCCTTCTTAAAACAGCTTTTATTCTGGCAACTAATTCCTCTTCATCCATGGGTTTGGTCATATAATCATCTGCTCCTGCTTTAAATCCATGAAGTTTATCGGTCTTCAAACTCTTGGCAGTTAATAAGATCACAGGAAAGTTTGGGGATGATGATTTTATTTCTTTTAGTAAGGTTAATCCGTCCTTTTCAGGCATCATTATATCCAGAATCGCAATATCGAACGGATGATTATTGTATGCTTCCATTGCTTTTTTGCCATCAACGCACCAGTTGACTGAAAAGTCGTTGATGGTGAGGTATTCCTTTAGTAAATACCCCAAGCTTTCATCATCTTCTGCTAATAATATGTTTATAGGATTTCGCATCATTTATTGAGTGGGAAAAAAAGAGAAAAGGTACTTCCTTTTCCAGGGATACTTTTTACCGTTGTCATGCCTCCATGTGCGGTCATGATACTCTTTACATAACTCAAGCCAAGTCCGAAACCTTTTACAGTGTGTATATTGCCAGATTCTGCACGATAAAATTTCTCGAATATGCTTGTTAATTTTTCCGGCGGTATACCTATGCCATTATCGGAGACTTCTAATACAAGGTATTCTTTTATTTTACCATTCTTTTTAATTTTTTCATTTTTTGTGCTAAGGGTAACTAAGGGATTATCCGGACTGTATTTTATGGCATTATCAATAAGGTTGTAAACAGTATTCCTGAAATGAGTTTCATCAATCTCAATTGTAGATAGTTTACTAAAAAGCAGATGGTGAATGTTGCCATTTCTTTTTTCAATCAGTAGCTCAAAGCTTTTCAGCACGTTTAAGATAATGGGATGAACATCTTTTTCTTGTTTCTCAAGTTTAAAGTTGTTCGAATCGATCAAAGCGATTTGTAATATTTTATCTACATGATTTTTTAATTTTTCATTTTCTTTTTCTATGATAGATGCATACTTGCTTATTTTTCTTTCCTCGTTAAAGGTCTTTGGATCTTTAAGAAAAGAAGTTGCTAAATCTATTGAGAAGAGAGGAGTCTTGAATTCATGCGTTAAGTTGTTAATAAAGTCATCCTTAATTTGCGAGGCTTTTCTCTGTAAGTGAATAGTTCTTATAAAGTAGATGAATGAAAATATGAGTAAAATCCCAAGGAGAATAGCAGTTGTCAATAAGGGTTTAATTTGAGCAAAAAGATATTTTTTGTAATCCACAAGGTGAATGACCAAATGGTAGTGAGTGTTTTTTTTATGCAATAATGAATGAAAGGAGGTCTGAATTAATGGATGCTGAATATTAAATGAATCAAGGCAAGATTGAGAAATAAAAGCTGTTTTGTATGAGCCTGTAACATATCTGATGCTATCATTTTTGTCAATATCATGAAAGTAAATTCCAAAAGTATGACTCATGATCAGGTTATGCTTGGTCAATCCTGTTGTAATCATCTCTTGAATCGAAGAGTCAATGTTATTGTTTCCGGATCTTTGATTCGATTGTGATAATGAATCAAGGCTTTTGAGAATCGGTGAATTTGCTTGAATATCATTCCCGATATCAGAAACAGCATATTTACCTAAATTAATAAACGTAACTCTATTTGCAGTAATACTTTTATCAATCAGCACTGCGAATATGGAACCCAAACCTATAAAAGTTCCAATAAGTATACTTGAAGCAATGATTACGTTTCGATTTAATTTACGGAACATGGCAGCAAGTTCAAGTAATATCATGAATATGCCATAGTCGTTAACTTTTGATTAAGTATTTTAACTATTTGGTGAGCCTATTTAATTTCTCGTGAATTTATTCTTAGTCCTCAGTTGATCAATTTCGTAGCAAATAGTTACGATGCTTAATAAAATAATTGTTTTAATACTGACTACTTTATTTGCGATCCCATTTTTAACGGCTCAGAACCAGTTATACAAATTAAGTGGTCAAGTTTTAGTTGGAAAAGAGCAACCCGCTGATAATGCTACGATTTCTGTGATACGTGCGAAGGATAAAATCCGAATCTCAACGATAATGACAAACTCCAGTGGTCATTTTCAGGTTGGACAATTACTTCCGGGTATCTATACAATTGAAGTAAGTTTTGTGGGTTACCAAGTCTTAAAAAAAAAATATGGAGATTGGAAACGCTGATACTTCTGTTATCATACTTTTAGAAAGACGAGTCGATGCACTTAAAGAAGTGACGGTCAAAGCTATAAAGTCCATTATAGAGTTTAAGCCTGGATTGACTATTTATAATGTTTCTTCAGATCCGTCAGCATTGGGCAAATCACTTTCTGATGTAGTAGCTTTTATGCCGGGAGTAGCTCAAAATGGGAGCGGAGCATTGACAGTCAACGGAGAATCTGATGTTACAATTTTGATCAATGGGAGGCGTTCGCGGATCAATGCTACAGATTTGGTTCAGCAACTTCAGTCTGCTAATGTTGAGCGAGTAGAACTGGTATCTGGGGCTGATCCGAGATATGCTTCAACAACAGGATCCGCTGTTTTAAATATTATTCTCAAAAAAAATCGAGAAAAAACATTTACAGGTAATGCCTCTTTTTTAGTCAACAACTACGGTTTCTTAAATGCATCATTTAGAGGTAGCCAGGCTAATAGGAATAGAAATATTTATTTCAGTTTATCCGATGATGAAAAATTCATGCAAGTACAGTCCTCATACATCCGTAAGCGAAAATCTGTAGATACCACTTTCTTCTCAGGAGATTCAAAAAACAATGTTCATCATTCGCTTCGGACCCTAAATATTGGGATTGATTTATTTATAGATAGTTTCAATACAGTTAATATTGAAAATTCTCTAAATCTGCATAGTGATGTGATGAAAGGACTAACGAATAACCGAATTGGGAATATTTTATCCACTAATGCCTTACAGACTTCTATACAATCTGTTCCAAGTGAGATGGAGAATACTATTGGATTAAATTACAGAAAACAATTTGCGAAGACAGAAAAATATTTTGAAGCAGATTTTTCTGCAGCTTTTTTTGAATTAAATAGTAAAAGACGATTTGGTAAATCAGAACCTGTAGACGAATTAAAAATTGATAGTAGGGCGTACCAATTCAAGAGCGAATTCTTTGTGCCCTTTAAAAAGGGTAATTCACTATTGACGGGTGTTGATTTTTCTTTTATTGAGTCCGTAAATCTTGAAAAATTCAGTAATCAATACAATGCTATACAACTTGATTACTCAAATAAAAAAGTAGCTATTTTTTCTGCATTTTCTTATAAAGCTGGCAAAGGGTTTCTTATTAGACCCGGTATTCGAATTGAAGATGTTAACACGAATGCAAACTCTTCAGCAGTGAATGATGTAGCATTCTCTCTGTTGAGTTTATATCCCACACTTAATATGGCTTGGCAAATAAATCCTAGCCATTTTATTGCATTAGATTATGTTCGAAGGATTAATCATCCCGGATTGGCTGAATTTTATACCAATCAAAATCAACCCGATACATTTCAAATTCACTTGGGAAATTCCAGTCTTATTCCTGTTGTTCGTAATAATGTTAGTATTGACTACCGATACAAAAAGGGAAGAGCAAATATTTCTCTGAGGGTTTTTGGGAATATTGTCAATAATAGTATACGGATGGTTACTAATTTCCTTACCGATCATAAAGTCCAAACACAATTGGAAAATATTGGTGATGTATACATGTATGGTGGTTCTTTAACAAGTCAACATGATGTGACTAAGAAGTGGAAGCTTAGGGTTAATATGAATCTCAATTTTTCTTCTTTGGAGTTAAAAAAGAAGACCTACGTCAAGTTTGTTGATTTTTACGATGTGAATGCGATGATAAGTAATCGATACGTATTTTCTGAAAATAATGATGCCGAAATTGTATTTCGTATGATGAATTATACCAGAAATCTAAATGATGATTTTACTCCCGGGTATAATCTTTCACTTCAATACAATCATAAGTTCAAAAATAAAAGATGGGTGATGTCCATATTGGCGAATGACATTTTATTTTCAATGAAGTTCAGAAGTATGCGTTACCTCACATCTGATATCTTGTCAGAGCAAAATTTCTTTGGTCGTAGTAGGTTTTTGCAATTTGTTTTGAATTATAAATTCGGGGGAGATCAACGAAGAAGAGAGAAAAGAATACAATCTGAAAGAGTTTTGTTTAGCAATGGGTAATAGACTATTTGGTTTTATTAATCATCAAACCTACTTTTCGTTTTTGGAATCAGTAATAAATTATTCTGTAAAGTTTGTTTCAATTGTCTTTTAACCAATTGCCCCATGGTGCGCGCTTTTGAAAATGAAGCACCTGCTTTGAAGTGAAAAGATAATTCTGTTTTTAATTGTAGTAATTTTTCTGGAGTAGATATCGTGTCTTTACTCATGATGTCCAGCAATTCTTTGATACGATATCTGGAAGAAACCAATCGATAGGTCATCATGGTTCTTTCTTCTGCCTGGTATTGAGCAATAGAATCGGTGTTGAGGTGTTTTAAGACTATATCTACCAATGCATGATTCTCTTTGAAAAATTGTGGCAGGTATAAATTTTTTCTGCCTTCATAAGATTGTTGATCAAAGTCAATAGCACGAATTCTGTATTGAAAATCTTCAATATCTGGAATGATGTTCACCACAAAATTATAAGATCGCATATCACCGAGTAGCTGAACAAAACATCGTTCATTGAATTTCACAAACTCTTTAGCGAGACGAATCAGATTGGTATTATTACTGTGAAGGTGATCGTTAATGAAAATATCTCCCGGTATGCCTGGAATATGTTCTTCAATTAATGTGTCTCTATCCGTAAAATAGGTCATGCGGTTAGGAGAGAGAAGGTGTTCCAATTCTAAACCATAAACCCTGCTGGCATCCGCTTGTTTAATATAATAATGGTCGTAGTTGTCGTTGAATTTATTGACGATACGAATTCGAAAGGGCTGACTGTTTCCAAAATAACAAAAATCGATTCTGGCAACATCCAGGTGATTGATATAACTCATATCGCCTTCTGTTTTCAGAATGGCATAAATGCGTACCAGATTTTCACGGAGATAATTCCATTCGTTCATATCATAAGAAACTTTCTCCCATGATGTCTCTTTCCCTAGTCTGTCTTTTAAAGGAACGGAATACGTATAACGCTGCAGATCTTTATAACTAACCGGTAATTTTACTTCCCGACTGTACTGTGTAAGGTATTTTCGTAACTCATCATTGACCGGAAAAATGGGTTTCTTTTTGGAAGGCTTTTCTGCCTCACCTGTCTTACTGATATGTCCGAATACGTTATTCAAGGATCAATGGATCGTTATCTTCCAATAAATTAAGATTCACTGCGTCAGCACCTGCGATACCTTCAATAGAGCCTTTGATATGCGCAGCATTCAGTAATACTTTTTCCAATTGTTTTTCTCTGGCTTTCCAAAGTTTCTCCATGGCGTCTCTTTCTTTTTGAATGCTTAGTTTCATACTCATAAAACCTTCTCTGATGGCTTTCCATTGTTCGCTGAATTCAGAACCGATCAGGTAATCATACAACATCACCATTTTATCACCTTTGTTTTCCTGACTTTTCTTGGCATCAGCGATCTTGAGTAAAGCATTTCTCAACAACAGGGCCACACTTCTCACTTCATTGAATGTACAGATATACACACCATCTTTTTCTCCAAAGCGATCCATGTCTTTGGGAAGAGTTTGTGTAACGATCACTGCAACATCGGCACCCAGATTGCGCATATCGTTTTTTAACTTTTCGATCCAATCATTCGCAAAGTCTTTGGTGCGTTTACTTTCGTAAATGATCTTACCTGCTTCATTGCCAAACTGATTTCTGACGGTTTGTATACAATCTGCTCCGCGAACACCTTTGCCTACTTCTTCAATTTTATCAAAAGGGAAAGTGGTTTGCAATAAGGATTCCAACATCAGTTCCTGCACCTCACCTTGTAATTGCATGCTTCCTTGCTCAGATTTACGACGCATTTCCTCTACCAGTTTTTTCTGGTCTTCGATCTGCTTTTCCAGTTCCTTGGTTCGCAGTTGATACTCTTGTTCTTTGATGCTTAACTTATCAGCCTCTTCTTTCGCAAGTTGCTCTTTGAGTTTCTCTCTTTCTTCTATGAGTTGTCTTTGTAATGAAAGCTCTAATTCTTCTTCTTTGGTTTTGAGTGCCTGTTCTTTTTGCAGAAACTCTAACTCCTTTTTACGGGCTTCTTTAAGTTTCTCTTCTTTTTCTTTGTCTGATTCCTGTAATAGTTTTAATCTGTTTTCATATTCATTAGCAATATCTTTCTTCACTGTTTCCTGTACTTCTGTGGTAATTCTCTGTTTTTCCTGTGCCAATTTCTGAGCAAATATTTCATTTTCTCTTTTTCTCTTTTCTTCAAATTGTTTTTGCTCTTCTGCCAATCGCTTTTTTTCTTCCTCTATGCTTTGCAATGAAGAATTAAGTTTTTCCTGAAATTCCTTTTGGTATTTCTGTTCTAATTCAGCGGATAAAACATTTTCAATATCAAACTCATGCCCACAATTCGGACATTTTATATCAGATTGCATACTTATTTTTTTACAATATAAGGTGAAGCTACAAAATTAACCTCCCTTTTGTTTGTTGGAAGAGTAATAGAAAAGAAAGTCCAAAAGAAGCGATCCGAACCTTCAACTTCTTTGTAAATGCCTGAAAATTCTTAAGATTATAGGCTTTCTATTTTCTTTATTACCTGTATATTTGCGACCCTAATACCTGCGGAGGTGGCGAAATTGGTAGACGCACTACCTTGAGGTGGTAGCGCCTTTTACCGGGCGTGGGAGTTCGAATCTCCTCTTCCGCACAAAAACCCAGACGTAGATCTGGGTTTTTTAATTTCTATACAAAAATTTAGTCTAGTTACATTCTTTCCGGTACCCTAATTCCCAATACAGACATTCCATTTTTCAGCGTTTGTGCCGTTAATTGTGATAATGCCAGCCTCAACCTTTTTTTCTCTTCATTCTCAGCATTGGCAATCGAATGTTCCGTATAAAATGAATTGAACGTTTTTGCCAAATTGAATACGTAGATCGCCACTTTCGATGGATCATGTTCAAAGGCAGCTTCATTCAGCACAGTCGGGAATTGTTCCAAGGTAAGGAGAAGTTCCTTTTCAAGAGGCAACAGTGAAAGGTGAAAAGTGAAAAGTGAATTATCGACAATTGACAATTCACCATTCACGCCAGCTTTCCTCAGGATGCTCTTGATCCTTGCATGTGTATATTGAATAAATGGCCCCGTAAATCCGTGGAAATCGATACTTTCTTCCGGATTAAAGATCATCTTTTTCTTAGGGTCTACACGCAATAGGAAAAACTTGAGAGCGCCTAACCCAATGATATCATAGAGGTCCTTTAACTCTTCTGCGGTAAAGTCTTTTACTTTTCCAAGCTCTTCTGTTTTCTGTCTGGCAATATTCACCATTTCCTCCACCAGATCATCTGCATCCACCACAGTTCCTTCACGACTCTTCATTTTACCAGAGGGTAATTCTACCATGCCATAACTCAAATGATAAATGCCATCAGCAGAAGGAAGTTGCAACTTTTGACAAATCAGTTTCAAGACTTTGAAATGATAGTTCTGTTCATCGCCCACTACATAAATGCTTTGCTGGGCATTGAACTCTTTTTGTTTTTGCTCAGCCAATCCAATATCCTGTGTGATATACACCGATGTACCATCTTTTCTTCGAACCAGTTTCTCATCCAATCCATCAGCAGTCAGATCGATCCAAACACTGCCATCTTCTTTTTGAAAAAAGACACCTTTGGCCAAACCGGTTTCTACCAGATCTTTTCCCAACAGGTATGTGTTGCTTTCATAATAGGTCTTGTCAAAATCGCTTCCAATTCTCTGATAGGTTTGGTTAAAACCCTCGTATACCCAGCCGTTCATGGTACGCCATAATTCTATTACTTCAGGTTTACCCGCTTCCCAATCAATCAACATTTGTTGGGTATCTTTCATGATCGGCGCTTCTTTTTCGGCCTGTTCTTTATTCATGCCTGAAGCCACTAATTCATCAATTTCCTTTTTATAAGCATCATTGAATTTCACATAATAATCACCCACAAAATGATCGCCCTTCATGCCTGTGCTGGCGGGAGTAGCTCCATTGGCAAAACGTTGCCATGCAATCATGCTCTTACAAATATGCACACCACGGTCATTGACAATACAGGTTTTCGCTACATCATGACCTGTTGCTTTTAAAATCTCAGCAATACTCCATCCTAAAAAATTGTTACGTAAATGACCCAGATGTAGGGGTTTATTGGTATTAGGGGAGGAGTACTCTACCATTACCTTTTCATGAATGGCGGTATTGAATCCAAATGTTTCATTCGAATGTTGTTCAGATAAGAATTGAAACCAATATGCATCTGTGACAGAAAGATTTAAAAAACCCTTGATGATATTGTAGTTACTAAATAATGCAGGAAACTTTTCGATCATGGCTTTGCCGATCTCTTCACCCAAAGCATCGGGTGATTTCTTCAGCTGTTTGACCAACGCAAAAAGTACCACGGTATAATCACCTTCAAATTCAGGTTTGGTAGCATTCACCAGTATATCATTGGGTTGTATGGGTAATTGATACAACCCCGTAATGGTACTTGCCGCTGCCTTTTTGATCTGTTCTACAACACTCATTTTCTTAATGGTTTCGGGCGCAAAAGTAATTAATTAACACCTACCTTAGCGGCTTCATGCGAAACTTGCACGAACATATCCGGGCACTGATCCTTTCTGTGGTTGATTTTTTCTATCCAATTTTTAGAAAGCTTATGCCGTTGCAGACTTACCGATATGCGGCTTGTGGTGGGTTCAATACCCTGTTAGACATCACTCTTTTCTTTGTAGCCTACAACTATATATTTGATAAACAGATCATTCATCTGTCTTTTATATCCATCAGCGCCCACATTGCGGCTTTTTTAGCAGCCTTTACCGTAACTTTTCCTACAGGATTTTACCTAAGTAGATATGTGGTTTTTCAAGAAACATCGGTGGCCAAAAGAAAACAGATCAGTAAATATTTTCTGGTAGTGTTAGGTTGTTTATTACTGAATTATGCCTTTCTGAAACTATTTGTAGAAGTATTTGGTTGGTACCCCACTTTATCTAAAATCATCACTACGTTTTTTGTAGTGGCTTTTAGTTATTTCTCTCAGAAGAACTTCACATTCAAAGCTTCAGCAAATTAATTGTTACTAATCTTTTGCTGGAACAGCACTGTTGCTTCCGGTTTCTTTTGCGGATGAATATAAAACATCAATGTAGCGATACCCGCTCGCTCAGCATGAATGACTTTGAATTCATGAACACCTTTACTGAGTTCCAATAATCTTCTATGATGGGTTAATTCATCCAGAGCTGTGTACTTGGAATCCCATGCATCAATGAATAGTTTTCCATCCACATATACTTTTACATAATCATCAGCAGTAATACCTATATCATAAAAACCGGCTTCTGTTTCGATGTTTGTCGTTGCTACGGTTGCAAATGAATCTGCAGGTAAGTTTTTACCAATAGCTCCCCACCAGGTAAAATCCAATTGATCATATGTGTTTTGATGAATGGGAGAGGATGTAAGCAATTGCATAAAAGCATCCTGATGCGTCAAAGGATCAGTTGCTTCATTCCATGAATACCATTGTACATTCCAGTTTTGTTTGGGTTGGTATTGTTCATATCCAAATACGCTGCCACTGCTACCTGTCTTGCCCAATTGATCTATAAATACATCTCCTGAATATTCAAGTCTGATTTCTTTAAAAGCAGCATCAGATATAGGTTTTGCGACTAAGTGAGAAGGAAAGCTGTCCGCTCCTTTATCTGTAATTTCAAATCCAAGTGCGCCATTGACTTTCCAATTACCGGATGGTGCAAGCACTTCAAAATGATACAAACCTGAGCTGTCTATTTGTTTCAACCATAACAATGGGTACTCGAAATTATACGGACCCCATGGTGTGATACGGATATTATCTTTTCCTTTCGGGAACTCGCTATTCGGTCTCTTTGTAACCGGAATTTTTTTAAGTCGTTCATCCGGAACATAATCCATATCCAATGGATCATCTTCTCTTGAAGTATCAATATCGTTGGTTCTGTCACCTAACTTCAGACCGGTAGTATGGGCCATTTTCAGATTGCCACTGAAAGCTACAGTGTCAGTTCCCATGATATCATACACAGTTTCAGTTGCTGTGAATTGATTTACCGCGATCCAGTAGTTCATACTTCTGGTATCTCTTACTTGTGCATACTTCCAGTCAGCAGGCTGTTGCTCCCTCGACCATAATTTGATCGCCGTTTTATCATACAAAAATCGATTGAGCGCGATGTTATTGTTTTGTCCATGTTCAATGGCGATACCGATCCTGTTAAATGCGAAATCATTGTCGGTAAAATCACTTTCATAACTATATCCACCCCAAATGCCATGATCACAATCACGCATGACATTTTTCATGATCAAATTGCGACTGAAAGTGACTTCTACACCATTCGTAGGTGCATAAGAGAAGTCATTGCCATAAACAAAATTGTCATTGCAACCGCCTTCGCCTGTATCCATAGTATGTTGTCCGGCCCAAAGAAAAAAGCCATCTCCACTATGAGTAGCACTGTTGAATGCAAAAATATTGTGATTGCATTGTTCAAAAACTAAGAAGCCGGCGCTGTCTTGTCCGCGTTTATATTTACCATGACTATACCCCCGCACATTCCAATCCACTCGGTTGTGATAGATCAGGTTATAACTGCTTCTGTACAATCCGATGCCAATCCCTGAATTAAAAGAAAAATTATTGTCTGATACAGTTACACTATCAGATAGAGTCATCATTAATCCACATTGTCCGTTGGTGACACTATTACCGGTAATCTTAGCATTGTTACATTTTCTGAGATAGATACCCGCACCATAACGCATCCATTCATTTTGATCATTTTTATGGTAACTCATCCAATCGCTGATATCTTCTCTTTGCAGATTGCTTTTCAGATGCTGTCGGTAATTAAAACTGAGGTCAGATTGTTGAATCGATAAATGGACAACACTATCCGCTAGTATGGCGATTTTATATCCACTGATATGAGCATTCCTGATACTGATATTTTTTGAACCCGGCATTATTTTGATAGCGATGCCCTCAAATTCATCTGGGCGCTGTTGCTCAGTATTCCCTTTCAGAATAACTCCCGTAAAATCAAGTTGAATATTTTCACCTGATACTTCGATTAAAACTTGGTCTGCTGTACTGCTCAATGGATAAATACCCGGGGTCAATCTACCCGAGCTCGTGATAACAAGCCCCTTTTTGGGGGTAATCAAAGGGAGATCCTGAGCCGAGGCTGTAAAAAAAGATATCGCTAATAGCAAAAAAGCCGTCCAATAGATTCGCATGCTTAAAACTAAGATTTTCTCACATTAGAGATGCGAGGCGTTCATTTTTACATATTCTACTGCCAGAAACGCATTGATTTGTAGCGTTTTCGGTAATGCCAGCAGGGTATGAACGGTTATTCTGACATTTTTTCACTTATTGCTGTCATGGCATAATGATTGACATTAGAAAGCCGATTATTCACCTGAAATCAATAGTTATGGGCAAAATAATAGGCATTGACCTTGGAACAACGAATAGTTGTGTGGCCGTTATGGAAGGTAACGAGCCGGTAGTGATTGCAAACGACGAAGGTCGTAGAACAACCCCTTCCGTAGTGGCGTTCCTAAAGAATGGAGAGCGTAAAGTAGGTGATCCTGCAAAGCGTCAGGCCATTACCAATCCGCAGAACACGATTACCAGTGTAAAGCGTTTTATGGGTCGTCGTCACGACGAAGTGACCGAAGAAATCAGCCATTGGAGCTATCAAGTAGCGAAAGGTGACAATAATACCGTTCGTGTAGCGATCGATGATCGTTTATATACCCCTCAGGAAATCTCTGCCATGGTTCTTCAGAAAATGAAGAAAACAGCCGAAGATTATCTTGGACAAGAAGTAACAGATGCGGTGATCACAGTACCTGCGTATTTTAATGATGCACAGCGTCAGGCTACCAAAGAAGCCGGTGAGATCGCGGGATTGAATGTTCGCCGTATTGTGAACGAGCCTACTGCTGCGGCACTGGCTTATGGATTGGATAAGAAAAATGTGGATCAGAAGATCGCAGTGTTCGACTTAGGTGGTGGTACTTTCGATATCTCAATTTTGGAATTGGGTGATGGCGTTTTTGAAGTAAAATCTACCAATGGTGATACACACCTTGGTGGTGATGACTTCGATAAAGTGATCATGGATTGGTTAGCTGATGAATTCAAGTCTCAGGAAGCGATCGACCTGCGTAAAGACCCAATGGCTTTACAGCGTTTGAAAGAAGCTGCTGAAAAAGCAAAAATCGAGTTGAGTTCTTCTGCAGAAACAGAAATCAATCTGCCTTATATCACAGCAGTAGATGGTGTGCCTAAACACCTGGTATTAAAACTGTCACGTGCTAAGTTTGAAGCTTTAGCAGATAACCTCTTTGCACGTTGTTTGAAACCTTGTGAGGCCGCTCTGAAAGATGCCGGTTACTCTACTTCTCAAATTGATGAAGTGATCCTGGTAGGTGGTTCTACTCGTATTCCTAAAGTTCAAGAGATCGTTGAGAAATTCTTTGGTAAAAAACCTAACCGTGGTGTAAATCCGGATGAAGTAGTAGCAGTAGGTGCTGCAATTCAAGGTGCGGTATTGACCGGAGAAGTAAAAGATGTGTTGTTGTTGGATGTAACTCCATTAGGATTGGGTATTGAAACCATGGGAAGTGTAATGACAACCATGATCCCATCCAATACAACGATCCCTACAAAGAAAACAGAGGTATTCTCTACTGCCAGCGATAATCAGCCCGGTGTACAGATCCATGTATTACAAGGTGAGCGTCCGATGGCGAATCAGAATAAGAGCTTGGGTATCTTTAATCTGGATGGTATTCCACCGGCACCAAGAGGTGTTCCTCAGATCGAAGTAACTTTTGATATTGATGCGAATGGTATCCTGCATGTAAGTGCAAAAGATAAGGGAACCGGAAAAGAACAAAAGATCCGTATCGAAGCAGGTAGTGGCTTGAGCAAAGAGGAAATTGAAAAGATGAAAGCTGAAGCAAAAGCCAATGAAGCATCTGATAAAGAAGCTCGTGAAAAAGTAGAGAAGCTGAATCAGGCAGATAGTCTGATCTTCCAAACAGAGAAGCAATTCAAAGAGTTTGGAGATAAGATCCCTACTGAAAAAAAAGCACCGATCGAAGAAGCGCTGACTAAACTGAAAGAAGCACATAAAAATCAGGATATTCCGGCAATTGATGCTGCGATGGCTGAAATGAATACTGCTTGGACAGCGGCCAGTGAAGAAATTTACAAGGCACAACAAGCTGCCGGTGCACAGCCGGGTGCTGATGCTGCTCAAGGTGCTGCTGACCAGTCTAACGGAAGTGCAAAGAATGATACAGTAGAAGATGCTCAGTTTGAAGAAGTAAAATAAGCTGAACTGAAAACGATACAAGCCCTGTTCCAATCATTTGGAACAGGGCTTTTTTATAGCTGCTGAATCATTGTATTGTTACCATGAATTTCGTTGACTACTGCAGAATGATCTTTGGAATGGAGAATTTGATATTTCTCAGTCGGACTCAATCGCTTCCACCAATCTTTGGCGGTTTCTCCAAATAAGATCAAAGCTTTGATCTCCATAAACAACAATTCACTGGTAGAAAAAACCTTCGCTTCACGATAAGGCTTATAGGATGAGGAATGTCTGTAGGTATACATGTTGAATGTTTTCTCAAAACTATTTTCTTTCAATAGTACATCAAGAAATGTCTTGAAAAACAGGTATGAATACAGATACATATACGTTAGATTCTAACGTATTTATTCGTTATTTGGTGATTCGATAACACCAACGCTTAAGCTTACCTTCAAAATCAAAAGGAGTGGTTGCTTTTGTAATATCTTTTATCTCTGTTGCTTTGATCTCTTCTGTAGCCAACACAAACTTGGTGAAATTGGTACTAAAGAAAAGTGTTCCACCCTTGGTCATTGCAGCTAATACATCATTGATGAGTTCTACATGATCTCTTTGAATATCCAGAAAATCCTTCATACGCTTACTGTTACTAAAAGTAGGCGGATCCATGATTACCAGATCAAAACTTTCGGGCTTTAGTGTTTTGAGATATTGCTTCACATCTGCATGAACAAAGAAATATTTATCCTTATCCTTAAAACGATTGATGACCATATGATCTTCAGCCCAATTCAAGTAGGTCTTTGATAAATCAACAGACGTAACGGTTGCTGCGCCACCAGCAGCTGTGTACACAGAGAAAGAACCGGTATAACAAAATAAATTCAAGACCCTTTTGTCGGATGCAATTTCTCTGGCCATTTGTCGAGTGGTACGATGGTCTAGGAATAATCCGGTATCCAGATAATCGGTCAGGTTTACCAAAAATTTCAACCCGTTTTCTTCTACAGTGAAGAATTCTTTTTTACTGTCTATCTTCTCATATTGCTCATCTCTGTGCGACATTCTTTTTCGCTGTCTCACAAAAACATGTTCTTTCTTGATACCGGTGATCTCGCTGATCACGTCAATACAAGTATCCAACCATGCATCATGTTCCTCATCGGTCATGCCATGTCTGCGTAAATACTCAGCCAGATAGATCCTGTCTTCATAAAATTCTATTGCAAAGGGAAATTCCGGGAGATCATGGTCATATACACGGTAGCAGGAGATATTCATTCGCTTGGCCTGCTTATGTCTGTGTTTATAGACTTTCAGTAAGCGATTGTAAAACATTTCCAGTTTTGGATTCTCTGACATGGTGTAAAGATACTATTCAACATCTCTTCCTCCATTCACGTAAAAGGGGTTTTATCAATCAGGGTTTACAGTATATTTAGTACCCAAAACTTAATTGCATGCGAAAACTATTGTTTACGGCACTGGTATGCTGCGTTGCAGGTTCTGTACTTGCACAGGATTACAGCAATGCCACCGAACAGGCTAACAGGCTGAATGCACTTGTAAAAGCCTATCCACAAACAACTTCACTAAAATCACTTACAAAAACCAATGGCGGAAAAGACATCTGGCTGCTTACTATCGGCAGTGGTAAAACAGAGAATAAACCTGCTATCGCCGTAATAGGTGGAGTAGAAGGGAATCATCTTCTTGGTACCGAATTGGCTATCGGCTTTGCAGAACAACTATTGAAAGCCTCGGGTACCGATAGTGTCAAAAATTTATTGGCTCGTACCACTTATTATGTGTTTCCGAATATGAGTCCGGATGCCATGGAACAGTATTTCTCCAAGTTACGCAATGGACGTAATGGCAATGCAACAGCTACCGATGATGATCGTGATGGTAAAACAGATGAAGATGGTTGGGATGATCTGGATGGAGATGGTAAGATCACTTTCTTAAGAATAGAATCTGTAACAGGCGATTATAAACTGCATCCTGATGATGCACGTGTGTTGATCAAAGCTGATATCAGCAAAGGCGAAAAAGGAAAATACAAACTATTGACAGAAGGAATAGACAACGATAAAGACGGTCAATTCAATGAAGATGGTGAAGGTGGAATCGCATTCAATAAAAACCTCACTTACAATCATAAAACTTTTGCTCCCGGAGCAGGTGATTATCCCGCATCAGAAAAAGAAACAAGAGCTATGCTTGATTTTCTATATGATGCTTTCAATGTATACGCTGTCGTAAGTTTCGGTAGTAATAACAATCTTTCCAATCCGATTACCTACAATCCACAAGCGGCTGCTCAACGAATAGTGGCCGGATTATTAGAACCGGATGCCAAGGTGAACGGAATGGTGAGTGATCTGTACAACAAAGTTACAGGCACAAAAGATGCTCCCAGAAACAATACAACGGGTGGTGATGTTCTTTCATGGGGTTACTTCCATTATGGTCGTTATAGCTTTAGTACACCGGGTTGGTGGGTACCCAAGACCAGACCTGATACTGCTAAAAAAGAAAAAGCATTTACAGTAGAAGATGTAACTGCGAATTATCTACGCTGGGCTTCTCAACAGGGTATCAATAATGTATTTACTGAGTGGAAAGCCATCCAGCATCCTGATTTCCCCGGACAAAAAGTAGAAGTAGGGGGTGTTGATCCTTATGTGATGATGAATCCTCCTTACAAAATGGTTGAGCCTATAATAAAAAAGCATACAGACTTTTTGGTGAAGCTTGCTTCACATCAACCTGAAATTGATGTGATCAACCTAAAAACAGAAAAACTCGCTAATGGGTTAACCCGTGTGAGTTTAGATGTGGTTAATAAAGGAGGATTATCAACGCACAGTAAACTTGGTGAGAGAAGTTATTTTATCAAGAAAGTAAAAGTAGCCGTTCAAACTTCAGGCAAACAAGAAGTAGTAGGGGGCAGAAAAATTCATCTGCTCAACAGTATCGATGCCAACGGATCTGAATCTTTCAGTTGGGTCATCAAGGGAACCGGTAAACTGGTTATTGAAGCCGGTTGTCCAACAGCAGGTAATAAATCTATTGAGGTAACTCTTTGATCATCACAAATCATTCAACTATGAAACGTTTTACTATAAAAATATTTACAAGTCTATTGGTACTTGTTACCGGTATGACCGTTCATGCACAATTGCCCGATCAGGTATTCAAAGCAGCAGGCTCACCCGTAAATCCAAAAGTGACTGTTACCTGGAATCGATATTATGATCATGCAGGTATCAGTGAGATCTGTAAAAAAATTGCAGCAGCATATCCTGATCTTGCCAAACTACAATCCATTGGTAAGTCATTTGAAGGAAGGGACCTATGGTGTTTGACCGTTACCGATTTCAAAAAAGGTAATCCTGATCGCAAACCCGGTATGTATATCGATGGAAATATTCACTCTAATGAAATTCAGGGTGCAGAATTCGCTTTGTATACAGCTTGGTATCTAACAGAATCATTCGGGGATACAAAATTCATTCAAGAATTATTAGAAGATAAAGTATTCTATATCGTTCCAACCATCAATCCTGATGCAAGAGATAGCTATATGCATAAACCCAATACCGGCAGCTCTCCACGTTCAGGTGTGATTCCGGTAGATAATGATGGGGATGGACAAGTGAATGAAGACAGTTATGATGATATCAATAATGACGGACATATCACCATGATGCGCAGAAAGAATCCCAATGGTCGTTGGAAGTTGGATCCCAAAGATCCTCGTAACATGATTCAAGTGGGACCCGATGAAAAGGGAGAATATGAATTATTAGGTATCGAAGGCATCGATAATGATGGTGATGGAAGAGTGAATGAAGATGGCTATACATTCGAATATGATCCTAACCGCGATTGGGGTTGGGGATGGCAGCCAAACTATATTCAAAACGGCGCTTACAAATACCCGTTCTCTTTGCCGGAGAATAGAGCGGTGATGGAGTTTGTAATGAAACATCCAAATATCGCTGCAGCGCAATCATTTCACAATGCAGGGGGTATGATTCTTCGTGGTCCGGGTGGACAAGAAGACATTGGCACCTACAATGCACAGGATATTGCTGTGTATGATGCGATCGCTAAAAAAGGAGAGGAGTTGATTCCGGGATATAAATACCTCGTAGTGTATAAGGATCTCTATTCTGCTTATGGCGGTGAGTTAGATTGGTTTTATGCAGGTAGAGGTATTTACACTTACTCAAATGAATTATGGACTCCGTATCTGATGTACATGCGTGATGCAACTCGTGATCCATTTGACAATACGAGTTATAGTTTCGATCGTTATCTGTTATTCCAGGATGCATTTGTTCCATGGAAAGAATATGATCATCCGCAGTATGGTAAAATTGAAGTAGGTGGAATGAAGAAAAATTTTGGTCGTGCACATCCGGGATTTTTATTGGAATCTGATGCACACCGTAATATGGCTTTTAGCATTTATCATTGCTTCCATACACCCAAACTTGAAGTATCTGAGATCACTGAAAAAGATTTAGGTGATGGATTAAAAGAGGTAACCGCAGTGATCTATAATGGCAGACTCATGCCAACACACAGTAGTCAGGATGCCAAGAATAAAATTGAACGTCCGGATTATATCACGCTCACTACTTCCGGAAAAATACTCAGTGGTATGCAGGTGGAGAATAGAGATCTAAACCTGAGCAAAGAACAGCAGAACAATCCTCAAACCATTGAAGTACCTAATATTCCGGGATTGGGAACGGTGACAGTAAAATGGATCGTACAAGGAGGAGGAAAATATACTGTTAATGTAGACAGTAAAAAAGGCGGTACTGCTACCGCTTCAAAATAAAGTAATCTGTGAATCTGTGGCTAATATGAAAGCCACAGATTCACAGATTTTATTTCAGTTTTGACAATGCTTCTTTGATTCTTCCCCAAGCTTTTTCGATATTCCCCATACTATTCGCGAAAGAGAAGCGAACACATTTCGGTTCCCCGAATGCATCTCCCATGACAGAAGATACATGTGCATTGTTGAGAATGTACATACTCAGATCAGCAGCATTTTGAATGGTTTGTGTTCCATCTGATTTGCCATAATAAGCACTTACATCAGGAAACACATAAAATGCTCCTTCAGGTTCAAAACATTTGAAACCCGGTATTTCACTTACGAGTTGTAGTGTTCTTGCTCTTCTTCTGGTAAACTCTTCGGTCATTTCCATGGATGGACGAAGATCGCCCGTCAATGCAGCCACAGCAGCTTTTTGTGTGATCGAGTTGGTACCACTTGTAAACTGTCCTTGTAATTTCTCACACGCTTTAGCGATCTGAGCGCTGGCAGCGATGTATCCCAAACGCCATCCGGTCATGGCAAAACCTTTACTCAATCCATTGATCAGCACCACACGGTCTTTTAGATCTTCAAACTGTGCAATGCTTTCATGTTTTCCAACAAAATTGATGTATTCATAGATCTCATCAGAAATGATCGCGATATGGGGATGCTTGCGAAACACTGCTGCTAATGCTTCCAACTCAGCTTTGTTATATACAGCACCGGATGGATTACATGGTGAAGAGAACATGAATACTTTGGTACTCGGCGTAATAGCGGCTTCTACTTCCGCAGCAGTTGCTTTGAAATGATTTTCAACACTGGTTCTGATCTCTACTACTTTACCTCTGGCAATTTTCACCAATTCAGAATAGGTGACCCAGTATGGGGTAGGAATAACTACTTCATCACCTTCATCTACCAATGCTAAAATGGCGTTTGCTAAACTCTGTTTAGCACCGGTGGATGTAACGATATTTTCAGGAGCGTAGTTAAGGTTGTTATCGCGTTTGAGTTTGGTGCAAACGGCTTCTCTCAGATCTAAAAAACCCGGAACAGGAGTATAATGACTCCAGTTATCATTGATGGCTTTGATAGCAGCGTCTTTGATATGTTGGGGTGTATCAAAATCCGGTTCTCCTAAACTGAGATCGATTACATCAATGCCTTGGGCTCTGAGTTCACGACCAAGTTTGGCCATTTTGAGGGTTTCCGGTTCATTAAAACGATTGAGAAGCGATGATAATTCCATGATACTTTACATTAACTAAAATCCGTACATGATTTTTTTGCGAGCGAAAGTTCGTAAAAACTATGCAAACGGCTGTAAGTTTTAAACGGAATGCCTTGTTTTGGTTAAAAAATGTGGAGTATTTGTCTGTCAGTGGAAGTTTTCAGCAATTCAGTATGATTTCATCAATAGTTGAGAGAAAACTTACTTAAATCAGGAAGTCGCTTTTTCTTTCTCTTGATTTCGTGTTCATAGATCAACTGTCCAAGATCCCGCAAAAATGGATAACCCATGCTATCATAATCATAACGATCATCATTGAAAATACCATCACTGTTGCAATGGATGGTAGCACTCAGCATGAATTCGATCTTGTTTTCCAGATCTACGATATAAGCAACATCGGTAAGAAATCCATATGCGCCGCCAATCTTATTGAATATGCGAATATGTTTGGGACGATCACCTTTTGTCGCACCATACAACAAGAATTTGACGGAGGCATCCCAGACTTCATCTTTTGGATACAGTGGATATTTGCTTTCCGGTGGAAAGCAACTCATGGCTGCATAAAGAAAATCATAATCAGTTTTTTTCAATTTAAATCTGGACTTTTCAGGAAAGGACTCCGGAAATAAAACAGATTGCAACATGCTATGAAGGTCATTCAGATACATGCGATTCTTTTCAGAGAAGTTGAAAGGCTCTTGGATCAAAGTGTTACCAGACATATACCCTTTACCTAGTTTGCAATCAAACGAAGGAAAAACAGCGTTGCTTTTGAGCGAAGGCTGCTCATGTAATACTTTACCGGTTTGATCTACAAAATAAACAGGGTGGGTGGTTCTGTTTTGCAGCTCTGTTCTGCTTACACTCAACCAATGTCTGATCACTGCATCAGGATATCCTTTTTCTGTTAATTTTTTTTGGATGTATTCCTGTCCAAGAAACTCATATAATCTGTTGTAAGCATCATTATCGCTTACCAAAAATATCTTTCGAATGAATAAAGCAATACAAGGTCTTTCTTGTGCATCATTTGTGATTGTTGTATGGATGTATTTCGATGCATCAACACTATCAGTGACCATGGTGGTATGCAAGTCAACACCTGGAATATTGAGCTCATTTAATTTTTCCAATGCCAAAAAAGCAAGGGGCATTTTTACGGTGCTGGCAGGATAAAAATATTGGTCTGGTTGAAGATTAAACGAGTAGTCAGTGAACTTGGGTTGATTCTTTCGATCTCGATCGATTTGTGTATACCTGATCTGAATGATCCAATCTTTTTGATGTTTAAGTGCTTCGCTAAACTGATCGGGTTTTGTTTGCATGAGTTGTTCCAAGAAAACCGTGTTCATGTTCGATGCTTTTTTGGACTGTCCAATGGCAGCAGATAAAACAAAAGAAAGACTGAATAAGAATAGTAGGCGCATGACCAAATGTAATAAATGACATAGAAATAGGAATGGTTGCGCTATACTAATACTTAATGGGCTGTGGGTATAGAATAGGCTATCACTATATGTCTTACATTTGATGCACAATTTCTTTTGCATGCCACACGAAGCAATTTCGGTATTCGATATGTTCAAAATTGGTGTAGGACCTTCCAGTTCTCACACCCTGGGTCCATGGAGGGCTGCCATGCGTTGCGTTGAAACGATTCGGACGAAAGGTGGGTTGGATCATGTACTTTCTGTAACGGTATTACTCTATGGTTCTTTAGCTAAAACAGGAAAAGGACACGGAACTGATATCGCTGTGATGCTTGGGTTATGTGGAGAAGATCCTGTAACGATCGATGTGAATAGCATCACACCTAAAATTCAGCAGATACAGAATACGCAGCAGTTGTTATTGGGAGGGGAGCATAGCGTTCAATTCATACTGCCAGACAACCTACAGTTTCTTTACAATGAAACTTTACCCTTTCATCCGAATGGACTTTCCTTCCTTGTTGAATTAAAAAACGGTGAGCATTGGAGTGAGACCTATTATTCTATCGGCGGTGGATTTGTAGTGAAAGAGGGGGAAGATAAAAATGCACAACAACAAGTTGATCTCCCATTCCCAGTAAATACAGCCGATGATCTTTTGCATTGGTGTATGAAAACAGGGATGTCTGTGAATGAAGTGGTGATGGAAAATGAACAAGCTTGGCGTTCGGAAGAAGCGACTCGTTCAGGTGTGTTGAATATATGGCACACGATGCGAGATTGTATTTATCGGGGCTGCCATACCAAAGGCGAATTGCCCGGTGGATTACAAGTGAGAAGAAGAGCATTTGATCTCAATAAAAAACTGATACAGCAAACTCCTTACACAGACCATACATCATGGATCGAAGCGATTCGTAAGGGTGGTCAAGATTTCAAATACATTCTTGATTGGGTCAGTTGTTTTGCATTAGCAGTGAATGAAGAGAATGCCTCTTTTGGAAGAGTCGTAACAGCACCCACCAATGGTGCAGCTGGTGTGATTCCGGCAGTATTACAATATTTCATTGCATTTTGTGATGGATTGGATGATGAAAAAATCATTCGATTCCTACTCACAGCTTCTGAGATCGGTAGCATTTTCAAAAAAGGAGCTACCATCTCTGCAGCAATGGGTGGTTGTCAGGCAGAGATAGGAGTATCTTCTGCTATGGCTGCTGCAGCACTTACAGAATCGTTGGGCGGCACTCAACGTCAAACATTGATGGCTGCTGAAATAGCGATGGAACATCATTTGGGACTAACCTGTGATCCGATCGGAGGATTGGTGCAAGTACCATGTATCGAACGAAATACGATGGGTGCTATCAAAGCCATTACTGCTTCACAACTAGCTCTTCAAAGTTCTCCTGATTATGCGAAAGTGAGTCTCGATAAAGTCATCAAAACCATGTGGGACACTGCATTGGATATGAGCAGCAAATACAAAGAAACAGCAGACGGTGGGCTAGCTATTCATATTCCGATCAGTTTGCCGGAGTGCTAAGTTTGATTTCTTGATCTATGATTTCTTGATCTTTTCAAATCAAAAAATCATAGATCAAGAAATCAAAGATTCCGAGTAGTCTTTAATCTCATTGTATAGCGTTCCTCTCTCCACCGGTTGTCTGTTCACTTGTTTGATCAATCGAACGAGTTCTTCGGTAGACATGGTAGGCGTTTGTTCCTCACTGCCGGCCATTGCGTAGATTTTGGTAGAATCATCAATGGTTCCATCAATATCATTCACACCAAAAGACAAAGTCAGCTGTGCATTTTGTCTACCCAGCATTGGCCAATAAGCTTTGATATGTGGGAAATTATCCATGTACAAACGAGATACAGCATACATGCGCATATCTTCTACTACCGATGATTCAGGGATATGACTCATGTCATTGTCTTTGTTGCGGAACTTGAGTGGGATAAATGTGTTGAATCCTCCTGTCTCATCCTGCAACTGACGTAATCTTTCCATATGATCGATACGATGCCAGAATTGTTCGATATGTCCGTATAACAATGTTGCATTACTATGCATCCCTAATTGATGGGCTGTTTTATGAATATGTAACCAACCATCCGCATCTACTTTGTCTTCACAGATCTGTTTGCGGATTTCAGGATGAAAGATCTCAGCACCACCACCCGGTAATGAATCAAGTCCGGCCTCATGTGCCAAACGCATACCTTCTTCTACACTTACCTTGGCTTTGCGGAACATGTAATCAAGTTCAACAGGTGTAAAAGCTTTGACATGCAAATCCGGACGATGCGCTTTGATGGTTCTCAATAATTCAAGGAAAAAATCCAAATTCATTTTGGGGTGAACGCCACCAACAATATGCACTTCAGTCACAGGCTTGCCATCATAGCTCTTAACAATGTGCATCATTTGTTCAATGCTCAGTTCCCATCCTTCCTCACGATGTGCATACAAACGCGAGTAGGAGCAGAACTTACAAGAGAAGACACAAACATTCGTAGGCTCAATATGAAAGTTGCGATTGAAGTAAGTCTTGTGACCATGCTTTTCTTCTCTTACCCAATTGGCCAAAGCACCCAAATAGGATAATGACCCTTTCTCGAAAAGAGTAACACCATCTTCAAAACTGATTCTTTCCTTATTTAGGATCTTTTGACCAATATTTTTTAAGTCGTAATCGGGTTGTGTAGCTACTAATACGAAAGGGTCTGAGATTCGCGCGCTCATCTTCACTTGATTTAATTGCAAATTTACAATTAATAATTAAGCTGCAGATTCCTTGATGGATGTTTTAACCTATCATAAAATCTGCAGCTTAAACAAAATATACTGTCACTAATGAGCGGGTTTCAATGATGCATTAGGGTCATGTTTGTAGCGGAATACAAGCGGGAATAAAAGACCTAGTACCAATGCATATCCTGCGAAGGCAAGCCATATATTCTGCCAGTTTTTAACGCCATCAATGGTAAAGTAATCAACTACCCAGCCGCTGATGGTGCCGCCCAGAAAAGCACCAATACCATTGGTCATTAGCATGAACAGTCCCTGTGCACTGGCCCTGATTTTTATATCAGCTTCCTTCTCCACAAACAATGATCCGGATATGTTAAAGAAATCGAAGGCCATACCATAAATGATCATTGACAAGATGAGCAGATAGAGCCCGTCACCAGGATCGCCTATAGCAAAAAGGCCAAAACGGAATACCCATGCAAAAATGCTCAAGAGCATTACATTTTTAATACCAAATCGTTTCAAAAAGAAAGGAATGGTAAGAATAAATACAGTTTCAGAAATCTGAGAAATGGAAATCAGGATATTGGGATGTTGAACACCGAAGGAATCGGGGTAGCTAGTTTTAAAATCATCAAGAAAAGGTCCACCGAAAGCATTGGTAATTTGCAGCGCTGCACCCAACAACATGGCAAAAAGAAAGAAAATGATCATCTTCTTTCTTTTGAACAACACAAAAGCATCTAGTCCTAAGGCAGAAACAATTCCTTTCCCTACTTGTTTTCCCCTTGGTGGACATTTACTCATAGTAAATGCATACAAACCCAAAACAATACCAGCAGTAGCGCTAACATATAATTGATTGGTACTTTTAGTCCAACCCATCAGGTCAACCAGCCACATAGCTACGATAAAACCAATGGTGCCCCACACGCGAATGGGTGGAAAATCTTTCACAATATCTAATCCTTTTTTCTCAAGCACTATATATGACACGGTATTATTCAGCGCTATGGTAGGCATGAATACACAGGCATTTAGCAGCATGATGATATAAAATGTCGAATAGTCATTCACTGTTGAAGCCCAGATAAGTAAGAGGGCCCCTATAATATGACAGGCTCCGAGTACCCTTTCGGCATTGATCCATCGATCGGCTACAATACCGAGTAGTGCCGGCATAAAAAGGGAAGCAATACCCATGGTAGCATATACGGCACCTATTTGTCCACCGGAGAAACCTAATGAAACGGCCATATAACTACCCAATGAAATAAGCCATGAACCCCACACAAAAAATTCAAGGAAATTCATCAGTATCAAACGAGGCTTGATATTATTCATGCAACAAGCAGTTTAGTGTTAGAAATCAGCGAGGAAGATAGTGAAAATCAGTGAGTCGGAGGGAGATGGGAAATCCGGAGGATCGAAAGTCTACACGTGTATAAACAATCTGCATATAACAAAAAGGAACCAACCTATACGGTCGGTTCCTCTTAAGGCTTGTAGCTACAGGCTTCAAGCTGCACGCTGCAAGTTGTAACTAGTAATATAAAAAATCCACTGATCAAAGAGATCAGTGGATTTTTTAGTCTAGTAAGCTTATAGCTTGTAGCGTGCAGCTTGAAACTTGAAGCTCACTACTTAAATATGCGCCTGAATCTTCTTATCCAACACAGATTTAGGTACTGCACCAATTTGTTTGTCGACGATCTGTCCACCTTTGATGAAAAGGATGGCGGGTATAGAAGTGATACCATAATTCACACTCAGGTTCGGGTTATGGTCAACATTTACTTTGCCCACATTTACTTTACCATCGTATTCTTTGGCCAGTTCTTCAATAACGGGTCCGATAGCACGACAAGGTCCGCACCACTCAGCCCAGAAATCCACTACTGTCAGTTTATCACTATCCAGCACTGTCGTCTGGAAATTCGCGTCTGTTAATTCTAAAGCCATTGTTTTTTATTTTTAGATGTTTATTGTTTGAAATGCTTTGATGATTGCTTATAGTTCATGGGTAATAGTAAAGCCTTATGCTATGAACCATAAGTTATAACCTATTAGCCAAGAATCAAATTTAAGCCCAAACCCCCATCTCTGCCCCTTTGACTTTTCCACCGCTGTGATTAATGACGTAAGGACAGGGGAAACCTGACAGTGGGGCACAAATAAGGAATAAGGAACAGGAAACAAGAAACAAGAAATGGGTGGGTTTGCAGGAATGAAGAAAGATATGTATTTTTAGTAATGTGTGGGGAGTGCGTAAATCATTCTTTATTTGATGTATTTGCTTAGTGCGGAAATACATGAGTTATCGGCAACCCTAAAAGACGAAATCACAACAGACAATGAAGTCCGACATAAAAAAATATTCATTCAAACAAGGACTACCACAAGAATTTGAATTGGTTGGTATAGGCGAACTCTATAAACACAATTCAGTCACATTGACAACTTCACATCGGACAGGCTTTTATCACATTCTTTGGTTTCAGAAAGGCAATCCGACACATTTGGTTGACTTTAATCCTGTAAAAATTAAACCAAATACCATTCTATTTTTAAACAAGGACACCGTTCAACGGTTTGACAAGAAAGGCGGGTTTGACGGTAAAGTAATTTTGTTCACTGACACATTTTTTTGTAAATCTGAAAGCGACACCAAGTTTTTAAGAAGCACTATTTTGTTCAACGACTTGTTTGCCGTTTCTCAAATTCAATTGAGCAAAACGGCTTCTCTATTTGCTGATTTGTTTCAGCTAATGGAAACGGAATTAGAAAATGAAAAAGATAGTTCACAATCCGACATTCTAAAAAATCTGTTACATAACTTATTGCTTCTTTCCGAAAGAGAAAGGCGAAAGCAAAATTTCACGGAAATTAAGAAAGGTGCTGACCTTGACTATTTAATGCTATTCAAAGACCTGTTAGACGCCAATTATCGGAAACTAAAAAAAGTAAGCGATTACGCAAAAAAAATAAGCGTAACAGAAAAGCGGTTGAACCAGGCAACATCCAAGATTTTAGACAAATCGCCAAAACAAATGATTGACGAAAGAATAATGCTTGAAGCCAAGAGACTTTTAGCACACACCAATGAGAGCGTAAAAGAAATTGGTTTTGACTTAGGCTTTGATGAGCCAACTAATTTTATAAAATACTTCCGAAAACACAGCCATTCAACACCAGTTGAATTTAGAGAACAATTTGTCTCGGCTTAAAAGTATCATTCAAAGGACTGTTTCTACCTTTCCCATTTTTGTGCATCGTTGCACCTTTGTATCGTAATTTAAATCAATTCAAAATGAATAAAACGATACTTAGTGCGGCGATAATTTTAGGAGTTGGATTTTCTGCCTGCACTAGCCAAAGCAACTCAAATTCACAAACACAAAAAAAAATGGAAATTTCAAACAAACAAAAAGTAGTTGATCTTTTAAAAAGCATTGAAACAGGCGAGCAAGAACCTGTTGGTTACATTAACCCCGACAAATATATTCAGCACAATTTAGGTGCCGCAGATGGACTTGCGGGGTTTGGGGCATTATTGCAACAGTTACCGCCCAATTCAGCAAAAGTAAATACTGTTAGGGCATTTCAAGACGGAGATTATGTCTTTACTCACACCGACTATTGTTTCTTTGGACCCAAAATCGGGTTTGACATTTTCCGCTTTGAAAACGGAAAAATTGTAGAGCATTGGGATAATTTGCAAGAAACCCCTGCAAATCCAAATACAAGCGGACACACTATGATTGACGGTGCAACCGAAATCAAAGACCTTGACAAAACGGAAGCAAACAAAACGTTGGTTAGAAATTTTGTTGACGACATTTTAGTAAACGGAAGAATGGAAAAACTTGCCGGATACTTTGACGGAGATAACTACATTCAGCACAATCCAAACATTCCTGACCAACTTTCAGGACTTGGTGCAACACTTGAAGCGTTAGGAAAAAAAGGCATCTTTCTGAAATATGACAAAATTCATAAAGTGCTTGGCGAAGGTAATTTTGTTCTCGTTGTTAGTGAAGGACACTTCGGAAAAGATTACAACGCTTTTTACGACTTGTTCCGAGTTGAGAACGGAAAAATTGCCGAGCATTGGGACGTAATTGAACCAATGACACCAAAAGAGAATTGGAAGAATAACAATGGTAAATTCTAAATCTTGCAGTTATGGAGAAGCTACTTGTAAAATTCATTGTAAGTATTATAATTTTTGGAACCTACGGCATTCAAAGTTTTGGGCAAACTTCCCATGAAGATGCAGAAAGAGACGCCATCAAAAGGGTACTTGATGACTATATGATTTCCATAAACGAAGCAGATACTGTTTTGGGAAGCAAAGTTTTTCTTACGAGTGAAAAGGTTAATTTTATTCATCCCCGCAAGCATGAAATGGGATGGGAAAATATCAAAAGTGGTATTTATGGGATGTTTGGCAGTAGATTTTCTAAGCGGAATTTGAAGAGCACTGAAGAAATTATAACCTTCTTTGATGATGTGGCAATTTTGGAATTCTACTGGGTTTTTGATGCCATATTTAACGATGAAGATGCCACCCCCCTTCAAACAAAGGGTCGTGAGACCCAAGTTTTGAAAAAGTATGGGGACGATTGGAAAATTATCCATGTTCATTATTCCAGCATGCCAGTTACAGGTGAAAGAGAAGGGTTTTGACTGGGGGTCAATTTCAATAATGGTTATACGTTAATCAAACTTTATTCCTTCTTCGCATTCTATCTTAAAAACCAAATATTTAGGCTACGGCTTTTAGCGTGTCCACAAATTTTGAGTTTCTGTTTATAACGGCAAAAGCTCTACTAATGATTTTGCATCTAATGGCATTGAGAACAAGCATTTTATTTTTTCCAGCCTCTACTTTCGATTCGTAATACTGTTTAAGCTGAGAGTCAAATTTTTTGGCTGTGAGAGCGGCCATATTTAATGCTGTTTTTAGTTTCTTGTTAGCCAGGTGACTCACTTTGGTTCGTCTTCTTACACTTGATCCGGATGAGTATTCAAATGGTGCTACACCTGCATAACAGGCGAACTGCCGGTGGTTTTTAAATAAAGTAAACGCCTGCGTATAGACAATGAGCAACACTGAGGTTTGTCTACCTACACCTGGAATACTTTGAAGCAGGTCATCTTGTTGCTTAAATACCGGATTTGATTGTATCAATTTTTCAATAGAAGCGTCTATTTGTAATAGTTGTTTTTTCAAAAATGTAATCATCTTAGCATTATGCTGCAAGGTTGTTTTTAAAACATCTTTTGGAAGAAAATTTTTGTTCTCATTAGTCATATTAAAAAGACTGATTGCCTTGATTACTTTCTCTCTCTCTGCCAATAACAGCCTGATTTCAAGAAAGTCTTTTTCGGGCAGTATCGATAACTTTAATTCATGTAAATGTGACATTGCATACAATGCAATATCTCTGGAATCAGCTCTGTCTGTTTTACCCCTAACAATGCCTTTAGATCGTTTAATTTCCAATGCTGAGACTACCCAATAATCAAACTGTCCATTTTGCATCCAATAGCAAGCTGGCATACTATAAACACCAGTATTCTCGAGACAAAAAAGAATATCCTCTTTTTCAACCTTTAGCTTTTTCTTCAAAGATGTGAGAAAAGCCTCAATTCCTCTTGCAGTATTGGCTACACATCCGAACTCCTGATGCATAGTTGCTTGATTCGTAATACAATAATCAAGTTTGGCTTTAGAAACATCTAAGCCGATGATAAACCCGTAATTCTTTTTCATAAATTTGATTTAGCAATAACAAAAAAGTTGATGCGTACTAAAGCCTTTAATAGGTCCGTTAACCTAGCATTCTATTTGGTACAGCTCAACAAATGATCAAGGGAAAAGACAGAGGACTAATGCGGAGAATAGTTATTTCAGTAACTAGCAGAGTGTTTAGTTCACCTCTGCTTTTCCTTTGAAAATTTACAACAGTATTTAGCTAAAATCAAAGTAAAGGCAGAGTGTACTTATTTTTTCTTCTCAGGGAGTACATAGCCAAACGAAGTTCGTCGAAGAGTCTCCGAGGTACGAGGGACTCTTCGTGTTAAACGGCTAAGGTGTACGAATTACTTTAGAGCTAGCAAATTCATTACTGAAGAAACGAACAATAAAATTAATCATCAACTTTCCTATATTAGAGCGTTCGCAGTGTTTTCTATTGAAACATTTTGTTGAATACTTCAGAAAAGTTGCCTCTTCATTTTTCTAATTAATCTGAGTGAAGACAGTTCTGTAGAATGATAACTTTTGAAAAGCTCCAAAACTTTCCATTCAGTTTATTATCTATTCCTTCATCTTCAAAAACTTATAATTCGTAAACTCCAAAAACGGATGTACAGAAAGCACTAAACTTTTGACTTCTCCATTCTCAATGGTAAACGGCCAAACTGTTTTACCAAACATTGGATGGTTATATTGACAGTAAAAACGATTGTTACCAATGTAGGTCAATGCTGCATTGATCTTTGGATGATGCTGCATTGTCAGTAACAAATTATTTCCTTTGGCTTGTAGGAAAATCTTTCCATAGATCTCATTCAAATAAGTGCCTTCATATTTGTTGATCGAGATAGGTGTTTTGATATTTAAGGAGATGCTATCATTCATTTGTTGCTCCTGTGATCTCATTTCTTGCTGTTGATGCTTCACATAATTCAATATTGCTTCGGAGTAATCAATAGAAGGAGTATTCATTATCAGGTCAATGATTTTCCATCTGAGTGCTTCCGTCAGTTCATGACTATCATTATTGGTAAGAATAACAAATCCGGCTTTTTGTTCCGGTATAAAACCCATCATGGAAAGAAAGCCGCTGTATGCGCCACCGTGACATACTACTTCTTGGTTGTTATAATTCGTCAATTCCCATCCGAGTCCATAATTCATGGTCAAGCGTTTTCCATTCGGTAAAAAATTCTTTCCGATGATCGTGTAAGGATTACGAACACCCCATACAGTGCTTTCTGAAAACATTTTACGTCCGTTGACTACACCATCATTTGCATGCATGATCAACCATTTCGCAATGTCATTTACATTACTATACATCCCTCCGAAAGCCTGTAAAACACCTGTGCCATCGGGGATTTGTTGGATTGAGTCTTTTTCCATTGTATAACCTATCGCTACATCCTTATATTTTTTGACCTCATCCGCATATAAAAAGCTGTGCGACATGTGTAATGGATTCAACAATTCTTCTTGAATAAAAGTCTGCCAAGGTTTTTTTGTAACTGATCTTATGACTTCACCGGCAGCCATATAGCCAAAATTTGAGTATCCAAACCTGCTTCTTATAGCAAATGCAGGTTTGATCTTCGCCCATTTAGTCAATAAGGATTTTGTTTCTAAGTTTGATTCTGTCCATAATAGATCACCGGCAAATGTCTCCATTCCTGTTCTATGACTTAGTATGTCGCTCAACATAAGTTGATTCTTTAAAGAAACGTCTTTGAAATCAAGCCATGGAAGCCAGCGAGTTACTTTATCATCCAATGAAAGTTGCTTTTTTTCCTGAAGCAATGCGATAGCAAAAGCAGTAAATGATTTTCCCATAGACCCAATCGGGAAAATGGTTTTTTCAGTTACCGGAATTTTTTTATTGAGATCTGCATATCCAAACGCTTCCGAAAAGATAATAGAGTCTCCTTTTGTAATGGCGACAGCTATTCCAGGGACTTTCCATTTTTTTGCGGCTGAGTCAATATATGTAGAAAGATTTTGTTTAGTCTCCTCGCTGAATATTTGAGATTGCAGTGTAGAAGATAGTATTAGTGATACAGCGAAAAGAACATTTTTTAGATACATGAAATGATGTTTTAAGTTCCCATATATGGATCATCAAAACTATTTGTCGTGTAACTGTTGACAATCGCATGAATATGTTATTTCAATGCTTTTCTCTATATTGTTATTGGATTGTTTTGTCTTTTAAGCTAAACATGCTTACAATTTTGGATAACTAATTTTTTTTAAATGACGGTTAAAGAAATCCTTACAGAACTGAAGTCTTTGAGCAATGAAAAAATGATGGCTATCAACACAAAAGCCGGTGCGGGAAAAAATCAGTTTGGGGTTAAAATGGGTGATATCAGGAATATTGCCAAGAAGCTAAAGATCAATCATGAACTGGGTTTACAGTTATGGAATGCAGGAAATATTGAAGCGCAATTTTTGGCCATACTGATCATGAAACCTGATCAACTAACCGTACAGCAATTGGATACGATGGTACAGCAGATTGATTTTACGCATGTGGCTGATTGGTTTAATTCTTATATTCTGAAAGATCATCCGGCCAAAGAAGAGCTGAGGATAAAATGGCTGAAGTCAAAAAATAAGTGGGCTTTACGTGCCGGTTGGAGTTTGATGGCTGGTAAAATTGCCAGAGATGCCGATGGATTGGATATAGATGCTTTGTTAAAACAATTGCATAAAGAGATGCCCAAGGCAGAACCCGAAGTACAATGGACCATGAATTTTGCATTGGCATATATCGGTATACATCACCCTAGTTATCGGAAACAGGCTTTGAGTATAGGAGAGGAGTTAGGAATCTATCGAGATTATCCTGTTTCAAAAGGTTGCACCTCTCCATTTGCACCCATATGGATCAATGAAATGGTTAAAAGACAAGCAAAATAAAAACTCCGTGTAACTCTGCGCCATACTCTGTGTCACTCTGTGGTTCTATTTTTTAGCCACAGAGTGACGCAGAGTTTAAACACAGAGTTGCACGGAGGAAGGGTTGAAAAAATGTAAGGAGTCGTTGATTTTAGTTGCATCTGTTCCACTAAATCACGAGTTTGCAATCAAAATCATCCAAATGCTTACAAAGATTCATCCCAAATTACCCATGCGGGATTCAATGGCTACTAAAGCTTATTACATTCAACAGCTACAGTTTCGTGAATTGAGTGATTATGGTGATTACTTGATTCTTCAAAAAGATGATATCGAAATTCATTTCTTTAGTTTCCCGACATTGAATCCATTAGAGAATTATGGACAGGTGTATATCAGAGCCAATAACATTGAAGAATTCTATGAGTCATTGCTACAAAGAAAAGTAGCCATTCATCCCAATGCTCCTTTGACTGAAAAACCCTGGAGGCAAAAAGAATTTTCACTCCTGGATCCCGATCATAACCTGCTCACTTTCGGGCAAACCCTATAACGCTACTCCGTGCCAAACTCTGTGTCACTCTGTGGTTTATTATTTTACCACAGAGTGACACAGAGTTTAAACACAGAGTTACGCCGGGGTAGGTTACTTTTTTCGGAAAGGTTGTATTTTGAAATAAGTGGCTGTTCTCCAGAGCCATTCTATAGGTCCGAAATAAAACTTTTTAAACCACCATTTGCATGCCATAGCTTGGAGTATAAAAAATGCAATTGCGATCAACCAGTTGAGCCAAGGAGCTGTTACACCTACTAAACCGAAACCAAAGCCAAAAAATAAGGTAAGACCAAGTGCAGTCTGTGTGAGATAACTCGTTAATGCCATTTTCCCAACAGGAGCTAGTGGGTATAAGATATTTTGCCAAAATTGTCGGTTCATCAATAAGGTGATGCCTGTTACATAGAAAACTACCAATGAAGCATTATTGACATTATAAAAAATACTGAAAATATAACCTGCAACCGGGCTTTGCTGCCATCCTAGTTGAAAGGCTTCATTCAATCCAAACATACCAAGACCGCAGATAAGCGTGCCCAATACCAACCAACCTGATCTATTTTTTATTCTTTTAAATACAGGCTTCAAGTCTTCTTGATTCATAGCAAACCATCCTCTTCTACCACTGTACATACCTAACAGAAAAAATCCTAGTGTAACATAAATACGACCGCTGCCAAATTGGAAATCGAATTTTTCTCCGATGCTGATGATATTATTCTTCATCATACTCCAGATATCACTTTGATAGACTGCTTTGAAAAATGCTTGTGAAGGATCAGGACCCGGTGGCGGACCGGATGGTGGCGGTGGTGGAGGTGTGGTCGAAGTTAATTGCTCTATCAGCCCCGGTAACTGAATCAATAAGCCGGGTAAATTGGTGGCCAATAAAATACCAATGATCAATACAGTTCTATTACTCAGCTTGCGCATAGGTAAAAGAATAAAACCAAGCGGAGCATAGATCGAAAGAAATCTACCTCTCCAAAAAGCATGATGGATCAAACCAATCATTCCCATAATAGTGATACGCCATGCATAGCGCCACACAAAAGGTCTGCCACTTTCTTCCATGCTATTCATTTGGAGAAAGAAACTCAAGCCAAACAAGAAAGAAAAGAAGGCAAAGAATTTTCCGGAGATCAATATCTCGTTGATAATTCCAAGAATGCCACTTGCTGTATCATTATGCTTTTCAAAAAAACTTCCGGGTAAAGGACCGGCATTGTACCAATAAATCATATGCGCAAGTAGAATCCCAAGTAGGGCAAATCCACGTAGCGCATCCACTGTAATAATGCGTTGCTTCAGGGTTTCAGATGGCATGAGGTCTGTTTTGACAACAAGAAGCTATTTTTTCTTGGTAAAAAACAGACAAAAAAGGATAAGCAGCGATTTGGGTAGATGGGTGGTACTATTATTAGTTCATTTTTAAAAGGGATTTTAACATTAATCAATATCCCAAAACCTAATCCCACCCTTTAAATCCACTGAAACTAATTGTGTTCCAGACTTTGAAACCTTCATTTTATTAATGGTTGCTTGATGCCCGGTTAATGAGTTCACTAATTGCCCTGTTACCCTATCCCATATTCTTATAGAGCGATCTATACTAGAGGTAAATATTTTGTTTTTACTAAATCTAGCATAGGTAATAGCCATTTGATAATTTGGATCTTCAAAATAACCATTACTGACTTTTAGACCGGCAGCTCTTGCTTCATCTTCACCAAAAGAAGCGTCTAAGGATCTTAACCATGACGGATGCATTAATGTAAAAACTGACTTAGCATCTTTTGTGGCATACAATTCACAGGTATTAAAGTTGATACTAAGTATATTATCTTCTCTATCTATGTCGCCAAATTTTGCAATTTTGATCGGTTTTTGTTCAATGATTTTGTCATGTCTTAAGTTCCATCTAATAAGATGGTTCGAGGTAATAATTGTAACGACATCATCAGTAATAGTAATGATAGATCCTTTTGGCATTGAGTTAGGTAACTGGACCGGCATATAATTGCTGCCAACATTCCATATAAATCGATTGCCCCTTTGGTCATTTGCAAACAAATATTTGAAATCAGTAGAATAATCCATGCGTAAAGACCATGTTTCTATTAAATCAACCTTATTGATGATTTTTCCATTGCTCTTATTGATAATGAGTATACCACTTCCTAAAGTACTTGCTGCGATGTGTTTTTGTAAAGGATTGTAAGCAAGAACATAGATTTCATCATTGATTTGAGAAATTATTTTTTCCTTTTTTGTTTGTAGTGCATATTCGCTAATTCTTCCACTATAAGTGGAGACTAAAACAGTGTCTTTAATGCCGGTGAAAATCACATCTGTATAGGAAGTAGGATTGATAGCTGTCATTTTCGAAATAAAAATGCTCTCCATTTGTCCATAAGTAACACTATTCAGAAATACAAAAAGGAATATTTGATAAGCGATATTAGTTTTTGTCTTCTTCATATAGTTTTACTTTTTTATTATTCTTAATAATCTCAATAGATGCATTTTCTGGGTTGACTCCCATACTGATTTTGTTGCCTTTATCCCACATCATAAGATTGGTACCACCTTGTGGCTCCGATAACAATAATAAGTGCTGTTGTGTCTTGGAGTCTAAAGACAAAAAGGCATTTCCAAAATTGTCATCTGTTACATAACCACCTCTTTCTTGCCCTTCATGATCATAAATCATTACACCTGAAACAGATCCCCCTTTTCCTCTTCCGGCAATTCTGTGTCCATTTGCAAAATTTGGTTCAGGAAGATGTGAGCCTACAATGACTCTTTCAATTCCTAACGAGTCTACCACTACAATACCTCGCACCTTTAATATTTTATCCGAGAAATTCATGCTGAAATCTTCTTTTGTAGAAAATGAAATAAAGCATAAGCACAACATTAGTAAGTTCATAATGCTCAGAAAGTATAAAAATTTCGATTTCATTTTACTTGTTTTAAGTGATTAATGTTTAGTCGTTTAATCTGTCTTTTTTTAATACCATATCTTTTGCAATGTCATTTAGATGCAACATACTAGAGGTGGTTATTCTGCAAACAGGCAGAAATGTCCGATGAAGAATGTAGGTGCAAGCGATGACCCCTTTAACGTTTGTAGAGTAATAAGGCTATTTTGCCGATTAAATATCCTTACTGATAGACGTATGCTAAAAAACGCGGGTAAAGAAATAACTTAGTTATAGTATGAAAAGGAAAACCCTCATTTTAGTTCATATAGCATTCTGGTTGTATACTTTTTTCTTTATGGAAATCGCCTTACAGGTATCTTATGGACGATCTTGGGATGTTGTATTTAAAATTTTCAATCCGCTTGGGCTTTCGAACTATTTAATTTTATTAATTATTTTTTACTTAAACTATTTGTTTGTTCTACCCAAGTTGATGAATCGATCCGGATATTTTCAACTCTCTTTAGCTTGGCTAATACTGGTGTCTGGTTTTATTATGTTGAGATATTTTATACAAGAGGTTTTTTTACTTCGGTATTTCAATACTTGTAATTATTGTGATTTCGAATTGCACAGGTATATTATTTCTAATTTTTTTCAAGCTCTTTCATGGATATTGTTGCCCGGTACTGTGATATGGCTTTTAGACTCAAAGCTAAAAGAGGAAAGGAAGAACATTGCATTGCAGGAGGAAAAATTGAAAAGTGAAAGAGCTTATCTGCAAGCGCAACTGAATCCGCATTTTGTTTTTAATAGTCTGCATACTATTTATTCAATGGTGTTTCATAAAGCTGAAGAATCATTGGATGCTATAAAAACCTTTTCAGATATACTTCGCCACGCACTCAATCCCACAAAGTCTGAATTGGTTTCTCTTGAAACGGAATTAACACATTTAAGAAAATACATTGCTTTACAAGAGTATAGAAACCGAAATCCGGCTGTATCATTTGCTGTAGAGGGTAGTGTTGAGAATTTTAAAGTTCCTCCTCTGTTGCTTATTACTTTTGTTGAGAACGCTTTTAAACATGGAGTATATACAGATCCTTCCTGCCCTATACTCATTCAGATCAAAATAAATGAATCTGAGATGTTTTTTTCAGTTAAAAATAAAATCAATACAAATAGAGCACAGAATTCTACCTCTATTGGGTTGTCAAGTATGAAGCGTATATTGGAAATTGCATACGGTGCAAAACATAGTTTGATCATTAAAGAAGAAAATGGATTTTACGAAGTTTTTTTAACAATAAAGCAAATCTGATGATTCGATGTGTTATTGTAGATGATGAGCCTTGGGCTTTAGAACTGCTGAAAAGCTATATTTCAGGTGTAAATAATTTACAATTATCCTTAGCAACGCAAAATCCAATTGAAGCGCTAGATTACATGAATCACCACCCTGTCGATTTGCTGTTCCTTGATATTCAAATGCCCGAAATGACAGGTCTTCAATTGATGTCATTGACGAATAAAAATTTGCCTATTATTGTTACTTCTGCATATAGTGAATATGCATTAGAAGGATATTCCTTTAATGTAGTAGACTATTTACTGAAGCCTATTGAGTTAAGCCGATTTATGAAAGCTGTTCAAAAGGTGCAAGACTTGATAGGGCTATATTCAAAGCACGATCCTTTACCAGCAAAAGAAAAGATGAATCCTTTCTTTTTTATTAAAACAGATGGAAGATTGTGTAAAATACGGATCCAAGATGTAAACTATTTGGAATCTAAGAGAGATTATGTGAAAATACATCTCCAGGACGAAACTCTTTTAACCCTTGATAGCCTTAATAACTTTGAGTTGCAGCTGGCAGAACATGGATTTATCCGTATCCATAAATCCTATTTGATCTCCATACAAAAAATTGATTTTGTGGAAGGGAGTAGGGTAAAAATAGGAGAGGACTATCTTCCGATTGGAGAAACTTATAAAAAGAAATTTCTCCAGTTTATTTCTTCTTGATTAATAACTATCCTACGTATTATCCCACAACCCCCACAGTCACATCCAAATCAGGATTCTCCAATAAGAAGCTGGCCATCTCTTCATTCATCATAAATCCTTTTTCCAAAGAATACATACTCACTTTGAGTTGTTCACGAGGTTCATAAATATTGAAACGCAAAGAAGATTTTCCGGGATGTTCTTTTACATTTTTGTCAATAAAGGTTACAAAATCCGGAGTTACGGATGCAGGATGCATATTGATCTCAATACTTCGTGTCAGATTTTGTTTCACAGTTTCCAACAAAGACATCACCGTTACTTTGAACTCAAAATTATTCGGCTGGTTGAATCTTGAACGGAAGAAACCGGTCAATAGAATATTTTGTCCTTTCTCTAAATAATTCTGAAACTTGATATAGTCCTCACTCCATAAAATAAAATCAGCCTTGCCGCTAAAGTCTTCAATCACGAATGATCCAAAATTCTTTCCTGTCTTGGTTACTCTATGTTGCACATCAATCACCAAACCGGCCACACGAATTTGTTTTCCCGGGTTGGGTTGTAGATGCAAGGTTTGTTTGATCTCATTGAAATCATTGATATTAGTAATACCGTAGTATTTCAATTCAAACTTGAAATGATCCAACGGATGTCCGCTCATGAACATTCCCGTTACATCTTTTTCATGATCGAGTAGCTCGGTAAGTGTCCACGGTTCTACATTGGAAATTTTTGGTATAGGCACCTGCATGGCGGATGACATATCTCCAAACAAAGTATTGGTACTTGCAGCAGTTGCAGATTGATTGGCTTGTCCATAATTGATGATCTTTTCCAATCCTGATATCTTCTCTCCATCAGCTACATGAAAGTATTGTGCACGATGGAATTCTTTGAAGCAATCAAAAGCACCTGAGTAAGCAAGACTTTCCAAGGATTTCTTATTGACACTCCTTTGGATCACACGTTTGATAAAATCAAAAATGTCTTGATACCAACCATTCTTTTCTCTTTCAGCGATAATATTCTCCACTGCTGCTTCACCAACACCTTTTAATCCTCCTAAGCCAAAACGAATCTCTCCATTCTTATTCACTGCAAAACCTTTCAATGATTCATTGATGTCTGGTCCCAGTACTTTAATGCCCATGCGTTTACACTCTTCCATGAAGAAGGTGATCTTTTCAATACTTCCCGCATGGTTCAACACTGCGGACATATATTCTCCGGGATAATGCGCTTTCAAATAAGCGGTCTGATACGCCACAAAAGCATAACAGGTAGAATGTGATTTATTGAATGCGTATTGAGCAAAGGCTTCCCAATCTGTCCATATCTTCTCCAGTTTATCTGCAGGATGTCCCTTCGCGGTAGCACCTTCAATAAACTGTGCCTTCATTTTATCCAGAACAGACTTTTGTTTTTTACCCATGGCTTTACGCAGCACGTCGGCATCACCTTTGGTAAAACCCCCAAGACTCTGACTCAATAACATTACCTGCTCCTGATACACGGTGATACCATAGGTTTCAGCGAGGTATTCCTCCATTTCAGGAATGTCATAGGCAACAGGTTCTCGGCCATGTTTGCGATCAATGAATTTGGGGATGTAGGCAATGGGTCCGGGACGATACAATGCGTTCATGGCAATGAGATCATCAAATTTATCCGGCTTTAGATCGCGTAAGTATTTTTGCATACCCACACTTTCAAACTGGAAAGTAGCATTGGTTTCACCCCGTTGGTATAAATGAAAAGTTTTTTCATCATCCAATGGAATATTATCTAAGTCAATCGTTACTCCATGATTCTGTTGAATGAGTTCCAGTGCGGTCTTCAAAATGGAGAGGGTCTTTAAACCCAAAAAGTCCATCTTAATAACACCGGCGTCTTCAATGATACTTCCTTCAATCTGTGTCACCCATAGATCAGAGTCTTTGGCTGTAGCTACAGGAATCAGTTCCGTAAGATCTTTAGGTGCAATGATGATACCTGCTGCGTGAATACCCGTATTTCGAACAGACCCTTCTAATCTTTCTGCTTCTTTTAATACTTGTGCACGGATATCATTGCCTTGATAGATCTCTCTCAGTTTTTTGACATTCTCAATATCTTCTTGTTGATAAGCTTCTTTTTCTTCGAGAGATTTTTCTCCTTCTTTTGCTGTCAGAGGTGCATGTAATACGCGACCCAATTCAGTTCCCGGTTTATCCGGAACCAGCTTTGCCAGCATGTTACTTTCAGCTAATGGTAAATCCAATACACGCGCCACATCTTTGATACTCATTTTAGCAGCCATGGTACCATACGTGATGATCTGTGCCACCTGTTGCTTACCATATTTGTCTACCACATAATCGATCACTTTCTGACGACCTTCATCATCGAAGTCTGTATCGATATCGGGCATGCTCTTACGATCCGGATTAAGGAAACGTTCAAACAGTAGATTGTATTTGATCGGATCAATATTCGTGATACCAATACAGTAAGCCACCACACTTCCTGCAGCAGAACCACGACCCGGGCCTACAAATACACCCAATTCTCTCCCGGCTTTGATGAAATCACTCACGATCAAAAAATATCCGGCAAAACCCATGGTCTTGATCGTGAATAATTCAAAATCGATGCGTTCCTGTATTTCAGGAGTGAGATCACTGTAACGCATTTTAGCGCCTTCCATGGTAATATGTCGCAGGTATTCCCACTGATTCAGATTGGCATCTGGATGGATTTGAAATTCTTTTGGGATCGGGAAGGCGGGAAGTAGAATATCTTTTTTAAGATTCAATACTTCAACCTTATCAACGATCTGGTTGGTATTATCCAGTGATTCGGGTATATCACTGAATAGCTTGCCCATTTCCTCAGTTGTCTTAAAATAAAACTGATCATTAGGAAATTTAAAGCGTCTGTTTTTGATCTGTGCATCATCATTCACAAAGTCATCAAAACCGGGTGTGCTTTGTTTCTCTCCTGTATTGATACATAAAAGGATATCATGCGCATTGGCATCATCCTGATCTACATAATGACTATCATTGGTAGCGATGACAGGAACATTGTATTTCTTAGCAAACTTTAATAAAGTCTGATTGATGAGTTCCTGCTCCTTGATATTGTGTCTTTGTATTTCGATATAATAATCTTCTCCAAACAGATCCAGCCACCATTTGAACTCTTGCTCAGCTTTTTCTTCTCCATCATGTAAAATGGTCTGTGGTACATAGGCACCAATACAACAGGTAGTAGCGATTAGCCCTTCATGGTATTTTTCGATCAATTCTTTATCGATACGAGGATACTTGCTATACATCCCTTCAATAAATCCAAGTGAGGTTAATTTGACAAGGTTCTCGTATCCTTTTTTATTTTTTGCAAGAAGCACCTGATGATAACGTTCATCTTTTACTTCTTTGGTAAAGGTTTTCACATGTCTGTCTTTCACCACATAAAACTCGCAACCCACAATAGGTTTTACCAATGGCGCAGTGATATCTTTCCCATTGTCATCTTTTCCAATGACTTTGGTATTTTTCCAGGCCTGACTCACAAATTCAAATGCGCCAAACATGTTGCCATGGTCAGTGATGGCCAAAGCAGGCATGTTATCTTTGGCAGCTTTTTTGTACAAACTATCAATCGCTGCAGCACCATCGAGCAGTGAATATTGTGTATGAACGTGGAGATGAGAAAATGCCATAGAAACAAATCGGGTGTCTGATGTTGAAAGCCTGATTTGGGATGGCAGATATCAGATCGCAGATGTCAGATGTGTAATCTCTGATGTCTGATGTCAGATGTCTGATTTTTATAGGGTCAGGCTTCCAAATTCCGAACTCCAAATATCCCATTTTGGCAGCTTTTTTGGTACAACCAATTATCCACATCAACTCTTTTTGTATGCTATCTGCCATTAACCATTCGCTATTACAGATCTTTTCCACATCGCTTGGCTTAAAAACTGCAGCAGGGTATATTGCAGGTATGATGAATCGATTCGTTTTGTTGATAGGAATGATGAGTTTACTGGTACTCACAAGCTGTAAATCATTGAGTAAACTCACTTCAAGAGATAATTCCACAGCTAAAACGGCGCCTGCCAAAACAACCGCATCTCAACAACGAACTTTTCTGGATCAAATTGAAGTCACGCCCGGATCTGTAGTTACTACCGGGCATAGTGCAAGTACAACCAATTCCAGTGCTGCTTCTACAACAAAATCAGGAAAAAAAAATAATACCGGGACTGCCGATATGAATGCCTTTAACATTGAAAGGGCAGGGTATCTTCAATTAAAATATGCGGTGATCATTGATGCTACAGTAGAAAAATTGACCAATATTCCTCTGCTGGAAACCATTGAGAAATGGTGGGGAACCAAGTATTGTTTGGGAGGAAATACGGAAGACTGTATTGACTGCTCCGCTTTCACACAGGTAGTAATGCGAGATGTATTTAATACCACATTGCCAAGGACGGCGCAGGAGCAATTTGATAATAGTGAAAAGATTGAATTAGCTGATTTACAAGAAGGGGATCTGGTGTTTTTTCATACCTCAGGTCGAAATAGAGATATCACGCATGTAGGTGTTTATCTGCTCAATAATAAGTTTGTTCATGCTGCCACAAGTGGTGGGGTCATGATCAGTGATCTCAATGAAAAATACTGGCAACCTAGGTTCAGAGGGGCAGGGAGAGTAGTAAAATAATTTTCAAATTGCCACATTTTCAAATTACTTAAATAACGCCTGTACAGTTTCCTTGGTCTTTTGCAAAAGCACTACTTCTTTTCCTTCCAGCATTTTATTGAGCAATGATTCTTCATAATGTCGGATGGTAAGTAATTGAAGATTTTTTTCTACTTGTACATCAAATAAAACACCTGACTGTGCAGCAAATTGGTCTGTTTTATCTTGTTTGTCATCCATACAAATCTGTACGCCAATAGCACCTGTTTGAATCAAGTTAGGTCGCACTCTCGTTTGTGCAAAAATGGCATAGAGTTGTCGCATCGGTTCTTCTCCCATAAAAGAAAAATCTCTGCTTTTCAGATGAACCAGTATTTGTTTTTCTTTGATGACAAAAATGGGAGGTAAACCTTTTACATTTTTTTTATGGATGATGGTGCCCGGTAAAGAGGGATCCAAGAAGCATTTTACATACATCGGGATGCCCTTATTCTGTAAAGGTTTGATGGTTTTTGGATGGATGACTTGCGCACCATAAAACGCCATCTCTATCACTTCATTGAAATTCAATTCTTGAATCAGTTGGGCTTCGGGAAATTGTTTGGGGTCAGCATTCATTACACCCTCTACATCTTTCCAAATGGTTAAACTTTCGGCATTCAACATATTGGCGAATAGGGCTGCGGTATAATCACTACCTTCTCTTCCCAAAGTGGTACTTTCATTCTCATCTGTAGATCCAATGAAACCTTGGGTTACGATAATGTTTATTCCGTTATTAGCTGTCAACTGCCAACTATCAACTATTTTCTTTTCCGTAAACTCAATATCCACTCCTGCATCTCTAAAATTATCATCTGTGCGAAGAATGTCACGAACGTCTAACCATTCATTCGAAATATTTTCTTCATTCAGAAAGTGACTAATAATAGCAGTGCTTAATAATTCACCCACACATACTACTTGATCATAATAATAATCAAACTCTCTAACAGGCTTGTCATGTAAAAGCCATTCAACTTCTGTAAAGAAATCATTCAATTTTGCGGAACAACTGTTGTATTGCTTGACTAATAAATATTTAGCAGTTGTGAGGTGCTGATTTTTGATGACTTCGAATAGTTGAAGCGCCTCCTCTTTTTTCCCGGTATAAAAAGCCTCCACTACTTTTTCTAAAGCATTGGTGGTTTTACCCATGGCAGAAATGATCACAACAAGTGGTTCCTGATGATATTGTTGAACGATGGATGCCAGGTTTTTGATACGATCTACACTATTGACACTGGCGCCACCAAATTTGAATACTTTCATTGAGCTAACTGTTCTAGGAGCAAAACTAAGGGTAAGACCGGTGTAAACAACGGCCAAAATTGAAGGGTGTATAACAAGTGTATAGTATTTAATGATGTTTGTTTATGTTTTCCTTGGCAGTTTTATATTCCAAACAATTGTATTTTGGTATAGTTGTTGTTTTACAATCGAAAACTGTATGCGAATGATTCGTATTTTCTTTACAGGTATAGGTTTATTTTTATTGCCTTTATTGTTATTGTCCTGTAATCGTAATTTATCTGCAATAGAGAGGCCTAAATCCGATCCTGTCATATTCAATGCATCCACGATGTCAAATGATATTTTGTATCATGTAAATGAGTACAGGAAAAAGAAAGGGTTAGGTATACTCAAAGGGATTGCGTTAGCTGATGAACAAGCTGCATTACACAGTAAAAATATGGCGCTTAAAAAAACTGCTTTTGGACATGATGGGTTTGAGGATCGCATTCAGCGTATCTCTAAATCTACCGGTACTATTATGGCTGCTGCCGAGAATGTAGCATATGGGAAATTATCAGCAGAAGAAGTAGTGAAAGGATGGATTAATAGTCCGGGACATAAAAAAAATATCGAAGGGACTTTTACACAGACCGGAATCGGGGTATACCAAGACAATAAAGGTGTTATTTTCTTTACACAGTTGTTTATACGTCAATAATTGAGAAAAAAAATTGCTAAAATGTAATAGGGCATGCTTATTACTGGTTCAGTACTTATGAGGCTTTTAATTGTGTAATTGTTACACGACTTTTAAATTTTAAGGGAACAATTTTCAAATTAAATACCTTCGCACAAACGATTGCCCTTAAGCCATGACAATAAACAGAAGAATCCTAACACTGGATGAATTTACCCTGCAACAATTACGACAGTTCCCAACAGCAACAGGAGAGTTAAGTAGTCTACTAAGAGATATTGGTCTTGCCGCTAAACGCGTGAATGTGGAAGTGAATAAGGCCGGACTCGTTGATATTTTAGGTGACGCCGGTACTATTAATGTGCAAGGAGAAGATGTTAAAAAACTAGATATCTATGCCAACAATCAATTCATGGGCGTATTGCAACATGGTATTAGTTGCGCTGGTATTGGAAGTGAGGAATTAGACGATTTTGTAGTGTTTGATGATGAGGTGAGTAATCAAAGCAAGTATGTTGTCATGTTTGATCCACTCGATGGTAGTGGAAATATCGATGTGAATGTTTCTATCGGAACCATCTTTAGTGTGTATCGCAGGGTGAGTGAGAGAGGGAAGCCTTGTACCAAAGCAGATTTTTTACAGCCCGGTAACAGACAGGTAGCTGCAGGTTATGTCATTTATGGTTCCAGTACCATGTTTGTATACGCTACCAGAAGAGGTGTCAATGGCTTTACATTAGATCCATCTATTGGAGAATTCTGTTTAAGCCATCCGGATATTAAATGTCCACCCACAGGAAAATTTTATTCTGTCAACCACGGCAACTTCTTTCAATACAATGAAGGCGTGAGAAAATACATCGATGCTTGTCAACGTAAAACAAAAGAAACCGGTGGTCCATACACGCAACGCTACATCGGAAGTATGGTGGCTGATGTACACCGCAATCTCATTAAAGGAGGCATCTTCATGTATCCGGGAACTACAGATAAACCTAAAGGGAAACTTAGGTTATTGTACGAATCCAATCCTTTTGCTTTTATTCTGGAAGTGGCAGGGGGAAGAGCTACTGATGGCAAACAACGTATCCTTGATATACAACCTACCGAATTACACCAAAGAACACCTCTCTTCATAGGCAGTAGAGAGATGATGGATGAATTGGAAAGCTATCTTTAATAGAGAAATAGAGAAATATTCAATGTCCAAATTCAAAGTTGGACATTGAATATTTCTCTGTTCTTCTGTTTTCCTTATTTTGTGCAAAAAATGCTCCGCTTCCTTTCTATCTGTTCTTTTATTTTGATCAGTTTTTTTGTTCAGGCTCAACAACGTCTTGAGCCGGGGCAGATGCAATACATTGTCAATCCCAAGCCCAATAATATTTTGTATCGTGATACCTTGTATAAAGGGAGTAAACAATTCATGCAGTTGTTTTATCGTACACGTGACCAGCAAATCATCGATCTATATCTGAAACATCAGTCTAACAAAGTCGCCGGACAGATTTTAGGTTTAGCGGGTAGTTTTGCGATCATTTTCGGTGTCAGAAACTTATCCGAAGAAAATAAGAAGGGCGCGGGTTGGGCCATGATTGGCGGAGGTTTCGCATCGCTGATAACCGGAGGGTATTTAACATTGCAAGGACAAAGAAATCTGGCTTTAGCCGTAACTTTATTCAATCAACGTCATAATAAAGCCGTTTTGGGTGTTGGTGTTGCTCAGCAACAAGCCGGTTTTGTCTATAAATTTTAGAGATGAGTCAACCCATTATTAAGGTTACAGACCTGCATAAAAAGTATGGTGACTTCGAGGCCGTTAAAGGCCTGAGTTTTGAAGTACTTCGCGGGGAGATCTTCGGACTACTTGGGCCCAATGGGGCAGGTAAATCAACGACCTTGGAAATCATCGAAACACTTCGTGAAAAAACAAGTGGTAAGGTATGGGTAGATGGATTTGATCTGGATAAAGATCCCAATGAAATCAAAAAGATCATCGGAGTACAACTTCAAACATCGGGTTATTACCCCGGTTTGAATCTGGTGGAATTATTGCAACTATTTGCCGGACTTTATAACAGATCGATTGATCCATTGGCATTGCTGGATACCGTGAATTTACGCGACAAAGCAAAAGCTAAGTTCAAAGACTTGAGTGGCGGACAAAAACAAAGATTTTCCATTGCTACCACATTGATCAATGAACCCAATATCATTTTTCTGGATGAGCCTACTACAGGATTAGATCCACAGGCAAGAAGAAATTTGTGGGATCTAATCAGACAAATCAGGGATAAAGGCACAACAGTTATTATTACAACACACTACATGGATGAAGCAGAGATATTGTGTGATCGTGTAGCTATTGTAGATAAAGGCAAGATCATCGCGCTGAATTCTCCTGATAAACTCATTGATGAACTCGTTGCCTCAGGGTTTGAAAAACCAAAAGAGGTAAAGCAGGCAAATCTCGAAGACGTATTCATCCATTTAACAGGACATGCGTTGCGGGATCAATAGTTTGTATATTTGCTTGTTATCGCATTTATTGGAAATGGCATGAGATGTTTTGAAATTAAAAAGTATGCCATTATGCGATTATTTTATTCCGCTTTATTCATTCTTCTTTTCTTCTTTCAATCCTGTTTTTCCCAGTCAAAGACCGAGCTAGCGATGCTAATTGACGAAAAGGATTTGATACCTGAGTCAATTGCATACCATGCTGGGTCTCAACAATATTTTGTAGGTAGTCTTTATAAGCAAAAAATTATCGCTATAAAAGATGGGGTTGTAAGAGATTTCGTACCTGCCGGTTTTAAGGGCATGGGGTCAGTTTGTGGAATGAAAATGGATGAATCCAATAATATTCTATACGCTGTTATTCTGAAAACTAAATACATTCCTGTACAAGTACCACAGGATGTTTCATGGTACACGGCTGTTGTTGCTTATGATGTATATTCCGGTCAGCTATTACATGAATATGCTGCAAAAGATTCAGCTTTATTCAATGATTTAGTGGTTGCTGGTAATGGAAATATTTATGTCACAGATCCTATTGGAGGAGCTGTCTATGAATTAAATCCTAAAACAGGAAGGATGCATCAATTTACCCCGACTAAAACATTTATAGGGCCTAATGGAATAACGGTGTATAATAATGATTTATTTATAGCACATGCAGAGGGAATCACCAAGATGAGTATTAGTAATGGTCAGAAGCAATTACTTTCTTTTCAGCAATCAACAGATACAATAGCTGGGATAGATGGTTTGTATTTTTATCAAAACACATTAATTGGGATACAGAATACTGTATTCCCCAAAAGGATACTTCGAATGCAACTGAATGCATCAATGGATAAAGTAGATGCTATACAGGTTTTAGATAGTAGTAGCTTACCCATCCGGAAATACAGTCCTACTACTGGTACTGTCGTGGGAAGTGATTTTTACTTTATCGAGAATGCGCAAGTAAGGGCTTTTGATAAAAAGGGTATCATTTTTCCTATGGAAGATTTGGATCCGGTTCGAATCAAAAAAATAAAACTTCGTAACTGATTCATTACCGCTCAGATTTTTTTAATTTTAGCTCTATGAATCAAGATCCTCGTTATCCCATCGGAAAGTATGAGCCTAAACCTTTCAGTGAACAGCAAAAGAAGGAATGGCTTGCAGATATTCAATTTCTTCCTGAAGAAGTGGAACGCGCTATTTTAAATTTGGATACTGCTCAACTGCAAACACCTTATCGAGATGGTGGTTGGACTGTACAACAATTGGTGCATCATATAGCAGACAGTCATATGAATGCCTATATACGTTTTCGGTTAGGTTTAACGGAAGAGAATCCTGTGATCAAACCCTATGATGAAAATGGATGGGTTAAGTTGGCGGATATTGAGACTATTCCCATTAATGTTTCATTGACTATCCTTCATGGTGTTCATCAACGTTTGTTGGCTACCATTAAAGATTTAACACCCGAACAGTGGGAAAGAAAAGTAACACATCCTGAGCATGGCAGAGAAATGTCGATGTGGTTTTTATTAGGTCTCTATGCATGGCATGGCAGACATCATACAGCCCATATCACTACATTGCGCGCAAATAAAGGTTGGTAATGAGAGATCTTCGATGGAAAAAACTTGCATCTGAGAAAGTATACAGTGATCGCTGGTTTCAGGCGCGAGCAGATAAATGTGAATTCCCGGATGGAAGAATCATTGAACCTTACTATGTAGTGGAACTTCCCAATTGGGCCAATATTTTTGTTGTTACATCTGATGAAAAGATCGTATTGGTTCGACAGTATCGTTATCCCGTAGATCAGATTACTTACGAATTACCCGGTGGTGTGATAGATAGAGGAGAAGATCCCAAGGCCGCAGCTATTCGGGAAATGCAGGAAGAAACAGGGTATCATTCCGATGAAGTAGAGTTTCTTTGCCAATTGTGTCCCAATCCTGCGATCAATGATAATACAGCCTATTTTTTTCTGGCTAAAAATGCGATCCCTGGTGAGAAAAAGAGTTTTGATGCATTTGAAGACATTGATATCTGTCTGTTCACAAAAGAAGAATTCTTTCAATTACTTCGTGAGAACAAAATGCAACATGGTGTTCAATTAGGTCCTGTATATGAGGCGTTACTCAAATTAAACTGGATGAAGATTCAATAACAACAAGATCTCATCTCTTGCTGCTATCCGGGTAAATTTACTTCCCCCACTAAAAACACACTTCCACAAACAAGGATCAAATCTTTTGGATCACTCTTTTTAAGTATTTCTTTCAAAGCGGTATTTACATCTGTATAACAGTTTCCTATCAACCCAAATTGAGAAGCTTGTTGTTGTAGACTTATTGCATCCATCGCTCTTGGTATCTGTGCTTTAGTAAAATGATAAGTTGCATGTTTAGGTAAGATGCTTAGTACAGTATCAATGTCTTTGTCTTTTACCATGCCTATGATGATGTGTAAATTTTGATACTCCACATACTTCAATTGTTGATTGATAGCTTTGATTCCATCTTCATTATGTCCAACATCCAATATCACAGCAGGATTTTGATGAATGATCTCCCATCTGCCATGTAATCCGGTTAGTTTTTTTACTTGTGGTAAAGCCAATTGTAGGATATCAGTGCCTGTATTCCAACCTTTATTTTTTAACTGATGCGTCGCTTCTTCTACAGTCAAAATATTCTTCAGTTGATAGATGCCCGGAAGGTCTATTCTATAAGTATGTTTATCTTCTGTTGCTTGATGTATCGTTGTTACTTCTAATTGATGATGTTCATAGCTCCATTCAGCGATCGCTCTTTGTTTTGAAGCGTAGGTCAACGGCGTAGAGACGCGTGTTGCTGTGTTTTCGAAAACTGGTTCAGTCTCGGGAACGACTTCCCCAATTACACATGGAATACCCGCTTTCATGATGCCCGCTTTTTCTCCTGCGATCGCAGAAAGGGTATTACCCAACATATTCATGTGATCCATACCAATATTGGTGATGATACTCAATTCGGGGTGAATGATGTTGGTACTGTCTAATCTTCCACCTAATCCTACTTCAATCACTGCAATGTCTACCTGTTGTTCCGCAAACCAGCTAAATGCCATGGCAACAGTGATCTCAAAGAAAGAAGGTTCTATCTCTTCGATCAGTGGCTGAATCTTTTTGGTGAAACGAACTACAAATTCTTCTGAACACATTTCACCATTGATTTTGATACGCTCCCTGAAATCTTTCAAATGAGGAGAAGTGTACAATCCTGTTTTGTAACCACCTGTTTGTAAAATAGCAGCCATCATATGGCTAACAGAACCTTTACCATTGGTTCCCGCGATATGTATGGATTTGAATTGATGATGCGGATTTCCCAATGCCTCGCATAAACGGATGGTATTGGTAAGGTCTTTTTTATAAGCAGCAGCACCAATTCGGCTGAACATTGGTAGACGGGTAAAGAGATAGTCGATCGTTTCTGTATAGGTCATTGCAAGCCTCAAAACTGTTGTCGACAAATGTATGAAACTATGTGATTGTGAAGATGAATGAGCGATGTGTATGATAATTGATTAAGCCACAGATTCACAGATTACCCAATCTGTGAATCTGTGGCTTAATTTTTTTGAAGGAAAAACCTATTATCCTTTCAACTTAAAACTAAACACCAATGTACCTGTTTGCTCATCTGCATTGCCGGCATTCAACTTGAGAGATCTGGCTTTGCGTAAAGCAATGTTTCTGATATTCTGATTCGTAGTAGTAGTACCTCTCGGATTTACAACGGCAATAGTAACATTGCCGGATTTATCAACGGTAATATCAACCGCAACTTTTGCATTCTCATTGAAGTCGTCTTCAAATGATGGAATACTTCTGAAACTTCTGCCAGTCAATCCGCTTCGTATACTCACACCTCCTGATCCCCCTGAGCCGCCATTACCGCTGGCAGCATTGCCCTTATAACTATCAGAATTGGGATTGCCATTTGGATTTCCTTGATCTCCCTTTCCTCCGGTGATTCCTTGATTCTTCACGCCATTATAACTGTCAGCATTGTTTCCACTACTGGTAGTGCTTGTTCCTCCTTGAAAAACTGCTTTGGGTTTTGGGGTAGGTGGGGTAGGATTGCTGACCGTATTATTGTTGGGTTTTGTGATCGCAGTTTTATTCTCATTCAAAGGTTTGGTCACCGGCTTATTGATGTTTTTATTCACTACCGGCGCATCATCCGCTTCATTTTCATCTCCGGTGATATTGGGCTGATCGGTACTGACAGCAGACTTAGAAGGTGTAGTAGCATCTTGTGTTTCAGAAGGAGCCCCCGGTATTTGAGGAGCAACATCTCCTAATCCTGTTTCACTATTACCGAGATTTACTTCAATGCCTTCACCAAAATCAGGTTGGGGAATTTGCGGCAAACTCCATTGCAACATGAAGAATAGCAAAAACAAAGCGCCACATATAGCAACTGTAATCAGTGATGCTTTGATATTTTTTTCTTTCTCAAAATCGAGTGTCATGTATGCACGGTTATTCATATAAAAATACAGCTATGCTTTCAGCCATTATACAATGTTGAAAATTACAGCCATAACCATGCAGTAATCCACTTTTGGGGCATAAAGAAAGGTTAATTTGGACCATAGTCCATAGACCATGGTCCATGGACTATGGTCTATCCTCACGCCTCCACCAAATTCTTCCTCGGATCAATGATGCGGAGAACCCCATCGATACCGGGTTGATTGAAGCCTTTGTAGCCTTGATTTCTCTCAAGGTTTTCAAAATGTGAGCCGATGGCGCCATTTAACCTGAAGTCTTCTGCTTGTTCTTGGGTTATTAATCCTTGTTTTTCGAGTGCATCAACTCTAGCAGGATCTACAGGCCACCATTCACCCACAGTCAGTTCTTGATACAAATGTGGGAAATTTGAAAATGGGTTCATCATTTGAACACCTAATTGATGAAACTGCTCTCTGAATTTTTTTTGATCGAACATACATTCGAGGTGATTGAGTCCGGCATCTAACATCGATTCACCATGCAAGGCTGTCCATAAACCTGCTCTTCTCATATAAGGTAGTTCAGGAATGCTGTTATGTGCAAAATCGCCTTCCAGTTCTTCAGGCGAAAGATCAATATCGGTGAAAATGATACTTCCAATGACAGGTTGTTCCAAAATCTGTGAACCCCATCCTGCATCCGCACCGGCATAAAAGCGTTCTCTACAAACAAATCCCAAAGTTTCCAGCACTTTGATATTGCGGTGGAACCATGTTCTGGAACTATCATAAGTATGGTGATCTTGATTGGCCCATCCAATACCCATCTGATCTTGTCTGCTTTTTTGTACACGCCCTGCATAATTGCGTGTCATCCAGAATTCTCTTTCTGCTCTTAAGAAAAGATCGCAAGCCCAATGCTGATCAAGATCTGCAACAGCTTTTTGAACGATCTTATCCGTATAGTCAAATCCTTCACCCGGATCATTGAATTGACGACGTCTGGAACGAAAAGTTTGTAAATGAATCCTGGATAAACGCAACTGATCATCGGAAGGATCATGCGCTTCAAAAGCCAATGAACCATTTCTTTGCACCACCCAGAATGAAACAAGATCGTTCTGCCAAACTTTAGCACGCTGAAAAGGAGCATAGGTTTTTCCTTCTATAGTAACTGATAAGCGATGTGTTTTTACAAAATCTCTGACATGCTCCACTTTAAAAGCAATAGCAAAATGTTGACCGGATAGTATCGCTGGGAAAAGTCCGGCAGTATTTCTTAATACATTGCCATCTGTTTCATCAACAATCCAGCCATGAGCAAGAAATTCTGATCTTGGTACCATGGATTCAGGAACAACCATATGATCGAGTATATCTCTCAATCTTACTGCGCAAGTATTCAATAATTGTACCCTAAAATTTTCTGCTTCATCACACATGGATAATCCTTTGTTCAACAATGAATAGATCAGATCATCAGCCGAAGGATTGACTTCCCACTTTGGAAATAAAAGAGGTTGATTCATGATGTTTGTTTTAAGATGAATAAGCTCGAAAACTCATTTTCAAAGGCAAAATAGAGGTTTGATTTTTTATGTAGGGGCGATTTAGCATGGGTTTTGAAGTGAGATCAAAGCAGTTCGTAGGCTGTATTAATTTGTTTGAACAATCATCACTGTCAGTGGTGTTTTTTTTGTTTTTTGAAATAAGGATGACTGTAATTTGACGCCGCATCGCTTAATCATTTAATGATATGTCAATCCTATCAGCTCAATTTTTGGAAGAACTATCTTCTTGTCTGTCACAATCCATTATTACACAAGAATCGGAAAGAGCAGCTCATGTATCTGGATTAACGTATCATCATGCTATGATTCCTGATGCGATTGTTTATCCGATATCAACAGAAGAAGTGAGTAAGACGATGATTTGTTGTTCCAAACATCAAGTGCCTGTTATTCCATATGGAGCGGGCACTTCTGTGGAAGGACATACTTCTGCGGTTCAAGGAGGTATTTGTATGGACTTAAGCAGGATGAATCAAATCAAAGACATTGATCCTGTCAATTTTTGTGTAACAGTACAAGCAGGTGTAAGACGAAAAGCATTGGATGAAGCATTACAAAACTCCGGATTCTTTTTTCCTGCCGGACCGGGCGTCAATGCAACGATAGGTGGAACGGCAGCTACAAGGGCATCCGGTATTTATGCGGTTAGGTATGGTACGATGAAGCAAAATGTGCTGAGCATGACTGTAGTGATGCCTGATGGTAAGATCATCAAAACAGGTAGTAACGTAAAGAAGTCTTCAGCAGGTTATGATCTTACAAGTTTATTTATTGGTGCTGAAGGTACATTGGGGATTATTACTGAGCTGACAGTGAAATTATTTCCGGTGCCACCTTCTATATCTATGGCAGCTGTTTCATTTCCATCTTTTGAATCTGCAGTAGCAGCATCTATTCAAGTGATTACGAAAGGTATTCCTGTTGCGAGTATTGAGTTATTGGATGAGATCACTATTGAAGCAGTCAATCATTATTCTTCTTTGGACTATCCGGTGATGCCTGTTATTTTCTTTGAGTTTCATGGACAGGGGGAAGAGATTCATTTACATATTCAGCAAGTTGAAAAAATTGTAACGCCACTTGGAGGAACACATATCCGTTGGGCAGCTGATGAAACTGAGCGGATTCGTCTCGCCAAAGCACGTACCGATGCATTACCGGCAGTAATGGAATTAAAACCCGGTTGTAAAATCATTGGAACCGATGTATGTGTACCCGTATCGGAATTGGCAGCATGTATTCTTGCAACTAAACTTAATATTGCTAAGTCGGGGCTAATTGCACCATTGTTTGGACATGTAGGTGATGGAAATTTTCATTTGGCGATTCTTGTAGATCCCAATGATGCAGATGAAATGCAGAAAGCAAAAACATTGAATGAAAGTATGCTAACGCGAGCACTTGCCATGGGAGGAACTTGTACGGGAGAACATGGTATTGGTATCGGAAAAATCCCTTTCATGTACAAGGAACATGGAAATGCTGTTGATGTGATGAGGCTTATAAAACGAGTAATGGATCCGAAAAACATCATGAATCCCGGGAAGATATTGCCAGAGTAAGATCAACTAAAGACTCAACGAAAAAAAACATCGTAACCAAAACGTATCAATGTTGCCGTAACGATGATGAGGAAGAAGATCCGTATGAATTGATTTCCTTTTTTCACTGCAAGCGAAGCTCCGATGATACCCCCAACTGCATTACTAATGGCCATAGGTATGGCAACAGTCCAGAGAATACTGCCTTTTAATAAGAATAAAACAATGGATCCTAAGTTGGTGGAGAGGTTTACGATCTTTGCATTGGCACTTGCTTGCAGAAAATCAAAACCAAGAATGGCTATGAATGCCAATACAAGAAAACTACCGGCACCCGGACCAATAAACCCATCATAAAATCCGATCACCAAGCTGATCAATAAGCTGAGCCAAAGAATATTTTTTGCACTGTGTTTTTTGTGTACCTGTTGACCAAAATCTTTTTTAGTGTATGTGTAGATCGCTACAAGAATGAGTACAATGAAGATGACGGGTTTCATGTAACGATTACTTACCACCGTCAATAACTGAGAGCCTGCAAATGCAGCAATAAAAGCTGTCAGGCACATCAAAAAAGTCAGTTTCCAATTCAATTGCACTCTTTTCAGGTATTGTCTGGCAGCGAAAAAGGTACCGCTGAATGAAGGTATTTTAATGGAACCGATCACTGTTGAAACGGGAAGATCGGGTAGGAGAACCAATGCTGCGGGTGTTTGTATTAATCCGCCACCGCCAACGATCGCATCCACAAATCCGGCAGAGAAGGCGGCAACACATAACAGAATCAAAGTCAATGTATCCATGAAGGAGTGAAGATAAGTTGGTGGTTATTTTTTTTCAAGTAAAGATTTCATATTGATCAAACCAAAGACTGGCCCCAATGCTAATATCGGTAAAAGCCAGTATTTGGGTAAGTCATCCGGCAGGAATCGATTCCATATCAGATTTAAAGTTTCAATACTCACAATTGTAATAGCAAATCCAATAGACGTTACCAGTGTCAATGCGGTTCCTTTTGTTTCAGGAGCAGCAGTTTGAGACACCAATGCAGAGAATTGCGGTGAATCAGCAATAACAAAACATCCCCATACTATTAAGCCTGTTAGAAATATAGTTGGAGACGCATAGAAAAAAAGAGGAGAAAGCAGACAGCAAATGCCTGATACAATTAAAGAAATCCATGCCACTTTAGCACTGCCGATTTTATTGGAAATAGATCCACCAATGATACAACTGATAGTGCCAATACCAATGATCACAAATGACCAAAACGAAACAGGTATAGCGCTTGTATGAAGTTGATTGTACCACATGATCATCAACGGAACAAAAGCCCAGAATGTGTAGAGTTCCCACATGTGTCCGAAATAACCAAATGCAGCGGCTTTAAAAGATCGGTGTTGAAATAAACTGCTGAACTTAACTCTTTTGAGGCCTGTAGATTTGGTTCGGTGTGGTCCATTCTTTAATAAGCAACCAATCAATAAACCACCTATTGCTGCAATAGCAGAAGTGATCATCATCACTTGTTCCCAATTGGATACTTGTATCGTGCTTTTGATCAAGTGTGGTAATGCTTTACCTGCCACCAAAGCACCCACCAAAAATCCCAAGGCCTTGCCCAATCCTTTCGCATACCAATCTGCTGCGATCTTCATTCCCACCGGATATACACCTGCCAGAAAAAATCCGGTAAGAAGGCGGCAAGCTAATAATACTGAAATATGATCATCACTCCATATCACTATTACATTAAAGACTGCTGCCAGTAAAGCACACCACATAAAAAGTCTGACAGGAGAAAATCTATCTGCAATACTCAATAAGGCAAATGCCAACGTTCCGATAATAAAACCCGATTGTACAGCAGTAGTGATGTTACCCACAATACTATCAGGCAATTGATACTGCACTTGCAATGCAGGTAATATCGCATTGCCTGCAAACCAAACAGAAGTCCCAGCAAACTGAGAAAAGACGATCAGGGGAAGTACATAAAGCGGAACTGTAGAAGATGCCGGATGCTTCATGCCGTAATTTACTGTTTTATCCGATTACGGTTTTGCATGGTGTTGGCAATAACGAGTCCGCCAATTACGAGTAACCCACTCATCAGATGAATGGAGTTGATCTGCTCACCCAATAACCACACTGCTTCTAGTGTGCTGAAGATGGGGATCAGGTTTCCAAAAAGTACGGTAGTGCCTGTTCCTAATTTTTGTAATGCAGCATTCCAACAAAGAAAAGAAATGACTGAAGTCCCTAGTCCTAAATAAACAATGGAACCCAATAAAAATCCGTTCCATTGGACAGAACCTGTGACATTAAATTCCAGCACGTATGCAGGAAACAATAAGATAGTGCCGAATAAAAAAATGACGAATAAAAAATTTATAGAGGAAATACCGGCTGGTTTTTTTCTAACAAGAATATTATAGATGGCGAACGCCAATGCTCCTGCTAATACCCACAGGTCACCTACTGAAAAAGTAAAAGAGGCAAGGTTCTGCCAACTACCTTTAGACAACAACAAAACAATTCCTGAAACACATAAAAGAATTCCGATGATCCTGAATACATTCAATCTTTCCCTCAAAAAAATAATCGCCATGATCGTTGCAAAAATGGGAGAGGATGTAGTGCCGATCAATGCCATATTGATAGCAGATGTATAATGTCCGGCAACATACACAAACGTATTGAACAGTGCGATACCGGTGAGTGCTACCCAGAAAAGGTATTTCCAATTGTTACGGATCAGTTCCTTTTCTTTTTTGAATTTATTCCATGCGATTGGGGCAATAAGTATTGTGGCGAGTACCCATCTGTAAAAGGCAAGACTTACTGGTGGAATTTGCTGGCTCACACCTCTGGAGATCACGAAATTACCTGACCATATCAGTGTTGCCAGTACTGCAAGTGCAATACCGGAGTAATAATCTTTTTTTGCAACAATCATTCTCTTGTGTCTGTAAAATGCTATCGATACAACTCAGCACCTGCGAAATGCTGATCATAATTTCCTTTGATACGTTCCATGGGTGGATTAAAATATCCAAATCTCACTTTAGGAAACTCTTCGGCGATCAATGACATCAATTGTTTTACACCTAACATTTCGCCTGTTTCATGCACGCCAATTTTACCCATGTACCAATCAGGATCAATATTGAAATTACGCCATTGTATCATTGAAAGATCCGTATCGATGATCAGTTGACGCAATGCCTCATATTCTTCTACACTATCGGTCATTCCCGGAAATACAAAATAATTGATGCTGGCCCATCCACCATAACTACGTACTACTTTCAAACTCTCAATGATATCTTCAAATTGATAATTGTTAGGACGATAGTAAGGTTCATAAATATGTTTACGCGCAGAGTTGGTGCTTACACGAATACTATTCAGTCCGGCTTCACATAAGGCTTTTACCGCATCCGGTTTAGAACCATTGGTATTGATATTGATATTACCTCTATCCGTATGTTTTCTGATTTGTACAATCGCTTCACGAATGGTCTCCCACATCAGCAATGGTTCACCTTCACAACCTTGACCAAAGCTGACGATAGGAAATGGCGCATTCATCAAATGCGGAACAGTAAACTCAACGATCTCTTCCGCCATCGGTTTGAAAGTAAGACGATCTTGTGTAGATACGATCGTTTCTTCTTCAGGTTGAAAAGAGATACAGCCTACACAATTAGCATTACACGCAGGAGAAGTGGGTACGGGGCATTCCCATCTGGAAAGAGAAAAGTTTCTTGCTGCCGGACAGTTATAGGTCATGCAGCAATTTTCCATCAGGTGTTTTACCAAACGGTTGTCGGGATAATTGTTTAGTAACTGTTGCGTACCTGTTTCAATCTTTTTTGCATCATAACCCGCACATTCTTGTCTGATATCTTTTTCAATTCTTACAGCAGGCACATAGATCTTTTCATTGTGCCATCCTGCAGCTGTATAACAGAACAATGGTAGGGTGGGAGCATCCGGTAAAGTTTCGTAGGCTGCTATGTAAAGACCTGTATGAGCCGGCGGAATAAATGCAGCTACGGCCCATCCTTTTTCGCATAAACGCATTTCGCCCGTGACCACATCAATGCCAATGCCACGTCTTCCGGGTAACTCATATAAATTTCCACCATCAGGCAGTTCGATCCATTCATCTAAAGGAATGGGAAATGCATCCCAACCTGCTCTTCCGGTGGCATACAGACTAGTATCTTCAAAGATATTGCCATTGCCATCTGAGTAAAGTATGTAGGGAGATTGTTGAATTGCCATGGTGTTTGATTTGTCATGATCTGTTATGATGAACAGCTAAGCTGTTTTACTCATAACAGATCGTGAAGTATTCAGCAGTAAATTAATCTATTTTACGGTATCTGCTGTGATCATTGATCTGCAGAATTCATTGAACTCTTTCTCTAATTGTGGGGTCGTCTGCGAATCGATTTCTTTTTGAAGTAGTTTGTTGTTTTTGAAATCAAGTGTCAACAAACCATCTTTTAAAACAACATTACTCAATTCACCCCACTGATAATGTTTGCGCGGAAAAGTATTGAAGACCACTTCTGTTTCGTCAAATGCGATCTCTCTTGGAAATTTTACTTGTTTTTCCATAACCGCTGCAATCACATACACCGCGAATATCCACACATATGGAGATTTGAGTGTGATGAATAATCCCCAGGCCGCAAACAAAAGTCCGATCCTATAATAGCCTACTTTGCCATTGCTTTTTCTGGCATAAGTAAAAATGATCCAGCCAAGTATAAGAGTGGCGATGGTAAATGGCATCACAGATGCTTCAGAAAAAGGAGTTAATGCATCTTCCAAAAGAACGATCACTGCCAATAACAACATCATGATACTGATATTGTCTACCAATTTAAAACTGCGTTGTTTCAGTACAACGATATAATCAAAGGTTTTTGCAGCCATCTTATTGTTTGATCATCAGGTTACAGAGTCTCCATAATAAACGAGCTCCTACATTACTATCCCAATCTGTTTGTCCAACCCCGATCTCAACCAGATCAAAGCCGATCAATTGTCTACCGCTCTCTTTTATCTTTTTGAAAAGGTATAATACTTCTTCGGTCTCAAAACCGCCTTGAACTGGTGTTCCGGTGTTCGGACAATACTTTCGGTCTAGTCCGTCGATGTCAAAACTGATATAAACTTTTTCAGGAAGATGATTGATGATCTCATCAGCGATATGTTTCCAGGTGTCTCCTTCAAATTTTCTTTCTTGTATGTTCTTATCGAAGTAGGTAATAACTCTGAAATTACTGTTGCAGATATAATCCCATTCTTCTTCACAAAAATCACGAATACCTGCTTGTACCAATTTGGTGATCTGAGGAATTTCATTCAATGCATTGTACATTACTGATGCATGGGAGTAAACAAAATTCTCATATGCTTTTCTCAAATCACAGTGTGCATCTATTTGAAGAATACCGAAGTCGCCATGTTTTTCCGCAAGAGCTTTCATGAAACCAAGAGGAGTACTGTGGTCACCTCCTAATAATCCGACCAGTTTGCCCTTGTCCAACAAAGCTTTTGTTTCTTCATATACCCACTGGTTCATCATCACACTGCCTTCGTTGATCTCTTTCAGGCTTTTGCACATGAACTTATTCTTTTCTACTTCATCACCATGAGAGATATAGTCGATGTATAATTCAGCCTCTTTACGCAGATAGTCACTCTTCAACAAGATCTTTTTGTTGGTCTCTTTCATGTAATACCCCTGCTTCCATCCACCGGGAACATCTGCATCAAAGAGGTCAACCTGAATACTTGCTTTCAATACATGCTCAGCTGCACGTGCAGTACCGGCACCATAACTCACTGTTACTTCCCAAGGAACGGGTAAGATCACAAGGCGAGCATCTTCTTCAGCAAATGGGAGTCCAAAAATGTTGTTGTTGGGATTACCAACCGTGTTGGGGTCAAACTGTGATAAATCGGTCATGATATTTCTTAGATTGCAAACAGGGCGCAAGTTAGGCGCATTTTTCGGAATTATAGCTGTTTGTGCCTACGGGAACTTATTATTTGACCATTTGATGGTTATTTCGGCTCATATTTCTCCATGAATGACTTGAACAGGTATTCCCATGCGATAAAAGGGATCAGGTACAAGGTATAACCCGGGATGGCTTTTACGGATAGCGGGAGCCACCAAGCATGTAACAGTAAGCTGATCAGCAAGAGCCATTTTAGTCCCAGCCAACTCTCCAAAAACCAGCGATCAGGCAGTGCAAAAGGAATCAGTACCCATACAAAAGCAGGATTAAAAAGCGAACGACCCGTATAGAGGTAGGTGTAAATGAAAAATCCCATGAGAAAAGCCAATATGGTGGCTGTATAATGCCCCGGGATGATCAAAAAAATGAGTAAAAAGGTGGATGTAAAGATCCATTTCCAGATATCTACTTGAAAGACACTCGGGTCGATGAATCCCGGGAAATCAATGTGGTCAAAAGGGAGGGCATTGAATATCCAAAGACATAAAAAGATCAGGAATAACCAACCGGCAATGACTCTGGCCATGAATTTTTTGTATTCCTGTAAAGTGTTCGTTTCTGATGGGTTCTCTTGCTCCATGTCCTAAAATTGTGGAAAGAAATCTGTTTTAACAAGAATGCCTGACAAACATCAGGCGTTGCTTGTTCATTTTGGGCTACTTTTGCAGCGTAAAAAGGACGACATGAAAAAAACACATATCATCATATTGGTTTTGATCGCTGCTGCCATTGTTGTGTTGATCAGTTATACAGGCGATTTGACCACTTATGAAACCATTGCATCTGCCAAACAAAAAGAAGGAAAGTTTGTGAATTTGATCGCTAAGCTGGATAAAACACAGCCGTTGGAGTATGATGCCGTAAAAAATCCGAATTATTTGACCTTTACAGCAATTGATACATTGGGTAATAGTATTAAAGTGGTGTACCACAATAACAAACCAACAGACATGGAAAAAAGTGAACGTCTTGTTCTAAAAGGAAAGATGCAAGGCGATCATTTTGAATGTAAGGATATTCTGTTGAAATGTCCTTCCAAGTACAAGGATGATCCAAAAGCCATGCAGCAACAGCCTGAGATGAACAAAGAAGTGAGCAACTAATTCATCACGGTTCAAGATTTTTATTCCCTGACAGAATTCAACTTATCATGCAATATTTAGGAGAACATTTATTACCCGGACAGGCAGGACATTTTTTTGCAGTTTTATCATTGGTAGCATCCCTGATCGCTACCATTGCTTATTTTAAGGCAAGTCGCATCAGTCTGGATAGTGAAAGAACGGGCTGGGTCAGAATGGCACGAGTAGCATTTCTGATAGAGACCATTAGTGTTCTGGCCATGTTTGGCATTTTGTATTACATTATCTCCAATCACCTTTTTGAATATAAATATGCGTACAACCATAGCGACAGAAGTCTGCAGATGGAATACCTGTTGAGTTGTTTCTGGGAAGGACAAGAAGGTAGTTTTATGTTGTGGAGTTTTTGGCATTGTGTATTGGGTTGGGTATTGATCTGGCGTGCCAAGGCTTGGGAAGCAGGTGTGATGACAGTTATGAGCTTTGCTCAGTTTGCACTTGCCACTATGTTGCTGGGTGTGTACATTTTTGGAGTGAAGATCGGAAGCAGTCCATTTGTGTTGTTGAGAAATGAATTTGATTGGCCGATCCTTGAAAGACCTGATTATCTGAATCTGATCAAGGATGGTACGGGACTGAATACATTATTGCAAAACTATTGGATGGTCATTCATCCGCCGATTTTGTTCTTAGGTTTTGCATCTACCATCGTTCCATTTGCTTATGCTATTGCAGGATTGATGAGTAAGAAACATGAATGGGTAAAGCCATCTTTGCCATGGGCTTCTTTCTCTGCTGCTGTATTAGGAACAGGTATTATGATGGGAGCTGCATGGGCATATGAAAGTTTATCTTTCGGAGGTTACTGGGCATGGGATCCGGTAGAGAATGCATCCTTGGTGCCATGGTTAACATTGATAGCAGGCTTGCATACCAATCTCATTTATCGTCATAGTGGTTATTCACTCAGACCTACTTATTTCTTTTATATCATTACATTCTCACTCATTCTGTATTCAACTTTTTTAACCAGGAGTGGTGTGTTAGGTGATACTTCTGTGCATGCGTTTACAGATCTGGGCATGAATACACAATTATTGTTGTTTGTTTTGGTATTCTTTGTGCCTGCATTGTTATTGTACTTCAAAAATTACAAATCCATTCCATCGATTCAAAAAGAGGAAAATACCTATAGTCGTGAGTTCTGGATGTTCATCGGGTCATTGGTATTGTTCTTATCGGGGATGGTGATCATTGCCAAGACTTCTACGCCGGTATTCAATAAATTATTCGGTACCAATATTGCGCCACCGGAAGATCCTGAATTTGCACATAATCAGATTCAGATTTTTGTAGCGATCATCATCGGTCTACTAACTGCTTTAACGCAGTATTTGAAATACAAAGACACACCCAAGCGTTTCTTTGGAAAACATATTTGGGTTCCTACGCTGATTACGGTGGTGATTAGTTTATGTATCAGTTTCTTTGGTGAGATAGGATATGATAAAAAAGGCCCCGGATTTTTATTCGCTATACATCTCGCCATCTTTGCTGCCGTGTATGCAGTAGTGGCCAATACTTCTTATATCTTTTTAGGATTGAAAGGAAAGTTGAAAGCCGCCGGTGCTTCGGTAGCGCATATTGGATTTGGATTGGTATTGGTTGGAATATTGATCTCATCTGCTAAGAAAACAGTATTAAGCTGGAATACGACAGGCGTAACACCACTCAGACAAGAAGATGCAAAAGAACGTGGTAATCCTGCAGGTAATCCTGCTGAAAATATCACACTGTTCAAAGGAGTTGCTACCGATATGGGTCGATACATGGTGACCTATGTCAAAGACACTTTAAATGAAAGAGATCGTAAGCGCTATTATGAGATATCATTCAAAGCGAAACAAGGAGATGATGCGTTCAATCTCTATCCTGATGTGATCAAGAATAACAAAGGGATGGAAGGTTTTGCAGCGAATCCGGCCGCCAAGCATTATTGGCACAAAGACATCTTCGCCTACATTACTTCTTTTCAGGAAAACAGCACAGAAGATACGACCAGCTTTACCAATCGTGAGATCAGCGTAGGAGATACTTTGTTTTACAGCAATGGATTACTTGTTTTGAACAAGGTGTCTGTGAATCCCACTGAAAAAGCTGATTTATATGGTCAAGGCGAAACAGCACTTTTCCTTGATATCGCAGTACTTTCTAAGGATGGACGCAGGTATACCGCCAAACCGGGTATTGCTGTTACAGGAAATGAATTCAGGGCTATTCCTGATACAGTAACGGCACAAAGTCTGATCCTTAAGTTCAATAAAGTAAAAGACGAGAAGAAAGGCTTGCTGGAAATCGGTATCAAAGAAAGCGGTGCTATTACAGACCTCATCACACTCAAAGTATATGAATTCCCGATGATCAATGTATTGTGGTTGGGTATTGTGATCATGGTTGTAGGTTTTGTGATGTCTATCATTCAAAGGAATCGTCAATCAAAAAATAGTTTAAAAGTAGCTTCCTAAAACATTTATAAACGAGATCGCTGTTTGTTATTGATCCTGATAGGTACGGTAGCAGGCAGCAATCGTTTTGTTAAATCTGCTCATTCTTTCGGGTTACTTTTCTTCACAGGCAGCATTAATTAGAAAAACTAGTTCTATTTTTAAGTAATGCGTATCCCTGGCAAACATATCATCTTGAGTATGCTGGTTGTTGTATTGACCAGTGTTGCCTTGTCTGCTCAGGAACGCGGACCTCTTGATACTGTTCGTGTATATGCATATATCACACCGGAAGGAGATACCATTCCGGAAAGTATTTTACCTCCTGTAGAAGTCATTGGAAAATTGACGGGGAAATGGAAACGCCATTGGGCTGAATGGACTCGTTTACGTAATGCTGTATATGTCACTTATCCCTATGCCATCGCAGCCAGTAAAGTGATGAATGAGATCAATGCTCGGTTGGTGAATGTCTCTGATAAACAAAAGCGGAAAGCCATTATCAAATCAAGAGAAAAAGAGTTAAAGCGTGAATTTGCAGATAAACTAACAAAGCTCTCTGTTTATCAGGGTAAAGTATTGATGAAGCTTATCTATCGTCAAACCGGAAACAATTGTTACGAGATTATTCAAGAATACAAAGGTGGTTTCAATGCTGCATTTTGGCAAACCATTGCAGTGGTATTTGGTAGTAACCTAAAACAGAATTACGACCCATATAGCAAGGATCGTGATATGGAAACGATTGTAAGGGATGTAGAACTGATGTACGGCTACAAAAGCTAAAATCTCCTCCGCGCAAACTCAGCGTCCTCATGTTCTCTGCGGTGAACTATTCGAATATTTAACGAAGAGAACATGAGGAAACAGAGGCTACGCAGAGGGAATGCTAGATATGTTGTTTAAGCAACTGAATAAAATGAGCTCTCGGAATCATTTTTGCACCAAGGCTTTCAAGATAGTCGGTATGTACTTGGCAATCGATCAGTATAACTCCTTCTTGTTGTAACTGTTTCACCCAATGAATGAATGCAAATTTGCTGGCGTTACTCACTTTACTGAACATGCTTTCACCAAAAAAGAAAGGTCCCATTTTAATGCCATACAAGCCGCCCACCAACTCATCATTGAACCATGTTTCCGCTGAGTACGCATGTCCGAGTTGATGTAATTGAATAAACGTATCTTTTAATTCTTCAGTGATCCATGTTCCATCTTGACCTTTTCTAGGAAGTGATTGGCAATGTGTAATGACTTCACTAAAAGCAGTATTGGTTTTGAATGTAAATGTTTGCTTTTTGATGAGTTGTTGCATGCTCTTACTCACTTTCAACTCATCAGTTATCAATACAAATCTTGGATCGGGGCTCCACCATAAAGGGATGGTATCATCATACCAAGGAAAAATACCATTGCGGTAAGCCAATAATAATCTTTCAACCGAAATATCTCCACCCATGGCCAACAATCCATCTTCCAATGCATCGGTGACAGGAGGAAACCAGAGCGTGGAAGTGAGAGCGTGTAAAGGCATGGAGTAAATATCGAATAATGAATAATGAATGTTGAAATAATTTCTAAAACGTTAAGCGCTAATATTTCGATATTGGATATTCCTTTGTTGGTTATTGAACATTCTCAATGGTCGCTCCAATACCGCGGTCAGTAATGGCATCGCACATCGGTTTGAGGGTATCATAATCACCTTTTTTGACGGCATATTTTCCCTGGAAATGAATGATTAGGGCACTTTGTTCTGCTTGTTCATGAGAATGTCCGCAGACTTCCATCAAAGTTTCGATGACCCATTCAAAAGTATTCACTTCATCATTCCATACGATCAATTGATAAGGGGTGGTGGTTTCAACCATCACATCTTCATCCTGTGATTCCCATGGACGGGGGGAAGTAATATTGAAGAATAGATCCATACCGCAAAAATAGAGATCGTAGCAATAATGGAGAGGTAAAATGGATGAATAAAAAAACATCCGCCAAAGGCGGATGTTTTTTTGTGGGAGCACACGGGTTCGAACCGCGGACGCTCCCGACTGAGGTCGGGATGCACTAAACCAACTGAGCTTATTAATTGGGTTAGTGTTATTATTACTACGAACACTTCGATAAGTACATAAAAAAACCATTCGCTACTAACGAATGGCCTTTCTTTTTCTGTGGGAGCACACGGGTTCGAACCGCGGACCCTCTGCTTGTAAGGCAGATGCTCTAAACCAACTGAGCTATGCTCCCGTTTTGTTAGGAGTGCAAAAATAGGGTCTGAAACATTACTGCCAAAAAAAGTTTTAAGATTTTTCAAAATTAGTTGAGTTGCACGGCAGGTAGGCGATAGTGCTGGCTATCATATACAAACAACTCCTCAATCTCATAGGTCCAGTATTTATACAAGGGAGATTTTACCAATAATTTGTCTGCTTCCTCCTTACTCTCTGTATTCAATGTGATCCAGCAGGTTTGGCTTTCCATGCTTACGGCGTAGCTGTCGATGATGCCTTTGTTCAATAAGAAATTCACATAAGTACGATGGGGAGGGACCAGCGACATGAAATCATCATCCATCTGAAACTTAATGATCGCCTGAAACTTTTTCATACTTGCCTGTTTTAATAGATAAACCAGTACAATATCCATGCTGATTTTTCATGGCGTGGCATTCTGACAATCTTCCTGTTGTTTTCCTGCTGATATTGCAGTTATTTACTGCCACATTCAAATCGAATCTATATGATCAAAACCATTCTGTTGCTTCTGGTTTCTAATGTCTTTATGACTTTTGCCTGGTATGGCCATCTTAAACAACAAGGGATGCCTTTGTGGAAAGCGATCGCCATTAGTTGGGGCATCGCTTTTTTTGAATATTGTTTAATGGTTCCTGCCAATCGCACAGGATACGCCAACGGCTTCTCGGGCTTTCAATTAAAGATTACTCAGGAAATCATAACGCTGCTTGTGTTCACCGTATTTGCAGTTTTTTATCTGAAAGAACCTTTTCAAACCAAATACCTGATCAGTTTTTTATTCATTTTAGGAGCTGTTTATTTTGCTTTCAAAAAATAAGGAGTACTGATCCGCACAGTACTCCTTTTCCGTATTCAAAAAAAACAACAATGAACGCTGTTTGGGGATTGAATTTATCCGATCCTGCGTCTTAACATTTTTCTCTGACCTGGATTCAAACTATCGGCTCTATTCTTTGCTCTCTCTTTGATCTGTGCTTTTTGTTCAGGTGTTAATTCTTCATAACGCTTACGCATATTTTCACGCATAGCTTTTTTCTGTTCCGGAGAAAGACTATCATAACGTGCCCTCATTTCTTTTTTTCTTTCCGGAGAAAGCTCATGTCTGCCATGCTTTCTTCTTTCCTGTAATCTTTCTTTTTGTTCAGGAGTAAGGCTGTCTACGCGCTGACGCATTTTTTCTTTGATCTCTTCTTTATTCTGTGCAACAGCTGTATTGGTTTGAATGGCGATACAAAACAAAGCTGCCATGCAAATGAGAAAGGTCTTTTTCATGTCTTTAAGTTTTTAATAAGACATGAACTATTGAGAGGGGTTTAACGCCGCTAAAATTATTTCAGGCTTTTAACTTTTTCTATAATGGCAGTACCAAAAATGCAGAGCCCGCTATTAAAAACAATGAGTGAAGCAGTACCATACCAGAACCAATTACCTCCATTGGCTTTTACAGATCCTGCATCAATGGCCATCGATAATCCCGCACCAACCAGTACAAGTCCGATCGGCGCCATGAGCAACCATTTCTTTTGATGTGTATTCATGGTATTAAGGTAAGATCAGTTGAGCAATTCTTCCATTCCCGCCGGCAAGAAAAATGGCTTTGCCGTTTCTTGCTTTTTGTACAACATGAAAACTTTCTTTCGAAATGAGTTGCCATGTTTGTCCGCCATCTTTGGAAACATCAATACCTGATGTACCACAGGTAACAAGTTCTTTTTCGTTGAGATAGATCACACAAGAGCGATATCCATGAGGAGGAATGGAAGGCTTTGAAAAGACAGGTTTCCCATTTTTGAACTGAATCAATACACAGTTGTCTGTAGCAATGGTGTCTTTCGAAAAATCACCTCCAACAACTACAGCTGTTTTGTTGACCTTATTGAAATCAATCGAGTTGGCGCCTGTTGATGAACCACCTTGCATCATCGGCAGGGAATCATTGAAAGAGTTGAATAATACATTCTTTAATCTTGATTTACTTCCTCCTGTAACCAATAAAAAAAGATGGTTCATACCATTATTTTCAGGTACGATTTTTAAGTTGGTTCCGCTAGAAGCGAACATGGCTTCGGTATTAGTTACTTTTCTAACATCTTTTGAACCCATTTTCGGCATCTGTTGCCAAGTATCTCCACTGTCGAACGACATAGCAAGGAATAGATGGTCATCTATTGGATCACCCACTACAATCATTGTTTTACGATCTTCATGCACATCCATCGCATCCAGAAACATTCCCTTCGTGGTATCTTCAAATACTTTTTTCCAATTTTTACCACCATCCGTTGTTTTAAGTATCACCGCCGGCTCAGCAATGGCCATGATGACAGCTGTATCAGCGCTAAAAGCTTCTATATCTCGAAAATCCCTTTTTTCTTAACCCGGAACAGGGATCCATTGTAAATTTTTCCCGCCATCGGTAGACCTTACCACAGATCCATTACTTCCACTGACCCAAAACACTTGGTCATTCACGACACTTAGCCCACGAAAGCTCACTCTTTTACCCGATTCCAATACTTGAATCTGTTGAGTCTTACCGGAATAGGTAAATAACAGGAATAAACTGCCAACAATTATTTTATAAAACCGCATGAGTAATTCATTTTTGCTGTTTGAAGATAGGGGAAATAAGAAACAAGAAATAAGAAACAAGAAATAAGAAACAAGGAACAAGAAAAGGAATCAAAAATTCAAAAAATCAAAGATCAACATGATACCTTACTGGATGAGTCGGACACAACTTTTACTGGGGGATGAGCCGATCGAAAAATTAATGACAAAAAATGTGCTGGTGGTTGGATTAGGGGGTGTTGGGGGTATTTGTGCGGAAATGATCGCCCGTGCCGGGGTAGGTAAGATGACGATCGTTGATGCTGATACGGTGGATCTGAGTAACTGCAACCGTCAAATACCTGCTTTACACTCTAATGCTGGAAAGCTCAAGGCAGAAGTGATGGCAGATCGATTAAAAGACATCAATCCTGATCTTGATCTAACTGTTTTAACCGAGTTCATACGTGACGAGCGCACCAATGAAATTTTAGACCAAGGCAAGTTTGATTATGCAGTAGATTGTATTGATACACTTTCTCCAAAAGTATATTTCATCAAAGCATGTATCGACCGTGGTATTCCCATTGTGACTTCATTGGGAGCAGGAGGTAAAGTTGATCCTTCACAAGTGATGGTTACGGATATTTCCAAAACACACCAATGCAACCTCGCAAAATACGTTCGCAAAAAGTTACATGGATTTGGCATCTACAAAGGATTGAAAGTTGTATTCAGTCCCGAAAGAGCTGACCAGAGCCGTATCATTGAAACAGAAAAAGCCTACCCCAAAAAATCGATCATCGGTACCATCAGTTATATGCCGGCTATTTTTGGATGTGTTGCAGCTAGTGTTGTGATAAGAGACCTTTATGGGGATGGTAGATCGCAGATGTTAGATGTATGATGTCAGATGTCAGATTGCAGATGTCAGATATCAGATCGAAGATGTCTGATGTCTGATTTGGGAAGTAATTATCTATTTCTATTTCTATTTATGCTATTGCAAAATCTAATACCACACATCTGACATCTGCGATCTGACATCATACATCAATACAGGGTTGCTTTCTGCACCATTTCCTTCCACGCTCTTGCATTCGTCTGTTTGGTGATGGCTGTAATGAAACTGGCAAAAGGGAGATCAAATAGTTGTTCACTATTGGATATGCCGGTTAATTTATCCAAATGATTTTTTCCGGATGGATTAACATTTGTTGGATACACATCCCAATCAAATTGTTCCGGATGCAAAGTTTTGATCAGTTTGATACAGATCATTCCGGTTAATACCGGTCGAAAACTGATCCTGTCATGTACTTCCAAACGAACCGCTTTGCAAAGCTGGTCTTTGAATTTGCTATGCTCGGGTGTAAATGTTATGGCATGTGCACTGAATTCACCTCCGGAAATATCATTCAACATGGCTGCAACTCTTTCAGCATGTAACCATGGAGCTCCAATAGCGGTAAAACTATGAGCTGTGCCTCTTCCCGCTGAAAGATTAGTGGCTTCCAACAAACATAATCCCGGATACAGTAACATCGATTCAAATGATTGAATAGCGGGTGATGTAGGAATAAAAGGAAGTTTCCAATCCGGTTGAAATTGTTCTCTGTTCCATCCTTTGCAACGGATCACATCGATGTTTACAGCTATTTTTTTTGTCTCATTGAAATACAATGCCAGCTCACCCAATGTTAAACTATGTCTAATGGGCATTTCCCATCTCCCGATAAAAGAACTATTCACTTCATCTAAAAATGAACCTTCAGCCAATTCCAAAATTCCCGATACAGGGTTTGGACGATCCAATACGATCAATGGTTTTTGAAACTGAGCTGCGGCTTCCATCACATGTGTAAGTGTCCACAGGTACGTGTAAAAGCGACTTCCAACATCCGGTATATCAAACAATAAAACATCGATGTCATTTACATGCGATGCTTCCGGGGCTAATCTTTCACCATACAAACTGATCACTGGTAAACCGGTAAGCAGATCTGTTGCATCATTCATGGCATGTCCATCAGCACCTTGTACATCCAAGCCATGTTCCGGTGAAAACAGTGTAGTGATATTGAAGCCATTGTCCAGCAAAGCTTTTCTCGAAGCAATCCCTTCACTTGTTCTTGCAGCTTCATTAGTGATCATGCCAATGCGCAACTGTTTCCAGGAAGGATGTTGTTGAAGGACTTGATCTATTCCGAATTGTAGCATAGAAAAATTCAAAAGTAAAAAGTCGAAATTCAAAAGTCAAAAGTGAAAGGTGAAAAGTGAAAGGTTTTGATTTTTCACTTTTCACCTTTCACTTCTCTCTGAAATCCCATTTCATCCTTCATTTCCTCTACAATATTAAAGATGATGGGACAGCGTCCGTAGTGCATAAGGGTGGTGAATAATCTTTTGGAGAAGCCGGGTAAGTGCATGGCTGGGAATTCCCTACATCCTTCAAAGCGATGTTCGTACACATTGCAACGATTGGCTTCCAGAAAAGTACATGGAATAGCATTCATCAACATCAAGCCATTACTTCCTTTTTCGAGATAAGTATCATCAAAAGAAGCTCTGGATACCTGAAGATGCGAAGAAAGGCTGTCTGCTTCTGCTTCCGATACATTGATCATCAAACTGCGACAACAATTGCCACATAGGGTACAATCAATTTTTTGTTCGATATCCTTGTTGATCCTGTGAACTACAGCATCTATTTGGTCTGTCGCATTGGCTTTTACCTGACGGGCAAATCGGTCATTCTCCTCGAGTCGCTCAGCGGCAAGAATAGCGATCTGTTGCAGATCCCGAATGGGTTGTTTTTGAAGGGTGTTGATGCGGTAAAGGTAGTCAGAAGGGGCTAAAAATGGTAAAATCAACATTTTTTAATGTTTTATCCACATCAAAATGGCATTTGTAGAAAAGAAAAATTGTGTCAGGTGTACAGGTGGTTAGATTTGCGGGTTGGAGGGGGTGTTAATGTGTGGACAGTCAGTGTATTAAAATGAAGAACTATGGCAGAACAGAAGAACCTGAATGAGTATAATGAAGAATCGATACGGTCCTTAGACTGGCGTGAACATATTCGGCTGAGACCGGGAATGTATATCGGTAAGCTGGGTGATGGCTCTGCAACTGATGATGGTATCTACGTATTGATCAAAGAAGTGATCGATAACTGTATCGATGAACATACGATGGGTTTTGGTAAACAAGTGGAGATCGCCATCGAAGGAAAACAAGTGAGTATACGTGATTACGGTCGTGGTATTCCTTTGGGTAAAGTGGTGGATGTGGTGAGCAAGATCAATACCGGTGCGAAGTATGATAGCAAAGCCTTCCAAAAAAGTGTGGGTCTAAATGGTGTGGGTACCAAAGCCGTAAATGCGCTAAGTCAGTATTTCAAAGTCACTTCCCATCGTGATGGGAAAGAAAAAACAGCTGAATTTGAAAGAGGCGTACTTGTAAAAGATCATAAAGAACAAAAGACGAATGAGCCAAACGGTACATTGGTATCTTTTATTCCCGATGAAACTGTTTTCCGCAATTTCCATTTCATTCATGAGTACCTTGATAGTCAGCTTTGGAACTATTGCTACCTCAATGCAGGTTTATCCATTCATTTCAATGGGAAGAAATATGTAAGTAAGAATGGGTTATTGGATTTATTAGAACGCAAGACCAATGCTGATGAACTTCGTTATCCCATCATTCACTTAAAAGGGGATGATATTGAAGTAGCCATTTCTCATAACAATGATTATGGGGAAGATATTTTCTCTTTTGTGAATGGACAGTATACTACTCAAGGTGGAACTCACCAACAGGCATTTAGAGAAGCCTATATCAAGGTTATCCGAGATTATTATAAGAAAGATTATGATGCTGCGGATATTCGTGGCAGTATCGTAGCTGCTATTTCTGTACGAGTGCAAGAGCCTGTGTTTGAGAGTCAGACCAAAACCAAATTAGGTTCACAGAATGTATCAGAGGGTGGTCCATCCATGAAGAAATTTGTGGAGGAATTTTTAGCAAAAGAATTGGATAACTATTTACATAGAAATCCAACAGTATCCGAAGCGCTTCGCAAAAGAATTGAGCAAAGCGAACGTGAACGAAAAGAACTGGCGGGAATTAAAAAACTGGCCAATGAGAGAGCTAAGAAAGCCAATCTGCACAATAAGAAGTTGAGAGATTGTCGTGTTCATTTGAATGATGATCTTCCGGCAAAAAATAAAGAAGAGTTTATTGCCTTGCAAAAGAACTCAACCATTTTTATTACTGAGGGTGATAGTGCCAGTGGAAGCATCACCAAATCAAGAAATGTAGATACACAGGCAGTATTCAGTTTGCGTGGTAAGCCATTGAATGCATTTGGACTTACCAAAAAAGTAGTCTATGAAAATGAGGAGTTCAACTTGCTGCAACATGCTTTGAATATTGAAGAAGGTATGGAAGGATTGCGTTATAACAACATTGTTATTGCAACCGATGCCGATGTAGATGGTATGCATATTCGTTTGTTGATGATGACCTTTTTCTTGCAGTTCTTTCCGGATCTGGTGAAACGTGGACATGTATATATCCTTGAAACACCTCTTTTCCGCGTTAGAAACAAACAGGAAACCATTTATTGTTATGACGAGTCTGAGAAACAGGCTGCGATACAAAAATTAGGAGGTAAACCGGAGATCACACGATTCAAAGGATTGGGTGAAATTTCCCCGGAAGAATTTGGAAGATTTATTGGAGCAGAAATGCGTGTGCAACCGGTGATATTGGAACAAGGTGATCATATTCAGCAATTGCTTGAATATTATATGGGCAAGAATACCATGGAAAGACAGGATTTTATTATCAATAACTTAAAAGTAGAATTGGATCTGGAAGTAGCAGCCAATTGATCCAAACATTAAATAGTATAAGATGATTCATATTGTTTTCGAAACTGCGAATGTAGCGGTACTGCAACAGGCCATAGAGTTAGATGAAACCATTCAGGGCTCGATCCTTGAAATCAAAGATGACTATGCGGTAGGCCCGCTAGGAAATATTTATGAAACCGAAGGTTATCAGGAAAGAAGAGACTGGTGGAAACAATTACTTGAATATTCTCCGTATACCGAACAATTAGATCTGGTGGATGATAAATTGACTGTTCATCAATTATTAAAACAATTAGATGAAGAGCCTGAGGCAGAAGTGTGGATTTGGATGGCACAAAATGCACATGATGTTTGCGGTTATTATTGGTTGATGAGTCAGTTGAAAGAATATCAAAGTAGGGTGCATGTGTTATACTTGAATAATTTGCCATTTATTAATGAGAAAGGACAAATAAGCTTCCCTTCCTATCTCCATGAAATTCAGCCTAAAGAATTTTTAAAAGCGAAGCGATTGGCCAGACCTATTACGCTCAGTGAGTTTGAGGTAGATCCCGATGAATGGAAAAAACATTGTCAGGAATCAGCAATGGTGCGTTTTCTGGAAGGGGGCAAAAAAATCATTGGTAAAGAAGTGAGTTTTTTTGATAAAGATATTCTTGCACACATCAGTTCAGAACCTCAAAAACTGAGTAAGATATTGACGAATACATTGAGCAAAATGAAAGTTAAAACAGGCGATGTATTTCTGGTATGGCGAATCAGAGAACTCATTGCTGAAGGGAAGCTGGAAGCACTTGGTGATTGGAATAAATCATGGAAAGACATCAGCGTCAAGACGCAAGGGGGTAAGGCTCAAGAGACAAGTGGTGAGACTGTTGGATAAGATAACTGAAGTGTTACTGAATATTGCGGATTCAAAATAAATAAGAGAAATGGTTGATATTATTACGATAGATAAGATTGGAGAAGATGAAAGAGGAGCTACTCATTATTTCAATACCGACAGAACGGGACAATTTATTGTTGCCTATCGAAAAACAGGTAGCATCAGTGGCAGACATTATCATAAAGGAATTGCACCCACAAAAAATCCGGAACAACTGATCTTGATGCAAGGGGAGGCAACAGTGAACTGGTTTGATACCAGAACGTCTATTGAAGGATCCATTAAGGTAAAAGCACCGGTAAGAATACACATTCAACCATGGGCATGGCATGAAGTGATTGCCGATACAGATATTATTATTTTGGAGCTGAATGGTTTGGAAGATGCAAAAGATGATACATTCAGAATTGAGAAATAGGGTGCAGATCAAACACCATTAACAAACGAAGAGAAGATGGCCAAGGAAAAACAACCAAACAGGGTTTTTGAGAATCAATCAGGTGTACAAGGACAATACCGGAACTGGTTTCTGGATTATGCTTCATATGTAATATTAGAGAGAGCTATTCCTGCGATTGAAGACGGGTTAAAGCCCGTACAGCGCAGGATACTGCATGCAATGAAAGAGATGGATGATGGTCGATTTAATAAAGTGGCGAATATCATTGGACAAAGCATGCAATACCATCCCCATGGAGATGCCAGTATTGGCGATGCTTTGGTGAACTTGGGGCAAAAAGACCTACTGATTGAAACACAAGGTAATTGGGGTGATGTTAGAACAGGCGATGAGGCAGCTGCTTCACGATATATCGAAGCGCGTTTATCAAAATTTGCACTAGAAGTAGCATTCAACAGTAAGACCACTCATTGGCAGTTGAGTTACGACGGCAGAAAAAATGAGCCCATCACTTTGCCGATGAAATTTCCATTGCTATTGGCGCAAGGTGCCGATGGTATTGCGGTTGGATTATCTACCAAAATTCTTCCTCATAATTTCTGTGAACTGATCGATGCTTCTATCAAATACCTGAAAGGGAAAAAGTTTGAGATCTATCCTGATTTTCAAACCGGAGGTATGATCGATGTGGCGAATTACAATGAAGGGAAAAGAGGAGGTAAAGTACGAGTACGCGCACATATTGAAGAATTGGATAAAAAGACTCTGGTAATTCGTGATGTGCCTTTTGGTGTGACTACTACTCAATTGATGGAGAGTATTACCAAAGCCAATGACCAGGGTAAGATCAAGATCAAAAAAGTAACGGATGTTACAGCGCAGGAAGTAGAAATCCATATTGATCTTGCTGCCGGAATATCTACTGATATTACCATAGATGCATTGTACGCTTTTACAGACTGTGAAGTCAGTATCTCACCAAATGCTTGTGTGGTAGTAGAGCATAAACCTCAATTTTTAGGCGTACATGAATTATTAAAAGTATCTGCGGATAATACCAAGACTTTATTAGGAAGAGAATTAGAGATCCGATTAGCAGAGTTAGAAGACAAATGGCATTATACTTCATTAGAAAAAATCTTCTTTGAAGTCTAGATATACAAAGAGCTGGAGCAAAAACATGCCACTTGGGATCTGGTGATCGAAGCGATCAGTAAAGCGTTTGAGCCATTCAGGAAAAAACTGAAACGGGCAATTGAAAGAGAAGATATTTTAAAGTTAACGGAGAAGCCTGTTCGTAGAATTTATCGTTTGGATATCAATGAGCTGAATGAACAGATCAAAGGAATAGAAGCAGAGATCAAACAAGTAAAATTCGATCTGGAGCATTTGACAGAATTTGCTGTGGCATATTTTGAGAACTTACTCAAGAAGTTTGGTAAGGGAAGAGAAAGAAAAACGGAGATCAAAGAATTTGATACCATTCAGGTGAAGCAGGTAGCTATTGCAAACACCAAGTTATACCTGAATCGTGCAGAAGGGTTTATTGGAACATCTTTGAAAAAAGATGAGTTCTTGTGTGATTGTTCTGATTATGATGATATCATCGCATTCACCAAATCCGGTACTATGAAAGTGGTGAAAGTGTCTGATAAGATCTTTGTAGGAAAAGATATCATTCATGCTGCTGTTTTCAGAAAGAACGATGAACGCACTACTTACAACATGATCTATCTGGATGGAGCCAGTGGAACCAGTTATGCAAAGCGTTTCAATGTGACAGGTGTTACTAGAGATAAGGAATATGATCTGACCAAAGGCTCTGATAAGAGTAAAGTGCATTATTTCACAGCCAATCCAAATGGAGAAGCAGAAGTAGTAAAAGTGGTCTTGAGTCCGAACTGTACGGCCCGTAATAAAGAGTTTGATTTTTATTTTGAAGAATTAGAGATCAAAGGAAGAAGCAGTATGGGTAATCAGGTAACGAAATATCCCATCAAAGCGGTTAAACTGAAAGAAGCTGGTAAGAGTACACTTGCAGGTGTGAAACTATGGTTTGATGATAAGTTTGGCAGATTGAACACGGAGGAAAAAGGTCAATACTTGGGAAGTTTTGAAGATGAGAAATTGCTGGTCATCTATAGTGATGGAAGTTATGAATTGACCGATACAGAAATGACCCAGCGTTTTGATCCTGAGAAGGTCACCCTGATTGAAAAATTTGATCCCAATAAGACCATCACGGCTGTTTATTTAGATAATGATAAGGGCCAATTCAATATCAAGCGTTTCAAAATAGAAACAAGCACATTGAAGACGCAGTTCCTTTTCATTAAAGAAGGTGAAGGCAATAGACTAGAAGCGGTTACAACAGATGATGAACCGATATTGGTTGTTCAAACCGGAAGAGGTGCGCAAGTACGTAAAGCCAAATTCAAAGTGGCTAAAATGGTAGAAGTGATGGGCTGGAAAGCAGTAGGAGCAAAGCTGACTGACTTCAATAAAAGCATTGAGATGGAATGGGAGCAAAGACCCAAGGATGATAATCCCATGCCGGAACTATTCTAGAGGAGATAGCGTATAGATCCTAGCTCATGGCTCATCGCTAATGGCTAATAGCTAAAAGCAGTAACTTTTACTCGCTTTTAGCTATTAGCCATTAATCGCCCGTCTTTTTCCTTTTTAGCCTGATCGTGGCTGTTTTGTTGAGATCACTCGTGAGAATGAGTTCATGTCTGGTATCTCCATCATAGATGATCAATGCTGCAGTATTGGGAGGTATATTCCCCAAATTGATCGCTACCATACTTAACTCATACATAGAAGTTGTACTATCTAATGTGATCGTTCTTCTGATGGCACGATGTGTTAATTGTGAAGGAGGAATGATCAATCGGTCGTTAATGTAAACAGCAACTGAATCATTGTCTACAGTACCATTGTCATACAGATCAATTCGAATGCTGTTATTACTAATGGATACTTCTCTGATGTAAATTTTTTCTCTGTTTACTAAAACAGTCGGTAATGAATCTTTTTTAACCGACGTATCTTTTGGCTCGATGACTTTTGTAGTAATGGTACTTGTGTCGATCTCCTCTTCTTGAATACGATCGTATGGTAAACTGGCAGTATCTGTCGAATATTTAAACCTGAATTGAATATCTGGAGTAGTGTAACGGTGCTCATCATCGCTTTCAAATGCCCCGGTAAGAATAGATTCCGTTCGATTGACCAAAAGCGTAAAATTGCCCGATAACATGCAATCAATACCTGTCTTTGTATTGGTAGACAGATAATAGATAAAGGGAACGGGATTCAAACTCAGTTTTCTCGTGTTATTATTATAAGTGCCATTCACTTTTACCTTGAAAAGACTATCCCTGAAATAATACTGTAATTCCCCTTTTACAAGGGTTCCTTTTTGTTGTATGATCAATTCAGACAAATAAGCACTGTGTTCACCCGGAACTGCCACTTTTCCAACACCATACCAATGACCGGTAACGTTCTGAGCTATTGATTGTAAAGAGATGATACTGAGTAATAGTATCCCATACATACCTTTCATGCGATGAAAATATTAAAGCCTTGGTGAATCCGTCTTTTAAAGTTGCTAACAGTGGTGGATACCCAATAAACAGGTCTTTCAGTAACCTATCTTATCGCATTCGGACAAACTAACCTATTTTTGCCGATTAAGATTTTTATGGAAACAGTTCAGGTAGGGCAATACAACACCCTCAAAGTATCAAGAAAAGTAGATTTTGGGTTTTACCTCGAAGATGGGGGTGATGGTATTTTATTGCCTACACGTTTTGCTCCGAAAGGACTCAAAATTGGAGATGAGATCACAGTATTTGTTTATCATGACTCTGATAACAGATTGATTGCAACCACTCAAAAAGCTAATGCTTGTGTTGGCGAGATCGCCAAAATGAAAGCAGTAGCTGTTACAAGACAAGGAGCTTTTTTGGATTGGGGATTGATGAAAGACCTTTTTGTTCCAGCCTCCAAACAATTGGGAGGGATGAGGGTAGGTGGTGAATATTTGGTGAAACTCTATATCGATCAAATGACGGGAAGGGTTGCTGCAACAGAAAAGATCGAGCAGTTGTTAAGCAATGAAGAATTGACCGTGAAAGAATTGGATCAGGTAGATTTATTGGTCTATCGTCAGTCGGAATTAGGTTATGTTGTGATCATCAATAATCTGCATACCGGGATCATTCACACGAACGAAATTTTCACAGAGCTAAAGATCGGTGATAAGCTGAAAGGCTTTGTTAAAACCATTCTTGCTGGAAATAAAATTGATGTCGTTCTTGGTAAACCCGGGTTCCAAAAAGTAGAAGATGAAGCAGAGAAAATACTTCGACTATTACAAGAAAACAATGGTTATCTGCCGTATCATGATAAATCAGATCCTGAAGAGATCTATGCTTTCTTTGGTATGAGTAAGAAGACTTTCAAGATGACTACCGGTAATCTATACAAACAAAGAAAAATCGAATTTACCCAAACAGGATTCAAACTCATCAATGAGTAATCGAAATTGAACGGCACTTTAGTGCCGTGAGAAATCAGTTCTTCTTTTGTATTAACCAGGTAGTATCAGTAAAAACACTATTCCCATTCGGAGCTTTCACAGTAGTGGTTCCCACATAATAGTCATCCGCAATTTCCTTTATATCGAAGTACAGGATAGTGTTTTCGTAAAGTCTTTTTTCTGTTTCCGTTTTTGGGCCGGCGCCGGATAAATACGCTGCTGCAAATCTGCAATTACCCAACCAATCAATTTTCCAATAAGTGGTGTCCTTTGTACTCATATTCACATCCTGCTGTATGCCATCAATCCTTGTGATTTGAATATGATCTCCTTTCTTGGTATAACTATGAAATTGTCCCACTCTTAGTGTATTGCAGTCTGGGGAGGCCACATAAAATGAACTAGTCATCCACAAGATGACAATCAAACTAGAGAAGATAAAGGCCTTGCGTTGCATAAGTTTTTTGCTAATATACTATGGATTATAGGTTGAAATTAACCATTGAAGCTAACGATTGTTAGTATGATTGCCCTATATTTGCGCTTCAATTGAAGTATATGTCAAATAGAACCGTATATATCGTATCCGCCGTGAGAACTCCAATGGGGTCTTTTGGTGGTAGTCTCAAAGATTTTTCTGCCCCTCAGTTGGGTGCTATTGCTATCAAAGCGGCTGTAGAAAGAGCGGGCATTCAACCCGATCAAGTGCAAGAAGTATTGATGGGTTGCGTGATTCAGGCCAATACCGGACAAGCACCTGCTCGTCAGGCCGCGAAATTTGCGGGTTTACCTGATAGTGTTATTTGTACCACCGTTAATAAGGTTTGTGCCAGTGGTATGAAAGCTATTTCACAAGGCGCTCAAGCAATTTTGTTGGGGGATGCTGATGTAGTGGTAGCAGGTGGTATGGAAAGCATGAGCAATGTGCCTTTTTATTCACCCAATCTTCGTTGGGGCAATAAATATGGTAATGTGCAAATGATCGATGGCTTGGCAAAAGATGGTCTCACTGATGTGTATCATAATTACGCGATGGGTAATGCTGCAGAACTCTGCGCAAAAGAATGCAATATCTCTCGCGAAGAGCAGGATGCATTTGCTATTGAAAGTTATAAAAGAAGTCAGGCTGCTTGGAACAATGGCAGCTTTGATGCAGAAGTGGTTCCTGTTCCGATTCCTCAAAGAAAAGGAGATCCGATATTGTTTGCGAAAGATGAAGATGCATTCAATGTAAAATTTGATAAGATCCCTGAATTAAAACCTGCTTTCATAAAAGATGGCACTGTTACGGCAGCCAACGCTTCTACCATGAATGATGGTGCTGCAGCCTTAGTATTGATGAGTAAAGAAAAAGCGGATGCACTTGGTATCAAGCCGCTTGCAATTATCCGTAGTTATGCAGATGCAGAACAGGCTCCTGAATGGTTCACAACTACACCGGCAATGGCTGTACCAAAAGCAGTAGCAAAAGCAGGATTAGAAATGAACCAGATCGATTACGTGGAATTGAATGAAGCATTCTCTGTGGTTGGTATCGCCAATATTCAGAAAATGAAATTGGATCCTGCTAAAGTGAATGTACACGGTGGTGCGGTTTCTTTAGGACATCCATTGGGTTGCAGTGGTGCAAGAATCATTGTTACATTATTACATGTATTGAAACAGCATGGCGGAAAAATAGGTGCTGCCGGTATTTGTAATGGTGGTGGTGGTGCTAGTGCTATGGTGATTGAAAATATTCCTGCTTAATACATTGAAACGCTTACAGATTCAAACTGCCACGGCTGATGATGCGTCATTGATTGCATCCATCAGCCGTGAAACTTTTTACGACAGCTTCGCAGAGCAGAACACCGTTGCTGATATGCAACTCTTTCTCGATACACAGTTCACCACGGAAAAGTTAATAGCAGAAGTTCTTGATACCTCGAATATTTTTTTCATGGCTTATGTAGATGATCAACCTGCCGGATATTGTAAAATGAGACAGGGATCTCATAAACAATTACATCCTTCAACAGATGCCATTGAAATTTGTCGTTTTTATGCTAGAAAGAATGTCATTGGCAAAGGAGTAGGTAAAGCTATGATGCAGTATGCGTTATCTTATGCAAAATCAAAAAACAAAAAGCGTGTATGGTTAGGTGTGTGGGAAAAGAACCAACGTGCTATTGACTTTTATCGATCTTTCGGGTTTTCAAAATTTGGAGAGCATGATTTTTTGTTGGGGACTGATCTGCAAAGAGATTGGTTGATGATGAAAGACTTGACACACTAATATTGTATACTTCAAATATTACAACCTACTAATACCCACTCGTTGTTTCAAATATTGTTGCTTTTCTATACAAGCTATCATGCAATGTGATAAATCTCCGGCTGTTATCTGATAATGATTGGGTTTAGGCGCATAATTCGCAGCAGTGATATATTGTCCATTCCCTGCTTTATTCAAAATATCCGGAGAACAAATAAATGTCCAATCAAGTGAAGAGGCAGCAAGTGATTGATAAGCTTTCAAATGCTCTTGTCCAACAGGCAGATATTCAGTTGGATACCCGGGTTGTTCTATCAATAAGCCCTCATCAGGTTCATCAGCATTCAAGATACCCATACCACCCAACGCAACGATCCTTTTGACTCCGGTATGTTCCATTTGTTCAATGATGTTTTTGATACCTAGACTTCTTGTCTGATCAGTACCATCAAAACTTCCACCCAGTGCAGATATAACTGCATCCGATCCTTTAACGGCGTTTCTTACATCCGAAGCCTCAAAAACATAACCTTTGATCGCAATGAAAGCATCATTATCCAGATCATGATCGATCAAGTCAGCAACATTCCTTCCAAAAGCACGAACGGTATGTCCCTTTGCCAAAGCCTGAGACACAATAAAGCGACCTACTTGTCCGGTTGCGCCAAAAACGGTGATGATCATGTCATTTTTTACAGCAATTTACAAAAAGCAGGGCTGCTTTCCTATGCTGTTTGTGCAGCTTGCTCAGCGATTTCATCCATGCTGATACCATGATGACTCTCATCATAGATGCATTCCCCATTTTTAATGAGTAATACTTGCGGAGATTCATGGTAAACAGCAAAATCAGCGGCTATCTGATCAGAGATCGGGCGATAGGCGAGTAGGTCTAGGTAATGAAATTGAACCTGTTCAGGAGCTATGCTTCTTTCCAAACGATTCAATACCATGGAACTGATACTGCAACGTGTGCTATGTTTGAATATAACTTGAGGAGTTTGAAAGGATTGTTGTTTGATCTGCTCTAACTGATCAATACTTGTGATAGGATTCCAGTTCATCTTTTTTTCTTACAAAACAATGCGAAAGGCAATAGGTTCAAAAGTCTTATGGCTTAAAATAACGAGGATTGGTAGTAGGGCAGCCTCTGCTTTTGGACGAGGTACAGGAACTGATAAACACTGCGCTCAATACGAGTAAGAACAGAATAGCGGTTATCTTTTTCATGTGTTGCGATTTAAGTTAGCGTTTTGACTGTATTTTGCGCTGTAACAAAGATACTGATTTGACTGAAATTGTTGCTTTCAGACAGTTAATTTGCATAAAACGGTTGAAATCAAAGAATTATTATGAAGGTTCACTTTATTTCCATAGGCGGAAGTGTCATGCATCAGTTGGCGATTGCGCTACATAAAAAGGGTTATCAGGTTACAGGAACAGATGATGACATATTTGAACCTGCCGCCTCTAATCTTCAACAACACGGACTTTTGCCGGCTACCATCGGCTGGGATCCTAACAAGATCACCCCTGATTTAGATGCAGTAATCCTGGGGATGCATGCTAAATCAGACAATCCTGAATTGCAGAAAGCGATAGAGCTGAAATTAAAGATATACTCCTTTCCCGAATATATTTACCATGAGAGCCAGCAAAAGAAAAGAGTAGTAGTGGGAGGTAGTCACGGTAAAACCACCACCACTAGTATGATCATGCATGTGTTGAAACAAACCTGTCAACAATTTGATTATCTCGTTGGTGCAAAAGTGGAAGGATTTGCCCAATCTGTTGATATTACCGATGCACCGGTGATCGTATGTGAAGGAGATGAGTATCCTGCCAGTGCTATTGAACGAAAACCCAAGTTTCACTTTTTATTCCCGCATATTGCGATTCTGACAGGTATTGCTTGGGATCATATCAATGTGTTTCCCACCTTTGAATTTTATCTGGAACAGTTCATCATTTTTATCAATAAAATTGAACCGAATGGATTGTTGATCTACAACGAGTCTGATCCGGTTTTAAAAGAATTGGTTTCAAAACACAAAAGAACAGATATTCGTTATCAACCGTATTCAATACCTACACATACCATTGAAGCCGGAAAAACAACGGTTGTATTGGAAGGTATATCCGGAAGTCTGAAAGTTTTTGGCAATCATAACCTGCTCAACTTACATGCTGCATTTTATGCTTGCAAAGAATTAGGAATATCTGCCAGTGATTTTACAAATGCTATTGGAACATTTACGGGTGCTTCGAAAAGATTAGAACTATTATCCAGTAGAGAGGATGCAGCGGTTTATCGTGATTTTGCACATGCCCCCAGTAAAGTAAAAGCTACCATCGAAGCAGTGAAAGAACAATTCCCCAATCGAAAACTGATAGGTGTTTTGGAATTGCATACGTACAGCAGTTTGAATGAAGCATTCATGACAGAATACAATGGTGCGTTAGAACCAGCAGATCAGGCAGTGGTCTTTTATTCCAAACATGCATTACAGATCAAACGCTTACCTGATTTACCGGAAGCGGCGGTACAACAAGGCTTCAATAAATCAGGATTGCTCATTTTTACCGATGCCGCTTTGTTAAAAGAATGGCTATTATCTGTCAACTATCATAACAGCAATCTTTTATTAATGAGTAGCGGTAATTATGATGGAATGGATGTTCAAGAGTTGGCCAAAGAAATCATCTCTAAGACAGATACCGATAATTAGAATTATTATATTTACTTCGTACCATGAAATTGCAACTCACACGTCCGCTTGCTTTTATTGATTTGGAGACAACCGGTGTTAACATCAGTCTGGATCGCATTGTAGAGATCGCTATTGTGAAGATCAATCCTGATGGAACTCAGCAAGTCAAGAGAAAGCTGATTAATCCCATGATGCCCATTCCTAAAGGGGCAAGTGATGTGCATGGTATTACGGATGATATGGTGAAAGATGCACCTACATTCAAGCAAGTGGCTAATGAGGTCAAACAATTCATTGATCATTGTGATATTGGAGGATATAACAGCAATCGTTTTGATATTCCTATGCTCATTGAAGAATTTTTGCGTGTAGGAATTGATTTTTCTACCGATGGAAGAAAACTGGTAGATGTGCAGAAGGTATTTCACATGATGGAGCAAAGAACATTGAGTGCTGCATATAAATTTTACTGTCAAAAAACTTTAGAGGGTGCTCATAGTGCGGAAGTAGACGCAACTGCTACATGGGAAGTTTTAGAAGCCCAGGTCGAGCGTTATCCGCAAATCGGAAATACCGTGGAAAGTATCGTCAAATTCACCGGTGAAGATGATATTGTAGATTTCGCCCGTCGATTTATTCGTGAAAATGGGGTAGAACTGTTCAATTTTGGAAAGCACAAAGGTAAACCCGTTACCCAGGTACTAAAAGAGGAGCCTCAATACTATGATTGGATGATGAAGGGTGATTTTCCCATGAATACCAAGCAAAAACTCACCGAAATTCTCAACCGAACCTTGTTAAAGAAAGGATAAGTTCACCCATTTCCTCTAGTATTTTCCGCAAATATTCAGTCGGCATAACGATTAATCGTTATGAGTCGTATTTTAGCGGAGCAACCGAATACCCCCTTGATTGGAAAAATTAGTCATCATACCAACCTACAACGAGAAGGAAAATATTGCGTCGATCATCACTGCTGTATTTGACTTACACTCTAATTATCATATTCTGGTTATTGATGACGGATCTCCCGATGGCACTGCTTCTATTGTTAAAGATTTGATGCAACAATATTCAGGACAATTATTCCTCGAAGAACGTAAAGGGAAACTTGGATTGGGTACCGCATATATTCATGGATTCAAATGGGGCATCAATAAAGGGTATGAATATATTTTCGAAATGGATGCTGACTTCTCCCATAATCCTAAAGATCTGGATCGCTTATACCATGCTTGCAAAAATGAAGGAGCGGATGTAGCTGTTGGTAGTCGATATGTACCCGGAGGTCGCACGGAGAACTGGCCTTGGGATCGTCAATTATATTCAAGAGGTGGCGCTTTGTACACCCAACTGCTCACTTGGATGCCTGTAAATGATCCTACTGCAGGTTTTGTTTGTTACAAACGACAAGTACTCGAAGCCATTAACCTAGATGAGATCGAATTCGTCGGGTATGCATTTCAGATAGAAATGAAATTCGTTTCTTGGAAATTGGGTTTCCGCATTAAAGAAGTACCTATTACATTTATTGATAGAAAGATCGGTGTAAGTAAAATGAGTAAGGGTATTATCAAAGAGGGTGTACTGGGCGTTTTAAAAATTCAATGGCATAGTCTTTTCAAAAGTTACAAGAAAAGGGTTTCCAGCGCATCTTGATCGTATCAACTTCATCCTATCTTCCCAATTCCCATTTCTTTGAATTAGCTTTAGTATCATGAAAGATGCACTTATCAAGCTACATATCTCTGTTTTTTTAGCAGGATTCACCGGTGTATTGGGAATATTGATTCATATGAATGAAGGGTTATTGGTTTGGTATCGTATCATGATTACTGTTGTTACATTGTTTGCACTACTCAAATGGAAAAAACAGTTACAACAGGTTTCTTCCACAACGGTTTGGAAATTATTAGGGATCGGAACTTTGATCGCTTTACACTGGGTGTTTTTTTATGGCAGCATTAAAATGTCCAATGTTTCTATCGGATTGGTTTGTTTTGCATCCACCGGATTATTCACCGCATTATTAGAACCCATCTTCAATGACCGCCCATTCAGTTGGCCTGATGTGGGATTAGGGCTACTTAGTTTATTAGGTATCATTCTCATTTTTCAATTTGATACCAGATATAGGGATGGAATTATTGCAGGGATCGTTTCTGCTATATTGGCTGCTCTTTTCTCCGTTTTAAATAAGCGACAAGTACAAAAAGTAGAGCCCAAAACCATGATGATCTATGAATTGAGTGGAGGATTACTCATACTTACGTTATTGATGCCGCTGTACTTGCATTATTATCCCGTTGAAACGATCTTCCCAACGATATCAGATTGGTTTTGGCTATTGATTTTAAGTTGGCTGTGTACTGTATTGGCTATGGATTTGATGTTGCAAGCACTCAAAAAAGTTTCTGCGTTTACACAAAATCTAAGTCTTAATCTGGAACCGGTTTATGGTATCTTATTGGCCTTTGTTTTATTTCAGGAAAATGAAAAACTAAATGGAAGTTTCTATGCAGGTGTAGCTTTGATCGCTATCTCCGTCTTATTACAAATGATCAGGGTAGTAAGAAAGCATCAGCAAAAAACTAGCAGTATTTGATTTATTCATGTCTGGTATTCGACACGATCTTTTGTATCACCGTATCTAATCTGGATGCACTCACATTCAGTAATTCCAATACCTGTAAGATATCCGGATCATTTGTTTTTTCTGTGTACAACATCAAAACATTGATCAATCCAAGAATATTACTCAATGGAGCTCTGGCTTCATGTGATTGCAGATAAGCGATCTCACGCATGCGATCGTATTGCTGCAATAATTTCATTTCCGCTTTTTTCCGGGCATCAATATTGGTGATATTCATAGCAACACCGAGCATATCACCGGCTTCGCTGTAAACAGGATAATATAAAAACTCAAACCAGATCACGTCTCCGGTCAAAAGTGAAACAGGTCGCTCAGTAGTTAATTTCTCGCCTGAAAGTGCTCTTTCAAAATGTTCTTTGAAGTAGTGATCCAATTCTATCGGAACATACTTGCTGAAGTGAGCGCCAATATGGAGTTGTGCATTGAAGTATTCTTTGGAAAGTATATCGGCGGTACGATTAAAATTCAATACTTCCAGATTTGGACTAATTAAAATATTGATATCGGTTGTGCTATCCAATATCGCTTTCAATTTGATCTCATTAGCCAGTAATTCTAACTGTTGTTTTTTCTGTAAAGTGATATCAATGAAATAACAAATGATACCTTCTTTGGATGGAGTAGCTGAAACAGCAAAATGATAATCCGGTGGCCAGGGTTGTTCAAATGTAATGGTCTCCTCAAGATCAAAAGCCTTGCGCATCGCTGCAGCATAGGGTTGCTCATCTGTATCAGGAAAGAAATCCCAAAAACTTCTTCCAATCATTTCTTGCCTGGATAATCCTGTAACAGATTCAAAAAATCGGTTCACTTTGAGGAAGGTCCAGTTACGATCTAGTGCAAAAAAGCCATCACTGACACCATCAAGGTATTCATTGAATTGATAGGCATACCGTGATGCAGAAAAATCATCTAATGGATCACCGCTTAATAATACTCCTATGGCCTGTATAACAGGTTCTCCTTGCTGATCTTCTATACGGCTGATTTCCCATTGTATGGTATGCTGGTGTTCATCTATCAAGTAACGAGCGGTGACAGATAGCTTGTCTTCTTTTTTTTCCAATGCATGCTGGAACTGTTGCCTGAAAAACTCAACATCCGCATAATGGATTTGCTCATCATATTTTCTTCCCGCGATCAATGATCTTTCCCATCCTGTAATAGATGACATCTTTTCATTGATGTAGCGGTAATGTCCCTTTGGGTCAATAACCATGTACATGAACACATGCGAATGTTCAAACGTCACGATTATTTGTTCAATAGAAGACACCTTATTCATGCTAACTTCAAGACCTGCCTTTTAAAGCAGGGTAATATCAGTTTTTTTATCAATATAACACTCTGATGCGGATTAAAATGATATTAATTGTTCGCCTATTAATTTTTGATTGGGCTACATCAGATACTCTTATCAAAGCTACATCTTTTGCTAAAGTAGGGTAAACATTCGGATACAATGCTTATTCATCCACTGGTCATTTAAATCTATCAACATATGAGTAGGAGAGATTTGTTTGTTTAACTTAGAAGCCACTAAAATTATCGCTATGAGAAAACTCGTACTCGCATTTTTATTATTGTCGGGTATATCCACCTTTGCTCAGAAAAAGCCATTGGATCATGCTGTTTATGATAATTGGCAGTCTATCGGAGAGAGGGTGATCAGTAACGACGGAAAATATGTGGCTTATGCCATCAACCCACAGGAAGGAGACGGGGTAGTATATGTGCAAAGTGTATCCGGTGATTATACCATGAATATTCCACGTGGCTATAGTGTTTCCATTACAGAAGACAGCCGCTTTCTGGTGTGCAGGATCAGACCTTTTTATAAAGACACACGTGAAGCGAGAATCAAGAAAAGACGCCCGGATGAAATGCCAAAAGATAGTTTAGCATTTGTAGAATTAGGGACAACGAGAATTACCAAAGTAGCGAGGATCAAAAGCTATAAAGTACCTGATGATTCAGGTCTTTGGCTGGCTTATTTGTTAGACAAGCCATTAGCGGAAACAACAAGACCTCAACAACCGGATTCTTTGACCAGGCTCAACAACATGCTCAAAATGGCGGATAGTTTGATGCGTGTTGCAGACAGTATCCGAAACAAAGCCAATGAAGCAAAAACAACAGGGATGTCTGTTCTGCAAAACAGAAATGGACGAACCAATATGCGACCTACAACAGAACCTATTGAAGAAGGAACCGTATTGGTGTTACGCAATCTTCAAACAGGAGAAGAACGCAGATTTGAACTGGTAAAAGATTATTTCTTCAATCGAAAAGGAAATGTTCTTCTTGTTGAAACTACCAGAAAGAATAGTGATGAAAAATCATTGGCAACGATTGTAAAAGTGAATTTGGATAATAATTCCACTCGTACCATCTTCTCTAAATTCAATGAAGCCAAAAGTTTCAGAATGGATGAAGAAGGAAAACAAGTGGCATTTGTAGCAGAGAGAGATAGTAGCAGTAAAGCCTTACAAAAATTTTTCAAATTATTTTACTACAAAGATGGAATGGATAGTGCACGTTTATTGGCTGATAATAAAACCAAAGGATTGCCAGCCAATTGGACGATCAGTGATAATGCCGGAAGTATTGTATTCAGTAAATCAGGTAATCGTCTGATGCTGGGAACATTACCGATTTGGCCTGTTCGTGATACCACCGTTCCTGAAATGGATAGAGTGAGTGTTGATATCTGGCATTACAACGATGATTATATTCAACCGGTTCAATTGCGCAATCTCAACACAGAATTGAGAAGGAGTTATCTCGCTTATTTTGATCTCGATAAAAATGAAATCGTTCAATTGGGTAATGAAAAATTGCGCAATGTGTTACCTACACAGGAAGGAGATGGTGCCCTATTTTATGGGGTTTCTGATTTTGGCAAACGTGTGGCTACACAATGGCAAGGATTCAGTTTTAATGATATATTCAGCATTAATCCATTGACCGGACAAACACAAGTGATCACCAAAGATCTGAAAGGAGGGAATTTGCAACCTTCTTATACTGGGAAATATTTAGCCTTCTTTGATGAGCGTAAACAAAAATATTTTGTCTATAACAGTGTTACCGGGCAAGTATATCAAATCGCTAAGGATATTAAAACATCTTTAGGTGATGAAGAAAATGATGTGCCGGATGATCCGAATGCATATGGAGTAGTTAAATGGATGGAAGGCGATAAATCTGTATTGATTTATGATCGTTATGATATCTGGCAAGTTGATCCGGAAGGAGTTGCTGCTTCTATTTGTTTGACGGCAGGTAGAAAAGATAAGACCATCATTCGATATGTAAATACGAATCCTGAAGAACGCTTTATCACAGCTTCACAAAAATTACTCCTGCGTTTGTTTGATGAAAAAGATAAAAGTGCCGGACTCGCAACATTAGATCTTGCATCAAAAAGTTTCAGTGTTGTCTTCAAAGAAAAAGTTGGATTAGGTATGGCTATTCAAAAAGCCAAAAATGCAGATGTATTAAGTTATACAAAGGAAACTTTCCAGCAGTCTCCCAATGTATTTGTACATACAATGGGTGCACAAGCCAAACAATTATCAAATAGTAATCCTCAGCAGGCTGAATACAACTGGGGAACTGCAGAGTTGTTTAAATGGAAGGCATATACCGGACGAGAAGCAGAAGGTATTGTGTACAAACCGGAAGATTTCGACCCGAAGAAGAAGTATCCTATGATTGTTTATTTCTATGAAAGAAGTAGTCAGGGTTTGTATGGCTATATACCTCCTTCACCCACACCTTCCAGACTCAATATCTCATTCTTTGTAAGTCGTGGTTATGTTGTGTTTGTGCCTGATATCTGGTATAAAAAAGGATATCCCGGACAAGGGGCGTATGATTATATCCTAAGTGGAACAAGAGCAGTTGTCAAGCAAGGGTATGTAGATAGTACGAAATTGGGATTACAAGGACAAAGCTGGGGTGGATATCAAATCGCACATCTCATCACCAGAACCAATTTATATGCAGCAGCATGGGCAGGTGCTCCTGTGGTGAACATGACCAGTGCATATGGTGGTATCAGATGGGGTACAGGTTTGAACAGACAGTTCCAGTATGAGCAATCACAAAGTCGTATTGGAGCAACATTGTGGGAGAAGCCTAATTTGTATATAGAGAACTCACCACTGTTCCATTTGCCAAAAGTAAAAACACCACTGGTGATCATGGCCAATGATGCAGATGACGCAGTGCCTTGGTATCAGGGGATTGAATATTATACAGCTATGCGCAGACTAGGAAAAAAAGTATGGATGCTGAATTATAATAATGAAGCACATAACCTAGTAGAACGCAAAAACAGAAAGGATATTCAAATCCGTGAACAGCAGTTCTTTGATCATTTCCTCAAAGGCGAAAAAGCCTCTAAGTGGATTGCAGAAGGAGTACCAGCAACCATGAAAGGGAAAGATATGGGGCTGGGCTTTTGATCTTTGATTTTTTGATCTGTGATTTCTTGATTTATATCGATAAAAAATCAAGAAATCACAGATCAAGAATTCACAGATTTACTACACCATCTGCGTAGAAATATACCTAACCAAACTTCTCTTTGCAATAGGTAAAAGTGTTTCTTCCAAAGGCAGTGTGAGTTCTGTCTCTACGGAGTATACGGCGGGATTGGGAAGATCGGATCTGTTTCTGATCAACTCCGCTTTAATGTTCTGATAAGAATTCACAATACTTCTCTGCCATACATCTACAAATTCTGTTTTGATACTTCTATATTTCTCATCATGTTTTTCAAAAATGCTAAGGCGGTATTGGTATACCCATGTGTTTCTGCAAGCGCCTTCGCATAAAAGAAAATATCCTTCATTGTGATCCAATGGAATTAAGCCGATCGGTTCGATGGTTAATTTATTTTCTACAAATTCATAGATCTCGGTTCCACTTGTAATGGTTTTTTTCATGTTGGAAGAAGCGTAGTTGATGATTTCTTCCAACTCCTGCATCAGTTCGTCATCTTCTACCATCGATTCATATAAGAGCTGCAATTTTTCAATCTGTAAACCGGTTAATCTTTTAGGGAACTGTTCCTGCAGGTATTGTTTATTTTCTTTGAATGCAATGAGATTGTTGTAATGGAAAATGATATCTGCCAACTGCGGATACAATTTGTTCTGACAGAAATAACGATTGATTTCCTGTAAATAGGCGAGAAGGGTATATTTCTTTAATTCAAAATCAATATAACCATCCGCAAACCAGGTTTGTGATAAGGTCTTCATACTGATCCGTTTTGTTTTCTGAATTTACTGATTCAAAAACAGATTTGTATGAGTTGTTTATTAACAGGATGTGAAAATGGTGAATAGTCAATGGTTGATGGTCTATAGTCCATAGTTTGTACATCTATGCTTTTAACCATGGACTATCGACTACAAGTACTGGAACCACTGACGTTCAGGATCCCATTTCTCGAATTCTTTGGCTACTTCTGTGAGGAAGCTGGCGCCGATACTGCCATCAACAATACGATGATCATAGCTTAAAGAGAGGTACATCATGTGTCTGATACCAATGGTATCGCCTTCTTTTGTTTCAATGACCATCGGGCGTTTTTTGATCGCACCTACGGCCAGAATAGCTACCTGAGGCTGAGAGATGATTGGAGTACCCATCAGACTTCCGAAAGTACCTACATTGGTCAATGTGAAGGTTCCGCCGGTGGTGTCATCTGGTTTTAATCTGTTATTTCTGGCTGCATCTGCAAGACCATTAACGGCTTTGCTCAATCCAACAATGTTCAATTGGTTTGCGCCTTTGATCACGGGAACGATCAGGTTACCCGATGGCAAGGCTGTCGCCATTCCAATATTGATATCTTTCTTGATGATAATCTTATCGCCATCAAGCGAACAATTAATCAATGGATATTTTTCAATGACACGAGCAATACACTCGATAAACATTGGAGTGAAAGTGATTTTGGTGCCTTCTCTCTTCTCAAATTCATTTTTGACTTTTTCACGCCACTGAACCATATGAGTCACATCAGCTTCAGCAAAACTGGTCACGTGCGGACTCGTATGCTTACTGTCAACCATGTGCTTGGCGATCAGTTTACGCATTCTGTCCATTTCAATGATCTCTGTATTGCCATTGACAACAACAGCAGAAGGATCACTCAATTTACCGGAAGGATTGCTGATGGAGATTGTTCTGTTTTCGGTAGCAGGTGTGGAGGCCGTTGTAGGTTTAGCCGAAGTTTCAAATCTGGGAGCAGATTGAACTTGAGCAGCAGGTGCATCGGCAACCACAGGAGCTTGGATGACGCCCGATTTTTTATCGGCTACATATTTAAGAATATCTTTTTTGCTAACTCTACCATCGATACCTGTACCCGGAATTCTTTCCAACTCGCTCAGGCTAATTCCTTCGCTATTAGCGATGTTAAGAACTAATGGCGAATAAAAGCGATTTGCTGCAGGTTTGTCAAGTAGTTCTGTAGCTGGAGCCGCAGGAACAAAGGGCACAGTTTCCGGTACAGTAGGTTCTACTGCAACAGCTATCGGTTCAGGAGTAACAACCTTTTCTACGATGTCAACTTTTGGAACAATAACTTCTTCTTGTACTACCGGATCGGGAGATGGAGGTGCAACTGTTGCAGATCCGTTTGCAGATGTATTAATTCTGGCAATCACTGTACCAATCGGTACAACATCATTGACATTGAATAAAATCTCGGTAATAACACCTTCAGCAGTGGAAGGCACTTCACTATCAACCTTATCTGTGGCGATATCCAATACCGTTTCATCTTGTTTCACATGATCGCCCACCTTTTTATTCCATTTGAGAATGGTAGCTTCCATGATACTCTCGCCCAATTTGGGCATCACCAGTTCAGCAATTGCCATACAGTTCGTAGTGTTTAAAATAATGATCGAAAACTTAGAAAACTCCTAACAACTTCTCATGATATCCCCCGCAAAACTTACGCCTGTTTGTTTTCAGGGGGCAATATTAGTGAGAAAATAGACAATTTAGGGCTGAAAATCGAAAAATCTGCTGCTTCTTTATGCACAGGAATTTACAATGCAATATCCATAGGCTTTTCAGCGAAAATTAAAGCTTTCCAAGTATCAATTGTCGCAGTACATTCAATGCATTGATAGCCGTTAATTCAATATTTCTTGATCTATCAAACCGAAAATGGAAAAGCTGGGTAACTGTTTTCTCTGCGGAAGCAACAGCAACCCATACCATACCCACCGGTTTTTGTTCTGAACCACCCCGAGGTCCCATAATGCCACTGACTGCCAGCGCGTAATCCGTCTTCATGGTTTTTCTTGCGGTTTCTGCCATCGCTCTCACAGTCTCTTCACTCACTGCCCCTTTGGTTGCTAAAATGTCATGTGGTACTGATAATAATCTTTCTTTTATGTCATTGGCGTAACTAACGATGCTGCCCTGATAATATGCAGAGGAACCATCATGTTTGGTGATGAGATGAGCAATATATCCACCCGTACAACTTTCAGCCGTTGTTACGGTTTGATTTCGCTCTTTCAGCAATTTACCAACAACCAATTCCATGGGGGTATCAGTATCTGTAACTAGGTATTCTTCAGTGCGTTGTGCCAGTTGTTGAAAATAAATGTCAATTTCTTTTTCAAGATGATTTGCATCTGCCCCCGTGCCACTCAAACGCAATCTTACCATACCATAGTTGGGTAAATAGGCTAACTTGATATGAGCCGGTAAACTAGTTTCGATATCCTGTATCATTTCAGCCAAGAATGACTCTCCAATACCGGCAGTCAGTAAGGTTCGATGTCTGATGAATCCGGTGCTAAATCTTTTTTCGATCAATGGAATTACATGGGCGGTCATGATCCATTTCATTTCATGTGGTACTCCCGGCATAGAAACAAAAATCACCCCATCTTTTTCAAATAACATACCGGGTGCAGTGCCACGTTCATTTTTTAAGACCGTACATACGTCCGGAACCTCCGCCTGTTTTCTGTTGCGTTCGATCATCGGTCGCTTCAATATCCTTTCAAAAATATCAGTCACATGTGCAAGGGTAGGCTCATGCATGATCATCTTACCGCCAAAATATTCGCATAACAAAGGTTTGGTAATATCATCAGCAGTAGGACCTAATCCTCCCGTTATGAGTACAATAGATGCTTTTTTGCGCTCAGTTTCCAAAGCATTCCAAATATCATCCCACACATCTCCCACAGAGATGCGATTTTTTACCAGTATACCTGCTTTGTTCAATTCCTGTGCAATCCACGCGCTGTTGGTGTCAATAACCTGTCCGATCAATAACTCATCACCGATCGTGATGATCGAAGCAAAAACTTTTTCCATACTTTACAGACGCTTAATTTTAATGCAAGTTAAAACGCATTTATGAGAAGACTTGTTTACTCGTGTATTTGTTTCTTTGGATTGATAAGTTCTATTACTGCTCAACCTGTAAAAGAAAGACTGAATAAAGCTTTTCAACAATTACTCAATGATCCTCAGATGCGTTATGCAACCGTGGGTATTACAGTTGTAAACAGTGAATCCGGACAAACAGTATTTGAATACAATGGTAGTATTGGACTTGCCCCGGCGAGTTGTCAGAAATTGGTGACCAGTGCTACCGCATTGGAGTTGTTGGGGGTGAATTACCAATACAAGACAGAACTTGGGTATAGTGGGGTGATCCGGGATGGGAAATTGACCGGGCATCTTCATATCACCGGATATGGGGATCCTACATTGGGTAGTTGGAGATATTCCGGCACCAGTGATACAACTATTATCAGAGAATGGCGGAAAAAGATCCGGGATTTGAATATCAAGAAAATAGATGGACAAATCATCGTACAAGCTGATCAATGGGAAACTTCATCTGTTCCAGGTGGCTGGCCTTGGGATGATATGGGCAATTATTATGGTGCGGGTTCATATGGTCTTAATTGGAGAGAGAATCAATATGATCTTGTTTTGAAATCAGGACCGAACCCGGGTGATCAGGTGATGATCTCCAAGACAATCCCGATACTACATAACTTGATCTTTACAAACGAACTTAAAGCAGGCAAAAAGGGGAGTGGTGATAACGCATATATTTTTTCAGCCCCCTACAATGACCGAGCTTTTATTCGTGGAACCATTCCACCTGCACAATCTGCCTTTACCATTTCAGGTTCAATGACAAATCCGGGTATGGAACTCGGTTATACACTGGCAGCTTCATTGGTAGATGGATCGGGTAAACAACCGGCAGTGAGAGACCACGCCAAGAAAGTGGTTATTCAACCTATTCTTGTTCAGTACTCTCCGGTGTTAGATAGTATCAATTATTGGTTCATGCGCAAAAGTGTTAACCTCTATTGATTGCTACTGGTGAAAACACTGGCGTATGAAAAAAATGCAAAGGCAGTAACAGAAGATGGATTGGATATCATGAAAGAATTCTGGAAAAACAAGGGGATTGATCCTGCTTCCTTGCGTATGATTGATGGGAGTGGACTGTCGCCTCAAAATCGCGTTACAACCAGTTCTTTAGTGAAAGTATTGCAGTATGCTCGTTCAAGACCTTGGTTTACGCAATATATCAATGCATTCCCGGAGTATAATAAAATGAAATTAAAGAGTGGAACCATTGGAGGATCAAAGGGTTTTGCAGGATATCATACGTCAACTGATGGTGTTCCTTACACAGTAGCAATCATCGTGAATAATTATGAAGGTTCTGCGAACGAGATCGTTAAAAAAATGTTTTCAGTATTGGATGAATTGAAGTAATCTATTTTATCTACAAAAAGTTATATCAACCAAAAACAGCATTATGAGTCAACAAAGCTTTAATAATCACACTCGTTACGTACCGCTTTGGCATTATGTAACAGCGCCCGCTATATTTGCTTTACTGATCGGGTCATTTTACAATTTGAAAGATGCTTCTGAGAGTAATCTCTACTCAGCCTCTTTGATTTGTTTGATCGCAGTGATCCTTGTATTTGTTTTTTGGTATGTTCGGGCTTTTGCATTAAAAGCTCAGGACAGAGCTATTCGCGCCGAAGAACAATTCCGACATTTTATCTTGACCGGGAAACCCTTACCCAAAGAATTAAGACTGAGACAAATCATTGCATTGCGGTTTGCTTCTGATGAAGAATTTCCTGCATTAGCAGAAAAAGCTGCTCAGGAAAAAATGGGAACCAAAGAAATCAAGGCTTCAATAAAACATTGGAGACCAGATTATAGCAGGGTTTAACTCATAAAATAAGGCAATAATTTTTCTCTAAGGGTTTCCGGCATGGAAGCCCTTTTGCCTGTATGACTATTGATGAAAAACAAAGTAACCTTGCCTGTTGTGAGGAGCTTTCCCATTTCATTATATACTTCATTATAAAATGAAATACTATGGTCTGTTGGTAGTTCTTTTAAGATTGTTTTGATAGTGATGAGATCATCATAATGTGCAGGTCGCAAATAACGTACTTCCATTTCTACAACGGGCATTCGAATCCCCATTTCTTCCATCGTCTTGTATGTAAAACCTAATTCACGGATACATTCTGTTCTGCCAACTTCAAAGTATTGGGCATAATTGCCATAGTATACAATATCCATCTGATCTGTTTCTGCATAGCGCACTCTTATGTTGGTCACATGTGTATACATAGTTATCCTGATTTGTTGACAAACTTACACCCTCCATCTGTTTTTCCACAAATGCATGTTAAGTCTTTCCTTACAAAACGCTAATACTACCTTTAAAACAGGGTTTTCGCTTTTCATTAAGAAAGAAACAAAAATCTTTGTTACCAAGCAGACCGAATATTATGAACAAATTCTTTTCTATATGCTTGCTTGCCGCAGGGTTTGCGGTTAGTACCCAAGTGAATGCACAACTTAGTCAACAGTTACAAGATCCGGATGCTGAATTTAAACAGGCTAAGGAGTTGTTTCAGAATGATCAGTATGGACTAGCTTATCCAGTGTTCAAAAAAATATATAGTCATGGTGCAGCTTCAACCAACTTATCATTTGCTGTACAACTGGAGTCACGCTATTATTATATTTTATGTGGGTTAAAACTCAATGATTCTACAGCAGCACCCATGGCCGTTGATTTTGTTGAACAGGAGAATGATGTGCCGCATGTACAGATGATGCGCTTTCATTTAGGTGAATATTATTACCGCAGGAAAATGTTACCGGAAGCTGTTGCCTGTTATGAAAAGGCCAATATTGCAAATTTGAGTAACCGTGAGATCGCGGATATGAAGTTTCATCAGGCATATGGTTATTTCACGATGGCGCAGTTTGATAAGGCCAGACCTTTATTCAATGCGATCCGACAAATTCCTCAGGATCCTAATTACATTGATGCCAACTATTATTACGCTTTTATCGCATTCAACGATAAAAAATATGATGATGCGATCGTGAGTTTTCAAATTGCAGAACAATCCAAAGACTATCAGAATGTGATCCCTTTTTATCTGGCTGAGATTTATTACTTCAAAGGTGATAGAAACAAAGCACTTGAATATGGGGAGGCGTCACTGAATAAAGGCGGACAGTATTATGATCTGCAATTAAGACAGTTGGTGGGACACTTGTATTTTGAAAAACGACAGTATGCGAAAGCGCTTCCATATATTGAAAAATATGTAGCAGGTACACCCAAAGTTAGACGCGAGGATATGTATGAATTGGCATATTGTTATTATGAAGCCAAGAATTGGACAAAAGCTATTGAAGGATTAAAACAGTTGGGTGGAGGAGAGGATTCGCTCGCCCAGAACAGTATGTATTTACTGGCAGATGCATATTTGAAAACGAACGATAAACAAAATGCAAGAAATGCATTTCAATTCTGTGCAGACAATAATAGCAATGCTTTGCAAAAGGAAGTTTCTCTTTTTAACTATGCAAAGCTTTCTTATGATTTGGGCTATATGGATGCAGCATTGAAAGGATTTCAATCTTTTACAACTGCTTATCCAGCGTCAAATACATTACAGGAGGCGCGAGAATTACTAGTGAGTACGCTGGCCAATACCAGTAACTATAAAGATGGACTAGTATTGTATGAGAGTTTGCCGGTTAGAAGTGAGAATGCCATGAAGGTCTATCCCAGATTATTATATGGTCGTTCTGTAGAATTGATCAATGATCAGCAGATCAATCAGGCAGAACCACTATTAAACAGATTATTGGAAGTTCCTTACAATAATAATCTTGTAACACTTGCCCGTTTTTGGAAAGGGGAGATTGCTTATCGGAATGGCAATAATGAAAATGCCATAACACAGTTCTCTGAATATATCAAAAACCCGGTGACCAATGGGGAAGTGAATCTGGTAAATGCGAGATACAGTCTGGGTTATGCGTTACTAAAAACAGAAAATTATCCGGCAGCAAAGGAGCAGTTTGAGATCATCGCAAAAAATATCACAATCAACTCTTCCAATATCGAAAAAGATGCATACCTGCGTTCAGCCGATTGTTATTTTATGAATAAAGAATTCAAGAAAGCTTTGGGTATGTATGATGTGGTCTTGAATATGCAATTGAATACCGCTGACTATGCACTGTACCAAAAAGCGGTGATTGCGGGTGCAATGAATCAAAATGCTGAAAAGCTGAAGTTGTTACAAAGCCTGGAAGGCAAGTTCCCTTCTTCCGGATATATCGCAGATGCAGCCTTAGAGCAGGCAAACACGTATTTGGCTGACGAGAATTATGAAGCGGCATTAACTCCTCTCAATAAAATCTTGAAATCTGAAAAAGCGGTAAGCATTCATCCTGAAGCATATCTCAAATCAGGTATTGCTTATTTCAATTTAGATAAAAATGAAGAATCGCTGAATCAGTTCAAAACACTCGTGTCTACTTATCCCAATTCAAACGAAACAGATGCAGCGGTAGAATATATCAGGAATCTGTTTATCGAAAAGCAGCAACCCGGTGAGTTTGTGTCTTTCATGCGTTCCAATGGTAGACCTGTCACTTACAATGAAGAAGATTCATTGACTTTTAAATCAGCTATGTTACGATATGATGTAAAAGATATGTCAGGAGCTAAAAACGGATTTAAAGATTATCTATCCAAATTCCCTGATGGTCGTTATGCTATCGAAGCCAATTATTTTTCAGCAGAAATACATGTCACTGAAAAATCACTGAAAGAGGCGCTACCTTTTTATACAGCAGTTGCTGAAAAGGGTGTGAGTTCGTTTGCTGAAAGAAGTGTATTACAAGCAGCTCGCATTCATTATTTCGAGTTGAAAGACTATGCCAATGCTGAAAAATATTTCAGTCAGCTAAAATCAATCGCTTCGCAACAAGAAAATAAACTGGAAGCGATGCGTGGATTGCTCCGTTGTCAGTTTAAAGCACAAAAGTGGGCAGATGCTGCTCCCAATGCCGAAGACTTGTTAAAAGAAACAGGTATCGCTACAGATGATAAGATGATGGCCAATTTAGTGGTGGCAAAAAATCACCAGATGAATAAGCAGTCTGATCAGGCAATAGCTGCCTATAAGCAAGTCATGCAAACCGGAAAATCAGAATATGGTGCAGAATCCCAGTATCGTATTGCCGAGATTTTATTTCAGCAGGATAAGTTTACAGAAGCTGAAACGGCCGCTTTTGATGTGATCAAGAAATCAGGATCCTATGAATTTTGGGTAACACGTAGTTATTTGTTACTCGGAGATATCTACTTCAAACAGAAAGACCTGTTCAATGCAGAAGCTACTTTCAAAAGTATTGTTGATAATGCTACGATCATCGAATTAAAAGAAGAAGCACAACAAAAATTGAAGTTGGTATTGGAAGAAAAAAATAAAATCAATAAAGTAGAACAAGAATAAACTGGCATACATGAAGCGCATATTATATACATCATGCTTAACATTCATTGCTGTTTGGATCGTGGGGAATGTAGATGCACAAAGAAGACGCAGCACAAGGAAAAAAGTAACAGTTACAAAAAATGAAGCTAAGCCGGCAGCATCCAAAGATACACGTACGGATGTAGCGGCATTTGCGGATACATCATCACCCAGAGTCGTTACGATTACATCTGCGTTTAAGCCCTCCCTCAAGAATGCAGCGAAGATTAATTTCACTGCGGCTTCCACTTATGTGGACTCTTCGCGTACACCGGTAACGTATGCTGTGCCTGCTCAGAATTTATTTTTTTCTTATCAACCCGTTCCGATCAAGCCCTTAGCACTACCGGTAGATACAGGTTTTCACTGGCAGAATGATCATTCAATTCGAGCCGGACTGGGTAATTTCAATACCTTTTTGCTGGCAGGGTCTTTTTCTTTTGGAGACGGCAAAAAGAGTAATACCATTGTTAATGCAGATTATCTGACGAATAAAGGAGATTTATTCGCTCAACAATATGCAAAGTTGGGATTGAGTGTTTTATCTGTATTCAATACCAACAATAACAATGAATGGACGACCAAGGCTACCTATAAAAACACGACTCGTTATTTCTACGGCTTTGAGCCATCTACACTCAATTTCAAAAAAGAAGACCTGTTACAGAGATTCAATGAGGCGGGTATAGAAATAGGACTTAGAAATAAAAAAGCCAATGCTTTTAATATTACTTATGCACCCAAGCTCAGTTTGAAATATTTTGCTGATAACCGACTTGGAAAAGAATTTAATGCCATACTTGAAGCCCCGCTTCGTAAGACTTTCGCTAAAAAGTTTGCAATTGATCTGGGTATTACAGCAGATATCGCAAATACTTCAGTTCCATTTCCGATTAATATGCTGAAGATTAACAACAATCTTTTTTATGTAAGTCCATCTGTTCAGTTTCAATCTAATTTCTTCAAACTAAGTGCAGGTATTAGACCATCATGGGACAATGGAACCTATAAGACCTTGCCAAATATTACAGCTGAAGCAAAAGTTGGTGAAACCGGATTATTGGTAGAAGCAGGATGGGTAGGATATTTTCAAAAAAATGGGTACCGTAGTTTGACAGATATCAATCCATGGGTTGCGCAACCCACTTCTTTGCTAAATACTAAAATTGGAGAACAGTATGCAGGAATTCGCGGAGCCGCGGGTAATCATCTTACTTATCGTGCCCGTTTATCTTTTATGCGAATGAACAATCAGCCGCTTTTCCCGAATACTCCTGGTGATGGGAAGGCTTTCAATGTCTTTTTTGAACCTGAGTTAGATGTTGTACAAATACATGGTGAAATAGGGTATACTTTACAAGAGAAATTGTCTTTATTGGCAGGGCTGACCTACCGTCAATTTACTTCTCTTCAAACAGCCGAAAAAGCATGGGGATTATTACCATTGGAAGTTACCGGAGCATTGCGTTGGAAAATGTTCAAAGACTTACAATTAAAAGCGGATGTATTCCTATGGGATGGAAGCCATTACCGTAATAGGAATCTGACCACTTTTAAACTGGATCCTGCTGCGGATCTCAATATCGGAGCCGAATTCTCTGTCATGCCTAAATTGAATCTTTGGGTACAGTTGAACAATGTGCTCAATAATCGATACCGTCGTTGGAATCAATATGAGGTTCTCGGCTTGAATGTTTTGGGCGGAGTTGTATATTCGTTCCGGTAAATGGGAGTCATGATACAACAGCTACTGATTAAATACCTCATACAGAACGGCCGATTGGGCATACCTGAAATCGGCATATTTCAGGTTAAACGTATTCCTGCTCAAGTCATTGCTGATGGAACAGCGATCAAAGGTCCTGAGTCTGTGATAACGTATCAATCAGAGTCGGTTTCTGCTGATAAACACTTGTTTGAGTTTTTATCGATGGAAACATCTACTGATGAAGTGACTGTCATTGGTCAATTCAATGAATGGACGCGTGAACTGAAAAATAAGATATCCGATCATCAGACTGTTGAATTGCCTTTTATCGGAAAACTCGTATTAGATCCCGATGGGAATATCATGCATGCGGCTCCTGAATCAACAATAGGGTACACATCTGTTTCCCTACCGGAAGGAGTTGTATTTGAATCAGCATTAGCATCTGAAGAGGAAGAAGTGCAATCGTCTGATGCTTCCTGGTGGATCTATGCTGTCATTTTATTTTTATTAGGCTCGGCTGCTATTGCCTATTATTATCTATAAAGTTTTGTTTGCATGAGCGCAGGCCTCGTTTATTATCAAGATTGTCCTTTTTGTCATAGTCAGGATATTCACCCGTTACTGGTTGCAAAAGATCATACGGTGAGTAAAGAAAATTTTGAGATATGGCATTGTGGTCAATGCGGCAATCGATTTACGCAATCCATTCCTGATCTTCATCATATCGGACCTTATTATAAAGCGGAGGCTTATGTTTCGCATACGGATACTAATAAAGGGCTGATCAATCAACTCTATCATTGGGTTCGTTCTTATACATTGGGCAATAAGCGAAGGCTCATCAAAGATATGAGTGGATTACAAGTTGGTAGTTTATTAGATATAGGTGCCGGTACTGGTGCTTTTGCTCATACCATGTCCGCAGCAGGATGGAAAGTAACAGCATTGGAGCCTGATGCAGTTGCACGTGAGAATGCTGCGAATAAATATGGTATACAGCTCCGATCAGCAGATGAGATCTATACATTGCCGGAAGCTTCTTTTGATGTCATTACTTTATGGCATGTGCTGGAACATGTACATGATTTGCATGGATATTTTGATCGATTTAAAACTTTATTGAAACCCGGTGGTCAATTAGTGATTGCAGTTCCGAATTATACCAGCAAAGATGCCGCTATCTATGGCCAACATTGGGCTGCTTGGGATGTGCCCAGACATTTATACCATTTCTCACCCGCAGGGATGCAATATCTGGCTCACTTGAAAGGATTCAATGTATTCGAAATGTACCCTATGTGGTTTGATGCTTTTTATGTATCCATGTTAAGTGAGCAATACAAAACCGGCAGATCTCAATTATTATCTGCTTTTTGGAATGGATTCCGATCCAATATACAGGCAGTAGGAGATAAACGCAAGTGTAGTTCAGTTATTTATGTACTAAATCATCAATGAACTGATCTGTTAATTCAATTTGATCTCATATAACGCCGGCCATTTTTTCCCGGTGATATAAAAGCTATTGGTAGCAGGATTAAAAGCGATGCCATTCAATACATCTGTTTCCTCTGTGGTTGGCTGACCTGTTTTTTGTAATAAGCCGGTAAAGTCTAATCTACCTTCAACTAATCCTGTTTCCGGGTTGATTTTTACGATATAGTCTTTCAAATAAACATTCGCATAGATACTACCATTCACCCATTCCAATTCATTTAGATTAGAGAGGTAGCCATTGTTGTCGTACACGCCCAAGGTTTTTTCAATAGCGAAAGTTTCAGGGTTCACGAAATAGATATTGCTATCACCAGTGCTGATCAACAATTGTTTACCATTATGTGTAATACCCCAACCTTGCATATTCCAATCAAACTCTTTGATCTTTTTGAATGTGGCAAGATCATAGACGAATACTTTATGCTCCTCCCAGGTTAGCTGATAAATCTTATCATTCAATATTGTAATACCCTCCCCAAAATATGGTTCAGGGATATTGATTTCCTGTGTTGGTTTTCCGGTTTCGATATTTATTTTCATCAAACGACTTTCACCACGTAATCCAGTTCCTTCATATAGTGTATTGTTGAACCATATCAAACCTTGTGTGAATGATGTTACATCATGTGGATAGATCTTGACAATATTATATCCAATATTCGCAGGAGTAGGGATAGCGGCTGTTGTATTATCAGAAGATGATTCGTCTTTGGTGTCATTACAAGCCAGCATTAATACCGGCAACAGGAACAGGGCTATTTTTTTCATATTGATAGGTTCACTCCAAAAATAGAATAACTAATAATAGGATCTCGTTAAAAATCCTTCAAAATGGTATTTGCTGTTTCTTCAGCGATCATAGGTGTTAGAGCAACTCCCATACCATTGCATGCCAATGATACATAAGCGCCTTTATGATAACCACTAAAAGGTTTTTTATCCTTGGTGAATCCCATAATACCACTCCAAGAATCAGCAATCTCAAATGATATAGAAGGATGTAGATGTGTTTTTAGAAAATCAATCAGTGCATTTTTGATCGTAGCAGAGTTTTCCATTTCCAAAGTCTGTTCAGCATCAAAGTCTTTGTTTCTGGCACCACCCAATAATATTCTATCTCCTAAATGACGCCAATAATAAAATCCTTCATCAAAATGAAAAGTACCTTTCATGGGAAGATGGGGGATAGGCGTTGTCAGAATGATTTGTCCTCTTCCGGGTTCAACCAGCGACTCGTTGAATAAACCATCAGTAAATGCATTGGTACAGAAGACAAGTTTTTTAGATCGAATAGAAATGCCTTTGGTACTAGTGATCATTGCCTGATCTGTATCAGCCTCCCAACTATGTACACAGAAGCCATCTAAAATATGTACACCTGCTGTACGAACCAATTGCGTTAATGCCTGCACCAATTTACCACTGTGTAAGGCTGCTTCAGAACTATTCTCTACCAGCAGATCAAATCCGATTAAACCCAAATCCGACATTTTCTGTCCGGCATATTTGAAAATGGATCTTTGTCCGGTAATATCTTTTAATAATTTATTCAACTGACTCACCCTGTCATCAAATGCATACCAATACCTGGAGTCTTTGTTGATACATTCATAACCCCCACAATGCTCGTAACCAATGCTGCTTTCCTGAAAATGTGATTTGATCTTTTCGATGCCCTTGTAACGCATTTCAACGATGCGTAGCATTTCTTCAGTGCCCATGGTTTCCATATCACTCATCAATTCCGTGGGACTGCCAAAGCAAGCGAAACCGGCATTACGTGTGGATGCGCCTAGTGGAGTGGTGTTTCTTTCTACAATGGTGATATTGAGTTGCGGACTTCTTTTCTTGAGTTCATAAGCTGTCCAAAGACCCATCAGGCCTGCACCAACAATAACAATATCCTGTGGGGCATAAAAAGATTCTTTCTCCCAGATAGACAAGCTGATCATACACGAAAATACAAATCTCTGCGTAACCTCCATTTCTCTCGTTCTCTGCGGTTCATCATGTAGTATAAGGAACCGCAGAGGAAAGGAGGGCGCTGAGTTGGCGCGGAGGGGTTATACGTTGAATCGGAAATGCATCACATCGCCGTCTTTCACGATGTATTCTTTTCCTTCAATTCTTAATCGACCATTATCACGGCAAGCCGCTTCACTGCCGTATTTGATGAAATCATCATAAGCAATCACTTCTGCTTTGATGAATCCTTTTTCAAAATCAGTATGGATAACACTTGCAGCTTGTGGTGCTTTCCAGCCTTTATGAATGGTCCAGGCTCTTACTTCTTGAACTCCTGCAGTAAAATAAGTATCGAGGTTCAATAATTTATAAGCACTACGAATCAATCTGTTCAAAGCAGGCTCTGTCATTTTATATTCTTCCATGAACATCTGCTTGTCTTCTTCAGATTCCATTTCAGCGATTTGCGCTTCAATATTGTTACACATCACAATCACTTCAGCACCTTCATGCTTCACAGCTTCTTTCAGTTGTTCTGAAAACTTATTACCTGTATGCATACTGGCTTCGTCTACATTCGCTACATACAATACAGGTTTATCTGTTAGTAAGAATAAATCAGCAACTGCTACTTTTTCTTCTTTGGATAAGCCAAGAGAATAAATGCTCTTACCTGTTTCCAGGTGTGCTTTACAGCGGGAGAGGATCTCGAACTCAGCTTTTGCTTTTGTATCTGTTCCCACACGTGCCATTTTTTCTACACGTTGCATCTTCTTTTCAACGCTTTCCAAATCTTTCAACTGTAATTCGGTATCAATGATCTCTTTATCGCTCACAGGATTGATCGCGCCTTCTTCACGCAACACATTCTCATCTTCAAAACAACGGATCACATGAATGATGGCATCCACTTCACGGATGTTTCCAAGGAATTTATTTCCTAAACCTTCTCCTTTGCTGGCACCTTTTACCAATCCCGCGATATCCACGATCTCCATTTGTGTTGGAACGATCCTGTTAGGTACCACCAATTCAGCTAATTTTGCCAAACGTTCATCGGGTACATCTACCAGTCCAACATTGGGTTCAATGGTACAGAAGCGATAATTGCTTGCCTGCGCCTTAGCACTATTACTTACTGCATTAAAAAGGGTTGATTTTCCCACATTGGGCAATCCCACGATACCTGCTTGTAAAGCCATACATCTTTTTTTCGAGCCGCAAATATAGGGCATTGTCCATAGTCCATGGTCGATAGTCCATAGTTAATACCAGATATTCTTCCTATGGACTATGGACTATCGACTATGGACTAACTCCTTTTCTCCCTATATTCACCCCATAATTCATTCCCATGGCACTCAACATTGTATGGATCGCATTTTTTGTCATTGCATTTGTGATTGCGTTGTATAAATTCATTTTTTTGAATGATACGGAGGTCTTTAAGACACTGGTGGATGGAATGTTTGACAGCGCCAAAAGTTCTGTAGTAGATGTAGCATTCCCTTTAACAGGGGCCATGGTATTCTTTTTGGGATTGATGAGCATTGCCGAAAAAGCAGGTGCCATCAATTGGCTGGCACGCATACTCAATCCCTTTATGAAAAGATTGTTTCCGGGTGTTCCGGATCAACATCCTGCTATGGGACAAATGGTGATGAATTTCAGTGCGAATATGCTAGGGTTAGACAATGCAGCCACACCTTTTGGATTGAAAGCCATGGAAAGTCTGCAATCCATCAATCCTGAAAAAGAGAAAGCATCGAATGCACAGATCATGTTTTTGGTCTTACATACGAGTGGACTTACCTTGATTCCTCTCACCATCATTTCATATAGATTGGCATCGGGATCAAAAGAGTCTGCAAGTGTATTTATTCCATTGGTATTAGCAACTATATGCACCACATTGGCATCGATTTTCATCGTTGGATTCTGGCAAAAACTTAAATGGGATAAGGTTTTGTTTGGATGGATTGGCGCTTTGTTGGGATTGGTTGCATTGATGTTGTATTGGGTTCAAGCTATGGGACCTACTGAGAAAGAGATATTCAGTCGCATCACCGGGAACTTGATATTGTTGGTGATCGTAGTTGCCATTATTCTAGGTGGCGTTTGGAAAAAAGTGAATGTATTCGATGCCTTTATTGATGGCGCAAAAGGAGGCTTTGATGTGATCTTGAAAATATTGCCTTATCTGGTTGGTATGTTGGTAGCCATTCGGGTATTTAGAGACAGTGGGGCATTGGGCTACATCGTAGAAGGACTTTCATGGGTATTGATGCAAACAGGCATGAATACTGAATTTACACCTGCTCTACCGGTAGCGATCATGAAACCATTCAGTGGTAGTGGCGCACGCGGATTGATGCTCGATGTGATGCAGGTATATGGACCGGATTCTTTTGCAGGTAAACTCGCTTCCACATTTCAAGGCTCTGCAGATACTACATTTTATATCATAGCGCTGTACTTTGGAAGTGTCGGTATTAAAAAAGTACGCTACGCCATCTGGGCAGGGATGCTTGCAGATTTGTTAGGAGTGGTGATGGCGATTGTGATTGGATACATCTTTTTTAAATAAGAAACAGAGAAATCAGGAATAAGAAATGAGAAAGTAATTGAAAAACACTTTCTCATTTCTTATTTCTCTGTTCCTTATTTCTGATTTAAAATGCGCTGTAGTTCATTCACCCCTTCTGATGCAGTTTTTTGTATAGGTGTGATAAAAGCAGTATCTACCGCCGGTATTTGTTTGTCGATGATGTATTTTGGGATAGAGCGATGTACATAATCTAATAATCCGGCAGCGGGATATACAACAAGAGATGTTCCTATGACCACAAAAATATCAGCAGTTCTTGTGATCTCAATGGCTTCAGCAATTTTAGGTACCGGTTCTTCAAACCATACAATGAATGGTCTTAGTTGATGACCATCTTCAGCAGTATCGCCTAATTGAATATCGTTGTGAATAGGGTAGATCAAAGATTCATCACGCTCACTTCTCATTTTAAAGATCTCGCCATGGAGATGGAGTACTTTGGTGCTACCACCTCTTTCATGAAGGTCATCGATGTTTTGAGTGATGATGTGAACATCAAAGTCGTTCTCTAATGCAGCTAATCCTTTATGTGCTTCATTGGGGAGGGCATTGGCAATATCTCTTCGACGCTGGTTATAAAATTCAAGTACCAATGCGGGATTCTTTTTCCATCCACGTGGGGAAGCTACTTCGTACACATCATGTCCTTCCCACAAGCCATCACTATCACGAAAGGTTTTAATACCACTTTCGGCGCTGATACCGGCGCCGGTAAGTACCACCAACTTTTTTTTCGATGACATGCAGTCAATTATTTTGTTCCGGAAAGTTCCATGATGATCTTCCATTCTTCATCTGTCACAGGTTGTACAGATAATCTACCCAAACGAACGAGGGCCATATTTGCCAAACGTTTATCGCTTTTGATTTGAGCCAATCCAACCGGCTTTTTCAATTTTTTGGAGGGAGCGAAATCAACTGCTGACCATGTTTCATCATCAATCGTTGGATCGGGGTATGCTTCTTTGATCACTTTGGCGATGCCCACGATTTCAAGACCTTCATTGCTGTGGTACCAGAAAGCGAGGTCGCCTTTTTTCATAGCACGTAAATTATTACGGGCTGCATAATTTCTAACGCCATCCCAAAAAGTACTTCCGTCTTTTTCAAATTGTTCCCAACTGTATTTGAAGGGTTCTGATTTAATAAGCCAGTATGCCATACTTCGATGAAAATTTTATGATCAATCAAATGATGCTAATACATCTGCGAGGTGTAATACTTTCAATCCGGATCCTTTGTGTTTGATACATCCATCTATGTGCATCAAGCAACTCATATCAGTACTAATGATATAGTCAGCTTCAGTGGCTGAAGCGTTAGTAATTTTCTGATCGCCCATCGCAATGCTGATGGGTTCAAACTTCACTGCAAAGCTGCCACCAAAACCACAACAGGTTTCATTATCCTCCATCTCAATCAGTTCAAGTCCTTTCACATGTTGTAAGAGCTTTCTGGGCTCTTGCTTGATCTTACATTCACGTAATGCAGCACAACTATCATGATAAGTCACTTTTCCATTAAATGAAGCTCCAAGGTCTTCTACTTTCAGAATATTTACCAGGAAATCAGATAATTCAAAAATGCGTTCGCTTGTTTTTTTAGCAGCTTGTTGTAGTGCTGATGATTCAAACAATTTTTGGTAATAATTTTTTACAAAACCAACACAACTGGCACTGGGAGCAACGATATAATCAGCGCCTTTAAAATCTTCAATAAATTTTGTACAAACATCTTTTGCTTCACCCCAGAAACCTGCATTGAAAGCCGGTTGCCCACAGCAAGTTTGATTCGTATTATAAGTAACTGTACAACCTGCTTTCTCCAACACTTTTACCATATTAAAAGCAACGGTTGGATACAATTGATCTACAAAGCAGGGGACAAATAACTGAACTTGCATCTTTTACTTTTGGTTCTTCAATTTACGATTCAATGCAATCATTTTAATGGCAGTGATAGCGGCTTCTTCGCCTTTATGACCGTGTTTGCCTCCGATTCTTTCTATCGCTTGTGTTTCGTTATCAACGGTCAATACGCCAAATACAACAGGTACATCCAGTGTAAGGTTCAATTGAACAACGCCATCGGTCACTGCTTTACACACATAATCAAAATGTGGGGTATCTCCACGAATTACGGTGCCTAATGTGATATAGGCATCGGGCGGTGTTTGACTATATGCGTAATGATTTTTCACGGCAAATGGAATTTCAAAAGCACCCGGAACCAGCAATGTTTTGAAACTGATACCTTGCGCTTTCAATACCTTTTTCACACCTGCTTCCAGCTTATTGATGATATGCGCGTTCCATTCCGTTTTCACGATAACAACAAAGGCATCCTTTGTAACAGGGATGCCTTTGTTTAATGAAGTATTTCCTTTTGTTGCCATTAGTTAGCTCCTAAGTCGTTTTTTTCAATGCTTAAACGATAGATATATCTGTCTGCCTGAAAACCTTTATCGGTCTTAGGGAATTTCGCCTGAATATCTTTAAAGAGTTCCAGTGCTTCAGCATTTTTACCTTTTGTTTCTAATAAAAGCGCTGCACGGAACAAGTATTCTGCTGAATTATTATCATCTTTTTCGAAAATAGTACCTGCTTTTTTATAATAGCTCACAGCATCATCTGTTTTGCCCAGTTCTGCATAAGCATCACCTAAAGCACCAAATGCCAATAATTGAATTTGTTGGGCATCAGTTGAAAAGTCTTTGAGGTATTTCACTGCATTGTTGAAATCTCCCAATTTCAAATAGCTGATACCTGCATAATAATGAGCCAGATTAGCCGCTTTGGTACCACTGAAGTTTTTGATTACATACAAAGCGCCGCGACTTTGTCCGTCACCGTTCAATGCCAGGTTAGAAGAATCCATTCTGAAATATTCTTCTGCTTTGAACAGCGCTTCTGACGCTTTTTCTTCTTTAGGCTTTACAATGAATTCGCCATATGCATACCAGCCACCGAAGCCAATTACAACGGCAGCGATACCGCCGATGATAATCTTCTGGTACTGTTGCCAAAATCCTTGTGCTTTTGCGAGGGCCTGATTGTCTTGCATCACTTCTTGCTTATCACTCATGTTAGTTAGTTGTTCGTTTTTGAATGGGATATATTTCTAAAAAAGATTAGTCAACAATAAAAGGATAGTTCTGATCGATATACACATCTTTCAATACCTCGCTATCATCCGGCCATGGGCTTTCTTCTGCGAAGCGAACGCTTTCTTCTACAACAGCGTCAATGCGTTTATCAATATCGTTCAGGAACTCTTCAGTAGCGAATCCATTTTCAAGAATAGTAGTACGCACTTTGGTGATAGGATCTTGTTCTTTGTACTCATCCACTTCTTCCTTGGAGCGATATTTCTGTGGATCAGAGATAGAGTGCCCTTTGTAACGATAGGTCTTCATTTCCAGCAGGGTAGGACCTTCACCGGCGCGAGCTCTTTTCACAGCTCTGGCAATACCTTCATGTACAGCTTCAGCAGTCATGCCATCTACTTTATCAGCAGGCATATCGTACGCATCGGCCAATTTATAAATATCGGTTACGTTACTGGTACGTTCGATAGAAGTACCCATTGCGTAGTTGTTGTTCTCACAAATAAAGATCACCGGTAATTTCCATGTCATGGCCAGGTTGAAAGTCTCATGCAACATACCTTGTCTCGCAGCACCATCTCCAAAATAACAAAGCACTACATTTTGTGTGCCTCTGTATTTTTCTGCAAATGCGAGTCCGGCACCTGTTCCGATTTGAGCACCTACGATACCATGTCCGCCAAAAAATTTATGTTCCAAGCTGAAGAAGTGCATACTACCACCTTTTCCTTTCGCACATCCGGTTGCTTTACCGTATAGTTCAGCCATACATGCGTTGGCGCTAACACCTTTTGCCAATGCCAGACCATGATCACGGTAGGCAGTAATGAATGGATCATCAGGTTGAGTAGCGGTCATACATCCGGCGGCGATGGCTTCCTGTCCAACATAGGCATGGAAGAAACCGCGGATCTTACCCGCCATTTTATACATTTCCTCGGCTTTCAATTCAAACTGGCGAATCAGCTTCATCAGCTCATACCAGTAGAGATAAGTTTCTTTTGAGAATTTAGTCGGCACTTGGTCAAATTTTGAGGAGCAAATATAGGGGTTAAAAGCCAAAAATGTCAGTAGCGTGGGTAACAAGCCGGGGCTGTTGAAAACAATGGAATCCATTGGCATTCAGCCCCTGTACTGCAAAATAAACCCGGTTACCTCTTTTCGGTAACCGGGTCCATCACTTTTGGGGCATTTTAGTATACGGGAACAGGCTGTGGTTCCTTCTTTATTTCAAAAGATGGCAATGGTATCTGTTCGATCAATTGCTCTTCAAGCAGATCGGCATAGGTTCTGAAATAAAGGATCACATCAGCTCTTTGATTTCGCTTCAGCCAACGGAATCCACCCGGTAATGCGTTGAGAACGTTTCTGTCTTCCAGGTATTCAAGATTATGGATATCGGTAGGCGTGAGTCCGGTATCCTGTAATTTTTTTAATAATAAACTGATAGGTGCATCTGTCACCCCACAATATTCTTCTGCCAGTTCTGTCCATTCACCAATGCCGGTATGGGCGTAGGTCAAAATTTCTTCCTTGGACAGATCCGTAATTACTTGTAATAAATTGCCGCAATTGCAAGAGCCATGATTGCCCCATGCATATTGTGCTCCTTCTTCTAAACGCTTAGCAGTTTCACGCAGCGCTCCGATCAATGCTAAAGTTGGATAAGCCATGTGTTGTCTTTTTTGGTTATAACATATTTGAGTGGGGAAAGGTTGAGAGGGGAGTTGGGTGCTAGGTACTAGGTGCAAGGTACAAGGTACAAGTAGCTTTGAATAATGTTCCTGACATAGATATAACTTAACTCAATATAATTCCTAAAACTAGTACCTAGTACCCAGCACCCAGCACCCAGCACCCTGTACCCAGTACCTAGTACCTAGCACCCAACACCTCTCGTTTAATCCATCACCTTAAAAAACTAAAAACATTCAACACGCCTGTTAAAAAATTAAAAAAGAAAAATTTAATTGAACTGTTTCATGTGTATACCTGTAGTTCTCTTCACAAACTATAAAAAACTAAAAACATGAAAATGAAATTTTTCTCTTTTGCCATCGCTTTATTGATGGGTGCATTCGCAACTGTATCTGCACAAAAAACAGTTGTAGATATTGCTGTTGGTTCTAAAGCACACTCTACACTGGTTGCTGCAGTGAAAGCTGCCGGATTGGTAGAAACTTTACAAGGTGCCGGTCCATTCACAGTGTTCGCTCCGGTGAATGATGCATTTGGTAAATTACCTGCAGGTACTGTAGAAACATTATTGAAGCCTGAAAACAAAGCTCAGTTGGCTAAGATCTTAACTTACCATGTTGTAGCAGGTAACTTAGATGCAGCTGCAGTAGTAAAAGCTATTCAGGATGGAAAAGGTAAAGTAGTAGTGAAAACAGTAAGTGGTGGTTCTTTGACTGCTTCTCTGAAAGATGGTAAAGTCATTCTTACCGATGAGAACGGTGGTGTATCAACTGTAACTGCAACAGATCTGAAAGCAGGTAACGGTGTGATTCATGTGATTGATAGTGTTGTGTTGCCAAAATAGTTTTTAGTTGATAGTTGACAGTTGATAGGAGGAAGAAGTGATTTTGGTCGATGATTTGTATTAGAGGAGATGTAGGAATGAAGTATTGTAATTTATAACTCTTAATTATCAAGAAAAGAATAAAAGAAAGAGGCGAACAAAATATTTGTTCGCCTCTTTCTTTTATCTATCAACTATCAACTATCAACTATCAACTGTCAACGCTCTCATTGTTCCCCCATAAACGGATACTTATAATCCACCGGTGGATTATAGGTTTCTTTGATGGTTCTTGCACTCAACCAACGATAGAGGTTCAACATACTTCCGGCTTTATCATTTGTACCTGATGCACGTGCACCACCAAATGGTTGTTGTCCTACAACAGCTCCGGTTGGTTTATCGTTGATATAGAAGTTACCTGCTGCATTGCGCAATTTGTTGGTGGCCAATTCTACAGCGGCTCTGTCTTGTGATAAAATAGCACCGGTTAATGCATAATCAGAAGTATTGTTCACCAGATCCAATGTTTTCTCAAACTCATTGGCTTTATACGTATAGATTGTAAGAACCGGCCCGAAGATCTCTTCGCACATAGTTCTGTACTTAGGATCGGTAGTTTCAATGATGGTAGGCTCAATAAAATAGCCATCTTTCTTACTGTAATTACCTCCTGCTATGATCTTGGCTTTCTTATCTTTTTTAGCGCCATCAATATATTTCGTGATACTGTTGAATGCTTTTTCATCAATTACTGCATTGATAAAATTGGTAAAGTCTTCAACCGTTCCCATTTTCATGGTCTTCAAAGTAGCTACCAGTTTTTCTTTTACTTCAGCTGCAATATTATCCGGCAGATAAGCACGTGAAGCAGCAGAACATTTTTGTCCTTGGTATTCAAATGCACCACGAGCCAATGCTGTTACTACAGCATCTACATTGGCACTTGCATGAGCGATTACAAAATCTTTACCACCGGTTTCACCAACGATACGTGGATAAGAACGATACTTGCTGATGTTCTCTCCAATCACTTTCCACATATTATTGAATACACCTGTTGAACCGGTAAAGTGTACACCTGCAAATTCACGATGATTGAAACATACTTTTCCGATGGTTGGACCATCCACATAGATCAAATTGATCACACCATCCGGTAAACCGGCTTCTTTCAAAATACGCATGAACAGTTGTGCAGAATAGATCTGTGTATTGGCGGGCTTCCATACTACTACGTTACCACACATGGCAGCAGAAGTAGGAAGATTACCACCAATGGCGGTGAAGTTGAATGGAGTCACAGCCAGTACAAACCCTTCCAGCGCACGCCATTCCATACGGTTGTGCATGCCGGGTGCAGATACCGGTTGTTGCTTATAGATCTCACTTAAGAAGTGAACATTGAAACGTAAGAAGTCGATCAATTCACAAGTACTATCGATCTCAGACTGATAAGCATTTTTACTTTGTCCCAGCATAGTGCTGGCATTCATCACATAACGATATTTGGTGGCTAACAAATCTGCTGCTTTCAAAAAGATATGTGCTCTATTCTCCCAACTCATCGCAGTCCAGGCATCCTTTGCTTTCAATGCTGCATCAATGGCCTGATGTACATGTTTTTCTTCACCGGCATGAAAATGGCCCAGTGTATGAGCAATTTCATGTGGAGGATGGATCGCCACTTTTTTGCCGGTCTTTACAGATTTACCACCGATATACATAGGAATATCCAGGGTCTTCTTTTTGAGATCAGCAATGGCTTTTTTCAGTGCTGCTTTTTCCGGGGTACCGGGAGCATAACTATTAACAGGCTCATTGGCCGGAGTAGGATAGGAGAAAGTACCAAAACTCATATATATAGATTTTGAGGCTGCAAGGTAGGGAAAAGTCAAAAGTGAAAAGTCAAAAGTGAAAAGGAGCGTAGAGGAGGGTGATACATTGTGCCTTCTTTACCTCGCATTAGGGATTATCTAATTACACTACTTTTTCATGGCTGATAGGGATAGAAAAATTAATGCAGGTGTATACGCTATTCCGGTTAATGCGCGCACCAGATAGCCTGCAGGTTGATTGCTCCAGACAGCGCCGAGTCCAACTGTAATATCGCAAATCAAAAAAAGGATCATACCTATAAATGCGAATGTTGCTTGTTTGTTGGATAAGACCCCTGTTGATTTACTGTAAGCGGCCGCTAAGACCGATAAAATCAGCAGAAAACCGTAGCCGGTAACAGGCCAGAATAATCCTTTTTCGTGTAACGGAGTATAAAGAAAATACAAGATAATGATGGCAAATGCAAAAAGACCTATTGTCAGATATAGATAAAACTTATGATGAAATATCCCCCAATGAAAACCTTGAAAATGGCGATACAGTAGGATCAATTGCATGAGGGCAAATATCCCTATGCCTATTATTAATCGATTTTGAAGGATCAAATAGAAATCTGCAACTGTAGCAATGACCATTGCAGATATCATAAGTATTTGATCTTTTGAAAGTTTGCCGATTTGGAGATAGGGGATGATGATACATGCGAATAGCATAGTCCTGATAAACCTGATATACGCACTCCATTGTATCCAAATATCAATATCAGTAGTGCTATTCGTTGCTACCTGTTGCCAGGTGAATAAATCAATGCCAATAGCTAAAATAGTACATGCTATTGCTGCTATAATAATGAATTTCATTTGAGAAAATTAAATGCCATGTTTTTGGCAGAGTTCGTATTGCATATTAGCAGTTTCAGTTAGTGTAGATCCCGATTGCTTTCTTTCAAAATCTTGGCTCATTTCAATCATGCAATTTTTATAAAAGTAACCGTTATGGTATCTGATGAAAGGAATGAGTACATCTTTCGTAAGTTTTGCAATCAGGTAAGGCCACATTTTGTCATATTGAATTCTTGCATAAACAGACGAGGGTAATATTTTTTGAATCTTCAGGTTGATATCCATCTTTCGATGATTGAGTTGCTCTACAGTTTCCGGTGATTTCTTATCTGATTTCAATGGATTCGTATCAAATACAAATAACTTCCTTGCAGTAGCCCTGTATTCTTTAAATAATGAATGCGGTATTTGTCCCACCACATCTCTTTCATGCACGATATGGAAAATATTTTTGTTGTATTCATGTAATGCGGCTTCAAATTCATGGTCGCCGGCTGCAGGACAAGCAAACAAGTAGCCATAGGTATCTACCTTTATATCGTTCTGTTCTAATCTTTTAGGTAGATCCCAAAGACATAATGATGCCATTCCGGAACCAAGCGAAAATCCTGAAATAAATAGATTTTTTTTCTTTTTAGCACCTCTTCCCTGCGTTAGCGCTTCAGCAACAAGCGTGTAAATTTCATCACGTATTTCTAAATATTGCTTACGAAAACCCATATGTAGTTTTCCGGGGAAACCAGAGTCTGCAATTCTGATAACATTTAAATCAGTTAGAACATTTTTAAGTGTTTCTACTATTGCTTCACCCAAGCTTGTTTCCCCCTCGTCTTTTTTAACACCCGATCCCCGGAAGCTTACAACAATGCTATCACTGTTATATGCCACTATTGCTGTAGCCGGCGTATCGTTCGAGCTAACGGTATGAAAGACCCATCCTTTGTCAATTAACGCATTCTTATATCGCTGGTTCGATTTGCCTGAATCACGGATATACTCATTTTTCCCATCAGGATCCCAGGCTATGAGATAAAACTGTAAAAGGTTAGCTGCTAATTGTGTAAAGTTGCTGTCTAACCTAAGTTGAGGTTCCAGGTATGATCCATCAATAATGAGGTTATCATAAGGTTCATAGTTATTTGCACTCTTTGCCATAGGAATAGTATTTTTTACAAAATACAAGTCCAAATCAAATCTTGCAACTGTGAATATACACAGTGTCTTTACCGATTAGCATTTTTAACATCCAACAAAAGAATGGATGAGTACATTTAGTTTCAAAATCTATCCTCATGCGTTATCTGCTAATGGTCATTGCATTCATAAGCCTTACAATGGATATTCAAGCTAAGCCTGTTTCTATCCTGGTTTCATCTTCCTGGCTTCAACAGCATTCTAAGGATGAAAATGTTATCATCCTTCAAGCTAATTTTATCAGACTCGATTTTGAGAAAGAACATATTCCGGGAGCCCGTTTTTTATGGCCCGATTGGTTAGCGGCGCATTCACCTGAAGGAAATTTCAATGCTCCAACGTTAGAAGTGGCGAATCGTGTGTTACAATCATTAGGCATTAATAAGGAATCGCATGTGGTGTTGGTCTTTACCAAATCAGATATCACTGTCACTGCCAGAATGTTTCTTACCCTTGAACATTTGGGATTGTATGGACAGGTAAGTTTATTGGATGGTGGACTAGAAGCATGGAAATATTATGGGTTTGCGCTGAGTTCAGGGGCTTCTCCTGTTGTTAATAAAGGAAATTTCACAGCAGCGTATCAACAGTTATTGGTAGATAAAAACTATGTACAAAATGCATTGCTCAAAAAGGATAAGTTGGTAGTAGATGCCCGACTGAAAAGATTTTATGATGGAGACCCAACTGGCAATCCTCGTGACGGACATATCACCGGAGCATTGAATCTGCCTTTTCCTGATTTGATCGACAGTTTCACCTGTATTAAACCGGTTGCTGAATTGCAAGCCTATTTTGATAAAGTAAATACGGATAAGAATAAAGAGATGATCGGGTATTGTTTTATCGGACAAACAGCCAGCGTGGTGTATTTGGCCGGGCGTTTATTGGGTTATCCCATGCGCATCTATGACGGATCTTTACAAGAATGGAGTCGGTTGCCGGAATTGCCGATGGAGAAGAGTAAGCAGTAATGTTTTGATTTTATTGCCACAGAAGGTACAGAGAGCACAGAAGTTTTTCAGTGTGTTTCTGTGTCCTCTGTGGCAATTTTTTATTTAGCTAGAGTCGATACCAGTTGTAAGTATTTTTCTGCTTCTTTTGATACGGCAGGATCAGGTTTAGAGAGATAACCACTCATGCGCATAACCGCAAATTCAGGATAAGTATCTTTCATCGCTTCACCACAAAAATTCACCATCGAGTACTTGAATAATTTCATTTTATTTGGCATGTCCATATAGTTGGCCAAATGATAGGGCACATCTATAAAATCTTTATTGAACTCCAATGTGATGGTATCACTGGAATTAGGATGTTGATGTTGCGTGTACACATAAGTTTTCTTCACTTGTTCCGGTGTAACAGACAACTGTACTAGTTTGGCACTATCACGTAAGAGTTCAAACAAGGGTTTTTGAATACCATTGGAAAAACGCTTTAAGACAGTATCAACAATGGTCATGTTATTGTTGAGTTTCCATTCTGAGAAACGTTCATCTTCCATCCAAAAGCCATTCTTTTCACCCTGCTTGAAAACAAAATATCGATATTGAATGGTGCTATGCGTGATCTGTTCTCCGTCTTTAAAGAAACTATTTGAGTTGATATACCCATGTCTCAATAGAACGGTATCATTTCTATAGAAGAAGCCAATGGTGTCTGAAGACTGGTCAATATCATTGGTGATCAGTGGAAAAGGGAATGTGGTAATACAGTAAACTCCTTTTAGTGGTGGATCGCTTTGTGCTTGAGTTACTGAACAGTAAAAGAGCATGCAAAAAAACAGTATAAGAAAGTGTCGAATCATATATCCAAATTATGGTATTAAAAAAGAAGAGCCAACTGTGAATTTTCGCAGTTGGCTCTTTTGTTATATGCAGAATGATCTATTGTTGTTCAGGTAGTAAAATCAACTTCACTACATTATTCTCATTGAACAATTTATTCGCCAATTCTTTTGTTTTGTCCACTGTGATCAATTTGATCTTATCAGCAGTTTGTAAAATCTGAGTTGGATCTGTACCACGGAAGAAATTTTGTTCCAATCTAAAGCGCCAGAAATTATTCTCCTTGATATCATTTTCTAAACTTCTGGTTTGTTCTGCTACTACTTTTTCAATATTCACAGCAGGAACGCCATTGGCTTTGGTGTTTTTGATTTCTTCCATTACCAATGCCACCAGTTTGTCTACATTCTCAGGTGCACAACCAAATTGAATGGTAATACCATAACTGTTGATGGGTTCACGATTGAAACCTCCGCCTACACCTACACCATATACACCACCGGCATCTTCACGTAATACTTCTCTTAGTTTGATGGATAGTGCTTTCGTAAGCTGACCTACTTGCATTTCATCCAGATCACTGATCTCACCCACTTCTCCGGTGAATGCCAAACGAACACTGGCTTTGGGTTCTTTTCCTTTTCTGATCACTTTTGTAATAACACCTTTTGGATAACGGATGCCCACATCTTTCCACTGTTCTTTTTTATTGGTGGATGGGAGAGAAGCAATGTATTTCTCTACCAACGGTTTGATATTCTCCAGATCAAAATTTCCTACAAATGTGAAAGTGAATTGTCCGGCATTACTGAATCGTTCTTTATAAATGTCAAATGCGCGATCCAATTCTAACTGTTGCATCGTTTCCATGGAGAATGGTTTTCTTCTCGGATGGTAGTTGCCCATGATATAGTTCACAGAATCTGCAAAAACAGATGCTGGGTCTTTGTCTTTATTCGCCAACTGTACTTTCATCTGTTGTTTGATCACTTCAAACATATTGGCATCTTTTCTTGGCGCCACAAAATAGCCATGCAACCACTGGAATGCTGTTTCCAGATCTTTGGTGGTACTGTTACCATTCAATCCCTGCATGTAGTTAGCAACAGAAGGTGATACAAAGCAATTTTTACCTGCCAGTTCTTTTTGCAAAGCCTGAATGTCAAAATCTCCAATACCGCCGATTGAAGCTATTACAGAGGCATTCGCGGCATTGACATAATCTTTGTCGTCATACAAAGAAGAACCACCCCAACTGATGGCAGAGAATTGTACATCATCATTTTTGAATTGGGTGGGTTTCAATATGACCTTTGCGCCATTGGATAATGTCCATTCAGTGGTTTCAATGGAAGGATATTTTTTCTCATTCACTACTTTTCCTGCAGTAGGTTCAACCGGTAATAATGCACCTTTGGTTACTTTATCAACATAGGCATCCAGTTTACCGATGGGTTTATTGAGTAAAGCGGTAACCTGATCAGCTGTCATCAAATCAGCTTTTTCTTTTTCAGGAGCTGTGATCACAACAGATCTATTCTCGGTAGTGATCCAATCTTTGATCAATGAATTTACTTCAGATAGCTGAATCGTTGGCAAATACTTTTGATGCATCTCAAATTCTTTTTCAATACCCGGAATCGATTCGTCTTTCAGATAGTTCCTAACATACTCTTGCAAGAGCTCCACAGATTTTGTTTTATCTCTTTCATTGTACATATTCTCCATGCGAGATAAAGTACTTTTCACAGCACGATCCAATTCAGTTTGCGCAAAACCATATTGCTTCACTCTTTCATTCTCCGTCAATAATGTGTTGATCGATGCTTCAATATCTTTAGCGGTTTTTGCAACAGCGATCAAGCTAAAAGCATCTTTATCCCCAATAAAAGAACCATAGCTGCTGCTTCCAAACAAGAAGGGGGCTTCCGGTTTTTGTGCGATCTCTTCGAGGCGACTGCTGATCATCTGATTGAACAGATTTCTCACTAGACCGGCTCTATATTCTTTTTCAGTTTTAGAAGCTTTGATCTCAGGGCGCAAATAATACACCTGCACAACATTGTACGGCTGTTCAGCATCTGTGAGGATAGAAGTTCTGGTTTCAGGAAAAGCAGGTACACCAAATTTTGTTCTGGGTTTAGGTGTTTTGGCAGCAGGAATTTTTCCGAAATGATCTTGGATCATTTTTTCTGTAGCTGCGATATCTATATCTCCTACAACAATCACCGCTTGCAGATCCGGACGATACCAGTCTTTATAGAATTTTGTCAGTTCACTATATGGAGATTTCTCAATGCTTTCTTTGGTACCGATGGGTAATCTTTTTGCGTATTGAGAACCTTTCAAGATCACCGGAAAGAATTTATCACGAAGTCTTGCATCCGCACCACGACCCAATCTCCATTCCTCTACGATCACGCCACGCTCTTTATCAATCTCCACAGGTTCAAAACTTACCTGATGTGCCCAGTCTTCCAATATCTGCATGGCTTTTTTAAAGACCTGGATACTGTCTGTGGGTACTTGTAATTCATACACGGTTTCATCAAAGCTTGTATAAGCATTCAAATCGGCGCCAAAATTCACGCCACTTTTCTCTAGAAAATCTACCAACTCCTGTTTCTTGAAATTTTTGGTGCCATTGAAAGCCATATGCTCCACAAAGTGAGCCAGACCTAGTTGTTGATCAGATTCGAGTATGGAACCTGCATTCACCACCAATCTCAACTCTGCACGATTTTTAGGGTCTACATTTTTACGGAGATAATAGGTAAGACCATTACTCAGCTTACCAATTTTAACCTTGGGATCGATACCCAGTTTGGCATCTAATCCGGTTTGGGCTTGTACCATCAGGGTTACAAGCAGTAATAGCAGTGTTTGTCTGATACGCAACATGACAAGGGTTTAAAAGTGATCAATAGAACTCAAGAGCAATATCCTGAATTGTTTGTGCATTATACAATCGTGTTGAACGATTGGGAGGGATAGCTAAGATAGGTGTTTTATTGCCACTGAAGGCACAGAAATACACAGAAAAACTTCAGTGGACTTCAGTGCCTTCAGTGGCAATTCCTTACAACTGAAAACCCAAATTGCGAATCAAGGCTTCCGGTAGTGTAGGTAGTTTTTTTCTTTCGATGAGATAGGTAGACAAGCCGGATAGATCCCGGTAAACATAATGTTTATTTAATGCACCTTCGAGGTATCCTGCACCGGAAGTATTTCCGGTACCCACACGCATACCAATCATTCTACGAACCATGATGAGGTGTTTGTGACGCCAATTACTCATCAAATGATCGATCTCGATCAATGCATCCAATACTTGATACGAAGTTTGAAACAAAGGAAAATCACGGTACAACATGATGAACAATGCAGAACGTAAAGCAGTGGGAGAGAAACTGGTTTTTAAAGATGCCAATTGTTCTTCAGAAAAGCCTGCTGCATTGTCTTCAAAAAATACCCAATCAAATTCATGGATCTTATTTTTTTCACGCTCGGTTAATCCGGCAGCATATACTGAACGGTAATCATTCCAGAAAGGGTGATGTTTTCCATTGGAGGTTTTGGAAACATAACCCTTCCAGAAATCATCCCTAAAAAATGGAATGCGCTCTAACCAATTATTGACCAATGTCAGCAAATGTGGCTTCTCTTCTGTTTCTGTGATATGCTGATAATCCGTTTGTGTAAAACCACCTTCATTGGTGCGTTTGTAATAATCTTTATGATGACGATTGTCCAATTCCAATCCCAATCTGGCTTCAATCAATCTGAATTGTTTGCTTTGAAACCCGGAAGAAGGGGTCAATAGGTTTCTGAATTCCAGAAAATCAAGTGGTGTCATGGTGTCTAGAACTTCCACTTGTTTATTCAATAGTTGAAGAATATGAATGATGCGATGCAGTCTATGACGCACCAGATTCATATCTTCTGAATTATCATTGATCTTTTCTTTGTTAAAAACCCCGGTGATATAATCCAGTTCAAATAATATTTGTTTGAACCAAAGCTCATAGGCCTGATGAATAATGATGAAGAGCATTTCATCATGCGCAGGCTCATTTCCGGGCTGAAAACTTACGGGATGCTGGGCATCTAACACCTTATCCAATCCCAGATAAGAGCCGTAATACATCGGTTGTTTTTCCATTCTGAAGGGTTTGAGCGAAAATAGTGAATGAAGAAACAAGTTTCAAGAAACAAGAGACAAGAAAGGATTCAAGTTTCAAGAAACAAGGGACAAGTAAGATAGAAGAGGCCGGAATCAGGGAAAAGTTATCGTTAATGTATTTGAAACGTAGCAAACGATGTATTTCAAATTACAGGGTACTTGGGAGTGTTCAATTAAGTGTGTCAATTATTAAATCGGGTTTTAAAATAATCTGACAGGTCTAGTCTAATTGAAGTCCAA